>QFCE01002638.1_pt1 | contig 668277 bp, 753 predicted proteins | sample 5346091 | NCBI WGS metagenome assembly QFCE01 (sample SAMN09062252, study PRJNA434731) | Human gut metagenome, whole genome shotgun sequencing project. | isolation source: stool timepoint A chromium assembly | host: Homo sapiens | collected 2015 | reverse complement strand
TTGAAGAAAGAGAAATAACGCTTAATGATGGTGAAAAAATAAATCTACAATTTGTTTCTACAGCTGATATGCAAAAAGATGCGAAAGATTTAAGTATTAAATTTTTACCATATTCTTTATTTATATCAATTTTATTTTCTGCTATTATTTCTTTAATTTATGCAAAAATAATAAAAAATAATATACAGGAAATAAAAATTGTTACTGATAAAATGATGGAACTTGATAAAGAAACGCGGTTAAAAGTTAATTCTAATGATGAAGTTGGAGAATTAAAACAACAAATTAATGATTTGTATTCTACTTTATTAAGAACAATTGATAATTTGGAATTTAAAAATAAAGAAATTTTAAAATTAGAAAAGTTAAAATATGACTTTTTTAAAGGTGCATCCCATGAACTTAAAACTCCTCTTGCTAGTCTTAAAATAATACTGGAAAATATGAAATACAATATTGGAAAATATAAAGAAAGAGATATTTATATTAATGAATGTATTGACATCGTTGATAGTTTAACAAAAAATATTTCTCAAATATTATCAGTTCATTCTATAGAAAATTTGAATAATGATGAAGAATATTTGAAAATAAATGATACACTAGAAGATATATTAAAAAAATACGAAATATTAGCAAATCAAAAGAAAATAACCGTCAATAATTATATATCAGATGAGAATATTTATATAGGAAAAACAGCGTTAAAGATTATTTTATCTAATTTGATTAGTAATGCGATAAAATATACCGATGTAAATGGGGTAATTAATATTGGGATAGTTGATGATTGGTTATATATAGAGAATTCATATGGTAACAATAGAATTTCGAATATGGATGAAATATTTGATGTTAAATTTGATTTAAATAAGGAAAATAGTAATGGATTAGGCTTGTATATTGTAAGTAATATTCTGAATAATTACAATATAGAATATAAAGCATTGCAGGATGAAGAATTTTTTATCTTTAAAATTAAAATATTTTCTTAAACAAGATATAATTTTGCAATAGTTATTGAAAAAATAGAGACTTATTATGTAGCGCTTACTGAAAAACAAGCAGATAAAAAGTTGAAGAGTCAGAGGGAGAGTCATTTTTACAACCAACAGATGGTAATGTATTTGTAAGCTGTGAATTTGAAATCGTAAATAATTCATCAAAAGAGATTAATGTTAGTTCATTAATAAGTTTTGAAGCGTACTGCAATGATTATTCAACATCAGTAAGTCTTTCTGCTTTATCAGCATTTTCTGATAAAAATCAGTTAGATGGTACAGTTGCGCCGGGTAAGAAGATGAATGGAATTGTTGCTTATGAAATGCCAGCAGATTGGTCAAAATTAGAAATTGAATATTCACCAAGTTTCTGGGGAAAGGCTATGAAATTTGTGGCTGAACATAATTAAATAATTACAAGGATAATAACCTCTGATAGAATAATTTCTGTTGGAGGTTATATTTTATAAAAGATATAGAATGGAGATTTGATATGAATAAAATATTTTATTGCAGAGTGGGTTGGATGAGGTCATATTGTGGAGCAGTTGATGAAAAGCCGGTTAATGGAGGTTCATATAATAAAGATTAGGCTGGTATAAAGATGCAACAGTATTTAAACAACCGCAAAATGATATTCCAGAAGATGCAATGGAAGAAAGAGATAAAACTTATAATATATATAATATATATGCAGAGAAAGCAGTGCTGCTGGATGTTAATGATAGAAAATATATTGTCAAAGGTATGGGACAATCAAATATATGGTATGGAAATGAAGATGAAAATAAGAAAGTTGAGAAAATAATAGAAACATATGAAAAAGAAAAAAGTGATAAGGTTAATGAAATAGAAAAATACACAGAGGAATTGGAAGGAAAAGAAAAAGAAGCGGTTGTCAAGGTAAGAATTAATCAGGACAAGTTCAGAGAAAAATTAATAAATAAATATAAAAAATGTTGTTTGTGCAATGTTAATATGAACGAATTATTGGTGGCAAGTCATATTAAACCATGGAGTATAAGTGATGCAAATGAGAAGCTTGATATACATAATGGTCTGTTAATGTGTCCTAATCACGATAAGTTATTTGACAGAGGTTATATTTCATTTGATGATACTGGCAGAATTTTAATTTCTGAAAAGTTAGATGATAATAACAGAATGTATATGAATATAACACCTACGATGAAAATAGATATTACAGAAGAGAACATAAAGTATATAAAATATCACAGGAAAAATGTATTCATTGAAAAGTAGATATTAGTATTATGTCAGGAAATTATTTCTATTTATAAATTAAGAAAATGTTGTATAAACAACAGAAAATTAATTCTCCATTAAATATAATGTGCGTGTCGGGTGCTAAAGTGCCAGGATAAATAGATTATAATAATGGAGAGTAAATATATGGATAATAAAATGTTTTGTTTTCAGTGTGAGCAGACAGCAGGATGTTCAGGTTGTACAGGTAATGCAGGTGTCTGTGGAAAGGACGCTTCTACAGCAAAGCTTCAGGACGAGCTTACAGGTGCACTTATAGGTCTTGTTAAGACTTGTGGAAGCAGTACTAAGACAGAGAATACAGACAGAATAATAATCGAAGGTCTGTTTACAACAATAACTAATGTGAATTTTAATAATCAGACATTACAGGATATGATTGATAAGGTTCATAATGAAAAGAATATTATATCACCAGGCTGTAGTGCCTGTGAGGCAAGATGTGGCAATACAGATGATTATGATATGAATGAGATATGGAATGCAGATGCTGATATACGTTCATTAAAATCACTTATCCTTTTTGGAGTAAGAGGAATGGCAGCTTATGCTTACCACGCAATGGTGTTAGGCTATACAGATGATACAGTTAATGAGTTCTTCTACAAGGCTCTTTCATATATAAGCTTTGATTTGGACGAGAGCCAGCTTCTTCCTGTAGTTATGGAAGTTGGTGAAGTTAATTTGAAATGTATGGAACTTTTAGATAAGGCTAATACAACAAGTTATGGAAATCCTTCACCGGTAAAGGTTACTTTGAATGTAGAAAAAGGACCATTTATTGTTGTAACAGGACACGATTTAAAAGATCTGGAACTGCTTCTTGAACAGACTAATGATAAAGGAATAAATATATATACACACGGCGAAATGCTTCCAGCACACGCATATCCTAAGCTTAATAAATATCCTCATTTAAAGGGTAACTTTGGTACAGCGTGGCAGAATCAGCAGAAGGAGTTCGATGCAATTCCGGGAGCTGTATTATTTACAACTAACTGCCTTATGCCAGTTAAGAAAAGCTATGAAGACAGGGTATTTACAACAGAGGTAGTGTCATATCCACAGATGGTGCATATCGGGGAAGATAAAGATTTTACACCTGTAATCAATAAGGCACTTGAGCTTGGCGGATATAAAGAAGACCAGCATAGAACAGGCATTAATGGCGGAGAGTATGTGATGACAGGTTTCGGACATTCAGCAGTGCTTTCCGTTGCTGATAAGGTAATAGAAGGTGTTAAGAATGGGTCAATCAGCCATTTCTTCTTAGTAGGAGGTTGTGATGGTGCAAGACCGGGACGTAATTATTATACAGAATTTGTTAAAAAGACACCAGCAGAGTCTATAATTCTTACACTTGCCTGTGGTAAGTACAGATTTAATGACCTTGAGCTTGGAGATATTGACGGTCTTCCAAGAATTATGGATATGGGACAGTGTAATGATGCCTATAGTGCGATAAAGGTAGCAATTGCTTTAGCAGAAGCATTTGAATGTGAAGTAAATGAGCTTCCACTCTCAATGGTTTTATCGTGGTATGAGCAGAAAGCTGTATGTATACTTCTTACACTCCTTCATCTTGGAATTAAGAATATACTTTTAGGACCTACACTTCCAGCATTCATCTCACCTAATGTACTGAAGATACTTGTTGAGAATTACGCTATAGCACCTATCAGTACACCAGAGGAAGATTTAAAGAAAATATTAGGCAACTAATTATATGTGATTTTTTTGGTTAGATAATTACTTGCTTTATCTTTAGCTGTAAGCTCTTTTAATTCTCTTATCGTGAAATATCCGCACACAATTGCGGCTGCGGCATCGGCAATCGGGCCGGCATACATAACACCATCAATCCCCATAAATATTGGGAATATTACTATGAGCGGAAGTAAGAATAATATCTGTCGTGTAAGGCTTAATAATACGCCAAGGCTCGATTTGCCGATAGAGTTAAAGAAGTTGGATGTAACCGGCTGTATTCCATTAATTAAAGTAAGGAACATATATATTCTGAAATACCGCTCAGAGAATTGGAAATAAAGTTCACTTCCGTTACCGAATACGCTGATAATCTGTCTTGAAAATACCTGAAAACAGAAAAATGCAATCAGTGATAAGAAAGAAGCTGCTCCAAGTGCTAAAAGGTATGTCTTTTTTACACGTTTGTACTTACGTGCGCCATAGTTAAATCCGATAACCGGCTGTGTGCCTTGTGATATACCAATAACAAAGGACATAAATATCATATTAACCTTTGTTATTATTCCTGCACATGCAAGTGGAATATCACCGCCGTAGATTGACTGTGCACCATAGCGGGACAGTGTATTATTCATAACAATCTGGACAATTGTCATAGCAATCTGGTTAAAGCAGGCACTTGCACCAAGTATTAAAATGTTCTTGCAGTAACACCATTTTATATTAAAGCTGTCCCCGCTAAGTTTAATATTCTTAAAATGGAACATATATCTTAAGCTTATGCAGAAAGATATAATCTGGCCTGTAATAGTTGCTAAAGCTGCACCTGTCATTCCCATATTAAATATAAAGATAAATATAGGATCTAATATTGTATTCACAATAGCACCAACAAGCATAGAAGTCATAGAGTAGCGTGGATTTCCGTCAGCAAGTATCAACTTACTCATACCTGTGTTGGCGATAAGAAATGGAAATCCAAACGCTGTTATTCTTGTATAAGCCTTAGCATATGGCAGAACGTCAGTAGTTGCACCAAAGAATTTAAGCATAGGCGTAAGGAATATTGTTGTAATTAAGAACAATACAGTTCCGCATACAGCCATAAGAAATATTCCGTTGCCAGCATATTTTTCTGATAAATGCTTCTCGCCAGCCCCAAGATGAAGTGAGAAGTTCGTAGCACTTCCTATTCCTAACAGAAGTGAGATAGCAGTGCAGGTAGTTGATAGTGGGAATGCAATATTAGTTGCAGCATTGCCAAGCATACCAATACCCTGTCCGATAAATATCTGGTCTACTATATTATAAAGAGCAGTTACCAGCATTGAGATTATGCAGGGAATTGCAAAATTAATTAAAAGAGTGGACTCTTTTTTATAACCCAGAGGGTTGTCAGTTGTAGATGAATTCATAAAAAGTTCCTTTCATTATATTTAATATTTATATCTTGTTGACTACGCACAGTATAACATATTAAAAATAAAATTGTAATTGACGTAATTGATAAGTATGTCAGTAATTAACACATACAAGAGATAAATTGAAGTTAAATAATTATATTTTATTAAAGTGCTTTTGATAAGTATTGTTGACACACTTGTATTTGGGTGTAGAATATATAAGCTATTAAGTATTCAGATGATTAAATATATTAAACACACAGGAGGTATATATGAGTGTATCTAATAAAAAATCGATAGATATGACAAGTGGAGCTTTATGGAACAAAATACTTCTGTTTGCTCTTCCACTTGCGGCAAGCAGTATATTACAGCAGTTGTTTAACTCTGTTGATACGGCGGTAGTCGGAAGATTTGCAAGCAGTCAGGCACTGGCGGCTGTTGGAAGCAACAGTTCTTTAATATCACTTATGATTAATCTTTTTATAGGAATATCATTAGGTTCAAATGTTGTTATTGCTCGTTATATAGGAGAGAAATCAGAAAAAAACATACACGCCGCAATACATACAGCAATACTTGTTGCCATTATAAGCGGATTTTTTGTTATGATTGCAGGTCAGTTCATAGCAAAACCTGTGCTTCTTCTTATGGGAACACCGGAGGATGTTATTGACCTTGCCGTGTTGTATCTTAGAATTTATCTTCTAGGTATGCCATTTATTATGCTGTATGACTTTGGCTCATCAATTCTTAGAAGTACGGGCGACAGCAGAAGACCTCTTTATTGTCTTATTGTTGCAGGAGTTATTAATACACTTCTTAATCTTGTGCTTGTTATAGTGTTCAGATTAGGTGTGTCAGGAGTTGCGATTGCAACAGTTATTTCTAATATAGTAAGTTCTTCAATGGTTATATATATTCTTACACACGAATCAGAGCCTATAAAGCTGGAATTAAGACAGCTTAAGATATCTGTTAAGGAATTAAAGAAAATATTGGTTATAGGTATTCCGGCAGGACTTCAGGGAATGATGTTCTCAATAGCCAATGTGTGTATACAGAGCACAATTAACAGCTTTGGTTCAAGTGCAGTTGCAGGTTCAGCGGCGGCACTTAATTATGAATTCTTTGCATATTTCCTTGTAAATGCGTTCGCTCAGGCGGCAGTAACATTTACAAGCCAGAATTATGGCGCAGGGGAATATAACAGATGTAAGAAAATATTCCGCATATCTTTAGTGTTTGCGCTTGTATCGTGTGGTATTCTTTCGGGTATATTTGTTATGGGAAGGGAATTCTTTCTTCGTATATATACGACCGATGCAGATGTTCTTGTATTTGCGAGGCAGAGAATTATCATTGCAACAACGCTGGAATTATTAACAGCAGTATATGAGATAAGCGCAGGAGCTATGCGAGGTCTGGGATATTCACTGCTTCCAGCGGTAATTACCTGTGTTGGTTCGTGTGTTATAAGACTTATATGGATATCAACAGTATGTAAGGTTGTACACGTATTCTGGGTGCTTATGATTATATATCCAATATCGTGGGTAATCACAGGAATTGCTATGATGACAGCTTATTATATTGTCAGAAGAAAATGTTTCACATTCACCCATTGACACGGTAGGCGAATGGGTATAATATCATACAAAAAGATGATAATAAGAAAGGAAGCAAGGAAATGATAATATCATCGAAAGGGCGTTATGCCCTAAGAGTAATGGTATATCTTGCAGTTCATCATAGTGATGAGTATATACCATTAAAGGAGATATCAGATAAAGAAGAATTGTCAAAGAAATATCTCGAGACAATTACAAGAATGTTATCAAAAGCAAATCTTATAGAAGCAGCAAGCGGACACGGCGGTGGCTACAGATTAACAAGAAAGCCAGAGGATTACAGCGTTGGTGAGATATTAAAGCTTACCGAAGGAACACTTGCTCCTGTAACCTGTCTTAATGAGGAGACTTTAATGTGTGAACATTCGTCTTCCTGCTATACGCTTCCTATATGGCAGGGACTTGCAGATGTAATTAATAACTATCTTGATAATATGACACTCGCAGATGTTGCGGCAACAGCAATTGATAAGGCGGGTAATAAGACGGCATATAATGCCTGATAATATATGCGGCATTGTGCTGGCACACTTGGCACAAAGCAGTCCTGCGTTTAAATGAGTGTGCAGAAATGAGGAGTATTATGTCAGATAAGAATTTATTAAATGTTAAAGATTTATATGTAGATGTAGAAGATAAGGAAATTCTTCATGGTGTTAATCTTTCAATAGGCAAGGGTGAAACACATGTACTTATGGGACCTAATGGAACAGGTAAGTCAACACTTGGCTATGCTTTAATGGGCAACCCAAGATATACAGTAAAGAGTGGTGAGATATGGTTTGACGGTAAGAATATTACTGATGAACCAGTTAATGAGAGAGCTAAAGCAGGAATGTTCTTATCATTCCAGAACCCACTTGAAGTTCCGGGTGTTACACTCAGTTCATTTATAAGAAATGCCCTTGAATTAAAGACCGGCAAGAGAACAAGATATATGGAATTCAAGAAAGAACTTGAAAAGACTATGGAGCTTTTATCTATGGACAAGTCTTATGCAGAGAGAGATCTTAATGTAGGCTTTTCAGGTGGTGAGAAGAAGAAGGCAGAGATATTACAGCTTCTTATGTTAAAGCCATCATTTGCAATTCTTGATGAAACAGATTCAGGACTTGATGTTGATGCTGTAAAGACTGTATCAGCAGGTATAGAAGAATACCAGAAGACATGCAAGGGAAGCCTTCTTATAATTACACACAGCACAAGAATACTTGAATCTTTATCAGTTGATTATACACACGTTATGATTGAGGGGAAGATTATAAGCACAGGTGATGCTTCACTTGTTGATAAGATTAATGAAAATGGTTTCGCAGAATACGAAGCAGAATAGTCAGCCATAATCATACGTTGATATATGAAAGGAGTTTACATCGAATTATGAAAGAAAAGACATATGTAGATGATATAGATAGAAACATATATGATTTCAAGAATGATGATAAGGACACATATAAGTTAAATGCTGGTCTTACTCCTGAGATAGTTGAGAAGCTCTCAAAGGAGAAGAATGACCCTGCTTGGATGCAGAATTTCAGGCTTGAGTCATTACAGATATATAATAATATGAAAGTACCTGACTGGGGACCATCTATAGAAGGTCTTAATATGGACAATATAGTAACTTATGTAAGACCTAATACTAATATGAAAGCTAAATGGTCAGAAGTACCAGAAGACATTAAGGATACATTTGAAAAGCTTGGTATTCCACAGGCAGAAAGAAAGTCACTTGCTGGTGTTGGAGCACAGTACGATTCAGAGCTTGTGTATCACAATGTAAGACAGGAAGTTGCTGAGATGGGTGTTGTATATACAGATATGGAGAGTGCGTTAAAGGGTGAATATGCAGATATGGTGCGTACACATTTTATGAAGCTTGTTAAGCCTACTGACCATAAGTTTGCGGCACTTCATGGTGCAGTATGGTCTGGTGGTTCTTTCGTATATGTTCCAAAGGGAGTATCAGTTGAGATACCATTACAGTCATATTTCAGGCTTAATGCACCGGGAGCCGGACAGTTCGAGCATACACTTATTATTGTAGATGAGGGAGCTGATTTGCATTTCATAGAGGGGTGTTCAGCACCTAAGTATAATGTAGCCAATCTTCACGCCGGTTGTGTTGAGCTATTTGTAGGAAAGAATGCTAAGCTTAGATATTCAACTATAGAGAACTGGTCTAAGAATATGTATAACCTTAATACTAAGAGAGCTATTGTTGAGGAAGGTGGTACAATTGAGTGGGTATCAGGCTCATTTGGCTCACACGTATCATATCTTTATCCTATGAGTATTCTTAAGGGCGATAATTCTAAAATGGAATTCACAGGAATTACATTTGCAGGAAAAGGACAAAATCTTGATACAGGTGCAAAGGTTGTCCATACAGGAAAGAACACAAGCTCATATATTAATACTAAGTCAATATCAAAGGATGGTGGAATTAGTACATTCAGGTCATCAGTTATAGTTAATTCCAAGGCAGAGAATTCCAAGGCTTCTGTATCGTGTCAGTCACTTATGCTTGACAGCATATCACGTTCAGATACAATCCCGGCAATGGATATTAAGACAAGCAAGGCGGATGTCGGACACGAAGCACAGATTGGAAGCATAAGCGATGAAGCAGTATTCTATCTTATGTCAAGAGGAATGACAGAGGAAGATGCAAGAGCTTGTATCGTAAGTGGATTTGCAGATAACGTATCTAAGGAGCTTCCACTTGAATATGCAATTGAAATGAATAATCTCATAAGACTTGAAATGAAAGGCAGTATAGGTTAATTGTGCTGATAAGATGAGCAGGAATGGAGAAATTTATGAATAATAATGAATATAGAATAAATGCACTTCCAGCAAAGACATGGTACCAGCTTAATATGAATGATACACGTCTTTTATGGGATGATAATTTAGTACCTTGTGATATGGATACAAAAGGCTGTGATAATGTATGTTCAGATGTTAATGCTAAAGATTACAGTGATATAGAAAATGCAGTTCTTACAGGTGCAGGCAAAGAAGCAGATGTGTTATTTGAAGCAGGCGTAACTAATACATTACTTGTAAATGCAGATAAAGAAACTAACGGCCAGACATTATATATTAATGTCAATGGCAATGATAAGAGCCAGTCAGGAAAGATTATAGTTAATGTAGAGGATAATGTTACATTTACAATAATTGAGAACTTTAAAGGTGAGAGCAGTACAGAAGGCAGGGTAGCATTAAGAACACTTATAGATACAGGTCTTAACAGCAAGGTACGCCTTATTCAGGTATATATGCAGCCAGAAAGCATTGATGTATTAAGCGATACAGGATGCAGGCTTTCAGATAATGCCTCATTTGAGATTGTTCAGGTATTCGTAGGCAGGGGCAGCCTTTATGATGGAATAAGGACAGAGCTTATAGGCAATAATTCTGCATTTACGGCAGATATTGGATACCTTGGAGCTAAGAAGCAGAATATAGATATTAACCTTATATCTAATCATATTGGAAAGAAGACTAACAGCGGGATAAGAGTTGATGGTGCATTAAAGGACGAAGCTTCTAAGCTTTTCAGAGGTTCTATTGATTTTAAAAATGGTTCTTCTGGTTCAGTTGGTGCAGAGACAGAAAATGTACTTTTACTTGGCGAAGATGTCAGAAATAAGACAATACCTCTTATACTCTGTGCAGAGGAAGATGTTAATGGTTCACACGGAGCTACAATCGGTGAGCTCGATGAGGAAACATTGTTCTATTATGCTTCAAGAGGCATTGATAAGAAGAACGCTGAGGATATAATGACTAAAGGAAGAATTGAAGTTATTATAAGAAAGATTAATGACGAGGACACAGAAAAGCTTGCAGAGGAGCAGCTTGAAGAAGTGTTGCAGTAATGGAGGCAGTAATGGAGATTAAAGAGCAGAAAGATTATAGAAAAGATTTTCCACTTCTTAATAATAATTCTTCTATATATATTGATAATGCGGCAACAGCACAGAAGCCACAGTGCGTAATTGATGCTGAAAGCAGATTTTATGAGGTTAATAATGCCAATCCTCTCCGTGGCTTTTATCCATTAAGTCTTGCTGCTACTAAGGAATATGAGGATGCAAGGGAGGTTGTAAGACAGTTTCTTAATGCGGACTCTGATAAGGAGATAATCTTTACAAGAAATACAACAGAAAGCCTTAACCTTGTTGCATACAGCTATGGTATTAATAATCTTAAGGCTGGAGATGAAATAGCAGTTTCAATAATGGAACACCACAGCAATCTTCTGCCATGGCAGATGGTTGCAAGAGTGACAGGTGCAACTTTAAGATATCTGGAATGTGAGAAGGACGGAACATTAAAAGATGATACTCTTAAAGAGGGAATTAATGCTAATACTAAGATCGTTGCAGTTGCACAGGTTTCCAATGTATTAGGCTGTGTCAATCCAATTAAAAAGATAGCCAAAATAGCACACGATAATGGTGCTGTTATGGTTGTTGATGCGGCACAGAGTGCTCCACATATGAAGATTGATGTAAAAGACTTAGATGCTGATTTTCTTGCGTTTTCAGGACATAAGCTTATGGGACCTATGGGAATTGGTGTACTTTATGGTAAGGAAAGCATACTTAAGAATATGCAGCCATTTCTTACAGGTGGTGAGATGATTAATTCAGTTACTAGAGATGGTGCAACTTATGCAGAACTTCCACACAAGTTCGAGGCAGGAACGGTAAATGCGGCAGGAGCTGTTGGTCTTGCAGCAGCAATTAAATACATTAATGAGATAGGCTTTGACTATATACAGCAGAAAGAAGAAAAACTTACAAAGATTGCTATTAACGGACTTAAAGGTCATAAGTACATTCATATATTAGGCTCTGATGATTATAAGAACCATACAGGAATAGCAGCATTTACAATAGATGGGGTTCACCCACACGATGTAAGCGAGATATTATCTTCTGACGGAATAGATGTAAGGGCTGGACATCACTGTGCACAGCCACTGCTTACATTTCTTGGAGTTAATAATGCGACAAGAGCAAGCTTTATGTTCTATAATACAGAGAAGGAAGCAGAAGCATTTGTTGAGAGTGTGCTTAACATAAGAAGGAGAATGGGTTATGATGAATAGAGGCTTTTATAATGAAATACTTACAGAACATAATATAAGACCAGAATTTAAACACGACTTAGAAGATGCCAATATCGTCCTTGAGGGTGTAAATCCTAACTGTGGTGATGATATATGGCTTAAGCTTAAGGTTGAAGACGGTATTATTAAGGACGGAGCTTTTGTTGGAGATGGCTGTGCTATATCCCAGGCATCGGCTGATATTATGCTTGGGATGATAATTGGAAAGACTAAAGAAGAAGCTTTAAAGCTTGGAGATTTATTCTTTAAGATGATTAAGGGTGAAGCAACCGATGAGGAGATTGAAGAATTAGACGAGGCATCAGCACTTAAAGATATATCACATATGCCTGCAAGAGTAAAATGTGCTGTACTTGGCTGGCATACATTAGATGAGGCATTAAATAAGGAGTAATATGGCAAAGTATATTATGGCACTTGATCAGGGAACGACAAGCTCAAGATGTATATTATTTGATAAGGCTGGCAATATCTGTTCAATGGCACAGAGGGAATTTGAACAGATATATCCTAAGCCGGGCTGGGTGGAACACAATCCAATGGAGATATGGTCAACACAGTATGCGGTTATGTCTGAGGCTATGGCACTTGTGGGTGCTAAGCCTAAGGATATAGCTGGCATTGGAATAACCAACCAGCGTGAAACTACAATTGTGTGGGATAAAGAAACAGGTGAGCCTGTATATAATGCTATTGTATGGCAGTGCAGACGTACAGCCAAGGATATTAATCTGCTTGTAAAAGATGGTTATGCAGATGTAATCAAGGCAAAGACAGGACTTGTGCCAGATGCGTATTTTAGTGCAACTAAGATTGCGTGGATACTTAGTAATGTAGCAGGAGCAAGGAAAAAGGCAGAAGAGGGCAGATTGCTATTCGGTACGGTTGACACCTGGCTTATATGGAAGCTTACAGGCGGTGCGGTGCACGTTACAGACTATACTAATGCTTCAAGAACTATGCTTTTTGATATTCATAACAGGTGCTGGGATAAAGAGCTTCTTGAAAAGTTCAATATACCAGAGGTTATGCTTCCTAAGGTAAAGCCTTCAAGCTGTATATATGGTTATACAGACCCTTCTGTTCTTGCTGGAAATGTTGCAATAGCAGGTGCGGCAGGTGACCAGCAGGCGGCACTTTTTGGACAGTGCTGTTTTGAGCCGGGAGAAGTAAAGAATACATATGGAACAGGCTGTTTTCTTCTTATGAATACAGGGGATAAGCCTGTGGAGTCTAAGCATGGTCTTATAACTACGATTGCGGCAGGAAGTGATGACCAGCTTCATTATGCACTTGAGGGAAGTGTATTTACAGGCGGTGCAATTGTACAATGGCTTCGTGATGAGATGAGGCTTATAAGAAGCTCTTCACAATCAGAAGATTATGCAAGAATGGTAAATGACACCAATGGAGTATATATTGTTCCTGCATTTTCGGGAATGGGTGCACCTTACTGGAATCCTTATGCAAGAGGCTGCGTTGTAGGCTTATCAAGAGGTGCTAACAAGGAACATTTTATAAGGGCATCGCTTGAGTCAATAGCATATCAGACATATGATGTGTTAAAGGCAATGGAAAGTGACACAGGACATATAGTTAAAGAGTTAAAAGTAGATGGTGGGGCAAGTGCCAATGATTTCCTAATGGAATTTCAGGCAGACATTCTTGGAGCTAAGATAAGACGTCCTAAGTGTATAGAAACTACTGCACTTGGTGCGGCATATCTTGCTGGTCTGGCAGTTGGTTTCTTTAAGGATCTGAATGAGATAAGAGATAACTGGCAGTTGGCTTCCACATTTGAGAGCAGTATGGCACCATCAGACAGGGATAATCTTCTCGCAGGCTGGAGAAGAGCCGTAAAATGTGCCATCGCTTATACAGATGAATAAAACTGAATAAAAAATATATTGTTTTTGCTTTGTTATTGTATATAGTGTATAATTTTAAGCATATATATCAGGGAGGAAGAGGTTTTGGATAATAATGTACTAAAGGCACTTAATGTAATAGAGCAGGTTAACAATGTTATATTAGGAAAAGATAAACAAATAAGAGAGATTATGGCGGCATTTCTGGCCGGAGGACATATACTTTTGGAAGATATTCCGGGTGTTGGTAAGACAACACTTGCGACAGCATTTTCCAAGGCAATGGCACTTGACTGCAAGAGGGTGCAGTTTACTCCGGACGTAATGCCGTCTGATCTTACAGGATATTCTGTATACAGAAATGACTTAGGTCAATTCATATATCAGCCGGGAAGCGTGTTCTGTAATCTGCTGCTTGCTGATGAGATTAACAGAACATCACCTAAGACACAGTCAGCACTTTTAGAGGTTATGGAAGAAAGAAAGGTAAGCGTTGAGGGCGTTACCAGAGAAGTTCCAGAACCTTTTATTGTTATTGCAACACAAAATCCGCTTGGTAATGCAGGAACACAGAGCCTTCCAGAAGCACAGATGGATAGATTTATGATTACTTTATCAATCGGTTACCCTGATTATGAAAGTGAGCTTGATATGGCTATGTCTGTAGGAAAGCAGAGCAGGACAAGTGATATGACACCAGTGGTGAGCATAGATGATTTTATAAGTATGCAGAATGAAATATATGATGTATATATGAACGAGAGCATATACAAATATATAGTTAATCTTGTTACAGCTACAAGAAAGTCACGTTATATAGAAAGAGGTGCAAGTCCAAGAGCGACTATAGCACTTGTAAAGATGTGTAAGGCGTGGAGCTGGCTTAACGGAAGGGATTATGTTGTTCCTGCGGACGTTATTGCACAGTTTGAGTATGTTATAACACACAGAATAATTCTTAATATGGCGGCGAGAATGGACGGTAAAGACAAGGCAGAAGTGATTAATGATATTTTGAAATCAGTTGCTAAGCCAGCAGTAGGAAAGAAGGCATAATGACAGGTGTATTTTTGATTATTATACTTGCTGTTGTGTGGTATGTAGCAGGCATATTTCATTCATTTGCACTTATGCTTTATGTAGCTGTTAATCTTCTGCTAATAGCAGGTATGTATATATTAACCCGTATATATAAAAGAAATGTTGCATTTGATTTTGATGTTAATCTGGCAGAGGAGTTAAAGAATTCTGGCTGCCAGTTAAGAATTAATGTAAGCAATAAAACAGGAATACCAATCACGAAAATCAGATTAGATGTAGTCGTGTCATATTGTGATAAGAAAGGTAAAGAATACAAGAAATACCGAAAGAACGTAAAGCTGTACGGAGGCTGTAAGGGCAGGAAGGATAATATGGATTTATCTGTCAGCCTGCCATATTGTGGAATGGCGGATGTAAAGATAGTTAAAGCGAAAGTGTATGATTACACAGGCTTGTTTTATTGTACAATAAAGCCTTTAAGCATAATGAATATTTTGATATTTCCAGAAGTTGAAAGCAGTATATATGAAGGCGCTTTTTCACAATATGAAAGCAATAATAATATAGAGTTGTATATCAACAGAAAAGGCAGTTCACACGATGATATAAGACAGATAAGGGAATATCAGACAGGAGATTCTTACAGGCACATACACTGGAATTTAAGTTCAAGAACGGGAGATCTGCTTATTAAGGAATTCTGTGGACAAGTTGACAGGGAGATACTTGTGCTTCTTGATACACTGCCTGATGATATTAATAATATTGAGCGTATGAGCAGCTTTTATGATAAGACAGCTATGCTTGTTATGGGTTTTATTCAGGACGACACGAAGGTATCAGTGCTGTGGAATGATCTTAATTCTGGAGCTTTATGTAAACAGACAGTATCAGATTATGATGATTTAAAGAATGTATATTATATATTATATAGGCTTCATTATAATTGTCGTAATAATGATACGGATATTAGCAGGGAATACAGCCTTGGAGAGTATATTGATAAGAATATCATAAAGATAGATACATCATCTGATGTTACTGAGTTATTGGGAGAAAATGTATATGGAGAACATGCGTATTAATGTAAGGCAGGCACATTCTGACACATATAATGGTAATCCTTATATAGCCTTTGCAGGGATAATGACAGGGCTGTTATCGGTTATATTATTTGTTGATGAATTAGATGCTGTCAGCTTTACAGTTGTGGGAGTATTATTATTCTCAGGAATATATGCGTATATTTTAAGTTATGCACATTATAATAAGAGGAAGTTTCTGCCATTTGTGATAGTGGGAGAAGTGGCTGTAACAGCTATATTGTCTGTATTTAATATACAGCGTATATCAGAGCAGTCTGTATCAATAATGCAGGCACTGGTTGACGGACGGGCAAATACACAGAATGTTACATATGTGGTGTTTGTAAGCAGTGTCGTGCTTATTTATATTATATATCTGTTAGAGGTTATATTTAAAAACCGTGTTATATTGACACTGGTTACAGTTGTAATGCTTGCAGCTTCACCTATATTAAGATTAGAGGTAAGCTTGTTTCATATATTTGTAATAGTTATGCATCAGGTTATAGTGGGCGTGTCTTACGCTGTGCTTGGAAGACGTAAGAAAATGCTGTATACAACAAGAAGCGGAAAGTTGATACATAAGAAAAGTATAATATATTGTATTGCAGCGACAGTGATTATTTTCTTTGCAGCTGATATTATTACCAATATATTTTCTGAATATATGTATGGTTCTATTTCGGGCATAGAGCAGACTATCTATAAGACATCAAAGAGAATATCAGGCAAGGGTTCTGATGTTAAGATTAATGGGGAGATAAGTTCAGGCAATAATTACCAGTCTGGAATTACCCAGATGACAGTTACGGTAAGTAAAATGCCAACAGAGGATTTATATCTTTACGGTTTCAGAGGTGGCGAATATAAGGGCGGAAGCTGGGATTCAACTGATGATGATACTATATGTAAGAATATAGACAGAACTGAATTTAAGAAAGAAACGATATCACAGCCTGTTTACGCATCAACATATTTTAAAAAGATGTATTATTATATTAATATATATATGAGGAACAGCGGAATTGTTGCGACCTCTAACAATAATAAAATAAACAGAAAATTAGATGTTAAATATGTTAATGATAATTATAAACAGACAATAGAGCCTTATTACAATAGTGGTTCTAAGAATTTCAGCAAAGGTGATGACGGAAAGAAAACATACAATATTGAATATATTGAACAGGCAGATATGCAGTCTGAATGGAGAGAGAAGAGTAATGAAAAATATAATACAACAGTTCGGGATTATAAAAATGTACAGCAGTTGTATAAGGCAGCTATGACTCCAATCTATTCTGCTGTATCCAAAAGTTTGGTTCCAAGGCTGACTTCATATGTTCAGGCTAATCCATTAACATCACTAAGTGATAAGACTACATTTATTATGTATACACTGCTAAGCAATACAAGATATACAAGAACTCCGGGGGTAATGTTGGGATCATCAGATATTGCGGAGGATTTTCTGTTTAATGCACAGAGGGGTTACTGCGTTCATTATGCAACGGTGGCTACAATTATGTACAGGCTGTACGGAGTTCCAGCAAGATATGTATGTGGTTACAGATTAAGTGCCGAGGACTTCAAGGAAACTGATCAGTCAACTTATGTTGCAGAGGTTTCTGATAAAAAAATGCACGCGTGGACGGAAATATTTATTGATAATTATGGATGGGTTCCTGTAGATGTTACGCCAGCAAGTGATGGAAGCTGTGCAGTTTCATATCCGGGTTATGATATTAATACATTTAACAATGTTATGAGTGAACACGGCTGGACACTCGATAAAGCGAGCATTAGCGGTGATAGCAGTGAAGATGTAACTTATGTAAGTACAAGAAGCGGAGCTGTTAAGGTGGCATTAAAAAAAGGCTTTAAAGTGGCTGTAGTGGTTGTTAAATATATAGCAATACTGACTCTTGTTATATTAATTGTCTTGCTGCCATTATGGATTAAGTTATACAGGGTAAGCAGGCTCAGGAAAATTCAGTCTTTAAGTTCGTGTGATATATATGAAAGATTAATGGAAATGCTGCATTTTGCGGGAGATTTCACCGGATATAACGGGACAGAGGAAGATTTTGCTTATAAGCTTTCGGCACGTTATGGCAATATTACATACGAAGAAGCAAAAAATGTATACGATAGTATTATGTATATACGTTTTGCTGATACAGATAAAGGCAGGTCATATTATAAGAAGAATGTATTGGTCTTATACAGAAAAGCGGCGGAAGAAATTTATAAGGAATTAAAGAAGAAAAAAAGAATAGTATTCAAATATATACATTGTTATATCTGACTTTAATATTGACGAATAATTTCTTTCGCATTATTATATGTTATATATAACAATGGAGGAAAAATATATGATGTTAGCTCTTATAACAGCAAAACAGGTTATTGTATTATTTATATTAATATTTTCTGGATTTATATGTGTTAAGACAGGTGCAGTAAAGATAGAGGGAAGGAAAGCATTTTCTGATCTTCTGGTATATTTTGTTGTGCCTTGTATGATAATTAATTCTTATCTGACAGAATTTGATGACAATATTTTTAAGAATATATTGTACGCATTGGGATTAAGCATACTGCTTTTAGTTGTTGGATTTGCCATAACATTTTTATTATCTTTTAAGTTAAAGGGAGATAATGTGCCTATCGTAAGATTTGGCTGTATGTTTTCTAATGCAGCATATATGGGATTTCCTCTGATACAGGCTCTATTTGGAAGTGAGGGACTTATATATGCAAGTGCCTTTGTGACAGCATTCAATATTTTTTTATGGACACTTGGATATTCAATTGTAAGCAGAACCTTTGATTTAAAAGCAATTGTTAAAAAGATATTCACAACACCAGCTATAATATCAGTGTTTATTGGACTTTTAATATTTATTGCAGGAATTCCGCTTCCAGATATTATAAGTCAGCCAATAAGTTATGCGGCGGCTATTAACACGCCGTTATCTATGTTTATTACAGGTATGATAATTGCGGCAAGCCCAATAAAGAATATGTTTAATAATAAGCTTGTATATTTTGCAATTATTGTCAGAATGTTCATTATACCTGTAGTGTGCATAGCTATTTTTAAAATATTTAATATCAGCGGAATGGTTGCTGATGTTGTAATTATTCTTGAGGCGTGTCCTTGTGCATCAATATCTTCTGTATTTGCGGTGCAATTCGGATATGATGAGGATGTTGCGGCGGCTATGGTGGTGCTTACTACATTTATAAGCATAATAACACTGCCGGCGGTGGCACTTATTATAACTACATTAATATAATGATACCAGGGGCAAAAGGATTAAAACTATGTGAGTTTGCTCATATTTTGGGGCTTTTGCCACAACATCATATAATTAATATGTGTTAAATTTTAATTAAACATTGTATTAACTTGGGGATAGCCATTTATTTTTTGTTAAATGTATGCTATTATACACAAGTATTTTATGATTATGAGAGTATAATAGAGGTTATTTATGAAGATACTATTTGTTTCGCTTGGCTGCGATAAGAATCTTGTTGATACTGAGAATATGCTTGGCATCTTAAAGAATAAGGGATTTGAGTTCACTGATGATGAATGGGAAGCTGATATTATAGCAATTAATACCTGCTGTTTTATAGGCGATGCCAAGCAGGAAAGTATTAATACAATACTTGAGATGGCAGAACATAAGAAAGATGCCAGATGTAAGGTGCTTGTAGTTGCAGGCTGTCTTGCACACAGATATCAGGATGAGATTATTAAGGAAATTCCGGAAGTAGATGCATTTGTTGGAACATCTTCTTATGATAAGATTGCTGATATGATTAATTCTGTACTTGAAGAAAAGGGCATATCTAATTTTGTTGAAGATGCGAACAGAATGCCAATGGTTGAAGCTGATAGAATTGTGACAACCCCGGGTTATTATGAGTATTTAAAGATTGCAGAGGGTTGTGATAAGCACTGTACTTACTGTGTAATACCTAAGGTAAGGGGAAGCTTTAGAAGCTTTCCTATTGAGTATCTTGTTAACCAGACTAAGAAGCTCGTTGAGGGCGGTGTTAAAGAGATTATACTTGTTGCACAGGAAACAACTCTTTATGGAGTTGATTTATATGGAAAGAAGTCGCTTCCTAAGCTTTTACATAATCTTGGCTTAATAGAAGGACTTGAATGGATAAGAATTCTTTACTGTTATCCGGAAGAGATTAATGATGAGCTTATAGAAGCTATTAAAAATGAGCCAAAGGTCTGTCATTATCTTGATATGCCTATACAGCACGCAAGCGACAATATTCTTAAGCGTATGGGTAGAAGAACTTCAAAGCAGGAGCTTACAGATATTGTTGCAAAGCTTAGAAGGGAGATTCCTGATATTGCCTTAAGAACTACACTTATTACAGGCTTTCCTGGTGAGACAGATGTGGATCACGAGGAAGTTATGCAGTTCATAGATGAGTGTGAGTTTGACAGATTAGGTGTATTTACATATTCAAGAGAAGAGGATACTGTAGCCGCACAGATGCCTGACCAGATTGATGAAGAGATTAAGGAAAAATACAGAGATGAGTTAATGCAGTTACAGCAGGAAATATCAGCAGACAGGTCAGCCGCTATGATTGGACGAATTGTGAGAGTTATGATTGAAGGCTTTATACCAGAAGATAATACATATGTTGGACGTTCATACAAAGATGCACCTAATGTTGATGGTCTTGTATTTGTTGAATGTGACAGAGAGCTTATGTCAGGTGATTTCATTGATGTTAAGATTACAGGCTCAACCGAATATGATCTTATTGGAACTATTGTTGAATAATTAACATCACAGATATTAATATGCACAATGCAGTAAGATTATATGCAGAAGTGTAGGAATGGAGAGTATTATGAATTTACCTAACAAATTAACAATTTTAAGAATGATTATGATTCCTGTATTTCTTGTTGTATTATATATACCGGGATTGGGAATGGTTGGAAATATAGCAGCTGCGGCAATATTTATACTTGCAAGCATTACAGATTTTCTTGATGGAAAGATTGCAAGAAAGTACAATCTTGTAACTAACTTTGGAAAGTTTATGGATCCACTTGCTGATAAGCTTTTAGTGTGTTCAGCACTTATTGCACTTGTTGATTTTGATAAAGTTGCTGCCTGGATTGTAATAATTATTATTGCAAGAGAATTTATAATAAGTGGTTTCAGGCTTATCGCGGCTGATAATGGTGTTGTTATTGCAGCAAGCTACTGGGGCAAGTTTAAGACAACTTTCCAGATGATAATGATAATTCTTCTTATATTAGACCTGAATTATCCATTTAGCGGGGTTGTTAATATGGTAGTCACATATATTGCCCTTATACTTACGGTTGTTTCACTGATTGATTATATTGTAAAGAATTATAAAATCTTTATAGAGGGTTCTAATAATTAGTTGATATTGATAAGCTGTTTTATTAAAAATTGATAAAGACAGATTAATTAATAAACAGAGGTGATTGTTAATTGCTGATTGATATGGAATAGCTATTCGATGTTTTTATGTGTTAAATGTTTATGGTTAATATTTGCAGATGATGGTTCGGGTGTATTGTGCATCCGAACCATTGTTGAATTATGAAGGGATTAATAAAAGGAGTCGAAACGAAATATGAAATTAGAGGAAGAAGTTGTTAAGAAATTAAAAGAGTGCAACTGCCTGCTGACAACTGCTGAGTCCTGCACAGGCGGTATGGTTGCATCTTCAATTGTAAATGTAAGCGGTGCATCAGAAATATTTCACGAAGGCTATATTACTTATTGCGATGAAGCTAAGCACAAAATACTTGGTGTCAGCAATGATACACTGCAACGATATAAAGCGGTGAGCAGTAATACAGCCTGTGAAATGGCAGACGGAGCATTAAAAGCCGCCAATGCGGATATAGCTGTATCAGTGACAGGTGTTGCAGGTCCGTCTATGGAAGACGATAAACCTGTAGGTCTTGTATATATTGGAATAGCACATAATTGCAGGAGCTATGCTAAAGAATTCAACTTTACAGGTGACAGGGAGACTGTACGTAAAAAAGCCTGTGAGGAAGCTCTGAATATGATACTGGAAGAATTGTCGCAGGTATAGGCTTGCAGGATATGATTGAAGTATAATTTGATATTATATTTAATATGATTTGAAGTACGATTTAAGATTATATTTAATATGATTTGAAGTGCGATTTAAAATAATATTTAATCTGTAATTTGAAATGATATAAATGTTATTATATCAATGAAAATATATTGATAAAATACTATTTATATCTTTACATAAAGGACGATATATGATAGGATATATGTATCCAATATGTTACATAGTAATAATAATTAAGACTTGGTCTAAGACTGCAATTATAATTTGAATTAGGTTGAATTGATTTGGATTAAGCTGAATTAGGTTGTAATTAGATTTTAAGTTAAGTTGACATTATATAATTGGCCTGGATTATGATTAACGTTTTGCAACGCTGTAATGTACTGGCTGGTATAGATTTCAGGTGAATATATACAGTGTTTAATTAAATTTACTATTTTTACAGAATGAATGTTCGAAAATCTATTGACAAATGACACAGTATATAATATTATCATTAAAGACGAACGAATGTTCATTGATATGGAGGTATTTATAATTGGTTAATAATGAAGATAAGATGAAAGCACTTGATGCTGCGATTTCTAATATTGAGAAACAGTTTGGTAAGGGTTCTGTAATGAAGCTTGGTGATTCAGCTACTAATATGAATGTTGAATGTATTCCGACAGGTTCATTAAGCCTTGATATAGCACTTGGTTTAGGTGGAGTGCCTAAGGGAAGAGTTGTTGAGATATATGGTCCTGAATCATCAGGTAAGACAACAGTAGCACTTCATATGGTTGCAGAAGTTCAGAAGCGTGGCGGTATAGCTGGATTTATAGATGCAGAGCACGCACTTGACCCTGTATATGCTAAGAATATAGGTGTAGATATTGATAATTTATATATATCACAGCCCGACAGTGGTGAGCAGGCACTTGAGATATGTGAGACAATGGTAAGATCTGGTGCTATTGATATCGTTATTGTCGATTCAGTAGCTGCACTTGTACCTAAGGCTGAGATTGATGGTGATATGGGTGATTCACATGTAGGTTTACAGGCAAGACTTATGTCACAGGCTTTAAGAAAGCTTACTCCTGTTGTAAGTAAGAATAATTGTGTTGTTATATTTATCAACCAGTTAAGAGAGAAAGTTGGAGTTATGTTCGGTAACCCAGAGACAACCACAGGTGGACGTGCACTTAAGTTCTATGCGTCTGTAAGACTAGATGTCCGTAAGATAGAGACATTAAAGTCTGGTGGAGAAGTTATTGGTAACCGTACAAGGGTTAAGATAGTTAAGAACAAGGTTGCACCTCCATTCAGGGAAGCGGAATTTGACATAATGTTTGGTAAAGGAATATCAACAGAGGGCGATTTAATTGATTTAGCTTCTAATGTGGGAATTGTACAGAAGAGTGGAGCTTGGTTTTCATATAATGGAGAGAAGATTGGACAGGGTAGAGAGAATGCTAAGCAGTTTCTTCTTAACAATCCGGAATTAAAGGATGAGATAGATAAGAAAGTTCGTGCCCATTATGGAATAGGTGAAGAAGCTGATACGGCAGAAGCAGAAGATACTAAAGCTAAGTCTAAGAAAAAGACTGGCGAGAAAGAGGCGGAAGAAGTAAATGTATAATGATGAAGTTTCTTCAGATATACAATATTTAGTCACTTCGATTGTCGATGTTAATAAACAACGCAGGAGAGTATTTGTTAATTACGAACCTGCGTTCGTTTTATATAACTCAGAGATAAGAAAGTATCAGATTAAAGTGGACAGTGTTATTATGTCCGATATTTACAATGAGATAATAACTATACTTACTAAAAGAGCTAAGATAAGGGCGATGGCTCTGCTTAAGAGCCACGATTATACAGAAGGCAGGCTAAGGGAGAAGCTACAGGCTAATGGTTATCCTAAGTGCTGTATTGATGAGACTGTAGCATATATATATTCATATGGTTATATTGATGACAGAAGATTTGCTGATAATTATATAATATCGAGGTCATCTTCTAAATCAAGGCGTGTGATTGAGACATCTTTGTTAAAGCTTGGTGTTTCTGCTGATATTATTAAAGAAGCCTGTGATGAATTTTATTGTGAGGAAGATAATTATGCAAAGGAGATTAATGTAATAATCGGACATATCAATAAAAAGATTAATTCAATTGATATTAAAGATTATAATCAATTACAGAAATTAAAAGCTTCACTTTACAGAAAGGGCTTTAGGCTTGATGATATCAATAAAGCACTTGATATGGTATGTGATACTAATGAGTATTAATAGGCCGGATAATATATGCAAGATAATGACAAGTTAGGTTGATGTAACCTTGACATAATGCCGTTTAGAGTATAATATTAGTATGTTGTATTTTTTGTACAATGAAAACTTAATAAGGAGGTGCTCCTGTGTCATTTATTCCGGCAGTTGTCACATTTTTTGTTACACTTGTGATAGTCGCACCTATTACCTGGGTTGTATCTAGTAAAGCCATCAATAAAAGCAATGATGAAAAGATTGGCAATGCGAACGAAAGAGCCAGAGAAATAATAGATGAAGCGTTGAAAGCGGCTGAGACTAAGAAGAAAGAGGCACTCTTAGAAGTTAAAGAAGAATCTTTAAAGACTAAGAATGAGCTTGAGAAAGAGACTAAGGAAAGACGTGCAGAAATTCAGAAGTACGAGAAGAGAGTCCTTTCTAAAGAAGAAACTCTTGACAGAAAGATTGAAGCAGTAGAGAAGCGTGACTTAGGTATTACCAGAAAAGAAGAAGAACTTGGTAAACAAAGACAGAAGGTTGACGAACTTGAAAAGAAAAGACAGCAGGAACTTGAAAGAATCTCTGGATTAACCTCCGAACAGGCAAAAGAATATCTATTAAAAACTGTTGAAGATGAAGTTAAACATGATACTGCTGTAATGGTTAAGACATTAGAAAGCAGGGCAAAAGAGGAAGCAGATAAAAAGGCAAAGGAATTAGTGGTTAATGCAATTCAAAGATGTGCCGCTGACCACGTTGCCGAGACAACTATATCAGTTGTACAGCTTCCTAATGATGAAATGAAAGGCCGCATTATTGGTAGAGAGGGTCGTAATATAAGAACTCTTGAAACACTTACTGGTGTAGAACTTATAATTGATGATACACCTGAGGCTGTAGTTTTATCAGGCTTTGATCCAATTAGAAGGGAGATTGCAAGAATCGCTCTTGAGAAGCTTATTCTTGATGGAAGGATTCATCCAGCAAGAATTGAGGAGATGGTTGAAAAAGCCCAGAAAGAAGTTGAAACATTAATTAAAGAAGAAGGTGAAGCTGCAACCCTTGAGGTTGGTGTCCATGGAATTCATCCTGAATTGGTTCGCTTACTTGGTAAGTTAAGATACAGAACCAGTTATGGTCAGAATGTATTAAAACATTCAATTGAAGTAGCTCAGATTACAGGATTGTTAGCCAGCGAATTAGGTCTTGATGTAAAGATGGCAAAGAGAGCTGGTTTATTACATGATATAGGTAAAGCTGTCGACCATGAAATGGAAGGCTCACATATTCAGTTGGGTGTTGACCTCTGTAGAAGATACAAGGAATCAGCACTTGTTATTAATGCGGTAGAAGCTCATCATGGTGACGTTGAACCAGAAAGTTTAATAGCCTGTCTTGTACAAGCTGCTGATACAATCTCAGCCGCAAGACCTGGTGCTAGAAGAGAGACGTTAGAAACTTACACAAACAGATTAAAACAATTAGAAGATATTACCAACTCATATAAGGGAGTTGAGAAGTCTTTTGCTATTCAGGCAGGTAGAGAGGTTCGAGTAATGGTTGTTCCTGAAGTGATTAGTGATTCAGATATGGTATTACTTGCAAGGGATATTTCTAAACAGATTGAAAATCAGATGGAATATCCAGGGCAGATTAAAGTTAGTATCGTAAGAGAATCAAGAGCTGTTGATTACGCTAAGTAATTACGAACATATTTAAAGAACCAGAGAAGCTACCAAGAATTCAAAATTCTTGGCAGCTTCTTTTTTTATGTTTTGTATTAGTATTTACTATAATATTTCGTCTTATACTATTGTGTAGCCTTTTATTGATGTCAAATTGGTGAATAGACTAAATTACCTTTTGATTTTAAGTGTTAATATGCCAGAATTAAACATATGGCAGTTATATACAATAATTATTACAATGCTTATTGAAATGTAATTCTTAGTATAAAATTCAAAGGCTGACTTAATAATATTAAGCTAACACTTAATTTTATTAATAAAATTCTTAAAAATGTCTAATTAATTAATATTTTTAATCAAAATTCATAAATATAATGTGAAAACTATTGCTAAAAAATCATCTTCATAGTATAGTATTTAAGACCTTTTAATTATGAAATGGAGGATTAATATGCAGTACAACGAAATGAGCAAAGAACAGTTATTACAGTTAAAGGCTGAACTTGATGAAAGATACAAGGAAGCAAAGGCTAAGGGACTTAACCTTAATATGTCAAGAGGTAAGCCATCAGCAACTCAGCTTAATGTAACAATGGATATGCTTGATGTAATCAATAGTTCATCTGACTTAAAGTCAGAGGACGGAACAGATTGTAGAAATTATGGTGTTCTTGATGGAATTCCTGAAGCTAAGAAGCTTATGGCAGATATGATGGGAACAACACCTGAACACGTTATTATATATGGTAATGCAAGTCTTAATATTATGTATGATCAGGTATCAAGAGCGTATACACACGGTATTCTTGGAAATACACCTTGGTGCAAGCTTGATAAAGTAAAGTGGCTCTGTCCAGTTCCAGGCTATGACAGACATTTTGCTATAACAGAAAGATTTGGGATTGAAATGATTAATATTCCAATGTCTGTTGATGGACCTGATATGGATATGATAGAGAAGCTTGTAAGCGAAGATGAGTCTATTAAGGGTATCTGGTGTGTACCTAAGTATTCAAATCCTCAAGGCTACACATACTCAGATGAGACAGTAAAGAGAATGGCAGCATTAAAGCCAGCAGCTAAGGACTTTAGAATATTCTGGGATAATGCGTATGTTATTCATCATCTTTATGATGACAAGCAGGATGAAATCCTTGATATTATTTCTGAATGTGAGAAAGCTGGAAATCCAGACATGGTATTTGAATTTGCCTCTACATCTAAGGTTACATTCCCAGGTTCAGGTGTGGCAGCACTTGCAACATCAAAGGATAATGTAGCTGATATTAAGAAGCAGATGACAATTCAGACAATTGGTCACGATAAGATTAACCAGTTAAGACACGTAAGATATTTCAAGAATGTTGCAGGTCTTAAGGAACATATGAAGAAGCACGCTGAATTTATGCGTCCAAAGTTTGAAGCTACTTTAAAGGTGCTTGAAGATGAACTTACAGGTCTTGGAATTGGTACCTGGTCAGAGCCAAGAGGAGGATACTTCATATCATTTGATGCTATGGAAGGCTGCGCTAAGGCAATAGTTGCAAAGTGTAAAGAAGCGGGTGTTATCCTTACAAACGCAGGTGCTACATTCCCTTATGGAAAAGATCCTAAGGACAGCAATATAAGAATTGCACCATCTTTCCCTACACCAGAGGAAATGTCTGAAGCAGCAGAATTATTTGTATTATGTACAAAACTAGTAAGTGTAGAAAAGCTTCTTGAGCAGAAGTAATTTAATAGAAAAACATTAATATAATGTTGATAAAAATTAAAACTAAATCCTGAAAGGAGCAGGCAGTATGGCAAAGATAGGCTTTATTGGAATGGGTAATATGGGATATGCTATGCTTAAAGGTGTCCTTAATGTATTTGAACCATCAGATATTATATTTACCTGTCCAGACCTTGATAAATGTAAAAGAATAAGTGATGAAACAGGTGTCAAATATGCTGAGAGCAATGCAGAGTGTGCTAACAATGCCCAGTATATAGTATTAGCAGTTAAGCCACAGGTATATAGTGCTGTAATGAAGAATATAGTTAATGTCACAAGAGAAGACAGCGTTGTTATATCTATAGCACCTGGAATTACAATAGACTCTATTAAGGATAATCTTGGAATTAATACTAAGGTTGTAAGAGCAATGCCTAATACACCCGCTCTTGTCGGAGAAGGGATGACTGGCGTATCATACAATAAAGATGAATTTTCATTTGAACAGAGAGATGTTGTAGACAGATTTTTTAATTCATTTGGAAAGGTTGTCTATGTTGATGAGAAGCTTATGGATGTTATTGTATGTGCAAGTGGAAGTTCGCCAGCATATGTATATATGTTTATTGAAGCACTTGCTGATAGTGCTGTCAAATATGGAATTAAGAGAGATGATGCTTATAAATTAGTTGCACAGACAGTTCTTGGCTCAGCTAAGATGGTTCTTGAAACTAACGAGCATCCGGGAGTGTTAAAGGATAAAGTATGCTCACCGGGTGGTACAACAATAGCTGGTGTAGCAGCACTTGAAGAACACAATTTCCGTAATGCTGTCATAAAAGCCACAGATGCATGTTATGATAAGTGTCATAATATTAAATAATAAAAATGAGGATTCAATATGGAACATATAAAAAGAGTTGGCAGAGAGTTGATGTATAAAGGTTCAATGCTTGAATTTTATAAAGATACGATTGTTACACCAGACGGCAAGACAGTGTATTGGGATCATATTGAGCATAAGGGAGCTGCGGCTGTTGTTGCTGTTCGTGATGATGGCAGAATTATTATGGTAAGGCAGTTTCGTAATTCACCAGATAAAGAAACTCTTGAAATACCAGCAGGAGGAATTAATAAGGGTGAACCTGTCAAGACTGCGGCAATAAGAGAGTTGGAAGAAGAAACAGGGTATAAAGCTGACCCTGATAATGTAAGAAAGCTTATATCTATAATTACGGCAGTTGCTTTCTGCAATGAAAAGGTTGATATATATGTGGCTGATAAGCTTACAAAGTCAGTACAGCAGCTTGACGAAGAAGAATATATTAATGTTGAGTATTATACATTGCAGGAATTAAAAGATATGATTATGAACGGAATAATAGAAGATTCCAAGACAATATCTGCTATACTTGCATATGAGCAGACATTATAAATGAAGTAAATAAAGTAATTAAAACAATCAAATGATTAAATTCAATAATTAAATTCAATAATCAAAACATATTAAAAGAAATACCGGCATATAAATAGCCTGACCTGATAAATAAGGAGGCGTTTATATGGCTGGGATTTTTTTAAAACGATACAGATATATGTTGGCAGTTATGGTGGGAGTTATTGCTGGGACACTGATAGCTAATTATGCAATAATAAATATAACGGATAAGGTTGGAGTACTGAATAATGATTTCAGATTATCTATTATTGATATGAAGGTAAATAATGTGGCGTTGTGGCAATATATTTTCAAAACGAGAATAAAAGAATTTGCACTTCTTATATTACTGCTTATTACACCTGTTGCAGTTCCGGCAGTATATATAATTTTCGGAATTATTGGAATGAGCGTTGGAATGGTTGTGAGCGTAAGTGTAATGAATATGGGGATAAAAGGAATGTTTGTATACATAGTGATGACATTTCCACATTATATAATATATGCCATTACTATATTCATACTAATATCCATATGGGAAACCAGCAGAGGGTCATATGTGAATATTAATATAAGGAAAATAGCAATGGCATTATTAGTCAGTTTTATATTATTGTTGGCAGGCACGTTGTGCGAAGCCTACGTAAATCCGGGGTGTCTGAAAATGTTACTTGAGCATATCAGCTATTGTGTATAATAACTTTTCAGATTCTTCCCAGCCAAGGCAAGGGTCTGTTATTGATTTGCCATATATACCTTCGCCGACTTTCTGGCAGCCAGGTTCAATATAACTTTCAATCATAACACCTTTAACAAGCTGTTTAACATCATTTGAATGATTGCGGCTGTGAATTACTTCTTTAGTAATTCTTATCTGTTCAGCATACATTTTGCCAGAGTTGCTGTGGTTAGCATCAACGATACAAGCTGGATTGAGTAAATCCTTAGTCTTATACATATTGGCAAGTCTTATTAAATCTTCATAATGGTAGTTAGGAATGTTCTGTCCGTGTTTGTTGACAGCACCTCTTAATATAGTGTGAGCCAGAGGATTACCAGGTGTTTCAACTTCCCAGTTTCTGTATATGAAAGACTGCTTTGCCTGAGCAGCGATTACAGAGTTAAGCATAACTGAGAAATCACCGCTTGTAGGGTTCTTCATACCAGCAGGAACGTCCATACCACTTACAGTAAGTCTGTGCTGCTGGTCTTCAACAGATCTTGCACCAACGGCAACATATGAGAGTACATCAGCAAGGAACCAGTAATTCTCAGGGTATAACATTTCATCGGCTGGCATAAGTTCTGTTTCTTCCATAACTCTTATGTGCATTTTTCTGATAGCAACAAGTCCAGCAAGAAGGTCAGGCTTTTTCTCTGGGTCAGGCTGGTGGAGCATACCTTTATAGCCAGTGCCTGTGGTTCTTGGCTTGTTAGTATATACTCTTGGAATGATTAGTACTTTGTCAGCAATCTTTTCCTGAACTTTTTTAAGTCTTAATGTATAGTCTAATACAGCGTCCTCGTTATCGGCAGAACAAGGTCCGATTATAGCAAGAAATTTATCTGACCTGCCAGTAATTACATCGGCAATTTCTTTATCTCGTTCTTTCTTTAATTCAGCAACCCTTTCAGGAACTGGAAAATCACGCTTGATATCCGTTGGTGTAGGAAGCTTTCGTATAAATTCAAAACTCATTATTATATCTCCTTGTATTATATTAATAACCGCAGGCAATAACTGCTGTCTGCATTCTTATTTTAAGAATTCTGCTAATAATAATAGCATAAATTACAGAAAAATGTTAGTATATAATCAAATACAATGTTACGAAACAGAAATTCACAAAAATGTAAAATAAAGCAGAGTGTTACAATTAAAAATCAATTGTTTGAGGAGTGATAGCTATGAGAATGTTTGATATAATATCCAAGAAAAAATATAATGAATCATTGTCAAAAGAAGAAATTGATTATGTTATTAATGAATATACCAATGGCACAATTCCGGATTATCAGATGTCGGCACTTCTTATGGCAATATATTTTAATGGAATGAATTATGAGGAAACAACCAATCTTACGCTTGCGATGGCACATAGCGGTGATATGATGGATTTGTCAGAGATAGGCGGCATTAATGTAGATAAACACAGCACAGGCGGTGTTGGTGATAAGACAACACTTATACTTGCACCAATGGTAGCTGCCTGTGGAGGCAAGGTTGCCAAGATGAGCGGACGTGGACTTGGCAATACTGGCGGAACAATTGATAAGCTAGAGAGTATTAAAGGCTTCAGGACTAAGTTAAGTGAAGAAGAATTTATTGATAATATTAAAGAGATAGGACTTGCGCTTACAGGACAGACAGGCAATCTTGCTCCGGCAGATAAGAAGATATATGCTTTAAGGGACGTTACTGCCATTGTTGACAGCATACCGCTTATAGCAAGCAGTATAATGAGCAAAAAGATTGCCGCAGGTGCAGGGGCAATTGTGCTTGATGTTAAAGTCGGAAGCGGTGCATTTATGAAAAATATGCAGGATGCCGAGAAACTTGCAGAAGAGATGGTTAAGATAGGAAGTCTTGCTGGCAGAAACACAATAGCAGTAATATCAGATATGGATGAACCGCTGGGCCTTGCTGTAGGTAATGCACTGGAGGTTGCGGAAGCGGTAAAGACTTTAAAGAAAGAAGGTCCAGAAGACCTTATTAATCTCTGCCTTGAATTAGGCACACAGATGCTTATTGCTTCTAAAGTAGAAGAAAATGCAGACAAGGCACGAGGTATGTTACAGAATTCCATAGATGATGGAAGTGCATATAATAAATTCTTGGAATTCATTAAACGTCAGGGTGGGGATATAACTGTATTTGACGATTTAGATGAATTTACAGAATGTAATTATAAAATAGAGGTTAAAGCAGATAAAGAAGGCTATGTTCAAAGAATTGAGTCAGAACTTATAGGAGAAGCCTCGATGATATTAGGTGGCGGAAGAATGACAAAAGAAGATGTTATAGATTATTCTGTCGGCGTAAAGCTGTCAGCCAAGCGCGGAGATTATGTAAAATGTGGTGACTGCCTTGCCACAATCTATGCCGCCAATAAAGATAAAATATTAGAGGCAGAGGGCTTAATTATCAAAGCATTTGAAATATCAGAGGATATTGTAAAGACAAGTCCGCTTATTAAACGAATTATTAGTTGTAAAAATATATAAATAATGGTATTATATTATATAAAATGAGCTGGATGATATTATTGTAAGTTATCCATAATCATATTTGAACAAGAAAAGGAGACATAAAAATGGAAGTAAGACCAGGAGCAAATCCTGCTGATGTCAAGAACTATGACACAGACAGATTAAGACATGACTTTTTAATTCAGAATTTATTTGTAGCTGATGAGATTAAGACAATCTACAGCCAGATTGACAGAATTATAGTAGGAGCTGCTACACCAGTTAATAAGGAACTTGTTCTTGAAGCAGGTGCTGAACTTAGAGCTAAGTATTTCCTTGAAAGAAGAGAGATGGGTATCATTAACATCGGTGGTAACGGAACAGTTACAGTAGATGGCAAGGAATATAACTTCAAATATAAAGACGGTATGTACATAGGTATGGGTGCTAAGGATATCTCGTTCAAGAGTGAAGACCCTAAGAACCCGGCTAAGTTCTATCTTAACAGTGCACCAGCACATAAGACATACCCAACAGTATTTATTGATCCAGCTAAGGACATTTTACCTGAGAATAAAAAGGAACTTGGATGTCTTGAGAGTGCTAACCATAGAACAATCAATAAGTATATCCTTCCAGGACAGGTTGAAAGCTGCCAGTTAGAGATGGGTATGACTTGCCTTGAACCAGGAAGCGTATGGAACACAATGCCATGTCATACACATGACAGAAGAATGGAAGTATATCTTTACTTTGAAGTTCCGGAAGATGCTGTTGTATTCCACTATATGGGTGAGCCAACAGAGACAAGACACATTGTTATGAGAAATGAAGAAGCTGTTATATCACCAAGCTGGTCAATTCACTCAGCTTCAGCTACTCACGCTTATACATTCATCTGGGGTATGGTTGGTGAGAACCAGGACTTCGATGATATGGATGATGTAGATATGAAGGATCTTAGATAATCAGAATGTCTTTATAATTGCTTAACAAGATTATTTTATTGTTATTGATTGATATATAAAGAGTAGCTGTATTATTATAGGTTACATACACATTATGCTGTTTAATATTAATGGCATAATCCATTATGATGGATGATTCTCATAGAGGTATGGAGTATATTGTGATATTCCATATGCTCTGGAGTTCATTGATATAATATTAAGAGAAAAGGAGATTTTAAAATGTCAGTAAATTTTTCACTTGAAGGAAAAGTTGCTTTAGTTACAGGTGCTTCTTATGGTATCGGTTTTGCTATCGCTAGCGGAATGGCTAAGGCAGGTGCTACAATCGTATTTAACGATATTAAGCAGGAATTAGTAGATAAGGGATTAGCAGCTTACAAGGAAGCTGGTATCGATGCTCACGGTTATGTATGTGACGTAACTAACGAAGAGCAGGTTAACGCTATGGTTGCTCAGATTGCTAAGGATGTAGCTCCTATCGATATCCTTGTTAACAATGCTGGTATCATTAAGAGAATTCCAATGTGCGATATGACAGCTGCTGAATTCAGACAGGTTATCGACGTTGACCTTAATGCACCATTTATCGTATCTAAGGCAGTTATTCCATCAATGATCGAAAGAGGTCACGGTAAGATTATTAACATCTGCTCTATGATGTCAGAGTTAGGCCGTGAAACAGTATCAGCTTATGCTGCTGCTAAGGGTGGTCTTAAGATGCTTACAAGAAATATTTGTTCTGAGTATGGTCAGTACAATATCCAGTGTAATGGTATTGGACCTGGTTACATCGAGACACCTCAGACAGCTCCATTAAGAGAAAGACAGGCTGATGGTTCTAGACATCCATTCGATCAGTTCATCTGTGCTAAGACACCTGCTAACAGATGGTTAAAGCCAGAAGAATTAGCTGGTCCAGCTGTATTCCTTGCTTCAGAAGCTTCAGATGCCGTTAACGGACATATTCTTTATGTTGATGGTGGTATCCTTGCTTACATCGGAAAGCAGCCACAGTAATAAATAATATTACATATTACAAGCACGATGTGCGTGTATAGATAATGACAGAAGAGTCTGAAACAAGTTTGCTTGTTTCAGGCTCTTTTTGGTTTTGAACTTCAATAGGAATATATAGAAAGAATATTTCCCAAAATTCTTAAAATTCAACAAAAATTTGACTGTCAAAATATTCTTTCATATGATACAATTACTATAAAAGTTTTACAAATATGAGAGGAGAACATTTTAATGAAACTTGAAGTAAGAAACCTGACAAAGTCTTTTGAAGGTAATCAGGTTCTACACGGCATTTCTTTTGAAGTTGAAAGTGGCAGTGCACTTGGACTTCTTGGAAGAAATGGAGCAGGTAAGACAACTACGATAAGAATTATTATGGATGTCTTTAAAGCAGATGAGGGTGAGGTATATCTTGACGATGAGCCGTTTAACCCTAAGAAGCATCTTATAGGGTATCTGCCAGAAGAGAGAGGGTTATATCCCAAGAAGACAGTGCTTGAACAGATAGTATATCTTACAAGACTTAGAGGACTTTCCAAGAAAGAGGCAGTCAGTAATGCAAAGAAGTGGCTAAAGCGTCTTGAGATAGATGAGTATGCCAACAGAAAGTTAGAGACATTATCCAAGGGTAATCAGCAGAAAGTACAGCTTGCTTCAACACTTGCGTGTGAACCAGAGATAGTTATACTCGATGAGCCATTTAGCGGGCTTGATCCGGTGAATTCAAAGATACTTCAGGATGTTGTGACAGAAGTCATAAACGAAGGAAGAATAGTTATATTTTCAAGCCACCAGATGAGTTATGTAGAGGAGTTCTGTCGTGACATAGCGATAATAGATAAGGGAAATATAGCACTTGCAGGCAATCTTAAAGACATTAAGAGACAGTATGGCGAGAATCAGCTGGTTATATCAGATGTTAATATGGGGCTTGATGAGTTGTCACAGATTATAAAAGACAATGTGTCTGACATAATAACAGAGACTGGAAGAACAAGAGAGGAGATTATTGTAAGGAATATAAATGGCGTGTCAAGGGCGGATATTCTTAAAAGAATGATTGCGTGTGGTATAGAAATTGAGCATTTTGAAACTTATAAGCCATCTCTTAATGATATATTTGTATCTCTTGTAGGTGATGATATGGAAGACGACAAAGTGGTAGATTATAAGAATAATAGTAATGACGATAATAGTTATAATAGAGATATTGTTGATGAGTTACCGCAAGGCGAAATCAGTGAACATAAAAAGTCTGTTAAGGGAGGTGTACGCTGATGAAAAAGTTAGGTGTAGTTCTTCAATATGAGCTTATGACTTATATTAAGAATAAGTCGTATGTAATCAGTACGGTTGTTATAGCTGTTATAGCTGCTGCTATTATGTTTGTGCCAAGATTTATAGATATAAGTGCCATCACAGGAATTACTAATAGTACAGAACAGAATTCTGGTGATTCTGACAGCGATAAAGATAATGTTGATGGTAAGAGTGATTCTGATAAAGATAATAAAGCAGACAATAATAAAGATGTAATTCTTATATATGATGAGTCGGGAACATTTTCAGATATTCAGATAATTCAGGCAGCTTTTGATGATATGAAGGTTGAAAAAGTGTCATCAGAAAGTGAATTAAAGGATAAAGTGTCAGATGAAGAAGTCAAGGCAGGCTTTGTGGTTCACAGTCTTACAGATTATGAGTATATTGTATACAATAAGAGTATGACTGACAGCATTGATATGCAGTTTAATCAGGTACTTACAGCACTTAACCAGATGGTGTACTGCAGTATCCATAATCTTGATTATGAGCAGATAATAACGGCATTTAATCCAGAGATTAACAGTCAGACAGTTGTTCTTGGCAAGGATATGGGAAATAATTATTTTTATTGTTATGCACTCATTATCATTATATTTATGATAATAATATTCTATGGTGTTATGGTTGCGACATCAGTTACTCAGGAGAAGTCCAACAGGACTATAGAGGTGCTTGTAACAAGTGCTGATACTAAGATTTTATTTTTTGGCAAGGTGCTTGCTGGTACAATAGCTTCGTTATGTCAGGCTGGAATACTTATGCTTGCGATTGTCGGTGCATATAAGTTTAATCAGAGTGCGTGGGGCGGAATGTTAGATATGTTACTTGATATTCCTGCAAATGTACTTGTTACCTATGCGTTATTCGGACTTGGCGGTGTGCTTTTCTATACATTTATATATGGAGCATTTGGTGCACTTGTTTCTAAGACAGAGGATATTAATAAGAGTGCCGGAAGCATACAGATGGTTATTATGATTGTATACTTTATTACTCTTTTTCAGCTTATGAATATAGATGGTATTGCTATGAAGGTATTGTCATATCTGCCAATCAGTTCATACAGTGCGATGTTTGCCCGTGTTGCAATGGGAAATGTAGCTGTTTGGGAAGTTGTTGTTTCATTTATAATACTTGTAGCAAGCATTATAGGTGTTGGTATGATAGGTTCATCAATATACAGAATGGGAACGCTTAGATATGGCAATCCAATTAAGATAACTACAGCAATAAAGAGCCTTCGCAAGCAGAAGAATAAATAATCTGAATATTTTATACAAGAAATAATTAATACCTCCAGATATTCATGTCATATCTGGAGGTATTATTATACATAAAACAATATGTGAGATAATCAGGGCTGCATACAGGTATTGATATAATGGCTTAACATATTGTAAATATAACTATAACTTTATAGTTTCTCCACCTGGTATCTCAACGACACGGACATTATTAACAGCAACCCAGACAGAACAGGCACTTGGGTTATAGATATATTCATTATCGGCGAATATCTGAAGCCTGTCAAAGGCTTCGTTGTAATCTACGATTTCGATATTAGTAGCATACCATATATCATCACGGTGACCAATCATTTCACAGAATTCTTCCATAACTTCCCAATTGTTATTACGTTCAAATTCAAAACTGTGTCCCCATACATACATCATATATAGGTACTGCTTTTTAGTAAGCTTCATAAAACGCTTGCCAAACTCAACAAGATTATGATTGTGGTGGCAGGTTGGTATCCAGTTCATATAATCTGTTGGCATAGAAAAGCCATTTTCATCACCAAGAAGAATAGGACCTTCACAATCGTTGGCATATTCGAGTGCTGATTTGACAACAGCGTACTGGTCAGTGGCTGGTCGTATATATTTAATGCCAAGGTCAGCAGCAATAGAAGTAATAAGCTTGTTGCCGGCTCCATTAGGAAGAGCCATTCCTCTTACGGGTTTATGTATTATTTTCTCAATATTAGTCTTATCTTCAAGAATTTCCCTTGCTATCTCATAGCTACCACATCTGTTCATAGTAGGGTGTGTGCATGTATGAAGGGCTATTTCATGATTGTCATATAAATCATTCCATTCGCTTGCAGGCAGTCTGATTGGCATATCTGTTAACCCTGAATTGACATTGAAGGTAGCACGTATGCCGTTCTTGTTAAATATATCAACTAGTCTTTTATCTTCAAGCTTGCCGTCATCGTAGCTTAATGTTAATACCTTGAATTTACCTCCTGGAAAGCATTTGTATATTCTGTTCATAATAATCCTCCATTCTTGTATATATTAACATAATGTATACAATCTCATATTTTATAATTATACTATATTAACATTAGTGTGTCATTATTTTGTTAATCAAATACACAAAAAATACAATAATCAATTATAATTTCTTGACTTTTTGTGTTATTTTACTAATAAATGAAACTTTTTTGATGTTTTCATTACAATATATATTGTATCTTTGAATTTCTTTATCATTAATGTTAACACATACATTTCCAATAATACACTCGTTATTAACCGGTGCAGCAATGCTTGATGGAATATTGTACACGACTTCTACATTATCATTATCGCTTATGCAGGCAGACAGTTTTTTATCAAATAGTATATCAATGGAACTTTTAGAGCCGTTTTTAATCTTTATATTAAAGACTTTAGGGCAGATAAGTATGTCCTGATTTGTATAGCTGGCTCTGGTGTAGTCAAGAAGACGTTTTGCATCAGACCATTTATAAGTCTTGTTGTCAGGCCAGCCACAGGCAAGCAGGGCAACGATAAATGTCCTGTCGTTATCCCTATAGGCACATACATAGCAGTAGCCGGCATCGCCAGTAAAGCCCGTCTTGCCGGATATAATGTTATCATACATATTAAGAAAAGCATTGGCATTGCTTACAGAATATTTTCTGCCGGAAAGACTTGTAAAACTGTAATCGTGTGTCTGTGTTATAGAAAGGAAATGTTCGTTTTTAATGCAGTAGGACATAACAACTGCTAATTCATAGGCTGTTGTCGAGTGAATGCCTGTATCATCAGAAGCATCAAGGCCATTAGGTGTTATATAATGCGTGCTATTACAGCCAAGACTGGTGGCTTTTCTATTCATTAAATTAGTAAATACCAGCACAAGTGCTTTGCTTTGTTCTTTGGATATATTCTCAATAAAATGTGAGTTATAAGAGTAGTCATTTATAAAAGAAATGTCAAAGGTAAGTTCGTTGCGTTCTTTATTGGTTAAAGAACAGATATAATAGTAGGCGGTATTTTCTGCAATTATAACGGCGGTATCATTATGGGAACGAAGCATAAGGGAATAGTACAGGTCTTTTATTGAAAACTGTTCGCCTTTTACAGCATTAAGTTGTACATCTGGCATAGAAGCCGCATATGCAGAAGTGGTGGCAATATAATCATCAGGACATATCTCAAGGGCGGTTATTAATGTCATAATCTTGGTGGTGCTTGCCATAGGTGCTTTGGTGTCAGCATTTTTACCATATAGAAGCCTGTTAGTATCGGCATCTATTACTGCTGCAAATCTGGCGTGTATTTCATTATCTTTCAGAGATGAGTCGTTTTCTTTAGCATTTACACGATTAAATGGAGTTAAGACGATTGAAATAATCAGACATATTAAAATTATGAATTTTAATGGCTGTATAAGCTTTTGAAAAAAATAAGCAACTGCTGATAGCATAAATAAGAAACCCGGTTATTATAATTAATAAATTATACACTTTTATTTTGCTATTATACCTAAAATGAGTTATTATATATTTACTACATAAATAATCATATTAATTTACAGAGGTGCGTATGAGCTACATAGAATTTGATGATGTAAAGAAGATTTATAAAATGGGTGATGTAAAGATAAAAGCACTTAACGGTGCAAGCTTTACGATAGATAAGGGAGAGTTTGCAGTTATAGCAGGTGCGAGTGGTGCAGGTAAGAGTACAATACTTAATCTTATGGGCGGTATGGATACAGCTACGACAGGAAAGATTATTGTAGATAAAGAGAATGTGTCAAAGTTCACAGCTAAGAGGCTTACAACATACAGAAGATATGATATAGGATTTGTATTCCAGTTCTATAATCTTGTACAAAATCTTACTGTAAGGGAAAATGTTGAGCTTGCAACACAGATATGTAAGAATCCGCTCGATGTTGATGAGGTTATAGAAGCAGTAGGACTTAAGGAAAGAAGTTCTAACTTTCCGGCACAGTTATCAGGTGGTGAACAGCAGAGAGTTGCAATAGCAAGAGCGTTGGCCAAAAATCCAAAGCTTCTGTTATGCGATGAACCTACGGGAGCACTTGATTATAATACAGGCAAGCAGATATTAAAGCTGTTGCAGGATACATGCCGTGAAAGAGGTGTTACAGTTGTAGTTATAACACATAATCTTGCACTGACAGCTATGGGCGATAAGGTTATCAAAGTGAAAAATGGAGTAGTTGACAGTGTGACTGTCAATGAAAATCCGCTTCCAATAGAGCAGATAGAATGGTAGTTAATATGGAAAGGCGGAATTAACATAATGGGAAAGTCGGTATTTAAAGATTTAATAAGAGAGATAAAAGGTTCGCTTGGAAGATTTATTTCAATAATGGCAATCACAGCCATAGGAGCTGCATTTTTTGCCGGAGTCACAGCATCTTCGGGCGATATGAAGCGTTCGTCAGATAACTATTATGATGAATATAATATGAATGATATAAGAATAATATCATCTATAGGGCTTACAGATGATGATTTGCAGGTAATTGCAAAAGCACAGGGAGTAAAGGCAGTATATGGTGCCAACAGCAAAGATGTGCTCATCAATTATGATGATAAAGAGTCAGTTGCGCATGTTTTAAGTATTCCTCTTAATGCAGATGATAATGATGACAGCTATATTAACAGACTTCGCATTAAAGAGGGAAGACTGCCACAGAATGATAAAGAATGTGTTGTGAAGTACGAGTCTACAAGGGAAGCTGTCAAAGTGGGTGATGTATTAAAATTTAAGTCTGGAACTTCTGATGATATTAACGATACATTTAAGGATACTGAATATACAGTTGTTGGAGTAGTATATTCGCCTTGCTTCGTTTCTTATGATTTAGGTTCGTCAGATATTGGTAATGGCAATATCAGCTATTGTGTATATGTTGGAGATGATGAATTTAAGAATGATTATTATACAGAAGCTTACGCTGTAGTAGACGGAGCAAAAGAACTTGATACATATTCTGATGAATATGATAAAAAGGTTGAAAATGTACAGAACAGAATTAAGAATATAGCAGCAGGACAGCTTGATAACAGGAAGAAGGATATAAAAGAAGAATTTGCCAAAGCCAAGGAAGATAAGAAACAGGAACTGCTTGATACAATAAGACAGAAGGTAACAGAGTCTATTACGAAGCAGTATCAGGAATATTATCCGGGATATGATGTGTCTTCAATGATAGCACCTTATATTGAACCAGCGTATATTAAAGCAGTTCAAGAGTTTGACTTTGATGCGGTATATGCAAAGTATGATGAGCAGATGAATGAAACTTTGAATAACTCTGACGACTGGGAATGGTATGTGCTTACAAGACAGTCGCAATATTCGTATAGGGATTATGAGTCGAGTGCTGACAGAATGAAAGCTATAGCTACAGTATTCCCATTGTTCTTTATAATTGTTGCAGGTCTTGTGTGTCTTACAACAATGACAAGAATGGTAGAAGAACAGAGAAGTTTAATCGGAACATACAAGGCTTTAGGTTATGGAAAAGGTACTATAGTATTCAAGTTCGTTGCCTATGCCTTTATAGCTTCCTTTGCTGGAAGTGTAATAGGCTGTATTGTTGGTTTAAAGCTGTTTCCGTATATAATATATAATTCGTGGAACATAATATACCAGATGCCGCATATAACTTATGCAAGCCATACATTATTATCTGTGGCAGTTATTATCTGTCTTGTAGCGGTAACATTTCTTGCGGCATTCTATTCGTGTTACAATGATCTTTCAGAAGTGCCGGCTATACTTATGAGACCTAAAGCTCCTAAGAGTGGAAGAAAGATATTGTTAGAGCATACATTTATATGGAAGCATCTTTCATTTACAAGGAAGGTTACTATGCGTAATATATTCCTGTATAAGAAAAGATTTTTTATGACAGTAATCGGAATCGCAGGATGTACAGCGTTGACAACGGCAGGTTTTGGAATTAAGGACAGTATACAGTGTGTTATTGATAACCAGTATGAACAGATACTGCATTATGATAATGTAATTACATTTAAGAGTGATGTTGAAAGTGAAGAAATTAACAATATAATATCATCTATAAAGAAAGATGAATATTATAAAGAATACACTACAGATTATGGATATACTGCTGATGTGAAAGCATTAGGTGGTGGTGACAGTTATTCAACTGAGATAACTGTTGTTGATAATACAGATAAGTATAGTGATTTTGTTACATTCAGGACAAGAAAGAAGCATAACCAGTTAGAGCTTAATGATGACGGTGTTATTATATCTGAAAAGCTTGCAAAGGATCTGAAGGTTTCTGTTGGTGATAATATTACTATATGTGATATTAATGATAGGCAGGCAGCAGTTAAGGTGACTGGAATTATGGAAATATATATTAATAATTATATTTTTATGACATCAGGTTATTTCAATGATACATTTGGCTATACACCAGATAATAACAGAGTATTAGGTATACTTAGTGATGACAGCGATAATGTTCAGGCAGTTATCGGAGAACGATATTTGTCTAATTCAGCAGTTAAGTCGCTTACATTCTTAAAGGTTAATATGTCAAGATTTGAGAATATGATACAGTCCCTGGATCTTGTTACATGGGTGCTTATAATATCAGCAGGTATGCTGGCGTTTGTTGTATTGTATAATCTTACTAATGTTAATATATCTGAGCGAATAAGGGAGATTGCGACAATAAAAGTTCTTGGCTTTTATGATAATGAAGTTGGAGAGTATATATACAGGGAGAATATCATACTTACACTTATAGGCGGTCTTGCAGGACTTTTATTAGGAAGAGCACTTCATACATACATAATGACAACAATAGAATTAGACGGAGTAATGTTTGGAACAAGAATTAATTTAAGTTCATTCCTGTTATCATATGGAATTACATTAATTTTTTCATTGATTATTAATGCAATTATGTATCCATCACTTAAGAAAATTCCGATGGTGGAATCTTTAAAGTCAATAGAATAATTCGTGATTGCTGATAAAGGATTTAATTGAGAATTTAATTAATGATTTGATGAATAATTTAGTGCAGGAATTAAAGAATAGATAAGCTGACAAGCCTGCACAAATAATGGTAATATTAATAAGAGCCTCCACATATATTGTGAAAAACGATATATGTGGAGGTTATTTTTGTATGGGGGATATTGGACAAATTATAAAAATTCTGCCGCCAGCTCTGGCTGACAAGCTTAGACTGCATACGTTGTCATTTAGCAGGCTCAACGAGCTAAGATTAAGAGTTGGCAGAAATGTAACTTTAATATATGACAATAAAGAGATAATGTATGATATTAAGGTTACCAAGGACTGCATAATGAAAATGCTGGAATTAGCTTCCAATTACTCTATCTATGCGTATGAGCAAAGTTTCAAACAGGGGTTTATTACAATAGAGGGAGGGCATAGGATTGGGATATCAGGACATGCGATTATAGAGAATAATGTCATTAAGAATTTTAATTACATAACCTTTCTTTGTATAAGGGTGGCACATGAGGTTATAGGGTGTAGTAATAAGGTTGTTGATTTCGTATATGGAGGAGGTATTGACCATACGCTTATTATTTCACCGCCGGGTTGTGGCAAGACAACGCTTTTAAGGGATCTTGTAAGAAATATATCTGATAATGACAGGCTTCATATTAATGTAAGTCTTATAGATGAAAGACAGGAGATAGCGGGCTGCTATATGGGAATCCCGCAGAATAATATAGGCAGACGTACAGATGTATATGATGGCTGTCCAAAAGATGCAGGAATGATGATGGCAATCAGGGCTATGTCGCCGGGGATAATAGCTGTAGATGAGATAGGTGGGCAGAATGATGCGCAGGCAATTAAATACTGCATAGCCTGTGGCTGTACGATTATTGCTACAATTCACGGTTATTCGCTTGAAAATGTAATGAACAAGCCTTTTATGGGTGAGCTTATAAGTTCTGATTACTTTAACAAGATAATAATATTGTCAGGAAGAATGGGAAAGGGGACGGTGGAGCAATGTTTAAATTATCGGGAGCAGCACTCATAATAACTGCATGTACATATTATGGCTTTTATTTAAGCAGTAACCTATATATGAGAACACGGATTATACAATCGCTAATAACAGCCCTTCATTATATTAAGGCACAGATAGGCTATGCTTCAAGCACGCTCCCTGACATATTCAGGGATTTATCTGTTAATTCTGATAACTGCTATGTTCAGGAAATGTTCAGTTATGCAGCGAAGACATTAAGTGATGAGGGCATTGTTACATATGAAGCTGTGTGGGAGGAAGCTGTAAATGTACTTAACAGGAGAAAAATATTAAAAAAAGACGAACTTAATGTAATGTATGAATTGTCGCATTTTAATTCGTATATTGATAAAAATATGCAGGTTCAAAATCTGGAATTATCAATTGAAAGGCTTAAAAGAATAAATGAAAATGTAGCAATGGATATTGCACCGAGAATGAAAATCTGCAGGATTGGTGGAATAACAGCAGGAGTGTTTATAGCAATAATGCTGATATGAACACAGCATAATAAAGAATGGGGATGTGTATGGAAATTAATTTGATATTTAAAATAGCTGCCGTTGGAATAATAATCTCTATACTTAATCAGATATTAAAGCATAGTGGAAGAGATGACCAGGCTTTCTTAACAGGGCTTGCGGGACTTCTGCTTGTGCTTTATTGGATACTTCCATACATATTAGAACTGTTTACAACTATGCAGAAATTGTTTGATATGTAAAAGGAGTAACAATTGCTGAAAATATCTATGCTTGCATTATGCACGGTTATAACATCACTGCTTATAAAAAAACAGTCACCGGTAACAGCTTCTGTTATAGGAGTTTCATTATGTCTTATTATTTCAATTAATATAATAAATAACATATCAGCCATAACAGGACAGCTCGGAGTAATGATTTCTTTAACAGGAATTGGTGATGTGTATATAAAGATAATAATGAAGATTATAGGAATAACCTTTATAACGCAGCTTATATCTGATGTGTGTAGGGATAATGGGTTTAATGCGGCGGCATCACAGCTTGAGATTATGTGTAAGATTGCTGTTGCAACAATAAGTATTCCAATTGTACTGTCGCTTATGGAGATGATTAATAAATGTATAAAATAAGATGTATATTAATGCACAATAACTGCCCCCAATATATGTTGTCATTATTAAGAAGTATATTTACTGGGCGGAAATATATATTTATGAAACTTAATTATATACTACCGCTATTAAAAAGCGTATTACTAATGTCGGTAATATTAATGCTTGTATACAATAATGCCAATGTGATTAAAGCGGAAACTAACGGACAGGAAACTGTCACGGATACATCTGGCTGGTCTGATTATGATTATAAGGATATTGATAAGATATTAAAAGAAAGCAGTTACAATTCGGTTACCTTTGAGGATATAGTAGACAGCATATATTTGGGTAATTCAACGAGGGATTCGGGTAAGAAGATTGTACAGTATATAACAGAGGTTATAAGCAGTAACCGTAATGATTGTATGAAGATACTTATTTTATGTATATTATCTGCATTTATAAATGTATTTGGCCCATTTTTTAATAAACAGCAGCTTACCGAAAGCACATTAAGTGTTATAGCAATATCTCTTATAACGGTATTGTTTGTTGTGTTCATACAGGCTTCAGATACAGCCAGCAGCACTCTTACATCGATTATTAATCTTTATAAAGCAATCAGTATGGTGTTCCTGCCGGCAATAAGTGCTTCTGGTGCAATAATGAGTAAAGCTGTGTATTACCAGATAATAATTGCTATGATTGCAGTCAGCAATATATTTTTTAAAAATATATTATTAAAAACAAATAAAATATATCTCATAATTTCGTTATGTGACTGCATAGACAAAGAAGCACATATGGATAAGGCGTGTAACCTTATTAAAAAAGGAGTGAAATGGTGCTGCTATACGATACTTACAGTGTTTATTGGACTTAATGCAATTAAGAGCATATTAACACCTGTTCAGGACACGGTTAATTCTAAAGGTATATTTATGGGGATAAGCCTTATACCTGGTATAGGTGACACAGCACAGGTGTTATCCAATACGATACTTTCATCTTCTGCATTAATAAAAAATGCAATCGGTGTGTCGGGAATTATTGCTATTGTTATGTGTATGTTCTTTCCGTTGCTGCGGATTGGTCTTCTTGCGGTTATATATCAGGGGATTGCTGCAGGACTACAGCCAATAAGTGATAAGAGAATGGTAAGGGCAGTCAGTTCGCTTGGGCAGGCACTTGGAATGATTGTATATATTATGATGATTACACTTGTCCTGTTTATATTAACAATAGCAATTATATGTGTTGCAACTAACTGTGTATCAGTATGAAAGGAGACACAATGAAGCTGTATTCGTGGCTTAGGGCATTGCTCATATTTATGGTTATGTCGGCTGTATTAATGAATGTTATTCCACCCAGGTATGAGGGCAGCTATAAGGTGGTAATGAGGCTTATATTCCTTATGATTTTATTAAAGCCTGTACTTCTGCTTTTATTTAATGAGGAATATATAACTGACAGGGTAAATACATTGTATAATGATTATAGTAAAAACATTGCAGGCTATTCAAGTTCGTATACTGGTGATAGCAGCCTTCAATCAGACTATTACAGCTATGTGAGCAATGCAGTAAAACAGACAGTTATAAGCAGGGTGTTAAATATAGCAGAGGAGTGTGGAGTTGAAGTTAATAATGTAAAGGTTGAATTAAACGATAAGAGCATATTGAATAAATCAGACACCGATTATTCATCTGTAATTACAGGGATTGATATATCAGTAAAAAACAAAAAAAGTGTTTCAAGTTTGGAAAGCACACAGAATGCTAAAACGGCTTTGAATAAATCGGACATAGAGCAATTCGCTAAAATGGTAGCGGATAATTTTAGTATAGATGAAATACTTATCAATATACATTAAGCCAGGTACAGAGAATATTTCGTATTCCGATGTTCAGGACGGAAAGGAGAATTATTATATTTAATTATGAAAATATATTGAATAAATTAGGCAAAGATAAAATATTAATAGTAATACTAGCAGGCATACTGCTTATGGTTATATCAATTCCCGTAAAAGACAGACAGACTGTATCAGAAAGCACAACATCTAATCAGGAAAGCGGTGAGGCCACACAGAAAATGTATGAGGAATATGTAGAGAAAAGATTAGAAGACACCTTATCTGATGTGGATGGGGCAGGAAAGGTTAAAGTTATGGTCAGTCTTAAGAATTCGTCTGAAAAGATACTTGCCAAGGATACAGATTATTCTGATGAAGAAGTTAATGGGAATAATGATGAGAATTCCAATAGTACGCAAAAAACAGAGACACACATTTTTTATGATACAGCTAATGGTAATACGCCATATGTAGTAATGGAGAATATGCCTGTTATTGAAGGTGTGATAATAGTATGTGAGGGTGGTGATAATAAAGAGCTTGTAAGTGAGATTACGAATGCTGTATATGGGCTTTTAAATGTTCCTGTACATAAAATTAAAGTAATGAAAATGTCTTAAATATGGAGGTTTTTTGTGAAAAGAGTTAAGAAAAATCAGGTTATTATTACAGCACTTGCTATTATGATAGCTGTTGCGGGATATATTAATTATGCAGGAAACATTTCAGATATAATATCTGTCAGCAGTAAGAGCGGCAGTAAAGTTGTCAATACATCAACAGATGATACAATATTTACAGAGGAAGAACCAGATGATGAGAGTCTTGAAGAACCGGGAAGCGTTATACTTACATCAGGACAGGGCGTGTCTTCAAGTGTAATCTCTGAAGCTAAGCTTAACAGAGAACAGATACGTGCCAAGAATACAGAAAATCTTACTAATATAGTCAATGATACAGCAATCGATAAGGCTTCAAAGACAGAGGCGATAAATGAACTTGCCAAAATTGCAGAATATTCAGAAAAAGAGGCAGCTATTGAGTTGTTATTAGAGGCAAAGGGATTTAATGATGTGGTGGCTTCAGTGGCAGAAGACAGCGTTGATATTGTAATTAACCAGCAGACATTAGAAAACAGCCAGAAAGCTCAGATTGAAGATATAGCAAAGAGAAAGACAGGGGTTACATCGGATAAAATTACCATTAATGTTATTAAGTAACTTATCATTGCATTTATTTATATTTTTTATTATAATAGATTAAAGATTACGTTAATAACAGTCAGGAGGGCATTATGACAAAAGAGTTTGAAGATAGAGGTAATACTTATACAATTCACGAAAGCAAGGATATTGGCGAAGTAAGAGTTGCAGATGAGGTTGTTGCTATTATTGCAGGTCTTGCTGCTACAGAGGTGGAAGGCGTTGAGAGTATGGCTGGCAACATCACTAATGAACTTGTAAGCAAGCTTGGAATGAAGAATTTATCTAAGGGTGTTAAGGTTCACGTTGGTGAGAATGATGTGACAGTTAATCTTGCACTTAATATTAAATATGGCTGTGAGATACCTAAGGTATCAGCCGCAGTACAGGACAGAGTTAAGACAGCAATCGAGACAATGACAGGTCTTGAAGTATCAGAAGTTAACATTAAGATTGCTGGCGTTAATATTGACAACTAAGTACAGTAAGCATTGGGGCTGTCATTAATGGACAGTCCTGTTTGAGTAATTAATTGATGAGAGGATTCCTATGACAAGATCAGAAATGAGAGAACACGTTTTTAAGCTTATATTCCGTGTTCCTTTCCACGATAAGAATGAATTAAGAGAACAGATTGACTACTATTTTGACGGTTTGACAGATGTTAATGAGAAAGATTACGAATATATTAAGAATAAGGCACTTCTTGTATGTGAATTAAGCGATGATATTGATGAGAAGATTAATTTGGTATCAGAAGGCTGGCCAGTTGACCGTATTGGTAAGGCAGAGCTTGCTATTATGCGGCTTGCAGTCTATGAGATGCTTTATGATGATGATATTCCTGTTAATGTAGCTATTAATGAGGCTGTAGAGTTAGCTAAAAGTTATGGCTCTGATGATAATGCAGCATCATTTGTCAATGGTGTTCTTGCAAAGCTTGTATAATAACCTTTTGCTGAATTAAAGAGCATAATAAAGAGATTAAGAAAGAGGAACGATGGCTGGAGTATATACTGTAACACAGATTAATTCCTATATTAAGAATATGTTTAGACAGGATTTTGTACTTAATCGTATTCAGATAAAAGGGGAAATATCTAATTGCAAGTATCATACATCCGGTCATATTTATTTTACTTTAAAAGATTCGGGTGGAACGATTGCAGTTGTTATGTTTGCCTCTTATGCATCAAAGCTTGATATAAAGCTTGAAAATGGAATGTCTGTTGTAGTAGATGGCAGAATTGATATATATGAACGTGATGGCAGGTATCAGTTGTATGCCGTTAATATTACCGAAAGTGGTATGGGGGATTTATATAAGAAGTTTGAACAATTAAAACAGCAGTATGATGATATGGGATATTTTGATTTATCATATAAGCGCCCGATACCACGTTTTGCAAGAAAGATAGGAATTGTAACAGCTTCAACAGGAGCTGCTATACACGATATAATGAATATATCACACAGGCGCAATCCGTATGTAAGTCTGTATCTGTATCCTGCATTAGTTCAGGGCGAATATGCCAAGTACAGTATTGCCAAGGGAATAGCTGTGCTTGATAAGTTCGGGGTGGATTGCATTATTGTTGGACGTGGAGGAGGTTCACTTGAAGACTTGTGGGCATTTAATGAACCAGAGGTTATAGAGGCAGTATTTAGCTGTAATACACCGATTATATCAGCGGTTGGGCACGAAACAGATTTTACAATCACAGACTTTGTGGCAGATTTAAGAGTTCCAACACCATCTGCCGCTGCAGAGTGTGCAGTATTTGATATGGTACAGGTTGATGATTATATGCAGGCATACAAGAGACGTTTAAGAAATGCTCTGGATAATGTATTTGCCAGATATAAGAACAGGGCAGAGAAGGACAAGCTTTCTTTGCAGATATACAATCCTATTAACCAGATATATGAAAGAAGACAACGTCTTATTCATATAGAGGATATATTAAATAACCAGATGACACAAGCAGTGGAACGCTACAGGCAGAAGCTGTCATTAGCTGTGTACAGACTTGATAATGTAAGTCCTTTAAAGAAGTTTGACAAGGGCTACAGCTATGTAGAGAATAATAAACAGAGAGTACAGTCGGTTAACGATGTATCAGTAGATGATTTGTTAACGCTTTATTTAAAAGATGGTACTGTGACAGCTAAGGTCACAAATATTGATAATGTTTAATGAGGTATAATTAATGGCAAAGGCTTCTAATCTTGAAGATACATTTAATAAGCTTGAGGCAGTTCTTAATGAAATGGAACAGGGCGAGCTTACATTAGATGAGTCTTTTAAAAAATATAAAGAAGGTATGGAATTACTCAATAAATGTAATACTATGCTTGATAAGGTTGAAAAACAGATTGTTATAATTGATGATAATGGGATGGTGGATAATAATGAATAATTTCAAAGAACAGTTAAGCAAAGAGACCTCCTGTATAGATAATATAATAGAAAAGTACCTGCCAGAAGCTAAGGGACACGCAGAATATATTAAATCTGCGATGGATTACAGCGTTGAAGCTGGCGGCAAGAGAATAAGACCAATGATTATGCTTGAAACTTACAAGTTGTGTAATGGTACTAACGAGGAAGAATTGTATCCATTTATGGCGGCTCTTGAGATGATACACACTTATTCTTTGGTGCATGATGATCTTCCTGCTATGGATAATGATGACTATAGAAGAGGAAAGCTTACAACACATAAGAAATTTGGTGAAGATTTTGGAATATTAGCGGGTGACGGACTTTTGAATCTTGCGTATGAAACAATGCTTTCAGCTATACATAAAGCAGCAAAGACAGGTGATGCACAGGCTGTATTAAGATATTCTGCTGCCGCAGATGTGATAGCTAATAAGGCTGGTGTTGATGGTATGGTCGGAGGACAATCGCTTGATGTAATGCTTACAGATAAGCCGATGAATGAAGAACAGCTTGATTACATTTTCAGATTAAAGACGGGTGCTCTTATAGAAGCAGCATTTATGGCTGGTGGAATTATTGCAGGTTGTGATGAAAATGTCATTAAGCTTCTTGAGGAAACAGGTTATAATATAGGCTTCGCATTTCAGATTAAGGACGATATTCTTGATGTTACAAGCACACAGGAAGTACTTGGAAAGCCTGTGTTAAGTGATGAGAGAAATAATAAAACAACATATGTTACACTTTATGGAATGGAAAAAGCAGAAAAAGATACTGCTGATATGTCTGTAAAAGCACTGGAAACAATTAAAACTATTGGACATAACGAGTATCTGGAGGATTTAATCACAATGCTTATACATAGAGATAGGTAATCGTGTGAAAGAGGTTAATTATGATACTTGAGAAAATCAATAAACCTAACGATATTAAGAAATTATCGCCAATAGAATACAACCAGCTTGCTGATGAGATACGCCAGTTTCTTATTGATAAGATAAGTGTCACAGGCGGACATCTGGCTTCTAATCTTGGCGTTGTGGAGCTTACTATGGCACTTCATATTGTATTTAATCTTCCAAAGGACAAGCTTATATGGGACGTAGGACATCAGTCATATACGCATAAGATACTTACAGGAAGGAAAAATCAATTTGATGAATTAAGAAAATTCGGCGGTATGAGCGGCTTTCCTAAGAGAAATGAAAGTGATTACGATGCTTTTGATACAGGTCACAGCTCGACATCAATATCAGCAGGACTTGGAATTGCTATGGCAAGAGATGTACAGCACGAAGATTACAGTGTAGTTTCTGTTATAGGTGATGGTGCACTTACAGGTGGTATGGCATATGAAGCTTTAAATAATGCTTCAGGTATTAAGGGTAATTTTGTGATTATACTTAATGATAATACAATGTCAATTTCTAAAAATGTCGGCGGCGTATCCAATATGCTTAGTGAAATACGTTCGTCAGACTCTTACTATGATTTAAAAGAGAATATAGGCAATGTATTATATAAGCTTCCTAAAGGGGACAAGGTTGTAAAGCTTATCCAGAAGACAAAGTCGAATCTAAAGCAGGTGATTCTTCACGATTCGATGTTTGAAAGTATGGGTATATATTACCTTGGACCAGTTGACGGACACGATATGGATAAGCTTATCAAGATACTTACAGTTGCAAAAAGAATAAATGGACCTGTGCTTGTCCACGTTGTTACGCAGAAAGGACGTGGTTACAAGCCGGCAGAGCGTAATCCAAGCAAGTTTCATGGTATTGGACCATTTGATGTGGCGACAGGTATGGAGATTAATAAATCTGCTCTGCCAACATATTCGCAGGTGTTCTCTAATTCTATATGTGAAATAGCCAAGAAAGACAGGTCTGTATGTGCTATTACAGCGGCTATGCCAGACGGAGTTGGGCTTGCTAAGTTCTCAAAGTGGTTTCCAGATAGATTTTTTGATGTCGGAATTGCTGAGGCTCACGCTGTAACATTTGCGGCAGGATTGTCAGCAGGCGGATTAAAACCAGTGTTTGCGGTATATTCTTCATTTTTACAGAGAGCTTATGACCAGATATTACATGATGTGTGTATACAACAGCTTCACGTTGTGTTTGCAATAGACAGGGCAGGACTTGTTGGAAGTGATGGAGAGACACATCAGGGGATATTTGATATATCATTCCTGTCATCAATACCTAATATGACTATTATGGCACCAAAGAATGATTATGAATTAAAGTCATCACTTGAGTTCGCTCTGGAAGAATTTAATGGGCCGATAGCCATAAGATATCCAAGAGGCGAGGCAGTTGTCAGATTTCGCGAATTTAATGCGCCGGTTGAATACGGCAAGGCTGAGCTTATGTATGAAGAAAGTGATATAGCAATTCTTGCACTTGGAAGTATGGTTGATACAGCATTTAATGTAAGGGAAAGACTTAAAGAGCAGGGCTATAACGTGACACTTGTAAATGCACGTTTTGTAAAGCCTATAGACAGTGCAATGCTTGATAAAATAAGCACAACACATAAGCTTATAGTAACACTTGAAGAGAATGTATCATCAGGCGGATTTGGGCGTGCAGTCTGTCAATATATCAATGATAAAGAACTTCATAACTATGTGCTTGACATATCACTTCCTGATGATTATATAGAACACGGAAGTGTTGATATATTACGGCGTGAGACAGGAATAGATGAAGATACAATTGTTAAACGTATAACAGCAGTTTATAATAATATTGGAGATAATAATAATGAGCAGTAAAGAAAGATTAGATGTTCTGTTAGTGAACAGGGGGCTTGCTGATTCCAGGGAAAAGGCAAAGGCTATAATTATGTCTGGAAATGTATATGTTGACGGACAGAAGGAAGATAAAGCTGGGTCATCATTTAATGAGACTGTTAATATTGAGGTAAGAGGCAATACACTTAAGTATGTAAGCCGTGGCGGGTTAAAGCTTGAAAAAGCTATGGAGAATTTTGATGTAACGATTGAAGGGAAAATATGTATGGATGTTGGTTCATCAACAGGTGGTTTTACAGATTGTATGCTTCAGAATGGTGCTGTTAAAGTATATTCTGTTGATGTAGGGCACGGACAGCTTGCTTGGAAGCTTCGTAATGATGAGCGTGTTGTATGTATGGAAAAGACTAATATACGATATGTAACACCGGAAGATATTGCGGATAAGATAGATTTTTCAAGCATTGACGTATCATTTATATCGCTTACAAAGGTGCTGCTTCCAGTGAAAAATCTTCTTACAGATGACGGGCAGATAGTATGTCTTATAAAGCCACAGTTTGAAGCTGGAAGAGAAAAGGTTGGTAAACACGGTGTTGTAAGGGATAAGGCGGTACACATCGAAGTTATAGAAATGGTTATTAATTATGCAATTTCAATTGGATTTGAGATACTTAACCTTGAATTCTCGCCAGTTAAGGGTCCGGAAGGAAATATCGAATATCTTCTTCATTTACAGAAACATATAGAAGGAACCTATGATAATATTCCTTTCACAATACAAAATATAGTAGACAAAGCCCACGAAACATTGTAATATATTCATATAGATATTAATATTAATTTAAAGTATAGAGGCGTTAATGAAATCTTTTTACATAGTCACGAATACAACTAAAGATCCAGACCTTGTATATACAAACAGTATTCTGGATTATCTTAATAAGCACAATGTAAGCTGTATATATAATCCTGACTCGGCAGATGTAGAACATACTGATTATTGTTATACGAATGCTGATGTTGTGCCAGATGATACAGAATGCATAATTGTTCTTGGTGGGGATGGTACGCTTATACAGGCGGCAAGAGACCTTAATTCTAAGAATATACCTCTTCTTGGTGTTAACATAGGAACGCTGGGGTATCTTACTGATACAGATATGAACACAGTGTATGATACCCTTGAAAGCCTTATTAATGACTGTTATGAGATAGATACAAGGATGATGCTTGATGGAAAGATATACCGTGATGACGAGCTTATATATGAAGATGTAGCACTTAATGATGTAGTTCTTAGCAGAAGGGGAATATTAAGGGTTATAGATTTTGATATATATGTCAATGGAGAATATCTTAATTCGTTCGCGGCAGACGGAGTTATAGTATCTACGCCGACAGGTTCTACAGCTTATTCTTTATCGGCAGGCGGACCAATTGTCCAGCCGAATGCACATCTTATAATGATTACACCAATATGTGCACATACACTTACTCAGAGAAGCATAATATTTGAACAGAATGATGAGATTGTAATACAGATGAATGATAATAAGAAATTATCAGAAGAAAGAGTAGCTACATATGATGGAGAAAGCTATTGTAATGTCATAACAGGGGACAGAGTTGTTATTACCCGTTCTGATAAGACAGCACGGCTTATAAAGACAAGCAGAATTTCTTTCCTTGAAAGGATAAGGAATAAAATGTAGCCGGAATAGGAGAAGAAAAGTGAAATCAGACAGACATAAAAAAATATTAGAACTTATAGCTGATAATAATATAGGAACTCAGGAAGAGCTTGCTGATGCACTTAATAAAGCAGGATATAATGTAACTCAGGCGACTGTTTCAAGGGATATAAGAGCACTTAATCTTACCAAGGTCACAATTGACGGGGTTAATCAGAAGTATACAACTCTTTCACATAGCAGTCCTGTACCTAATGACAAATATATAAGAGTGCTAAAGGAAGGCTATCTTTCTATGGATATGGCACAGAATATTCTTGTTATAAGGACTGTTCCGGGTATGGCAATGGCGGTGTGTGCGGCACTGGATGCACTTAAGCTTGATGAGATAGTTGGTTCTATTGCAGGTGATGACACTATTATGTGTGCTGTAAGGACTGTTAAGGATACTGTAAATGTTTCTAATAAACTTAAGAAACTTATAAAGGCATAGTATTATAAAGATATAGTATCAGAGGAGGAATATGTTATCTAATTTACATGTTAAGAATCTTGCACTTATAGAAGAAGAAAATATTGATTTTGAAGAGGGGCTTAATATTCTGTCAGGAGAGACAGGTGCAGGTAAGTCTATTATATTGGGTTCTATTAATGCGGCACTAGGTGCCAAGACATCGCCTGATTTTATAAGAACAGGTGCAGAATATGGACTTTCAGAACTGCTTTTTAATATTGAAGATGATAATGTAATTGAACGCATAAAAGAGCTTGGAGTTATAGATATTGAGAATGGTGAACTGCTTATTTCAAGAAAGATAACACCAACACGTTCGCAGATAAAGGTTAATGGACAGAATTTTACAGCGGCACAGACACAGAAGCTTGCACGCTATCTTATAGATGTTCATGGACAGCACGATAACCAGATACTTATGGATGATGCTAATCATCTGACGGTTGTAGATACATTCTGTGCTGATGAAATAGCTGAATTAAGAGAGGCTATGGAAGATGCATATAAAGATATGGTTAAAGCAAAGAAAGCGTTAGAACTTATTGATAAGGATAAAGATGAACTTCAAAAAGAGATAGCATTTCTTGAGTATGAAGCTAATGAGATACAGACGGCCGATATACAGCCAGATGAAGATGAGGAGCTTGAAGCAAGATATCATAAGCTTAATAATTACCAGAAGATTACTAATGAGCTTTCGTATGCAGATATGCTTTTGAATTCAGGTAATGATAATATAAGTGATATGATAGGAACTGCATTAAAGTCACTTATAACAGCAAGTGAATATGATGATGTATTGAAAGAGTGCTGTGATACTTTGTCTGATGCTGAAGGACTTATTCGTGATGCCGGACACAGTATCAGTTCATATATAGAGAACTCTGAATATGATCCAAGAGAGTTTAGCGAACTACAGGAAAGACTTGATCTTATTAATAATCTTAAGAACAAATATGGAAGTTCAATAGAGGCTATTAATGATACCTTAAAGGCTATTAATGCGAAGCTTGCAGATTATTACAATTTTGATGAGCTTATAAGCAGAAGGAAAAAAGAGTATGAAGAAGCATGCTGTAAGGCGTGGGATATAGCCCAAAAGCTAAGTTCCATAAGACAGCAGGCAGCAGTAAAGCTTGCAGAGCAATTCATAGCTTCTTTAAAGAATCTTAACTTTTTAGATGTAAAGTTCAGAATAGATTTTGCGAAAGAACCATCTTTATCTTCAAAGGGCTGTGATAATGTAAGATTTATGATATCAACGAACCCTGGTGAGAATTTAAAGCCATTATCAAAGATTGCTTCGGGTGGTGAACTTTCAAGAATTATGCTTGCCATAAAGACAGTTATGTCAGAAGATGCAGATAAGACACTTATATTTGATGAGATTGATGCAGGTATAAGTGGTAAGACGGCTTCAAAGGTATCTAATCAGCTTGCAAGGCTTTCGTTATCGCATCAGATAATATGTATAACACATCTGCCACAGATTGCGGCTATGGCAGATGCCCATTACATAATAGAAAAGAGTGTACACGATAATAAGACCTACAGTAATATCCAGAGGGTCGCAGGAGATGATAGTCTTAATGAAATTGCCAGAATGTTATCCGGTGAGACACTTACAGACTCTGTGCTTGAGAATGCCAAAGAATTAAAGATTATGGCTGATAAAGTGAAATCAGAGTTGTGATTTTTAGATATAGTTATTATAATAATTATATCTGGAACAGTAAAAGCACTCTGAAAAATTAACGGCTGGTATGTATATACCAGCTGTTAATTTTATGAAGCATTAAGCATATTTTCTATATATATGCCATATCCGCTTCTTGAGTCATCAATAAGAACGTGTGTTACAGCACCGATTATCTTTCCGTCCTGAATAATAGGACAGCCAGACATACCTTGTACAATTCCATTAGTCATATCAAGAAGTTCTTCAGAGGTAACAACAAAACTGATATTTTTGGAATCGTTATTGTTAAGCTGTGTAATTTTAATTTCGTAGTCATCATATTTATTATTCCTGTAAAATCTTACATATGCTTTACCCTTGTGGACACTGTATCTGTAACCGACACTCATAAGTGAAAGAGAATGCTTCTTTACAATAGAGTTGTCGATTGTTCCATATATTCCGTAAGAGCTGTTCTTGTCAATTGTTCCTATCGGGGTACTGTTCTTGTAGTCTATAATTCCCTGCAATTCTCCAGGAGTGCCATTCTGTCCTTTTATTATTGATAGAATTCTTGTGTTATATAATCTGCCATATTTAATATTAAGGGCTTTGCCGGTGGTATTATCAGTTATCGGGTGACCAAGTGCAGCGTAGTTATAATCTGTATCAATATAAGTTATTGTTCCTATACCCTGTGCATCATCTTTTACCCACAGACCTAGCTTATATTCACTGTTTTTATCCTCAACAGGGGTTACAGTTACATTTATTATTTCATCATTACGCAGTAATTCTATATTAAGCTTCTCGCCAGCACATTCATTTACCTTGCAAGATAACTGCTTCTTGGAATTGATTTCTTCATCATTGATTTTTAAAATGTAATCGCCTTTGGCAATAATATTTTCGCAGGGGGTTATTGTACCACTTGATTTGCTCTCGATGGAATCGGTCTTTACTACAAGTATTCCGCTGCTTTTCAGATATAAGCCAGCCTGAAAGCCACAGGGATAGACGTATTTTTCATCAACCACATTGACATTTACTGTCTTTAAAAATAAAAAGCCGAACAGATGAAGGTCGATGTGGTAACTTCCAGGACTGCCGGTTATAAAAGTAACCTCTCGGCTGAAATCAGCATTTGCAAGACTGTTATTAGTACCATTCTGCGTGTTGTGAACGCTTCCGGTAACGGGGAGTGACAGATTGATACTTGTATCGCTTTGCTCAGTTATATATATCTGTTCAGGAAAATGCTTATTAACATAGTTTACATAAGATGTAATAAGAATAAATAAAAGTGTTATTATTCCTGACCAGTAAATATACTTATTTAATAATTTATTAGAAAATGTATTTTTATTAATAAGCATGGTTTTCCTCCTTTAAAATTTATTTGAAATTTATCTGATGATATTATTATCTGCAATAATGAAGCTAAATAAAAAGGTTTATAATGCCAATATATTTATGTGATTTAATTTTATTTGTCGAATTATGTCGATAGTTGCGATGTGTTTTCGTTGTAAAATTACATTTTTAAATATATAATAATAAATATATTCATTATGCGGTGCTGAAAGATAGGTTCTTTTGGCGGAAAGCATATTTATATATTATTATATGACGAGGGGAAGAATTGCTTATGAATCCATTGAAAATTGTAATTGCGGATGATAACAAGAGAATGGTAGAAGTAATCAAAGAGGTTATTAATGGAGAGCCGCAGTTAGATGTTGTAGGTACAGCAACGAATGGCGAGGATACAGTTGATGTCATTAAAAAGACACAGCCTGATATTGTACTTCTTGATATTATTATGCCGCAGATTGACGGACTAACTGTTATGCAGAGGATAAGGGAGGATAATGATTGTGTTAATCCTGCATTTATTGTTATTAGTGCAGTTGGAAGGGAAGCAGTGACAGAGGATGCTTTCAATATGGGAGCTACATATTATGTTATGAAACCATTTGATAATAATATGCTGATTGACCGCATTAAATATATTGGAGGAATTATTAATATAAAGCCTGTCAATATAAAAAAATCGGTTAACGACAGTATTCCTCATAACAAACATATCCTTGAGAATGAGATTACAGGAATGATACACGAGATTGGTGTTCCAGCACATATAAAGGGTTATCAGTATCTGAGAGAGTCTATAACACTTGCGGTTAATGATCCGGATATAATAAATAGTATTACCAAAGTCCTTTATCCAACTATAGCCAAAAAGTTTGACACAACACCAAGCCGTGTTGAAAGAGCTATAAGACACGCTATTGAAGTTGCATGGAACAGAGGTAATCCGGATATTCTTAACGATTTGTTCGGATATACAATCAGCAATGGCAAAGGCAAGCCGACTAATTCAGAATTCATAGCACTTATATCAGATAATATAAGGCTTCATCAGACAGCAGTTTGATGGTTTTTTAGGAATTATACTGACAGTTTATCAGCTTTTTTGCGGTTTTTTCTTGCTATATTGAACTTTGTATATTATAATATTAACGTATTTGTAAAAATGTTTTAACAAAATTGTAATATTTAGGAGTTTTATATATGCGTAAAAGAGTATTCAAAACGTTTGCTGCAGCAGCATTGGCAACAACTATTGCGGGAACAACAATTATAGGTTCAACAGCATTTGCTGACGAAATCAGTACACTTACACAGCAGAAGCAGGATAAACAGAATGAACTTGATCAGCTGCAGCAGCAGGCTGCCTATCTTCTTACAGAGATGAGTTCTTTAGAACAGGATATGGCAGATCTCTCAGATGAGATTGACCAGACTAACGCTGATCTTGAAGCTGCACAACAGTTACAGCAGAAACAGTTTGATGATACTAAATTAAGAATTAAATATATGTATGAAGACCAGTCAACATCAATTTCAGATGTATTCCTTACAGCATCTGATATGAGTGATGTTATTAATAAGGCAAGTTATATGCAGCAGGTATATGACTATGATCGTAACAAGCTTGAAGAGATGGCTGCAACAGCAGCATCTATCGCTGAATATAAAAGTGATTTAGAGACTAAGCAGGCAGCTCTTAATGACAAGCAGAAGGAGCTTACTAACAAGCAGGCTACACTTTATACAGCAATTGATGCTGCACAGAGTGATATCAGCAACTTTGACGAATTATTAGCAGAAGCTAATGAAAAAGCTGCTAAGGCATTAGAACAGAAAAGACAGGCAGAAGCAGCAAGAGCAGCTGCAACAAGCGGTCAGACAACAACTAAGACAAAAGTTACATCAATACCTACATCAGCTAATAATGATTCATCAGTTGCATCTAACATTGTTTCAATAGCTTACAGATATGTTGGTGTTCCTTATAGAAGTGGTGGAGCTTCACCAAGTGGATTTGACTGTTCAGGTCTTGTATCATATGTACTTGCACAGGCAGGTATATCTGGTGTTGCCCGTTCATCAAGTTCACAGGCATATGGAGGCGTTGCTGTATCAGGTGGCATAAGTGCCGCACAGCCAGGTGATGTAATATGTTACCCGGGACACGTTGGTATCTACATCGGCGGAGGACAGATGATACATGCTTCTGTACCTGGTGATTATGTAAAGGTTTCTTCAGTTAATATCGGAATGCAGATAATTGGTGTAAGAAGATACTGGTAATTGATATATTTTGAAAAATATGTTTTAATATAGTTATTACATTGATTATATTTATACATTTAGTTACATAGATGTATAGAAAGGGGATTATATGAAGAATGTTTTATTTATTGCATCAGAAGCAGTACCTTTCATTAAAACAGGAGGTTTAGCTGACGTTGTTGGTTCGCTTCCTAAGTATTTTAATAAGGATGAATTTGATGTTCGTGTTATGATTCCAAAGTATACATGTATTCCTTGGGAGTACAGAGAGAAGATGGTATACAAGACTCATTTCTATATTGATTTAGCTTGGCGTACACAGTACGTTGGCGTATTTGAAATGGAGTATGATGGAGTTACATTCTATTTTATTGATAATGAATTCTATTTTGGAGGACCAAAGCCTTATAGCTGGATACACGAAGATATTGAGAAATTTGCATTCTTTAGTAAAGCTGCTTTGTCAGCAATACCTGTTATTGGTTTTAAGCCAGACATAATACATTGCAATGACTGGCAGACAGGACTTATTCCGGTATATTTACACGAGCGTTTTGCACTTGGGGATTTCTACAATGGTGTAAAGTCAATAATGACTATACATAACCTTAAGTTCCAGGGTATATGGGATCTTAAGAAGGTAAAGGATATTACCGGATTAGATGACAGCTATTTTACATCAGATAAGCTTGAAGCATATAAAGATGCTAATTATCTTAAGGGTGGCATAGTATACGCTGACAGGGTAACTACTGTTAGCGAGACATATGCAGAGGAGATTAAGACACCTTTCTATGGTGAGAATCTTGATGGTCTTATGAATGCAAGAGCTAATGTCCTTAGTGGTATTGTTAATGGCATAGATTACGAAGTATATAATCCTATGACAGATAAATCTCTTGCGGCTAACTATAATCAGATTACTTTCCGTAAAGAAAAGTGGAAGAATAAAGTTGCTCTCCAGAAAGAACTGGGACTTGCACAGGATAAGAGCAAGTTTATGATAGGTATAGTATCAAGACTTACAGACCAGAAGGGTCTCGATTTAATTGCTTATGTTATGGACGAGTTATGTGCAGAAGATGTACAGCTTGTAGTTCTTGGAACTGGTGAAGAGAAATATGAGAATATGTTCAGACATTTTGACTGGAAATATAATGACAGAGTATCTGCTAATATTTACTATTCAGAGGAGATGTCACACAAGATATATGCAGCTTGTGATGCATTCCTTATGCCTTCATTGTTTGAGCCTTGTGGACTCAGCCAGCTTATGTCTTTAAGATATGGTACAGTGCCTATAGTTAGAGAGACAGGTGGTCTTAAGGATACAGTTGAGCCATATAATGAATATGAGAGTACAGGAACAGGCTTCTCATTTGCTAATTACAATGCCCACGAAATGCTTGGGATTATTAATTATGCTAAGAGCGTATACTATAACCACAAGAGAGAGTGGAACAAGATAGTTGACAGAGGAATGAAAGCAGATTTCTCTTGGAAGAGTTCAGCTAAGAAGTATGAGGAATTATATAATTCTTTGTTCTAGGATATAATATGACTACTTCGTAGTCACTTAGAAGTTCCTTACGGAACTTTACATGTGCAGAAAAACTGCACGAGAATTATGATATAATATGACTACTTCGTAGTCACTAAGAAGTTTCTTCGAAACTTCATATGCGTTGAAGAACAACGCAGAAAATAGGATATAATATGACTACTTCGTAGTCACTTAGAAGTTTCTTCGAAACTTCGGATGCGTGGAAAAGCAACGCAGGGCATATGGTATAATGAGCACAGGAATTATAAAATATAGTGCTGTGTGTTATGTAATTGAATATTGTTATTTACCTGCCAGACTGATGTATGTTGGTCTGGCATTTTTTTAACAGTAAAAGAAACTTTCTACTTGCCTTTTTAATTATGTTATGGTATTATTTTATTGTTATGCGGAAGTGGCGGAATGGCAGACGCAGCAGACTCAAAATCTGCCGGTGGTGACATCGTGTGGGTTCAAGTCCCATCTTCCGCATTAAGAAAGTGCCTATTTTACTGGGGTTTACGACCTCAGTAAGATAAAAAGCATTCAGCTAGGCATTCAAATAAAAGAAAGGAGTATCTTTTGATATAGTATCTCCTTTTTAATCTTTATTTTCTATTTATCTTTTATCTTTTTATCATTAATATTTTTTAATTCTCATTATTATTATAAATTAAATTTTATAAGAAAGTGGGTATAAAAATGAATTCAATACAGTTTAAAAGAGCAGATTCCCTTGCTTTTATTACTTCTATCTTAGTATATATCTATGATATATTTACATCATTTTATTTATCAATGCAAAATGGATTTACTTTAACTACTTCAATTCAATTATCTTGTGGAATTATTAGTATTATTTTATCTGCATTTATTTATTTTTCTTATAAAGGAAAAAAAGTCTGCGGTAATTATTTATGTTGCATATATGCTGTCAGTTATTTAGTTGTTTTACTATCTAGTAAACATTTATATACTTATACATTAGCATTACCTTTAATGATTGCTAATTTTGCATATCTTAATTTAAAAATGACAATTATTGGTGATACTTCTGTTGTTGTCGGTGTTATTATTCATTGTATTGCATTAAGAAATAATGTGTCTTCTACAGATGTTGCTGTAGCTTTAATTATTGTTATTTTATGTGCAATAGCTTCTATTCTTACAAGTTTTCATTTAAAAAGCTTCTTAGATGAAACTACTGATGAAATACAAACAGAATTAAATAATAATAAACAAATATCTGAAAATATAATAAAAGCAAATGAAAATATTTCTAATAAATTTGTTTTAGCTAATAAGGCTTATGATAATATTTATAAGGAAATGATTGTTAATAATAATGCAATCAAAAATATAACAGATAGTACGGAAAATACAGCAGAAGCTATTCAAGAGGAAGCGACTATTTGTGTAGAGGTTAATAATAATACAGATAAAGTAAAAAATGAAATTAGTATTTTAAATAATGTTATTGGTGATACAAAAGAGTCAATAGATAATGGGTTACTTTCTGTAAATCAATTATTAGATAAATCTGATGAAGTAAATACAAGCAGTATGCAGATGTCTAATTCAATTAGATTAATAGAAACTAAAGCAGATGAAGTAAAAAAAATATTAAAAACTATTTTAGCTATATCTAATCAGACTAACCTTCTTGCTCTTAATGCAAGTATCGAAGCCGCACACGCTAATGAAGCAGGTAAAGGATTTGCTGTAGTTGCTGATGAAATAAGAAAGTTAGCAGACCAGACTAAAAAGGCTTCTATGCAAATAGATAAAACAATAGAGGATTTTATAATTACAACAAAAGAAACTCATATTAATCTTAATAAAACTATTAAAGATATAAATAATCAAAATAATATTATTAAAGGAACTAATACACAATTTGAAAATATTGAGAAAAATATAAACAGCCTTATAAATGTTTCTGAAAATGTAAATTACAATGTTAATTCAATAGTTTCTTCTATTACAAATATATCTGATAATATAACACAATTATCAGCAACATCAGAGGAAGTCTCTGCTTCGGCAAATGAAGGCTTAAAATCATTTAATGTATCAATGGAAGCCTTGAATGATTTAGGCGGCAAATTGGGCGAAATAAAGGCTTTATCAGATGATTTAAATATGTCAGTAAAATGATTTATAATAAAATTAAAAATAAACAATATATTAAAAGGGATATTTTTATAATATTCCTTTTTTTATACTAGATATTTTAAAATATAAAGATTTTTAATTAGCCATTATTATTACAATAGCATTTTTAACAAATGCTAAATATTATTTAAGGAGATAAAAATGTATAAATATTATAGTTTAGAAAGACCTGTAAGTATAGGAACTTATCCTAAAAATAAAGATAATAAAATGATAGCTTTTGAAAATTTTGAAAATAATAGTCAATGTATTAAAAAAGAAATATGTGATAGCAATAATATATTTATGGCTTGGGGCTATTTGTTATTTGAAAAACCTTTAACAGATAAAGAAATATCTGATTATGAATTAGGCGATGCAGGGTTAGTAAAAAAAGAAACAAAGATTTCTGAATTACCTTTAGATTTACAAGAAGATTTAAGAACAGAAATAAATCAGTTTTATAATGTTGGAATGACTGATACTAAACCATATAAAATGAGTAGGGAAGCTTTTAGCAGTTTTTATAATAGTTTTACATTAAATGATTTTAACAAAATGATACCGATAATATCTAAAAAATATGCATTAGTTAGTGAGAAAGAAAAAACTCCTATAGAACAATTTTTAGACAGTGGTGCTAAATGTGAAAGTTCATTAGATGCTATGAAAGCTTTAGATATAATTGAAAATGGAGAAAGTATTGAAGATGAAATGGAAAGAGAATAGTAATTAGTTAGTAGTACTAAGTGCTAAGTTTTAGTTTGTTTTAGGAGTATAGAATGATAAATATTGAATTAAAAAAAGATGATATTATTTTTGATGAGGGAGTTGATATTTCTGAATATGATTTTGAACTTATTGCTTATATAAAGGAAAGTGACAATCTTGATAGATTATTTAAAATATATAATAAAAAAAATCATAATGAATACTATCAAGTGAATTACTATGGAATATATAATTATGAGCATAATAATTTTCATTTTAATTGTTGTGTAACTATTTATTGTGAGTTTGAAGAACTAAAAGAAAAATATCCTGATATTTATGAAGAACTTATATCTATTCAGAATAATGAAAATAATATAGAACTTCCTAAAAATTGTAATTGGGTTATTGATGAATTTAAAGAATATTGCTTAGAAGATTTTAAAATAAATTCTTCAGATTTTTATAATTGTTCTAATTTTAATTCTTTAATTCAAAGTATTAAAACAGAATTGGAAGTTATAAAAGATGAAGGTATATATAGGGAATAATAAATATGGACCTTTGTAAAGTTTTTGAAAATACAAGAAATAAATTAAATATGGAATTAAAGGACGAAACTAATAGATTAATAAATAATACTATTTAAAGACTAAATGTTGAAAAAGAGCATATAATTTACGTCAATTATTATTAAGTAAAAATATAAATATAGATAAGAAGTATATAATTAATGAAGATGATTTTAAAAAATTACAAAATATAGCTATAAACAACAAAAATACACATTTTATTAAATAATAATAATGCTATTATAAAAGAAATAATTAAAGATAAAGATTAATTTATAAAAAATATAATTAAATATATATTTTCTTTTATTAGGATACACTATTATTATATAAAGATAAAAATTGAGGTGATATAATGAAGCTATTACATATTAAAGTTAGTAATTTTAAAAAATATAAAGAGGAATATGAAATTGATTTTGTTTATAAAACAAAGAAGACAATAGAAGATATAAATAATAACGAATTAGAATTACAAAAAGTAGCTGATGGTTTATATGTATATAATACAATTGCTTTTATTGGAGATACTGCTTCAGGAAAGACAACACTTATGGAATTATTAGATATGTGTTGTTCAATACTAGGAGAGTTTCGTTTAGAAAATAAAAATTATTTATATGATAATGTTTATTTAACTATGGATTTTTTTTATAAAGGATATATATATAGATATAAAGCAATATTAAAAAATAATAATCATTTACAACAAAAATCACTTTTTACTAATCAAAAAATATATAAAAAGAAATATGATAAGACAAAAATACAAGATATATATAATGAAACAGATTTTGATTTAGTAGAAGTTCCTTATGAGTTACCAGATGATATATCAGATATATTTTTTGTATTAAAAAAAGAAAAAATAAGAGCAATATATTTTAATAGTTATGAAAAAGAAGAAGATACATATAAATTAATATTTGAAATATTAAGAAAATATAATATTTCTTCTGATATATTAAAGCACATTATATCAATCTTTGATAAAAGTATTATAGATTTAAGACAAATAAATGGATATAATTATATTTTGAAATCAAAAGAAAAAGAAGAAATATTTACATCAAAAGAACTTTTTTATAGATTATCAAAAAAAACTACTAGAGGAATATTATTATATATTTATATAATTGTTTCATTAAAAAATGGGTTTAATTTAATTATAGATGACATAGAAAACAATTTTGATAATATTTTGATTAATGATATAACAAACATATATAAGAATAAATATATTAATAAATATAATGCAACATTAATATTTACAACAAATAATTATAATTTATACAATATAACAGATTTTTGTAAAATAATATAAAAATATAGATAATTAAGAAAATATGTGTATTTAGAAAAACATTATTTTATTATATAAAGCTTTAAACATTTTAATATTATTAAAGCAAAAATAATAAAAAATAGGAGAGAATAAATATGGAAAATACAAATACACAAGAGACAACACAGAGAGAGAGTTTATTTATTAATGGTATTAATAACAAGCTTATTCACGAAAGAACTAATAAAGAAGGACAAAAATTTTATAATATTGGTTTTCCTGTACAAAAATCAATATCAGACAATGGTATTATGAATGTTAATGTAAGAACAGTTGTTCCTAGTAAATCTAAAGAAGGATATTCTAATATTCCTTTAGTAAAAGGAGTAGAATTTAATGCACAGGTAAAGAAAGGGGAAGAGTATCAGACAATTAGAGTTGATGCAGCTAGAGTCAATGATTATGTAATCAAAGCTAGACAGGAAAGAAATGCAGAAAAGGAAGCCGAAAAATCTGAACCTATTACAGAAAAAGAAAGTGAAGGTATTGAATTAGGTTAAAAAAATAAATATTTTTACTTTAAAGGACTATAAAAAGTAGTCCTTTTTTTTAAGTTTGCAACATTATTATTTTATAATAACATTATAAGAAATATTTAAATAATATTATTAGAAAAAACTATTATAAAAGGTAGGAAATTTGATGTTTGATAATGTAATAATGAATAATGCTCAAAGAAAAGCTTTAGAAAAAAGTGTAAGAATTTTAAAGAGAAATGGTATCTGTGGAAAAATACATTTAGGAAAAGAATTTTTAAATGAAGGTATCATAATAGATAGTTGCACAAGCAATTATAAATTAATTTCAGGGCGTGTAATATATACTGCTGTTGTTAAAAAAGAAGACTATGTAAAGGCTATTGAGATATTAGATACCCCTGAAATATTAACATCACTTGCAGTAATCGAAGTATCTCATCAGCTTTATGATGAGGGTATAATAGATGATTTCTAAAAATAAATTCAGTTTTTGTGTCCAAAATCCATTTGGGAATATGATTATTGATAATGAATACATATGGCATATGGAAAACACATTTCCTATTTTAGATAATATATATAATAAGAGATGTGATTTCTTTTGTGATGCCTATAGTTTGTTAGCTAATTCTATGGAAAGGTTGTATAAGGGAATAATTATTGAATTAGCAAAAATACATCCAGAAGATAATATTAACCTTAGTAATATTAATATAGGTCATAAATTTCAAGTTTATGTTAGAATGGTAAATCAATATCTTCCAATATCTAAGACAGAAAATGGATATACTGCAATCCTTGAATATTGTAATGATATTTATAAAGGATATACTAATTCTAAATATAGGGATGTTTATAGCTTTAATGATTATAAAAGAGATTATAACAGGTTTTTTAGCCAAAGAAAGAAACTCTATATTATGTTAGAAGAGGAATATAATAAGGTTTATAATAAAAATCAGATAATAGAACAAGATTATGAATTAGAACTAATATAAGTAATAAAACTATTTCAAGATAAGGAATAAGTATTAGATGATAGATAAGGAAAAGATATTAAATGCATTAGATGATTTTAAAGATGATTATGGTACATCATTTTCATCTTGTTATATGGAAGAAACAAGTATTATTGAAGATGCACTTGATATGTATTATGAAAAGCTAAAAGAAAATGAAAATATTGAAGATATAGAAAGATAAAATTAAGAAAGAATATGTGTAATTATATGAAAGGAAAAATATGAGCTATACTTTTATCTGCACTTCAGAAAAAGAATGGTATTTAAAAATAAAAAATATTGAAGAATTATTAGATTATTGGAATATTGTTTTTAATCCTAAAATGGAACAAGCTTTATTAACGATAAATAATACTAAAGAATTTGGAAAGGGAAATAAGCATTGTAACAAATATCAAATGATGATAGGACTTAAAAGTAAGAATTGCCATAAGTTATATGAAGATGTGTATAAAGATATTATTTATGATGTCCGTAAACAACAATATCAGGCATTAATTAAAGATGGAACAATATATATAAATAAAGAAATGGGTTGGAATAGTGAACCTAAAATAACAGAGCAGTTTATTCACAAAAATACTATTGAGTTTCCTATTATGAAGAAAGAAAAAATAAAAATAACGAAATTTCCTATGGGTAATCATTTTTATGTCTATATAGATGGAGTTCAGATAAGAAGAGGTAAAGACTTAAAATTTAATACCTATGAAACTGCTTATGATTTTGCTTTGAAATATGTAAAATAGAAATATGCCTCTATATATCCAATATATAATAGGGGCATATAACATCAATCCAATTCAATATCTGGAATTTCTATTTCATTATTTGTAAAGATAATATCATTATGTATATAATTATTAATTTTATTAGCAGATTTAATAACATTTAAGCCTTCTTCAAGTTCTTCTTTGGCAATATCATATCTTTCTTCTGGAATATTAAATTGTTCATATGTTGATTTTAATATATCTAAAGTTGAAGCTCTGTCTATATTAATGGATGTTCCGTACTTTTCTAATATTTCCTGTCTTGTTCCATTAAATAATTTCATATCATTATTAGTTATTTTACTATCTAAAATTCTATCAGCTCCTAAACAAAAGCCATTATCAAATGGAGCAATAAACTTAAAACCATTTTTTGTTTTCTTTATCCCAAAATTCTTTTCGTGTCTGTCTTTATTATGAAATAGACAATCAAGAGTTATCATTTGTCTCATTTCTTCTTCATATCCTAGTTTTTCAATAAAAAATCTAATTAGCATTTCCCCTGACAAGCTAAAATTAGTATGTCTTATCTGCATAGCTGATATATAGTATTCATCAGCATTATTAATGAAACAAGGACAAGCACAATATTTATTATTTTTAGTTTCTCCAAAAAGATATGGTGTAGTATCTATTCCAGCTATGGCAGCAGTTTTAAAATAAATAATTTCATTTGCTGAAAGTGTATTATTATACTTATTATCCATTTTGGCAAGAAATGGTTTATCTCCAGACATAAACCAAAATTTCTCCATTATTCCATCAGTTGTAAAATCAGGACTTATGATTTTATTTGTTTTCTTAATCTTTCCATCTAAATAATATGTTGCAAATATAGGTTCAAATCCATTATCGTGATAATTAATATCTTTCCATAATATCTCATCATTTTCTTCTTTTAGCCAATAGGTATCTGTAATGCTTATCCCAGAACTATAATAAAACATATCTGTTTTTGCTATGCCTATTTTTTCTTCAATGTTTTTTAGGTTTGGTCTTGCATTAGGAATACTTCTTGATTTATACCAATGATTAAGAAGTATTTGTTCTTGTGTTTTTCCATTTCCTTTTGTTCCTAATGGTATTTCTTTTTCATTATAAATTTCATCATATCCTAATATTATATGATTGTTCACATTTACTTTTGCAACAGGTGTATCTTTATGCATTAATAACATTTATATAAATCTCCATAATTTTTTATTCTTATTTATAATAGTGGTGTTTTAAAAATATTAAAAAATTCTATTATTTATATTTATTATATGTTAATATATTTATAATAATTAGTAGAGTAGGAGAGTATTTTTATTATGTTAAAAGAAACAAATCTATCAGAAGTAAAAGAGGTTTTTAAAACCCTTGCATACGCTGTACCTATTAATCCTGAAATATGTGGTTTATGTAATCATCCTTTCACTAATATGACTATTGTCCCAGATATAAAAAGTATAAATAATAGTCCAAATAAAATGTTAGATTTAACAAAAGAAAATGATTATAAAATATGGATAGAGCATCTTTTTAATATTTTAGACAATACAAAAGATGTATTCTCTTTATTTTGTATAATTAATAAATCTTATAAATTAACAGCTTTTAAATATAGTAAGGATTATCTTAGTAAAAAGGATTTTTCGGAATTATTAGAGTATTGTTGGACTATTTCAGAAAATCCTAATGGAGATATAAATGTATCAATAAGAGAACTTATTTCATATTTTAAAAAAGCAGATAAACATATTTTAATGAATGATAAAGAATATGATGTATGGAATAATTTACCTGATGAATTAGTTGTATATAGAGGAATAAGTGATAATCATAATCCTAAAGGTTTATCTTGGACAAATAATATTGATGTAGCAGAATGGTTTATGAATAGATGGAAAAGTCCTGATAATTATATGTTAAAAGCTACTGTTAAAAAAGAAGATTGTTTGTGTTATTTTAATGGAAGAAATGAAGAAGAAATAGTAGTAGACAGTAGACATATAAAACCTAAAAGAATAGATTATGTATGATAAGTACAAATTAATTATTGATAAACAAATATTATAATAAAAATAGGAAATGTGCAAATAATGTTATTAAAAAAGACATATTTCCTATTTCTATTTTATTAATTTTCTAAAAATTAGTTTCTATTCATATATTTTTTTAATCTTTCTTTTGAAATGTTATAATATTTTTCATCTATTTCACATCCAATAAATTTTCTATTATTTTTTAATGCTGCTATCATTGTACTTCCACTACCCATAAAAGGGTCAAAAACATAATCTCCTTCATTTGAGGAATTTTTAATATACAATTCCATTAATTCTACAGGTTTTTCAGTAGGATGTTTTTTTGTTTTTAATATATTCTTGTAATGATGTACTGTTTTGCTAGATATATTGTTTATCGGCTTTGCTTTGCCTTTTCTCAAAAATAAAATATATTCAGCATTTTTCATATACCATCTACTAGGGGTTACATTATTTTTTTCCCAAATTAATAAATTATGTAATCTAAATCCGCATTTTAAACAAATGTTAATATAATTGTTTAAATTTAATAAATTTACCATTATGTAACATTGACTATCATTTTTTAATATTCTGTATAATTCTGGAATAAATTCTTCTGGACTTATATCATTATTTTTAAATATTTTTCCATCATTTTTCTTTAAAATTCCAGAAGGACAATTTTTACGCTTTGGTCTTCCTCCTTTTATACATCTATATGGAGGGTCTGTAACAATTAAATTGATAGTTTCATCATCTATTTCTTTAAAAAGTTCTGAAACGTCTTTATTGTAAATAAAACATTTATCTATATTCATAAAATTCCACTTTCTATTATTTTAAGTATAATATAATAATGAAGTTTTATTTTTTTTAAGATTGTGTTTATATGAAAGTTAATGTATTTATGCCATATTTATCTATCTGTACATATCCTAATTTATAAACACTTATTTCAGTAATATTTTTAGAAAACTTTTTTATATAATTCTGATGAATATGTCCGTGTATATTATATTTACAATTATGGTCTTTCATATACTTATAAATAGCATATAATCCTTTATGAGCATTTTTACATAAAGTGTCAGAAGTATCTATATCTATACAAGGTTTGTCGTGAGTTAATACAATATCTGCATCTGGATAATTATTTATTTTATCTAATGCTTGTTTTTGTGTTAAAAGAGTGTCATCATTTTTATATTTAAGACTTCTTCCTAATCCTACAAAAGATATACCTTTAAAAATAAAAGGCATATTATTGTTTTCTAAATCATATATTTCTTCATAATATGGAGAACTTGTATTTATTCTTGAATTATTAATCTGTCTATTAATTTCATTTATATCATTTGTTTTATCGTGATTTCCTAGTATTCCTATTTTTACGGTATTAAGAAATGTTTTATTGTTTAACAATATATTCCAATCACTTATTTCTATGTCTCCTAATAAAATAATCAATTCAATATTTTTATCTTTAATAAAGGCATTAAAGTTATTTTCATTTAAGCTTCCGTGAGTATCAGCTATAACTAAAGCATTAGTAGTAATAGCATTAGGAATAGTTTTTTGTCTAAATATCATCAATATTGTCTCTTTTCTTTAATAAATATATATTTGAATATCTATAATCATAATTAATCATAGATATTATTTCATCTTTTAATGGATATAATTTTAAGTTATCTGTATCTTTGGAAAAATTATTAAGTAATGCATATAAAACACAGGCTTCATTCATTCTTCCAAATTCATTTTTACGTTTTATTAAATTTAATTTTTTAAGTATTTTAATATCTGTTTCTAAAGATATTGGAAGAGTGGTTCTATCCATTAAAAAATTATGTAATATATCTGGACTTATATTATTACTTTTATTTACAATTAAAATATCTAATCCAAAAGTAATATCAGCGGTATATAATTGTAGTTTATTTAAAGTATCATATATTTCTATTAACATTTCTTTTCTCTTTTACAAAAATTTTCACAAGTGTATGGTGTTTTTAAATTAGTTTTAGCATAGCTACAGGTTAAATAATAGCAGCAATTATTTTTGCAAGTGTTATAATTAGTATTGCATATATTATTATCACATTCATTACAATATATATATGTAACTCTTTCATTTATTAAAGGACAAAATTTACTCATATATAAAATCCTCCCCTTTATCAATCATATTATCTTTTGAATTAATATATGTTGATTTAGACATACTAATAATTTTATCTACTTTATCATTTATTTCTTTAATATCTAATAAAGAACCATTTTGTATATTATTAAGTAATTCAGCAATTTTTTTAGATTGTGTAGAATTTATAGGCTTTTCTAAAAAAGATAAATAAATTTGATTACTTAAAGCAATAGTTTGTTTTGAATATTCAACCATTTTTTTTAATTCATATTTTATTAAATTGTCAGATTTCATTATTTTTACTCCCTATAATAATTATATATATAAAATGTTAGCATATATGTAATATAAAATTATGAATTATCCTTCTTTTTAAAATTAGGAAATTTATCTAATTTATTTAAAGAAGTATCTTTTGCTTTTCTTTTAATATTATATATTTTATTGTGGAAATTTTTTGTTGTTAATATATCTGGGTCGCCTTCATTATGACAAAATATTATTTTAAAAACATTTTTGTTATTATTATAATTTTCAGGTCGTTCTTTAGCTCTATATGAAGTAAAAGCACAACATCCTATAAAAACAGCAGCAGATATTATTGTTATAATATTCATATTTTTTCCTTTCATCTTTCATAAATATCATCTTTTTGTAAAACAGATTTTGATATATCTATTGTATTATTAGATAAAATATTTATATATAAATCTTTAAAATTTTCTTTAGCTTCTTCTATGGAATTTTTATCATTGTTAAAAATATGTACGTTTTTTTGTTCTTGTTGTAAAATATTATTTATTACACATATTTTTTCATCTGTATCTAATTCTGTCTGTAAACGTCTATTCCATTCATCAGCATTATAATTAGTTGTATCTCTTAAAAATACACGTTGTTTTCGTGTTTCTATTGAAGCAGTCACATAAATAACTTCTATATTCTTAATACCATATTCCTTAATATAGGTTAAAGCTCCTGCACAATCTAATATAGTTAAATAATTAGTATTCTTAGGATTTACTCTAGGAGAGCAGTAATACCAATTTGTTTCTTTTCCATTTGTATCAATTGTTTTATAACATCGTTCTTCTAAAAAATAATTAGGAGTATTTCTTAATATATTTAAATCTTTATCAGAATAAAAATTATACTCTCTATGATTAACTTCACCATTTCTCATTGGTCTGTTTGTTGAACTTATTATTGGTAGTACGTTAATTTCTTGATTATTAAGCAAACTTCTAAATAAAAAATCTTTACCTGCACCACTATTTCCAATTATAATTGTTAGCATCTTTTCTCCTTAATGATTTCCCATAGGGAATTATATTATAAATCAAATTCATATTCTTCATAATCATCTATTTCTGGAAACAGATATTTGATTTCATCAGATTTTCTGCAATCTATTAAAATAGTCTCTGCTTCTTTTATTGATGTATTTTGATTTAATATTTTTAAGACATCTTCTTTATCTAAAATAAAAAGTTCTAATCCTGTTTGAATAATGTCTATCTTTTCTTTAGATGTTGTTTTAGGTATTGTAATTTTCGCTCTTTTAAGCTTTTCTAAATATTCTTTCATATAATATTTCCTTTCAAAAATAATGATTTACAATAATAATGGAAAGAAAGTATTATATAAAATAAGAAAATTGTATAATTTAGGTTATTTATTTTTCTTATATCTGAATAAAACAGTACCAATAATTCTATCTTTACTTATATTTCCTGTAGCCCTTGCATCAATACTATGATTTCTGTTGTCTCCTAAAGTAAAATATTCATTGTCAGATAGAGTATAAGTTATATTTGTTTCATAACCTTCATTATCGTCATAATAGCCATATGTATCATCAAAAGGTTTATCATTAACATATACAGTATTATTATCATCTATATAAATAGTATCTCCAGGTATACCTATAACACGTTTTATAATATATGTAATATCTTCATCACTTTTTGTTTCATATATTATTACATCATTTCTTTTAATATCTTTAAATTTTGTTTGTATTAATAATTTATCTCCTTCAGTATAAGTTGGGTTCATAGAAATTCCTTCAACTTCAATAGTATTAAATATATTTTTGGCTAAAGATAGTATAATTATTACTAAGACTGAATAAAAAGTAGCAGATATAACAATAGTTCTTCTTTTCATTTTTAGCTCCTTTATTTTTTTATTATATTTGGTTTTATATTATGTCCTTTTAAATAGTTTTTATATCGTTTAGAAGCTTTTTGCTTTAATGAGTCAGGAATATATAAGTTTGGTTTTATTCCATAAGGACATCTCCAATGATTTTTAGATATTTTATCTATCATTTCAGCCACTTCTTTTTTCTTCCATTTGTTTGCATTAATAAAACCTTTATTTTTTAAAATACGATATTGTTTTAATGAACACTTATCTTTATCTTTGTTTTTATAATATATATTAATTAATTGTGCAGCTAACCCCTTATAAGGAATATTATCTATATTAAATCCAGTATTTTTAAGAAAATCTATCTGTTTTTCTGTACAAGGTAATAATTCCCATTTTCTTAAAGGTGTCCATTCGTAATTATTTGTTCCTGTATAAAAAGAAATTGCTTCATCATTACAAATAACAATAGTATCTAATTCATTATCGTTATAATAATATTTTATTAATGGATTATCCTGAATTTCTTCAAATTTACTTCCCATAAAAGTTTTTTGTGAAGCTTTTTTAAGATTTTCGGCTAATAAATATTTTGCATCAGCTTTATTTTGCAAATCTTCAATACTAATTTCAGTATTTTCTTTATTAAGTATGTCTTCTGCAATATCTATTCGTGATTTATCTATGAATAAGTCAATAGGAGATAATACGTCATAACCTTTTCTTCCTGAATGCCATAAGAAATCTAAAACTAATAAATTTTCTTTACCTGTATCAGGGGATAATCTAAGACCTCTACCTAAAATCTGTCTATAAAGACTTTCTGATTTTGTCGCTCTTAAATTAATAATACAATCTACACTAGGTTCATCAAAGCCTTCTGTCCATAACATTGAGTTAGTAACAACATTTAATTCACCTGTATGAAATTTTTCTATAATATTAGCTCTTTCTTCTTTAGTGTTTTTTGAAGATACACAGCAAGAGTTAAATCCTCTTTTTTCTAATAAATCTGCCATTTGTTCACCAATAGCAATAGTAGGTGTAAAAATAATAGTTTTTCTTCCTTTTGCTTTTTCTTTTAATTCATCAGCTATTTGCCCTAAATAAGGTTCAAGTGTATCTTGTAAATCACTTGATAAGAAATCTCCACAGCTTGTTCTTACATTACTTAAATCAATAGTAATGGGAATTCTTCTAATAGAAATAGGAGATAAATAACCATCATCAATAGCTTCTTTTGTATTATAAGAATAAGCTACTGTTTCAAATATATCTGATATATTTCTTACATCAGCTCTATTTGGAGTAGCAGTAACACCTAGTAATTTCGCATTTGAAAAATAATTGATTACTTTAAGGTAAGTATCTGATGCACAATGATGAGCTTCATCTATAATAATTGCATAAAAATAATCTTGTGGATAATTTAATAATCTATCATCTCTGCTTATAGATTGGATAGAAGCTACTACAACATTATCTGTACCTATATCTGCGTGATTTTCAGCTTTTTCTAAAGCAGATTTTACATTAAAAATATCTAATTTATTTTGTGTTTGTTCTAATAACTCTGACCTATGAGCTAAAATTAAAACTTTTTTATTTTGTTCTCTTAATCTTTTTGTTATTTCTGAAAAAACAATAGTTTTTCCTGTACCTGTTGCTTGTATAACTAATGTACTTTTATGTTCCTTCCATTCTTCAAATACTGAATTTACTGATTGTTCCTGATATGGTCTTAATTCCATTTTATTTTTATTCCTTTCATATTAGTTTATTTGGATATAATCAACTTTTCTTAACTCTTCAATAATTCCTTTTAGATTATCTGGATATTGAGAAGTAGATGAAAAATAATTAAAATCTACTAGCATTTCTATAACAGAACCGTCAGATAAATGATATTTATTTGTTTTATCTGTATCTTTATTTGCCTTTTCTTCTGCCATAATGCATTCTAAAATATTCCCATTAGATAAAACAACATCTATATAATCCCCAACTTTGTATCCATATCCTTCACCTATAGCGATACAAAATCTATTATTAACCATTCTTAATCCTGTTTCTTCATCTGTATATGTTTCTTCATTATTAACTAAAGAATATTGAGCAGATGTTTTATCTGTTATTGCTTTATAACTCATATATGTGTAATTGTATGATTTACAATTTTCTTCCCAATTAGGCACTAATTGGCTATCTATAATGATTTTTTCATATATAGGTAAATTAGCTAAATATTCCTGTTCTTCTAAATAAGCTTCATATTCTTCATAATAGGAATCAGGAATTATATAATCTAAAGAATTATCTAAATGGTCTAAAATAAGAGATTTTTTTAAAAAATCTGTATTTTTTATTTCTTGTAAATGTTCTTTTCCTGAGTCTGCAATTACAATTTTATCTGGTTTCATAAAAAAGATATTAAGTCCTGTGATTATAGATAATGAAAGACACATAATATTATATTTTGTTTTTTGTGTTATTTTTTTCATACAATAATATTGTCTAAAAGTGAAAAAATGTACACTTTTTTGATAAAAAAATAGATAAAAATATAAAAATAGATTTTAAAAATAACAATATTATTTATATAAAGTTAAAAAAACTTTAAAAATTATATTAAAGGAGTAATACAAGATGGGAAAAAAGTATACTAATACTAAGACAGGATTAACTATTGTTTCTGGACCAATTAAAGAAATAGGAGAAGACAGAAAGACAGCAGTTATTGAAGTTCAGAGCTGGGATGTTAAAGAACAAAAAAGAGTATCTGAAGATGTAAAAATAGCAAGTGAATACACTATTGAAGAGAATATAGGAGATATAATCACAGCTTATGGTTATAACATTAGAGGTGTTGTACAAGTAGATAAATTTACTAAGGACAATATGTATTCTGAAGTAGAACCTGCTGTCGATACTGCAAGAGGTGTTGCTATTTTAGCAGGAAATGTTTTATTTGCTGGAAAGAATGATGAGATAGATAGTGAAACAGGAGAGCCTAGACTTAATAAGGCTGGGAAAGTTAAAAAACCACATTTCGACATATCTATTTCTGTTGGAGAAGGAGAAAACAGAGTTTTACATACTGTTAATATTTATAATCTTCCAGAAAGAACAGACAAAGAAGGAAAAGTAATTCCAGCACAGGATAATATCAGTAAATATGAAAAATTATTTAATGGATTTATGACCGATAAATCACAGCACCCTATGTATGTATCTATTAGAACACAGCCAGGTGATATATACACTAAAGATGTTCCAGCAGTATATAAAGAAGGTTCTCTTAAAGGACAGCCTATATTAGATAAAACTACAGGGCAACCTATTATATGGCATAATAAGAGAATGTCGCATTTAGGAGCAAATTCTATAGATATTACTTATTTACCTGCAATTAAGGAACAAACTAATGAAAATGTTGCACCTGCGACACAAGCTCCACAGATAGAACAGGAAACAATAGAAAAAGAAGATAATTCTGGATTTAATGCTGGAGCATTTTCTATGGAAGGTATGGGTGAATTCTTAGAATTCCCAGAAATGGAAGATTTTTCTATTGATTAAAAATAAATAAAAATTATATAAGAGAAGATAATATTATTTTATCTTCTCTTATTTACTAAATATTAGGAGAAAATAAAATGATTAAATCAAATAATATAGATAATAATACCCTTTTTTATAACGATGACAGCCTTTTTACATCTAAAATGTCGCAATATGGTATTAGAGCTTATTGCCAGAAAAATATAATTAAAAGATTAATTCTAAAAGAAGATTTCGATGTAGAGAGTGAATTAAGGAGTCTTTTATCTGCACAAGGAGCTAAGTTTGACACATATATACAGGAAAATGAAGAAATTTACAATTATACTAATAAAATTTCTTATTATAATGAATATATCCAAAGATTATTAGCAAACAAAGATATTATTACTACAGATGATTTAACAGAAACAGATTATGTTGAATTAAATTCTAAAAAATATCAACCTGTTTTCGATTTTCTTTATGAAGATGTAAGAGGTATACATATAGGAAAAATTAAAACATCTAAATTTAAAAATCCATTAATTAATAACAGAGATAAAAATGATATGTATATATTGTCATTATGGGCTAAAAGAGTTTATCCAAATAAACCAATATTTATAAATTTTGATTATTTAATAGAGTCTAAAGTTTCTGGAGACTTACCTTATGAAAGAAGAAGAAATCAAATTGAAGAAGAAGTAACGGATGAATTAATGGAAAAATTAAAAGAAAGCTATGAACAGCAATTAGAAACTGGATGTTCTCCAGCAAATTGTGGTTCTTGTGACAGAAATCAATTATGTAATTATGAAGAACCACCTATTAATTTAGGAACAGAAAGAGTTATAAAACCACTATCAGAAATAAGACTTACACAAGCACAAAGAGAAGTTAAAGATAATGAAGAAGGCATTTCCAGAGTTATTGCTGGTGCTGGTGCTGGTAAAACATTAGTAGTGGCTATGAGAGTTGTAGAATTAATAAGAAAAGGATATGACCCTAAAAAAATAGCAATGCTTACATATACAACAACAGGTGCTAAGGAAATGACAGATAGAGTTATAAGATATTTAGCTGGACAGGAAGGAATATTAGTAGACCCTACTTTAATAACTTCTGGTACTATAAATTCATTTGGTCAAAATATTTTAAATGAGCATTTTGAAGAACTAGGTTATACAGCCCCACCTAAAGTAATTCCAGAAGAAGTAAGAAGTGGAATTGTTAATGATATTCTTAATACTTACGCTCAAATTCCTGAATGGAAATATCGTTCTTTAATTAAAGGACCTAATGCTAAATTTGCTAATATGTATACAGCACTTAATCAAGCAAAATTAGCTTTTTCATCAATAAAGAAAAATAAATGGGATATTTTTAATAATGGTTTTTCTGGAAAATATTCAGACCAGAGTATTCAGATGATTTTCTTAATGTACCAGAATTATGAAATGCAGATGAAACAAAGAAACCTTATTGATTTTGATGACCAACTGGATTTAGTTCTTAAATTAATAGAGACACATCCTAATCTTTTCGATGAATATGGATTTGAACATATTATAACAGATGAATTTCAAGATAGTAATTTAAAACAAATTGAAATATTAAAAGCGATGATAGACGCTAACTGTTTCAAAAGCTATATGGCAGTTGGAGATGATAGTCAGAGCATTTTTAGTTTTCAAGATGCTAGTCCTGAATTTATTATTAATTTTCAAAATTATTTTGGTGAATTTAAAGATTATCAATTAATTGAAAATCATAGAAGTAGTAGGAATATAGTTAATAATGCGAATGCTATAAATGCTTTGGTCGAAGATAAGGTAGAAAAAGACCTTATTGCTACACAAATTGATGGAGAAAATGTAGAAGTACAAGGTTATTATACACAACTTGCTGAATATCGAGCTATAGCAAATGATATAAAAACAAGAATAGAACAAGGAGAAGACCCTAGTTCTATAGCTATACTTGCTTGTACAGGCGATGAATTAAGAGCAATGGCTTCTTCACTTTCAGAACTAAATATTCCTTCTGTTTTAATGAACCCAGTTCCTTACAAAAAGAATTGCAGGGTTGTAGCATTATGTGATTTCTATGATAGCTTTTTTAAAGGAACTTCAAAAGGGTTAATAGAATATGAGAATGTATTAGTACACGGAACATTAAAAACAGCATCTAAAGAAGAACTTAATGAATTAGTAGAAAATAAAAAAGATGAAATAAAAGATATTCCTAAGACTTATAAAAAATTTATAGAATTAGCTGAAAAACTTGACGAAAATAAACAAGATATATGTTATCAGGATTTTTTAGACAGAATTTCTTATTGTAATACATTAGAAGATTTAGATGAATTCTTTGTTGATTTTGAATTATATGGAGATGACAGCACTTGTAGTAAAACAAAAGAAGGCTGTTATGATGGAGTTAATCTTATAACAATACATAGCTCTAAGGGTCTTGAATGGGATACAACTTATCTTTTATTAGATAGATTTGATAATAAGAATTTTCATAAATCTCCTAATAAATACAATGATGAAATAAATGAAAAACGTAGATTATGGTTTGTAGGAGCAACAAGAGCCAAAAAAAAATTAATTTGTTCAGGAAAATATCTATTAGAAACAAGTAATAAAGACGGAATTATGTTTAACACTTTTTTAAGAGATGCTTACAAAATACAAGACAAAGCTTATGATTATAATTCTATGAAATATTACCAAATCCGTGCAGATGAATTAGAAAAAAGAGAAAGAGAAAATGAATACGAACGATAATTATAAAAAACTAAAGATAACATAAAACAGTTTGTTTTATAAAACACAAAAGATAAAATGCTATAAATAGTATTCAATATAATTTTAATAAATTAGAAAAGTAATAAAGAAAGGGAATAATATTATGATTATATACAATCAAGATAAATTACCTATAAAATATATGATTAAAGATAAATTGGTTTTTGATATTATTAGTGATACAAGATTAGAAGATATATTACAAGAATTAAGAAATGGAAAAATGCCTACTGATATAAATATATCTGGATTTTATATAGATGAATTAGAGATATTAAAAAATGATGAACAACTTCTTGATATTGGTATGACAACTTATAAAGAAAGAACAAAAGACAGTTTTATTCCTGATTATGATATAGTCCACGATGATGATTATGAAGGAGATGTTGATACAGGTGATGAATTTCACGCAGAACATTTTCAGCCTAATTCTAATGAACCTTTTATAAATACCATTGAAACAAAATTATTTATAGATTATCAAAATTTTAGTTTTAATGTGGACTCTAATATGAATGTAAAAGGATTATTATTAAATACAGAAAAAGCTAGACAGGTTGTAATGAAGCAGATAGCTTGTACATTAGGAATAATGCCTAATTTATTAGAAACTTATCCAGAAGCAACTATAAATGAATTAAAAAAAATGTCAATGTTAGGGGATATAACTTTCGATAAAGACCTTTTTGATTTTTATGCTAAAGATTATCCAGAGATACTTCCTAATAAAGAAACAATTGAGGTTCTTAAAACATTATCTGCACCAGAACGCCAAAATTTCGATTACATAATGTGTCCAACTAAAATAACAGATATATGTATTAAATTAAAAGAACAGTCTAAAAATTCTTATTTAACAAAGGATTTAATAAATACTTATCTTTACAAACATATTGAAGATATTGAAGAATTTAAGGTGAATTTTAATAGTAAACATAATAACCAGTTTATATCAGAACTTACAGAAAAAACTAAAAAAAAATTTGAACAATCAGAGTATCATAGAAGTCCTAGAGTTATTAATGATTATGTATTGGCTCAATCAGAGAGAAGAACAGACAGAACTAAAGAAAAATTAGCAGAAGGTATTGTAAAAGATTTTAATTTTCAGAGTTTAAGAAAAATAGCTGGAACTAAATCATTAGTATTATACGCATTATGTGATGAACTTAATATGAATGAAATAAAACAAAGTCATATTGATATTATAGCTTCATTATACCCATTAGATTGTATAAAAAATCTGGCAGATAATAACTTTATTGAGTTTTATAATAATCATAAAGATATGACAGATGACCAATTAAGAATATTACTTGAAGGTTATCATTACACTTTAAATCTTGCTAAATTAAGTGAAAATGACCATTATATAGATAGTTTTAATATAAAAGAAGTTAAGTTTTTACCAGATAAATCAGTTCAAGAAAATATTCAATATATTAAAGAATTTAAAGGCAAAATGGACTGTAAAGCTATGGAGGAAAAATATGACTATAAGTTTGAAGATAATGATTTATGTATTAAGGGAAGAAATATTGAAATTATAGATGGTGATTTACATATGTATACTTTACAGGCAGATGATTACCGTAATTTTACGGTAGGTATAGATACACATTGTTGTCAAGCCTATTCAGGAGCAGGAGAAAGCTGTGTATGGAAATTAACATCTGAACCTTATGCAGGAGTAGTTGTTATTGAAAAGAAAGGTCAGATTTTAGCACAAGGATTTGTATGGACTGATGAAAGCAAAGATACTATTGTTTTTGATAATGTTGAATTTGCTGATGATAGAAAAGTACATACTTTTAATAAAATCTTTTCTGCCTGGGCTAAAGAGTGTCCTTATAGTAATGTACACGTTGGTACAAGTTATAATGAAAATATGCAAGGTTGGGGAACTAATATTCCACAAAGTAAACGTGCTGTAATGCCTACAACTTTAAGTAACAGATATGTATATTCTGATTATATTGGTCATAGCAATCCAAGAGCGATTAAGAAAGATGGAAGAGTAACATTACCAATATATAATAATTATAGAAAAATAGAACACGAATTAATACCTTCAAAATATGATATTATTAATGATAATGGTTTAGGTTATTTATTATCTTTGGGATTTTCAGTTACTAAAGTAATAGAAATAGGACAAAAAATACAAAATAACAACTTATCCGATGAAGAAATAAAAGATTTAATAAAAAGTTCAACAAACCATAAATTATTATTAGAGCGTTTAAGTGTATTGTCTGATGATTTACAGATGTGGTTTGCTTTAGAATATCCTAATGAAAAAGAATACATAAAAGAACCTTGTGAAAGATTAGCATTATTAGAATTAAGAACAAAACCAGAACTTATTAAAAACATTCCTAATCCTAGCGAAGAAGCCCAGATTTTAGCATTGTCACAAAATGGTTTATTATATAGTTATATTTCAAATCCTACTTATGAAGCAGCAAAAGCGGCTGTAAATAATAATGGTTACGCTATTACATTAATTGATGATAATTTTAAGACAGATGAATTAATAGAAATAGCTTTAAATGAAGCACCAAGATTAGTTTTACAATTAAATAATATTTCTGATAATATACTGAATATAGCACTTAATAAGGACCCAAACCTTATTGGTTTTTTACAAACAAAGAGAGAAATTCCAGAAAGTATTCAGTTAAATTTTGTGGAAAATAAACCTTCTGTAATTTTATCTTTAAAAAATCCTTCAGAGGATGTTATATTAAAAGCTGTTAGCCATAATGGATTACTATTAAAGAATTTCCCTAATGTAAGTGAAAGAGTAAGATTAGAAGCAATAAAACAAAATCCAAATGCAATAGCTTTTATAAAACCAACATTACAGGAATGTAAATTAGCTTTAAGCCTTAATAGTAATATAGAAAATAAAATAAAAGATAAAGATTTAGTAGAACAAGCAAAAATGGAATTAAACAATGATAATGAATTACAGTATGATGAAGAATTATTTGAATTATCTTAATTAAAAAATATTATTAATACTCCTGAACCCAATTTTAGGAACAGGAGTATTTTTATATAAAAATAAAAAAATTAATAAATTTTTCCATTCGATACTAATATTTTTTCGTTTTTTGTATTAACTCCAAAAAATGATTGATATACTAGATAACAAGATGATGAATTTTCTTTTAAATTACACTCATTTTTAATTGATATATTATAAACTGTTTCTGTATCAGGAATAGATACAGTAATATAATTTTTATGTTTTTCTTTTATTACGCAAGGAATTAATTCTGGACGCCAGCGGTATATTCCAGAAATTGTTTTCTTGTTAGATATTTTTGTAATACATATATCAAAAATAAAAAAGAATAATAATATTGCTGTAAAAACAATAGGTACTATTTTATGTTCTATTGAAGAAAAAGCTAAATATATAATAATACATATCATTAAAAATCCTAAAATTATAGAAGAGTATATTGTTTTTTTAGAACTATTATTTATTCTTTCTTCTATCTGCTCATATATTTCATTCATAATTAAAAACCTCATTTCTTTAAAATATTAAAATATATAATAATATTGTTTTTCTCTTTTTTTTAGAGAAAAATAGATAATTAAATTTTATGAATATTGAAATATAACATTATTATTATAAAAAAATAAGGAGAAGATAAATATATGAATTTTTATTTTACTTTTGGTTCTGATAGTAAATACCCTTTTGGATTTAAAGATTATATTGTAATTCAAGCTGACAATATCATACAAGCACAAGAAATTTTCAAAAACAATCATCCTAATAGACCAGGCAGTGATTGTCTTAATTATGCTTTTTGTTATACAGAAGAAGAATGGAACAGAAATAAAATGGCTGAAAAATATTATGACAATAAAGAACCAGCAGAAATATTGACAGCAGAATATGAATACGAATATTAAAAATAAAAAGATTTTTATAAGACTTTTTTTGTTTTATAAAAGTCTTTTTTTATTAAAATAAAGACCTAAAAATTTTTAATCTAGTTTAGTCAATTTCGGCTTCTACGTTTCACTTCGGTCGGTTGCAAAGCTAACATCCACTGGATGTTATGCAACCCATGACATATTAAATGAAACATATACATATAGTATTTTTATATTAATAATCGAACATTTGTGGGGATTGTACAACATCCAATGAATATTAGCATTACAAACAAACGTATGTTTGGGGTGTCAAAAATGACTAAACTAGAAAAAGAATTTTTTAAGACTAATATAATAAAAAATGTAATAAAACTATCGTAAAAAAAATAAAAAGACATTTTTATAAGAAAACGAAAAAATAATAATATATTTTTAATTTTCTTATAACAGTTGTTTATATTTTGTTGGGCTATTTTTATAAATATATTTAATATTTTTTCGTTTAATTAGAAAAGAGGAAATATTGAATAGCATCTATAAAAACATTACAAAAAAGATAAGATTAATTGAATTATTTTCTGGATATGGTAGTCAATATATTGCACTAAGAAGAATAGCAGATAATTGTGAAAGTTATAAAATAAGTGAATGGTGTATACCTTCTAATAGCTCTTATAAAACTATGTTAGAAGTTGTAGATAAAAAATATGATAATACAAATTACAGTAAAAATTATATTGATAAAGAAATTATAAATAAGTTGAAAGAATTAGGATTATCTGTTGATGGTAAAAATCCTATTAATGAAAAGTTTTTAAAAAGAAAAGGTATTAACTGGTGTAGAAAAGTTTTTAATGAATATATATCAACAAATAATTTAGGAAATATTACAAATATAAAAGCAAATGATTTAAAAATTATTGATAAAGATATTTATACATACATAATGACTTATAGTTTTCCTTGTCAAGATTTAAGTTTAGCAGGTAGGCAAGCAGGAATGCGTAAGGGAAGTAATACAAGGTCAGGACTTTTGTGGGAAGTAGAAAGATTATTACAAGAAAGTATAGATAATAATTTAGAATTACCAGATGTATTACTTATGGAAAATGTACCACAGGTTTGTAATAAAAAGAATGAAAAAGATTTTAAAGAATGGAAAGAATTTTTAGAAAATATAGGTTATAAGAATTTTGTAAAAATATTAAATGCTTCTGATTTTGGAATACCACAAAATCGTAAAAGATGTTTTATGGTGTCTATTCTAACAGATAAAAATATTACTTATAATTTTCCTGAAACAGTTCCTTTAACAAAATGTGTAAAAGACATATTAGAACCTTTTGTAGATGAAAAATATTATATAAAAAATGATAAAGCTAATGAGCTAATAAAATCGTTATTAGAAAGACAAGCTCTTACAGAAGAAAGACTTTTAAATAGAGGAAGTAATACTGTAATTGAAGAAAAGGTTAAACAACTTGGAAATATTTTAGAAGAAAATAGTTTTAAAAATTCTCAATGCAAAAAAGTTTATGATAGTAATACTTATAGTGGTGGAAATCACGAACCTAAAATTATAGATATGACTATTGCAGCTATGAGAGGAAGACCTATTGATAATCCTAATCTAAGACAAGCAGGACTTCCTACAAAACAGAGATTAGAACTTAATGAGAAAGGAGTAAGTAATGCTATTACAACCGTTCAAAAAGACAATATTGTTTTAGAAAGAACAATATATGATGATTATAATGGTAATATTCCAAACAATCAAAATGTAATAGGAACTATTACTCAGACTTGTGGAAATAATGCTTTAAGAAATGGAAAGAAGATTATAGAGAAAATAGGTCAGATTAGCAATAAAGGAAGTCAATGTGGGACAGTTGTGAGTGATAATGGAATATTTCCAACAATTGTAGCAGGATGTCACGGTTATGCTAATCCCCACATTTGTACAGATATTCATTATAATATATATCGAATTAGAAGATTAACTCCTAAAGAATGTGGGAGACTTATGGATGTTGATGATAAAATTATAGATGCTTTTAGTGAGATACATAGTGATAGTACACTTTATAAACAATTTGGTAATAGTATTGTTGTATCTGTTTTATGTGAAATATTAAAAAAATTGCTATAAAAGTTGATTTATTTTCACTATTTTACATTATTATTATAAATAAAAATAAATAAAAAGGAGTTAAGAATGAAAAAAGGAATAATTACTTTTATTTTAGGAATATCTTTACTTTTGGGTTCTAAAATTATTAATCCAGATATAGCTTATGCTTATGATAAAACTAATTATCAATATTCAAATGGCTATTATTATGTTGATAATACAGATAAACATAGTACAGATAATCATATAACATTAAATGTATTAATTGAAAAAGACTCTATTCTTGAAGGAAAGTTTTTATATGATTTTAAATGTATAAGTAATAATTTTACAGACTCAGAAAGTTATGATAATTATGGCTATAATTTAATGAGATATGAAAATAAATTTGATAATATTTCTAAAGACAATATTACTGTAACAGATTTTGGAGAAATAATTACTTTTAAATTTTGTGTAGAAAATGGTACATATATTTTTGCTACAAATGATTATGCTAATAATATTGTAACATTAACTCCTAATAATAATTCACCATTAGTTAATTCATTAGATTATTCTTCATTAGAGGCTTATAAAAAATCCATTCGTGAATATCCAATAGAATTAAATAATCAAAGTTTAAATCTGTTTTGTATTTATGGGAGTGATAGTTTTATAAATATGAATATTAAGAATTTAGTTAATTCTATTGGAACAAATACTGGTGGAGCTGTAGGAGAAACACAAGAAAAAAATAATACTAAAAAAGAATTAGAAAATGTATTATCTAATTCAAATTTAACAGATAATAAAGATACTGATGAATTAATACAGAATTTAACAGAAAATATTAATAATGATAATAATACAGAATATTTACCAACTAATTCAGATACAGTGTCGATAGATACTGTAACAATTAATAATAGTTCAGAAAAGCAAAGCAGAACTGTTATAAAGAAAACAAATATTAAATATTATATTTTAGGTTTGTTAGGTTTTCTAGCAGTAATAATATTTTTTGTTGCTAAAAAGAAAAGAGGATAAAGATAAGAATGGATAATAATATTACAAACAACATAAAAAAAGAAATTTATGGGTTTTTAGAAATTAATGAAACCATAATTAATTCTTGGATTAATACAGATTATTCTTGTGATATACATATATCTATAAATACACAGAAATTATTAAATAAATCAGATATTATTATTTTTATTGGTGATTATGATTGTGATGGTATTTGTGCTACTCACATAGGAGAAACAGCTTGCAAGAGTCTATATCCTAATAAAGAGGTTTATACATTACTTCCTACAAGACAAGAGGGTTATGGTTTAAATCAAAGAATAGTTGATTTCTGTAAAGGAAAAGCTTCAGAAGGTAAAAATGTATGTGTTATTACTGTCGATACAGGAATTAAAGAAAAAGAAAAGTTAGAAGATATAAAATCAGGTGGTTGTACTGTTATATTAACAGACCATCATATTTTACAGAAAGAAAATGATTTGCCTGATGTTGATATGATTATAGACCCTAATGTGAGTTTTATTAATAATCCTTTAATAGGTCGTAATTGGTGTGGTGCAGCAGTTATTTATAAACTGTTTGAAAATTTAGTAACTCCAGAAATAAGAAATTATCTTTTAAATTTTGCAGGAATAGCAACAATCGCAGATATTATAGAATTAAGAGAAGGAAGCTGGCAGTTAGTAAGAAATGCTATAAATAATATAAAAATTAATGCTCCATCTAATTTAAAAATGCTAATAACTGCATTAGATAGAGACTATGAACATATATGTGAAGATGATATTGGTTACTATATAGCACCTGCCTTTAATGCTCCAGGAAGATTAGGATATGACTCTAAAATGGTTCTTGATTTTTTAAATAATCCAACAAAAGAAAAAGCTAATGAATTAAAAGAAATTAATGATGAAAGAAAAGCAATAAGAGATAAAGAATTAGAGTTAGTAAAAAATAAAATTATAGAGGAACATAAAGAGAATAATAATCCTATTTGGATATATATGCCTAACTTACACGAAGGTATTATCGGAATATTAGCTGGTCATATTGTTGAGGAATTTAATACTTCTGCGTGTATTTGTACAGATGATGGAAATGGTAATTTAAAAGGTTCTAGTCGAAGTTATGATGATTTTAATATGTATGATTATTTAGATAGTAATAGTAATAATCTTATGAAATGGGGAGGTCATAAAGGAGCCGCTGGATTTACATTATCAGTAGAAAATTTTAAAGAAATACAAAAGAATGTAACAATAAAAGAAAATAAAAATAAGACTAATGAAAAAGCTTTGTTTGTAGAATTAATGGATATTCCTCAAATAAGTCGTATTTTAGCTAATATTCGCCCATTTGGAGAAGGATTTAATGAACCTATATTTGAAACAGATATAGACCTTTATAAGATGGGAGATAATGTTAAATATATAGGTAAGGAGAATAATCATTTATCAATAACAAACAAAATACCTAAATATAAGTTAATACATTTTCATCATAAAGAAGAAGCTGAAAAATTATTAAACAAAAATAAATTTAAGGCATATGGAAAAGTACATAATAGTTACTATAAAGGTTTTTGTACGCCAGAGTTAGCTGTTGAAAAAATAGAAGATATTGATAATACAGAACATAATTTGGATTTAGATTAAAAAAATAAAAAATACAATATTATATTAGACACATTTTTATAAACTTTAATAAAAATATGTGTCTAATATTTTTATTAGAAAAATGGAGAAAAAAATATGGGTTATACAATTTTTACAACTGAAAAACCTAGCGTTGCACAGGAGTATGTTAAAGTATTACAGATTAAGAAGGAAGGGAAAACTAATGGGTATGTCCAAGGATATAGTCCAGTTTTAGGTAAAGAAGTACAAGTAACGTGGGCTGTGGGACATTTAATAAGTTTAGCAAGTGTTCCAGAACAATTAGCAGGAAAAGCTTTAAGTGCAACAGCAAAAAAAGAATATCATTGGAACTTAAATAATCTACCAATTTTTCCAGACAAATATTTATATCTTGTAAATTATACAACTAAAGACCAATATAATGTTATTAAAAGCTTATATACAGCTAAGGATGTAGATGCAATATATTATGCTGGTGATAGTGGTAGAGAAGGTATATATATACAGGCTTTAATAAGAAATCAGATATTTGGTGGGAAAACTCCTAATTTTGACGAAAAGGTTGTGTGGATAGACTCACAAACAGAAGAAGAAATTCTTAGAGGAATTAGAGAAGCAAAGCCTTATAGTTCATATAAGAATAAGATAGATAGTGGATATGCAAGAGCTATTGATGATTTTTTAATTGGTATGAACGGTTCAGAAGGGCTTACAGTAGCTTCTAAGAACTTAATTGTTACAGGAAGAGTTATGACCCCAACATTAAATATGGTTGTTGAAAGACAAAAAGAAATAGATAATTTTGTCCCTACCGATTATTATGGAATTAATGCTAATCCAAATGGATATAACTTTGTTCCTAAGTGGAAAGCTGTAAAAGGTTCAGCTATGTATGAATCTGATTTGCTTTACAATGAAACAGGTTTCTTAAAAGAAAAAGATGCTAAAGATTTTTTAGAGAACAATTTAAAATTTAATGGCAGCCCTATTGATTTAGAAGTAGATGAGGTAAAAATAACAGAGAAGAAAGAGACAGCTCCATTACTTTTTAGTTTAGGAGAATTACAGAAGTTTTGCTCAAAGAAATATCATATTTCTCCAGATGAAACTTTAAATATAGTACAATCATTATATGAAAAGAAAATGACTACATATCCTAGAACTGATGCAAGAGTATTATCAAGTGCGGTTGCTAAAGATTTGGAACAAAAGTTAGGAAAGAAAGTTCCTGCTAAGTATATAGATGATTCTGCTATCACGGACCATTATGCTATTATTCCTACATTCCAAAATCATTTAAATCAATGTAATGATTTAGAAAAACAGATATTTAACGATATTATGTTAAGATTTAAGGCTATTTTTATGCCAGCGTATGTATATGACAGTATAGCGATAACACTTAAGTCTGGAAGTAAAGAAAAATTCTTTACAACTGAAAAAACCGAAAAACAGCTAGGATGGAAAGAACTTTATCAGGAAGACAAAACGCTAGTAATTTCTAAAATACCCGATAAAGGTGATGTACTGCCAAGTATAATGTCTATTAATCCTATGCAGACAAAACCACCTGTAGCTTATACAACAGGTACATTAATAGAAGCTATGGAAAAGGCAGGTAAGTTTATTGATGATGATGAGTTAAAAGCTGTTATAAAAGGTACTGGAATAGGAACAAGTGCAACAAGAGCTGGAATAATAAAGAAATTAGCAGATAAGAATTATATTACTATAAATGGTAAAACACAAAAAGTAGCACCTACTGAAACAGGAAAAGCTATTATTCCAGTAATTGCAAAGGTAGATGAAAGATTAGTGTCGCCTGAAAAAACTGCTGATTTAGAGCAAAGATTAGCTGATATTGATAATGGCACAATAGGTAGAGATGAACATACTGAATATATGCGTGAATATATTAATGAATTAGTAGATAAAATCAAAGGATTAAAGGATGTAAGCGTTCCTAAAATACCTAATAGTACTACATCTAAAGGAAAGAAAAGTAAGCCTACAATGAAAAAATCAGATATGGTATATATAAAAGTTCCTTTTGATGAAAAAGATGAAGCTAAAGGTTTAGGTGCAAGATGGGATTCTACTAAGAAAAGCTGGTACTGCAATAAAAAAGATATAGATAAGTTCAGTAAGTGGATAAACGATAATAGTGATTATGAAAGGTAAAAGTATTAGTAATTAAATGGATTTTTAAACAGCTTAGGTAAAATGTTTTTTATTTAGGCTGTTTTTATTTATTTTATAAAATATATTTAAGTTTAGTACATTATTATAGTATAATGATATAGGATAGAAAGAAAATAAAAATATGATTTTAAATAACAAATATTTTTGTTCAGAAAAAGAGAATGGAGAAGAAGATGAATAAAATAAATAGTTTTAGAGATGAGTATTATTTTTTAAGCAATTTTTATGAATGTTCTGTAACATATAATGGATTAACATATAAAAATAATGAAGCTGCATTTCAAGCACAAAAATGTATTAATCTTAAAGACCGTGAAAAATTTTGTGATTTACGTGCTTCAGAATCTAAGAAACTTGGACGAAGAGTAGTTTTAAGAAAAGACTGGGAAGATATTAAAATAAAAGTTATGACAGATATTGTTAAAGCTAAGTTTGAACAGAATGAAGATTTGCAAAAGAAATTGTTAGCAACAGAAGATGCTTATTTAGAAGAAGGAAATACCTGGGGAGACCGCATATGGGGTACAGTTAATGGAGTAGGAGCTAATAATCTTGGTGAAATATTAATGAATGTCAGGAAAGAATTACAATTAGAACTAGATAGAGATGTTGAGCTAGATTAAAGAGGTATAAAAATGATTTATGAAATAATGAGAAAAGATATATCTTTAGCAATAATAAATATGGAAGATGGTTCTGTAAAGATTAATGAAACTTTACCAATAGGTTTAGAATTAATAGAAACTAATAACACTGCTTCGATACAGGTTAGAATTAAAAATATAAGCAATTTTAAGAGTTGGTGTGCAGGCAGAGTATTAATGATGAACCAGAAACACGCTAAAAAAATATGTAATGCTTTAGCCATTTCACAGGATTTTAATGATGATAATAGAATGAAGATAGCATTAATATATAAATGTACAACCTTACAAGATGCTTTTTGGGTAAAAGAAGAAGGAAATTTATTAAAATATAAAGATGTGTCTTTATTTCAAAATAAATCAAGTAATATTCTAACACCAGTATCACTAAGAGGTGAGTCTAGTATTTTTAATAAAACTCTTAAGAATTGGGTTGATATAGGAACAGATGGAACTTTAGCTAAATCTTGGGTAAGAGAAAATGGTGTATATTATTTATTAAAGCAAAGTGATAATTGTGAAGGAGAAATTTTAGCAAGCAAAATAGGAAAAGCTTTAAATATAGATTGTATAGTATACTCTTTAGAAGATAAAGAAAAAAATATTATTAAATGTAAATGTTTTACAAATGAAGATTATGGATTTTTACCTTTCAATGTATTTGTAAAACAATATGGTAATAAAGCAATAGAATATATAAAAGACAACTTTATAGGTGATTATGCTAATTTGGCTGTGTTTACTTATTTAGTTGGGAATGAAGATTTACACGATAAAAATTGGGGGTTAAAAATAAATAATGATACAGGAAAAATAATAGGATTAGCAACGAATTTTGATTTTGATGGTTGCTTTCTAAATTCATATAAAGCATCAGATAATAATTATTTTTTACCTGAATGTAGATTTTTAGATAATGATAAACATTTATTACAATATTTTTATGAATGGGATATTAATTCTGATATATCTATTATAGGACCTACAATTAAAGATGCCGCATTAGAAGCAGCTTCAAAATGTACCATAAATTTTGACAATTTAGATACAAATATAATTCCAGAAAAATTTAAAGACATTTTTATAGAACGATTAAAAAATATTCAAAAATATAAAGAAAAACAAAATAATTCTTTTGAAAAATAAGTTGAAAGTTATCGGTTTAAAGGGCAGTTATTGTTATAGCTGTCCTTTTTGTTTTTATAAAAATACAATCATAAATAACATTATATAAAAAACATCAATAAAAAAATATATGTCCATTATTATTTTATATAAAAAATATGGAGATAAAGATGAGTAATTATAGTATTTTAAAAATAGAAAAGATAAATAGTCCTCTTAATTTTAAAGTAAGAGAAAGACATAATTTTAGGCAAATACCTGTGCCTAATGCCGATATAAATAAACAGTATCTTAATAAGACTTTAGTTAATGATGGTGTTACAGATTATTTGCAGTTATGGAAAGAAAGACAGTATGAAGTAAATATAACAGGAGGCACTTGTGAACCTAGAAAAGGAGCTGTATATGCCTATGAAATAGTATTAGGATATACTCACGGAGCTATAGAAGATGAGAAGGTAAATGAATGGGCTAATAAGTCGTTAGAATGGTTATCAAATACATTTGGAGGGGAAAAGAATGTATTATCTGCTGTTTTACATATGGATGAACATACACCTCATATACACGCCATTATAATACCCATAGATGACCGAAACCATTTATGTGCTAGGACATATACAGGTGGAAAACCTAAAATGTTTAAATTACAGACAAGTTATGCTAAAGCTATGGAAGAGTTCAATTTAGAGAGACCTGTTATGTTTACCAAAACAAGTAATGCTGCTTTAAGACGTTTTTATAAAACAATAAATCAAATAATGGATATGGAATCTCCTAAGATTATGGAAGGAGAATTAATATCAGATTATGCAGAAAGATGTGAAGAATGGTCTAAAGATATTGCAAGTAAATCTTTTGATGTTGTTAATAAGGTAAGTAAAGCAAATAAACGATTAATGGCTAAGCAAGAAACATATAACTTAGAAAATAAAGAAGCAACACATCTTAGCAATTTACTAATTATGAAGTATGCAGGAAATAAAAAAAGAGCTAAAAAAGTATTATTACAATTATCTGATATTATAGATAATATAACTATTGAACAAATGGAAAAAACATTAGATATTTTGGAAGAAAAAAATGTAAATAAAAGAAATATTCTTGCTAAAAATAGAAGTTACGATTTATTAAAAATAAAGGAAGAGTTAAGAAAAGAGGAACTTTAATAAAAAGCTTGAAAATATAGGTATTTACTGTGTTTAAAGATAACGGCAAACATACGTTTGGGGTGTCAAAAATGACTAAACTAGAAATAAGATTTTTTAGGTTATTTTATTTAAGAAAAATAATTCATTTTTTTTACTTTAAGACAATATTATTTTATAAACTAAAATATAGAAAAGCAGGGTTAAAAATATGGATTTTTGGAAAGAAAATGAAAATATTATAGATGGAAATGTAGATACTTTAAAGTTAGCTTATTTAATTAAAAAATATGGTTTACCAGATGATACTGAATTAAGAACAAAGATTTTATTGAATTTAAACATAAACAATGAAGATAATTATAAGATAGATTATTTTAAATTATGTGATTGTTGTGATAATTTTAAAAATACATATCCATTCATTGAAAAAGTTTTACCATTGATTAAGAATAATATTAGTATGAAAAGTAATTATATTGAAGAAATAAATCAGGCTGATATTTCTAATGAAGACAAGGCATTATTATTTTTTGTACTACCATTAGATAATTAGAATAAAATAAAAGGAAGGAAAATATATGAGTTTTGTTGATAATGCCGATAATAAAATAATAAATAAGACAAAAGAAACAAATGATACAGATATATTTTTTCAAACACATATATTTGATAATAAAAATGAAGATAATAATAATATTGTAAACAATATTGAAAGCAATAATGATAATAATATGCCTGTGAATGTAATATCTGGAACATTAACAGAAGAAAAAGAAGTAAGTGAAACAGATATTTCTAATATCCTTGATAATATAAATAAAGCAAATAAATCTATTTTTGAAAAATCAGAAAAAGAAAATTCAGAAATAGAACAAAAAAATATAGAAGAGATTAATAAAGAAATAGAAAAAAGACAGGCTCTTATTTTAGAAAAGAAAGCTAAAAAAGAAGCAGAAGAAAGAAAAAAACAGAATGAGGACTTGTTAGAAGATAATAATATTATTAATGATGATGAGACTTCAACAGATATAGTTGAAAATACAGTTGAAACATCTGATATTTCTGCTGAAAGTAATGCTTTAATAGATGATAATATATCTACAAATAATGATAAAGATAATATAGTAAAAAATGATAATGATTTATTAGAAGATAAGGCTTCAGATAAAGATGAAAAAATATTAGAAAATAAAGATATAGTTTTAGAAAAAACGAAAGAAGTTAAAGAAAATAAAACATTTTCACAGATAAAAAATAGATTATTAGATATAAAAAATATAAAGAAAGATAAGAATAATAAAATAGATAATAATAATAATAACTTTGAAATAAAATCTGATATTAATTGGCACGAAAAAGCTACTCACGATGAGTTGACAGGATTAAAGAATAAAACAGCCTTTGAAGAAGATATAAAAGAATTTAGTAAGAATATATGTATACTGTTTGCAGATGTTAATAATTTAAAATATGCTAATGATACAATAGGACATTATGCAGGAGATACTTTAATTATTGAAACAGGTAAAGTACTTAATAAATATTTTCCTAATGTTGTTTATAGATTAGGTGGTGATGAATTTATAATTGTAACAGAAGAAAATGAAGAAAGTATTAAGAAAAAAATAAAAAATGTAAATAAGAAATTAGATAATATTACAAAGGCTGACAAAACAGGAATTATATATTCTGTTGCAATAGGATATTCTTATGGAGATGGAATTAAGAGCATAGAAGATATAAAAAATGAAGCAGACAGTAATATGTATGAAATTAAACAATCATATAAAAAAGAACACCCAGAGTTAAATATAAGAGGGGAAAAAGAAGAAAATAAGGATTGGAAGGCATTAGCTTTAATAGATACGAATACAAAATTATATAACAAATTAGCATTATCGTATGAAAAAATAAAGAAAACAACTATTGTACACTTAATAAAAATTGTTGATTTCCAAAATATAAAAAGAGAGAAAAGTGAAGAACAAATACAATTATTATCGGATATTATAAGAAATATTATAAAAGATACAAGTAAGGCTTTTTATATAGATAATGGACAATTTATTATTATAGATAATAAAGAGATTATTACTGAAATACTAAATAAAGCTAATATGTTATCTATATTAACAGAACAAAGTTCTATAACAGGATTGGAAAATATAGATGAAATATTAGATATTCTTAATAGTAAATTAGAAGGAGATAATAAAAAAGAAGAAAAGGAATTAAGCTATGATGATAAATTAACAATAAACCAAAGAAAGATGAAGGAAGAAATAAGGAATAATCATAGTTTAATTGAGGAAGAAGATATAAACCAAATTCTTATACAAATTCAAAGAAAAAGTCAGGACATAGAATATGTTCTTATAGCAAGCAAAGATTTTAATACATTATTTATTTTTACGGATGTTTATGATTTTTTAAAATGTGTATATGAAGTTCAAGAGGATATAGATTTTTCTTATGTTTATGCTGCACATAGTAAAGGTGCAGTTTACTATGGGGTTGATGAGTATGATAAAGAAATAACAGATTTATTTCAAAAAATTTATGAAGGTTTAAAAAGAGGACACGATACTACTAAAGACATACAAAGAATAGAAGGTATTAATATTTTTGAAAATATATTTGTAAATTAAATATAACTCTAATTATAAGCTCTTATATTAAGTAAGAGCTTTTTTATTTAATGAAAAACAGATAATTAAAAAATAGATACATAAAAAATATACATTATTAATATAAAAATATAACAAAATAGGGAGATATTATAAAATGCAGGTAATTAATGAAGATTTACAAGAAAAAGACCTTTTAAAAAAAATAAAACCAAAAACATTAGAAGAAATAAATGAAACTTATGTTAAGGATAGAAATATCAATAAAAATAAGTTAGAAGAAAAGGAAAAAGATATATGAGAATATTAACAAAAGATTTTTTAATTAATCATAAAAATAATTTAAGTAAAACTATAGAAGCATATAAAAATATACAATCGAAAGCAACAAATATTATTAATGATAATAAAATTAATGAAGACATAAAAGAAAAAATATCTGAGTTAGAAAACGAAATAGAGTCTATAGATAAATTATTAGAAGTTCCAGAAGAAACTTATGATGGTTTATATTATACAGAAGCAGAAGATATTATAAGATTAGCAGAGGATTTATCAGCAAAGGATAAGATATTACAGAATGAATTGACAGGAATAGATGAAGTTTTAACTAATTCATTAAAAGCGACAAATAATGATTTAGCTGTATTAGAAGATATTATTGACTTATCTGATAATGATTATGAAATAAAAGAAGATATGGATAAAGAAATTGATATAAAAGAATTAGAAAAGAAAGGCTTTGAAAATATTTCAAAGCATCCTATAAAGTTTGTTTTAAAATCATCAGAAAAAGAAATATCTGCTGGAATAAAACAAATCATTGAAGGCATTAATAATTCTATATCTATTGCTTGTAGTTCAAGAAAAGTTGTTATAGACAAAGAAAATGAATATCAAACAGCAAAATCTCAGGCTGTAGAAGCTGTAAAAAAAATGGGTAGTGAAAACTATTCTTTAATTCAACCGACAAGACTAAATGTATTAGATACAATAAGAAATAAGATAGATGATATATCTAATTCTTATACACAATTAACTATTAATGTTATGAAATATACATCTAAGTTTTTAAATGATAAAACATATTATATGGTAATTAAAGATTTAATTAGTTTAGGTTCTATAAGTTATTTAAAAGAAAATAGTGCTTGTTATAAAAATTTTGATGAACGTATAAAAATATATGACACTAAAATTAAAAATACAAATAGCGAATTATTAAAAGAATATTATGAAACAGCAAAAGAACAATTAATATTTAATCAAAATTATATAAAAAGTGGAGAATTAGAAAAAAGAGCTTGGAATTGTATAGGTGGTATATGTCCAATAACAAGATTTCTAAATATAAAAAATAAAATAACTTTTAAAACAAAAGAAATTTATGATTATATTAGTAATTTAGATAAAGAAACTATAAAAGATAAATTTTTAGAATTATGTGAAAACAGTGCTAATAAGATGATAGATATTTTTAATAGAGGTATTGATTTAATTTCAAACACTTTAACGAAAGATATAAATACAGTTGACTCTTATGAACGTAATTTACAATTAAAAAAAATAGCTTATGATAAAGCTGCTTCTGATATTGGAAAAATACAAACACAATTAGAGTCAAGTTTAAATACATTTAAAAATAATAATTCTGATAAAATTGAAGATGCAGAGATTAACAAAAATAAAGAATTATTATCACAAATAAAAGCCATTGATGCTGTTGGAACTCAAAAGAAAGTTTTAGATAATTTATCAGAGAATTTAGAAAAACAAATAAAAAATAAAGAAAAAGTATTAGAAAAAGCCAATAAGAAAAATAACAAGAAATTCAATAAAGAAAAACATAAAGAAATAAAATCATTAAATAAAGATTTAAAAACAACTAAGAAAGAACAGTCTAAAGTTGAAAAAGAAATAAATAAATTAAAAAAAATGCAGGATAAAGAACAAAAAATAAATGCTATAAAAAATAAGTTAGCATACAATATTTCTGAATTTAAAATGGATAATATCACGATTGATGAGTTAAGAGATGTTTCTGATAACGATATTACAATAAAAAATAAAATAATGAATGCCGTATATAATAGAACTGAAATAGACGATTGTAATGAATGTATAATAAAAACAGATAATGAAAATTATGTTATTGATACAGTAAACAGGACAATAAAAATAAATGATGATGAAGCTATAGAATTTAAGTCATTAGCTTTCAATGAAAATAATAAAATGGTTGTTACCTATGACGAAGATAAGTATATTGTTAGTTCTGAAATAAATGATATTTCAACTGAAAAACAAAAAGATATAATTTTTTAAAAAAAAGAAAATTATGTTAAAAAATGTAAAAAAATATGTTATTATATATAAAAATATATTTAAAAAGAGGTATATATGTTAAAAGACCAATTACCAGTAGGAATATTAAAAGTAGATTTTGGATTAGCATTAGAAAGTGAAAACATATGTTTAGATACAATCACAACAATTCAGACTATTCAAAATAAAATAAAGAACTTAACAAAGGAAGTAGCTTGTGTTGTATGTTTAGATATAGCTAATCGTCCAATATGTTCTGGGTTGCTAGGATATGGAAGTGAAATAAGTGTTGATATGTCTGTTAAAGAAATAGCACAATTTGCTTTATTAAGTAATGCAAGCAGTATAGTGTTAATACATAGTCATCCATCAAAAGGAAAAATATTTAATGATTTAAAACCTTCAATGCAAGATATAGAATTAACACAAAAAGTAGCAACATCTTTAAAATTATTTGGCATATCTTTAAATGACCATATTATTTTTAATGGAATATGGGAAGATAATGAAAGAATTCCAGCTTTTTATAGTATGAGAAATAAAAGAAAGTATAAGAACCTGTTAAACAAAGATGTAAAAATAGTAGAAAAAGATACTGATATGTTTGGAGGCACAAATATATTAGAGAATTATGAGTCTCAAAGAAGCATTATGTAAAAGTATAAAAGATAAGGAGAGAAATATATGGCAAACCAAAATGAATTACAAAGATTAGAAGAAATAAAAATAAAGAGATTAGAATTCTGTAAAGAACACGGAATAAATCCTAGAAAAATAATGATAGCTTCTAGGGAATTAATCACTAAAGGAAGAGTAAATTCTACTATTAATACAAATAAGATGAAAAAATGGACAAATAAAGAATTATGGATTGCAATAGGTACTTTACAATATATGTTTCAGGAGATTTACAATTTGTCTCCTGAACAGGTAGACGCTTTATGGCCAACAAAAAAAGATGCTGAACGTATGTTTTTAGAAGAAACAGTTACAAAGTCTTTAGTAAATAAAATTTGCGAAGAAGCTCCTAAAGATGTTATTAAAAATTGTTTATTTAATAATAAAAAAATTATTTTAAAAATGATATTTCCAGAATATTATGACCAGACATATTCACATTATGATATATTAGAAGATGTTATTAATGCAAAACAAGATACATTATTTGATTTGAGAATGGCAGGAAAATACAAAGGTACAGTAAAAAGCAATAAAAATAATAATAAAGGTAAATTAGTTGATGAAATAATATTAGAAGGTATAGAAGCAAATTTTAACATTAGAGAAAAAATTTACAATTACCCTGATAAGTTATTATTTCTTTCTCAGGCAAAAGTAAATCATTTTAAGGATTTAGGTCTTATGAAGATAATACAAGGCAGAGGTTTTTATTCATCAGCCTTAGATTTTTATTATATGAACAGTCCAAAAGAATTACAGAAACGATATTTTGAATACTATAAGACTTTAAGAGGTGAAAGTCAAAAGAAAGATGCAATAACAGAAATAATGAATAACATTTTAAATAAAATAGATACAAGGGATGAGTTATGTTTATCTTAAATACTATAATAAAAAAGCGTAGCAAATATTTTATTGCTACGTCTTTTTATTGCTAATATTTTTAATATAATTCATTATCATCTTTTGAAAAATCTAAATCTTCATAATTTTCAAAATCTTCATTTTCTTTATAAAACTCTTCTTGATAGATTTCATTAGTTTTATATCTTTTTCTTTTTTTAGATTGTGATTTTTCAATAATTGGCTTAAGTATGTTTGATATAGATGAAGTATATTTAGGATTTTCTAATAATACTCCATCACAAAATTTCTTTAAAAATGCAGTTACTTGTGCTAATTTTTTATCAATAATAAAATTATTTTTATTTTCTAATTCTTCAAATAGAATATTATTTATTTTTTGTTTTTCCTTAGAAATATAAATATCTTCTGCTGAAGAAAATTCTGTTAATTCTAATCTTTGAATAGCATAAGGAGTATTCATCATTTGGTATTCTAAATTGTCATTAGCGTTTAAAAAATCATCTTCTGTTGGGTTATTGTTTATAGAAATATCTTGTTTAACTGCTGTTAATTGTAAAGTTTCTCTTAAAGCATCGTGTATCCAGTTATTATAATAAATATTAAAATATACTCCTGAATTATAATCCCATTTAGGAAGTACTTCTAATACCTTAATATAGTTAGAATTAAGGAAAGTTATATAAGCGTCTTGAAAACTCTCAAACGACCCTTCATTGTGAAATTTATAGCCTAATAATGTTTTTTTCATAAGGCATATAGCCAGCATTGCTGAATATTTAGGATAAATTCCTGCTTGTCTTTCAAAAGCAACTAAGTCTGTAAATTCTTGCCAAGAGTAAGTATTAATTATAGGTTTAGAAAAGTCTATATTTCTTCCACCAACAGAATCAATATCATTATACATTGTAGCTCCATTAGTAAGGTTTGGTTGATATTTGTTATTTTCGTTCATATGATAAATAACCCCTTTCTTAATTTATGTATATAATTAATAATGGAAGTTATTTTTTATTAAAAATAGCAAATATCTGTATTTTTTATGTTTATTATTCAATTTTATTAAAACTAAAAAAAAATAAAAGACATTATTATAAAAAAACAAGATTTATAATAATCTGTTTTATAAAAAGTTTAAAGGAGTTATGAAAAATATGAAAAAAATTAGAGAATTTCAATGCCCTTCTTGTGGAAACCCATTAACTGAAAGTGAAAATGCAAGAATGAGATGTCCTTATTGTCGAACAATTATTGTTCCAAAATCAAGTAGATTAAGAAGAGAGGAAAAAATATATGTTAAGTATGAATAAAAAGGTAACAGCATTATTATGTGGATTATCAGCGTTTTCATTCGTATTGACAGGTTGTAGTTTTAATAATATTAAAGATGTTATATCTAATAATAATACTGAAGAAACATATATATCTGGAAATATTGTTTCTGGAGAAACTTCATCTTTAGGAATTGATTTATCTAAAAAAGGAAGTAAGTTAGAGTCTTATGAATTTTATGTGCTTCACGATGGAAAGTATTATCCTGCATATTATTATATGCTTAACTACAAAGATAATAAGGCTTTAGAGAATAATGTAGATGAAACAAAACAAGCTTATTTTACAGAAGATAATGAACTTAATATACCAACTTTATTTCTAAATAAAGGAGATAAATTAGTTTATTATGATGAGACAAATGTTCTTGATTACATACAATGGGAAAGATATAAAGATTTAGGTTATACAGTAGGTTTATATGATTTAACCAAAAGTACAAGTGGAAGATACTATATAAATATTAAAGATAATGGCTCTATTGTTGAAGGAGCTGGATTAGATAGTATTCTTACAGATATATCTGGAACAGATGAGTTATTAGTAGATAAAGTAGGTAATACAAAAGTAAATAGAGATATTGTTGAAAATAATATTATAACTGGAGCTACAAAAGGACAAATGTATTCCTTAGATATATATGAGGGTACTAAATATCATCATTATAATGTAAATGCTTGTGTACACGCTTTTCAGGCAATGGAACAGTATTCTACTATAGAATATAACCCATTAAGAGCCTACACTTATGAAATAGAAATTCCAGATTATTTTGAAGATGGATATTATAAAATGTATGCCCAAGGTACAGATGGAAACGCATACACAGGTTTCATTAGAATTGTAAGAAATGATGATGAATTTGATTTAACAGATGCAGAAAAATTTAATAAGGAATTATTACAGGTTTATACTATAGAAGATTTATTAAAAATAAAAAATGGTGAAAAAGTTGAGACAAAGGTAAAAGGAACTTACAGTACTTGTAAAGAGCTTAATAAGTATACAACAGAAGTTGTAAACAGTTTTGGTTATGATAATGGAGAAACAGATAAAATAACAACAGATACTAAGAAAACAACATTATCTACAGCTACTATAAGACAATTTAATATTAATCTTAATAATGATGCAGATTGTAAAATTACTCTTAGTCCTAAAAATACAGAGCCAGCAGGAGATATTTATATCTATGTTGGAAACGAAAAGAAACAGTTAGTATATGATAGTATTATGAATAATTATTCTGTTGATATTAAAGGTGATGGTAATACATATAGTTTATTTGTGAGTGGAATATGGAAATCTTATGATATTGAGTTAGTAAATTGCCACGAAGACAAAAATGGAACATCTAAATCTGTATTACCTACAAATATAATTAATTCAAATAACATTAATAGTACTACAAGATAGGGAGGTATTATATGTATTTAATTTTATATGACTCTAAAACTAATGGAATATATATGCCTCCTGAAGATATATCTTTTTATGCTTATTCCGATATATCAAGATGTATTAATAGACCAATCAAAACTTATTTATTAGAGACAGAGTATGAAAGTGAAGATGAAATAAAAACAATTCTTTGGCAGGCAGGATTTTTAAGAGGATTTATAGATGATGAAGCTGTAATTATAAAACCAACAGATGTTTTAGCTTTTGGAAGAAATGCGAATGATATTTATTTTTGTCAATATATATTAACGAATAAGAAAGAATATTTAGAAGGGGTAAGTATAAGAAATTTATATACATTGTGTAAATTAGAAAATGAAAATGCAATTTTTCCAACAGTAGAGAAAGATAATTTATATTATATTGTAGCTTATACTTCTAAAAATAGAATTTCACAAGAGCTTTTAAAGAAATATCCAGATTATAAAATAATAAAAATAACTTTTAATGTGCCTTTTATTTTAAATGAAAAAGTATATATAAAAGAATAAAATAAGGAGAATAAATATGGCAAGTAGTATAGGAACAAATGTAGTTGCCGATGAAAATGAACTTTTTGATTTCATAAAAAAAATAGAAGATGTATGGGGAAAAGTTCTGCAAGATAAAAAACACGATAAATATAAAAAAATGATAGAAAATATTGGTGCTTATGTTGGAAATGGTGGTTCTGTTGTTTTTACAGTAGTTCCAAAACAATATGTAAAAGAAATAGAAGAAAGATTACGAAAAGAAAAAATTGATTATATGTTATTACCTACAGAAGATGGTGTAAGTGTAGCTGTTAAAGACTGTGATAAAGAGAAATTTTATGAAATACAAGATGTTGTTTTATCTATGTCAACAGAATATTATGCAGAACTTACAGATACAAGTAAGTTTATTACTTATTGTAAAGATAATGCTAATATGAAGGGATTAGATATACCTGTGTTAGAATTTTCTAGTAATGAAGCAAGACTTATTATGCAGAATAAAATGAACCAGCAAGGTATTCTTCCTATCTATGATGATAGAAACCAAAAAGTTTATGTATTGCCAAATAAACTTTTTTCAGAAAATGGTGATTTATGTGATAGTTTATTTGCAGCAAGCATAGATTACGCAAGATGCTCAATGTCAGAAGAATATCTAAAAATAAAACAAGACCAGATAGTATATGATAGAAACATTGTTAATGAACTTATTGATAGAGCTAAGAGTGGAAAAGAAGGTCATTTGGTTGATTATTATGGTAATAGTGATTATCAGATTGATGTAAATGTTGTTGGTGATATATATGTTACTAAAAATGGTATAAAAGAAGAATTAATTAATCATAATGATTTAGAAAAATATGATAGAACTGCAATATTTTCTATGCTTCAAAAATATGCTGTTAATATAAATGATATGGTTATGATTAATTATGAAGACCATATAAAACAAATTCAAAAAGCTGTAACTGATGATAGAGATGTTGCGAATGATAGAGACCCTAAATATGATTTGCTTAGTAAAGATAATCCTGATGCTAAAACAAGACCTACTCATATGACAAAAAAGAGTAAAGCTTTATCAGATATGGGAATGGATTTAGATAACATTATAATGTCTGTAAAAACAAGAGTTAATGAAGAATTAAAAGATAAAAATTTATCACAAAAAGAACTATTAAAATTAAAAAAGAATTTAATGCAAAAATATATTTTAGCTGGGGATAGTGCGTTAATTCAAGATTTTTTAAACAAATCTTTTGGTGTTGAAGAATATGATAAAGCGTTTAAAAAGCAGTTATTACAAAAAATAGTTGATAGTGTTGATGATGTATTAGGAAACAACTCAATGGAAACTAAAATAACATTTGCAAAACAGAAAGAGTTAGAAGAAGAACTTAATAGAGCTTCAGAATTTGAATATGACAAAGAAAATGATTATGAACAAGAGTACGAAAACGATTACAATAATCAGTAAAAATGTAAAATTTTATTAAGATTGAAGATATAATCCCGTTTTATATAAATTGTGTTTTAAGAAAGGACACAACAAAAAGGATAAATATATGGGATTTGTAAAACAAAAGCAAAAAGGTATTGAAAAAGAAAAAACTATAGCACAAAAACAACAATATTTATTAAAAACAGTTCTGTTAGAAGTAGCTGTAGTAGATATTGTTGGTTTATATTTTTTATTAAATTATTGTGCGTATTCAGCAGCACATCCAAGATATGCTTTTAATGATACATTAAATGGAACTTTATCAGTAATGTTAAAAAATCCATTTTATTTTTTACCAATTAATTATTCAGTGAATTCTGCTTTAGGTATAATAATATTAATAGATTTGTTTATATTTCTTTATTATACATATGCAAAGATAAGAGTTCATAATAATATAAATACATTAAAAGGACGAACAGAATGGGCTGATAATCAAGAAATAACAAAAAAATATGCAGAATTTGATGGAAAAGATTTTAAAAATGCATATAATAACTGTATTTTAAGTGAAAATATATATGAGTCACTTGATGCAAAAAAGCATTTCCACGCATTAAATACTTTATTAATAGGAACAACTGGTTCTGGTAAAACAAGATATATACTAAAACCTAATATGTTACAGATGAATGCAAATTATGTTGTGACAGACCCTAAGGGTGGTACTGTAACTGAGATAGGAGAAAGTTTAAGAAGACACGGGTATGTAATAAAAATATTAGATATAGCTACATTTACTAACTGTGATACATATAATCCACTTTGTTATTGCGATAGAGAGTCAGATGTAAAAAAAATTGTAGAAGCTTTTATTAAAAATACTGATAAATCTGGTGGAAAAAGTAGTAGTAAAGACCCATTTTGGGATGACTCTATGAACGCCTATCTTTGTAGTATAATAAGTTTATTAACGCTTATTCCAGAAGGTTGTGACAAACCTTATGCACAAATGCCTGAAATAATGGGAGATTTATTATATGCTCCTACATTTGCGAATGTTACAGAATTAACCAGAATGGCAAATAAGAAGTGGACTCCTGGTTGTGGAATTCCAAAGAAGAGTGCTTTAGGTGATGGTAAAAATAATACAGCTAATGCATCTATTGTTGCCGCCATCTATGAAAATATAAGAGCCTTTGAAGCGGAAAGACAAGATACATCATTAGAAACGATTGTTAAACCTTATACATTAAGAGAATGGGAAAACTTCTGTTTAGCCCCAGAAAAAACAAGTACAACAATTCTTATGACAGCCGCAGTAAGACTTGACCCATTTAATATAGAACAGGTAAAAAGGCTTACAAGTTCAGACACATTAGATTTACATAACTTTGGTAATGAAAAATGTGCATTATTTTTAATTATTCCCGCAAATGATAGAACCTACAACTTCTTAGCAGCTTTTGTATATACTCAATTATTTGACCAGTTATATCATAGATGTGAGTCTGCTTTAGCAGGAACAAGTGATATATATTTGCAAAATAAAGACCATATTAAACATTTTTCTGTTAAAGATGTATTAACAGGAAAAGATAAAGAATTTTATAATAGATTAAAAAAAGAAAAACTTGATATAAAAAAAATTACAGTAAATGGTCAAGTAAGTAAAGATATAGATGATGCTTATTTTGATATATATATGGGTGATGAGTGGATAGGCAGAAGACCAACAAAAGAACTTGCAGATAAATTTGTTATTGATTTAAAAAATAGTAGATTAAAGCCAGCAGTAAAAAGTGGTTTCCAAAAATTACCAATTCCGATGCGTTTTTTAATAGATGAATTTCCTAATATTGGTGAAATTCCTGATTTCAAGGATAAGCTTAGTACTGTACGACAATATGATATAAGTTGTATGGTTATATGTCAGACTATTACACAACTTAAAGGTATGTATCCTGATGATTACGAAACTATAGATGGTAACTGCCCACAGGTTATATTTTTAGGTGGTGATGAAAATAGTAATAATGAATATCTTTCTAAAAAAATGGGGGAAGCAACAAAAAAAGGAATAAATTCTAGTGTAGATAATAAAAGGGTAAATGATAGTATCCAGACGGAAGGTGGAGCATTAATGCGTCCAGAAGATTTTGGTAGAATTGATTATAACCAGACTATATTATTTATGTATGGGGAACAACCTATTATGGATACAAAATATGATTATCCATCACATAGAAATTATAAGTATACTTACGATTATGCAAATGATGAACACGTAGAAGCTTATATTTTTGATAGAAGTGCATTAAATGCTAATCAAAATGCGTTATCTCAATTAAAAAAAATAAAACCTAAAGCAGTACCTCAGGTATTAATGTATAATTCTAACATATTTAAACAGATAATGTGCAGATTTACAGATGATGAAGCTTATGATGCATTTAACGATGCAACTGAAGACTTTTTAAATGATACAAGCTTATTTGATGATGAAGATTTTATGTAAGTATTAATCATATATAATAATAAAATGGTTGTTTTTTAATTATAAAGTATTAAGAAACAACTATTTTTTTGCTAAAAAAAAGATATATAGCATTATTATAATAAAAAAAAGAAAGACAGGTTAATAAATATGGATAATAAAATTATAGATAATAATAAAATAAAACAAAATTTAATATCTATCATTGATTTAATAGGAGATACAAAGAAAGAAATAGCAGATAATATCTATGAAAATGTATTAAAAGGTAATGTAACAGTAGGTGAAGATATTCAATTAGTTATTACAACAACAACAGAAGCAGAAAATTTAATAAAAGGATTATTAGAGAAAAATACAGAGTTTCCCAGTTTAAGTGAGGTAGAGTCCTCACATTCTTACAACGATATAGATAACAATATAATGTCAATAGAAGATGATGACAAAAAATTAGATATTTCTTATAATCAAGAAGAAATAGATAATGATAAAAGTAATAATAAAGAAATTATAAAAGACAAAAATATAATAGATAATAATATTACAAATAATATGCAAGACAATTTTGATTTATTAGAAGAAAAGATAATTGGAAAAAATACAGAAAAAGTAAAAGTGGATGAAGTTTCTGATAATTCTAATAATAAAGAAGTAAATATAAATGAAAACAAAGCTGAAGTAATAGGAGAAATTCAGAATATTAAGGATGAAAAAGTTATTAATTATAACGAAAGAAGAAAAGCAGCCAATGATTTGATTTATAATAAATATGATATTATGGCAAATCATTACGGATATAGTTCATCTGTTAATATAAAATTATATGTTGCCCCATTAGAAACAGAAGAAAATAATCCTAATGTTCCAATTATTGTACACGCTTATAGTGCAGGAAAATATGTAACTGCTAGTAGTTTAGATACTAAGGAAGAAGGACATTCTATTGTAACAATAGTAATAGAAGATTTTAATATTTTAATAAGAGGCAGTTTTGTAAATGGAGTATTTAAGAGTTATGTTCTAACTACAGGAATTTCTGCAAATCAGGGAGATAAATTAAATGTTATATCTAAAGAAGTTGGTTATGAAGGAAATAATCCAAAAGGTTGTGGACATATAAAATTTAAGGAAAATGATGATATATATGAAATTTTCCCTCTTAGCAAAACAGAAGATGAATATATGTGTGTACATATTTCTAAAGAATTTTTAGATTATTATGTAGTTGCAAAATATGGAATTCCTAAAATTAGAATAATCAATAATGGAATAAAACAAGAGATTGTTGCTGGGTGGACTGGTGGATTTTTTGAAGCAGACATTATTTAATTTTGGGTAAAAAAAGTATAAAAATGAATAAAAAAATAGAAAAGAAAAGAGAAAAATATGATATACTAAAAGGAAGATGATAAAAGATATAAGCGTTTAAAATAATGCTAAAAAAAGGATTAATTTATGGATAATAAGATAATTTTAACAGGAATTATAAGATTTAAAAAAATAAACAATATAAGAAGTAATTTTTTTACTTTAAAATATTTATCTAACGATAAAAAATATAAAATCAAAATTATAGATTGTGTTAGTGATGAATATTCGTTAGAAAATATAACAAATGGAATGTATATATTGCTTAAAGGACAGCTCCTTTATAATGAAAGAGAAGATGTTTTTTTAATAAAAGCAGAAAAAATAATTCCATTAAAACAAAGAAGTGGACAGGCAGAAGAAACCATTCTAATAAAAAATGGGTGTGAGTTTAATAATTTTGTTGTAGAAAATATAAACACAAAAATAGATGATATGTATGTATATACTCATCCGAAGCCAATTGAAGGAGAGCCTTATTATTCAGGACAAATACGATTATCTTCCTTAAAAAATCTTAATATTGTAGTAACAAATAGAATAAATTTATTTTAAAGGAAAAAATATGGGGATTTTAAATAAAAATAAAATAAAAATACATATAAACAAGAAAGATAATAGAGATGATAGTTTTAAATTTTTAAACTTAGAAGTACCTAAAATTTCTTTATTGTTTTTTGCTGTAATATTTATATTAGTTATAATATTTTTAATGATTATTTTTAAAGATAAGACAAAAGTATTATTAACTTTATTTTTTATGATTTCATTAATATTTTTATTTTTTAATATAAAGAATAAAATAAAAATTAATAGATATTATAAACAAATGAGTAAATGTATAGAAGATTGTGAGAAAAATAATTATATAGATATTATTGATTTTTTAGGAAATAATGCACAAAAGTATGAAGGTGCTATTAAGCAAGATATAGAACAGATTTATATAGAATCAAAAGAAGTAAACAATAAAGATAAAGAAAAATTATTTGACAATTTTTTACAAAAATACAACGACAGCTATTTTATCTTTAGTATGAATATTTTAAAAACAATAAAAGAAAGCAATGTAAAAAATAAAAATTTATATTTATCTAATGGAGCTAAAAAAATGCAGGAAATAATGTCTGCAAAAAAAAGTATCATAAGAGAGAACAAAATAGATATTTTTATTACATTTTTATGTACTGTAATTATTTTATTTTTGTTGCATTTTTTATTAGGTTTCACTATAGCTTTTAAAAGTATAATTATTTTAGACATACTATATATTATCTTTTTTATGTTCAGTTTATTAATATTAACATTATAAAAGAGGAATAATGAATGAATATTATAAGTAAAAGCAATAATCCGTTTAAATTAGATAAATTAAAAAAAGATGGAATAAAAGTAAAAGAAATAGAATTTAATACTTCAAAAAAAGAAGAAATTAACAAATATAAGACTTTAGATGATTATTGCAAAAATAATAAATTAAATAAAGCCAGCATAAGTTTATCTGAAAAAGGAATTATGTATGCTTTTAAAAATTATAATCTAAATCCTGTATTATTTTATTTAAGTTTGATTAGTATTTCTGCAATTATAGGAATTGTTTTTTTGATTTTTACAAAAAATATATATATTTCTTTAATATGTAGTTTATTAAGTTATTTTTTATTAAATAGAATAATTAATTATTTAAACAAAAAAGAAAATAATAATATGATGCAAGATATATGTATTATATATCTTATAATGAATGAGAAATTACAGAATGAAGTATATTTTATAGATGCCTTAGCTTATATTATTACTAAGATAAAGAATAAAAGATTAATATACGCATTGAAAGAATTAAAATATAATATATTAAATAATAATGATATTGATAAAGCAATATTATTATTTAATAAAAGGTTTAAAAATGAGGATATTGATTTTTTAGTATTATATTTACAAAAAATAATTAAAATAGGAATTAATGAAGATACAGATAAAATATCTATAACTAATGTAAATAAAATTATAACAAAAAAATACAAAAAAAATAATTATAATGTTATGGATATAATAGAAAATTCTTTTATTCTATATTCAGTTTTAATTATAATAATATTTATATATATAAATATAAGATAGATTAACAGAAAGGAAAAATTAATGAATAAAAAAATAATTATTAGTTGTATATTAGGTATATCAACTATGATGTTAATGACAGGATGTGGAAGACAAACAGAAGAACCACAAGATGAAATAGAAGTAATAAGTGTAAATATTGATGAAGATACTCCTAATATTACTGAAATGAGTAAATCTAAAATATTATCTCTTTCTGCATCAGAAGTTAAGCAGTCAGTAGAAACTTATTTACCCAATTATAGAACTATATATAAAATAAGTAATAGTAAAGTAATGACTGATGAAGACTGGTTAAATTTAAGAGATATTATATGTATACAATTTTATGGAAATGCAACATTAGATACAACATCATCTTCTAACAGTACAGATAATAATGCTAAATATTATAATCCAGATAAAGAAAGTATTAAAAAGATGAGTGCTTCTGAATTTGCTACTTATATGAATGGATTGTACACGTATATGTATGGTAAAGATTATCTTACAAGCAACAATATAGATTTTACACAATATAGTGAAGATAAAATAAACATATTAAAACAGGATTTTTTAAACAATTTAGATAAAACAAATTAAAAAAAATAAGTTAGAAAAAGAGCAAATATATGCTCTTTTTTTATTGAATATTTAATGATATAATTTTGTAATATCTTTATTAAAATATTTTAAAAAGATTATTGAATTGAGTTTTAAAATATACTGTAATTTGTAAAAAATATAAAAGGAGATATAAATATAAGTGAATATCATAAATTGAATTTTAATAAATTGAATTTTTCAGATGATACATTATCTTATAAGGAAGTTCTTAAAAAAATACTCCTTTAAATATACAAAAAGAAGTTATTTCAGGAAAAAGAAAATTACAGGTGACAAACATAGAAAAGGATTATAAAAATAAATGTGCAAAGTTGGAGTTTTGATAAAAGTAAAATAAAGTATATACATATTGGGACTGTTGAACCAGATATATAATCTTATTGTTAAATTTATTGAAGAAATAAGTAAAAATGGAGTTTAAATAAAAAGAATAATTGATAAAGTTGTTAGAATGGATTTAGAAGACGAACCTGCTTAATATAAAATAGCCCTATATAGGGCTATTTTTTTAACTATATTAAACCTGATAAAATAGATAATTTAATAAATGAATAAATTAAAAGAATTATTTCTTTTATTCCTTCTTTTATAGATTTTAAAACCCAGAAATGTGTTTTAGGTAATGTATATCCTTTTATTTTTGTAGCTTTATATGTAGAGCCATCTGTCATCTTATAATATAAAGATAAAGCAGAGTCATCTAATTTACTTAATTTACAATTAGTATCTACAATGTCTTCATATATTTCTTTTGTTTCTTTATCTTTCACTTCAAAATAAGCGTAATCTATTGTTTTTATTTCTTCGTTTTTTACAACAACTATATCATTTGTTTGATACATTATTTTTGGTAATCTATATGTGTCTGAATTAACAGGTCTTATATAAAGACAGCAAGATATTACTATTAATTGAAATAAGGTAAAATTAATTGTTCCTAAAATTCTGGATAATTTAGGAAAACTATTACTAAATGGAATACAACAAATTTCATAGACAACAGGTATTCTGCTAAGAATAGGAGAAAATATACTCAAAATAACAGCAACTAAGCTAAGAAATACTCCAAAAAGAGCAGCTAGTGTAATATATCCCCAAACAGTAGTATTCACGGCAAAAATGGTTGGTGTTAAAACTACAAAAGCTAATATAGCTAAAGCAGTAAATATAAGTTGCATATAAATTACCTCCTTTGTAAAAAAATAAATAAAATATTATATATAATATATAGTGTTGAAAAGTGAAATAAATTACAATTATTGTAACAATATTTTTTCTTAAAGTAAATAAGAAAAATAAATCAATACAAAAATATAAATATTTAATATTTTTTTTATAATCAATAATAAAACATTTGACAGAATAAAAATGTTATGTATAATTTTAAGTACAAAATCTATTAAAATCAAAAAAAATCAATTAAAAAAATCATAAATTTTCAAAAAAAATAAATCCACAAAAATATTAATATTAAAAAGAAAAATGGAGAATACTATATATGCAAAATATACAAAAAGATAGCGTTAATGGAATGACAGAATATTCTATAGAAAGTGAATTTACAAAAAAAAGGACTATTTTTATTGTTGGTGAAATCAATAATGAAACTTTAAATAAATTTACAATGACATTTCTTTATTTATTAAATGAAAAACAACCTATTAACATATATATAAATTCTACAGGAGGAGATGTATTAGCTGGTTTAGCAATATATGATTTAATTCAGGCAAGTGATTGTAAAATAAATATATATTGTTTAGGAATGGCTTATAGTATAGCAGCTATAATATTTGCTGGTTGTACTGAAAGATATATGTATAATCATAGCAAAATAATGATACATCAGCCTAGTATTGGTCAACTTAAAGGTTCTGCTAGTCAAATAGAAGAAATATCAAATAATTTATTAGAAGTAAAAGAAATAATTGATAATATAATATCTAAACATACAGGACAAACATTAGAAAAAGTAAAAAAAATAACAGAAAAAGATAGTTATTTTAATGCAGAGGAAGCTATTAATTTTGGGTTAGCAGATAAAATAATAACAAATATTATTATATAATATATCGCCTTATATTTGTAATAATGATTATTTTATTTTTTATTTAAGAAAGGACAAAAATATATGATAAATAATAATGATTTGTTAAAAATTCCTGATGGTGTAATGATACTTCCAGATAATGAATATTATATGTTGAATTCTAAGAAAACTTATTTAAACAATAATGTTTTAATTTGTGGTGTTTCTGGGTCCAGAAAAACAACAATTACATTTATTCCTAATATGCTGGAAGGTCACGGGTCTTATGTTGCAGTTGATTATAAAGGACGATTATATAAAAAATATCACAAATATATGCAGTTTTTAGGTTATGATGTAAAATTTATTTCTTTTACAAATCCAAATAAAAAAAATGGATACAACCCTTTATTGTATATAAGAACAACACAAGATATTCAAAAAATAACTTATAATTTTATTGGTAAAAAAACAAACAAAACTGATGATTATTGGGATGATAATAGTACTTTTTTAATAAATAGTGTTATTAGTTATTTGTATGAAAAAAAAGAAATTTATCCAGAAAGTTGTAATATACCTTGTGTCATTGAATTATTAAGACAATGTGGACGTCCACTAGAAGGCTCTAAAATATGTAAATATTTAGAATTACTAGAAAAACATAGATTAGAATATCCTGACAGTTGGGCGGTAAAACAATATGAAAACATTGCACAAGCTCCTAACAAAACCTATGATACTATTGTTAGTAATGCTTTAAGTAAATTTTCAACATATGATACAGAAGAAATGTGTTCATTTTTGTCTGCTGATAAATTAGATTTTAGATGTTTAGGGCAAAAACCAACAATTATTTTTGTAGAAGTTTCTGATACGGATAGGTCAACAGAAAACATTGTAAACCTTTTTTTTACACAAGCTATAAGTGAATTATGTATATATGCTGATAGTTTTACTGATGGAGAATTACCTTGTCCAGTAAGATTTATGTTAGATGATTTCCCATCTATTTATATAAAGGATATAGATGTCGCAATAGCAAATATAAGAAGCAGAAAAATAAGCTTGTTTTTAGTAATTCAGAATTTTGCTCAATTAAAAAATACTTATGGTGAAAATGCAGAAACAATAATAGATAACTGTGATACTTTGATTTTTACAGGCACTAATAGTCCAGAGACAGCAAGACAAATAGGGCTTAGATGTAATAAATCTGTAGAAACAATTCTTCGTATGCCTCTTAACCATAGTTGGATTTTTAGAAGAGGTTCTGAACCAAAACTTACTGAAAACTTTAATTTAGATATATATATGCAAGAAAGACATCCCTATTTTTTTAAATGTAATAATATGGTTTTTGAAAAATAAAAAATAAAAAATATTAAAAAAGTTCTCTATTTTCTTATGAAAAATAGGGGCTTTTTTTTAACTTTTCTCCATTATTATTATAAAAATAATAAAAATAGGAGGATATAATGTCTACTATAGAATTTAAAACAAAATCTCAGATTTTAGACAAAAAGATGCCTAGAATTGTTGGTAATAATCAACATAAGGGTAAACATATTATTGCGTTAGATGGAGGTTATTCTTCTTTAAAAGGTGTTTCTCCAGATAGAATATTTCAAATTCCTGCTTATGCTAAAAGAATTGATAAGGAACTTGAAAGCGTAGGAACAGTAAAGAATACAGATATACAATATAGAAATAATAATACTGGAGAAATCTGGATTGTTGGTGAAACAGCTCAGGAACTTATGAATAATTCTGATTTAGAAAGTACAACAGATGCTAGTATTTACACAAGATATAGATACCATAGTGATATTTATAAGGTTATTATGAGTACTGGTCTTGCATTGGGCTGTATAGGTGGTGGAGATAATGAGATATATCTTCAAACAGGATTACCAGCAGAATATAAGGAAAGAGATGAACCTAAACTTGTTAATGCGTTAGCAGGAGATTATAACATTTCTATTAAAGTAGGAACAAATAAATGGTTAGATTTTAAGTTTAGTTTACCTAAAGAACATATTTTTGTTATGGAACAGCCACAAGGAACTTTGTGTGGTTGTACATATGGTCCCAATGGAATTACTAAGCAGGGAATTGAAATTTTAAAGTCAAATGCTGTTGTTTTAGATATTGGTTTTGGAACAGAAGATACTTTTAGTATAAGAACAGGATATAGAGATAAGAACCCTGAAACATATACTGATACAGGAATGAAGAGTGTATTTGAAACAATGCTTAACGCTTTGAAAAAAGATTATGCAGATAGCTTAATAGATGCTAAGGTTTTTGAATTGCAAAATTATTTATCTACAGGTCAATTACCAGTATTTGACCCTGATACTATAGAAATAAGACAGATTGATTTTAGTTCTTATTTAATGAGAGCAAATAAGAATTTATGCGAGAAATCAATTAAAAGATTAATGCAAGATTATGATAATTTACTTAAATATAAGTATTTGATTATTACTGGTGGTACAGGTGAAAGCAGATTTGAGCAAATTAAGGAAATGCTTAAAGGTATTACAACATTAACAGTATTACCTGGTAATATAAACTATCCAGATTTGCCATTTAGTTATTGCAATGTAATGGGTTATTACTCATTTAGGCACGCTAAGTTTATGGCTGAATTAAAGAAAGAAGATAGTGATAACTAAAGAAAGGAATAGGATTTATGTTAGGATTTTTATATCTATATCCAAACTATGATACAGATTTAATTAACTTATATTATTCTGTAGGAGAAAAAAATTTTAACACAATAATTAGAGATGCTTTAAGGGCATTAATAAGACCTTATTACATTCCTAAGTTTAATATATATAATCTTCCTAATTTTACTAACATAATTGACAAAGAAAATAAAAGAATAACAATTGCTTATTCTATAAGAGCAAAAAAAGATGAAGATGTTAGGATTTTATTACAAAAAGTAAAAAAGGGACAGATAAATGTGTTTGTTAAAATGGCAGTTCGGTTCCATATAGGTGTTAAGCTGTTATCAGGAATGTTAGATATAGATATAGAAAATCCAATAATAGATATACCTAAATATATACCTCCATCAACAATAATACCAATGGTTAATTCATATCCTATATTATCAGAACAAAATATTAACATAAAAAACAATGCTAATAAAAATGAAATAAATACTGATAAAGATGTAGAAAAACCATTTGTCGAAGAAGAAAAAACAGAAGAAATAGATAATAATAAAGAAGAGTTTGTAGAAAATATATCAAATGATTATTTTAATAAAACTGAAGAAGATTTTGATGCATTGTCTATTTTGGAAAGAATGATGGGGTGAACTTGAAAGGAAATAAAATTAAATATATATGCAAAATAATATAAGGGAAGAAGGACACGAACTTATATTAAAAAATAATTTTACAAAAACAAAACTATTAATAAAAGAAATTAATAATTTATTTTATGCTCACAACTTGCCTTTATTTATAGCAACAACTAATAAAGATGGAATAATAGAATGTGAAGCAACATTACCAGAAGAGGTTCATATAGATAATATTAAAACTGCCGCCACATTTAATAGATTTTTAAAAGATTGCACAGAATATTCATTAACAAAAAGTTATGAAAAATAAGAAAATACATATAGAAATAATTATAGATTTTTTTTCACATTCCAACATTATTATTATATAAAATAAGAAGGGACTGAGTTAAAAAATGTCTATAAAATTAGCTTCATACCTATCTGAGGAATATTGCCATCAGGTAGGTATTTTATATCCAGAAATAGAGACCATTTATAAAGAAAACCCATATTTTCTATTAGACATAGAAGATGAGTTGCCAGCAAATAAAATAGATAAGTTTCCTGATTATATTGAAATAGATAAACATACTATTTTAAAAACATTTGAATTAAGAAAAATAGAAATAAAAGAATTACTTCTATATGTCTTAAAACAAAATGAGCAATTAGGTAATTCGTGGATGTGTATGCAAGATTTAATACAACAATGCAATAAGATATTAGCTAAAACAGGTCATCCTCTATTAAAAGGAAGTTTAAAACAGTATATTAATTATTATAATGATTTATTTGCTTTAAGCAGAGATAAAAAATATATCTCTTTATATAAGACAAAACAAAAAGAATTCTATATTTATAATGGAATAAAGAAATTAAAAAATATGACAAATGAATATAATTCTTTTGAAGCTAAAGATGAAACAAATAGATTAAGTAATGAACAGTTAAATTCTGCTAATAATGTGGTAAGATTAGGTGGAAATATAACTTTATTAACTGGAGGACCTGGTACAGGAAAGACAACAATAACAAAGTCGATAGTCAAAGGCTTAAATGAAAGTTTTCCTAATAAAAAAATAGTTTTATTAGCTCCTACAGGAAAAGCAGCTAATAGAATTCAAGAAGTTTTTTATGGACAAGATGTAGAAATAAAGACAATACATCTCTTTGTAGGTTGGAATTTTCCAAAACCAAAAATGAAAACAGTTTTAAGAGATATAAAAGATACTGATTTTATTATTATTGATGAAGCTAGTATGATTTCTGTAGATGTTTTAAGTCTTTTGTTTAAATATATAGATATTTATAAAACTAAAATTTTGTTTATTGGAGATGAAAACCAGCTACCAGCAATAGGAACAGGAGATACTATAAGAGATTTAAGACAGATGAATGTTTATGAAGAACATCTTAATATTAATTATCGAAGTAGTATGGCTATTAATACAAATGCAACATCTCTTTTAAATGGAGATAATACAATTAAAACTGATGATACTTTTGAATTTATAGATATAGAAAAAGATATAGATAATAAAGAGAATGTAATGGAAATTATTTCCAAAGAAGTTATTAATTCAGATAATGACACAATTGTTTTATCCCCTTATAGAAAAAAAGAAATAAAAGGAAATATAGTAGAATTAAACAATACAATTCATAAAAATATTTTTGGGGATATTAGAAAAGATTTCTTTAATGGTTGGTGTATTGGAGATAAAGTTATATTAGTAAAAACTAATTATAAAAGAAAATACTTTAACGGAGATACTGGAATAATAACAGGATATAAAAGAAATGCTGTTACTGTGAATAAAGAAAAACAAGATGCATATATTGTCACATTATCTAATGGAAATAATGTATATGTTGTTGATGAAAACGATATTGAATTAGCTTATTCAATAACAATTCATAAGGCACAAGGCTCTGAATATGATGAAGTAAACATATATATTCCGCAATATAGTCCGTTTATTTCTAAGGAATTATTATATACAGCAATAACAAGAGCAAAAAATAAAGTTAGACTATGGACAACAAAAGAAATATATGATTTAGTATGTAAAACAGAAAGTGTTAGAAGAAATACATTAATAGGTTTATGGAATAAAGATAATTTATCCCAAGTAATTTAAATAAAATAAATATAACTTTTTATAAGATAGAAAAGAGACTTAAAAAAAGTCTCTTTTTTTTATATATATTGTAATGTCAAAACATAAAAATAATCACATTATTTTATATATAACTAAAATTATGAAAGGAAATATTTATTCTATGAGTGAAATGTATGGAAGTATTCACACCCATATAGAGTCAAGTGAAGATGCTGTTAATGCACATTTTAATGACAAAGGAAAAATTTCTTTTGACCAAGCCTTAAATGAGTTTCATAAATTAGGTGCAAAAAAAATAGCAGTAACAGAACACGGAGCATTTAGTTCGTATGAAAACATTTATGACGCTTCTAAAAAATTTGATGATTTGGAAGTTATACCAGGATGTGAAATATATTTAGATTATAAAGGAGATAAAGACAGGTCACATTTAATTTTAATTGCCAAAGATAGAGAAGGATATTTAGAACTATGTAAAATAATTTCGGATAGTAATAAAAATGTTGTTGTTAGTGCTACAAAAACATATCCTATTACAACTATGGATATTTTACAAAAATATGTAAAAAAAGGACATTTAATTGCAACATCAGCTTGTATTGCAGGTCCTTTATGCAAGTCTTTGCAATCAGATGTACTTTTTTTAGAAGAAAAAATAGAAAAAAATAGAAAAAGACTTGATAAATTAGGGTATTTTACAGCAAAAGAAAAAATAGATGCTTACAATAAAGCTTTAGAAGAAGCAGCTATAGGAGTTCCTAGTAAAGAATATGTAAAAGAATGTTCAGCTAGAAAAGATAAAGCAGCTATGGATAAAGCTAAAAAAGAAATAAAAGTTTATAAAGCTAAAATAGCAAGTGAAGAATTTGTTGCTTTAAAAGAAGAAGCTATTAAAGCAGATAAATTTATAAAAAAAGAAAAATTAACATTAATTGCTAATAATTATTATAAAAATATTGAAGAATTACCTAAATTAAAAGAATTATTGACAAATGGAACAGGCTTACAAACAGCTAAAGAAACATATCATAGCTTATATAATCTTTTTGGAGATGATTTCTATTTTGAAATTCAAAATCATCATTTAGAAACAGAAAGAAAAATATATAACGAACTTGTAAAATTTGCAATTGATGAAGGTAATCCACAGTTTATCGCTAGTAATGATATACATATATGTATGCATAAAAGCAATCCAGATTTCAATAGAGAGGTTACAAGAAGAAAAGTAGCCACATTTATAGGTTTAAAAAATTATGGTGGAGATAGAATTGATGATTACGAATATGGCATAAAAACTGATGCTGAATTAAAAGCTGAATTATTAGATATTATAGAAGATTATAAAGGTTATAGTAAAGAATGGATAGTTGATAATGCAATATCTAATATAAAAGGAGCATTAGATAAATGTAGTACATATGAACACATATATGAAGACCATTATCCTAAATTTTGTGAAAATGATAAAGAGATTTTTGAAAAAGAGATTATAGAAGGAATAAAGATAAAATTTCCTAATGGTTTTCCAAAAGGGCAGGAAGATATTTATAAAGAAAGATTAAAAAAAGAAGTAAAAATAATAGAAGAAATGGGATATGCTTCTTATCATTTGATAGTGCAGGATTATTTAAAATATGGTAGATTATTAGGATTTTTACCAAAAGAAGATATAAAAAATGCACCATTATCTGTAGAAGAATTGAATGAATATATAATAGAAAAAGAATATAACAGAAGAGGTTATAGTATAGGACCAGGCAGAGGTAGTGCTGCTGGTTCACTTGCTTGTTATTTATTAAATATAACAGATATAGACCCTATTAAATATAATTTACTATTTGAACGTGAACTAAGATGCGTTCATTAAATTCCGCTAAATCGGTATCAGAAAAATAAGACTGCTCATCAAGACTACAGCGATATGAGCCATTCGACCATAGACGAATAATCTGACTAAGAAACCCTAAACCTGAAATATTGGTGAGATAAAGGGAATACCGTGCCAAATCATTTTAGTGATAAATGAAAGTGTGTAACGACTAGAAGATGAAACTTATAACTAATATAAGTTAATAATTTCTTCCACGAAGACGGGATAAGAACTTTTGTTTTTTCTTATAAAGGAGAAATAAGAAAGGGCATACTTTGTATTATCTATGTATAAATAGACAAAAAGAAATCAAATTATTTAGAAATTATATATATAATAATGCAAATATATATATTAAATATAAAAAACAAAAGTTTGAGTAATATAGTCTAAACTGGAATGGAAAAGACCATTCGATGAAAATGAAGGAAACTTCCAGAGATAAGGATAAAAAGCCTTATGGTAATAACAAATTGTTCTTAAATCCAGAACGTAAATCAATGCCTGATATTGACGTAGATTTCAATATAGACATAAGAGAAAAATGTTTTGAATATTGTGCTAAAAAATACGGAAAAGATAATGTTTGTCGTATTATGACTAAAGCTTATCAAGCTTCTAAAGGTTCTATTAGATGGGCGGCAAGGTTTTTAGCGGCAAAAGAAACTTATTCATATAAGGACACAATGCTTAAAGCAGAATATAAAATAAAAGATAATGAAATAACTAAAAAATGGAACAATATAGCGGACAGTTTGTGTAAGTTAATTGACCAAAAAGCGAAAGACAGATTAGCAAAAGATAAAAACAATCAAGTGGAAATTAATAAAGAAACATTAAATAATAATAATTTTGAGGACATTATAGATGATGGCGAAGAAATTAAAGATGAAGAAATTATAGATGATGGTTCTTTAAATAGCTTAATGTATTCAGAAGGATTAACACAAGAAGATAAAGAATGTATAGATACTGCTATAAGTATTAATGGACTTTATACTAATGATGGAGAACACGCTTGTGGATATATTATAAGTAAAGATAATTTATCTAATATTATTCCTATTAAATATAACAGTAAGCTTAATAATATGTCTACACAATGTAATATGGCACAAGCAGAAAGTTTAGGACTTCTTAAAATGGATTTCCTTAATCTTAAGAACTTAACTATTATTACAGAGATATTAAAAGAAACAAATGATGATAGATTACAAAATTATCTTATAAGAGATGTTATTTTAAATGATAAAGATGTCTTTAAACATATATATTGTTCTGGTAATACATTAGGAGTATTCCAGTTTGAGTCTCCTGGAATGACTAAAATGCTTAAGGAATTGCAGCCAGATTGCTTTGAAGATATTATTGCAGCTATTTCACTTTATAGACCAGGACCTATGGATTTTATCCCACAATACATAGAAGGAAAACATCATCCAGAAAAGGTTGTTTATAAATGTGAAGCTCTAAAAAATATACTTTCTCCTACATATGGAACAATTGTATACCAAGAGCAGGTAATGCAGATATTCCAAGCCGTAGGATATACACTTGGTGGTGCAGATACTATTCGTAAAGCGATGAGTAAAAAACACGAAGAAGAAATTGAAGCTGAAAGAAATAATTTCATTTATGGAAATGAAGAAAGACATATAGATGGAGCTATAAAAGCTTTTGGAATGACAGCAGAAGAAGCTACTGAACTTTTTGATGTTATGAAAAAATTTGGTAGATATGCCTTCAACAAATCTCACGCTACAGCTTATGCAATGGTTAGTTTATTTACAGCTTTCTTAAAAGAATATCATCCAGCAGAATTTTATAAATATACTTTAAGACATTTACCAACTGACAAACGTAATAAACAAATGGCTTCTTATATTAAAGAAATGAAACTATTTGGTATAGAAATGGAAGCTCCTTCTTTAGAAATAGGAAATATGGAATTTGAATTATCCGCAGATAAAAAACATCTTTATTTTGGATTATCTGACATAAAAGGGATGCAGGAGTTTACTATTAAAAATAAAACTACTTGTTTACAAGATTTTGTTGCTAATAACTTAAATATAACACAATCTATTTTAATTACTTTAGCTAAAATAGGAGCTTTTGATACACAATGGAATGGTGATACTAAAAAAGTATCGTGTGAAGAAGCTTTAAAATGGATTGAAATAAATAAAGAAAGATATGATAAATTAGCAGCTTTAAAAGATAAAATTAATACAATTATTACATCATATTCAAAATTCTTAGAAGATAAAGAAAAAAATAAAATGATTAATAATTATAATAAATATAAAACTGAATACAAAATAATATTACAAGAAATTAAAGATTATTATGATGAAACAAAGAAAAATCCTTCAAAAGAAAATAGTTTAATAAAGTATGAAAATCAGAAAAAACTGTGCTATTATCCTATTTCTTGTAAGGAAAATCTTCCATTTTTACAAAGAGAAAATACAGTAGATTTTTCAGTTATAAATAGTGATGATGGAAGAACTTCACATACAATAGATGTAATAATTGTAGATATTTCTGAACCATTAAAGACAAAAACATCTAATAAAACATATTATAATGTAGGTTTAATGGATAAGACAGGAAATGTCATTACAAGGAGATTTGAACAACCACCAACAACATTAACAGCTAGAGTAAATATTCCAAATGAAAGATTTTTTAATTGCTCTATTGTAAAAAAAATAGCAAAAAAAAACAATACTAAAGAATTATCTGCTAAAGAATTAGTAGAAAAAGTTATAGATAATGAATTACCTCTTAATAACATAAATGAAAATTATGTAAGAATAAATGGAAATTCAAAAACTGTTTTTACAATAACAGAAGATAAGGAAATAGAAAGGTAAATAGTATATGAAAGGTAAAATTAGATTAATGCATAAAGATAATCCTGTATGTCTTATGCAGCTTAATAATACAAATCAAGTAGAAAAAGTGATAGAGATGTATAATGCATCTCTATTACCACCCTCTGTATCTACAGCAAATGACAGGGATATAAGAATAGAATTAACCAGATGGCTTAAGTCAAGAATATATAACCCAGCAAGATTAGATTTAATGGAAATAACTCCTTTTTTAAGGAAAGATGGCCTATCTTTAGCAGGAAGACAATCATTATTTGATTGTTATTGGCTAACAAATAAATCAGATGAATTATGGGAAAATGTAAATCCTTATAAAAATTGGGACTTTTATAAAGATGCTATCTGTATATTAAATTTAAAACCAGAATATTTTAAAAAAGATGTTAAAATAGACTCTCCTATATTGTCTATCCCAGGAAGAGAAATAATATTATTTTTTAAAAACAAAAATGGGGAAATATTTTTATTATCACAAAATGTCATTAAAGAAATGACTTTTTATAAAAAAAATAAAAATAATCCAATGGTTGCAAAAAGAAAATATATTTCTTTACAAAACAAATTATTTACAGCTAAAAAAATGTTTACAGATGAAAATACAGAAGCTTTTCCTTTATCTGAGTTATTAATTAAAACAGAAGGCTTTAGTTCTGAAAGAGAATATGAGGATATTATAAATTGTATAACAAAGTGTGGTATTTCTGAAAATAAAGCTATTGATTGTATTGATAGCATTGTGGCAGCAGATTTAGCAATTAATGATGAGACAAGAGAAGCTAATAGTATTTATTTATTAAGAGATGCTAACACATTAAAATTTAAAGGAATTGCTAAAGTGTAATTATATATAAACAAAAATTAAATAAAAAATATTATTACATTATTATATATATATTGAAAATAAAAGGAGTTTTTTATATGGTTAAACAAAATATGTTTTTAGAAACAGATAAACAAAGAGCATTAAAAATAAGAGAATATTTAGATACATTAAATTTAAAATATTCTGAAAAATCTGTACACGAATTAATTCACTTTACAATTGAACAAGTAACAGAAGAACAGTGTAAAAAAATAAAAAATTATTATCAAACATTAGAAGCACCTGTTATTGAAAAAAGACATAGAAAGTGGGATGAAAAGTATCATACTTTAAGTGAAGAAATTAAGGGTGAATTTACTGGTGCTAATAGAGAGGAAGAGGTTGAATATGGAAACTAATAGAGCAAAAGCTATAATTAATAATATTTTAGCAGAAATAGTTTATACTTCTTGGGAAGATGATAAACAAGGGTATATTGATTGGCTAAAAACAGATATAGGTATTACTGATGAGGAAATTAAAGAACTTCAAAGAGATAAATTATTCCCTATGCCTTTAGAAATAGAACAAGAAATGGATAGATAAATATGAAAAAATATATAAATTATGATTTTTACAAAGAAGAAATTCCTATACAAGATGTGTGTGAATTATTAGGATTAGAACAAGAGTCTCATAATAAATACCACAGTCCTTTACATACAGACGTACACGCCTCATTAACAATAGATACGAATGAAAATAGTAAGTATTATAATAAATGGCGTGACTGGTCTTTTCAAGAAGGAGGAACTGTAATTGATTTAGTATTAGCAACAAAATTTGGAATTACTCCGACAGAATATTGGAAAAATCCTGAAAAATATAGAGACAAGCATATCAAATGTATTGAATTTCTTAATCAATATTATCCAGGGGGAATTGTTTATTATAATGAAGGAGATAATAAAGTATTAAATGAAAACAATCCTCCTATAATACCAAAAGAAATTTTAAAAGCTATTGGTGAAAAATATAATCCACTAACAGATTATCATTTAACAACAGATAGTTATTCTGACAGAGCAGAGATACTTCTGGATAAATTTCAAAAATATGAAAAAAATCTATTAATGTATGCAAATAGAGTTTTAGGTGATTTTCCTGAATTAGATATTAAAGCACAAAGAATAATTGTAAAAAAAACTATGAAACAATATAATATAATTCACGAATATACAGAAAAAGTTCAAAATTTCTATTTCAAAGCTATGGAAATAGAATATGAAAATATAGATTTTGTAAAAGAAGAACAAGATTTATTTAAAGAAAATTCCATATCTATTAAAGAAAATGATTTTGAATTAGAAGAAAATTTATAAATTTATTATGAATTTAGAAATAAGTGCTTTATATTGTAACTATTAAAATATAAATATTTTAGGAGAATAATTATGGAATTAAATTATAAAAATATGTATGAATATGAGTACCAAAAGTACCAGACATTATTAAAAAATTATCAAAATGCTTTGTCTAATCCTAAATATATAGAAGCTTATTATAATTCAGTATTTGATTTTTTAAAAATGGATTATTTTTGTAAAAGAATTAACCTGTATTTAAGTTTTTCAAAAGAAAATCGTCCAATTTTTAAATTTAATTCATTACAAGATGCTATTTCAACTTATACAGATTTAATTAATTTTAATAAGAATTCTAATGAAATACTAGACAAAATTGCATTAATAACTTATATTAAAAACATAAAAAATAATATTAATTTATTAATTACTAAATCTGACTATTTACCTAATGAATTATTATTAGATGGTAATTCTAAAGTAGAAGAATTAGCTTCAGAATGTTTACAAAATATTCCTAATATAAAGATTAATAATGAATTAAGAAATGATATATTAGTGGATATAGCTAATCAATTTGATAATAAGCAGATAACTCAATTAACAAAAATTCATATGTTTAAACCAACAGATATAGATATGTTGACAAATAGATTAATTTCTGTAAAAGGAAAAGAAAATCTTAAAGCAATATGTTTATTTTATAATATGGAAATAACACCAATAAAGTCATTAGATATTAAAATAAAAGGTGTTACTTTTAAGAATGATGATGGTTCATCAAGACAGGACTATTTAAAAGAATTAAATGATATAATCAAGAATAATGTTACCATTTCTGGATTAACTTTAGAACCTTTTACATATAAACCAGAAATAGGAAAAGAAGAACCAGCAGTTAAAGTATTTTGGGGAGATAAGCAATTAGGTTTTCTACCTAAGGATGTTGTTTTTGATTTAAATAATACTTATAAAGATAAACTTATCACTGCAAGAATTAAAAATATCTCTGGTGGAGATAAAGTTCCTTTTGGTTTAGAAATAATAATGGATATTTGTGAGAAAAATATATTAAATGAAAAATCAAAAGAAATAGAAGATGATTTAGAAATGTAAAAAAATTTTTAGCCATTATTATTAAAAAAATAGTAATGGCTTTTTTATTGAAATGAAAGGATTTAAAGATAATATGAATTTAAGAAAAGAATATCCTTATTTAACAACTTTATATAGATGTCCTATAACATTAACACAGGAAGAATTACTTAAATATAGTGATGATAAATTACATAATTATATACAACAAGCATTTCCAAATGGTTTTCAATTTAAAGATGTAGAACAAATTTATCAAGCTTTAAGGACTGATAATATATATAGCTTTATTGATATTTTAAATGCTGCTAATGGCTATACTGCAAAAGTATATGTAAGAGATAATGAAGTAAAAGCAAGAAAAAAATGGGCAGTGTATAGAGATAATATAATGGAATTCGCTAATATAAAAAAATTTGAACAACACCCAGAACTAGCCAAAGAAATAGCTAAAATTGACACAGTTATACATAATGATATATCTTATAAGGATTATAATTTTGGAAGAGTTATTACAGATAATAATAGAGGTTTAGATATATTAGGAAATATTTTAAATAATATTAGATTAAAATATAAAGAAATATATTATCCTTATGTAAAAGATACAAAGAAATATAAAACAAATAAAGGAAATTTTAGTTTAAAAAATAATCTTGGTGATGATGTTTTAAGATATATAAAAAATATAAAAGATAGATACTTTTATGTCATTGATACAGAAACATCAGGAAGAAGTAATAAATATTGGGATATTATTGAATTATCTGCAATAAAAGTAAATGGAAATACATTTGAAATAGAAGATGAATTTGATATATATATCAATCCAGGCTATAAATTACCACAAAATATTATAGAATTTAATAAACAAAATGGCACAGGTATTTGTGATGAATTATTACAGGAAAAAGGATATAATCCTAAAGAAGCTGTAAATATGTTTATTGATTTTATAGGAGATAACCCTATAATTTTAGGACAAAATATTATATTTGATATTGGTTTTATTAATAAATTATATAATCAACAATTAAAAAGAGATTTTTGTTATGAAGATGTATGTGATACATTAAAAATGGCAAAAGAAAAAATACCAGGTAAACATAATTTAGGTGTTCTTTATGGATTAATTCCAAATGCTCCTGAGCTTAGTTTTCATAAATCTATAGATGATGTAAAAGCAACATTAGAAGTCTTTAAATGGTTAACCTCTTTTTATGGTATTGATATAAATATAGTAAATAAAGAAAAGGATGAACAGATTAATTTGGATTAAATAGTTTGTGTTGTTTTATATATTTTGTCAATTTTTGTTAATGAAATATACACTATTATTATATAAGAATATCAAATAAAAGGTTGCTTTTATATAAATCTTTTGATATTATAATAATACCGAAGCGTACTTGAAACGCATACAAGAATTCAAGTCTTAATATATTATAACATAATATATGACTTAGCAACTAAATATAGTTGTCACCAGTATGGGGTGGAATCATACACTTATAGTAAATATCTTATATTTACGAGCTGTCGGTGGTTATAAGAACAGGGATTTAATCTCTGTTCTTTTTTTTATTATAAGGGGATTTACTTTTATGAAAAACAAAAAATCAATCAACAACGCTAAAAAGAATATAGTAAACAAAATTAATAATTCTGCGGTAATATATAAAAATAATTTAGTGGGTAAGACTTTTTTGTTATTATATGATGGGAAAAATATTGAAGTTTCTTTTAAAGACGAAAATTTTTTACATTTGTGTGGGGTAGAGACTAATCTATATGCTAAAGATTTTTATAAAAAGGCTGTAAAAAGAACTTTAGGCTATAAAGATATTTACTTTACAAATGTGCATCCATATAAATTAGCAGATAAAAAAACAAATTTTTTAAGTCAAGCCTTTTTATTATTGAAAAATGAATCTTTGGTCGTTACAGATGTAAAAACACAATCAAAAAACTATAAGATAGGTACAACAGATTGTAATATACTATTATGTTTTGATAAAATAGCACAAAACCAAAATATCTTCATTCCTTATTCATCAAGAGTCGAAAATATTAATGCTAATAAATTTAAAAATATTTATGAAGTAGACTGTGTATTATCTAAAAAGAATAATGAAAAATAATATAATTTTTTAGAATACGGAGATGAATCTAAATTAGAAGATTATTTGATAAAATATAATATAAAAAATAATATAAATATAAATAAAATTATAGACATTGATAATTATGATATAGACCAAGAGGAAGATGATTATGAAAGATGAAATATTAGCTAAAAAAATAGCAATAGAGGTAAATAAAGCTGGTGGTAGTGCTTATTATGTAGGTGGATATGTAAGAGATGATATTTTAGGTATACCTAATAAAGATATAGATATTGAAATACATAATATTGAACCTAATGTATTAGAAAATATATTAAAACAGTTTGGTAATATTGAAAAAAGAACAGTTGGAAATAATTTTGGTATTTATAATATAAATAGATTTAATTTAGATATATCCTTACCTAGAAAAGAAACAGCTATTGGAAAAGGACATAAAGATTTTGACATAATAGTAGACCCTTATTTATCTTTAAAAGAGTCAGCAAAAAGAAGAGATTTTACTATCAATGCTTTAATGAAAAATATACTTACAGGAGAGATAATAGATTATTATGGTGGGCTAGATGACTTAAAGAAAGGAATAATAAGGCATATTGATGATAATACATTTGCAGAAGACCCTTTAAGAGTATTAAGAGCTTGCCAGTTTGCTGCAAGATTTGATTTTGATATTGCTACTGAAACAATAGAACTTTGTAAAAATATGGATATAAGTACATTGCCTAAAGAAAGAGTAGCTGGTGAACTTACAAAAGCTTTAATAAAAGGAAACAAGCCTTCTATATTTTTTAATTCCCTTTATGAAATGAAACAGACAGAATGGTTTAAAGAAGTATTTGATTTAAAAGATGTAAAACAAGATACTGTATATCATCCAGAAGGAGATGTATATGAACATACAATGAGTGTTATAGATGAAGCTTCAACTCTTTTTCCTACAGGTATAGATAATCCTGATAGGTATTTACCATTTATGTTGTCAGCTTTATGTCACGATTTTGGAAAATTAAATACAACTAAAATTAATAATAAAGGCAGGATATGTGCTATTAATCACGAAAAAACAGGAATACCTCTGGCAAATGATTTTCTTGACCGTATTTATAATAATAAGGGTTTTACTAGGTATGTTGATAATATGATAGAATTTCATATGAAAGCACATAGTTGTTTTAATAATAAAGCGAAAATCAAATCTACAAATTTATTATTTGATAAATTATTATATCCTACAGATTTTATTCATTTAGCATATGCAGATAGTATAGGTCATAATATTCAAAAGCTTGATAACAAACAGTTTAATATGTTTTTAGGTAAAGCAATGAGAGAAAATGAATTTTTAATAAACAGATATTTTAATTATAAAGATAGAAAATCTCAACCACATATTACAGCAAATAATTTAATTGAACTTGGACTTAAACCTTCACCATTATATAAGGAAATACTTGATAAAGCTTGGAATTTACATCTTAAAGGAGTTAATAAAGAAAATGTATTAAAACAAGTAGCAGATACATTAAATGGACAAGATAAAAGAGTATTGTTAGATTTAATAAATCAGAAAGAATTATTAGAAAGTAATGAAATAAATGATTTAGAAATATTATTATAAAATATAATTTTTTTTATGAAATACACACTATTATTTGTATAAAAATACAGAAACGAGGTGTGTATTTTTTTATGAAAAATAAAATGAATTTTAATAAGTTTACTTATAAACTTATAGATAATAATATAAGTAGAAAAATGCCAGTAGGTTATTGCTATTGTTCATTACATCAAGGTTATATAAATACTAGATTATTAAAACAGCATAAGTGCTTACAGAAAAGTCAAAAAGGGTATTGTAATTTTTTAAAAATTAATAAAGAACACCCATATATAAAAGAAAAACTAGATAATAAACAAAAATGTAAAGATAAGAGAAAGTTATATCAAAAACTAAAAAAGCTGTATTATTCTGACAAAATAAATTATAAATTATATAAAAAATATAATGATTATATAAATAATGAAATCCCTATTGAAGATATATTAACCCAATATAAATAAATCAATAAAAAATAAAGTAATTTTATGATATATGCTATAAATAATATTTACAAATAATATAGCATTTTTACAAACATACTAAAGCAAATAAATATAACAAAAAATTATATCATATAAAATATATCAAAATAATCAAGTATTTTATAATAAAAAATAATATATAAAGATATTTATAAAAATAATCATATATATTTTTCCATTATTATAAAAAAAGAAAAAATAAGGAGACTATACTATGAGAACAATAAATAATCCATATACAACAGACCATTTCCCAGATGCAAAAATAACAACAGAAAGTGGAAGTACATATTGGATAGATAATGTAAACAGAACAGTTAGTAAATTATTAAAAGATGGTTCAAGAAGTATTCCACAGCCTTGTACATATATTAGTGATATTGAATTAAATAATAATTTTATTTTTAAAACAATATATGGAGATGTTGTAACTACTTCCCCTGTAATAACTAATATAGCTGAGTCAGCTAAATTAATAGCTACAACAAGAAGTGGTTCTGAATATGCTTTTGATTTAACAAAGAAAACTGTTAGTGGTCCTGCTACAAACAATTTAGAAGTACATTACACAAATAATTTAGATTTAGATGTAGATAAAAGAGTTACAGTTTTTGCAGAGCAGGAAAATAATTCTATTGGCTTTACAACAAGTCCTATTGTATCTATTCAATCAATAAAAGAATATGAGTTATTAAGAAATAATACAATGGATATTGAAAATAATATGCAGCTTAATTAAAAAATAAATAAATTATAGAAAACTAAATAATAACTGAAAAAAGATTAGACACTATTATATTAAAAGAGATGTAATAGTGTCTTTTTTTGATATAAAAAAATACAAAAACTATAGAAAGGAACGGTTTTATGATTAGATATATGAATTATTCTAGTGATTATGACAAACAATTTCTAATAGGTGCTGAACATTTAGAAGATGCGTCTATTCCTGTAGAATACAATGGTTTTACAGGATTATCAATAGTCCTTGAAGATTATATGCTTAAAGAAATGAAAGAAGATATGACTGGTTATTATAATACTTTTTTTAAAAAGGGAACAAAAATGTATGTTCCTGAAAGCTTATTGACCAAAGAGCCAGCATATAGAGTTCCTATGGAATTCGCCAAAGTTATAAATTTAAATACAATGTCCTATGCTTTTACAGAGCTTGAAGATATTGAAAGATAAATAAGGAGAAGAAAAAATGAATAATTTTATTAATGATATTGCTTTAGGAAAAATACACGACAATATAATAGCTGATTTACAAAAAAATGGAGCTATTTTTGATAGTGTAACAGATACTTTTGAGTATACTGAAAATTCTCGTATTTTAGAAGATACAGGATTAATAGAAGTTAAAAAAGAGAAATACAACATATCTATAGAAGATATACATACAACAATAGGTGAGGTTAATTCTCTTGTGAATGATATTTATACACTTAGTAATAATAATATTAAAATAGCTAATTCAACTCTTCCAGAAATAGAAGACAAAGTAAAAGAATTAGGCTGTTTAGATACTTTTACAAAATACTACAAAACATATCCAGAAAATTATAGACACGAATATAAAGCAATCCCACCTACTGATGTTTGGAATAATTTAATAGTTAATACAACTGAAATAAAAGACAATAGATATGATGATTATACAAAATTATATAATCGAATTTATCGTTTAATCAATTTAGTTGAAATTAATGCTCCTAACATAATGATAACAAATGAAATGAAACTTGTTACAAAAGCATTTCTAAATAATAAGGGATTTATAGAATTAGAAAAAAATAATGATTTAACTAATGCTAAATCAGATAAAGCTTTATTAGAAGATGAACTTGAAAGATAATAATTAAACAAAAATATTAACTAAAAAATAAGGCAGATTTATTAAAACAATCTGTCTTATTAATATTCATTAAGGACAAAAAAAATATGAAAGAATGGAAAAATACTATAAATAAAAATATAGATAAATTTCAAATTGAAAGCGATATAGATATTTATAAATTAGAAAATAGTGACAAATATTCATTTGATGATTTATTAGAAGCTTGGAATATTGAAAGTAAATATCCAGATAAATACCCTGTAATTACTGCACAAATAGCTATAAAAAAATTAATGCCTTATATTTATTCAAATATAAATAAAAATGATAGATTATATTTAGAAAAGCCTGATAAAAATATTATTAATTATAATTTTGCACAGGATTTTAATGATATTATTACAGATTGTTATTTAACAATAGTAAATAATGTTTTTAGGAATATAGATATGGATAAAATTATAAGTAGTGATAATCCAGAACAAGTTTTTTGTGGTTATTGTTCACTATATTTAAAAGAAGTAATATCTTCTTACTATAGAGGAAATATTTCTTTTCATTCATATAGTAAAGGTGTACGGAAAGATGTACCTATGTCAACATATACCAGTAAATATAGTCTTAATAATAATTTTTTAGATAATCCTTATTTTAATTTAATAGATGAAGGTTTTGAGATAAAGAATTATGATAATGATAAATTAAAATTATGTAGTATATTTGCTTATGTTTATAATATAAAATTTTTAACAAAAATAGATGTAGAAAATAGTAAAATGATTGATGAAATAATAGATAGTAAAGATATTTCTCAACAATCTAAAGATGATTTTATTCAGATATTACACGAAAATTTATTGCAAAAAAATAAAAAGATGTTATCAATGAGTAGAAAAACAAAAGAAATAAAACTAACTAAAAATAATCGTATGCATTTAACAAAACTAATAGATAATAACCCAACAAAAAGGTTCATTCTAAGTTATCTTTGTAATTTAAATGAAAAACAATTAGATGAATTTATTGAGCGATTTGATGTTTATAATAAAATGAAAGATTTTTGTGAAAAATATGATATTCCTTTTAGACAAAATCCTTATAATATAGAATATAAGGAAAAAGAGTCAGTATGGTCTACATTAGTAAATAGGAATGAATTAAATTTTAAAGAAAAAAATAATATTATGAAAGAAATAACTTTTGATGAACAGGTTACTGACTTATTAATGGACGAAGAAATGAATAAAATATCTAATGAAGAAAAAGAATTAGATTGATATATTTAGATATTTAATATATAATATTAATAGAAAAAATATATAAAGAAAGTTGGTATTTTATTATGGAAAGAGAATATTTAGATACAAGAGAAGTAAAAGGTATATATTTTATGAAAATCGTTTTTGATGAAAATAAAATTATTAAAGATGGTTTTACATTAAAAGAAATTACTAATAAACTAATTGATATTATGAAAAGACATAATATGTATGACCCATTTTTACCAGATGGAATATATGGATTTGGTAATTTAAATGATATATGCCAGATTTATAAAGAATTAGATAAACAGAAATGGTTTAATGATTATGTATATGAGTGGATTGAGTATGACCAGGTTCATAAGGCTAAGGTTGTCCACGTTTTTGATGGAGTAAGAAAAGATGAATAATGAAGAATATAATACAAAACAGACAATTATTTTAGATAAAATGAAGGCATTAGCAGAAAGTTTATATATCACAGACGATGCTGTAGAAAAAGCAAAAATAGAAGGAAAAATAGAAGCTTATAGAGAAATTCTTAACACAAATTTCCAAACACTTATAGATACAGCTCAAAAAGTAGATAAATTAAATTTTTTATTTTCTTATGACTTATCAGGAAAAGAATTGGATAAATATTTTGGAGATAATCACACTATAGCATACCAGAATTTAAAAAATTTCTTTAAAGATAATGGATTTAAGCCAATAGGTGATTCAGAATATATAACAAAAAATCCAATAACAGCAAAACAATATACTCAAATAGAAGAAAAATTATTTGAAACATTCCCTTGGCTGGAATTATGTGCCAAGAAAATAATATCTGCTAATTACAATTATAATCATAATATTAAAGCAAGACAAGATAGCCGCAGAACATTAGAGGATAGAGAAATATTAAAAGTACAATGTAGCGAAAATTTAAAAGAAAATAAAGTATATAAACCACAAACAAGATATAAATTAAGTGAAGATATAAAATATGATTATGAAACTAGAAATGTGCATAGAGTAAATTTAAGTACAAATAGATTTATTTTAAGTAATGGTAAACAGGTTGTAGTTATGCCTATGAATAAAAATACATTTTTATGTAATTATGATACAGATAAATTTCAGTTAAAAAATACTTATGATGGGATAAAATTAAAGGGAGTAGTTCACTTTAATGAAGATATTTTAGATGATTATATATATATTATCAGAAATTATAATGAATTACGTTTAGAATTATTACAAGAAAAGACTAATGCTAATGAATACGAAAACGAAATGGAGCTATAAATCTAAAAATGGATATAAATACAGAATTAAAAAATGATGTTATAAAAGCATTAAAAGAAATTGAATTAAACGATGATGGTGTTGTAATAAAAGTGGAATTTGAAACAGATATTTGTAAAAATGAAGATATTGCTTGTGAAAAAGTGAATATCTCAATTAATAAAAAAGAAATAGATGCGTTTGTAAATGATACACTTATGCTTTATAACAGTTTAAAGACAAGCAAATGTTCTACATTTTCAATGAATTCATTAACGAATTATGATAGTTATTTTATAGCTAATAATGATAATTTTACGGCAATGGATGTATATAATTATGTTATAGCAAATAATATTTTAAATGATAGAAATAGGTATATTTCAATATTATATTCCTTTTATTATCATATAAACCAGCTAATACATTTGATGTTTAATAATGCTCCATATATTGTTATAAAACAGGTATTGGTTTGTATTATTTACGATGATATTTGCTTAACAAATAAAAAAGATATTGTAAAAAGATAAATAATTATACAATTAAAAATAATATAGCATATAAAAGTCTAGTATATTTTTTATAAATATATTAGGCTTTTTGTGTTTTTTATAAAGCATTATTATTAAATATAAAGATATTAATAATAGGAGTAAATTCAAAAATGAAAAATTGGGAAGATTATATAAGAGAAACAAATTTTACAAAAAATAACCGATTTACAAAAGAAGGAGCTGTATCTTCAAAAGATATAAATGAATTATTAGATGAAACAAATGAAAATCAATTTGGTAAAAGCGATGTGTATTATAAATTAAAACATTATGAAGATTTAGAACAAAAAGGTCTATTACTTGAATTACCTTGTCATATAAATGATACGGTTTATGGTTATAGTATGAAACAACATAAAGTTATACCTTTTGAAGTAACTAAAATGTATTTTGATTATAATTCTGATAAAAAACTAGAATTGTTTATTGAGGGAGAAAGTATTAATCAGGATAGTTTTAAATTATCTTTATCAGATTTTAATGAACAAATATTTTTAACAAAAGAAGATAGTGAAGTTATAGCATGTAGTTCTTCTAGTAAACCTATTACATCAATTCCTTTTACAAAAAAATATCCAACATATACTATTACTTACGAGCCACAATCAGATATGTTCCTTATAACAAATGAAAGGTGTTTTTATTATGAATATAATAAAGAATTTCAAGATAAAAAAGAAGCTTTTAATTACTTTAAAAATAATTATTTAGAGTTTATAAAAATAAGAAATGTTAGTCAGCAAATTGCAGGACAATCTATAAGTAGTAAAATAACTATAGCTTTAAACAATTATGAATATGTCAGTTATTATTGTTCAGATAAAGAGTTAAAGAAAATGATTCCAGATATAAAAAAAGAAGTAGAAGAAATAAAGAAACAAAATAATAAAAATAAACCTGATTTTTGTGAAGATGATTTTGATATGGCTTTTTAATCTTGAAATACCTCTGTAAGCTTGTATTTTGACCATATAGCCATTTTAAACCTACTCTTATAGGAATAGCTATATAATAAAAAATAAGTCTTAAAATCAAAAATACAAGCTTAATGTTTAAAATAAAAAAATGCTAAAAAAACCTTTTCTAGTTTAGTCAATTTCGTTACCCTAACGATAATCTATTTACTATATTATAAGAATATTGTATCTTGTAAGATAAACGTATGTTTGGGGTGCCGAAAATGACTAAACTAGATAAAAAGTTTTTTTAGGTCTTTGTCTTAATTAAAAAGTATTATTATTTTTTCACTTTTTAACATTATTATTATAAAAATAAAAAGATAAAATTAAGGAGATTTTTATGAATATCATAGTATTTTATAGAAGCATCGAACATAGTAATGCAATAGCTTCTGCTACTAAAAACAAAATAGACCAAATAAATAGAAAAGCTATAGACTTAAATATATTAGGATTAAATGTTAAATTTATAAATCTTGATAAGAAAAATTATATGAAAGAATTAAATAGAGAAGATTTTAAAGCAGATTATATTTATCTATGGGAAGATGAGGATATTATAAAAGATTATATAGAAATTAATAATCCAGAAGCAAAATTAATAACATACAATAAAAAGAATAGTATTAGCTATGAACCAAAAGGATATTATTACTATCAAGACATATATACTAAGAAATACACATTGATAGATAGTATTATATATAATTTTAAACAGACATTAGATAAACAAGAAAAGTATTTGGTTGTCTGTGATAGTTATGATATTGAATTAGACAATTTAGAACCTAAAAAAGTATTGTTAGATAAATTCGATATTATAAATTTAAAATCTAATGAGCATATCTTTGATACTGAAAAAGAAGCTAATGAATATTTAATAGGAAGAATAAAATATAAAGTTAATACTTTATCAGATAATATAGAATATCTTAAAAGAAGTTTAGTTAGAAGTAAAGCAGATTTAAAAAAGTGCCAGAAACAGTTAAAAAAAGCTGAATTACAATTTAATGAAAAATATAATAATACAACTGATTTAGAAAATAATGAAGTTGAATTAGATTAAGGAGACAAATTTAATATGAGAGATTTTAAAGATATAACAGATGATGAAATTAAATATTTCTGTAAGGATGTTTTTGGAGCTTTTAAGTTTGATAAAATAAAAAGGATTTTTAATAAATATATAGAATGTATTGATGTTAGTTTTTATGCTATGGAAAGCGAACCAGATTTATCAGACAGAATTTGTTTACAAATAAATAGTCTTAGTTCTACTGATTATAATATTGGAAAAGAAGATACATTATGGCGGCAGTTTCTATATGCAAGAGGAATTTGCCCCTTAGCAATAGATAACCCTTATTTAGATATTGATATTAAAAAAGAAAAAAATACAGATAAATTAATCCATAATATAGATGAAAGAATATCTAAAGTTATAGATGATTTTTGTAATGGACTGACTGCAATTAAGATAAATTCTCAGAAAGAATTAGATAAACTTATAAAAATGGTAAATACAAAAGTTAATTGTCAGATAAATGGAGCTAGTAGATATTCCAAAGACTATCCATATTATTATGTAGATAAAACTAATACATTAGATACAGCATGTGATTTTAAGTGTCTTTTAAATGGAGACTATGTTTGTAATTTAAAGAATAAAAATATAACAAGATATGTAAAGTTTAACAACTTAAAATCAATAAAAATATCAGAACCAGAAATAGAAAATCGTAAGCTTGCATTAAAAAAATATACAAAGTTATTAGAAAGAAAAGAAAAATTGCATAATGAATTAGAGGATTATGATAGAGATTAATATGATAATTAATTATGAAAGGAATTAACTAAATATGGCTGAAAATATGGGAAACCCTTATGAAACTAATTTAACATTGTCTGAAGATTTAGATGAAGCAGTAAGACAGATTAATAATCAAATATATAAATTAGAAAAACAAAAAGAACTATTAGAAAATATTAATTTAGATAATCTAAAAATAGATGAAATGTTATGGCATCAGATATGTGAAAGTCCTTTAAAATATAATGAAAAAGGATTATCAAGGATTTTACAAAAAGTATTTCCAGATGCAAAGGACTTTTATATAGAAGGACATTTTTTAACTTTTTATCTTAATGGATTTCATTGTGGGATAAGTATAGATGAGTCATATGATATGGCTATTTTTAAAAGAGGTACTCCAAATTTACAATATATATTAGATAGGAAAGATGCAGTAGTTAATAGATTATATGAAACAGCATCTATACTTAATACATTTAGGAATGGGAAAATACTAAATAATGTAAAATTAGTTTTAAAAACGGAAACGATAGATGAAAAAGATTGGAAGGATTATTTTACTACAAATATGATACATAATAACTTAGAAGCTAACGAAACAAATGATTATGATAGATAATACAGCAAATAGAAAAGAGGAAATTATTATGGAAAATAGTTATAAAAATGTAAGACATCAGGAAATAATACAGAATGAAGATATAGAAATATTACATAAAATTAATAATGATGTGTCAGTATTTAAGTTAACAAGAAATAAAACAGTAAATAATAAAAATAAAATAAATAATAATCAGACAATAGGTATAGATATAGCTAAGAATGAAAATATTTTAAAATATATGAAAGATACCTCAATAAATAGTATTTCTTGCTCAACAACAATAAATGATTATGGAGATATTAAATGGTTTATATGGCCTATTGAAAAAGAAGCTTATTATAAATTGCAAGAAATATTATTAGAACATTCCCCTGCATTTTTATTTAAAGATATAAGTAGGATATATAAAAACAACGAAGATTTTAATAATTATAAGTATGTATATAGCGATAGTAGATTTATATTGGATATTGATACATTAGAACCTATAGTTACCCCTTTAGAAGCTATTTTTAGGTCTGATAAATATAATTTGAACAAGGTATTAGATTTTATAAAAACAAGTGATTATTTTATAAATAAAGATAATCTTTGCAAAAAAATAGGTACTCATGGTGATTTTTTAGCAGCAGACATTTTATTAGATAAAGACCATTTTAAAGAAGTTATTTGTAATGATTGGTTTGCTTTACCAGAAATCTTAAAAGATATATTACCAGAAGAATGTTTTAAAGAAGAGGATTATGAGAGGTAAATAAAATGGATGATTTAAAAGACACTATAGAACAATTATTAGCAGAAAGTGAAAAACATTCAAATACTGCTGCTCCTGGATATGATGAGGGTTGGTATAATGGAGAAAAGAATGCTTATAACAATGTATTAGATATAATTAAGAAGACAAGAAATAATAATGTAACTAAAGAAGATAAAAATAATGATTTTTATTATAGTGAAAATATAAATATCAGTTAGAAAGATTTATTGTAATTATATAATATTAAGCTATAAGATTAATTTGTTTTGTAATTGATGTATTGTTATATTATAATATATAAAGAACGATATAGGTAGGATTTAATACATAAAGCTAAAAGAAAATATAGTCATATAAAAAGGAATAACAAAAATGGAAGATAGAAGCTATAATGAGTATGGGTTACCTGATTGGTTAAATGAAAGTATAAAAGCATATACAGAAAACACTAATAAGAATATATGGGATTGTTTATATTGTGAACTACAGTCAGATATAAATGTTGCAGAAGTAGAAAATTTGATTACTTCAGAACAAGCTTGGTATCAAAATACTTTAAGTTAATCTTAAAGTATTTAAGAGAAATATTTAGGATTAAAAAAGGAGAATAATATATGATAGATTTTACAAATGCACCAATAGACATAAAAAGTAATTATGGCGGTTCAGACCAAAAAAGGGGTATTATATATCACAATAAAAGATTTATGTTAAAACTTTCTGATAGAATAGACACAACTACTAAAAATAATTTAATGGATTCATACTCAAATAGTGTTTTTTCGGAATATATTTGTTGTCACATATTAAGTTTATGTGGAATGGATGTTCAAAATACATTGTTAGGTTCTATTGTAATGGATACTAAAAAACATAAAGATATGAGAGTACCAGTTGTAGCTTGTGAAAATTTTATTCCAGAAGGATATTCATTAATTGAATTTAAAAATATACAAAATGCTATTCAGGTAGAAAAACCAGAAAGAGTTCCTAAAATAAAAGAAATATATAATATATTAACAAATAAAAATGTATATTTTGATGAAAAATTAGGAAAGAAAGCTTTAAATAGATATTGGGATAGCTTTATATTTGATGCTTTATTTGGAAATTTTGATAGACACGGAAATAATTGGGGATATTTAATTAATGATTATGGAGAAGTAAAGCTTGCACCAATTTATGATTGTGGTTCTTGTCTTTATCCTCAAATTTCAGATGATGCAATTCCTTCTGTATTAAATAGTGAAGAAGAAATACAAAAGAGAATTGATGCATTTCCTAAAGCTGCATTATTACTTGAAGATGGAAAGAAAGCTAATTATAAAGAATATATAGGTTCTTTAAAAAATAAAGATTGTACGTCTGCTCTATTAAGAATATATCCTGCAATAAATATGAATAAAATAAATCATTTTATAGATAATATTGATGATATATCTGATATAAGAAAGACATTTTACAAGACAATGTTACAAAAAAGATTAGACCTTATATTAACACCAGCTTATGAAAGAGCAGTAGAAATAGAAAAATCTATTAATAATGATATAGACGAAATAGATTTAGATTAAAGAAAGGACTAATAAAAATATATGTCAAATAATAAATACTTTGATTTTGATTTAACACCTGATTTGCTAGAGATTATAGAAGAATATAAGAATGATACAGCTCCAATACATAGAGATTTATATATGGAAACTATTAGAGCATATTCAAGAGAACTTAGAGAAGACCAGGGAGAGGAAGTTATAGACTATTTTTATCGTAAAGCTAAATTACCATAAAAAAACAATGAAGATATAATTTCTTTTAATAAAATGTTGTCTTATATAAATAGAACAATTCTTCCTTTTGAAGAATATGGACTAGATGAGTTATTTGAATTGGTAGATAAAGATATAAATTTAAAAAAATATTTATAATATTTTAAAATAATATAAAATGAGATAAAAATAGTTTGTATTTATAAAAAATACAGCTATTTTTTTTTATTATAATAATGTATATAAGATATTTTAAATATTAGACTTATAAAATATTACACTATTATCCATATAAATAATCAAAATTATATGGAAGGAATAAAAATGGATAAATTAATAGACAGTAATAAAGCTTGGGAACTTATAGATAAGACAATAGTAAAAATACAAAATAATAATTATGTCGCTAATCAAAAATGGTTTGATGATTTATGGGCGGATTTTGTTGATTTGTCTAATGAATCTTCTAAAACAAAAATTACAAAAAAATATGATGAGATTTGTATAAATAAAAATATGATTGCTTCATATGAATATGAACATAATGATGGAGACCAAATTTGGAGTGATACTACAGAATTTTATAAAGATAAAGACACAGATACTTTTGTTAAAAAATATCGAGAAGGATATACAGGAAAAGTTTCTTATTGTAATATTCTTTTAGACGAAATAATTAAAGATGTAAATAGGATTAAAGAAGAAGTAAAAATAAGAGAATCCTATGAAGTTGGAAGTGTATTTAGAAGAGGCGGATATAGTCTTTATAAAGATATACCTAAAGAATATTATAATGACTATGAAAGAGATGAAGAAAATATTAATGTAGATAAAGATGAAGAAGATTTTGATTATGAATAAGTAGAGGTTAATTATGGATATTAATTTTGTTTTAGAAATGTCAAATATATTAAAGGAAAAGCAAAAGAAAGTTAACTATTATAAATATACAGGTGAAAATTATAAATCTCTTTTAGAAGATATTAATACTATAAGGAATAATATTAATTATGCTTTGGATTTATTAGACAAAGAACAATTAAAAGAACTTTATAAAAGGAGTGTAGGATTATGAATAGTTTAAGTAGTCAATTTGATGTTGATTATTTTAGTAATTGTAGAAATAATATGCAAAAAACTGTATTTTTTGTTCTACTTAAAAATCAACAGTTACAAGATTATAAGTTGTTAAAACAAATTAATATAGAAAACATAATAAAAATAGGGAAAGGTAAAATAAATGAAAATACATTGCAATGTAAAGATATATCATAATATTCCGTTTATACAGGTAGATAATAAAACATCAGACTTAGATAAATTATTTAATAATTCTATCCCAGTAGAACTTTTTTTAACAATAGATAAAAATAATAATGTTATTCCTGCATTATGCATTTCAAAAGAGCATTCAGAAGAGTCATATGACTATAACTGGGATGAAGAATTAGAATTTAGAGGAATAGAAACAGAATATACATATGTTCCTATAAAGTATAATCTTTTTACAGGAGATAGAATTGATTTTGTTTATGATAATGTAATAGATTGTTCAGAAGATGTAGATAAACTATTAGACGAATATAATCTTTTAAGAAAAAAGAAGCAAACACAAAATAGAAGGATGAAACATAAAACAACTCAACAAATGTATAATCTTATAAATAGTATGAATAAGCTGTTAAATAGTGTTGATTTTATAAAGGTTGATGACACAAGTAAGATATATGGAAAAGAGTATAGCGAGTATGATTTAATAAAACCTGCAAGTTTTTTACTAGATTATTACTATAGTTATATAAAAACAAATAAAGATGAGATTGAAAATGAAAGGTAGTAATTAATTATAAAAAAAACTGGATTATAAAAATCTTCTTATTAGGGATTTATGTAATTATGGAAAAATTACAAAAAATGAAGCTATAAAAATATTAAAAAATATATCATTTGATAATCTTATAAATGAGATGCCTGAATATATAATACATATAGATACAACGGATTATGCAAAAGAAATACTAAAGCAAATAAAAAAAGGAAAGATAATAATTTATAAAAGATAAAATAATATTAAGGAGAGAAAAAATTATGTTAATTGACACTCAAAGAATTGAAGATTTTTTAAAAACACATAGCTGTCATATAATAAACAAAGGACAAACCTTAGAAGATAAGATGACTTATGCAGATTTTGTTACAAACAGATATGAAAGTGTTTTTAAACAGTTACAGACAGATATTGAAGTTGAGAGAGCTTATGATGCATTTGAGGATGTGTTATTTATTGAAAATAAAGATGGAAACTTAGTATTAGCCAAACCTTATGAATTTACGATAAATAAAAAGATATATTCATATGAAGCAGGTACACCAAGAGAGTCAATATGGGAAGACATATTTAAGCTTCATAGTAAGGGAGCAGAATTCATTTATAGTACAGAATTTGAAGACATTAATTATGAAACAGTAGAGATGAATGATAATAAAAAAACTCCTTATATGAATATACTTAGCAATCAGGATTTAAAGAAGAAATATGACAGTGGTGAAATAAAAATACCAGATAATATTATGTCAAAATATATGAATGGAAAAGCTGTCTTTGTAATAGATAATGAGAAAGAAAGAGATTAAAAAAAAGGAGAATAGTGATTATGAGTTTATCAGAAGAGATTAAGAAACATTTTAAAAATTATAAAGTAGAAGATTTATACCTAAAGAAAATAAAAGATAAAACAGAATGGATTAATAGATGGGATAATCTTGTTATAAGTACTCCTAAAGAAACAAAAATAGATATAATAAATAAAAATTATGATTGTGAGTTTGAGTATATTTTAGATTTAGGTAAAAAATATGAAAACGCAATAAAAAATGGTACAATAAAGAAAAATAATGATGGAATTACTTTAAATAAAACATCAGAAAAAGCTTGGTTAAAAAAAGAAGATATAAATGAATATTTTCATATTAATGATATATATTTTGGAAGATGTAAAAAAATCGGCATAGAGTTAAAGGAATTAAGAAATCCCGCAAAAAGAAATCTTATTTTGGATATATGTTTTAAGAATGTTTTAGATAAAATGTATCAAAAAGAAAATGAATATTTTAATACTCACGATAGTTATAAGGTTGAAGAAATTAAATATCGTAATAATGTAAATAAATATGGTCCATTAGGTTTAGATACTGTCTTTAGTTCAAGAGGTATATTTTTAGGAAAGGATGAAGAAACAGTATTTGATATTAATAGAAAATTCACAATAGATGAATTAAAATACCTTAATAATAAATATGAAACTTTAACCCAGTATATTGATAGTTTGTCACAAGAAGTTAAAAATAACATATCTTACAATAATAAAGATATAGAAGAAAATAAAGATGAAGATATTGATTTAGATTGATATATTTATAGGTCTTTTATGTATACCGAACATTTGTTGGGTGCCGAAAGTGACTAAACTAGGAAATAAAATTTTTAGGGGTTTTTATTTAATAAAAAATATTATAGTTTTTATTATAAAAAAAGTGATTTTTGCTTATAAATATGACAATATTATTTATATAAAGACAGAAAAGATAAGGGTTTTATTTTATGATATATACAAGTTATTTTGCAAAGATAAGAAATTTTCCTAATAATATTATTCCTATATCAATAGCTAGATTTCAACCTAAGTGGTTAGATAAAATATCATCATATGTAATGAATTAGCTCCTAGTATAAAATGTTTAACAGATTATAAAAAAACTAATAATCAAGATGAATATATAAAGAATTATACAGAAGATATATTATTAAAATACAAGAGCGAAGATATAATAAAATTATTAGAAAGCAAAACAAAAATAAAAGATGTTGTTAATAATCCTAATATTCACATAGCATTATGTTGTTATGAAAAACCAACAGATTTTTGTCATAGACATTTATTAGCAGATTTCTTAGAAAAGGAAAATATTATGGTAAAGGAATTAGATGATAAAGCAATAGAAGATATAAAGAATAAATCAGTAGATAAAGAAAATATAAATAGTATTGGATTAGATATAAATAAAACAGTTTGTTTTACAGGAAGAAGACCTAAGTATTTATTTGGTTATAATGATGATAAAAGCTATTTAAAATTAATGAGTTATATGTATGATATTGTAAAAAATGTATATAATAAAGGTTATCGTAATTTTATTACAGGTGGGGCCCAGGGGTTTGACCAATTAATGTTTAGAGTTGTGAATAAATTAAAGAGAGATAATCCTGATACGAATATAAAGAACATATTATATCTTCCTTGCAAGGAGCAAAGTAGTAAATGGGGTAAGGAAGGATTGTTTGGCAGTGATAATTATGATAAGATGTTAAAAGCAGCAGATGATATTTATTATGTAAGTGATACATATACAAATACTTGTTTAATGGATAGAAATAAAGCAATGATAGATAATTCATCTTTAGTAATAGCATTATATGATGATGAAAATTGGTATAATGAAAAAAGAATTCGTAATACAAGTGGAACTTTAAATGCTCTAAATTATGCTAAACATAATGACAAACATATATATCAAGTATCATTTAATGAAAAAGATATACTAAATACATTGCAGTTTTCAGAAATATTTGATTTTTTTAAGAAAGAAATTCCTACTGATGAAGAACTTGATAATGAAAATCCTTTTAAAGAAGACAACTATGAGAAGGAGTAGAAATTATGATTATGGATAAGGAAGAATTTGACCATCAAAAAGCAGCTATAAATTGGGATGAGTTTTATAAAGACAAAAATTATAATGGATATGAACAGATAAAAGCTATATCATTTTCTCATACTATTGATAAAAATAGAGGACAATATCATTTAGCATTTAGTGAAGCTGAAAATAATATTTATAATAGATAAAAAATAAGAACAATAAAATATAAAACAAAAAAATTAATTCCTTGTCTTTTTAGATGAGGAATTTTTTTTGCTTTTTTACAAAAAATGATAAAAATAGTGACCTATATTTTTACTTTACTCCATTATTATTTTATAAGATTAATATGTAATAATCTTATATTAAATATATCTTATATAAAAACGTATAGGATTTAAAAGGAATATTAATAATGGAGAATTTTAAGCAAATTAAAAAAAGTAGTGATAAAAGATTAAAGATAATGTTTGAGGATGTTAATAAAATAATAAAAAAATATGGTTTACAAGATTATCTTCAAGAACAACCAGATGGAAGTAAAATTTTAGACCAAGGGTATTCACCTTTTCTTCCTAAAGAAGCGTTTATAACAGATGAGCATTATCCAAATGATGTAGAGGTTTATCTTGAAAATTTAAAGAATTTTAGATGGGGTATAAATGATAATATTTTTAAAGATGTAAAAAATTATTTTATAGAAGATACCCAAGCTATAGAAAGTCTTAAATCAATGGTTAATGAATTAGATGCTGTTATAGATGTAATTGAAGAAAATTATATTGTAAAGTCAAATGAAAATTTACAAAAAGACAAAGATAATTATGAATTAGAATTATAAAGTATAAGGAGTTATTTTATATGTTATATAATGGCAGAAGATTATTTATTACTAATGATAAAAAACGTAAAAATTATAGGAATTCAGACATTGGAGCAAATACTGTTGAATGTCCAGAATTTAGATTAGCAGAAGGAATAAATTATATTACTTTTGTTGGTTTAGAAGGGTATCAGGGCAGATTATTTTATGCAACAAAAGATGAAATAATTCAATACAAAAAACCTAGACAAAATAAAACTAAATATGGTTTTTTATATTCAGTATATGCTCCACCAATTAATAGTTTACACGAAATACCAATAGAACAGATAGATTTAGATGCGTTTACAGAAGAAGATTATGATGAAAAAACAAAATCAGACCTTGTTAAAGAAACAGTAAATGAGTTTAAAAAGATTTTAAACGAATTAAGAAAAAATGGAAAAGATATTAGTAAGTTACCATTAAATAAAATAGAAGAGGAGTGAATTTAATTAATGATTTATAACATAGAAGATTATTGTAAAAGATTAGGAAACCGTAAAACGATTGCTGAATATAATATAAAAGCAACAGCTTATGAATTTAATAAAAAGATAGGTATGTTAATGGCTTTATATTATAATACTAACATTGATAAAGACGAATATAATAAAAAGCTGGCAGATTATTTAAAGTATTATAAGATTATTCCTGTAAATAAAACAACTATAAGAGATAATGAATTTTTAAAAAATTATAAGTATGATGAAGTATATATGATTGTTGATGGAGATAAGGATATACATATATCTTATGTGTTGTTAGATAGTTCAGGAGAATTTTTATCTACAAATTTAAATAATATATATGTCAAAACAAGAAAAGGCATAAAAAAGAAAAAGAAAAAGGAAAATGTATGAATATTATAAATATATATTCATTAAGAGAAAATAATAAAGATGTAATGGTTTTAAAATACATTTTAAATTGTTTAGGATTTTATGTTAGAGAACTAAATGATTTTAATAGTATATCTTCAAGCTTATTAGATATTTATATTATTTATGACAATAATAATGATATGTTATCTTTTTTAAAAAATAAGAGAATGGATAAGACAAATTCGCTTTTTATTGATAGATGTAATATTATTGATTGTTATAAATATGATAAAAATAATATTATTTCATACTCTTTAGATATAATAAATTATAAATTCTTATATTCTTTTATAGATAGTGTTTTTGAAAGAATAGATACAACTAATAATAATTTTATAAAAGGTAATGCGGATTTTATAAAGATATTACTTAAAATAAATTTAAAATATGATATTATTCAAACATATATAACCAATAACTATATATTAAAAAATATCTTATTAGATAATGTTGATTTATATAATTATGATAATTATATACAAGAATTATTTAATATATATAAGGATAATGAAAGAAATGATTTATTAATATATAATATTATTTTTGCAATGTATGAATGTAATTATTTTATAATAAAAAATAGCTATCATACAGTTCTTAAATATGATAATGCTTTAATAAAAGAAATAAGTTCACAATTATTTAATAGAAACAAGGATAAAGAAGTTGTAGGGTTATTGTGTATAAAATGTTTTAGTTATTTAGATAATAGTTCGTGGGCTATAGCAGCTAATATATGTGATTATAAAACATTACAATATTGTTATGAAGCTCATTATGAAAAAGCTAAGATATTGCGTAAATACATTAATGACTTTGTTGGAGCAGAAGAAGAAATACAATTAGCTATAAGATTAAAAGATAATAATTATTCTAATTATGTAGAACTTCTTAATATATATTTAGAAAAATCAAAAATAAATATATTAAATATCAATAATGTTACAGAATGTTTAATAGACCTTTATAAAATATTAGATAATAAATATAAAAATAATAATCTTGGTATTGAAGAATATATATATTTATATAGGACAATGGTTTATATTAACAGTATAGATGATAATTATTATAGGATAATACAGGATAAACATAATTGGAATTGTAAAATGCAGAATATAAAAGAAAATATAGACAATTGTATTAAGGAAAATATAAAAGAAATAAGTCCGTTTCTTTTAGAAAAAGAAGATATAATTAACAATATTTATAAAGCTGTTAATACTGAATTAATTCAAAATATTGACGAACAACAAGATTATTATAAATAAAATCAAGGAATAAGATAATGTATGATAAAATAATTACTAATTTAGAAAAATCTCCTGCCAATAATTATACAATGGAAGAAGCAGAAATATTAGCCAATATGATACTTAAATTAGGAGGATATATAGACAAAAATATAGTTACTCCTATTATTAACATATTATTTAATTTGGGGTTTAAAATATATTCATCAGAAACACCTAAAACAATTTTAGGAAATATTTTTGTTTCAGGAAATACAAAAAAGAGTTATGGAAGTGATAAAATAATAATAGTATCTAATAAACAGTCTCTTTTTAGCCAAAGGTATATTATGGCTTATGAATTAGCTTATTATCTAATAAATTATGTAGGAAGTGAAAAATATTATGATAAGAATTATACATTTTCAAAAGCATATTCCAAAATAAAACATAATTCATTTGATGAAATTAGAGCAGATAAATTTGCTAACGAATTACTTATGCCTAAGAAAATATTTTTAGAACAGTATCTTAAGGCAATCAAGAAATCTGATTATAATAATGAATATATAATTACATATTTGTCTTATTTCTTTTATGTAGAACAATCTTGTGTAAAAAGAAGAATAATAGATGTTTTATCGACAATATCTATTAAAAAATAGAAAATATTTAGTAGTTTTATTAAAAAGAATTAGTCTATATTAATTAATGAATAAAAAAAGAAAGATAAATAGAAAAAGAATTAATAAAGGAGTCTTCTATTGATTGTATAGAAAGCTCCTTTATTTTATTATTTTATGAATTTTTTTTGTTATGTTTATATTGTTTTATAATCCATATTTATAAACACAGTTGTAATTATATTGATTAGTTTCATCATTATATCCATTTACTTCTAAGATTTCTCTTACTTTATAATTTTCCATATAAACAACGGTATCAAAAGTTTTGAGCATTCTTCTTGCTTCTTGGAAAGAATAATCTGAACCATATTTAACAAGGTCTGCACATTTATCTAAAGTTTCATAAGCGTTGGTGCTATGTACAGTAAGAGCGGCATATCCACCAGCATTAATTAATGTCATAGCAGAACGCATTTCTCCACCCTTGACCTCACCTATAATAAATTCATTACAACCTTCTACTAAAGCCATTTTTCCTAAATCTTCAAGAGTAACAACAGGTTCACCGTGAAATCCGTGTGTTACGTGTTTAAACATAAATCCTGACTGTTCTGTAAATAACTCATCATTTTCCTGAATAACAAGGGTTTCTCTTGTTCTTGGAATATACTCTATGAAAGCATTAAGAGCTGTTGTCTTCCCTGAGCCAGGGGCCCCTGCAAAAATAATACCTTTACTTGTTTTGGCTTTATCTATTAGATATGTTTTTATATCTGGGGTTAACATATCTCTTCTAATAAGTTCATCAAAATCAGCTTTAGTCTTACTTACTTTTCTAATATGTAAATAAGGATAACCTACAGAAGTAACAAGTGGAGAACTCACTGTAAAACGTAATATATAATTAGGGTCGTGGTCATCTGTGAAGGTTAAGATTGTTGAATTAATAATATCTACATTATTTCTATACGACAAACCTTCTATAAATCTATTTAAGTCTCTATCTGATGCAAAAGTAGCAGATGATTTATATGCCTTACCTTTTATACGAACCCTTATATCTTTAGGACCACAGATTTTTATATCTGTAGTGTCTTCATTATCTATTAGTGGCTGGATAACATCATATTTAAACATTGCTAAATCAATTCTATCCATCATAGCATTAAAATCATTTTCATTATTCATTTCATTTGGAAACGACCTTTTTAAATAATTTGCACAATCTCTATAAAATTCTTCTTTAGGTTTTTCGTTTGTCTGGTATTGTCTAAAAGCATATTTTTCCTGTTCTGTAAAAAAACGCATTGTTGAATTAAAAATATGTTCAAATAATTCATTATTTATATGTGTTCTTTTTTTAATTGAATTACCTATATCAAATACAACAGCATTATCATCTTCATAAGTTCTGTTTGCCATAGACTGATATTCTTTACCTTCTAATTTTAATCTATTTAATAAAGGTATTTCTTTTAAATCTTTATTATCTAACATTTTCTTCATCCTTTTCATTAAATTCTTTTATTTCTTCAATATCATCAGTTACATCAACATCATATTCTTTTAAAAAATTACGTTCTTTCATTAATTCTTTTGCTTTTAACTGATAATCAATATCTAAATTTGATATATCCATATAGTCACCTCTTTTTATTTTTCTATATAAATAACAATGTGAATTTTATTTTTTTTCAAAAAAAAGATATGTTTTTTTCTCTTAAAAAAAAATCATTAGCAATATTTTTTATATAAGCAAAAAAAATAAAAAGCAAACAATTTATAAATACTGATTAAAAGTATTGGAATTATAGAAATAAAAATGCTTTTTCTTTTTTTGTTATAAATATTTCTTATTTTTTTAGGAGGAAGATTAATGTTTAGTAATTTAAAAAACAAAATGGAAAATGTAGGTGGAAAGATTGATAGTTTAAAGAATAAGGCGTCTATAGCAGCTTTATCTACAAGTCTTGCATTAGGTGGGACAGGTGTTCCTGTATTTGCGGCAGGAGGAAGCGGCAGTGCAGAAAGTTCTGTCCTTTCTATCGCAGATATGATTGTAAATATTTTCCCACTGATAGGTGTTTTCTTTGTAATTGCTGGTGTTTTTAAGTTAATTATGGCTTATAGAGGAAACAACCCAGAAGACCAGACAGGAGCTGCAAAAGATGTTGTAATTGGAGCTGTTTTTATTGCGTTTAGAGTATTTGCTTGGCCAGCTATTAAGGGTGTTATTGGTTAAGTTAATAAAAATAAAAAATAATGTAAACCATTTAAGATAAGTGGTTTGCATTATTTTGTTTGTTTTAAAACAAGGAGAATTATATGTTTAATCAAGTAGTGTTTTTGTCTGGATTTGATACAGGTAAAACAGTTGTAGATTTTTTTACAGGAGCAGTTGATTTACTAAGAGATAGTTGTGATTGTGTTGTTTCTATTATGTCTGGTAGCGATGCTAAAACACAAATGGGAGTTATTACATCTCAATTATCAGGTGTTGTTAGTGGAAGTATTCTTCCAGCATTTGAGACATTAGGTTATGCCATTGCAGTTTTATTTTTCATAATTGCTTTAGTTCAGCTTGTTAATCAAGATAGACTAACAATAGAATTTTTTGTTAAATTCTTTGCAAAATTAGCAATAGCAATATTTTGTGTTTCTATAACACCACAAATTTATGAAGGCTGTTTATCTTTTGGTGATGCATTATCATCAATGTTTGCTTCTTTTAATATAGATGGAACATTTTCTGCATCAAGTCAAGCTGATTTAATAGAACTTTTGGATAATAAATTAGGAAGAGGTTTAGCAAATTATATTGGAGCGTTAGCTACGTCTTTTATCTGTATAGTTCCTTCTTATATTTTAGCTTATGGAATAAAAGTTTTAACTTATGTAATTGCTTTTACTAGATTAATAGAACTTAATGTAAGAGCTTGTTTACTTCCTATTGCTACAGCTTTAATGTCTGATGATGGCTGGAGAGGTACTGGTGGTAGATATATAAAGAAATTTATCGCTATTTGTGCTCAATCTGGTGTTTTAGTATGTATTGCAAAAATTGGAACATTAGCATTTTCTATCATATCTAGGAATATGTTGGATAATTTAACAGGTGTTGTTGAAGGAGCTACTTCAAATCCTATCTTAGCTTTAGGTGGACAATTAATTGTAATGTGTGGTTTAGGTGTAGCAATGGTAAGTGTAATGTTTAAGAGTATTGGTATTGTAAATGATGCTTTTGGTGGTTAATTATAAATAATAAAAAAATGGAGGAAATAAAGAAAATGGATAAAGACCTTCGTAAAGATAAAGATATTTTAGTGTGTAAGATAACTAAAGATATATTAAATAAAAATATTTGTACTTTTGATGATTTAGTTTTAGATGTTTCTAAAATATATGGAGATGAAGGTATTAATATTGTTGCAATGAAGACAACATATTTTAAAGAATTAATAGATAGTAATTTTTCTAAGAAGATTACAAAATAGGGGAGTTTGTTATGATTGGTATTCCTATAACACAAGACATTTTAAAATATGAAGCTAAATTTGCTCTTAATCTAACAACAAGAAAATGTATTTTTTATGGATTAGGAGCTACAGCTGTATTAACAAGTTTCTTTTTATTATTTAAAGATTTTAGTTTTACATTTAGAGCGTGTGCATCTATTTGTGTAGGAATTCCTTTATTTCTTTGGGGTGCAGTAAAACCTTTTGGTGTTAACCCAGAAAAGATTATAGGTCCTATAATTTTTGATAATTTTATTGCACCTTCTGTACGAATTAAAGAAATCCATATGACAATATATGATGATAAGAAAAAAATAGTAAAAGAGACAAAAAAGAAAAATAGAGCAAAAATAAGTAAAGAGTATAAACCTATATATTAATATTACGAAAGGATATATTTATGGGATTTGGTAAAAAAAATAAAAATAATATAAATACTGTTGATAATGAACAGAATAAAAATAAAAAGAAAACTAATAAAAAGAAGATTAAAATACCTAAAACAGTTCAAGATACTTTAGATTGGGAATGTGTTTTTGAAAATGGTGTTTTTCAAATAGGTCCTAAAAGATTTTCTAAAACTTTTTATTTTGAAGATATTGCTTTTAAAACAAAATCTGATGAAGACCAGATGGCTATTTATCAGGCATATTTAAGATTTCTTAATTCTATAAATCCTGATGAAGATTTATTTATTACTTTTGTTAATTATAAAGATGATGAAAATGCTAAGTTAGCTGCAATCCTTCCTATAAATAAAGATGATGGCTTTAATAATTATAGAAAAGAATTAGGAACTATTTTAAGAAATAATATTAAATTAAGTAGAAATGCTATATCTACAAAAAGATATATTACTGTTTATGTAAATGCAGATACAGTTGATAATGCAATGTTGAGACTAAATGAATTAGAAACAACTTTAGAAAATGCTTTTAAAAAAATATGTGGTGCAAAATTAACAGCTATATCTTTAGAAGAAAGATTAGAAGTTATTAATAATATTTTAAATGGCACAGATGAAGCAAACTATTGGTTTGTACACGATAAAACAGGAAAAACAACTATAGATTTTAAAGAAATGGCAAGACAAAAGCTTACTACTAAAGATATTATAGCTCCTCAGTCTATGAAATTTTATAGTAATCGTTTTGAAATTAATGAAAGAATAGGACAGGGAATGTATCTTGATAATTTAGCAAACTGGATGGATACTAATTTCTTACCTAGTCTGATATCTGTTAATTTTGAGTCAGTTTTTACTATTCATATATCTGCATTAGAGCAGACAGAAGCAATAAAGAAGGTACATAATAAATCTATTAATATAAATGCTGAAATAGAAGATAAAATGGATGCAAGAGCAGCAAAAGGCAAAGACCCTACTTTTATTAATGCAGATTTAAGAAAAGCACAGGCTGAAATAGAAGATTTACAAAATGATATTCAAAACAGAGACCAGAAATATTTCTTTATGGATATGTCTATTATTCATTTTGCAGAAAATAAGCAGATTTTAAAAGAACAAGAAAAAATAATAAAAAATAGTGCAAATAAATATATGTGTTCGATAAAACCAGCTTTAGAACAGCAGGAAAGATGTCTTATTAGTACATTACCTTTGGGTCATAACAAAATGTTCCAGACAAGAGGTCTTACTACAGAAAATTTAGGAGTTTTCTTACCTTTCGATGAGATAAACCAGTTTGATGTTAATGGTATTTATTATGGAGTAAATGCTATTAATAAATCTTTAATAGTTTATGATAGAACGGAAGGTATGAATTATAATGGTTTAATTTTTGGTGCTTCTGGTTCTGGTAAATCTTTCAGTGCAAAAAGAGAAATAACAAGTGTCCTTCTTAATAAAAATGCAAATTGTTATATTATTGACCCAGATGATGAATATACTCCTATTGCAGATGCGTTTGGTGGAACTATAATCAAAATATCACCAGGTAATGGTGTTTATATAAATCCATTCGATTTGGATATAGATACATCTGCTGATAGTGATTTAAACCCTATTACTATGAAGATAGATTTTATTTGTGGTTTGCTGGAAACAATGATAGGAAATAATGCAAAATTATCTCCAACACAAATTTCTATTGTTACTAGATGTGTACAGCAGATATATAGACCTTATTTAGAGCATTTACAAGAGCTGCCTCCAGATGAAAATGGTAGAAAACGTACTATAGATAGAGATTATTGTCCTACAATGCAGAACCTGTTTGATGCTTTAATTAATCAGCCTCAATCAGAAGCTCAAAATCTTGCCTTAATTATGGAAACATATACAGCAGGAGCATTTGATACATTTGCTCATAGAACAAATGTGGATATAGATAATAAGTTTATTATTTTTAATATATCTAATATTGGTACAAACTTAAAAGAATTAGGTCTTAAAATTTGTGTAAACTACGTCTGGAATAAAATGGTAGAAAATAGAAGAAATAAGAAATGGACTTGGTTTTATATAGATGAATTCCATTTACTTCTTAAGAGCCATTCAACATCAGATTTCATAATGTCTATTTTTAAGAGAGCTAGAAAATTCTTAGGAGTTACTACAGGTATTACGCAAAATGTTGGAGATTTACTTAGAACAGAAGATGGACAGGCTATTATTAATAATACATCTTTTATTTATATGCTTAATCAATCAGCAATGGATAGATATGATTTACAAAAATTATTAAAACTGTCTGATGGAGATGTTGAATATGTTACAAATGTAGAACAAGGTCACGGTCTTATTTATACAGTAACACAGACAATACCATTTTCTGATGATTTCCCAGAAGATACTAAGTTATATGATATTATGACAACTAAACCTAAACAAGAGGAAGTTGCGTAATTATTAAATTATATATTTGTTTTAAAGATTGTCACATTAAGGAATTAGTGTGACATCTTTTTTTATAGAATAAACATTTATTTACAATTAATAAAAAAATAATAGGACATTATTCTATATATATAGTTTTTTTTGAAAGGAAGTTTTTATGGAAAATTGGAATAAATATTTTAACGAAAATACAGATGATGATAACAATATTGCAAGCAATGTTTATGCAAATAATGTTTCAGAAAACAATGTTATAAATGATTATGAACTTGAAGATAATTTAGAAATAAATCAAAATAATGATAATATAGATGATAATGAGTTAAATAAATATTTAGAAAATGAGAATGATAATTTTAGTTTAACAGTAAGTGAGTATAAAACATTTTGTGACAGATTATCTGGATTTAATGAAATAGATGAAACTAAAGCAGCTATAACATATCAGTCTTATAATATAAATCCACAAGATGTTAATGAAAATACAACAAATGATATTGTATATAATTTAAATAATGCTGTAGCTGAAATTGCTTATGATGAGTTACATCCAGATTTAGCAGTATTATCTATTAAGTTTAAAAGTTTTGATGACCCTGAACTTAGACTTTTCTGGTCAAGAATACAAAAATGGAGAACTTCTTTAAGTAGACCACAAGATAATGATGAAATTCCTGTTTTTGTTATTACTCTTATAGAAAAAGATAGTGTGAATTCTGTAAAAGATAAAGAGCATTATACAATATTATCTGCAAATATTGTAAATCCCTTAATTTGTTATATCACAAGAGAAATTCCTACAATTTCTGCTGAAAATATAATTAATGAGCGTGATGAAATTATGGGAGGAAATGTTATAAAAATGCTTTTAGCTACAGATTTTTTAACATTTGAAGTAAGAGATGATATTGATATTTTAAATGTAAAAGCAGAAGTTTTAAGAGAAAATGAAGAAGAAGCTTTATAGTTTCTTCTTAAAATATAGGAGAAATTATGAATAGTAAGGCAAATAATAGTAGTAATAATACAAAAAATCAGACACGACAGCAAAAAACTACTAATCAGAATAATACATCAAAATCATCAAATAACAGTAATAATAGTAAACCATCTGCATCACAGATACCAAATAATGAAACAAAGACTTCAACTTCGTCTACAACAAATTATAATACAAGACAGGCTGTAAACACCATTGGCAGGGATATTTATAATTTAACAGATGGACGAATAAAATTAGGTTCATTTCAAGAAGGTGGAGGACGTGCTGGAGCTAGACAGGCTTTAGCTGAAACTGTATATAATTATACAACACAAGGTACAAGAGATAGAGAAAACAATTCCTTTTTTGATAATAAAATGAGGTTTAATAAAACAATAGCAGTTATGTCTGCTGTTGGTCATACAGCTAAAGAGAATGCTGTTGTAAATACATATAATAATATTGATTGGAATAGTTCTAAAATACAGACCCAAATGACAAAAATGGGTATCCTTTCTAATAACAGCCAGCAATACCTTAATAGCTTTTTAAGTTCTAATACTGTAGTTGTTCCTAATAATGAAATAAAGAATGTAAATGAAGACAAAATTACATTAGGTGATTTAAAATTAAATAATTCACAAAAGGCTAGTTTAATAAATACAGGTAAGTTTACTTTTGAAGGACAAGAATATCATATAAAAGATAAAGAGTTGTCAGAAGTAAGAAAAGCCTATAATGCGGCAAAAATAGAAATAAAAAATAATAATAATATTACTAAAGCTCTTACAGGTAAAGATAAAGAATTAGTAATGCAGCAGATAAAAAGCAAACAGACAGATTATCTTAAAAAAATTAGTGTTACAGGTGGATTTAATGGTAGTTTAGCTTCTACTAAGAAAGAAATTAAAGCTATAGATGATAAATTAGAGATATTAGAATGTAAATTAAAATCTGCTAATAATGCAACAGACTTACATAACTTTAAAAGCCAGATTGCGGAATTAAAAGATTATAAAGAGTCATTTATGTTATATAAAGAAACAGGAGCTATAACAGAAGACTTTGATAGAGGTGCTGGAAGAAAAAAATATGGCCGTTCTATAATTGCTCAAAATATCATTGGCAGTGATATGTATAGAGGAACTAAATTTATTCAAAATAGTAGTAAAGCTATTATTAGTGGTGCAAGATTAACAATTAAGACAACAACAAAGGCTAGTGCTGGATTGGTTAGTGCAGCAACATATATTCCAAGAAAAACAAGTCCAAATTCTAAAGCAGGAATAATAAGCAATAATATTAATAATAATGCACAGAAATATAAGAATAATATTAACGATAAGATAAGACATAAGACAAAAGAAGAAAAAAAAGCTCAGGCAAAAGAAAGAAAAGTTACTCATAAAGCAGAAGCTTTAGAAAAAAGAGAGAAAAGACTTGAAAGAACAGAAGCTAGAATTAATATTTTAAAAACAGGTAAATTAACTGATGCAGAAGAAAAAAGACTTCAAAAATTAACAGAAAAGATAAATAGTAAAAAAATAGTATCTAATAAAGAATTAAACGAATATAATGAGTTATTAAATAAAAAAGAAAAAGGTGTTTTAACAAGAAAAGACCAGAAAGCTTTAACAAAACAGCAAAAAGTTTATAAAGCAAGAACAACATTATATAGTACTCCAGATAAAGTAAAAGAAACAGTAAAAGATGGTTTAAAAAAATCTAAAGGTGTTGTTGTAAAAAAGGTAAAAACAACAAAGGCATATGATAAATATACACAGTTTAAAAATGGCAAATTCTATGGAAATGCGATGAAAGTAAAAGGAAAGGTAAGAAATAGTAAGATTGGAAAAGCAAGTAAAGATATAAAATATACTATTTTACATCCTTTTAAAACTGTAAAAAAAATAAAAGATATGATAATAGATAAGCCATTAATGTTCATTAAAAAGTATTTATTAAAAATCATTGGAACTGTTATAGCTTTATATCTTTTATTAATAGGTTTTGCTTTTATTATGTTATTACCTATATTAGGTATAGGTTCATTTTTTGACTCATTACCATCATCAACAATTTCTAATGAATTAGCACAAATAAATTATATTCAATTAATTGTTAATGATACAGCTAATAATTTAGGTAAAGAACTTACAAAGACAGCAATAAAAGATGCGGAAACTCATTTTATATCAGAAAATGGAGCAGTTTCTTCTACAAAATATGATTGGAAGAAGAGTGTGTCAGAAGGAAGTATAAAGCATATATGGGCTACAGAAGATTTAAATAAAGATGTCTGGGATAGAACAGAACTTGCAGGAGTATCTGCTAATCTTTTACCTATTACAAGTATGATGCATTATAGATATAATCAATCAATTGATTTTGATAATTATTTAACTGCAAAAGCATATATATATTATATGTATGTAAGGTCACACGATACAGCCGCAGATGAAAATGGCAATATATATAGTTATGATACATTAGCAGATTGTTCAAACGATAGTTTATATGTAACAAAACCTACATATGATATTGATAATAGTAAAGTAACAAGAGGAGTGGAAAGCTGTACTAATGTATATGTACACGGATATTCTTCCGATTATAATAAAGCTATTAACAAAGCAAGGGCTGAATTAGGTGATTTCTTAAATATGGTACAAAGTGCTTTAGGTATAGGACATCCAGATGGAACTAATGAAGATAATGGTGTATTTATAGACAAAAAACCTTATGATAGTAAAGGGGAATGTGACAACTATGAAGCATTTCAAGCTGGTGTAGGAAATAATTATACTAATTGTGGAAAAGAAGAACACGACCATAATAAAGAAGGTTGTAGCAAAGCTTGGTATAATGGTGATGATATATGTACTATTGAGGAACATATACATAATGATGATTGCTATATTCATAACAAAACATTTTTAGGTTATGATAATTGTGAATTTGGTGATATACACGAAGAAACAGCTGATTGTTATGAACTTCAATTTTTACCACAAAAAACAAGAGTTTATTTTAATGAATGTTCACATAGTATCTTAATAGATATTAATGATTACAAGGAAAATGATGAATATTATTGTGAAGAATGTGAACAGTATAGAACAGAAAACCGACATTTTGATGGCTATTTTGAATGGGTAAATGTTCAGGTATGTAATGGACATCACGAACATAATGAAAGCTGTGCTAAATATGATGAATATATTGAATTAATATGCACAAAAGAAGAACATAGTCACGAAGCTAATGGAGAAATATTAAATTGGACTTGTGGTATAGAAGGTCATATACATAATGCTTGGCATTCAGAAAATGACCCAGGCTGTTATAAGACAGCTTACATTTGTATGGGTCATTGTGGAGGGCATATATCTCCAACAATCAATATAGCACAGGATATGAGCTATACTACATTAAGCAAGTTAGATAATTTTAAAACACCTAGATTAATCACACAATCTGATTTTTCTCTTTGTCAGATAAAAGAGACATATAAAACTATAGATGCTTGGCAAAATCATTGGATAACAACATTTAATAATTGGTATTATTTTCCACTTAGAGGACCAATACAATCTATAGAATGGAAAGCTAAAAAACTTACACAAGGCACTTTAACTTTTGCTAATTGGGCTGTAGGTAAAATAAATGGTTCAGAAATATCTTATAAAGATGATGATAAATATAAGATGGAAGGCTATGATTTGTTTGAATTTGAAGGCTGGACAGAAGAACAGAATGGTGATTGGGTAATTAAACAAGAAGTACTAGAAGATTTAAAAATATTGTATGGTGATTATTATGATGATAAATACGCAATGGGTATACAAAATTGGGATGCTTTTCAAGTAAGCTTTCCTTCAGCAGTTAATGAAAGTCTTAGCAGTACACAAATAGATGATACTTTAACTAAGATAAAGAAAGAAAATTCATTAACTCCAAAACAAGAAGCTATAATAAAAGAAGGATTGAATGCAGTTGGAAATTATTATTATTCTGAAAGCAAAAACAGTCCTAATGCACATCTTAATGCTGTGTATGGCAGAAAGATTGATGGACAGGATACTTATAATGGACCAGCAGATGCATCAGGATTTTTAATAGGTATAATCAGAAGAGGAATAATTTCTGTTAATGGTTATAATGGCTTAATAGATGAAAATACAGATTTTTATGGACAAGGATTTGTTACTACAGACTATAAAGTAGGAGATATATTAAGTAGTGCTGATGGCAAATGTGCTATGTATTTAGGAGCATTGGAGAAAGGAATAGATAATTATTCTGTTTTAACAATGAAATCACATAGTAGTAGTGATAAACAAAATAAAACAGGTTTTTATGTTTTAGAATGTTCTAAAGATTATGGTGGAGTTGTTGTTAGAAAAGTAACAAAAAGTGAATTAGAAGCATCGTACACACATTGTTATAGACTTTAAAATAAGTTTTTTTAAAAAGAACCATTTTTAGTAGAGATACTAAGGTGGTTCTTTTCTAATGTTGTTTTTAATAAAAACACTTATATCAAAAAATAAATGAATTTTATATATTTTTAAATCTATATTTTTACTTTTCTACATTATTATTTTATCTCTTAAAAATATTAAAAATAAACATTTTATTTACAATATTTATAATGTTTGTAGAAAGGTAAAAAGAATGAATAATGTAGAAATAAAGAAATATGATGCTAAAATCAAGGAAATTGATAAAATAATAAACACATATTCTGAGAGTAAAAATTTAGGTATAAAGTTATACTATGTTCCTGAAATATATTCAGAAAATAAGATTGATTATATAGCAATAAAATCTAATGATGAGTTTTATAAAATTCCTACAATTAAATACAATGATAATCCATTGTATTTAATGAATGTAATTACAAGAGATTTATGTAATCTGGACTTATTAGAAGTCTTAACAGATGATAAAGTAATAGATGCAATCAAATCTATTTATAAACAGGATATAACATTAAATGAAGCATTAAACAATAAAAAAAATGAAAGATTTATAACTCCTATAAAAGAAAGATTAGATGATGTTTTGGAACATATAACATTACCTGCAAGAAGTAATAAGAAAGGTTTTTATGACAGAACAAAATTAGATGCAATAAAAAGATATGTTGTAGAAAATAGTAATTTTAAACCTGTTTATGAAAACGAATACTGTTTAATTTTTGGGAAAAAGATGCCAAGAAGTGATGAAAATATATTAATAAGCAGTCATTCTGATATTGTAAATGCGATAACAAATGTAAACAGTTCTTATAAGAACGGATTTTATCACGGAACATATGATAATTTAGGTACTAATGCGGCAGCAGTATCTATTATGTGTATGAATGAAAATAACTTACCAGATAATGTTTTTTTTGCTTTTACTGCTGAAGAAGAGACAGGTAGATGTTTAGGAGCAAAATCAGCTTATCAATTTATGGAAAGAAATTCAAAATATCAAACATTATATGTATCTTTAGATGTAACAGATGAAGGATATGATGATAATAAATTATGTTCAATAGAAGGATTACACGCTAACAATGATATTAAAAGTAAAATCGCAGATAGTATGATGATAACTGAAGGAGAAGAGCAATCATTCTGTGTTATAAAAGCAAACCATAAAGATAGTTCTCCTTTTAATAAAGATTATATTGATGGAGATTATACTGTTTTTGATGAAGGTGTTTATTATGGTCAGACTTTAAACCAAAATGCATTAAGCTTTTGTTTACCTACTGATGGAAGTATGCATAGTAATACAGGTTTAGATGTTAAAGATAGTATATTTACAGGATATATTTTATCGCTTGATACTTTTATACACCAATACACTAATACTAAAAACTTTGAAATTGAAGATATAAAAGATTATAAGGATTATCTTGTAAATAAAGCAAAAGAAACAAAGAAAGTCTATGCTTTTGCTAATCTTAATTATAGACCTGATTTTAGTTATACGCTAGATGATTATTATGAAGAAGATGAAGATTTATATGCGGATTCTTTTAGTATTGCTGAATTATATGGAATTGATTTAGATGAAAAAGGAAAAATATCTTCAGATGATATACCATATGAATTAGAATCAACATTATCAGAACTTGCAGAAGGATATGGTGCAACTGAAATATATGAATATTTAGCAGATATGGATTGTGAGTTTGGGGGAATTATACCTGAAGAAGTTTTAGTTCCGATTTTTAATAAATATCACGAACAGGAAGAGGAATTAGATTATACATCCTAATATAATAAAAAAACAATATATCTTATAAAAAATAATATTTTATAAGATATAAATAAAACACCTTAAATAATTTTAGACACCATTATTATTATTTGAGGTGATTTTTTTATGAGAAAAATAATAAATAATTTTGTACAAATATCTATTCTGTTATGTTTTATTGTAATTTTTAGTTCAAATAAAATAAATGTATATGCTTCAGATGATATTCCAATAGTAACACTTGATGCTGGACACGATAGCTTTCATACAGGAGCAACAGCAAATGAATTATATGAAGAAAAATTAAATTTAATAATTACAAATTATTGTAAAGATTATTTAGAAAAACATTCTAATATTATTGTGTATTTATCAAGGGATAATTTTACCTGTCCTTATCCAGACACACCATATAAAGATTGTAATTATGAAAGGTTAATAAAAGCAAAAGAAGTAAATACAGACCTTTTTTATAGCATTCATTGTAATTATAGTCCACACGAATATATGAATGGAGCTAGTGTTATAATTCCAAATACAAATTTTAAACCATATTTTTATGAAGAAGGAAATATATTAGCAAATATTATAAAAAATAATTATAGTAATTTAATTCCTGTTACAGAAATATATACAAGAAATTCAGATGAAGATGAAGAAACAATAGATAATTTCTATCCAGATGAAACAAGGGCTGATTATTATAATGTAAATAGAACAAGTAAATATAATGATTTTTTAGGAATTATTGTTGAACACGGATTTCTTTCTAATACAAATAATGCAGAAATTTTAAAGAATACAGATATTTTAAAACAAATAGGTGAAGCTGATGCAAAGTCTATAATAGAGTATTTTAAAAATAAAGGATATGATTGTGAATTAGAATATATAGAACAAAAAACAACACCCGATATTGATAAAGTAAAAGATTTATTTATAAAAGAAAGATACAAAAAATTCAAATTTTTTATAGAATTTTTAAATAAATAACAACGCTTTTTTACACTTAACTACATTATTATTATAAAACTGTTTAATGGTTTTATATTTTAATGAATAAAGGAGTAAAATATATGAACAAAAATGAGTATGTATCATATTTTTTAGAGGACATTGAGGAACTTTTGGTAGATAACGCTAAAAGCTTTTATAATATTAGTGCAGCTAAGACATATGATGATGACAAAAGTCCAATATTATTAGTAGGTTATCCTAATTCTGCAATGAGAGCATATGAAATCCCATATATAAAAAGAGATATTAAAAATGCTAATGATTATAGAGATATTTTAACAATTTATAGAGATAAAATAAGAGATTTAAAAACAAATATTATTCTTGATATAGAAAATTATGAAAATACTCTTGATAATATTAATAATTTTAGAAATACTCCAACAAATGTAGAAAATACAGAAATAGCAGAGGAAATTCCTAGAACAAGATTACATTCAGATGAATATTATGAGGAGTACGATACAGATTATTATTCTGAATTTATTGATATAGTAAAAGATTGGATTAGAGATTATGAAGTAGAACATAATTGTCATATTGATGATGGTGATTATGGAGCATTGTATAATGATTACAATAATAATGATGATAGCTTTTTAGAAACTATGCTTAGTAATCTTGATAAATTTAATATAACTTATAATACTGTTTCAGAAGATAGGCAAGAAGAATTTGATAATGCTGTTCAGGACTTAACAAGTACAGAAGAACAGGAGAGTGAAAATCATTTAGATACTGATGAAAGAATAGTTCTTAAACATACAGAAGATTTTTATGAAGACTTTGACACAGATGATTTTGAAGAATTTAAAAATGCTGTAAGGGATTATGTTAAAGACTATAATAAAGTAATTGATGAAGATGAAAAAATTGATAGTTATGCTGTTGAATATTTTTTAAATAAGCTTTATGATGAGTATTTAGATAACGATGCTTCTTTTTTAGAAATTATGGAAGATTATGTTGGGAAAATTGATTTTGAAGCAATAGAAAGACATAATTTAATTCCAGATGAAAATGAATATATACCTCATCATACAAGAGATTATTATGAAGATTATGATACAGATTATTTAGATGAATTCATTGAAACAGCTAAAGAATGGATTGAAGATTATGAGCATCTAAATAGTGTGACTATAATAATAGATGATGAGGAATTTGAAGACTTAAATGCTATTTATCAGGATAATGATTATAGTTTTAATGCAACAATGCTTGATAATATGGGTAAAGTATTCTATGTTATTAATCATCCAGAAGAATATTATAATAGATTAGATGGACTTATTAGCAATAAAGAACATTTTGAAAAAAATGCTAAGGAATGGATTAATGATAATTTTAAATACTTAGTTATTTTGTCTAAATCTGATATAGATAATATAGATTATAGTGAGATATATAATAATTATTGTAATAATGGTATATCATTTGTTGATACAATGCTTAATAGTATGATTAATTATGATTATTTGATAGAAGACCCAAGAGAAGGTATGGTCTTTACTCAACCTATTAGCCATATTGTAACACAGCAAAATACTATAAATGAAACTGTAAGCACAAATAGAAGAACTCCACAAGAGCTTAGAGAACTTTATAATCAGGCAAAAGATTTTGAAAATGTAAGAAATAATCTTGAAAAATTCTTACTAACATATGAAGATAGAACTAATAATAATATTTATGAAAATTCTGACGGGTTTGGTTATAGAATTATTTTTGATGATAATACTAAATTAAAAGTACCTAAGTCTATGATTACTAAATGGATAGATGATTATGGTATTGATTATATTGAAGAAAACTTGTTTAATAAGTCATTTGAATGTCAAGATAATGACGAAATATCTTTAGATTAAAAAATAATAATATAAAGTCCTTTAAAGTAATAATAATTGCATTATTTTAAAGGGCTTATATTTATATATAGTACAATAATAAATCGAACATCTGTTGGGTGTCGAAATTGACTAAACTAGGAAAGAAATTTTTTAGGTATTTAATCAATAAAAAGACAGATTATAAGGAGAGAAAATATGTATTGGGAAAATATAGAAGAACAAGTATGGAATAATGCTGGTTTTGTAAATAGTAAAAAAATACAAGAGATTAGAAGTAAACAATTTAAAAATCCTGTTATTTATGTTGATATGGATGGTACATTGTTTCAATGGAATAGATTAAAAAGTAAAGAATACCCAGATGGTGTTACTTTAGAAATGGTTTATTCACCTGGTTATTTTAGAAATTTAAAACCTAATTTAGGTATTTTAGAATTAGTAAATGCTTTACACGATAAAGGATATGATATAAAGATAGCATCTAAATCTAGTTATACAGCTATAAAAGAAAAATATGATAGCTTAATGGAATATTTACCTTTTTTAAACAAAAATGATATTTATTTTATTCCTTTAAATGCAAATAAGTCAGAGTTTCTTCCTAATATAAAATCTAATGATATTTTAATAGATGACTATAATCCTAATTTAGATGAATTTAAAGGAAGTGCTATAAAATGTGTTACATCTATTAATACAATAAATCCTAAATATCCTTGGATTGAAAACAAAGCTCCAATTTATAAAAATATAGACAAAATCACTTGGACATTAATAAGAGAATGGAAGTTTTCACAAAATTCAGAAAATCCTTTAAATCTTACAGATTTAAAATATATTTATGATAAAAGTGTTATGTCTTTTGAAGATTTTCAAAATATATGTAATGGATTTAATATTGATTTAGATGAATTTGTTTTTTTAAAAATAGAAAATGAAAAAGATAAAGAAGAAATAGAAATATAATATATATATATAATTTGATTTTTAAGTAAGAAATATTATAAATTTCTTACTTTTTTTATACATTTTTTTAATGAATTTGTTTTACATTTTCGCATTATTATTATAAACAAAAGGTTGAAGAATGATAAATGTGTCGTTTGACATTACCTTAACAAATTAGGAGATATTAGTTATGACAAAAACAAATGCGGTTATTCTTAGTGTTGATATTTATGATATTTGCAAGGAAAGTAAAAATGAAAAAGAAGCAATAAATAAAATTATTAATTTATTAAAACAAGAGAAATTAATAAAAATAGATAAAGAAAATCTTTATGAATGTAAAGGACAAATGAGTATAACAGATTATCCAGAATATTTACCAGATGGTTATGAAATGGATAGATAAGGAAGGTAAAAATGGGGAAAATAATATACACAAATATAAATGAGATTAATAGTAAAATAAAAAATATGACATATAGTTGTTGCGTTGGTAATTATATTTCGGATAGCTGGAATAATATCGTATGTGCTTATGCTAAAAATGATAATAATATTCCTGTTAATTGGCTTAATGATTTAAGACGTATTAATAATATTTTAGAAAATAGTATTTTAGAAAAAATGTTAGAAGATAAACATAGTTGTGGTTTATATGAGAAATGTAAAGATAATAAAGATAAATTGTTAGGAGTAATCTATAATAATTTTTTATATATGCCTATAAATAAAGATAATACATATTATATTGAAACTATTTGTAAGAATAATAAATTAAATACAGCAGAAGATATTGAAATGAAAGAGTACAAATGGAAAGATATAGAATTAAGTCTTAAAGTGTTAGATGATTTTAAGGAATATGGTTTTAATATTGATTTGGCTCAAAAATATTATAATTTAAAAGGTAAAGATAAAAACTTACTTATTAAAATATTAGATAGTAAAACAATAAGATATAGTAAGAATAACAAACCATATATAAATAATGTTAAATTATATAAGGTTATTTATGAATGTATAAATAAGAATGAATTAGAATTAGCTGTCTCTGTAAAAGATAGTTTTAATAAATTACATTTTCTGCCTAATTACATTAAAAAAGATAGTAAAGATTATATAGCAGACATATCTTTTATAACAAGTAATGTTTATGATAAAATATCACACTTTTATGGAGAAAATGGAAAGCAAATCTTTTTTGATAATATTAAATTTAATACATTTTTAGAACAATTTAGCCCTTATTATTTTGAAAATCCTATAACTAAGGAAAGAACATATTTACCTATAACAAAAGATATTAATACGAATAAGTTTATTACTTTTAATGAGTTAAATGAAATAATTAAGGAAAATTTCTACATTAAAAGATATAGTAAAGATTTTAAACATTACGAATGTGTACATAATTTAGAAGATATTATTGATATTGATATAAATGATTATATAGATTTAAAAGGATATTCTTATTATAAAGACAAAGAAAAAATAGATTATGAATTAGATAAGTAATGATAAAAGGTAGTCTATATAATAGATTACCTTTACTTTTTGTAATAAATAGGATTATAATACAAACATTAAAAGTTTTTAGATAAAGTCGTAAATATTAAATTAAGGAGAGTGAATTATGTTATTTAAAAAAAGAAATAGAGGTTATTATGAACATTTAAAAGGCTTATATGAAGAGTCAGATGAAGCCTTAAAGGAAAGAAAAAGAAAAGAAGAAGAGCAATTAAAAAAGTTAGAACTATATGGACTTAGTGCAAAACCACCAGAACCAGAAAAATTTAAGCCAAAGTATTTTGATATGCCTAAAAGTATAGCTTGTAATTTTAATCCTAATAATTTTGCTATTGATTATTGGAGAAATATTGAAAAAGAAAAATTTGATGACCAAGCTTATGGGTTAATTGAAGACAAATTTATGGGAGATGCAGCTTATATTTCTGCGGATTATATAAAAGATGCAATATATTACATAATTAAAACGTATTGGCTTCGTCCTAAAGTAGCCAAGAAATATAAAAAAGAAATAGAATGGGCTAATTATTTTATTTCTGAAGATTTACCTCGTGTTTTAAATAACCAGCATATGTATGTAGACCATTTAAATAAAGAAATTTATGCGGCAGATATAAATACTATCTATGAAGAAATGGAACGTAGGTTTAGGTATAATCCAATTTTAATTCCTAAAGATAGAAATGTAATAGATGATACCTATGAACATAAGGCTTTTTACAACAAATGTATTTTTAAAGATTATGTAAATCTTCAAAAATATAATGGTTATGACCCATATTATTTTGATTACATCAAATTTGGATATTCTATTGAAACAGCATTTATGCTTTTAAAAGATGCAGGAAGATATGGTTATGACCCAGGTCTTCAGGGAGTATATCTTGAAAGTGATTTAAGAGCTATATTAAGATATAGAGATACATTAAAAATAACCAAAGAAGAATTCTTAGCTTTAGATGATTTAGGTAAATCTCTTGTAATGAGAGCTGCAATAGAAAGTGATATAGGGTTATTTATGTTTCCTGCACCAATAAAAATAGAATACGAAAAAGCGAAAATATGGTTGTATAATGAATATGCGAATACAATTAAAAAAGGTCGTAGAAAAATTAATGAAGAAATGTATTTAGAAGAGATATTTGAAACAAATTTTGGAGAAAATCCTATGATTTCAGACCTCATACATCCTATTTTTTATTATGATGAAAATAATCATTTTAAAGAACTGCCAGGTTATTTTTTCCAAGATAAAGAAGGAAATATTGATAAACGAAGTTTTACTACATTAGCGGAGATGAATTATGAAACAGCAAATACTATGGTATTTGTTCCAAAACCAAATTATGAAGATATAAAAGAGCCTGGTGTTAGTAAAAAAATAGGTACTCATATATGTGAAATGGAAAAAGATAAGCCAGTTAATACAGGAAAAGTATTTTCTATTAAGGATTTTTTTAATTATGAAAGATTATATGAAGACTTGATGTATTATTACAATGATAAATTTAGAAAAGAAAAAGGAACAAATTACAAAGGTATAAAATGTCCTTCAGTAAAAATGACAAAAGAAGATGGTTATAAGGAAACTGACAACCAATATGGAAAAGTATTAGATTTGGATTTAAGATTATAAAATTAATCAAATTATAGTTAAAACATAAAAAAAGTAATAAAAAATTGTAAATACTAAACAAAAAATATTATATTCTGTTAAAAATATTTATAATATTTTCACAAAAGCTATTGATTTTCCTTCATATATGTTATATTATAACACCACAAAATATTTGTTAAAATATGGAAAAGAGGTAGGAAATATGGCTTCAAAAAAAAGGGACATTTATAATTTAAAATCCATAAAAGATGAATTAAATTCCTACAATAGTGACGTTTGTAATTTAGTGGAAAAGGAACAAACTATTGTAAATAAGGCATTTTTTTATTTTTTAGAAGAGTACAGAAGAGAAGATTTTATTTCTGAATTAGAAAGGACAAAATACAGCAGACTTGAACTTAATGAACTTAAAACACTCTTTAGTATGTATAATGAAGATAATTTCGACTTGAATACGGTAAGAAAGCTGGTCAGAGCTGTAAACCACATAGATGAAGCAAATAAGTATGAAAAGGAATGTGGAGATACTCTATTTAAAAAGATAGGAAGTAAAGGTTTTTAGGAATAAAGTTGTAGAAAGGTCATATAAAAAGGCTAAAATATGATGAATGAGTTAAATATATATATAAAGTTTGATTACGAAAAGTTCTTAACAAAGGTAAACAATTATTTTAATGATAATGAAATAGATAGAAAGGAGTATAAACGGACAGTATTTGCCCCAGAAGATAAAGGGTATGTAATTTCAATAAACAGAAATAATATTTATATTACTTATTTTAATGAAGAAGGACTTAATATCGTAAATCAATTTATTAATGAAAATATCGTGAACCAAGTAATAATATTACAATATAATAACCAAGTAGACGAAGTAATAACAAACCTAAAAAACAGAAATACTGTTATAAAAGAAGAGTGTAGTAATAGTAAAATACTAATAAGTTCAGGTGTATAAATATAGCGGAGTAACGATATGGATAATAAACAAAACAAAAATCCAATAAATTTATATGATATTTCTGAAATAGCAATCTTTATAATTATAGTTTTTTTAATATTTATCCGTATATTTTGCAGAGATAAAGACTATATTTGGATATGGGTTGTAAATTTCATAGGGATGATGATTTCTTTTATCAATTTATTTATAAATCGTATTAATTCAAAAGATGCAGAAAAAGAAAAGAGAATAATACAATCATTAGAAGGATTAATTTTTTGTTTATTATTTGTAGTCATATTTTTTATTTTTGTAGCATATTTTAACAAAATTGTATATTCAGATACATTTAATGATGTTATTACATTGTTGGCTGTATTATTTAGTATTGGTAATAAAATATGGAATGTTATATTTAGTATAATTGAAGAATATATATAAGATAGGAAAACATAAAATGAAGATATTTAGTAAAAGATATACGGTATATGGTAAATTTTCAAAAATAAAATCATCACCTGCTTGTACAGAAAAAATATTTAATGTATTAAATAAAGATGATTTTTTACCATTTAATATTCAGGTTTTTCAAATAAACAAAGACAAAGACCAAATTGTAAAAACATTACAACCAGGCTTTGTAAATAAAGAGAAAAATATAGAAATAACATTTATGCCTGATAAAATTGAGATAACAATAAAAAATAATTTTAGTGATATGCTTTCTATGGTTATTAATTATATTAATCAATTTAGTGAAATTTTTAATATAAAAATAGAAGCTTTTTCACTAGAAACAGTTTTACAGTTAAGAAATATTGATTTAAATTTAAGCAACTCAATAAAAAACAAAATAATACCTTCTAATTCATTATTTTATGAAGCAGATGATATAGTATGGCAGGTTGCACATAAAAAGAAAATACACAAACAGGACAATGACATTATTATGTCTGAAAGAATAAATTGTTCAGAAGAAAGTGAAAGTTTAGCTAAGATAGAATATGATATAATTATGAATGTCAAGAAAAATAAAGATATATCAAATGAAGAACATCTTAAAGAATTAGATAGTATGACAAATACAAATATTTCTGATATAGAAAGGGTGTTAGGATAGTGATTTATATTTCAGAAGGTGACTTAAAAGTTATAAAGCCTACAGATATAATATTTTGTAGAAAACCAGATAAAGATTTAGAAAAATATTATATTTCTGTAGAAGAAAATGAGAAATTAACTATTATTTTTGAAAGAGCTGCACAAGAGATAATATCTTCTTTAAACTGGAATGATTTAAAGATAGGTGAGATTAATGAAATGGAAAATATTGTTCGTGAATTAATCTCAGCTACATCATATTCAAAGGTATTAGAATGGTTAAATCGTTTATATTTAGAGTATAATGAAAATAACTTATTCTTATGCACATTATTTCATACATTATCACATATGGATTATGATGATATATACCCTACAGCACCAACAATGGCAATGTCAGCATTAAATAATAATAATGATATTGTTGTTAGATATGCCGTTAAAGCTTTTTCAAATTGGAACTCAAAAGATTGTATTAAATATATGCGTAATAATACGCCTAAACAAGATTGGGTTAGAAAAGAATGGCAACAAGTAATAGACTATATAAAAATAAATGGTGATGAAGTAGATGAGTTACTTAATAAGGATGATTGGTCAGAATAAAGAGTGGGTTCAGACCGCAAAACAAATAAATAATTTAGGTTCAATCTCTGCTGATGCAATAAGTGATTTACATTCAACAGATAACTGTATATCAACGTGGGATGTTAATAATAAAAATAAAGATGATGTAAAGAAAGGAATACAAGCTTTAACATCTGGATTTAGGGCATTAGAAGATATAAAAATAGTATATTTAGATTTTGATAAATTAATAACTTCAGGATTTAATATAATACAAACTAATGGTTTAACCAAAATAAAAAATTATGAAAAACTACATAGAGATATTTCAGATTTGAATTCTGATAAATTACAAAATTTAGCAAAAATTATTTTAGAAGAAGTATGGAGCAAAAATACTGAAATAATACACAAACAGGATATTATTTGTTATTTAATAGAAGCTTTAAATGATGGGTTATTAGAATTTAATAGTTTAGAAAAAAATGTAAAACAGGAATTAGCTTCAAATATAAATAAACAGTTAAAAAAAGGTAAATTAAAAGAAAGTGATTTTGATAAAAAGGTATTAGATGATATAAAAGAACAGATTAAAAAACAAAATAAAAAGACAAATTGTCGTTATGAAGAATTTTGTGAAAGATATAATAAAAAATAATTTATGTACCATTTAACATCTATTAAGAATGAGTTTAAAAAACTATTTTCTTAATAGGTGTTTTTTTGTTGTTAAAAAAGTGTACATTATTTTTACTTTTCCACATTACTAGATATAGAAACAAAAAAAATAAAACAACTATATATTGTGTTTTTATAGAGAGTGATGTGATTATTATGATGGGAAAACAGCATTTAACATTTGGATTAGCTACAGGAGTAATAACAATATTTACACTAAAAGAATTAGGTTTTACAGAAGTCTGGAATAATTCCTTTTGTTTATTAACACTTACAGGATTAGGTTCATTACTTCCAGATATAGATTACCCTTACACAACATTAGGAAAGAAAGTAAAACCTATCAGTAATCTTTTATATAAGACTATAGGACATAGAACTTATACCCACGACTTATTTTTAATGATAATAATAATGGCTTTAAGTATATATGAGTATAATAATATATTTATGTATTTTTTATGGCTTGGAATATTAGGACATTTATTTTTAGATAGTCTTACAGCAAAGGGTATTCCTTTTTTGTATCTCTTTAATAAGAAAAACATACATTTAACACCATACAGATTTAGATTTAATTCAAACAGTTTTAGGGCAAAAATAATAACAATATTTTTTTGCTTTTTATATGGTTACATAAATTATTGTATTTTAAAATATTTAGATATTCCTTTAAGTATTACTTAAGGGAATATTTTTTTTGTAAAAAATATTACTTTTTTTTGCTTAAAAAAAAATCAATTGCATTATTTTTATATAATCATTAATTAAATTAATGATTACTCCTTTCTTTTTGGTATTTTATTTTTAAAACTTTTCTAACTTATATATTAGAAAATACGCACTACTTTTAAATGGAAGATATTTAGGTTCGAGTCCTAATAGTGTGTTTTAGGTTTTTATTAATAATTTAAAATCTAAAATACAAAGATATTGAAAGGAATAAAAAAATGCACGAAATAGTTGAACATTATGGAAAGGTTATTTTAGCTCTTTTTGCTATTGCCGCAATTCTTTTATTAGCAGGATATGTAGTTTTTACAATTACAAAGAAGACAAAGACATCTGTAGATAGTATTGATTACGAAGATGCTAAAACAAAGGTAAGCGAGGCTTGGGGAGACAACACAAATCCAACAACTCCAAATGGAAATTAATAAATAACAGAAGACTAAAAAAAGAAAAAGAGAAAATAATTATATATTAATAAACAATTAGTATATTATTTAATTTTCTCTTTTTTTAAAAATTAAAGGGAGAAAAATTTAATGGAAAATACAAATACATCTTTAACATTAGATGAAATAATAGAAAAGAACAGAAAAGATTTATTTTCAGAATTAAATGAATTCTTAGATAATGAAAAGATAACAGATATTGAATGGGATGGCGAACATTTATGGATAACAGAGTTAGGAAAAGGCTGTTATCCTGTTGATAAAAAATTATCTATAGATTTTGTGAATAATTTAAGTATCAGATTATCAAATATAATGAAAACTAATTTTAATGCTTTAAACCCTATATTGGAAGCACATACAAAAGAATTAAGAATATCAATCTTTCACGAAAGCAGAACTGGGGAAAAATCTATAACTATTAGGAAAATTCCTACAAATATAAGATATAACCACGAAAAATTAGTAAAAGATAATACAATCCCAGAAGAATTATTAAACCTATTAGAAAATTGTGTTAAAGCACATTGTAATATAGTTGTTGGAGGAAGACCTCACGCAGGAAAAACAGAATTAGTTAAATACTTATCTAATTTTATACCAGCAAATGAGAAAGTAGTGACATTAGAGGATAATGCAGAAATCCATTATAGAGAAATACATCCTAATAGAAAGAGTGTATCATTTTTAGTTGATGATAAAGTAACATATTCAGATGCTATTAAGGCTTGTTTGAGACATAATGCTGATTGGTTACTATTATCTGAAGCAAGAGGACCAGAGATTATTGAACTTCTTAATGCACTTAGTACAGGAAGTTATTGTATGACGACAGTACACGTAGATGGAGCTAAAGACATTCCTGATAGAATGTATAATATGCTTAATAATAGTAGTATAAATGAAAGATTTATCAATAACATATATCGTTATATGGATGTAGGAATAATAATAAAAGCTGATAAAAAAGAAAACAGAATTATATCAGAAGTTGGATTTTTTAACAGAGCAAATGTTAAGAATGAAGATGGAGAATATGAAATGCAGAACATTTATACACCTTTTTATAATACATTTGAAGGGTTAAAAGATAAAGATAAGTTACCTATAAATATCCAAAGAGCATTTGTAAGAGAAAATATTAAAAATCCATTTGAAAGACCAGAAATTACTGATGAAATAAAGGAAGTTTCTGTAAATGGTTAATATGTTTAATAAAATAAAAGATTATTTCTCTTTAAAGCAAATGAAAAAAGAAATCTATGGTTATGGTTATACTGTATCAGGAATAAAATATTTATTAATGACAATTATAAGTATATTAATAACAATAGGTTTTAGCTTATTATATCAAATGCAGATTGGCTATACAATAATAGTTGCGTTCATATCTATTGCTGTTATTCCTTTATTAATAAGAGCAAAATTTATTAATTTATATCAGAAAAAACGATTTAATGAAGTGGATATATATTTACATCAAATGGTTTATTCATTTCAGAAAAAACCTAAGATATTAACAGCTCTTGAAGATACAGTAAAAGTAAGTACAGGTAAATTAAAAAAGACTTTAGAAATAGCTATTGAAAATTTATATACAAGTTCTTCTGAAAATTTGTATGAAGAGTCATTTAAAATAATAGAAAAAGAATATAATAATTCCAGAGTAAAAGCGTTAAACAAATATATGTTAAATATAGAAAAAACAGGTGGAGAGTATTCTAATTCTATTAATATTATGCTTGTAGATATTGATAGCTGGATAAATAGAACATATATGGAACAAGCAGAAGTAGAACGTATTAAATTTACCAATATGATAGGTTTATTAATAGGCTTTATAATGGGTAGCGTTTGTTCAATTTTTTCTTATTATATGAACCATAGCCAATATGTATCTGTAAATGGAAGTGTAGCTGATGATGTATTATATCAGATTGGATGTTTAGTATTTTTAGTTGTATGTGTATTATTTTATACATATACACAAGTTGGATATAACAGAGATTGGGTATCCAAAGAATTAAATAAAAAAACAGTAATGAAAGATTATAAAACAGCAACAGAATTTAATCCTAACAAGCTTAGAATAATGAGTATACCAATATATATATTTTTCATTATTTTAGCAATAGTTATATATTTTATAAAGGCAATTCCTTTTAGAGGATTTATTTCTATAGGTCTTATAGCTTTTGATATATATTTAATAATATCACCTAAATTACAAAAAAATGGAGCTGTTGCAAGAACCAAAAAGAACATTCAGAATAGTTTCTCAGAATGGTTAAGAGATGTTTCATTGAATTTACAAAAAGAACCATTGTTGTCTGCTATTCAGGATACATATGATGAATGTCCTGTAGTATTAAAACCAGAATTAGAATTATTTTTAACAAGAATAGAAGAAAATCCAACAGCAGTAGAACCATATTATGAATTTTTAGCAAGATTTCGTATTTTAGATATAAGTTCTGCCATTAGAAATTTATATTCTATCTCAGACAATAATTCAGAAGATATGGATAAACAGTTAAATTCTTTAATAGAAAGAAATTATAGTATTATAAATAAAAATGAAATAGCATCATATGAAGATAGAAATGCAGCACTGCATTTTTCTGAAAACATTCCTATAATTATAGCCAGTATTAAGTTGGGAATTGATATGTTAGCTTTAATTTCAATATTTATTTAATGATTTTATTATATTACTAACATAGTTATAAAATAGCTGTGTTAGTAATTATTATAAATAGAAAAGAGGAAAAATAAATGCATACATTAATAGATAATTTTTCAGACATATTAGTTGCTTTAATAGTAAATAGTGGAGTAATAATAATATTTTTATATTGTTTATTTAAGGTTATGGGAGGTTTTTAGAATTATATGAATGAAATATTAGAAGTTTATGGAGAAAATTTAATAGAAATGCTGGGAGTTATTGCTGGAATTTCATTAGTTATTGTATTAATGATAAATTATGGGGAAACAATCCAGCAGATATTAAATGGCATTTTTATATAAAAATAAAAGGATAAATGAAATATGAAAAGTATTATAGAAAGCAGTATTTATTTATTTCTTATGGCATTAATTTGTGGTATCTCAGTACAATTTATTTTGATGAATGAAAGAGTAACAAAAGTAAATGAAGTAGCTTCATATATTGAAAATTATACAGAAGCTAATGGAATATGTGAAACAGAAGAAGTAGAAATAGATGGTAAAAAGATAAATAAAATAATATATTACAAATATGATAATGCAAACAATATAGTAAAAGCAACAGAAGAAGAAATAAATAATAAGGATATTTTAACATTTCCTAAAATACAAGATGATAAAATAGAAGCATTAAAAAATATAACTAAAGATTATGGTTTTAAAATAGATTTTAAATATATTTCCCCAACAAGCAACTATGGATATATGGATTATACAGTAACATACTATTTAGGTAATAGCTTATTAGGATTTGGAAAAACACACACATATTCAGGTTTAGCAAGATTTTCATTAGTAGAGCAGGGAGTGTGATTTTATGAGAACAACAATTACAACCTCTACTTTATTAGTATCATTAGTTATAATAGTATTAATTCATTGTACATTAATAGGACATAATGCTAGAGAAAATGAAATATCATCTGGATTAAATAGTTCAATAGATTATGCTTATGGGAAAATGATGGACTATTATGAGGATAAAGAGTTTATAGATAAATATGTAGAAACAGACCCTTTTGGGTTTGCTAAATATGATGAAAATAATAAGTTAATATTTAAAATAGATGTAGAAACTGTAAAGAAAGAATTAGTAAACAAATTCTGTGAAATCTTGCAACAAAGATTAGGTTCAGATGGAAAAATAAAAGTACAAGTATTATATATGGATTTAGATGAAGGTACTTTTCAAGTAAATGTTACTGAATATTATGCTTATCCATTATCAAGTAAAACAGGAGCTTGTATGTACGAAAAAACATATACTTTATATTAAGATTAGGAGTAATTAACTCTTAATCTTTTTTTATAATTTATTGTTAAAAGTCGCAATAATTAAATAAAACTACATTATTATATTTATATTAAAAATAAAGAAAGGTGTAAAAATGGAAAAAATAAAATATTCAGCTAGTGAAAAAAAGAATAGACATTTGTTATTTGAAACTAATAAAAATTTATTTATTACAGGAGCAGGAGGTACAGGAAAATCTACTTTTCTAAATGAATTTATAGAAAAGAACCCTAATACAATAGTAACAGCTCCAACAGGAATAGCGGCTGTAAATATAGGAGGAGTAACAACTTTTAATGCTTTTAGTATACCAATACCTTGTTTTGGAGCTACAACAAATAAACTGACTGAAGCAAAATTAAAGAAGATAATTATGGTTGATAATGTAATTATTGATGAAATAAGTATGTGCAGAGTAGATGCTTTTGTTTATATCACAAAGGTAATTAAAAAAGCTGAAAAGATAAAAGGTAAGAAGATAAGAATTATTGTTAGTGGGGATTTCTCACAGCTTCCTCCTGTAATTACAGATGAAGATGCTAAAATGTTAAAAAAATTTGGTTTTCATAAGTCTGGGTTGCCTTTTACTTGTAAAGAGTGGGAAAATTGTCATTTTACTACTATAGAGCTTACAGAAGTTAAAAGACAGGATAATCTTGAATTTATAGAAAACTTAAATAAAGCCAGATTAGCAGATAAAAAATGTATAACATATTTTAATCAGTTTGTAACAGATGAAATTCCAGATGATTGTATTCGTATATGTGGAACTAACGCAGAAAGTTCTAAACTTAATAAAGAATATTTGGACTCATTAGAGGGTATGCCATATGCGTATCAGGCAGTAAAACAAGGAAGAACTACAGGAGCATATGTAGATGATATTATTATTCTTAAAGATGGAGCAAATATATATTTTACAGTCAATGATATATACGAGCATAAATATGTTAATGGAACATTTGGAAAAATACATAAATGTTTTAATGACCATATAGAAGTAGAAGTTGATGAAGAAATAATAGATGTTTACCCACACAGATATTCGGTTTATAATTATAAAATTATAAATGGAGTATTAAAGAAAGAAGAAATTGGTTCAGTTTTACAAATGCCTTTAAAATTAGCTAAAGCAATTACTGTGCATAAATCCCAAGGCAAAACTTTTAATAAAGAAGTGTTTACACCTAAAATATTCGCAGCAGGACAGGCTTATGTTGCATTAAGCAGAGTAAGAAATCCTGAAGGTTTATTTTTAACAGAACCTTTACTTCCAGAACAATTAATGTCAGACAGAACAGTACTTAAATTTTATAAAAATAATTATAAATTTGAAAGTAATCGTAAAAAAACAGAAAAATAATACAAATATATTGATGAAAATTATAAAAGACCTTTAAAGTATATTTAACTTTAGAGGTCTTATTTTTTAATAAGTTTTTAATGTGTATTTTCAAGATATAGCTTAATATATTCTCTTGTTTTAGGGTCACAATGTAATTCATCAATAGATTTCTTTCCTGATTTTACATCTTCAACAGCTTGTTTGAAAAATTCATCTTTAATTAAATCATTATTATCCATATAAAAAATCTCCTTATTTTTACTCTAATTCATAATTACAATCATCATTATGAGTAATATTTATATCTATAATATTGTTATTGCAATTTTTTTTAGCTGTTTTTTGGTCTTGTAACAATTTTGGGGCTTTATATAAAAACGTAGGATTGTTTTTAATTTGAGCTTTATTCATATTGTTAATTATATCATTAATTTCATTCATAGATAGTATAGTAATATCATATTTTTTACTAAAGCTATTGTTAGGTATAAAATTAGGATTGTATATATTATATCCTTGTGTTTCTAATATTTCTTGTTTTGTTTCTTTATTAAGATATTTTGATACTTCTTTTTCGTTAAGGGATTTTCCCTGATATAATGCTAATATACATATATCATACATAATAGTAGCTTCTAAGTCATTAGCTGGCTTTATATGGTCATATATATTAAGATAACAAGTATCTATTAAAGTAAATATTTCTTTGTCAGATAAGGATATATTATATAATTCTCGAAAGTTTTGTAATTTAATTTGAACTATGTCATCATATTTTTCTGTTATTTTTAAAACATTTTCATAGGCATAGTTAAAAGCTTCACGTTCTAATGAACATAAAACATAAAAACATAAAGCAATTTCTTTACTCCTTATATATAGATTGTTATAATCATTTATATATAAATATGCTTTTTTAGACTGTATATAAAATACATCATTAAATTGTATTATTTTGTTAAGTTAAAAAAACGAATTAGTTTCTATTAATTTATTTTGATGACTGTGATATAATTCGTGATATAAGGTGTTATATAATACATAACAATTGTCATCTCTATTAGATGTTAAAAGGTCTGCATTAATTTTTATAATCTTATCATCATAAGAAAAAAATCCATTTATATCTGGAGAATTAAAGTTTTTAATAATAAGTTTAGAACAGTTATTTGGAATATTTTTCTTTATTTTATTAAAAAAGGAAATAGTTATTTTTTCTTTACGATTAATAGATAATATTTTCCAATTTTTAGAAGTGAAATAATCTTCAAGCTTACGTTTAAAAAACATAATAGTTCTCCTTTATACATATAAATAAAAAAACGAATGTAAATATTTTTCTTTATCTTTATAATTATTTTTACAATAATCATTAAAATAAGGCAAACACATTATAAAATCGTGAATTTGATTAAAATTATAATCTGAATACATTATATCCCTAATAGATAATCCTTTCACCTTAATATCACTAATATTTTCATTATTTAGCCATTCATAAAAATTAGGAAGGCATATATCTGGTATATATTCAGTTCTATTTTTTATAAGCCTTATAGCTTCATCTTCATCATAATCATATCCCTCATCATAGGACTGTAATTTTAATATCATTCTTTCTTTTAAATCTTTAGGTATCGTCATAATTTTTATTTCTCCTTTTATTTTTATTGTTTATATGTTTAGTATTATTTTTTATATATTTTGTTATCATAATATCTTGATTAAAGTATAAATAATTATTTATTATTGATTTCCTATTTTTTATTAAAAAATGCTAACCCAATACAAATACTATCAGCTACATCATCACTAACTTCTATATCATATATTTGTTTTACTAAATTTATGGCTCTATATTTTAATTCTTTTCTTTTTAATTTAACCTTATTTTCTGAATTAGGTATTCCTACAGCTTTTCTCCAAACAGTAGGAGAGTAGAAATATATCAAACATCTCTTATGTTCTATTGAATAACTAAGAACTAAGCCTTGTATATGACATAACTTTTTATAAGCATATCCATCTTTTCCCATATAAGTATCTTCAATAACTATTACTTTAGGTTTATATTTTTTTAGATAAATATTAATTCCTTTTATCATTTCAATTATTCGATAATCCATATTTTTCTTTTTTATTTCATTTTCCTCTTGTTTATTCATATTTTTATTTGTTTCATAAGGATTATCTGGTTTAATATAAGTGTAATCTATAAGTTCTTTTGTATTATAATCAAAAACAGCAATACCAGTATTTGTTGTACTTCCATCTATGCTGATTAAATATTGCTTTATTTTATTCATTTGTTTTTATTCCTTTTTTAATAATATATATTATCTTTTTTATTTTTAATTTAATGAAAATCAAAAGTAATTTTATATAAATCGAACGGTTGTTCCGGTGCCGAAAATGACTAAACTAGATAAAAAGTTTTTAGGGTTTATTTAGAAATAATTCTATAGTATTAATAGCACTACCATTTATAGATATAATTTCTAATTCTTCTAATTCTTTTTTTATATCAGTAGACATTCTTTTACTAAAAAAATCTTTTGTTCTAAAATCAATAGGATTGTTTAAATATTGCTCTATTTCAATAATACCTAACCTTTTATTGGTTTCTATTTCATATAAAACAATATGTGTTGGAGCTATTCTTGAATATGATGAACCATATTTTATTATTAAATTTTCTAAAAATACTATATAATCTTTTAATTTCATATTAATAAAATACCTTTCTTTGTGTAATAAATATATGTATGTTTTATATATTTTAAATTATAATAATAATGTCTTTTATTTTATAAATTGTTTAAATTTTGATGTATATTTTTTGACATTTTTACATTATTATTAAAAACAAAAAATATGATATAAAATATTATTATTTAATTAAGAAAGAAAAATATTATAATTATATTTGACAGTAGTAAAATACAGATTTATAAATATAATTAAAGATATTTAATATAAAAATATCCCAAACTATTAATTATATAAAAAGAAAGGAAAATATTATGAGACCTTTTTATGAAATAGAACAAATGATTATTGCTCATTATAATAATGACGATGATAGTTTTAATAGTTTTGCAAGAGCAGTAATAGACTATTATAGAAAAGATGGAAATATATTAGGTGCAGAAGAATTAGAAGAAATTATGACAACAGGTCATTTAGAACCAAGAACTAACAGACCTAAATTTTTACAAGAGACAACTCCTATTTATCCAGAAAAAGATAATAGTGTTTCTGACAATACAAATGATTTTTCTAACATAGAAACAGTAGAAGAAAAGAAAAATGATATTACAGAAAGTATAGAAGATAATGATATTCAAGAAAAACCTAAAAGGCATAGAAGAACAAAGGCTGAAATGTTATTAGCAAAACAGCAGGAAGAAAATTCTGTTAAACAAGATAGTACTGTTAAAACTAAGAGACATAGACGTACTAAATCCGAATTACTAGCTGCTGGATATTATAATAATAAATAAATATCTTTATAAAGAAAGACTGTATATTGATTATTTAAATAAAATCAATAACACAGTCTTTTTATTATTTTTACAAAAAAGTGGTTTTTATTATCTTAAAAGTGTGCTTTTTTTTCACTTTAGCACAATATTATTTTATATTAAAAATGAAAGGAGCAAACAGTGAATGAGGTACTAAAAATAAAAAAAGAATATAATACGCTTAAAGAAAAATTTTTAAGCAATGGGATTGGAGAATATAAAATATTATTAGAAGAAATATGGAATAAAATGATAATAGGAGATGAAAATATTATACAAGTTCCATTCAGATATAATAAATATATATCCTCTTTGTCTCATATAGGTTTTAATGCAACTTTAACAATGGATTTAGATTGTTTAGTTGTGCAGATTACTATGCAGGAAAATTAAAAAAAGAAAGGTAATTAAAGAATGAGTATTGGAATATTTATAGCTGTAGTAGTTGTAGCTTTATTATTAATGAGTTATATAAAAGCACCAACAGATAAGGCTTTTATTGTATCAGGCTTAAGAAAAAAGCCTAAGTATGTAATAGGAAGGTCAGCACTTCGTATTCCATTTTTACAGAGAGTAGATAAGCTTGATTTAAAAATGATTAGTGTTGATGTAAAAACTAAGGAGTCAGTTCCTACAAATGAATATATTAATGTAAATATTGATTCAGCAGTTAAAATTAAGGTTGGTTTATCACCAGATATGTTAGAAAAGGCAGCTAATAACTTCTTAAATAAAAATGATTTATATATTAGAGACCAGGTTGTTGATGTTCTTGAAGGTAATGTAAGAGAGATTATTGGACAGATGAAGCTTGAAGAAATTGTTCAGGATAGAAAGTTATTTGCTGAAAAGGTACAGGAAAATGCTGCTCCAGATATGGAAAAGATGGGGCTTGAAATAGTAAGTTTTAATGTTCAGAATGTTACAGATGAAGGTAATGTTATTGAAAACTTAGGTATTGATAGAGTAGTAAGTATTTCTAAATCAGCACAAATTTCAAGAGCAGAAAGTGAAAGAGATATTGCTGTTGCTAAAGCTAATGCTGAAAAACAGGCTAATGATGCAAGAATTGAAGCAGAAACAGCTATTGCAGAAAGAAATAACGAACTTGAAATTAAAAAGCAGGAATTAAAAAAGGCTGCTGATATTAGAAAAGCTGAAGCAGATGCCGCTTATGAAATTCAGGAACAGGAACAGAGAAAGACAATTGAGATTACAACTGCAAATGCAAATATAGCAAAGCAGGAAAAGGAGATTGAACTTAGAGAAAAGGAAATTGCTGTTAAGGAAAAGACACTTGATGCTGAAATCCGTAAACAGGCAGAAGCAGAAAAGTATGCCGCACAGCAGAAGGCAGATGCAGACCTTTATTTAAGACAGAAGGAAGCAGAAGCAAAGCAGTTTGAAATTGTTAAACAAGCTGAGGCTAAGAAATCACAGGCAGAAGCAGATAGATTTGCTAAGGAACAGGAAGCAGAAGCTATTAAGGCACAGGGATTAGCAGAAGCAGAGAGCATTAAGGCTAAAGGTGTTGCTGATGCTGAAAGTATTAAGGCAAAGGGTATGGCAGAAGCAGAAGCTATGGAAAAGAAGGCAACTGCCTATGAGAAGTATGGTAAGGCTGCTATGACTGATATGATTATTAAGATACTTCCAGAAATGGCAGGACAGATTGCTAAACCTCTTGAAGCCATTGATAAGGTTACTATTATTGATGGTTGTAATGGTGAAACAGGGGTAGGTTCATTTAGTGGTAATGTTCCTTCAGTACTTGCAAAGACTATTGAATCTGTTAAGGAAACAACAGGATTTGACCTTACAGAGGTTATGAAAGCTAATACATATGATGCTAAGACAACTAAGAATGTTAATTTTACAGGACTTCCTAATGAAGTTAATGTAGATGCTTCTAATGTTTCTGATATAGAAGATGTGTTTGAAAATACTGATTTTGATAAGGCTATGAAAAAGCTTTCTGATTAATATTAAATATATAATTTTGATTATAGGCACTAATTAATATTTTAGTTAGTGTCTATTTTTATATTTATATAAAAGATTGAAAATTTTTTTTACTTTAGAAAAATTAAAATATACTATTTTTTATCTTTTTTACACTATTATATAAAACAATAAAAATTGAGGATTTATATTATGAAAGATTGGATAAAAAATATTCATACCATTGATAAGACTTGTGTAAATTCTGAAGGGGAATATTATAAATATACAGAATTTAACAGAAAGCCAATATCTTTATATATCGTTGTAACAAGAGATTGTAATGCCAGATGTCCTTTTTGTGAATATAGAGGAAAACTAAAAAAAATCAATATCAATAAATTTGAAGAAATTTTTATTGAGTTAAGTAAATATTATGATATTACAACAGTTCATTTTACAGGTGGAGAACCTACCTTAGAATTAGATACAATTAATGTATTAAGCAAAGTCATAAAAGAAATTTCTCCTTTAACTAAAACAAGCGTTAACACCAATGGAATATTCTTAAATGAATTGTCTAATATAGATACAATAGATAATATTGCTTTAAGCAGACACACTATTATAGATAAAGATAATTTTAATATTTTTAGAACCAATAATATCGCTACATATGAAAATATTTATAATAATAATTATAAGGAAAAAATTCATTTAAGCTGTAATCTTATAAAAGGATATATAGATAGTAGTGATAAAATATTAGAATATCTTGAAATGGCATCTAAATTAGATATTAATGATGTAGGTTTTGTTAGTCTTATGCATATAAATAATTATTGTGAAGAAAATTTTGTAGAATTTAGTAATATAATTCCAAAGGAAAAGGATTTTTTTAATAAAACAAGAGATTATAAATGTATTAATAATAAAAATATAATTACTTGCAAGTGTGAAAATTATCTTTATAGAGCTAAAAATATGAATTTTATATCAATGTATCATAGATATGCTATTAAGAATAATGAAAAAGCAGATTTTCTTGTTTATGAAAACAATCATTTAAAACAAGGCTTTAATGGAAATATATTAATATAAAATAAGGAGATAATAATGAATAATATAAGAGAATATTTTTATGAGGTATATAAGAGAGATTGGATTAATACACATATATCCAATGAAAGATATATAGGGACTATGAATGAATATTATAAGGAAAAGAAAGATAATATAAATTATCCTGATTTTCCTTCATTTAAAGACTATATAGAAGAAAATGGTTTTGATTTTGGAGAAATTTATTGTAGTTATGATGAATTTTTGGATTTTGAATATCAACAGAAAAATTATTGGAAAAGTTTAATTAATGATGAAGAGATTTATGGTGAATATTTAGAAGATTTAGAGATATTAAAAGAAGAAGAAAAAACGGATAATTTAGAAATATAGAAAGGAAAAGATATGGAAGAAAATGTAACAGAAGAAATGATAGACCTGTTAAAAAAAGTAGCTGATTTATGTTGCAAGGCAAGTGAAGAAGTTTATGATGATGATAAAGAAAATGGAACAGCAAATATATTAAATTTATGTGATAAGTTACAGGAAGCTATAGATGAATATGTTTTAGATTATGACTGTAAAAAAATATTAGAAAATGATGAATTAGAGTATTAAAAAAATATATTATCATAAGGAGAAAAAATATGGAACAGATTATTAAAGAATTAAAAGAAGCAGGATATGATTATGGAGTAGCTATTGCAACTAAAGCAGAAATTAAAGCTGGAGCTGCTTGTGGTCAATTAAGTTTAATAGTTGAAAAGAGTTCAGATAAAAATATGAATTTTTAATATAAGGAGTCTAATATGAAACATAATTTAAAAACAATTTCATTTATGATAGCATCATTTAAAGATATTGTAAATACATTTGGGATGAATGAAAAATCAATAGCTTTTTTCAAGAAAAATATAGAAGGATTATCTGCTATAAGTCAGGTTACTCCATCAGATATCAATTTAATATATGATGTGTTAAATTTTAATGATAAAAATATCAGTCCAGAAAAAAGAATTTCTTTTTTAAATGAATATGTAAAAGCAATAAACAAGGTTCATACCGTTAAGAATAAGGAAACAATTTTTTATATTATTAATGATTTAAAGGATGCTAATGTAATTTCAGAAAAAACTAAAAGAAATGTACTAGAAACTTTAGATATAGATGAAACTCTTTATAAACAAAATTCAATTAAAGAAAATAATAATTTTGGAAATTATTCATTTAATAAAACTGAAATTGAGAAATATAATGAAATAATTAAAGGCAATAAAAATCTACATATAAAAATCAAAAATGAAAATGAAAATGCTGTATGTTCTTGTGACAGACCTTATTACATCTATAAGCTGAAAAATTTTTTAGATATATTTGCTAATAGATATGAAGAAAATAATGCATTAAAAGCCTTAAAAGATGGAGATTTTATTATAGGACAAGAAGAGAGTTCTCCATCAGGAGACCCTTGTAGAGGCTGTAGAGGGTTTATTACAACATTTAGAGAAGATACAAAGATTAAAGCCGAATTCTTAAAAATTAATTGGAATAAAATAATTACTGAATTGGATATTAATAATTACAAACACAATGATGATTTTGATTATGATTATTAATTAATAACATTAAAAAAAGAGACTAAGTAAGATTATTTTAGTATCTTTTTTTAATGTCTAATGCACTATTATATTATAAAGATAAAAAGGAGCTATTAAAAAGATGAAAGAAGTAACAAGTAGAGAGTTTGCTAATGGAAAGGTATATATGTTAATGACTGATGATAACTACCCAATAGAAACAACAGATACTTTTTTACCTTTCTATACAAAGAATTGTATTAATGAACACACGAATGAACTTAAAGAAGATGTGCTGGGTTCAAGAGAAGAAAGATGGATGATTGGTGTTAGTTGTATGAGTGGTTGTCCTGTAAGATGTCAGTTTTGTAATACTGGAAAATTAAAAAGGTATAGAAATCTATCTGCAAAAGAGATATATGAACAGGTTGTTTTTATATTAGACAAGCATCCAGAGATAAAAGAGATTGATAGTAAGGAATTTAAGATTAATTATACAAGAATGGGAGAACCTTTTCTTAATATTGAAGCTGTAAAAGAAGCTATCACTCTTATAGATAATGAGCCAAGACTAAAGAATGTCAAAATACATCATTATATAAGCACAATAGGACTTAAAGGCAGTGATTTTAGTTTTATAAAGGATAATATTACTTTACAAATTAGCTTACATAGTCTTAATGAAGATAGAAGACACAATCTTATTCCTATAGATGGACTTATGAGTATAAAAGAACTTGGCGAAATAAGGACAGAAAGTAATCTTAAGACAACTGTCAATATGACGCTTGTAGACATAAAAGACTTTGATATTGATATTATGAAAAAGTATTTTGACCCTAAGTATTTTTTTATTAAGCTTAGTCCTATTAATGAGAATGAGGTTAGTAAGGAACATAATATGGGTAAAGGTATTATTCATAGAGAAAATTTAATATAACATTTTTTTATTATATCTTCTTAAGTTCTTATTTTTAGGATTTAAGAAGATATTTTTTTATATTCTTTTATTGTATTCTATCCCATAAATAGGGTATAATTAATTATAAAAGATTGAATATGAATAAATATATATTAATGCATAAAAATATTGAAGTAGCTTTAATGGATTTAGATGAAAATGATAGAAATGCAAAACCAATAAAATAGAAAATATTATTAATTTAGATTAAAAGTAAAAGAACTCTTGAAAAAAAGGGTTCTTTTTTTTACTTTTACCACACTATTATAGTATAGATAAAACTTAATGAAAAAGTAGAAATATGTGTTTCACTAGAAAGGAGACATAACAATGTATAGAGTCGAATGGTTAGATATGGATGGAGAAATTAAGATAGTTAGAGGGTTTAAAACAAGTGGAAAAGCACACGAATGGATTAGAACACACTGTTTTGATTTAGATTTTGAACATCCTATGGTGCTTTATGACGAAAAATAATGAAATGTCTTTCATTGGAAAGGAATGATAAAAATGGATATTAGAATTTATGATATTGAAAATCTTCCATTAGGTACAAGGGTGACTTTAGTTACTTGTGATGGATTAAAATATCCAGCAGTTGTATTTGGAAATAGATTTGGATTTGGAAATGGAAGTTATATGGAAATGGAAATTTGCAAAGAAAAAAATATGGCTGTATTTCTGGCTTAGAAATACGTGTTTCATTTGGAGAGTGAGGTAATATATGTATACAAGCGAATTATCATTAGATGAAAGAGTTGTTATAACGATAGATTTGTTAAAAGATACCATAAAATGTCAAGAGTCAAAAATGAAAATTGCCGATAAAAGAGGAAACGATGCAGACTATATAAAAGCATATGAATTATCTTCATTCTGCGAACAGATTAAAGATATATTAGATGGCAATTATGATATGACTGAATGAAACTAAGAATTCAAGAAAAGGAGCGAAAGTGAAATGATGGAAAATATTTATTTTACAACAATAAATGGCACACTTGTTAATAATTATGATATTGCAAAAGCTGCCATCATTAATGGAGATTTTATTAATGAAAATAATTTTGATGAGGTACGGAGATATGCAAGTACCTGTAGGGGAATTATAAAGGAAATTAGACCGTCCATTAAGAAGTGTTTGCAGAATGGTGAGAAGGTTACGGCAATTAAGTTGTATTACATTAGACATCCTGGTATTGGATTGAAAGAAGTCAAAGAAGCAGTTGATATTATGGAAGCGAAAATGAAAAGTAAAAATACAATCTAGTCACTAGACAAAGGCAGTTAGGAGAATACTTATAAATAAGATTAAATATGACGCAGCTATAAATACATTATTTAATAAAGTTAAAAAAGCTAGTATAAATGAAGACCCTGAAACTTATATTCCACTTATGGATTTATTACGCTCAGAGTTAAAAGATTATTCTAAAGAAGATTTTTATGATTCATTATGTTATTTAGCAGATAAAACAAGTAAGACAAAAGATGATTTAGAAAGGGAATAATGCGAATGAATACAAATTTGATTTTACATACTTTGTTAGTGATTATTTGTATAAATAATATCCGTACTAAAAAGAATAAATCATCTAAGATTTTATGGACTTTATCAGGATTATGTTTTTCAATTTGCCTTATGTTAGACATCATACAGATGATTTAGTATTTTTATATCTATTTTTTTGATAAGGATATTTAACAGAGTTTGAGTAAATATAATGAATAAGGAAAATAATATGGAAAAATATATGACAGATGAAGAATGTGATAGTTGTATGTTTTGCGATGTTTATTATGATAATAATAGATAGTTGATTAGGGAGAAAAAGTATGAAAAACTATGATATTTATTCAAAAATTTTTTATGGGAAAGTAGGTTCAGGAAAGACAACAAGGATTATTAACGATTTAAGAAAATTAATAACAAAATATCCCGATATTAAAATCTTTATCATGGAAGATTTTCCTGAAATAAAAGATGGTATAAAGGATTTTGTATCTATAGAGAATATTTCTACTGCTTTAAATGATGATATTGATTTAATTGTAGTAGGAGATTATGTAACAAAGAATATACCTATATCTTTATTAACGCCTTATATTTATTATAAACCTATATATTTTGAACTAAGAACCGAAAAAGAATTAGAAGTTATAAAATCAGAAAGATAAAAGTATAAAAGAAGTCAAGGAATTAATTAAAAAATATGATAACACTCATACACTATTATAATATTATTATAGTGAAATAATAAGGCTATTTTATAGAAAGGGGAAAAGATGTTTAATTTTGTTTATGTAATTGACTCTTGTACAAGTGAAATGATAGAAGTTTTAAAAATGATAGTAATGATAGGAGAATGTATACTTATAATCGGAGCTGGTGCAATCTCTTTATCAAGTTTTTACTGGGCTTTCGATAAAATAAAAGGTAAAACTGTACTTATCGCAATATCCATTATGTTTACAGGTTTTATTGTAGCAGCAATAGGTATTGGAAATCTTAACCGGAATATAAAAACTGTAATTAAAAACGATTATCCTGATGCAGTAATAATAAATATGACAGCTAAAGATAAGACTTTATACGGTACTTTTCAAGCAAATAAAGCGGAGTATTGTTATAAGATTGAAAATAATCAGCTACAAATATGGGAAAAAGACTAAAAAAACTGAGAGATAAATTATGACTCTGAAAGGAATGTAAAATATGTCAATTAGTAAAACGGGTTGTACTTATTCAATAACAAAAGAAGATTTGGAATGTGAATATAAAAAATGATTTTCAGATGATGCAAAAGCAGTATGCGGTCTTATATTGGAGATTTTACAAGACCAACGCTTTGAAATTCTTAATAGCCCTAATGATGAGATTGCTTTACAAACAATTAATATAAGCATTAAGTCTGTTTAAGATAGGCTTGATAAATACAATAACAATAAATAAAGAGGTAATTAATATGGATAGATTGACAAAAGTAATGCAGTGTAATGATGGTAATAAGTTGTATGATTTTTCAAATGAAGTTGAAAAAAATATTAAAGACTTTTCATCAAGGCTTGAATTAATGTTTGAAAAGCTTGCTATGTACGAAGATTTAGAAGAACATGGCAAATTGCTTCAACTCCCTTGTAATATAGACGATAATCTGTATTATTTTGATGAAAATAATCCTGATGGAAATGAGATTTTAAAATGTACTGTAATAGAGTTTAAACATAATAGAAGAGGTATTGAGTACATAATTGGAGATTATTTTTCTAAAACAGAAGGTATAACCTATAAAATAGGTATTAAGCCATCTGAAATAGGAGTTAATGCTTTCTACAATGAAGCTGAAGCTTATGCAAAATTAGATTTGGAAGTAACAATAGGACAGACCTTATATGTTATTCCTGTAGACGGTCAGTATATAAGAAAGGCTGAAGTAGTATCAATAAATCCACACTATTATAATGATGCAGGATTTAAACTATCTGAGATGAGCAGTAAGGACTATAAGTATTATCTTGATGTTAAAGTAAGATACCTTGATGATATTCATACAGACTTACCTGTAACAGTAACATTCAGACTTAAAGACTTTAAAGATGAAGTTATTTTTACATCTGAAGAAGAAGCCAAAGAAAAACTTGCAAAATTAAAAGGTGAAATCAAGGAATTATGATAGTTCAATAGAAACTGATGAAATAGATTTAGATTAAATACAAATAGGGCTTATTTTTTTATAAATAGGCTCTTTTTTTATATTTAATTTATTTTAAGGAAATTTTAAAATAATGATTAAAAATAAGAATTCTATATATCCATTATTATTATATATTTCAATTGTATTAAAAAAAGGAGTAAACTTTAATTATGTTAAAAAAAACGAAAATTTAAGAGAAAATAATAATAATATGACACAAGAAATGATAGATATATTAAAAAATATATCAGATTTATGTTATAAGGCAAGTAATGAAGTCTATGAGGATGATGATTAAAAAAAAGGAACTGCGAAGATATTAAGTTTAGGTGATAATTTAAGTGAAGTTATTGATGATTATATAGATAATTATGAGAAAGATTATGAAGATATAGAATTAGATTAAGTAGTAGGAGATATAAATATATGTTTAATAGATATAAAAAAAATATCCTGCTGGGTATGTTGATTTATGTAAGTTTGTAAGATTTTATAATGACTGTCATTATAATGAAAACGGCATAACAAATAAAGATAAATACCATTATAAATATCGTAGTTTTTATTTACAAGGTGCTTCAAATGAAGATTGGACTGCTATTAGTCTTAGTCAAGAAAGAGCAAGGGATTAAATTTTAAAATTTATGTCTGAATATCCAGAAGCAAAAAAAGCAGGCTACATAATAGACGAAAAAAAATAAAGAAAAAGATATTCGTTTAACGAAGGCATTTCATAAACTTAATATAAATTATAAAGAAGCTTATGAAATACAATGAATATTTAGATAATCAAATAATATCTGCACTAGAACGACAATATTCTTCTGATAATAAAAATAATATAAAAGATAATAATAAATATGATTATGATAGATAAATTTAGATAATAATATTTAAAGCAAATAGCAATAAAATAAAAACTTATAAAAGACATCTATAAAGAATATAGATGTTTTTTTTGTATTTTTTTTAACTTTTTCCCATTATTATTATAAGAATTTTTACAGAAAAAGAGAATATTTGTATTTTTGTTTTAATATGGTATAATGGAGGAAAGTTTATGTTTAGTAAAAGAGAGACAGAACTTAATAAAAGGTATATATATACAGAAAGAGGATATATGCACTTAAATGATGTACTTAGTAAAATAAATCAAAAAGGTCAGATATTTTCATTAAATCCTAATTTTACAACAATAAGATATATAGATAAAAACGAATATGATAATGATGTATATGAATATGTTGAACCAACATTTTTTGAGGAAAATGAAGATAATAGTAATGAAGACAATCCTAAATTTATAATTATTTCAGCTCCAGGAGCAACAGGTAAAACTGCATTAGCAAAACATATATGTCGTAAATATAATGGAATATATTGGGATTTGCCAGATACAAAAGTAGCTGAATATAGTTTTCAGGGAACAATTATGGAAGCAATTGGCAATGATAAAATTAGTTCCTTTATTCAAAGCTTAATAGATGGTTCTAGTTTTCTGGTTATAGATGCATTTGATGAAGCCGAAACAGGTTCAGGAAGAACAGGTATTGAATTTTTTTTAAGAGATTTTAATAATATTACTATAAATAATAAAGAAACTTGTGCTGTATTATTAGCAAGAACCGAAAGTGCATTATTTATAAAGAAATATTTTCAGGATAATAATATCTCTTATAATCATTATGAGGTAAGTTATTTTGAAGAAGATAATGCAAAAACATATATAAAAAATGGATTAAAAAAGAGAAATATTCCAATTACTAATATTGTAAATGAATGTATAGAAGCTCAGTTTGAAGAAATTAAACGAATATTAATGAATAAAAATACTAATTCATTTTTAGGGTATGCTCCAGTATTAAATGCTTTGTCAGCTTCATATGATGAAGAAAGAAATACTTTAAATTTACTTAAAAATACATATAATTCAGAAAGTAACTGTCATTTATTAAAAGCTATTATGGACTCTTTATTAACAAGAGAACGTGACAAATTTATAAAATCTTTAAAAATAAAGCTATCTAATGAAATAAATAATTTTTCTGATGAAGTTTATGGCCCTAAAGAACAGATTTTAAGAATTTTTGGACAGGTTTTGTATAATGATAGTAATTTCTTCATAGAGTCTCATAAGGAAATACCTGCTCAATATTATGAAGAATATTTAGAAGCTGTTAATGCACAATTACCTCAACACCCATTCATAAAATCAAAAGACAAAAATGGTCAGATTAATTATGAATTTACAGGAATTGTTTTTAGTGATTACATAATATCTTATATGTTGTCATTAGATGATTATAAAGATTTTGCAGAAGAATATGTTTCAGAAAGAAAATATAATCCTTCTCCATTATTGATAGAGTTTTATACTATTTTTTCTAAAAATACAATATCAGGTAAAAATATAGCTCTTATGTATAATTCATTAAAAGCACATACACAGACAGGAGATAAAACATATATTTATATAAATGGTGATAAAAATGATTGTTCTGTTGAATTTTTGCTTGAAAGAAAAAATGTAAAATACCTTTCTATTGAATTTAATATATATGATATTCAAAAAGGAATTTATATAAATCAGTTGTCAAATTGTTATATTGATATTGGGTCAGATGTTTATGTAGGAGCTGTTAATAGTGAGTCACGTATTTGCAATTCAATAATTAATTGTAATAGAATAATATGGGGTAGTGAGTATGTCTCAATTGAAGCTTACTCTCCAGGAGAGACTTCTTTAATCTGTGAAGAAATGGGCTATATAACCCAGACTATTCCTAAATTTGAAATAAAAACAGATTATGATAAGAATTTTAAAGTGTATTGTCCATCATTAAAAGGATATTATAGATTATTACCTTATCTTAATGAAGAAAACAATAATGATAATACTGATGATTTTATTGTTTTTGCAAATGTACTTAGAAGAATTTTTAGTTGCTTGCGTTCTCATAGTAAAGATGCTCCTGCAAGAAAAATGGATTTCATTGATAATCGTATTATTAATAATAATGAAGCAAAATTAAACATTTTAAAATTCCTTATAAATATAGGTTTATTATATACAGATGAACAGGATTGGCTTTATAAACTAAAAACAGATGAATTATCAACATATTCTATAAAATGGAATAATGTTCGTGATGGAGATTTTGCTTCTTTGGAGACATTATATAATAAGTATACTACTGATAAATAATGATAATATAAATAATACAATTGTGAGCTTATTTTTATAAAAAAATAGGCTCTTTTTTTTATATTTGCAACAATATTATTATATAAATTAATTATTTAAATATGTCTAATGGAAAGGAAGATATAATATGTTTAATAGTGTTCCTTTAACATTATTTACAAATACATATAATAGAAAAAATAATAAGAGTTTTTTTAATAATGAAAAAAAGATTAACGAAAATATCAAAAAAATTATATTAGAAGGAGATACTTATATGGATATAAAGACAGATAAAACAGTATTAATGTTTATTGCTGACAATAAATAGTGTACTTGGATTTTACGAAAGAATGAAGAAACAATAAGTACTGGAGATATATCTGAATGCTTACAGACAATTTTTTCAAATTATGATGTAAAGGGAATTAATTTAGTTCCAACAAAGTTTGATGAACATTGCATATTACAATATTTTATTATGGTTAAAATCTAAATGGAGAATACTATGTATACTAACATATAAGCTTTTTATGTTTAAGTATGCCATATATAAACAGATAAAATAATTTTATTAGAGAGATGAAAAATAATGAATATCGAATATAATATTACTCTAAAATACACAAAAAACAATATTATAGATTTTTTGTGTAGAGATGATGATAAAAAATGGTTTTTACATAAGAATGATTTAAAAAATTATATAGAAAAATATATTTCAAAAATTCCTGAACCAATATTAAAAGCTTTTGATAAAGAAGGATGGAAAATAATTTTAACAAATGAAAACTTAGAAGATAAGTTTGGTTATGATTTTGAAATATATGGAGTTACAGATAAAAATTACAAAACAATATATACTTATGCATATCCTGTAGCAATAACTTACGGTTTGGGTCACGAAATAGGCCATTTTGTTGATATATTTTTAGGAAATATTTCAAGAACTAACCAATGGAAGAATATATGTAAACAACATAAAGAATTATCAGATATGCCAATATATTATTTTACATTAAATAAATGCGAATTTTATGATGAAGAATATTTTGCAGATAGCTTTTTATTATTTCTTAATGACAAGACATTGCTTAAAAGATGTAATGAAAGTGCATATAATTTATTTGATAGGTTATTTAATAATATAGATATAATTATAGATATAATATCAAAAGGTTAATAAAAAAAGGAGAAAATATGAACTATAATATTATTATTACTTTAATGTTAATTATTCCTATACTAATGTTTTGTATTTATTATTGTTTTGCAGGAATAAAAGAAGAAAATATATGGGATAATCCATCAATAGATAGAGGATGTATATGTGCAATTATTGGTTTTATTAACTTTGTATGTTTTGTAGCATTTGAGATTAATAATAGTATTTTTACAACCATACTGATTATTATTGAAGTTCCTATTTTAATATGGACTGTATTTACAAAATGTTTTAATAAATTTGAAAATAAAAAAAGGTTATATAGCGAATTGTTATATATATATAATCAGGAAGATTTAACTGATTTTAAAAAGCATATGACACGAAAAGAACAAATAGAGTTTCTTAAAAGTATTAAGATTGAATGTTTGGATAGAACCAGAGAAGAAAATATAAATAGTGATGGAGAAAAAGTTGTTACAACTAAGGATATTTACCAATATATCCCATTAATCGAAAATGAAGAAGATTTAGAATATTGGGAAGATATTTTAAGAAAGGAATAACTTATGACTTTTAAAGAAGCAAGAAAACAAGCAAGAGAAATAGCTATCAAAATAGACCATTGGTGTTATATGTATAAAGATAGTGGGAAAAATAATTATTACGTTTCAAAGAATGTAGATTATAGTGCTGACCCCAAAACAAGTTATTATGTACATAAAAGCGGAAAAATTATAAATATGTATCTTTATGAAAAAATAAATAAAAACCTTAAAAAAAGAGGTATATACACTTATCCATTCTCTCCTGTAATTATGTATCAAGTAAAAAGCTTTAGAAAAGAAGTTTTATGTAAGTGAAGGAGCGTTTTATGATAAAAGACAAAATAGAAGAAATTATAAAAAAATATTATCATTTATCAGATGATTATTATAGTGAATATAGATATGATAAGAATAATATAGAATATAATATTAAAGATGAATTAGAGCAGTTTTGTATTAAAAATAGACTTCTATATAAAGTTAAAAAATGTGTTGACCCAGAAAAAGAAGCATATAGTAGTGATTTACTTATATTAACATTTATAGATAAAAATAATAAACTTCAATTATATACTATTTATATAACTTAGAAAATTTTTTAGAGAGAAGTATACATGTTTATCCATTCTCACTTATTATTATGAATTATTTAGAAGATAGAGGTAACATTTATGAATAAAAAGAGAAATATTAAATATTATATTGTGGTGTTAGTTATAGGAATACTAATTGCGTCTACATACTGGCTTCCTATTTTTGCTGTTGCTATAAATAGAAGTTTATCTATGAATGATAGTTTTTTATTATTACAAACCCAATTCCCAGAAGTTATAAATACATTAAGATGTTATTCAATTATCGGAAGTGTAGCTATTGGATATTCAATAGGAGCAATATTTTTTGAAAAGAAGTGTAGAAGATTTGAATAAAAATTTTGTAAAGAAAGGCTGTTTATTTTATGGAAAAAGGTAATAGAAATTTATTAATTATTTTAATAATTGTAATTATAAGTAGCATAATAGGGTTTACTTATTTTGTTTATAGTTCTAAAAAAATAAGTAAAGAAAATGCTATAAAATATGAAGAAGAAAAAGATAAGCCTGAATTTAATGCTCTTACTAAAAAGAATATTTCTATTTATAAATTATCAGATACAGAAAATACAGAATATTTTGTAAAATTTTATGATACATATTCAGGTTCTAGTAATTATTATCCAATAGGTACAAATTTATCTGGAAATATTATTTTATCAAGAAATTTAAAAGATAACGCTCAATTAATGATTATTAATGATAAAGTACTTATGCTTGAAAATTAATTTACCGCAATCTCCGAAGCTTTAGCTTCGGGGTTAAGGTAACAAGATATTAGCCGACCTAAGTCAGCGGAAAGGAGAAATTGATATGATTAAAACCAATAGAGCTATTGTTTATAGATTGTATCCAAATAAAAAGCAAGCAGAATTTTTTCAAAAGACTTTTGGATGTGTAAGATTTGTATATAATCAGATGCTTTCCGTTCAAGAAGAACGATATAAAAATAATAAAAGTCATCTTAGTAAATTTGATATGAACTTTTATTGTAATCATAATCTTAAAACTGAATATACTTGGCTTAAAGAAATAGATAAGTTCGCTTTAACAAATGCAATATATCACTTGGAAGATGGCTACCAAAGAATGTTTAAACATCTTGGAAAGCATCCAAAGTATAAGAATAAGCATAAAACAAAGAAATCATATACTACAAATTTTACAAATAACAATATCGAAGTTGGAGAGAATTATATTAAGCTTCCAAAAGTCGGTAAAGTTAAAGCTAAAATCAGTCTTGATACAAGATATTTACAAATTAAGTCAGCTACAATTACTCAAAACAGGGATGAAACCTATCAGGTATCTATTCTTTTTGAGATTATAGAAGAAGAACCAGTACAAGTCATTCCTACTAAAAATAATACAACTGGTTTAGATTATAAATCAGATGGGTTGTATGTAAGTGATACAGGAGTAGTTGCCAATATGCCACATTATTACAAGCAGTCTGCGAATAGCCTTGCTAAACAGCAAAGAAAACTTCGTAATAAAGTAATTGGCAGTAAAAATTATTATAAACAGCAGAAAAAGGTCGCTAAAATTCATAAACACATAGTAAATCAGAGAAAAGATTATTTACATAAACAATCTACTGCGATAGCCAAACAGTATGCTTATGTATGTGTAGAGAGTCTTAATATGAGAGCTATATCAAATAAGGGTTTTGGTAATGGTAAAGCTACATTGGATAATGGTTATGGAATGTTTTTAGATATGTTAGCTTATAAATTACAGGAACGAGGTGGAAAGCTTGTTAAAGTAGATAAATGGTTTCCATCAAGTCAGATATGTAATTGCTGTAGATTCCAAAATCCAATATTGAAAGACCTAACTATTAGGCATTGGAATTGTCCTAATTGTGGAACAACTAATATAGATAGGGATATAAATGCAGCTAAAAATATAAAACAAGAAGGATTAAGATTGTTAGGTATAGCTTAGTAATCTAAAACATGGTAGGTATGGACGATACCGAACCTAAAAGTCTGTAGACATTGTGGGAAAACTACCAAAAGGTGTGATAATAACTGTAATGGATGAAGCAGGAATCCCTTGAGCTTTAGCTTTGGGGAGCGTCAAAGTAGAAGGATATGTGGCAGTACAGGTGATGGTCATAACTGTAGTGTTGGTTTATGGAATATAACTGAAATAGTAAACGAAACAGAGAAAGCAAGTATTACTAATGAATTGTTAAAAGATAATAATAATTATTATAAAATAAATACATCCGATTTAGTAAAAGATGAAACATTATTAAAATAACTATAACATATATTTTATAAGGGATTATTTTTTTAAGAAATAATCTCTTTTTTTACACCTTAATACACTATTATTATAAATAGCAAACAATATAAAGGAGAAAAATATGAATTTATTAGAACATTATATAGAAAAGATATATTCAAAAACAGATATTACAGAAGAATATCGTAAAAAAGTAAATAACGCTATTACAGAAAAATATTATCTTGTTGATATGACTTATAATAGTTATGGTTCAGTTACCAGGACAAAAAAGATGATGAGTGAAAGTGAGTATAATAAGATGATAGAAAAAGGATATTTTATGGCATAGAAAAGAGATTAATTTATGGATATTAATAATGTATTAGAATTTAGTAATATTAAATCACAATATAGTCATACAGATATTGTTTTAAAAAATATTGAAATTTTATCTACTGATATTTTAAAAAATATAAATCTAACAGAAGAAGATAAGAATTATATCTGCAATGAAATAATTCTTGCTACAGGAGCATTAGAAAGAATAAAGACAATATTAAATGATAAGTTAAATGATAGTATAGATTAAAAGGAATATATAATTTTATGAAAACTAAGAAAACACTAAAATTAGAACAAGATATATATAATGCTACAAAGAAAGTGGGAGTCTTTGGATGTTTTGAAGTGACAATAGGTTTCTTTGGTAAAGAAAGAGTAGATTATATGACATATGATACAAAAGGTATTTTTAGATGTTATGAAATAAAGGTAAGTAAGTCTGATTTTCATAGTAATGCTAAATTAAGCTTTGTAGGCCATTATAATTATTATGTCTTTACAAGAAAATTATATGAAGAGGTTAAAGATGAAATACCTGACTGGGTTGGAATTTATGTAGGCGAAAACCTTGTAAAATCCCCTAAAAAGCAAGACATAGACGATATGATATATAAATATAGAAGAACTATAAATGGTCGCTCTAGTGAGCTTACAATACCTTATACAGATATGTTAAAAGAGAGTTTAATAAGGTCACTATACAGAGAAGCTAATAAATGGTATACTTCTAATTACTAATTAAAAGGTGGTACTTAAACTATGATGATAGCTTTAACATATAGATGTAATATGGGATGTACTCATTGTATTTCAGATTGTAAACAAAATGGAATAGATATGGATAAAGAAACTCTTATTAATGCTCTTAATTTTGTAAATAAATATAAGATAAAGGTTTTAGTATTTTCAGGAGGAGAACCTTTTGAACATCCAGACATAATATCTTTATTAGATATTATAGAAGAAAAATTAGATAAAAATATACCAATAAGTTTTGCAACTAATGGGAGAATTTTAGCAGATAACATAGAAATTTATGAAAGAACATCTGAATTAGTTAAAAAGAACAAGAAAAGAATAATTATACAGGTAACAGATGATGATAGATTTTATCCACAAAAACTTAATGAAAAACAAAGATATAGATTAGAAAAGATAGGTGCTATTATAGAAGGAGTTCCTAGTTATACATCAGATAGAAATAAGTGTTTATATCCACAAGGCAGAGCTTTAGATAATTTTGATGAGTCTTATTACTATACTATTGCTCCTAAATGCGTTAATATACGATTATTGATAAAACAGAATATTAATAAAATTTCAAGTATATGTGATACTTTATTTATGAGAGGAAAAATCTGTACTCCAGTAATTTCTCCAAATGGTATGATAAAAATAGGAGAGTCTGCTTTATGTCCTGAAGTAGCTTCAATTTTAGATAGTGAAAAAGACATTATAAATAAAATATCTCATTTTAATTGTAGACAGTGTATATATTCTTTTGAACAGCTAAAAAAATATAATCTACCTGCATATAACTTATTAGAAATGGAGTAATTATGGGAAATTATTATGAGGGAAATATTCGATTTATATTAAGAAAAGATTTACCAGAGTTTATAATGGATGCTTTATTATTTATACAAGATAAAGACTTTAAAATGCCTAAAAAATATTCAGGAATAGATATTTTTAATGAAGAAAACAGAAATAAAGTTAATATTGACTTCTCTGCTATAATAGATAATATAGACAATACTATGTTTATAGATAAGGATAATTATAAATATATCATAAATACATATAAAAATCAGATTATAGGTTATGAATTATTTGTTTCAATCGTTCTAAATGGTAAGGGCAATTATAATAATATTGGAGATAAATGGTATGATTTTTTTAAGAATTATATAAATATACATTTAAGTGAAGAGTATTTCACATTAAAAGGAGATAATTTATTAGGTAGGATATATGATGAAGATTGTACTTATGATAAAAGTTATTTTTTAGAAGCTTAATTTTTTTCACTTTACTACATTATTATATATAGAAGATAAAGAATAAAACTATTAAAATAGAAAGGATTATTAGAGTAACAACAATGAATTTTTACTTTCCTTTGGAGGTGATGATATGACAAAAAGTCAAATAGAAAAATTCGCAGTAGGTTATTTTTCTTATCCTACAGACTGTGTGGAAGAAGTATTAAAAGTTACTAACTTCGATGAAGATATGGCGAGAGAAATTTTAGATGACAAAGAGAAAACATTAGCAATTTGGCAGAATGGAACAATAATGATTGATGGAGTAACACTTTGTTGTGGATATGATTTTGCAGAAGATGCTTTTAACAAAAAGATAAATATTGGTTATTGTCCGATTTGTGGAAGAAAAATTGTAATTAAGAAGCCAATGAATGAATGATTTACTTGGAAGATTAGAAGAGGTGGTATAGATGACAAATATGACATTAAAAGAATTGATAGAATATGAAAGAGAATTATGTAACTTACAACAAGAATATGAAGGTAAACTAACTAAGGTATACGGAAATGCTGATTCTTCAAATGAAAAAAGGAGACTAACAATTGTTTTGAACCTTATTATTAAAGAAAGACAGAAAGTTAATCGTCAAAAATATAAACCAGTGTAAATGACGATTTCAAGAGATTATGAATGGTTTTATATTAACCCGACATTGAAATTTATCTATAATAAACAAGAACCTGATGTTTTAGGAATAGATATAAGAACAAAAAAACCTTGAAATTTAACTTTTCTTGTGAGGTGATGCATTATAAAAGAACATAAAAAGCAGTGGATACTTAATTATATGTTACAATACAAAGATGAGTTTATTGATGTTGTAGCAGAGAATTTTGTTAATGCATATATAAATGAATTTAATCCGAAAATAATAGAATGGTATTCATATGGAACACCGAAAGTTCCTGAAATCGGCAAGCTGCTTGCAGAATTATATAAAGAGAATAAAATAGGTAGATATAGACATTATTGCGAAATTTGGCAAGACGGATATCCAAAATGGTTTTATATTTACTTTTTAACAGAAAATGAATTTTAACTTTTTTGTGAGGTGATATTTTGAAAAAAGTCAGATATGCGATTGAAAAAGTAATAGAAGTTCCTGAAACAGAAGGGGAAGAGTCAATTAATAATATAATCCGCAGAAGATGTAAAGAAGAAAATGGATTAGATTATATTTACACAACAGAAGATGATATGAAGAAAAATAGATGGAATAATTTGTTTGATAAGATTTAAATAATATTTTCAAAAGATATAATTGAAGATATGTTAAAAGATATGGCACAAGAAGAGAAAGAAGTATTATTAAGATTGTATATTTTTGATAATAAATAGATGATAAAAGATTGTTTAAAAGAAGGTGTTAAAAATTAGAACAGAAACAAAAGTAATAAAATTATTATTAAAAGAATTATATCCAAATGAAATATTTTCAGTACATCTAAAACAACCTTCTTCATATATTAGTAATTCAGACAAAATAAAAATTAAATGCCCTAAATCAGTAAATAAAAAAGATGTAATTAGTACATTGAAAAAATATGTATATGGCATTGATGTTTATGAAAATGGAAACTTTGGATGTATGAAACATACTAATAATATATCATATATCATCTTGATGAATGGTGAAAAAATAGATATGGATATGGTTGAATTTATCGAAGTCCAATGAATCCAAGTTTTCTTTGGAATGGAAAGGAATGAAGGAAATGACAAAATTTTGCAAGCAGCTAAAGAAAAATTTGGTGATAAAGAAATTTTAATTCACGATATGAATAGTAATTGTTTATATGGATTTTCTAAGATATATTTAAATAAAGGTAATAATAAAGAGAGTAGTAGTATCTGTATATATACATAAATTAAAAAAGGAGTAAAAAAATGGATTTATATATTTATTATAAAAATGGCAACAAATTATGTTTTGATAAATACGAAATACAAACATTTAATAATGGTCTGAATAATTCTAGTATTTATTATTATGTAGATAAGGGTAATCATTATAAAGACATATATCGTATTGCCTGTAATGATATAGGAAAAGTAATAAAAGAAGATAATACAGTAGCATTAATAGGTAGAGATGATAAAAAAGCTTCTGATATTTTTGCGGATTATTATTCAAAACAAATTGAAAAATTACAAAAGCAAATTGATGAATTACAAAATAAAAAAAATACAAATAAAGTATTATGGGTAAAATGTACTAAAAATGGATATGAATGTCTTGAAGAAATAGAAGTTAATTTTAATGAAGAAAAAGATAACAATATTGATTTAGATTAATAATATAATATGAAGAAATTAGATAAAAAATATACATAAATATTGTAAAATTTACATTAGAACTAATGATTAACTATTTTTAATAGGAGGTTTGTATTATGAATATATTATTATCTGATGATAAAATTATACAAGAAATAAAAATGTATCCTATTCCTAACTGGATATGGATTGAAATATGGGAAATGTCTCAATATGAGATACAAGTTGTAGTTACAGTTAATGAAGAAGAAAGCTGTTATTTAGGACAACATAAAGTTATTCATATCTGTTCAGCGAAAACAGATGATATTAATGATATAACTGAATTAAAAACTTATGGAAAATTAATAGTAAAACTAATAAGAAAGAATTTTCCGAATAGTAATGTTCATAGTAGGCTTTATTATAGATAAAAATTATTTTTATATAAAATAGTAGAAGGCAATAAATATGAAATGTAAATGTATAGAAAACTCACATAATAATAGTAATTTCAATTTAGGAGATATTTATAAAGTTGAAGAAAATATTGGTATATGGTCTCCAATATTATGCAGATTTAGGGATTGGGATAATCCCGGCACATTATTTAAAGGAATGATTTTTGAATTTGCTATGTGTAAATTTGAAGTAATATAATGATATTTATGATATTATTATGAATATTGTACATAAAATTAAAGTAAGGAATGATTTATATATACAGAGTGATTTACAAATTTTACAGTGGTGGTTATGAAATAAGTGATAAAATGAGCTTAGAAGATGCCAGAATTTTTAAACTAAAATGTTTAGAAATGTATTATAAAGAAGATGAAGTTTATATTATACAAATAATAGAATAAAAATATAAAAAAAGGAGAACTAAAAATAAAATGGATAAACCTCCAATATATGAATGTTCAAATTGTTATAATGAATTTTCTGAACAGTTATATCCTGTTAATATATCAGATATTAAATGGATAAATTTTATTTGCGAAAAATACCCTAATGGTTGTATTCAAATAAGTTGTTACGATGCACAAGAAAATGCTTATTATGCAACAAGACTTTTAAAATGTTATGTGAGTAAAAAAGGTAGATATGCAATTTGGGGTAAGCACAGATTTTATGAAGGATATAGCGGTGGACTTATATTAAGAAGTGTTCCGTATAAGTCTATTGAAACTATAAGAGATGCGGCTAAACCGTATGGAACGATAGTAGAATGAAAGAATGATTTACTCAGAAGATTGGAAGAGGTGATATAAATGGAAATAAAAATAGTCACTGGACAAAGGAATGCAGACCTTGCTCAAATGGTAAGAAATTATAATAATGTAGAATATTATCCAGAATCTAAAAGAATTCATCCGTATAATTTGGCAGATAATATTTTGGAACTATGTGAAAAACACTATACTGAAAATAAAGATTTAATTATAGTTACATATTCTGAAATTGTTTTGGATGCAGTAAGACTTTGGGGAGCAAGAGCTAAACATTGCGACATTTTAGAATGTGTAAATGTATTAAATAATGGTGAAATTCGCATATCGAAATTCAATGAATTTGGCGAAATGGATTTTTGGTAAGACGGTGTGTTTGATATTAAAACCATAATATTAAAAGAGTTATTTGAAATTAGAAGACATAAGAAATGACGATTTCAAGAGGTTATGGATATGAAAAAAGAAGAGAAAATACGAGTTATAAAATGGTACATTAGCCACTACCTAAATACAAAAACCGATTATAGTGAAGTTGTCGATTTGAAAGACCTTGAAGAAATAGTAAGAACAGCAACAAACTGTTTTGCTAAAAGTAATAGATGCAATCAATGTACCTCAGATGGAAAGTCTTATTGTAATAGATGTGCTAATTGTATAGAATGGCATTGGGATTCGGACATTCCAGATGATGAATGTGTAGATAATTATAGATTTAGATATCAATATTGGAAAACATTTTATGATTTTGATAATAAGAAATGACGATTTTATGGGGTGATGTAATTTATGTGGAAAAGGACAATGGATATATTTCCAGGGGAATTAATTGGAACTGATTTCTGAAAACGAATTAAATAACGAATTAGAGTTTGGAGATTTTGCAAAAGTTATAGTTGACTCTCAATTTCAAGATAAATATGAAGATGGTTCTCAATTTCCAAGATTTTTAGGATTAATAGGAAAAATAATTAATATTGATACGTCTGATGAATGGTCTTATCAATTATTATTTGAAGATGGATTAACAAATTGGTTTAAAAGATATATTTTAGAAAAACAAACAATAGATTTTTAAAATAATAAAAAGCATATATATATACAGACCAAGCTGAAAATTTATATTTTGATACAGAATAATAAATTAATTAGGAGATTTAATAAAAATAAAAGTGTTGTAGTAGATATTGTTGATAATAATAAACAATCTATAATAATAGATATAAATGATAATGATTTTCAATTTATCTTTAATTAAATAATACTATAAAATATTAAAAATAAAAAAGAGAGGCTTTTTATAAAGTTTCTCTTTATTTTTTTGCCTATTTTTTATCTATTTCCATTATTATTATATAGTTTATAAAACAAAAAATAAAGGAAAGAAAAAATGATTTATAGTATTTTATATAAAATATATTTAATAATTCTATTGTGTTTTTTAGTAAAAAGTATAAAAAATAAAGATAGTATTATTTTTTTGTTTATGATTATGCTTCTTTTTATGGGGAGTGTTTTCTATTTTACTATTTAAGATAACTAAAAGAAAGGTGAATTTTTTGTGTATGAAAAAAGATTATAAATATAGTATAGATATTAATGGTAATGGTATACAAAAGGATTTAATTCAAAATACAATAATTATTGGAACAGGATATTTTAATTATATAAATCCTTTGGATTTAGTTATAGATACAAGAAAAGATGAAGATGAACAGATTAATAGTAAATGTGAGTTTGTCTGTAATATTATTCAAAAAATGTGTGGAGCAAAAGTAATACTAACAAACAGTCAAAGAAACATTATAAAAAATATATGCTTAAGATTATATAAAGAATATGTTTTTAAACTAAAACTAAGAAATAAAAATGATGATGAAATTCTTTATGATAAAGAACTAAATCCAACATTAGAAGATTTATATAATTATTTAAAGTATGTTCCTAGTATAGAAATAGAATTACTTATATGTTTGTTAGATATATATGTATATAGGTTAGACATATATAATAAACAAACCAATATTGTTTTAGATAAAGATAATATTAATGTATTTAATTTAGATTATATCCCTTTCTTTTTAAGAGATATTTCACAAGATATTATATTAGAATTTATTAATAACGAAAATAAAAAGGATAAATAAAATTATGGAAAATAAAAAAGGTATTAAGATAAAATTTAATAAACATAATAAGTATGGAAGTGAACCTTGTTGTTGTGAAAAAGGATATTTAACTAAGTTTGGTTCATCAACATTATTTTGTTTTATCTGTAATTTATTTTGTCTTAGAAAAATATTAAAGACAGAAAGTTTTTGTAAAAAATATGGCTGGAATAAAACCTGTAGAACTTGTCAGCAAAAAGGAAATTATAAATTATTTGAGTAATAGTATGAATGATAAAAGATGTTCTTAAGAATAAGGACATCTTTTTTTATGACCTTATTTTTATAAAGTACTTTATAAGAAATTATTCATTAAAATATAAAAAATTATAGCATAAAGATACTAACTTTTTGTTATTAGGATAAAAAATAATATATATTTTTCTTAAAAAAGACTATATGTAAATTTAAAATTTATTACACAAAAGGTTATTTTTAATATAATCACAAAAATTATTAAACACGCTAAATAAAACATAAGGGATTTTATAAATAGACATACTTTAAAATCTATTATATTAAACATTTAAGGCTACTAAAATTTCAACAATATAATATCTATTTGTGTAATAAATTAATAATATATACTCTTTATTTTTATTTCTAAAAAAATTTCTAAAATTCTAAAAAAGTCTAATAAATACTCTAAAAAGATTTCACTTTACAACATTATTTTTATAAAAGAAAAAATAACAGAAGTAAAAAAATAAGAAAGGAAAGATTTATTATGATTGATTTAAATAATATGCCAATAGATGAACTTAAAAAATATTTATCAGAAAATAATTTATCTATCGTATGTGAAGATGGAAAGATTGTTTCTACTGTTTTAGAAAAAGAAGCTGATTTTGAAGACGAAAAAGAAATTTAACAACATTATTATTGAAAAAAATACAAATGAAAGGAGTATCTGCTAATGAATAGTAATAATATTGTTGAATGTATGTTTTTTGGTCAGAGATTTAATGAAAAGCCTTCTAAAATGGAAACAGGATATATACAGAAGAATATAACGATTGCAAACATAACAATAGAAAATTTAGCAGAAGCTCTTGTTAATGGTGCTTCTTTTAGACCAAGCATATTAATAGGGGGACGTACAAAAGATGATTGGAAAAGACAACAGCTTTTTGGTTTAGATTTTGATAGTGGTGTTTCTATTGATGCATCATACAATAAAGCTATATCATTAGGTCTTATTCCTGTATTTATGTATACTACATTTAGTCATACTTCAGAACATCATAAATATAGAATGATTTTTTGTACAGATAAAGTCATTACAGATATGGTTTTAAGAGACAAATTCCAAGCTACTCTTATGGGTTTAATGGGAGATATAGATAAAGTATGTTTTAACAGAGATAGATTATTTTTTGGAGGAAAAGGTAAAGAAATACTTTTTCCTAATTTCAATGCAAAACTTAATGTAGAAGAAATTATAGATAAGTATTGGAAAGATGAATTTGAAGTATATATAAAAGGACAAACTAAGTCTAAAAAAAGAAAATTAAAGAAAACAACAGAACCTAAACAAAACAATTCATTTACTGTTATAAATTATGAGCCAGATATTGATGAAATACCTTATGCAAGTTATCCAGTAAGATGTGTTACCTTAGGTAATTTACGTTGCCTAAAAAAATATTATGATAGTATTATTTGGGCAGAAGGAATGCACAGAGAAAGATTTATTTTTATTTATTATAACTGTGTTAAATTACTTTATGGTTCAGATAGAGCTTATAAAGAATGTATAGAATTAAACAATGGTATGGAAGAGCCGTTAACAGCATATGAATTAAAATCTGCAATAATACATACAGATGAACATATGGAAAATAAAGATTGGTATAGAAAAGCATTACACGGAGATGGATGTTTTATTTTTAGACCTGAAACAATTATTTCAGATAAATGGTTAAATATAGATGAAGAAACAGCTATAAAATGTGGATTTTTTGATAATAAAATAAGAAAAGAAAAAATAGAAGAAAATAAAAAGTTAGATACTCTTAGAGATAAAGAAGTAGCTAGATTATATTTATCTGGATTAGGTTATAAAAAAATAGTTAATAGCCTTTCTAAAGAATATAAATGTAGTGCATCTACAGTTAAAAGAACTATAGAGAGATTAGGAATAAAAGAAAGAAATATTTCTTTAGAAGATATAGAGTTTAATGAAAATAAGAAGTATGCCAAACATTCGTTTGGGGTGCCGAAAGTGACTAAACTAGAAAAAGAAGTTTTTAAGGTAAAGTCTAAAAAAGAAATATCAGATAATAAAGAAGATAATATAGTATTTTTAAATGAAGACTGTAAGAGATTATATGAAACGTCTAAAAATGCAGGGTCAGAAAGTAATATTAATGAACAGGAGATAGCTATTGAAACAATATTAAATAATCCTACAGTTAATTACTGTTTAAAAGGTAAAGCTGGTACAGGTAAAAGTTATTGTATTAATAGTTTATTACAGAGATTAACAGAAGAAGAAAGAAAAAAGACATTAGTAGTAGCTCCAACAGGAGTAGCTGCTTCTAATATTACATATACAACAGCTCATACAATACATTCAATATTTGAGTTATATACATTCGTACAAAGACAAGATGAACATATTAGGATACCTAAGATTTTATTAAATGTAGATAGAATTATCATTGATGAAATAGGTATGGTAAGAAAAGATGTATTTAATCAGTTAGTACGAATTATTAATAATGCTCAAAAATTAACAGGTAATAAAATACAGTTAATATTAGCAGGAGATTTTGGACAGATTTCCCCTGTTGTTACAAAAGAAGATAAAACTGTAATGGATATTTATTACAAGGGAAGTGAAGATAAATATTTCTGTTTTGATAGTCCTTTATGGGATAGTTTAGATATTCATACAATAGTATTAAGAAATAATCATAGACATAATAATGATGATTGCGATGAATTACAGAAAGAATTTATTAATATATGTGATGAGATTAAATTTGGAGCTATATCAGGATTAAAATGGTTAAATAATAACTTAAAACATACTGCTATAGAAGATGGAATATATCTTTGTGCTAATAATAAACAGGTTGATGTTTATAATAAAATGTATACAGATAAATTCACAGATAAAAAGACATATAATGCTGTATGTTTTGGAATTACATCTGAAAGAAAATTACCTGTAAAGCTTAGTTTAGAATTAGCAGTAGGTATGAAAATAATGACTCTTGTTAATACAAAGAAATACAAGAATGGTAGTTTAGGAGTAATAACAAAGCTTTATAAGGATAAGATTAAAGTAAAGTTAGATAATACAGGAAAAGAGATTACTGTAAAATATACTGAATTTAAGATAAATGAAGAAACTGATGAAGTATTATATCAGTTACCAATAGCTATAGCATATGCTATTACTGTAAATAAAGCACAAGGATTAACATTAGAGAAAGTAAATATTGTTCCTGGCTTTTTTGCGGCAGGACAATTATATACAGCTATAACAAGAATAAAGAATGTACATAATATTAGTATTATTGGTGAATTAAAAGAAACTGATTTAGTTGTAGATACAAGAGCATTAAGTTTTATTGCTTAAATAAAAAGCAGTTAAAAAATACAATACATAAATTAAGATTATATGAAAGGAAATTAAAATTATGGATAAAAGAAAAGTAATGACAGGACATTATCAGGAAAATATGTTTGGAGATTTAATGGATAGAGAAGATTATTTTCATAAGCTGCCGAACCTTTCAAGAAGACAGGTAGAACTTCCTAAGGAAAAAGAGAAAGTATTTTTTATAAAAGAAGATGAAATTGATTGGGGATTAAGAAGCCAAGAGCTATTAGATGAAGAAAAAAATACGATATATGAAGTATATGATTTAACTGAATGTCCAGAAGATGCAACAATATATAGAGATTTATTTAACGCTAATGATTATATTGCTGCATTAAAATTAGGAATGAAATTAGCAAAAGAAGGTTACACATCTATAAAAGTTATGGATATAGATAAATTAAATGAATATCTTGAAAGTAAGAATAAAGAGAAGGCTGTAGAAAATACTAAAGAAACAACAAAAGAAATAGCTGATAAAGAAATAGAAGATTTGTTCATATTAGATTAAAGATATAAATATCTTTTCTGTAATGTTCTTATGTAGATATTAAATTATCAAGAAAAGAAGGAAAGTAAATATTAATGGAGTTTGCAGTACAAAGCAATGTTATTAGAGGACTTTCAAAACAGCAATATCAGACATTAATGGAATTATGTCAGTATTCAAACAATCTTTACAATGTCGCACTTTACAATATCAGACAATATTTCTTTAATGAGAAACAGTTTTTAACTTACGAGAGTAATTATCACGAGTGTAAAGAAAATGAAAACTATGCTTTGTTACAAGCAGGAGTTGCACAACAGACTTTAAAAGTCGCTGATAGAAGTTTTAAATCATTCTTTAATCTGTTAAAGAAATGTAAAACTGGTGATTATCGTTACCATAAAGTTCACAAGTAGCAATAGAGATTTCAATTTCTAATAAAAGAATGCGAAATACTAATTTTGATATTTTACCTGACGAATATACAAAAATACTAATAACAAAAGATAATAAAGATGAAAATAATAATATTGAAAAGCTACCATATTATGATTTCATATATGAGTTATCTAAAGGCAAACAATTATTAGAGTACAAGAGAACTCCTATAAAAGTAAATGAACCTAATATAGAGCAAGAAAAAATATGTGATATAAAAACACAATAATAAAATATTTTTAAAATAAGGGCTGTTTTTTAAGACAGAACCCTTATTTTTTTTCACTTTGAGACAATATTATTGTATAAAGTGATATTGTTGTAATTATAAAAAAGGAGCGAAAAATGTTTAATATTCGTAAAAAGAAACTAAAAAAGATATTAGATAGACAATATGAGTGTTCTTCATTAAGAGATTATTTAAGAAATATAACACATAAAGAATTACATATACTTGCAGAAGAAATAATATGGAAAAATTATGATGGTTATAATACAGAAGCTTGTTTATCAAAACAAAAGCATTATGATTATATGGATAGAGATAGTAAAGAATTTTTTATATATGAAAATAGTTCTCTATTAGGATTATATTAGTTTTTTATTAATATAAGGAGCATATAACAATGAAAAAGAAAAGTTTTATAAAAGAGTTTATAAAAAGAAATGAAGAATATTATGCAGAGTTTCTTGTATTTTTAGATGTTACTATTTCTTTTATTATAGGAGGAGTAATAACATTTTTAACAAATAATCATTCAGAAAATAATTGTTATTTTTTTATTAATTTACTTGAAAATATAATTATTGTGTTAATTATAAGTTTTTTAATAATGTATTGTTTATTTTTAGTATTTGTAAAAATAATTCCTAATGTTATTAATTTTGTAAATAAACAGAAAGCAATTTATAAATATGTTCGTTTATTTAATGAACTTGAAAATAGAAAATTTTTAGATACAGCTTTAGATGTTACAGCATATATTATAAAAATATTAAATTATAAAAAAGCAGATGGTTCTTTTTCAGTTATAAAATTAACAAAGGAAGATACATATAAGTTATCAGATTTTTATAAAAAAAGATTTAATGAGCCTATAATGATAGAAGATAAAATGTTTAAGAAAATTGGATATAAAAATCCATTTCCATATAGCGAAGTTATATGGTGTTCTAATCCTTAAAAAATAAAGCTTCAATATTGTTTTTTATAAAAATATGACAATATATATAAAATAATTAATTTATTTCTTACCAATAAAGAAAAGAGGATAAAAAGCTATGGATAATACAGCTTTAGCAAAGAGAATGAAAAAATATTATGAAGAAGTACCTAAAACAAGATTAATAAGAAGAATGCCAGTATGTATAAGATTAGATGGAAAAGCATTTCATACGTTTTTAAAGGGATTTAAAAAGCCATTTGATGATATATTTATAAAAACAATGCAGGATACTATGAGATACTTATGTCAGAATATACAGGGATGTGTATTAGGTTATTCACAATCAGATGAAATCAGTTTAATACTTATAGATTATCAAAAACTCACAACAAGTGCCTGGTTTGATTATAATGTTCAAAAGATATGTAGTGTGTCATCAAGTATGGCTACATTAACCTTTAATAAGCTATTAAAAAACAATGTTGATAAATATAAGGTTGAAAAATGGGATGGAGTTTCAAAGTATAAAAATGGAGAAGATGAATATATTGAGACATTATTAAGAGCAGTTGATAAAGGTGCAATGTTTGATAGTAGATGTTTTAATATACCAAAGGAAGAGGTTGCTAATTTAATATTCTGGAGACAATTTGATGCAAGCAATAATTCAGTACAAATGGTAGGACAGGCTTATTTTACGCAAGAAGAACTTAATAACAAGAATACTAATCAGATACAGGATATGTTAATGACACAGAAAGGCATTAACTGGAATGATTATCCTATTTATCAGAAGAGAGGAAGTTGCTGTATTAAACGAAAATTCTGGATTGATAAAAATGATGGGTGTGAATTTAGTGAAGAATATTCTTGTGAATTAGAAAAAGCAGGCGTTAATAGTGATAATGCTATTAAAAAAACAGAATGGATTATAGATAAAAACATTCCTATATTCAAAGGAGAAAACAGAAAATATATAAATGAATTAATACTTTTTAAGGAGTAAAAATAAATGGATAATGTGTGGCATATATTTGACAAAGAATATCCAGATAAAAAATTAATAAAAGGGAAAAGATATTTGATTTGCACTTGGAGTAATGAGTATTTTTGTGCTGAATTTACAGGTGAAGATTTTTTTGGATATCCATTATTAACAAAAGCTTGGGCTGAATTTGAAAGATTTGAAGAAAAAGAATATAAAAAATAAGTTTGAAAAATAAAAGGAGAATTTTAGATATGGGAAGTTATACAAATTATAGTATGGAAGTAATAGATATTGATAATTAAGGATATAATGCATATAAAATTGCAAAATATATGTTAGACAAAAATAATGAAGCTGAAAAATATTATGCTTTTTATAATAGTTTAGAAAATTTTATAGAAAATATTGACCCTACATTAAAAATAGATTATTTCCTGATATACTTTTTAAATTACACGAAGAAGGTGAAAGAAATGAAGATATATTGGATAAGTATTTTATAAATGGAAAAATGCAATATTGTCCAGCAGAAATACATATTCCAGAATTCGATAGAAACAAATTAGAAGGAATAAGTCAAGATAATATAGAAATGGATAGGTAAAGATTATGGAAAAAGGAACAGATATATGTTTAGCAGAGATAGCTTTTTTAATATTAAGAAATATTCCTAATGGGTATTCAAAAGAAGAAAAAGACTGTTTTGGAAATGGTGTTATTACTATGTTAAACACTTTACAAAGTACACTTGATATATTAAAAGAAAATTCTAATATAAGTATGGAAGATATTGAAAATATTATAAAAAAAGAGATTTTATTGGGGAAGGAATAAATATATATGGTCAAAAAAATAAGATTAATTGGAGACAAAACAACTAATTTATTTTGTATGAATTTAAAACAATATTTTAATTTTATAGGTACTTATGTTGAAATAGATTATGTGTATGATTATATTTATAAAAACAATTTTATAGATAAAGAGTTATTAAATGATTTATTTATAATAACAGATAATAAAGAAAATAATATAAATATTGAGTATGATTTAGTAATTTCAACAATTAAAAATACAGGTAGTGACATTTATATTATAGAAGACAGTATAAATCAAATAAAATACAATTATGAAGAAGACATAAATATTATTTTATCTCTATTATTAAAAAATAATTATATTACAGAAGATGAATATGATGTTTTAAATATATTAAATCATATATATTCGACAAATGAATATTTTAAACTTTTATTAAGAAGTAAATATTTTTTTGCAAATAATTTATTATATGAAGATAATAAGAAAAAATATGATAAAATAATAGATACTATAAATAATAAGATAAAGGAAAATATAAATAGGAAAGAGATTTCTTATATAAGATATGCTTATTATTCAGTAATATATGATTATAGTTATTATTTACATAATAATGATAAAGGATATGTTTATAATATAGACAGCCTTATTTCACAGATAGAAAATTTTTCAGCTACATCAGAGATATATCTTATAAAGAATTTGTTAGGAAATATTTATTATTATTTTAAATATCATCAAAATCTTGCTTTTGAGTATTATAAAATGACTAATGATATTTCCTTAGAAAGAATGTCAGCAAAGTATTATAAAAATGAAATAAAACAGATAAATATAGCTATAAGTTACTATAAAAAGATATTATTATATAATATTAATGATTATAATAGTTGGTTTAATTTAGGGGTATGTTATTATTATACAAATAGGAATTATGCAATGATGTGCTTCTTAAATGCTGTTAAGATATTAGAACAAAAAGACATAAATCAGCTTATATTTAGTGAAATAGAAATATTGGTTTTATCATTAAAAAGTGCTTCTGATTTGACTATGGTTGTTTTAGGAGATATAGAAAAATCAATAGAACTTGACAAAGAAATTATTAATATGTTTGATAAACTAAAAGATAATTTTCATATAAAAAATAGTTTTTTTTATGATGAAAGAGAAAGTGTATTAGATATATTAAGTGATAATTTATATATAAAAGACACACAGGAAGATATAATGATAAGAAATGAAATGATAGGAAATACACTATAATGGACAAAATAAATATAGAAAAACCAGAGTTAAAAGATTATAAAAAAATAATGCAGTTATCTAAAGAATTAGATGATATGCATATAAAAGAAAGACCAGACATATTAGGAGAATTAACATTATCAGATAGATTTATATTATTTATTACATATTATTTTAAGGATGATATACTAATAGCAAAAGATGATAATAAAATAATAGGAATGATTGCAGGGGAAAAATTTAGTAAAATAAGTTATTTAATAAAAGATATTTATATTAAAGAAGAATACAGACATAAAAATATAGGAAAACAGTTAGTAGAAAAACTAACAATAATTGCTAAGAGAAAAGGATTTAATCGTATTATTTTAAACTGTTGGGAATTTAATAAAAATGCAAAAAGATTTTATGATAATTTAGGCTTCTCTCCTTACATTATAACTTATGAAAAAAATATAATATATTAAAATTATGAGCTTATATTTTTTTGCCGAAAATATCTTATTTTGTTTGAAGATATACATTATCATTGTATAATAAAATAAAACCAAGAAAAGAGTACACAAAAATGGAATATAAGGAAGAACATAAATTATTAAGAATAATAGTGAAGATTATATTTATAGGAATTTTAATTTATGTAGGATTTGACTTAGCAGCTATATTAATTAAAAACACTGGATTAGATTATTTATGGATTGTAGAAATAGTAGTAAGTATTGTTATTAGCTTAGTATTTTTTAAAGTTATTGTACGCAGTTATAGATATATGAGAGGTTGTGCAGAGAGACGAAAAATAAAGAAAATACTAAAACAGAGATATAAGTAAACATAACTATTATTATAAAACAAATTTTAAATATAAGGAGAGCAGATAATACTATTTTATTTGCTCTTTTTTTTGTCATTTTTTTTACTTTTTGACATTATTATTATAAAAAATAAAGAGGGAGTTTGAAATATATGAAAGACATTTCTACAGTAAAACTACAAAATAAAAAGAGTTTTTGGCGTGTATTTTATGAACAGTATGAAAACACAATAGCGAATATATTAACATTTATAATTGCTATTGGATTACCTTTTATATTAGGGCTTATTAATATAAAGATAAAAGTAATAGATGTAAACGATGAAATATTAAATTTTATTATAGGATTTTTAAGTTTCTATTTGTTTATTATTGGACTTATACTTGGAGTATATATAATATATCGTGTTATATCGTTGTTATATCGTTTATTATGGAATATTGTGAATTTTATATTTAAAATAAAAGCTATGAATAGATATAGACAAATGCCATTAACAGAAGATGAATTTGAACTGCTTGATATTAAAAATATAGATGAATTTATAGAATTAATAGACTCTTATATTTCATATGAATTTAATTTTTTCAGAAAAAAGGAAAAGAATTATTTAAAACATATAAATCCATTAGATATGCAACAAATGGTTAAAATTTTCATATATAAAAGTAATGGTCTATTAAAAGATAGAGATGCAATAGAAGGTTATTTTTTATCACTAATTGATGAATATGGAATTGAATTATCATATTCAGATGTAGATACAATTATAAAGTTTGGTAATGTTGTAAAGTAAATGTAAGGAGAAACGTATGAATATATTATTTGTAGGTGGAACTTGGAATGAAGATTATTGTGAAAAAGGTGGATATGGAGTTATTTATAAGAAAACATATCAAAATCCTATAGATATTTATAAATTAAGATATACCTATGGAAAGTCTTCACATTTAGTAGATAGTGTTGTAGAAGAAATAGTAGGCAATATGTCAGATGAAGATAGTCTTGCTTGTTTTAATGGGGGAAGGTATTCAGATTTAGAAGATATATTAAAGACAACTTCAGAATATGATTATGTTTTCTGGTGGGCTAATGTAAGTAACGATTTACCTAAGATAAGGAATGTAAAGGACATAGCTCCTTATGTAATGTTTATAAATTCTAAGAGAGATGACGAAGATAGATATAGTTTTCAAGAACTTATCCAGCGTTCTCTTGTAGCTAAAGCTAACTTAACTTGGAAGTTTAAAAAAATAGTTAATAAAATTTTTGAAATAACAATATTTGACCCATTAGGTTCTGTATGGTTTAAAGGAACAGATATAAAAGAAGCAGTTAACGCTTGTCTTAATCGTATAATGTTTTTAAAAAGTATGACTAGGCAGCCAAGTATTAAGACTAATAAAATTGATATTATTCCTGATGAACAAAATTTTGTAGATGTTGTAAGAAAATATGCAACAGAATTTCAGAAATATATGGATTCATCAGTAAAAACAGAAAGATTTATAGGAAATGCATCTTTAAGATTTATAAAGCCATTTCGTGATAGTAGATGTGGGAAAGGAATGCCTAGTTTTAGAGGTTCAGATAATATGATATTTGTATCAAAGCGTAATATAGACAAGCAGTTTATTGAGCTTGACAACTTTGTTCCAGTATATATGAATGATGATAGATTAATGTATTGTGGTAATGATAAACCGTCTGTTGATACACCTGTACAAATAAGATTATATAAAGCATTTCCACAAATTAATTATATGTTACATAGTCATTGCTATATCAAAAATGCACCATTCACAAGAACAGCAATCCCTTGTGGAGCTATAGAAGAAGCTGATGAAGTTATAAACGCTTTAGCCTCTTATAAAATAGACAATAAAATACCACAAATGTTTGCTATTAATTTAATAGGACACGGTAGTATTGTTATGTGGAATAATATGGAACAGTTTCATAAAGAGATTGAGCCAACACTTGAATATTACAAGCGTGATATGCCTGAAATAATGTATTAATGAAAGGATAAGATAATATGACGTATAAGACTAAATTTAAAATGGAAGATGACTTAAATAACCCTTTTAATGGAGAATATATAGATAGTTTGACAAGAATTCCTAATGTTGGAGAACATATTTGTTTTGATGGAATAAATCAATATGAAGTTATTGATATAATAACTAAATTATCTGGATGGGAATGTTTTTATATAATCGTTTTAAAATATGCAGAACCTAAAACTTTAATATTAGAGTCTGATTAATAAAGAAAGGAAAATTATTATGAAGAAGAAAAGAATAAAAGTGAATGAGAGGAAAATATGTTAGAGATTATAAACAATACTATAAAGCAAAAGCATACTGTACTATATCACGGAACAAGTAAAGAAAGATTAGAAAAGATAAAAGAGTTAGGACATTTAACAGAGAAGAATGTTCTTAATGGAGAGTATAAAACAACAAAGCAGACTGTATCACTTACTCCTAATATAGATATAGCTACTATTTATGCAAAAAGAACAAATATCACTAAAAATGAAATTCCTATTATTTTAGTGTTTGATGTAGATACATTACTTAAGAACAATATTAATATTTATTTTTTTAATAATGATGTGTTTTTAACAGATGATATACCTGCAAGTTGTATTTTTAAGACTATTAATTTAAGTAAATAATACTATTTTAGAAAAGGAATAAATTATGTTTGAGATTTTTAAAAGAAAATATAAGAAAGAAGACTGGTTTAAGGTTAAGACATATAAATCTAATATAAAAATAAAATATCCATTTGAGATAAATAAAGATGATGTTAATTTGATTATAAAAGGTATCGCCCTAGGAGATATTGCTGGAAGTATTTATGAAGGTTTTTATTCAGAAGACCGAAGTGATTATAATAACATTTATGATACTATGTACACAAATGGCGAATATTTTACTGATGATACGGTTATGGCAATAGGAACATATAAAGCATTAGAAAGTTCTGATTATGAAAAGAAATATAGAGAAATGTTTTACAAATATCCTAATGCAGGATATGGACCAGGCTTTAAAAGATGGTGTTTAGATGATAAAGCTGTAGAGTATAATAGTTATGGAAATGGAAGTGCTATGAGAGTAGGACCTATAGGAATATTAGAAAAAGAAGAAGATGTAATAAGGGAAGCTATAAAAAGTGCCAGTGTAACACACAATCATCCAGAAGGAGTAAAAGGGGCAGTAATAACAGCAGTATGTATTCATCTTTTATTAAAAGGGGCTAGTAAGGAAGATATTTTAAGATATGTTAGTAAGTTTTATACTGAAGAAAATATAATAAATCCTAAGCTGTCTTTAAAAGAATATCATAATATAAAAACAAAAATACCTGTAGAATTTTCTGTTACTTGTATGCATACAGTTCCATTAGCAGTAAGATGTTTTTATGAGAGCAGAAATTTTGAAGACTGTATTACTAAAGCTATTATGGCTAGTATGGATGCAGATACATGTGCAGCTATAGCTGGAAGTTTGGCAGCAGTATATTATAAAACTTTTAACGCAAACACAACATATGCTTGGGGAAATAAATATAAAGAAGAAATTAATGCTATGATAAATAATTAAAAATATGATTAATAATAAAATAATACTAAATACATAAAGGAGTATTAAAAATGTTGACAGAATGGGAGTATAAGGAATTACAAGACAGCTTTACTAAAAAGCTTAAGAATGATGGAAGTAAATCTTCTCAAAGTTATAATGAAGGTATTTTAGCTTGTAAATCAATTTTATCTAAAGAGTATAAGCGTAATATTAAATTAAAGAAAATAGAAAACGATATAAATGATATTAATATAGATAGATAACAATAGAAAGTGGAAGTATTATGTTAAATAAAGAAGTGTTTGAGCAATTTGGAAGCGAACAATGGGTAATAGAGGAAAACTTATGCTATCTATTACAGGAATATGTTGAAAAGTTAGGTGTTAAAAATCCAATTAGTCCAGTAGTATTTGTAAAAGAATTTATGGAAGAAGAAAGCTACATAAATGAAAAATATGCTAAGATGAGTGCTGTTAATACAGCAAAGAAAAATATAGTTGCTGATTGTATTGAAGGAGAGTACATAGAGATAGATAAAATTTAAACCCATATAAAGAAACAAAAGATATTTTTCATAATATATGATATAATTTATTTATAAATAAGAGAAAGAAGAATAATATTATGAAAACGGTAGAGGATTTTTTAAAAGAAAAGATTTTTATAAATGAACAGGATTATGCTTATTTTACATTAAAAGATAACAAAGTATATATTAATTATAATGACTTAAAAGTAGAGTATGATATGATTTATAACCCATTATATTATAAAGAATTATTAATAGGAGCAAAGCAATTAGTAAAATATTATTTGATACAAAAAATGATAAAGGAAGAAAAAAATGGATAATATTAAACAGTTTTATTTAATGCATAAAAACGATGCTTTTGGAGTTGTTATAATAAATAATGAAACAGGAAATTTAATAGATATAGATATAACAGATATTAGTCTTTGCCCTATTAAAACATTAGATAAAAAACAATTAGTAAGTTGGTGGGAAAGACGTGCAATTCCTAAAAATCAAAGAATGAGCAATCAGTTACTTTGTGGAGAAAGTAATATAAAATATATGATAAATAATCTTGGATTATCGCTAGTAGATTGTTACTGGATAAAACCTATATCTTCAGAGTTTACTTGGGAACAGGTTAATTTATATACGAATGATTTTGCTGAAAAAGATTTTTCTTATAATGATATTGAGAATACAACTCCATTTCTACCTAGTGCGACAACACAAGGAGAACTTCAGAAAAGATGGATAATAAAAGATAATGAACGCTATCTTGTTAAAGGAAACTATGGAAATTCCTATCAACAAAGTATCAATGAAGTGTTTGCTACATTATTTCATAAAAAACAAGGAAGACCTTGTACAGAATATGAATTAATAAATTTACCTACGATTATGGGAGAAGGAATTGGATGTATTTCTAAAAATTTTACAAATGAAAATTTAGAATTTATTCCAGCAATAGATGTTAGTTATATGGAAAAGAAAGAAAATAATTTTTCTGAATATCAACATTTTGTAAATGTTTGTATTAAGAATGGGTTATCAAAAGAATATGTTTATGATTATTTAGATTATATGATACTTTCTGATTTCATAATGACAAATACAGATAGACATTTATTAAATTTTGGAATAATAAGAGATACAGAAACTTTAAAGTTTAAAGATTTATCTCCTTATTTTGATACAGGAAATAGTATGTTTTTTAATACAAAATATAATGAAAATAATATTTTTGATATTCAAGTAACATCATATTATAAAACTGAATTAAAAATGTTAGACCAGGTAAAAAATAAAAAAGCATTAGATATTTCTAAACTACCAACATTAGAAGAATTAGAAAACATATATAAAATAGACCCATATAGTGTTGTATATATGGATAATATAAAACAAGGATATTTAAAAAAAATAGAAATGTTAAGTGCTTTTCAAAAAGGGTTCTCTTTAAATAAAAGAAGTCCACAATTTTACTTAAATTTCACTAATAATAAAACAGATATAAATAAAGATTATTTAGTTAATAATGAAGATATAGAAAGATAAATAAATCTCATTATAAAGACAGTTAAAAGAGATAATTTAGCTGTCTTTTTTTTATGCTTTTTACAATATTATATTATAGTAAAATAAAAAAGAAGGTTTTAATTATGAGTATTGGGTTAATAGAAGCAAAGAAAAAATTAGATATTTTTGAAAAAGCAATAAGTAATCCTGAATTATTGCTATCAGAAGATATTGTAACGGATATTGATAGCTATAACTTATTAATGGATATAACATTAAATGGGAAAGATTATTTTGATTATTTAATAGATTATCTTAGTAAGATTAATGTTTTTGCTGAAACTAAAATAAGACTTGATATTAATAAAATTATTATAGCAATGCCTTCTCTTGATGAATATAAAAAGAATGATGTAATTATGAACATTAATCTTGAAAAACATACATATAAGATAATAAATAAATGTATTGATGATTATAAGGCAATTATGTCTAAAGATTATGTATTAATGCAGAAGGAATTACCCGATTTTTTCAAGAAATATGAAAATTATACATTAAAACAAAGATTTCTTACAGCGTATAGAAATTTAATGAATAAAAATAAAACAAAGATAGTCAGAATACAAGATTGTTTATTTAATCTATTTGTCTCTAAAAAATATATTCAACAATGTCTTAATAAAGAATATAAAAAGATAGATGAAATAAATAAGGCAAATAAAAAGATTTATGATAAGAATATTGAATTACAAAAATTTTATTTACAAAAAGCACAAAATCATATAAATAAGATAGAACAGAAGCAGATAGAAATTATTAAGTATTTATCTAGGTATAGATTTATAAATGAAAAATATTAACATAGACATAGAAAGGAATGAAAAAATGATGAATTACTTAGAAGTAAATAATAATCAAGATTTACTAGAAATAGTTAAAAATATAAGAGCAGAAAAAAATCTAATAACTTGTGTTTCAGCCTATAAAGACTTTTTAGAGAACTTTTCTTGTAAACCAGATAGAGATAAATTCCCATATCCAAAGGTAGGAAGTATTATTGATGAAGAGAAGTCTGTAAAATGGAATAGGAATGAGGTTGATAGACAAAGGAAAAATTTTAATACAAGAGTAGAAAACTTAAATAAATATAAAAATATTATATCTATTCACTTTAGAGAACAGATAAGTAAATTATTAGCAAAAGAAAATCATCTCACTATAGCAGAAAGTAAGAAAATATTTGATTTTGCTTATAATATAAGCTATTCTAACGGAATAAGGTCTGTTATTGAAACTTATAAAAACCTTACTCTTATGTATAAGGATTTACTTGATATACACGATAATAAAAAGAAGCCAGTAATACATACATCTAAAATAGAAGCTGATGATATTGATAAGATTGTAGAGAAATTAAAAGAAAATTCAAGTAATTTTCAAAAATCATATAAAAGAGATAACAATATAAAATTTCATAAAACACATAAAGCAATTCAATTAAATAAAGCAATAGAGATAGTAAAAACAGTTAATAAAGATAGAGATTATATTTCTGATATTGAAAGTGAGGAAGAAGAATATGATAGATGAAACAAAACGAATTGTTAAAAAACTTCCAAAAGATTTACAAGAAGAATTCAATAAAGATTATGCTATAAATCCTAAATACTCACATAAATGGGAGAATTGGGCTTTAGATGTAATCGAAAGGCTTAATGCAGCAAGAGATAATGGCTTTATTACTCCAGAAGAAAGGAATATTGTATTTGATGATATTTTTGATGGATATATCGTAAGTAAGATAGGGAGTAATCCTCAAATAAATCAGAAGAAGTTTTGGGAAATGATGTTTTATGATGGGGAAGATTAAATCAATTCAGAATTATGAACTTAAATCAATTCGGAATTGTTAGTTTATTTTATTTTGTAATATATAAAAATAAGGGAAAGAGTGTTCATAAAAGAATGCTCTTTTTTTTATGCTTGATACACTATTATATTATAAATAAAAAATAAAGGAGTAAAAGATATGAAAGACTATAAAGCGGCAAGAATTTTAAGAGATTTTGCAGTAAATGATATAAAAAACTTAGATAGTTGTGTTTGTGGATATACTGGAGATATTTTAGACACAAATAAAAGAATAAAAGCATTAAATAGAGCTGCTGCTTTTCTTAATTGGGCTGATATTTCTACTAATAAGTTATATAAGACATTAAATTATCTTGAAGATATTAAAGAGGATTATAAATCATTTAAAGATGAGTTTTTTGTTCAAACAAGACATATAAAGAAAGCTTTAAATACAGCTATGGATGCAATTTCTGAAGAACTTATAGACAGGGATTATGATGATTACCCATTCCCTATGTGATAAATAAATAAAAATAAAGGAAGGAAAATTATATAATGATAGGTTTGTATTTTGGAACTGTAATTACTAATGACACTCCAATAAGAGTTTTGGGAATAATATTAACAGCAAGTGGTTTAATAGGAATTTTAGGAATATTAACCTTAAATTTATATATTACATCAGTTAATAATAAAGAACCTAGTGATTTTATGATGAGGTGTCAGTTAATTTCATTATCAGCAATAATTATTTCTTTAATAACTTCGATAATTTTGTTATGTGTGCTTTTTACCAAAGAGCCAGGAAAGACTAAGGACAATATATCAAAAGCCTTAAATGACAAATATGAAGATATAGAAAATTTAGAAATAGCAGCTAATTATACAGGAACTTTCACTAATCAAGGCATAGCTTATAAGTTTTATGTAAAGGATAATGTATTGTATGTGAAAGATATTTTAAAAGAAGATAATAATAATATAACAGCAATAGATGGAAAAGACTATTAATATGTTTTGTTCTAATATAAATACAATGTTTTTATTTACATTTTTTCACTATTTCGCATTATTATTGTATAAACAAAAAAGGAGATGTTTCATATGATAAAGAAAACTATAAGAACAGGATTATGTATATTATTATTAACATTAATATTATCATCTTTAGGATTTGCCAACTATCCAGAAGAAACAAAAACTATTGAAAACATTGGTTTTAGTTATGGTTGGTTTTAATAAAAGAAAGAGGCAAATATATGATTAGGACATTAAAGACAAATAATAATGAAAAGCAATATGATTTTTATATTTTTGTACCAAAGAAGGAAAAGATTGAGCAAAAATTAAATAAATTATTTAAACTCATATACATAATAAATACAATTATTTTTATTGTATCATTATTAATAATTTTTATTGCTGGAAACAAAGATAATAATATAATATTTATGAGTTTATTAGTAATATTATTTTTAGATGTTTATATATTTGTTAGTTTATTAGCCTTTAAAGATAATATAAAAAATAGAAAAATAGATTATACTTGGATTAGCAATAAACAAAAAAATATTGTTAATTTATTTATACTATATGATTTATTATCATTGTTTAATAATTTGAATTTATTTAGTATGGATATAAATATTCCTTCTAATGGAGTATCAAGAAAATATGATGATATTGAATGTAAATATATAAAAGATAATATAAGAGAAAATCAATTATTTAGAGCTAATATATATTATTGGGATAAGGATTTTTTTAATTTAGAAGTTGATGAAAATTATATTCCTAATTTATATATACCTTTTGACTGGGAAGAAAATAAAAATGAAAAGTGGAGTGTATTAATATAAGACTATATGGAAAAAGATATTATGTATAAGAATAAAGAAAATGAACCTGATGAATTAATAAAAGAAATAGATAATCTTTCAAATAAAGATATAAAAAGATTAAAAAAGAAATACAAAAGAGAATTAAGGAAGTCAAATAAAGTATCTAATTTTTCTTTTATTTCTCCTATTAATCCTTAAAAATAATTTAGGCACTTAATTAAATTTAAGTGTCTTTTTTTTTACTTTCCAGCATTATTATTGTAAACATAAAAATAAATTAGAAAGGAAAAATAAAAGATGTTTTTTGGAAGTATTGATTTTAGCTCAATAAATTATATATTGTGTATAAGCTTTTTAATATTAATAATATCATTTATTTGTTGTATTGCTTTTAATTTACTTGAATTAACTGCACCTTCAATTATAGAGATAATTTTAGGAATGGTATCTCTTTTAGGTATTATTAGTTGGTTTTTTTCTTTATTTTTTACAATAGATAAATCTTATAATTTAGGTATAGAGCAAAGTAAAAGTAACATACAACAAGCTCTAAATGATAATTACAAAAATATAGAAAATTTTAAAATATCTGATGAATTAGAAGGTGTTTTTAGTAATGAAGATAAAGCTTATGAATTTTACATAAGTGACAATATTTTATATGTAAAAGACATTATAAAAGGAAATAACAATATAACAGCTATAGAAGGGAAGAGCTATTAAAATGCAAACTTTAAAAAAATATGAAGAAGATTGTGATTATTTGACAGAAGAACAAAATGAAACAGTTCCTAGGCAAATAACGGTTATTTTTGATGAAGACAAAGACAAAGAGCGTATATTAGCTCATAAAAGAGTATGTGAGTATAATAATAAAAAGTATGAAAGAATAAATGGATTAAGCTTAGTATTATGTACTATGTTACCAATTATCATTATTTTCTTATCAAGTTGTTTTATATATTGTTTATTAGAATGTCTTAATATTAAGATAATTGTGGGATTATGTGTGTTGAGTTTAATCTATGTATTAATAACACTTCTAAGTTTTAAATATATAGATAAACTTAAATTATATGCAGGAAGTTCATTTCAAATGGAAGCTTGTGATAAAAAAATAAAAGAAATTAATAATCTAAGTAAGGCTTGTAATGATAAATGCAAGGTAGAAATTAATACAAATTATAAAAATTTTCTTTGTTTTTTCTTAGATGGGGTAGAAAAATTTTCTTTTTGTTTAGATAATGAAATACCTGATGGAGATTTTTATGTAACATTAAGAAGATATAGTAAGGAAGAAGATTGTTGTGTGCATCATACAGGTGATTTTAAATGGGTAGCTGTTACTTCTTTAAGTGTTGAAGATAATTGCGATATTAAGGATGTAAGGATGCAGACAGATAAAGATATTGATAATATATTTGAAGAGAGTATGATTTATAAACTTAAGAAAAAAATAGTTTCTTTTTAGCATTAGAGCTGATGTAGATAGTACCTACATTAGCTTCTTTTTATTTTGAGAAATAGCTTCTTTTTTTTTCACTTTGATACACTATTATTATATAAAAGTATTAAAGAAATTATAAAAAGGATAAAAATATGGATGCTGGATATGATGATATAAATAATTATACTTCAAATCACGTTTTTGGTTTTAATCCAAGAGATGAATATGATAATTTATCAGAGTTTTTAGCTACTGAATTAATAAGAAGAGACAAAGATAAATATAATAATACTTCTGAAAAAATACATAAGAAAGATAAAAAATGCAAGTGGTATAAGAAAAGTAGTAATGAATATGTAAGTAAAAGACACGCTGAAGTGTATGATTCAAGAATATTAGATTGGCAGGTATGTCCTTATTGCAAAAGAAAAATAAAAATAAAGGAAGGAAAATAATATGTATTTTGGGAATGTAGAGATAGATATTGGAAATAAAAGTGACATAGTAGATTGGATAACATTGATTTTTATTCTTATTATAGGTGTAGCATTAATGGCATCATTATTTGAAAGTAAGTTTTGGGTTTTAATACCTATAGGATTTCTTGGATTTGTATTTTCAATGTTTGCTTCAAATTATGTTCATAACTCTGAGGCTAGTAAAAGATTAGAAAATAGCAGTAAAAACATCTATGCTGCGATAACAGATTATTATAAAGAAACAAAAGAAATAAATATTAAAAACAATTCTTATGGTGAATTTATATCTGAAGGTAAAACATATAGATTTTTTATTGAAGATAATAACCTACATATAAAAGATATAGATAAAGATTTAGAAACTATTGTAGATGGAAAATATTATTAAAAAAGAAAGGGAAATATTATGTTAAAAATTAGTATATGTTTTATTATAGCTGCAATATTTTTTGTTATCAGTATATGTTCTGAAGTAGTGTTGATTAATAAATTTGGAAGTATTATAGCAATTATCGTTCCATTAATGTTAGGGGTAGTAAGTGCATTTTTTGTAAGTTTAGGATGTTTTAACTACGATAAGTACACTATTAATAACATAAAAAATACTATTAACACCTCTTATCCAAATGCTGAAATAATCAGTAATATCAATGATAACTATGATGAAGGCTATTTTGTTTATGATGGAAAAACATATCATTTTGAATGTGATAATGGGGTTCTACAGGTAAATGAAGTTAGTAGTATGAAAGCAATACCTATAACGAAATAAAAGGAGAAGATTCTGTTTAATGGTTTTACAGTAATAGAAACAATGTCAGTAATTTTAACATTTTTAGGAGTAATAGTTTGTATTATTTTATTTGTGAAAAAATATAAAAGTGAAGAAAATACAGCTTATAGTTGTATATCAAGTGCTTTTATGGGATTTGTTTTGTTGATAGGACTAATAGTTTTATATGCTGGAGCAAAAACAAGGGTGAATATAAATAATATGATTATATCCAATTATCCAGAAGCACAAATTTTAAGTGATAGTGCTATAAATGAAGGATATTTTAAAGATGCTAATGAAAGTATTTATGAATATGAGTATAAGAATAATGTTTTAGTTATAAGGGATTATGAACATAAAGCTATTAATATTATAAAGAAAGATTGAGGATAAAATATGTTAATTCCATTTTTAAATATACTTATTGGAGTATTTTTATGTTTATGTTTTATATCAACTATTAAATATACTTTAGATTTTAAAAATCATAATCTTATAGAGGCTAATAGCGACTTATTTGTTATTTACATAATGATGAGTCTTGCAATGATTATATTCGATATACAATTAATACTCTCAATAAAATAAAAGAAATATAACTAATACGAAAGGAATAAAAATATTATGAAAAGCGTTAAAATTTTTATAAAAAATCATCCTGTTTTATGGGCTATTATTACAGCTATAATTGATGTTATTATGGTTTATGGCGTTTATTATCTAATAATGGGACAAATAAAAATGAATATAAGAGATTTTTCTATAATTCTAGTAGTTATGGTATTTTTAGGCTGTATAAATGGAGGTGTAGCAAATTATATTAAATCAGAGACATAAGATATAACTTTTTTTATCTAAAGTATATTTAATAGTTGATATAAAAGAAAGGAATAAAATTATGACAGATAATTTTTGTTTTGAGTTACCAGACAAAGAAGACATTATCTCAAATATAAAGAAAAGAAATAGAATTGGGATAAGTATTTTAATAGTTATTTTATTATTAACTATAGTAATTGGTGTTACTGTTGGTATTACTAATAACTGTATTTTTACATATTATCTTGGAATAACTTCAATTGCCCTAGGAATAATTACTATGGGAGGAGTATATTTTGAGGAAATTGATAAAGATAAACTTAATTTATCTAAAATATATAATTTAGTACCATTATCTGAATTTGATTTAATAATAGAATATGATGAAATATCTAAAAATGAAGAATATATAGATTATAAATATATTAATAAAGATGGAATATTAATTAATGATAGTTTTAAAGCAAATATTTATTATTGGGATAAAGATTTCTTTAAATTAGAGGTAAAAGATGATTATATAGTTAAAATATTTATACCAATTGATAAGAATAGTGAATTAGGAAAATATTTTGTTTTTAAAATAAGAAATGATAGAGGATTAAGTTATGAATAGTAGTTATAAAGATTTAAAAGATACTTGTATGTCTTATAGATTATGGAATGGCACATATTATAATGTGATATTCAAAAATATAGAAGACATAAAAAACAAAAAAGAAGAATGTTTAAGAAAATCAAAGAAATATGGATATATTTTTAATATACTCTCTACATTATTTGTGGGATTTACTATTTGTCTAGCAATCCTTAGTATATATAGTTTAAGTTCAGGTAATAAGATAGGAGAAGATTTTGTACGTATATTTTTTATAGGTATTAGTCTTATGTTCTTTTTTGCAACATTAGTAAAAGTAATATCTGACAATTTAAGCAATAAATATAATGATATTTTAGACACAGTAGAAGAATTTAATTTTTTTAGTAAAAATATCAATTATGATAAGGATTTATTAATAACAGATGTATTTAATATATTAGGATTTAATAAATACAATAATACTTTTATACAGACAGATATTTTTTATGATGACATTAGATATGTGTATGAGAATGATATTAAATTGTTAGGAACTTTAAACAAAGAAACAGATAAGTATGAAGTAGTACTGTATTTGCCTATGGAATATTATTAGGAAGGAGTAGAGAAAAGTCTTTAAATAATAAAGAACTTGAAGAACAATGTGAGGATTATGAAGAAGAATTAAATGAGAAAGATGATTATATTAACACATTAGAAAATACTATTGATGAGTGTAAAGATACCGTATTTGATTTAAAGGGAAAAATATTAGAACTAATAGATAATTTGGATTATTAGGAGATAGTGATGAAACAGAATATAAATTTTTTAATCACAAATATAATTCTTTCAACAACTGGTAGTTTTACTATAGATGATATGTATATAAAAATAAATAATTATAATTTAGATGAGGAAATATCAAAAAATACTATTAAAAAAGCAATAATAAGATTAAGAGAAAATGATTATTTAGAAGAAAGAGGAAATAAATATACAATAATTCCTATAGAAAAATCACTTAGATGGAAAGAAATATATTAAAAAATAAGATAAATATTAGAAAAGGAAGAAATTACGATGGTTATGATGTTTTTAATTGGAGCAATAATATGCTTTATTTTGGCAATAATTTTTTTATTTGTAATGGCAGATGAACAATTTGGTAAGAGTGACTCATTTGTTAGATGTCTTATGTCAATAATATTTTTTGCTGTTTTTATATGTTGCTTTATATTTAATTTATACTCTATAGAAAGACAAAATAAAATAAAAGTAACACTTTATGAAGGATATAAAAATATAGAATTTTTAAGTAGTTCTAAAACAAATGGATATGTAAAATTAGATGATGTTATATATAAATATGAATGTTGTGGTAAGATAATTAGACTTACAAATATAACCAATGAAAATAATGTTAAGGTAATCCCTATGGAGTAAGATGAAAGAGGAATATTAATGAAATGTTTATATTGTGATAAAGAAATGGTATATAAACCTAATATGAGAGGATATGGTTCACGTGGAGAAAATTATAATGAGTTAGTAATAGATTACTTAAGATATGTAGAAAAAGACTATATAATTTGTAAACGCAAAATAAAAAGACACGAAACATTTTCATTTATGCCACAATATTATGTATGCCCTAAGTGTGGCCTGGTTTTACAAAAGATACCAGATGAATATATAAATGGTGTAATTAATGCTGAATTGTAGGGATTTAACTATGAATAGAAGATGTAAGAAATGTGGATGCTTACTAGCAGAAACTAATAAAAGTAAAATATGCGGTGAATGCAGAAAAAATATAATAAGAAACACCAAACTTATATCAATGATTTTAGTAGGAATTTTAATTATAGGAATTTTTATGGGTATGTATTTGTGGTCTATAAAAAAATATCCCATTACGTATGAAGACTGTGTTATGCAGGTAGTTGATAAAAGAGAAACAAAATCTTTTGCTTATACTGGAAATGCTGTTGTTTCATCCAAGAGATATTATTTACTGTTTGATGATGGAAAAGAGTTAAGAGTGTCATCAGCTATGTATGATGATACAAATATAGATGATTATATAATAATTACATATTCATATCAGAAAGATAGAGTTATTGACACTAAAATCAAGTTTAATAAATAATTAGAGATATAGACCTATAACAATAAAAAAATAACAAATTACTGTAATAATATAATCTGTGATGAATGTTTACATAAATCTATATGTGATGATTTGCAATTTGAATTAGAAGATATAAATAAAAATGGTTGATGAATATTATAAATGTGGGTTAATTAAAAAGGAGATGTAGCTATATGATGTTAACAGTTGATTGTAAAAATTGCCATTCAGAATTTTCTCTAAGAGGTTGGCTTGAAAAAGAAGATTTAAAGGGGACGTCTTATGAGAATAAAATAAATACAATAACAGAAGATGAATTACAAGAATTAGAACAAAAAGGTATTATAAAAGATGAATGGGATAGATTTTTAGATAATCCTGTTTGTCCTGAATGTGGTTCTAAGGATGTAATATATTTTTAAGGATATTTGTAAAGAAAGGATTTATATTAAAATGAGTGATTATAGATATATGAGAGTTATTCGCTGTAAAATGAATATGGATAAAATAGGAGTGAAGTCGCTTTGGGATTTAGAAGATAAATTTCCTGATTTATTTGATATGAGTTTGCCAAGTTACTTTACAAAAGCCATTGTAGAAGAAGAGAATTATTTAGACTATGTCATTAAATCAGAAATTTCATATGATGGCGGTAATTGGGGAAAAACAAGGTATCTTACTAAAAAGGAAGCAGATAAATATTTGACTTTATTTAGTCAGATATATCCAGATGTACGAAAAGAGGATTTAAGAGCTGTTGAATTTTGTTGGTATGATTGTAGTGAAGCACCACTATATTATGATGTAAATGAAGAAGAATGGCTATAAATAAAAAAGGAGAATTTTTATGAATAAAACTATTGAAAATATAATAGATAAAACAGTAACAAAAGTTATGATAAATAGAGATATTATGAGCGAAAATATAAAATCAACTTGTAACATGTTTTATGAAAAAGGTTATAAAGATGGATTTAATAAAGGTTTTAAATGGAATTTAGTGAAAGACAAGTCGCCAAATGATATTGATGATAAGATAGTAGCTATATATTTTTGTGAAGAAAATAGTAATGGAGATTATGAAGATACAATAGTTGAAACTGGTTATTACCATAATGGTGAATGGTTTGTAAATGGAAGACCATTATATTTTGATGGGGATTATGGAGAAAAAGTTATCGCCTGGGCTGATTTCCCAACATATGATGAATAAAAGAAAGGGTGTTTATGTGGAAGATATTAAAAAGACTATTGAATTTGCTAATAGCAAAGACAAATTAGAAGTAGATATTGAATATGATGAGCTAAGACAAGCTATAAAGAAAAGAGATAGGTTTTATAATATAGTAGGCATTGTTTTTTGCTTATCTTTTATAGCAACTATAGTATTTGGGATTATGTCTTTAGAAATTTTGGCAGGAGTTTGTATTTTTGCCGTTAGTGTTTGTTTTTGTATATGTATTTTTTTTGCAGGAACGGATTATGATACTTTATTAGAATCAGGATTTGAAAATGCTTACAATTTTTTTTGTAATACGATAAATTACTCAAAAGATATATACCTAAAAGTGTATGAGAACAATATAGAAATAAGCTATTTCTCTAAAAAGGATGGTTCGTATGAAACAAAAGATTTTATTTCTTTAACAGAGTCATATCAAAAATATATAAGATATATAGATAATGATAATTTCAAGATTATAGGTAGGATAGTAAATGATGTATATAAAATTACATTATACATACCTGTAAAATATAATAAAGATTATTCAGAACTTATACGACAAAAGGAAAATATATAATAAATTAGAGCTTATATTTTTATATAAATATAGGCTCTTTTTTATAAAAAAAGTAAAAAATATTATAAAAATGTTGACAAGAATAAAAAGTAGTAATATACTACTTATATAGAAAGGTAGTAAATGACTACTTTTTGTAAAGGAGAAATATAATGGACAATATAAGAAATAAAGACGGATTAACAGAAGAAGAATTTTTAAAACAATATAAACCTTCAGATTATGAAAGACCAAGTGTTACAGTTGATATGCTTATATTATGTATGAGTAAATATCTTGAAAATATGAAGATATTATTAATTCAAAGAAATAATCATCCATATATAAACTGTTGGGCTTTAGCTGGAGGCTTTGTAAATATTGATGAGTCAACATATGATGCTGCTTTCAGGGAATTAAAAGAAGAAACAGGGTTGGTAACTAATACTTATTTAGAACAACTTTATACAATGAGTAAACCAGATAGAGACCCTAGAATGAGGGTTATAGATGTATCTTATATAACACTTATGAGAGAACAGCCTGTAATAGCAGGAGATGATGCAAAAAAAGCCTTATGGTTTGATATAAAGTTACAAGATAATATATTAGAAATAACAAATACAGATGAAAATATTATTATAAAATATAAATTACATCAGAAAATATTTGAAAATGGTGTTGTTCAGACTACAGGATATACTGGAGAATGTATTACAAAAGAAAAATTAGCTTTTGACCATAATGAAATAATTCTTGAAGGATTATTAAGATTAAAAAATAAAATATTATATAGTGATATTGTTTTTAATCTGCTTCCAGATGAATTCACTTTACCAGATATAAAAAAGGTATATGAAGTGATTTTAGGAAAAGAATTATATAAAACGAATTTTAATGCATATATAAAAGATAAGTTAGAGCCTATGGATTGTAAAATAACATCTATGATAAAAGGTGGTAAAAAAGCCATAGGATATAGATACAAAAGAAAGGAAGTGAAATTATAAAATTAGGAGTTATTTTGTCAAGATGTCAGCCATTACATAAAGGGCATATAGATACAATAAATAAGGCATTAAAAGAAAATGATAAGGTTTTATTTATTATAGGCAGTACAAATAAATGTAATACAAATAGAAATCCTTTTAATATAGATATGCGAATAAAAATGTATAATTCAGCACTAAAATTAATTACAAATCCAGATAGACTAGAATATATGCCTTTATCCGATTTGAGCATAGATGAAAAAATACCAAAACAAGATAATATATCTAAGTCAATAGACACAATAAATGTTAATAATGAATGGGGATTATATTTATATTATAATATCGTAGCTAAAACAGGAGAGAAAACATTTTCATTTTATTACAATGATGATACTTCTTTAGTATTAGATTGGTTTCCAGAATATATAAGAAATAGAATTACAATTATTTCATCTTATAGAATAGATAATATCAGCAGTTCAGAAATAAGGCAGGCTATTTTAAATAAAGATAATGATTATATAAAAAAATGTATTCCTTATTATAAGGATAAAGATATAGAAATATTAAAAGATAAATATAAAGAAATAACAGAAAAAGGAGAATAAGACTATGAAGTTATTAGTAGTTATAGATATGCAGAATGATTTTATTACTGGAGCATTAGGAAATAAAGAATGCAGAGCTATTGTACCTAATGTCGTTGAAAAAGTTAATAATGCTGTAAAGACAGATACAGATATAGTAATTACATTAGACACACATAATGAAAACTATCTTGAAACACAGGAAGGAATAAATTTACCTGTAAAACACTGTATTAAATACAATTATGGTTGGAAATTAATACCCGAATTACAGCATATAAATCCAACAAAGAAATTTTTAAAGAATACATTTGGTTCAATAGAACTTGCTAATTGGATAAAAGAAAATAACTATACAGATATAGAATTAATAGGAGTATGTACAGACATATGCGTTATAAGTAATGCTTTAACAATAAAAGCTGTAAATCCAGAAGCAAGAATTAGTGTAGATGCACATTGTTGTGCTGGGGTTACGCCAGAAAGTCATAAAAATGCACTTGAAGCTATGAAGATGTGTCAGATAAATATTGAGGAGGATTAGTGTTATGAAGTTAGAACCAATTATTATAAGTTTATTAGAAACAGATATGTATAAGTTTAGTATGGGACAGGCAATTTACCATCAGTTCTCTGATTATAAGACAACTTGGACCTTTAAATGCAGGAATAAAGATGTACATTTTACAGAAGAAATGGTTGAAGAAATCAAGGAGCAGATAAAGCATTTCTGTACTTTAAGATTTACAGAAGATGAACTTAATTATCTTGAAAATATTAAATGGATAAAAGGAAGTTATGTTGATTTTTTAAGATTATGGAAGCCGAGATACGAAGATTTTAAAATAACAACAGATGCAGAATGTGGACTTAATATTGAAACATTTGGAACTTGGCTTAATACATCTATGTATGAAATACCAACACTTGCTATTGTTAATGAAGTATATTTTAGAATGGCATATGATTATGATGAACTTTTCAAGAGTTTTAAAGAAAAATTAGATATAAAATATAATAACTTAAAAAACAATCATTGGTATGCAGGAACATTTAGTGAATTTGGACTTAGAAGAAGATTATCAGCAGAAGCACAGGAGCTTGCTGTGCAGAAATTCTCTCATTTAGGAGATACATTACATAGTGCTTCTAAATTTGTAGGTACAAGTAATGTTTACTTAGCTAAAAAATATAATCTTATACCTGTTGGAACTATGGCTCACGAATGGATTATGTGTGTAGGACAGGGAAATCATAAGCACAATCCAGCATATTCAAATTGGTATGCACTTGATGCGTGGGTTAAGGAATATGGTGTTTTAAATGGTATTGCTCTTACAGATACAATAACAACAGATTGTTTCCTTAAGGACTTTCAGCTTACTTATGCAACACTTTTCTCTGGAGTAAGGCACGATAGCGGCGACCCTTATGAATGGGGAGATAAAATGATTAAACATTATGAAAGCCTTGGAATAGATGCAAGAAATAAAACTCTGTTATTTAGTGACAGTCTTGATTTTGAAAGAGCTGACAAGCTTTACAGATACTTTAATGGAAAAGCTAAGGTTGCGTTTGGAATAGGAACATATATAAGCAATGATACAGATGTTCCAGCACTTAATATAGTAATGAAGACAACAAAGTGTAATGGAATGGACGTTGCTAAGATTTCAGATACCCCTGGTAAAGGAATGTGTAAGAATAAGGATTATATAGAATATCTTCAAAGATGTATAAATTGGCGTATGAATAATGATAAGTAACAGAAAGGATAAGATTATGAAAAATGAATATAATTTTGATGTAAAAAAGACAACAGATGAATTAATAAAATGGATTGCTGATTGGTTTAGTGTAAATGGAAAAGATTGTAATGCAGTAATAGGAATTTCAGGAGGAAAAGATAGTACGATAGCTGCTGCTCTTTGTGTTAAAGCTTTAGGAAAAGATAGAGTAATTGGGGTATTAATGCCTAACGGTACACAAAAAGATATAAATGATGCTAAAAGGATATGTCATTTATTAGGAATTAAAAATTGTATAATAGATATAAGTTCTGCTACAAATTCATTATTAGATGAATTAAATCACCCCAAGTATGGAATTGATACTGAAATAAGTGAACAAACAAAAATTAATTTACCGCCAAGAATTAGAATGACTACATTATATGCTATTGCTCAAAGCTGTAATGGCAGAGTTATTAATACGTGTAATTTAAGTGAAAACATATGTGGTTTTTCAACTCTGTTTGGAGACCACTCAGGGGATATATCTTTATTTGATGAATTAACAGTAACAGAAATAAGACAGATAGGACATTTTCTTAAATTACCTGATGACCTTGTAAATAAGATACCTTCTGACGGCTTAACAGGATTATCAGATGAAGAGAGCTTTGGATTTAGTTATGATACATTAGATACTTTTATACGAACAGGAATATGTGAAGATAAAGATATTAAAAATAAGATATTAGAAAAGTATAATACTAATAAATTTAAAACTAATCTAATTAAATTTCCTCACTATAAGAGTAATTTAAAGAATTATATAGCACAAAATTATTGAAGTTTTTAGTTTCTATAAGATATTAAAAATACAAATATATAAAAATAAAAGAGATTATTATTGTTATTTTTATTAAACAATAATAGTCTTTTTTTTATACTTTTTACATTATTATTTTATATAAAAAATACGAAAGTGAGAAAATAAAGATATGAAAATAATTTTGATAATAGCAGGACTATTTACAATTATAAAAATCTTTACAGAAGCTATTGGAGTATTACCAGATATTAACTTAGCATTAAAAAGCTTAATAAAAACAAGAGCAATAATATTAATCAGTATTATAGCATTTTTAATAATATTAATAGTAATAATGTTTTCATTGCCTAAAATAAAAACAGATACACAAAATGCTATCGAACAAATAAATACTATGTTAGAAGATGAAGATATTTAAAAATAAAGAAGTGAGTTTTAAAAATATGGATGGATTAATTATTAAAAGCAAATGGTTAAACCTTATTTTAAAAGGAGAAAAGACAATAGAAATACGTGGAAGTGATACTAAAAAACAAGGAGAAATTATTTATTTATTAGAAAGTGAAACCAATAGAGTTTTAGGTACTTGTAAAATAGCTTATACATATACTATAAGTTGTTCAGATTGGAGTGAGGAAAGAGATAATCATAAAGTAGAATTATCTTATTCTGAATTAAAGAAAATATATAAAAATCCTTATGCGTGGGTTTTAGAAGATGTTAAGCCTATAAAATCAGAAAAGGAAATATATTATAAGCATCCTAAAGGGGCAGTAATTTGGGTAAAAGATGTTGAAAAATATATATTGTGATAAATAAGGAAAATATAATTATGAATAAAAAAATGTTAAAGATTTTAAAAAACAAAGATATTTTTGTTGATATTGATGGTACTCTTGCTGAGTATAGATTTAATAATCATTTAAGTGCAAAAGATGGAACATCTAATGGACAAACGGTAAAAGAAATAGAAAATCATATATTTTTATATAGCAGACCATTAAATTCAGTAATAAAAACAATTAAAAAAGCAAAAGTAAAAAATGTATTTATATGTGGAGCAATAATATCTCCTATTGAACTTACAGATAAAATAGAATGGCTTAAGTGTTATTGCAAAGGCATATATTTTAGAGAATATTATTGGTTTGTTCCAGAAGAATATTTGAATGTTTTTTTTAAAAAGACCCCAGAATTATTAGAAAAAGAAATTGTTTATAATAAATATGGTTACTTTTTTAAAGGGTCTAAAAATTGTTTTTGGGAATGGCTTAAAAAAATAATAATAAATCAATAAAAGATATTATTTTTATAGATGATGTTTTATCGTATTTAAAATATGCAGAAGAAAATGGAATTAATTCTTATCACATTAGTAGTTTTTTATAATGATAAAAATATTTGTATAGAAATGTATATAATAATATTGTCATTATAAAAATAATAAATGGTGGAGATAAATGAAGCAATTTTTTATATTTTTGTTTACAGGTTTTTCAATATCTGTTTTAGATTTAATAGATACTGCCTTTGGAAATCAGATAAGTTTAGATAGTATATGCGTAATGTCTGTGATGTCTATTTTGTACTGGTGTATTGATTGTATATGTAGAATTGGAGAATATGCGTATACTATTAAAATGAAACACGAAATTGAAAGTTTTGTATTAGAAATTATAGCTACAATTATTTGTAGTATATTAGTTATAATTTTTAGAAATCCTATATCTCATATTTATAACTTAACAGATAGGCAATATGAATTATTAAATTTATGTTTATTATGGAAAGGATTACTCTTAATTTTCGCAAAAATAGAGTCGTTTTTGTATACATATATTGAATTAAATTGTATGAATAAACAAATTCTGATATCTAATATAATATTTTATTCAACAATGATAGGATTAGATGTAATAGTCATATTATTGAATGGGGAATGTTATCATCTAATAATAACAACAGGAATGGCAGATATAATAACGGGTATTTATCTTATAGTATCAAGTAAATTTATTAAAAAGATATATCGACCCAAGTTACATATAATTATGGAGCTTATAAACTGTTCTAAAAATATATTAATTAATAATGTATTAGGTAGGGGGGCAACAATCATATTCAATGTTTCTGCAAGTTTCTTAGGAACAAAATATTATGCACTGCATAGTGTTGGTTATTCTATTGCAACCAGTATGGAATCTATAACCGATAGGTGTTGTACTTATCAGCTTATAAAATTAAAAACAACAAAAAGTATACAGACGAAATACAAAACTTATAAAGATACTTTTAAGAAAACTTTTATTCCCACAATGATAGTTTGTTATTTAACTGCAATTATGATGATTTTCCCTATGAAAGGAGTAATAGATTTTAAAGAAGCTTTAATAGTTACATTAATGTATAATTCACAATCTATTTTTATCCAACCATATGAAAACATAAGAGGATTTTTAATAAGTTGTGAAGATACAAAAAGTTTAAGATTTGGGGGATTAGTAGGAATATTAGTAAGAGGTCCAATAAGTATCATAAGTATTTTTACACCTATAGGAATATATGGATTCGCTTTTGGGGTAAGTATAGATTTTATAGTAAGATATATATATTTGAAATATAAAGCAGTTAATATAGTTAATTAAATTTTCTATATAAAGATATAAAAGGAGTTCGTTATGAAATCAGATGAAGAAATTATAAAAATTTTTAAGCAAAAGGCAAAATTCAGAATATTTTGTGACTGTATATTTTTGTTTGTAGCAACACTTCTTGTAGTTGTACTTTTTACTTGTAATCTGGATTGTATAGTTATATTTTTAATTTCAATGATACTATTTTGTTGTGTCACAAGTATCTATGATATATATATTAGATTTTATAATCTTAAAAGTATTAAAGAAGGTAATTACTCAATATGCATAAAACCCACAGTAGGGAATGTTAGTGCAAGTAATGGTGGGAGTTTATTTGTAGATGTAAAAGATTGTGATGAAGGTTTTGCTTTCAGTTCTACAAAAATAGAAAACTTCAGTAACAAAGTATATTGCGTGACAACAAAAAAAGGTACATACGCTGTATGCTTTTATAAAGAAGATATAATTTAAACAAATAAGGAGAAAATTATAAATATGAACATTATGACCATTTTAAGCGTACTTGCTGGTATATGTTTGATGGTTTGGCTATTTTCAGAGGTTAAAGATGATTTTAAAAAATTTAATAAAGATTATGATGATAGTCTAAAAATATGTTATAAGACTAAAACAAAAAATAAATGTGATGAATGTTATTCTAAAAAGTATGGGAAGTATTGCGATTGTAAAAAGATAAATGAAAAAAATGAGAAAAATGAATGAAACAATTTTTTATATTCTTGTTTACCTAATACTTTATATTAAAAAGGATATATTATGAATAAAAGACAATATAAGAAAAGTAGAAAGAAAATAAATAAGCTTATATTTTTAGATGAATTTTTTACAATAGATTATACTAAAGAAGAATATGAATTTTTCTGTAAAGATGTAGAAGAATATTGTTGTAAACATCATAGATATAAACATTATAAGGATAAGAACAAATACGGTATTTTTGATTTTAATTATAAACCACCATTAGCAAATAAAAGAAAAGCCATATTTGATAACTTAGATAAAGTTAGTATTGAGTTTAATGTAAAAACAGGTAAAGATACAATTTTAAAGTATTTGTCGGAAAATTATTAGAAAAAGGATATTATTTATTTCTGCTATACATTATATATCAATATATAAAAGGAGCTGGGGTATATATGAATAAGAATGATAATATAAGAGATGATTTTATAAAATATGCAGAAGAACAATATAATTGTGAGATTTCATTAAAGAAAAGTAATACTCCTGATACTTTTGAAAGCATATTTGGAACAAGCTTTATTAGAAATAAAAACAATATCCCCAATGAACACAAATAATAGTTATTTATTATATAGCTTTTAAAGATTATATATTATAAAATATAAAGATAAATAATAATATTTTGTTTAGAGAGGAAAATATAATATGCAATTAATATATGAAGATAAAAAATATAATGAATTTAAAACAAAGAATTGGAAAAAAATGCATAATATTTGTAAAAAAGCAATTCCTAGAAATAAATATAACGAAAAACTATTACTTTTTGATTTTAATTCAAAATATATATCAAAGAGAAATAAGAAAAAGAAAAAGAAAAATTCTTTCAATAATAAATTAGATATAACTAAGCTTATGCAGTTAGCAGATAAGCCAGAAATATATCGTATATATAAACGATATGGTTATATGCCAAAAATATTTAAAAGAAAATTGAAAAGAAAAACTTTAAAAGGGAAAAAGAACATTAATATTTAATGATATTAATACAGTTTTAAATTTAATATAAATATGTTATTGGTTAATCTTTATGGTGATAGTAATTTTGCACAAAAAAATAATTAAATTTTGTGTAATTTTCTACTACTCTTTTTCTTATAGTTGTGTATAATATAAGTAAGAAGTCAGGAATGATTTCGATAAATACGCTTCACAATGTGCGACAAAGAAACATTGTTTATTTCAAAGGCACTTCGTAATGTGTGCTTAAACATTACTTATTCAAATACGCTTCACAATGTGCGACAAAGAAACATTGTTTAAGAGCTGATGTTTAATACATTGGCTCTTTTACATAAGAAGAAAAATGAAACAAAATGGTATGTATTATATTACTAACGAATTTAAATCTCTTGTAAAAAGTCTTGGCGGGGAATGGAATGATAAAAAGAAAAGACCTATTGTTTGTTTAATAAAATCAACCGAAGCTAATGGCTTGTATTGGGCTATTCCTGTTGGAAAAGTAAATCATAGAGACCAACAAGCAATGGACCGAATTAATGATTATATAACTAAACCTAATAGAGATTTAAGAAGTTGTTATTATCATTTAGGTAAAACAACAAATAAATCTATATTTTTTATTTCTGATGCAATTCCTATAACAGATAAATATATTTTAGAAGAACATAAAGGGTTTAACAATAATCTTTATATAATAAAAAATCCTATTTTATTAAATTCTTTATGTTATAAATTAAATCGAATACTTAATTTTGAAGCCTCTAATAAAAATTATTTTAGACAGCATATAACAGATATTAAAAATTATCTTATTGAAGAATTAAAAGAACAAAATAGTTGAGAATATATAAAAGACACCAAATTAAAGGTGTCTTTTTTTATTATATTTTTTTGATAGATTGTTATATATTTTTTATAAATTTTTTTCACATTTTAACATTATTATTATAAATTCATAAATAAAGGGGTAAATATATTATAACAAATAAAGAAAGAATGTTGAAAGAATTATGGTATAAAGAGGATGAAGAACCTGAAAAAATATATTATGATTGTCAGGATAAATTATATGAATATAATAATTTAAAGCAATCGGATATAAAAAAGAGAGAACAATTAATAAAAACCATATTAGGAAAAATAGGAAGTAAACCTAATATAAATATACCTTTTCGATGTGATTATGGAGTTAATATAGAAGTAGGAGAAAAATTTTTTTCTAATTTTAACTTAACTATTTTAGATAGTGGTAAAGTAATTATCGGTGATAATGTATTAATTGGGTCAAATGTATCAATTTATAGTGTTACACACCCTTTTGATTACATAGAAAGAAGAAAAGGATACATACAGGGAAAACAAATAACAATAGGTAATGATGTCTGGATAGGTGGTAATGTAGTTATTTTACCAGGTGTAAGTATAGGTGATAATACAATTATTGGAGCAGGAAGTGTTGTTACAAAAGATATACCTAGTAATGTAATAGCTGTAGGAAATCCTTGTAAGATAATAAAAAAGAATACAAGTCATCTTAATGTAATGTAAAAAAAGAAGGTGTTTTTATGAATAAAAATTATCATAATCCTTTTACGATTAAAGATTACAAAGAAATAAAACAGCAGATAAAAGAATATAATGAAAATTATGATTTGATACAAGAAAGGTCTGATAAAATATTAGAAGCTTGGAATAAAGATATAGCTAAAGAAGAAATTCGTTTTAAAGCTTTAAATGATTTTGGAGTTATTAGATAATAAAGAGTTTATATAATTTTTCAGGAGAAAAGATATGATAGAATTAAAAGGAAAATATAATAATTGTAAGGTTTATACTGATAACATAGATAATGAAACAATAAGTCAATTAATAAATTTACTAAATCAAGAGTTTATAAAAGATAATACTATTAGAATAATGCCAGACTGTCACGCAGGAAAAGGTTGTGTTATAGGAACAACTATGACTATAAAAGACAAGATAGTTCCTAACTTGGTAGGAGTAGATATTGGATGTGGAATGTCAGCAATAAAACTTAAAGAAAAAGAAATAGATTATACTAAATTAGATGAAATTATTCATAAATATGTCCCTAGTGGATGTAATATTCATAAAGAAATAAAACAAAATTTTGATGAATTAGACAAAGTAATTGCACCTATTAATAAAAATAATGCTTTAAAATCTATAGGAACTTTAGGTGGAGGAAAACATTTTATTGAATGTGATATAGATAATGATAATAATTTATGGTTAGTTGTTCATACTGGAAGCAGACATTTAGGAATAGAAGTATGTGACTATTATCAAAATTTAGCATACGAACATCTTAAAAATAAAATAAATGGAGGAGATTTAAACACTAAAAAAAGAGAACTTATTTCTAAGTATAAACAGACAGGAAGAGAAAAAGAAATATCTAGTGCTTTAAGAAAGCTTGATGAAGATTATAGAGAAATATTTCCTAATGTACCAAAAGAATTAGCGTATGTTGAAGAAGAAGATATGAAAAAATATCTTCACGATATGAATATAGTTCAAAAATATGCAAAGAAAAATAGAGAAGTAATCGTTAATAATATTGTAAAAAATATGAATTTAACAATTGTAGAAAGCTTTGATACTATTCATAATTATATAGATATAGATAATATGATACTTCGTAAAGGTTCAATATCTGCACAAGCTGGGGAAAAAGTTATTATTCCTATGAATATGCGTGACGGTTCTTTAATATGCATTGGAAAAGGTAATCCAGATTGGAATTATTCTGCCCCACACGGAGCAGGAAGAATACTAAGCAGGAGTAAAGCTAAAAATGTTATTGATTTTAAAGATTTTGAAGAAAGTATGAGAGGAATTTATACAACAAGTGTAGCTCCAAGTACAATAGATGAGTCACCTTTTGTATATAAACCAATGAATGAAATAATTAAAAATATAAAAGAGACTGTTAATATAGTTTCTTGTATAAAACCTGTTTATAATTATAAAGCAAAAGATGATATTAATTATGTAAAAAATAAAGAAGATATTGATTTAAGTTTATAATTATATAAATAAAAAAATATTAAAAAGAGAGCTTTTGAAGGGCTCTTTTTTTTATGTTTGGGACATTATTATTGAAAAGATGAAAAAAGACAGGAGGAACAGTAAAATGACAAATGAAAGAGTTTATCTTAAAGGAAAAACATTAAAGAAACTGTTAGAAAAAAATAATTTAACGCAAAATGATTTAGCTGAAATGTTAGATATTGACAGGTCTGATATGTCAAGATTAGTAACAAACAAAAAGCCAGCTACAAGAATTATTGTTGAAAAAATAAGTGATTTATTACAGGTAGATGAAAGTGTATTTGTTAATAATAATAAATTCACAAATTGTATTCCTAGAAAAGCAATATGTATATCTGGAGCAGAATGGAATAGCGATAAATTTAAAGAATTATTAAATAAAAAGAATATTACTTTATAAGATTTCAGCAAAAAAATAAAAGTAGATAAAAGTAATTTTTCTGCCTATACTAGAAAAAAATGTCTGCCATCTGTAGATACATTAGTAAGAATATGTAATTATCTTAATTGTTCTTCAATGGATTTAATTGGAGTATCAGAGACAGAAATAAATAATTATATTGGTTATGATGTATTTGAAATAGTAGATAAAGATAGTATAGAAAAGAATGATAATAACATTGCAAGCAATGTTTATGCAAGCAATATAAGTTCAGACAAAAAGAATAATACAGAAACAGATTTAAACTATAATTATATTCATTTTTCAAATGAAAATGTTATATGTAATCTTAATATCATAAATGAAAATATTTTATTAATGGTTAAAGATTTTTCTGAAAGTATAAAAAGCTTAACAGAAAATATCAATGTTTTAACAGATAAGAATATTAATCTTAGTAAAGAAGTAGAATGTTTAAGAAATGAATTAAAAATAAAAGTCAATGGAGAAGCCGCTGAAAATAATAGTAATATCTCTACAAACAATGTTTGTGCAGATAATATTTCTAAAAGTAATAATAATAGCTTAATTCATTCTAATAAAACATATTCAAGATATAATATAGTTTGTTCTGAAAAAGAAATGTTAGAAATAATAAAAGGAAATTCAAGCGATATTGATAGTTTTGAAGAATTCAAAAATAAAATATATAAATTAGCGGCATATATTTCAAGGAAAAAGAATATTATCTTTAACCAGACAATGCACGACAGCTATAAGAATTTTGAAAGAGTTTATGGATTTAATATTAAGACTATTAAAGCTGAAACAAATATAAAAAGCACATTAGAAGCTATTTATGTAAATGAGATGACAAGAGAAATCTTTTTTAATATGTTTTGTACTAATGCAAGTAATCTTAATTAAAGATTATTATAGTAAAAAGTATTTGTTTAATAATATTTACGATTTTTTTAAAAAAACTTAAAATTTATGTCAAAAAAAGTGTGCTTTTTTTTCACTTTAGGACATTATATATTATATAAGATATTTTTTAAAAAAGTACTAAATATAATTATTAAAAAGATAAACAAAAAAATATTAAAAAAAATGATAAAAAATAGTGCTTTTTTTTATAAAATATACATTACTATTATATAGTAAAAAATACAACAGAATTATATAAGATAAGTTTATATTAATTCTGTTAAGGTTCTTTAGCTCAGTTGGTTAGAGCAACCGGCTCATAACCGGTCGGTCATAGGTTCAAGTCCTATAAGAACCATTTTGACAAATATATATAATATTCTTATATTTTTCTTGATTAATATATAGTTATTATTATTTTTGTCAAAAAAATAATACGTTCTTAAATGACCTCCGAAAATTTTATGGACGAAAAAAATTCATACAGGTATTAATATAAATTAAAGCTTTTTTTGAAGTTTTGCATTTAGATTTTTTTTATCGTAAGTTCTCCTTTCTATGTACTATGTGAAAAAAATTATATTTATATTTTTATTCATAAATATTAATATCTGTATGAAAAAATGTAGTGTTGGCAGAATGGTAATGCACAAGAGTGCTATTCTTAGGTTATCTTTATGGATATATAGGTTCGACCCCTATACACTACGTTATGCGGTTATGATGGAATAGGCAGACATAGGGGACTTAAAATCCTCTGGTAGAGATACCGTGTGAGTTCAAATCTCACTAGCCGTACTATAATACTGGTATTTTTAAAAATAATTATATTAGTATTATATGTGTATTATATGTTATTTATAATAAATAGAAAAATATAAGGTTGTTTTTGGTTTGACTTTTTCTATTAAAAGCATAATGTTTTCTTCTATTAACCAAACAAAACTAGCAAATAGTTTATAACCTAATAGAAGTCTCCTTTTTCAAATTTTAACAATGTATAACGATACAAATATTACAAAGCAATATACAGCGAAGCAATATACTACAGCAATTTAATTTTAATAAAAATAAGAACAAACAAAATATGTATGATAGTTAATTCAGAAATATTAATTTTATTTATCAGTATTATAAATACTGACAAAGTATCGTGTAAAAAAAATACAAAAATTTGAAAAAACTTTTAAAAAAAGTGTACTTTTTTTTCACTTTATAACAATACTATTATATAAGGAAAAATAAGTGTCACTAGCTCAGTTGGTAGAGCATACGACTTTTAATCGTAGGGTCACGGGTTCGAACCCCGTGTGACACACTTAGTTAATTCGGAATTTAGAATGCTGAATGCAGAATTAACTAAATCAATATATGACCGAAATCAGATGGTTTTCGATTTTAGACAAAGTACATAAATGTTGTGATAAGAAGATAAACATATTTATGGATAAAATCGCTAGGGTTTAACTCCCTTGACTGATGAATGGACTATATCTTCTGTAGAGCCTTGAATGGAATATGAAGTGACAGCACTTCCCTTTCAGAAATTCCTAGGTCATAGCAAAGCCTTAAGGTGGTTATAGCTATAATTATAGTACTGTTTTATTCTTTACGGTTATTCTTTTTTAATACTTTGATATAGTCGTAAGGAAACCTCCTCTCAAAAGCTCTTTTTGTTAATTTTGATTAACAGAAGGAGCTGAAACAAAAAGTAGTTTATAAAATGAAGAGTCACTACCATTAAGTGTGAAATTAAAATATATATTGGAATGTAGTTTAGTTTGGCTAGAACGCTTGATTTGGGTTCAAGAGGTCGCAGGTTCAAATCCTGTCATTCCAACTTATTATTTAGTGAACTGGGCGAGAGTATTATAAATCCTAAATTGGACGTATAAAACAAAGACAGGAACAAATATTAATTCGCCTCCTGCGGTAATTAAATAATAAAGGGTTTTATATGATATAATTTTCTTTTTTATCTACTAATATATGCTATTAATATATCAGTAGACATTCTCACATAGTTCAAAGGTAGAGCAACAGACTGTTAATCTGTAAGTTGCAGGTTCGACCCCTGCTGTGAGAGCTTAATTCAAAAAACTGAATTTTAAATATATTTTAATAAGGATAAAATAATGATATATAATAATAATCAAAATACTCCATTTTCTGTATATATTACTAATTTAGAAAAATATAATGAAGGTTTTCTTGTAGGAGAATGGGTAAATTTTCCAACAACAAAAGAACATATTACAGATATTTTAAAAAAGATAGATGTAAAAGAAGGACAAGAAATAATTATAACAGATTACGATTGTAATATGCCTTTTCTTTCTAAATATCTTTCTGAATATAGTAATCTTAATGAATTAAATTATCTTGCTAAAAAAATTGAAGACATAGAAGATTTTAACAGCAATAAATTTAACGCAATTATTGAGGTTGGAGAAGGTATAGAAGATATTTCAGATATAATTAATATAATTGATAATCTTGACGATTATAATTTAATAATTGCAAATAATGAAGAAGAATTAGGAATTAGCATTCTTGATACGAATGATGAAATGCAAAACATTCCTGATTGGCTTAGTAATTATATTGATTATGAGTCGTATGGCAGAGATTATTCCATAAATACAGGAGCAGTACTTACATCAGAAGGTTATATATATAGTTTTAACTGTAGTAAAGAATATTATAAAGGGATAGAAGATATACCAGAGGAATGTTTTATTATAGGTTCTAAACAGCCTATAGAAGAAAAAACAGATGAAATAGAATTAGATGTTTAATAAAATCTGATTATTATTATTATTATTTAGTATCTTTGTTTTATAATAAATCAATCTTATTATGAAGCAATTTATATATTATACATTTATTTAGTTTTATTTAGTTTAATGGTAAAACACCTGTAGTCAAATATGGGAGATATAAGGTTCGACTCCTTATAATAAAATTCAGTAATATATTAAAAATATATTGCTGTTAAGTTCTTTGAAAAATAGATACCCTAGTGCAGAAAGTTATCAGCTTGCTAGGATGCCTTTAAATCAGTCTATTATAATAAGGATACTTAATATAGTAGGACTTTTTATTAATAGTAATATTAATAAAGAAGATACAGGAGTATCAACAAAAAGAGGTAGTGTATCTTAATAGTCAACAGTAAAGTCATAACAGAGTGGGGAGAATAATAGACAGTGTGAGAAGCACAAGAACCCTAAAGACTAATATTGTGGTGATATTGGAAACTGAGGGAATACCAAAATAATCTTCTATGCCTTGATGTACTAGAAATAGTACTATAACACTTAAAAATGGATAAGTAGCTCAATGGCAAGTTCTTATAAATATAAGTTAAGTTTATGTAAAAGGTAGCATAAAAACCAAAATAAGACTTAAAAATATTCTGAATGATGAGTGAACATTGCAGGTAGAAAATCCTGTCACAGTTTTAGGTTTTTGTAAAAACAAAAACTATGGTAAGAAGTTTAAGAGTCGCTCTCTTAAGCTCAGACTTACTATCTGTGTAACTTAATAACTACAGACTATTAAGAATAAGACGAAGGTCTATCTATTTTTTAAAATAAAATTAAAAGAAAAGAAATAATAAGTTAAGAAAATAATTTGAACCAATTTGAAAATATATTATTTATCTCTTTGGATAATCGTAAACAAAAAATATACTTGCAATAACAGATAATATAATATTATTAATATTTATGATTTAAAATTGAGATATTTTTAACATATTAAATTTTTAACATATAAAATAGATTTTAATTTTGATTTTGTTATAAAGGATATATGTAATAATATATCCTTTATATTAAAAATTAAACGGTACATTGGGTATTCGTTTAAACGGTACTTTGGGTATTCGCCAAGAGGTAAGGCCCAGGGTTTTGACCCCTGAATTCGCTGGTTCGAATCCAGCATACCCAGCTTGGGATATAGATACAAATATTGTAAACAATATTTAATCAAAGGTATCAATATATAAATATATTTACATTTAAGTCTTTTTTTACAAGGTCCACAGTTTTGTTTTCGCTTGCAAAAATCATTAAGTTAGCAGGGTTTTGTTGTATAAGCATATATGTAATATTTAATAATTCTACTTTAGAGTTGTTATTAGTAAAGCTGTAATACATATTTTATATATTTATATGTTTAAGTTCATAACTTATATATCCTATTAGCTGTAAAGATATTATAAACAATATAATATTTCTTTACAGTGAGAAATAAGTGTCCTTTCTTACAATTATTTAATCATTATTTTATATAATCTTAGGCGGGATTATATAAAAGTCCTTACGAAATTATTCGTAAGGATTATGCACTATTGGTATAATGGTTATTACATCTGTCTTCCACACAGAAAATATCAGTTCAATTCTGATATAGTGCTTTTTATGATAATAACATTGTAAACAATGTTTATGTAAGCAATATATCAAAAAATATTTAATTACAATCAATATCAGTAATATAAAAAAGACTTTATATTATAATTTATAAAGCCTTTTTTTGTTTTGTATATATTTTAGCAATTTTTACTTATTTATAACATTACTTATAATTCTTTTTAAATATTGTTTATGAATATTGTGCTGTATACGTGTTGCACAATAACATTACAAACAATGTTTAATTGTAAATAATGCTTTATTGTTAATAATATTCTATTTGCAATGTTATTATATAAAAAACTTCAATTTGGGGGTTGATATAGTTACATTTTTTTTACTATTTTACAATATTATATTATAACAACATTGATAAATAATATTAAATTACAATTAGGATTTTATTGTAAATAATACTTATAAACAATGTTTAATTATAAACAATACAAAATTATATAAAGAAAGGTAATAAACTTATGAATGGTACAGATTTTATTGATTTTTTAAAGATTTTATGTGAAGAAGATGAGAGTTCTAAAAATTCAGATAAGAAGACAGATAATGATATTTTAAATGACAAAGATTTAGATGAAGCCCTTAATAATATACTTTCTGGTATTGTAAATGAACTTTTAACAGAAGATGAAAATAAGAGTGTTAATAATGAAAACAATACTCATAATATTACAAAAGATATTCCATTAGATAAAGATAAGGAACAGCTTGCTAATAACATTATGAAGGAAGAAAATGATTTATTAATTAAAGATGTAATCTTTGATAATAATAGAGCGATTGTATACTTTGGAAATGGAGAGACTATTTATGTAAAGACAACAGATACAGGTTCTTGTGATAAGGAAAAGCTTCTTTCTATGGCATTATGTTTAAAGTTATTAGGTAAGAAAAGATATATAGAAGAAATAAGTAGATTTTAAGCAGTTCACTAATATTCAAAAGTAAATATAAATAATATCATAGTAGGAATTCTTTATAAGCTATTTAGAATTTCTACTATATATTATATAAGGAGAAAATAAATGCGAAAATATGTTTTAATTGGTTTAGGAATAGTTATGGCTGTTTCTTTGACAGCTTGTAAAAAAGAACAAACAAATACTATTGATAAAGTTGATAGTATTAACACTGAATTAAATCAAGTAAGTAATGAATATACAGACATATCAAATAAGTGGGAAACTGGAAAAGAATTTTTAAAGACAATGGTAGTAGAAGCAAATGGGAAGAGTATAAATCTACCTTGTAAAATATCAGATTTAAAAAATATAGGATTAACTTTTACACAACCTGCTAAAGATAATGCAAATGTTGAAGATAAAACATATTATATTCCGTATAATCAAGTAGGGTTTGGAAAAGCAAACTGCCAGACACTACAAGCTCATTCAAAAGAATATAATAGAGCAATTATAATAGATGGTAAAAATTATAGCAATGAGAATATTCCTTTTGAAGATTTAACTGTAACTAGATTATACAGTAATTCAAAAGATATAAGTGTTTTGGGAATTACTCCACAAAAGACTGCAAAACAAGAAGTAGAAAACATTTTTGGAGAAACACAAAGAAAAGGATTTGATGACGAAGGATATTATACTACAGAGTATGATTTTAATAATAAATGTATGTTAGGAGATAATGTATATATTAAATATTATTATCTTAGCATAGATTATGATAATAATGATATAGTAACAGGTATTACAATAAAATATGTAGAAAACTAATATGAAAGGAAATAAGATGACGAATATAGGTTTTATGGCCGTTTTTCCAGCTATGTTATTTTGTGTTTGTGTTGGACTTCCTTTGATATGGCTGCAATTATTTATCACCTCATCAAGAAAAGATAACTACATAAAAAAAGCTCATAAAGTAAAAGGAAAAGAAGTTTCACATAAGGATTTGATGACGAAGGATATTATACTACAGAGTATGATTTTAATAATAAATGTATGTTAGGAGATAATGTATATATTAAATATTATTATCTTAGCATAGATTATGATAATAATGATATAGTAACAGGTATTACAATAAAATATGTAGAAAACTAATATGAAAGGAAATAAGATGACGAATATAGGTTTTATGGCCGTTTTTCCAGCTATGTTATTTTGTGTTTGTGTTGGACTTCCTTTGATATGGCTGCAATTATTTATCACCTCATCAAGAAAAGATAACTACATAAAAAAAGCTCATAAAGTAAAAGGAAAAGAAGTTTCACATAAATATGTGCAAGGAGTTTCTTCTGATGTGTCTACTAACCATTATGATAAAGAAGATGAAGTATGGGCTTGTTATACTTATGAGTGGAAAGGAAGAACATATAAACATACGGTTAAGTATTTACAGAATACTTATCTAAATCTTAAGTCTAAAGAAATTGATTTGTATTTTCTTAAGAACCCTAAAAAGGTTGCTATAAATGAACAGGGTCTTGCCGATACACAAGTACATTGGCTACGGACGATAATTATTATATTTATCATTGGATTTGTGTTATATTATTAAATACTTATGATTAAATATCAGATGTAGACAATTTTATAAGAAAATGGTCAGATTGATTTATTTTTATATGAAGATGTAGACCTATCAAATGAATTTGAGGTGATAGAAGTATGCAAAAGGAATGGATAAATATAAAAGAAACAGGTCAATTATATTTAGAGAAGATATTAGTTTCTCTAAATATTCCTATTTTATTTGTGTGTCATAATTCAAAAGATAAAAATAAGTAGATGATATATAATGGTAGACTAATAATTATAAATAATAAATATTTTAATTTGCAGTGTTTTAGGGCTACTAGAAAATAGTAGTCCTTTTTATTTTATAATTTTTAAAGAAGTGAAAAAGATGTATTGTTATGTTTCTTTTTTTAAACATAAATTATTATAGATATTTTTTGCTTTTTCTTGTATAATATTTCAAGGGGTAGTTATATTGTTTTATATATTTTATTAATTTATTGATTTACACTTTAACAAATGATTTTATACCTTTTGAACAATATATCTCTTTAATTCTTTTGCATTTTTGTGTAATATTTTCTAAAAAAATCCCCCCAATTTTGATGTTTTGACTAACTTTTTTACATTATTATTATAAGATATAAGATAACAGGAGGAAATTAAATAATGTTTGTAGGTGGATAAAATATTAAATAAAATAATTTGATAAGATTGATATTAGAAAGTTTAAATTAAAATTAACACAAAACAGCCTAAATTAAAAACAAAAAATACCAAGTAAAATACCAAACAAAGGAAGGACAAAATTATGATAAGAAGAAATTTATTAAAAGCAACTTTATTAACTACAGTAATCGCTACATTACTTGTTTCAACAGCTTGTGGAAGCAAGAATACAGCTTCTACTAATAATGATACAGCTCAGTCAGTTCAGGCAACTACAGCTAAGACAGTAACAAAAGAAACTGAAAAAAATTCTGATAATAATAATACTGAAACAACAGCTGAAACTAATGCTGAAAATGTAGAAAATACAGAAGTAGTTGTTTCTGAAAATAACAACACAGAACAGGAAATTATTGTAGCTGACAATAATAATATTTCTGAAAGCAATGATGGTAATAGTTATGTTGAAGATAATAATAACAACAATAATAATGAAGTAATTGCTAATGATACTCCTAATGTTGATGTAGTTGACAATACTCCTGCACCAGCTCCAGCAGATACAACACCTGTTATTGATAATACTCCAGCATCAGCAGAAATTGAGAAACCAGTTAAACAGCCAGTTAGCACAACTCCATATGAATATGACCCTATGGATGGAAGTACATATACTGGATATAATTTATGGAGGACTTGGAGACGTCAGTTTATAGGACTTGGTGGAGAAATGATTACATCAGATGAAGCTTTTGCTCATATCAAAAATATATGTGAAAGATATGCTTCTGGTTCTTTAACTAAGGAACAGGCAGAAAAAGAATTATGGACTTGTGAATCAGATTTATCAGATATAAATGGAGTTACCGCAAAGTCATTTATTACAGATGGGAAGTATCCTACTATTACTAATTATGATGACTATGCTAAATTAAACTGGGATATAAATGATGGTGTAGAGGCTGTGGATGCAGGAATGACTTGTTATACAATTCTTTATTATAATCCAGCAGAGGATAAGACTATATTTTATTATGTAGGGATAAATTTAACAAATTATAAGTAATAATATTATAAAAGACTATTTTAAAAGATTATCTGATTAAGTGCAGGTAGTCTTTTATTTTTATCTTACTTTTCAACAAATCAATAGAGTTATAGACACTTATAGGACTTTTTCTACGGCAAATAACGGAGTATTGTTGACTTAACTGTAAGAACATAGTATTATTGCAATAGAAACAATAAAGTATATTATGTTTTTTTATAAATGGGGTGGTAAAATGATTAATTATAAAATAAATCCATATAGACCTGGAGCAGGGTTAATGCCAGGATATATTGCAGGAAGAGACGAATATATACAGGAAGTAAAACAGAGTTTTGAAGCTTTGAGATTAAATGTGCCTACAAGGTCAATTATATATAGTGGACTTCGTGGGGTAGGAAAAACAGTATTAATAAATAAATTGGAAAAAATAGCAAGTGATTATAATATTCTTTATAGTCATATTGAAGTAGAAGAAAAAAATGATTTTATTTCGCAAATTGCTGAATGTTCACAAGAATTTTTAAGAGAAATCAGTACCAAAGAAAAAATAATGAATTTAATAAAGAAACCTTTAGAAGCAATAAAATCTTTAGTCATTTCTTTTAATCCGAATGACACAACTTTTTCGTTATCAGTGCAGGAACGTGAATTATATCTTTCTAATAATCTTACTCAGAGCTTAACAAAAGTTTTTGTGACAATAGGAGAAGTAGCTCAAAAAACAAACACTCCAATATGTTTTTTTATTGATGAAATTCAATATATGAAACAAGAACAGTTAAGTTCACTAATTGCAGCGTTACATAGGACAAATCAATTAGGGTATCCTATTATGGTTATAGGAGCTGGACTTCCTAAGATATACAAAATGTTGTCTGATGAAAAATCATATTCTGAAAGATTGTTTATATATAATCAGATTGGTTCATTAACATTTGACCAATCTAAAAAAGCAATAGAAGAACCAATCAAGAAATTCAATGTATCCTACACAAAAGAAGCAATAAATAAAATTATAGAAATAACAAAAGGCTATCCTTTTTTTATTCAACAATTATGTCAGATTATATATAAAAATACAGATACGAATTTAATAGAAGAAACAGATGTTGATTGTAATATTAATGAATTTCTAAAGGTTTTAGACGAAGGCTTTTTTAAATCAAGATATGAAAGATGTGCAGAAAGTGATAAAAAATTCATATTTGCGATGGTAAAATGCGGTGAACTGCCTTGTACAATTTCAAATATAGCGTATAATCTTGGAAAAGATGTAAGTTCAATTTCAACTACCAGAGCACAATTGATTAATAAAGGTATTATTTATTCCGTACGATATAAGGAGCTTGATTTTACTGTTCCAGAATTTTCTGGATTTATTAAAAGGCTTGATGAGTATAAACAATGGCTTAATCAAGAAGGATATTAAAGAAAGATTATAGATATATCTTCTTTACAAAGAGATATATAAAGAAAGATTATAATTTTTAAAGGCTTTTAATTCAAGCGGCCTTATTTTTTATGTAAAAAAATAATTTTCCACAATACTTATATAAAACTAGATATAGTTAAGTTAAAAATATATAAGTGAGGAAAATATTATGATTGAAAAACAGATAGCAGATACAACAGGCAGAGTTAGATATAAGAAGACTCCTACAAAAATTTCACCAGATATGGAGCAGTTATATTTTGAAATGCAAGATAAAGAGCATATATTTGAAGTAGGACTAAGAACCATATTAGAATGTATATTATTCGGAGCAAAAGAAAAACAGATACCAAAACTTCCTTTAACGTGGTATAGTGAAGTATGCAGCAGATATGATATACCTTTATCAGAATTGTTAGGAGAAGATGAATGAAAAATTTTGTATTATATAGTGCTTTAGAAGAACCACATAATATAACAAAAGATGAATTTGAAAAATATACAAAAAACGAATATCCTTTTAAACAAAAAAGTGATGATGGAATTCGTTATTATGCTACTTGTCCAGAATGCGAAAATCCTATACAAATAAGAGGATTATATAGTAAAAAAAGTACAGCATATGGGGCTCATACTGGGAAAGATATTGAAGGATTAAATCCATTTAATTATGAAAATTATATATATTGTCCTAGAGCAATAAAAGGGCATCATATTCCTAAAGATAAAAGAAAACTAATTACAACTCAAAAAGATATAGAAATTTATAATATAATAAGAGACAATTTCGATTTAGTAATAGCCTATGCAAAAAAACATTTAGGTTATTATATATCAAACAGATACGCAAAAGATATGTTAGAGGCGTATTATAATTCGTCAGGGTGGTTATATCCACACAGCACAATAAATAATATCCCATTTATTCTTTGTTATTTACAGGTAGCATTAAACCCATATGGTTTATGGATAAGAAAACATAGTGATTTTGAAAAGGCAGTTTTAAGAAGTGCAGATTTACAATTGATTCCTATAGAAGATAATAAATATTATAACAAGCTTATTCCTAAAAGTAATAAATATACAAAGCTTACAATGATGATATATAATCATAATTTCAAAGAAGATAATACTGGTAAACTATATGAATCTATAAGTATTTGTATAAGTAAGAATATAAGTAATACTCCAGATAGATATGAATGGAAAGATATACTTGAACAAAAAATAGTAATACCTGAACTTGAATTTATTAAATTTATAAATTTTAATCATAAATATAGGGATAAAGAGTTAATTGACTATGCTCATAAATTAATGCCTGTTTTATAGATAATAATATTAAGAAAACTACCTATATCTAATATTATTATAAGTAATATAAGCGAATGAAATAATAAAAACAGGTATTTTAGAAAAATAACGATAGTAATATTGAAAAATAAAATTAAAATAGAAAAAGACTCTTTGGTTGTTGCCAGAAAGTCTTTTTTTCTTTTTTTTACAAATATTCTCCTATTTTTTGTTAAAAAAATATTTTACTCATTACTATAATACAGGCGTATTTTTATGCTAAGTTAGTCAGAGAAAGGTCTGACAGAAAGGAAAAAGACTTATGAAAAGAAAATCAAAAAAGATACTATTGTTATCTAGTCTTATATTGATATTTATAGGAGTATTGTATTATAAAGCTTATGCAGCAGGCATAGCTCATGTTACAAAAACGAATGGACATATGACCTTACAATATACAGATGCAGATGGTTCATTCTATGAATGGGAGGTAATTATTAACTTTGGTAATGATTTAATAAATCATAATGTTAGTGATTCTGGTAGCAGATACCCTCACGAAAAAATATCAATAACAGCGAATCAGAAACAAGGTGCAAAAAAGGATATTAAATTTGATTGGATGTGGTTGGGTTATGATATTGGAGATGAAAGGGTACCAGGTGGATATTATAGAAACTTAACAATTCAATTTTTAATTCCAAGAACAACCGGAGCTGATACATTAGAAGCTGTTGGTTATTCGCAATCTAATTATTTACATTCGTTTACTGATGAAAGTACCGAACAGGATATTAAAGACGGATATTATAGAACAGGGGCAACTTTCCCTTTGCAGGATATGGGTATAGGTATAATAGGTATAGATTATGAAGTACCACCTGCTCATCAAATTACAACAAATGCAGTTATTCACGTTAAATCTGTATATAACAATTATACTGTTAAATTTGATGGAAATGGGGCAGATGGTGGTTCTACAAATGAAAACAAATGTACATATCAGACAGCATTTGATTTAAACGCTAATGGATTTTATAAAAACAATTATATTTTTACAGGCTGGAATACAAAAGCTAATGGAACAGGTATAGCATATACTAATAAACAAAATGTAATTAATCTAACTGCTACAAAAGATGGAACTGTTACTTTATATGCTCAATGGTTTAAAAATAAATACACATTAGGTTTTAATGCTGATGGAGGAACTTTACCTTCTGATGGTAATATGGGAGTAAATCAAGATTGCCATTTAAGTGAAGATAAAACAAATGGTGGTGTTCCAGTAACATATAATGAAGGCTGGTATAATGATATGAGTAGAGATATACCATACAGAGAAGGCTATACATTTAATGGCTGGTATAAACCATACTGGAATGACAATGGAACACTTAATCATCTTGAACAGATATATAATAATGAAGGTAGAGCTGTAGAGAGTTCTATATGGCATTGGGATAACAATACAGGCTGGCATTACATATATGCTAGTAATGAAACACTGTGGGCTGGCTGGACAAAGAATGATTATTCATTAGACTTAAATATAGTCTATGGAGGTAAGAAACTATGTAGTACAGAAGAGATATTACCTTACATTGATGGTTTTGATGTATATATAGATGGAAATTTGGTTGCAGAAAATGTTCCTGATTATTGTGGAAAAGTTCCATATAGCTCAGCATACGAATTTAAAAATTTTCGTATGAAACCAGGATATGTATTCGCAGATACAGGAGATTTGAAAGGAACTATAGGAGCAGGCGATAAAGAAGTATGTGCATATGTTTATAATGACTATGCATTAGCTTATTATGATGGTAATGGTGCTACTAAGGGTAAGGATTGGTATATAGGATATGATGTAAGAGAGGCATATGAGAAATATAATGGTAATGCATATGCAATGGAGAACAAATTTTTAAAGAATAACTGCTCTTTTAAGAATTATAAGACAGAGTATAACACTTATAGGAATGTAGGTGATAGTATTAATCCAAAAGATAATTCACTTGCTAAAGCAGTAATCAGAAGTGCATATAACAATAACTTTGTAGTTGATACTTCAAATGGAAATGTAAGTGGTTCTAACATACATCTATGGAGTGAATTTGATGGAGATAACCAATGTTGGAGTTTCCTACCTAGTGGGGATGGTTACTGGTTTATAGTCAATACTGCATATGGAAAGTTCCTTGACCTTACAGATGGTAATACCACAGACCTTGCCAATGTACAGTTATGTAATCTTAACTGGGCATATACACAGCAATGGAAAATCACAGCAGCTGGAAATGGATATTATTACATCGCAAGTAGATGTAATGAAAACTACAGATTAGACGCCCAAGGAGGAAGTCAAAATAGTAATGCTGGTCAGAATGTATGCGTATATCACGCAATTGACTACGATGGACAAAAATGGAAAATTGACTTTTTAAACAGGGAAGATTATTTTCAAGTACAATGGACGGGTAGCGGTGATGCAACTGGATTAACAGCATCACGTCTAATTGAGTATTATGGAAATGGTGATAATAACAATTCCAGATTATTTGAAAGCTATAATGCAACATCTAACAGCATTGTAAGAAAAAATACTTTTATTAAGACAGGTTATAGCTTTAAAAACTATAATACAGCTTCTAATGGAAGTGGTTCAACCTATAATGAAACAAATGTAATTCCAAAAACAGATTGTCAGGGCATTACACTTATAAGAAACCATACAAACTATGATTATGCTATAAAACAGACAAGCAGTAATTCAACACTATATACGAATTACGCTGATTATGAGCTAAATCAATGGTGGTCTTTTGTAAAAGCTAAAGATATAAATGCTTATTATATAATAAATCAAGCAACTGGACAGGCATTATCATCAAGTAACAATGTAGTAAAAGCTGTGAGCTGGAATACACAGGATAATAATCAATTATGGGATTTAGAGCTTATATGTGAACACGAGTATCAGATAAGTGTACATAATCGAAATGAATATCTTACAATGCGAGATGATAATTATATATATACCATATCAAAAGCAGAAGATACAGATGAAGATTATGATTATCAGCTTTGGAATTTAGATGGAATAAGTACATCTTTATATGTTCAATGGGAAGCCAATAAATATATATTATATTTTGATTATAATAAACCAACAAATGCAGTAAATCCTGTAACAGATATAACAATGCTTAATAAAACAATAACATATGATAGTCCATATGGGGTTTTACCTACACCAAGTCTTTTAACTTGGAAGTTTGAGGGTTGGTATACTGCTAAAACAGGTGGTACACCAATAACAAAAGATAGTATTGTTAAAGTAACAAGTAATCAGACATTGTATGCTCATTGGACACCTCTTAATGTAAATTATGTTATTAATTATTGGACTGAAAAACTATATAAAGATGGAACAAATGATTATGCTGATTATACTAAATTAGATAGTGATAATTATAGTAAATATTATTCAGTAACAAAAACAGCTTTATCAGATAGTGAAATTGAAATTATAGCAGACAATCAATTATCTTCAAACCAAAAAATATATTTAAAAGGATTTACCTTACAGAATATGGTTGTTGATGGAGTAAAAAATAAAGAATTATCTGCTGTAGTTCACATTAATGGTAATGGACAGACAGTAGTAGATTTCTATTATAAGAGAAATATTTATAATGTTCCTGATAATCCATCAGACCCAGATAATAATAATGAAAACACAATTATTACGCCTGGCAATGGAATAAATTCGATTACAAAAAACAAAAAATCATATAAATATGAAGAAGTTGTTACATTAACAGCTAATTTAAAAGAAGGTTATCATTGGCATATTAATGATGATTGTGAAACGGTTAAAGAAAATTTATATCCTACAGGTTGGATTGATGAGCCAGATAAAGCAATTGAAAAGTTTTTAACAGGGTATGACAGAAGTAAACAGACAATTAAGTTTTATATGCCAGCCCATAATGTAAAAGTAACAGCAAATGCAACAAATAACAGTTATTTGGTTAATTTTAATAAGAATACTCCTGTAGGCAGAATTAATTCTATTACTAAAGATATAAGTTCAGCTTCCAATAATATAGAAGGTAATGTTAGTTCTAAATATTATATTTATAATCATAATGGACAGACTTTGCCTGATGAGGTATATACATTAACAGGCTGGAAATTTATAGGCTATAGTTTAGATAATAACGCAAATAGTGATGAAGAAAATACAATTCAATGGGGTTATGCTAAAGATAGCTGGAATTCAGATTTATCACATTTAACAACTAAGAACTTAGATGTATTGACATTGTATTCTAAATGGGACGCTAATACTTATGAAGTAGAATTATATCCTAATAAGCCAGCAAAAAGTACAGAAGATTTAATCAAAGAAACTCCTGCTGGTTATACAGACAATCAAGAGTATTTTTCTAAAACATTTACTTATGATGCTACAAACAACTTACCACTAGATAATGTATATTATATAAAAGGCTGGAGCTGTCACCCATATAAATATACTTTAAATGATGAAAATAAAACTATAGATTATTCTGATAGTAAAACAAATAAAGTATGGAATATAACAACAACAGATAAAGATGTTATACAATTATATATGCAATGGACAGAAAATAAATATAATGTATTATTTGATACAGAAGGTGGAACAAAGGTAAATGATATAAAATCTTCGTTATATGAAGGTGTTGAAGGATATTATATGCCAGAAGCTTCACATAGACCTGGATTTACATTTGTATCTTGGAATACTAATATTAATGAACCTGAAGAAGGTGAAAACTATTTAGCTAAAGAACAGTTTAAAAAGCTTGTATCAGAAGATGAAGGACAGATTACTTTTCACGCTATATGGAAACAGAAAAAAGTAGTAACATTAAATGCAAAAAGCAATGTACTTAATCAGAATGAAACAAGAGATACTGCTGAAATAATAGATAAACAATGGTATGATTACGAACAAAGTGGTCAGAAACAAGTATTACAGGAATGGAATGTAGATAAAGATACTATAGAGCAGGTTAAATAATATTACAAAATATTTTAAGACAGATACTATTTCAATATAAAGATTTAGTATCTGTTTTTTATTTGTTTTTATATAAATTGTTTGTTATTTTGTACAATCTAATTTTGTAAAATGGCTTATCTTATAACAATATTATTATATAAGAAAAAAATAAGAAAGGGAATAAATACCTATGAAAGAATATGTTTTTTATCGAACTTCTTTTTGTCCATTTATAGAAGGAAATGAACTTATAAAAAGAGACAGCAGCTATACTGTTTATGTTAAAAATAATTCTAACCCTGTCTTTCCAATAGCAATTGTATCTTTAGAAGAAGGAAAAAAAATACAGAATAAAATAAACAAATTAGAAAGCAGATATTTAAGAGCAGAAAACAAAGATGTTGAATTTGAAAAAAGATACCTGATTTTTAAAATTGAACAATTGATTAGTGGGTTATCAAAGAAAGGATTATAAGTATGAATTATATCACAAATATTAAAAATGGCTGGATATATTTTAATATACCAGTTGTTAAAAGAACTGATAAGGGTTTAAAGAAAAATATATCATTTAAATTATCTTATATTGAAAATATTTTTGAATTAATTAATGTATGCAATGTTTATTACAATAATGATTTTTCAGCATATCAATTTGATTGTGAAGATGATTATATAAATATTATTCTTTATAAAGATGATGTTATTTTTACAATTGATGATGGTTATTTTAATGCTTACATATGTATGGATAATACAAAAACATTTATTAAAAAGATATATGATGATATTGTAAGCAATATTGATGAATTAATATCTATGTATCTTTTTAATTTTAAGGAAGATGAAGATAAGTCTGCTTATATAGAAGAATTTAATAAAACTAAAGAATATATTCTTAAGAAACTTAAAGAACTCTCATATTTAAGTAATATCTAGCTGGTAATTTTTAAGTAAAAAAGAAAGGATAAATGTTATGAAGAAAAAAGCAGAAGAGATATTTTTAATTATTTTATCAGTAATTATTGTAAGTATATCATTATATTTATATTTAAGTTTATGAATAATTATTTCAAAGTATAAAGGTATAAAGAGGTATAAGTATGCAAAAGAAATATGACAGAGTTTATGTAATAGATTGTGAAAATGTAGGATTTACATTTTATACAAGTCCTAATGATTTAGTTTATTATTTTACAAATAGTTCTGTAAAAGAACTGCCATTTATTTGTAATGAAAATGAAATACATATGTGTCTTAATCATACAGGTTGTAAAGATGCCTTAGATTTTATTATAGATACATTTTTAGGATATTTGATAAGAAATTATGGAAGAAATACTGAATATTTTATTATCAGTAACGATAAAGGATATAACAATGTATCGGCTTTCTGGCAGGGTTTAGGCTACAAGGTATATACTAACCCACATAACGCTTTAAAGCCTCTAAATAAGGAAAATACAGCGTTAAAAGACCATATCAGCACAATAAATAACGCAAAGAAAATATTAGATAAGCTTCCAAATGAATATGAAGAAAAAATAAATAATATATTAGCTTCTTGGATACGTTCTAAAAGTAAAAATAAAGCTGTTCTTTTAAAAGAATTAGAAAGATGTTTACATAACAGAATTACTAAAAAAGAAATTAAAGAATTATGTAATTATTATTATGATAATGTTATAGGTAATGTTTAAAATTATGTTTATTTTTGTACAATAGTATTTTTATAATATAGTATGTAAATTATATGTCAGGGTGTCGAAATTGACTAAACTAGATAAAAAGAATTTTAGCCTTATTTAATCTCAAAAATATTGTTATTTTTTACAAAATTGACATTATTATTAAAAAACAAAAAAGATAAATAATTATATTAATAATATAGGAGATTAAATGGCTAAAAGATATAAATGCAGGGGGAGTTTTTATATTTACATCCTGCTTAATAGTGATAATTATGTAAAGATAGGAATAACAAAAAACTTTGATAAAAGAAAACAATCTTTAAGTGGAAGTAATGGAGGAGGGTCTATAATAACAGACTATTATGTTTCTGATAAAACTTATGTATATAACCTAGAAAAGATTATGCACGAAATATTTAAAGATTACAGAATTCCTAATACAGAATGGTTTAAAGGAATTCCATTTGATGAAGTTGTAAAAGAATTGCAACAATTATTCTCATCAGAATCTTATAGAAGAACAAATGAAGAATTAAGATTAATGAATTGTGAGGAGGAATGTTTATGAAAAATATATTACTAATGATTGAAACAGATTCAATGTTTTTATGGTTGACATTGATTATCTCACTTATTATTATATTATTTTCAATTTCTTTATTTTTTTCGTATTCATCTGAAAAAAATAAACAAAAGAAGATAATGTTTTTAGGATTTTCAATATTTGGAGCAGTTTTGTTTATAGTACAGTTAGCAGTATTACTTAATTTAGGAAAAGAAATAAATGCGAAAATAACAAATATACAGACTATTGCAAATAATAATAGTTCTTATTTAATTTCAATAGAGAGTGAAGAACTGGGAAATGAAAACTATCTGATTGATAAAGATACATTAGAAATAAATAATCTTAATCAAAACAATATAAAAACTCTTAAAAATATTAACTGTATTATAAAATATAGAAATTACTCAAATGATAAAGATATAGAAAAAGTAATAATAGATTTTAAAGAATAATAATATAAATTGTTTTAATTAATGTTTATAAGATTTTAGTTTTTTTGTTTAATTAAAATAATGATAGATTTTGTGGAAACTTCAAATAAAAGAAAAAAATAACAAAGAAAGGTTTAATAAGTTATGAAAGATATATTATACAATATAATAACAAATTCAATATTTTTAACAACTATTGAATGTATTTTTATTTTGGTTATGCTTTTTAGTTTATTAGTATTTGTTTTAACTATTTCTTATTTTATAAATGAAAAACGAAAAGATGAAGAATATATGTTTATTAAAAAAGTGTCAATAATTTCACTAATATTATCTATTTTATCAATAGTTGTTTTAGTTTATTCACTAAGAATACATTACAAGTTAGATACAAAGACTAATGCAGAAATAATATCTATACATCAGGATTTTTCTCACAATAATTCATATATCGTTGAACTTAAAAGCGATGATTTAGGATATATGAATACAAGTGTAGAAAAATCTATTATTAAAATAGAGGATTTTGAAAATATTAATAATAAAAACATTTTCACAAATTGTACAGTTTTGTATACAAACTACTCAAATAAAAAACAAATATATAAAATAAAATTATAATATGATTTTATAGTAAATCATTAAGAAAGGAAAAATTATGAAGTGCAGAAATTGTGGTTCAGAAAATATTGTTGTTGCTGATAGCAGGCCTGTAAGTATGTTTATTAAGCGTAGAAGAAAATGCTTAGATTGTGATTATCGCTGGTCTACATACGAAATACCAGCTAGAATGTTAAGTGATAAATTTATTGACAGATTTAAGCTTCCTGAACAAAAAAGGAGTTGTCAAGGATAGAATATAAGTCTCATAAACATAAGCAGGATATTATTTTCAAATATAGGGAAGATAAACTAAATTTCACAAATAAATTTAATTGTAATAACACTGATTATGATATTTGTTTCAATGTATATGGTAGATTAATGAATAAAGCTTATTTTGAAGAAATAAAAAAGAAGTCTTAATAAATAACATTAAAAAAAATAAAATCTCACTATTATATTTAGAAAATACTAAAGAATAGTGAGGTTTTTTATTTTGAGAAAAGCTGTAGAAAAAATAATAGCAAAAGCATACAAATATAATTATTCTGATGATATTATTGATATTTTAAAAAGAGAAGATTTGACTGTAAGTACAATAGAACAAATATATCATTATTATTACGCTAATAAAAAATATTATACTTCCAAAGAAATATGTGATGAAATAAATAAAATATTATCTTTCCCTTTTAATGGAAGTAGTATAGAATATAAAGAAAAATTAAGCAACTGTTTGTCTGGTTATATGAAAGATACTTTATTAGGGAATTCATTAGATAAAAGACGCATTTTTTATCTTAAAGATTATAAAGATTTTAATTTTTTATATGTTACTTTTTTATATAATCATATTGATTATAGTATTATTAAAAAAGTTTATACATTTTTTAAAGAAAATGATAATTATAAAGATATATTACCCGTATGGTATTTACAATACAGGATATATAATTTAAAGAATAAAAAAAATGTAAATTTTTTAATTGATGTCTGGATAGAATGCTGTTTGCTTAAGATTTCTAATAATATTGTTTCTTTTTCTGTTTTTGCAGATATAATAAAAAACACTGATAAAACGATAGAATATACTAATATAGACATAAAGAAATACACAACAAAAAACAATAAAGATTGTGGTATATATTATTCTTTTTATAAAGATTATATTTTTACTCCTAATGAATTTGTTACGACTATTATAGATAAATTTAATATAAAAGGTCATTTTAGAACTAATTTATATAATGAATATATTATTGATAAGTTTCCAATCCCAATAGAAAAATATAATAATAGATATGTAGATGAAAAAACAATAAACGAATATATAAAATTAGCAAATAAAACAAATACAACACTAACATTAGATTTACCAAGTAGTGATTTTGAAATATCAGTAAAACAAAACAGTATATTTATTTCTCTTGTCACTTATTACAAAATAGATATATACAAAAATGAGTTTAATCATAATAAACCTATTTTTCAGTATGATATAGTAAAGAAAAGTAAAAATACATTATCTTTATTTATCCCTGAAAATGGCTATATATATATTAAAAATACAAAGACTAATAAATATTACCCTTTACCAATAAAGCAGTTAATTAAGCTTAAAGAGTATGAATATAATGATGAATTTGTTAGATTTATAAACTTGTATGTGAATTATTTAATAAGTAAAAACCCTTTTATTAAGGATGCTATAAACGATTGTAAAGACAACTGTTTAATTCCATTAAGTGTAAATGAATGTATAATGTATCATAATAGAGCTGAACTAATTAAAGCTAAATATAAAACAGCAAATAATATTAATATTGATTGGAATAAAAGAAACTTAAATTTAAGCTATCTTTATATAAAATCTTTACCTTATATAGATGATAAAGGAAAAGAAATACTTAAACAGATAAAAGATATTGATTTTAATATGATAAAAAATAGTAGGCACAATTATAAATATAAAGTAAAAGATTTTCTTTCCTATATTATCTATAAAAATATACAAGATAATCTTGTTGTGGATAAAGAAAATGAAATAACTAAGGAGTTATCTATTTTACCTGATATTATAGATGATGAAAAAGAGTCATTAGCAAGATATGAAGAAAACTTAGATGAAACAAAATATCTTTGTTATGACTATGTAAATATGCTTATGTTTAACACAGCAAGAAAGAATAGAGAAAAGATTAAACTTAATATAAAATCTGTAAATGAGATTAGAAACAAGCACGATAATGTCACAACCTATACAAATATTGATAGAGAAACTCATTTAGTTAAAATTAAAAAAGATAGTGTCTTTAATGAATTAAGAAATATTTTACCAAGTAATTTTGAATGGATAAAAACAAGAAAAAGACTGATTTTAGAAACAAAAATACAACATCATTGTGTCTGGAGCTATGCAGATAAAATAACAAATGATAAATGTGCTATATATTCATATGTTGATAAAGATGGTAGTAAAAGTATTGACGGTATTCCTAAAAGATACACTATTGAATTTGGATTTAATAAAAATACTTGTCAGTATTATGTGATACAAACCCAGGGCAGATATGATAGTGTCAATGCTTCAGATATGGAAAAATATATAAATGCAATATTAGATGATTATTACAAAAATAATATAGAAAAATAATAAGAATTATATATTGATAATAATATAAAAATAAAATTGCTAAAGAGTATAATATAGCGACTTGATTATAATATCACTTTTTGATGTCTTTTGCAAGGAAAACTTTACAAGAATATAAAATAATGCTATTATAAATATGCAAAGAAAGATTTTAATTAAAGATTTCTTTTTCGACATAATTTTTATAAGGAAAATTATAGAATATTATTATATTTTAAAGAGGTTTTTATGAAAAATGTAATAATATTTAAAGACAAAAAGTGTAATTTACAGAGACAGGTGATTTGTATGTGCGTAATATTAGATAAAATAAAAAATAAAACCGCTGATGAGTTATTACAAGAATATGACATTAATGCGACTCCACCAATAAATTTATCTTTATTATTAAAAAATATTGGAATAACAACTATACCTTTTGATTTTACAGAAATTGAAAAAAAATTAAATTATCAAAAAGGTGATATTTCTGGAATTATTTTTGCAAATAAAGATAATTTAGGCATTTTTTATTGTGCTACAGATAGTTTAAATAGGACAAGATTTACTATTGCACACGAAATTGCACATTGTTGTTTACATTCAGATAGTTTAAAAACACGTCATATAGAACTAAGAAGTGAGCAAAATAAAAATGACCCCAAAGAATATAATGCTAATATTTTTGCTGGGGAATTACTTATACCTAAAACATCTTTAATTAAAATATATGAGCAATTTATAATAGCTCCCCCTTTATCTACATTATCAAAGATTTATGAGGTTTCTACTGCTGTAATGGCTGCACGATTAGATTATTTAGAAATGCCTTATATAAAAGATTTTGTAGAGAGAGAGAATTAAAAGATATGGATGGCTTAAAAGACAATACGCTTAATATTCCAGATAATATTGTGGATAATAAAGATATTGAAAACAAAGAAATTGATGATATATTGAACAATGCTATAGTATCAAATACAGATAAAAATATATCTCTGAATAAGAATGAAAATGATTTAAATGAAGAAAGACAAAGCAAAAATATTCAAGATTATATAAAAACAGCAAATACCGATATATTGCGAAATACATTAGCTCCACAAATTAAAGCGAATGAGGAAAAAAAGAGAGAACATAAAGATAAATTAATTAAATATATTTCCTATTTTTTAGGAGGACAATTTGTTATCGTTGCTGTTCTTGTATTGCTTATATTAATATCAATGCTTGTTTTTCACGCATTAAAAAATGATTATTCTGAAAATATTTTACAGATGATATTTGCTTTTTTTGGAACTTATATAGCATCTGTTATTGCAGAATTATTAGCTATGTTACATTTCATTGTAAAAGAGGTCTTTAATACATCTATTTCTGATTTAATGAAAATCTTTAAAATTGACACTATCAATGAACAAAAATAATTTTCTTTTATTTATTTTTAAAAAATATATTTTTTTTAGTTACCTATTCATTTAGGTAACTTTTTTTTATTTTAATACACTATTATAAATAGGTTAAGAAATAATAATAGAGGATTTATTTGAAGATAGGAGAATATTATGTATTTATATGATGGTTGCGAATCAAATAAGGAAATTATTTATGGTTTAACTTCACTTGATTTTTACGATAAATTAGAAAAGCGACAAAATGAAATTTTATCACAAGGAAAGAAGGTTGTGTTTGTAGAATCAAATACAAGTGTTTGTTCAGGTGCAATAGTTGTTATATATTCTGATAAAATTCCTGAAATCATGCAGAATTATAAACACAGATACGTCAAAATCAATGGAAAATGGATAAGAAATAGCCTTCTTGGATATTGCGATTGCTGTGGAAAGTATACAGAACTTGTTTGTTTGAGCGATAAAGGAAGAACATGTGAAAATTGTTCAGACTGGGATTTCTAATAAATATAAGATTTTTTTATAAAGGATGATAAAATATGGCATATGTAAAAAATAAAAATGGATTTGAGATTGGGGATTGGGCAACTACAACAAAAAAACTTGATAGTTGTGCTGGCTATTTTGAAAAAGGAACAAAGGTTAAGGTAATCGGTAAATCATACAGAGGTTATGATTTAGAAGATGAATACGGAAACCAGGTACTTGAAACGGGATATGACAGTATCGGAAGAATCTAAGATTTACAGGAAAAAGGAGTGATAATATGTGGAATACCCCACATTCAAAGACAGGATGGAATTTAGGAACAGAAGATGAATCTACAGAATATTTTACACTAAATGGTGTAACTTGTTATTATGATTTATTAACAGATAAATATTATGCTTTTCTTGGAATAACAAGTGATAGAAAAGTAGAATTTGAAACGAGAGAAGCTTTGCGAAAAGGAGTGGAAAACAAATGAATTATACTTATTTTGGAAACAGAATTGAAAGAAGCCCATTAGGGAATATGGGATTACAGTTATTAGAAGCTCAAGAGAAATTAGTTTCTCAGGAATATGAAATTGAGAATCTTAGAATTAAAACAGCTATGTATAAAGCATATTTCTTTCATAATTTCATATTAGCAGAAAAATTACAAAAGCAAAGCGAAGAAAACAGAGATGCACTTATCGGAGAGTTTGATGGTTTTTCATATGCAAGTCGGAGAGCTAATGCTGTATATAGAACGCTTGAAGATATGTGCGATGAAGGACTATTAACTGAAAAAGAATATAGAGAATGCAAAGTATGAAACAAGAGTTTCTTTAGAAGATTGGAGAATACTATGAATAACGGACTTTACCATATACAGAATAATAAAATTTATAAAATGTCACTAAATGAGCCTATGAAAAAGATTGGGGTTGTAGCAAGCATTGATGATAGAAACAATCTCATAGATGGTTTTGCAAATGAACTTATCAATAAGATAGAATCAAAATATTGTCAGGGAGATTTGACGAGTCAATATATAGGAATGCAAACTTGCGAATGGATTAGAGAGATTGCAGAAACTATGAAACGATGATTTATAAAGAGAATATATAAAATTATTAGTTTTCTATTAATTTAGGTGGCTTTTTTTAACCTTTTTAACATTATTATTAAAAAGGAAAAGAGAGGAATAAAGATATGCTAAAGAAATATTTAGAGTTATTAAGTAAAGCAGTAGGCAGTTTTAAAAATTTAGGTAAAGGTAATAGCTGGTCTGATTATTTCCAGACAGTAGGTTTTGAGTTTTTAGTTCTGCTTATAGGAATTGCTATTATTGTAGGTATCATAGGTGTCTTATTTGGTCCTTATAAAGGTACTAAGAAGATTAAGCAGTTTATAATAAGTAAATCTAAGTTACCTTTACTTAAAAATATCATAGGTGATTATGATAAAAAAATAGAAAATATTATTAAAAATGTAGATAAGTGTATTGATATACTAGAAGATAAGTTAAATAAGAATAAATATATTAATAAAGATTATACAGATTACACATCATTAATAAATATTATTAATGATATTACAGATAATTTTAATGAATTAAGTTTATTAGCATATGATAACACGTTATCTGATAAGTTATTAAAAATAACAAATTATATTAGTATATCTGAAAAAATTGAAAAAGAAAAGTTAATGAAGAAAATATGCTCATTGAGGCATCATCTTTGTAAATATTATATCGGAAATAAAGCTACATTACTTTTTGAAAAGAATGGATTTGGTAAAAACGAATTTGCATTAAATGATACTTTAAGTGATTTCTTAAATGTATATATCAAGAAGAATAACAATATTGATATTGATGTTAGGACATTAGTAAATAAGAAAAAGAGATTAACTATTAGCATTGTAGCTGTATTAGGATTATTCTATATCGTATACGCTATGATTGTTGTCCCTCTTATTATGATGTTATTTTAAATGAAAGGAAATTTGTAAACATATGAAGAAAAGATTATTACCAATATTGATAAGCTGTATTATTATGTTTTGTTTTACAGGTTGTGAATTTGAATTTGAAAATGAAGGTTATTTATTAAATTCATCTACTGAAAATACTTCAAATGATAATGAGGAAGAACAAAATAATATTGTTCCTATTACTTATTTAGCAATGTTATATGATAACAACGGAAATAATTTTCTTAATTTTCAAGGAAATAATTTTGAAATCACTCCTAATAAAGTAAAACAATGGGGATATAGCACAGAAGGAAGTTGGCATTCTTATTATGATACAAGTTCAGTAGTAACAATTAATGTTGATGGAAATTATATTGAAACTTGTGGTAGTACAGTTCTTTTTAAAGATACAAGATTAGAAATGTATGATGTAGGAAAAGTATTAGAAACAGGAACAGATACAATATACTCATCTGATAGTCCTGTAAAATTAAATCCAACAAGTAGTAAGGATGAATATTTAAGCCTTAGATACTGGTGGAAGGATTTACAGGAAAAAGGGCAGAATGGCAGTAAGATTATTTTAATCCAAAGTCAGGATGGTTACAATATTGGAGCATTTGTAGGTGATAATGTAACCTGGGAATTAGCAGGAAAATTACCTAAGACTACTAAGATAGTTATTGATGGTAAGGAATTATATATACATAGATGTAATTTTACGATTATAGATACTGACTTAATTGATAAAGATTAATTAGAAAGGAAATATATGAAAGAGTTATCTAAAAAGGATTTAGCTTTTGAAAAAGAACGAATTAAGTTCAGACAGGAAAAGAAAACTTTATTAAAAGAAATATCTGATAAAGATAAAGAGATAGAAGGTCTTAAAACATTAGTAAGACAAATTAATAACAAAATAGAAGAACAGAATGAATGGATAGAACGGTTATTAGAGTATTGCAATTTAAATGAAGATAATTTAAAACAGCTGAAAAATAGATGTGATATAAATGAACAGATTACTAATATGAATAATTTAGTAGGAGCTATGTTTAGTCATTTTATGTAAATATGAAAGGAATATAAATATGGAAATAAAGAATACAGAAATTTATGGATTTAAAGCAGCATTTAGAGGAATGAGAAATCCAATGGATAGTTGGGCTAAGAGTGATAGTTATTACGATAATGAAATTAATCATAATCAATATATAATTGGTAATAACGATATGAACCTTGCACAAACTCTTATAAAAAGTGGTTCTGAACATTGTAAGTTCTTAAGAATGATACACGTTTCTGCTGATTTTGATATGCCAAGATATTTTTGGAGTGAATTTGATACATACCATTATAATACCAAGAATAGCTGCTCTACTATGCATAAGTTACTCAATAATAATAATCCTATTACTCTTGATATGTTTGAAACTTGTGATGAAGATGCATACCTTTGGAATGAAATTATTGTAAGGTTAGAAGAGTTTAGGTTAGATTACAAAGAGCTACAGAAGACCACAAAGAATAAAGAAGAAATGGATAGACTTTTACTTAGAGCTAAGAGATTACTTCCTGAAGGTATGTTGCAATTAAGAACAATAGATACAAATTATGCTGAACTAAGAAATATGTATTTTCAAAGAAGAAATCACAGGCTTAAGGAAGAATGGATAAATACTTTTTGTAAATGGGTTGAGAATTTACCTTATGCTGATGAATTAATATGCTTTGAATAGAAAATATAAAAGATTATCTTTAAATAAGATAGTCTTTTTTTTATGTTTAGGACATTATTATTATAAAACCAAAAAATAATTTTAATAAAAAATAGTATAAATTTTACATAGAAATGGAGAAAATTATGAAAATTATATGTTTTGAAGAAAATCATATTTATGGAATAGAGATAACAAGCTATTTAAAAAAAGTTTTCCCTGGTTTAGTTAAGGCTTATATTAAGTGTTTTGCTGATAATAAACAGGAAGCTAAAAGACTTTTAGAAAACCATTACGGACAGGAAAGACATATAAAAAGAGCTAAGAAAGATAAAAGATTAGATTTTGATTATGACAGTATATTATTAATTTTTAATAATGGTAAAAAAGTTGAGATTGGTACTTCTGAATGGGGTTGGCTTAACATATCAGATAATGAGGAGTAAATGTTATGATTGATGATTTTAAAGACATTGTAGATAAATATAAAACAGAAATGGATATTTTACTTAATCAGACTATTTATAATATTGAAAATAATAATGGGGTTTATGAATATTATCCTTATATTATTAAATCTGTTAGTCCTTATGGAAGTTGTAATTCAATAGTAGATGGAATACCTAAGGTTTGGAATATATATGCAGAAGATAATTATTGTAAGACTTATAAAAGCTTTTATGAATTAGGAAGAACTTTTACTTTTGATGAAATAGAAGCAGATAAGATATGTAAAGAATTAAATGAAAAAAAGGATTAAGGAATATGAAAAAAATATAATAACCGATAATGATTTTTTAGATATGTTAGAAAGTATAAGAAATAGATGTATTTCTGTTGGTTGTACTAACTGTTTATATAAAAACCAAGAGTGCATTTTATTTGAAGATTTTCCTGAAATTAGAATATAGATAAGAAAAATAATAAGATAAAAGTGATTGATAATTAAAAGGTAGTGATATGAACAAATACATAAACGGTAATAAAACAGAAAACAAAGAGAAAATAGTTCTTACTTTACATCCAGTTAAATGTGAAGAATGTGATTATGAGTTTTGTGAATTCTTTCTATTTTGTAAAGGTAAAAATATAGATAAAAATAGTTTATAAGAAAGGAATGTTATTATGTATAGTGTATTAGATTTAAGTGAATATATTATCTATTATAGCAATATTAAAAAATATGGTATTTCTTGTTTAAAATTACAAAAAATATTATACTTTTTGCAAGCTGAATTTTTAAGAAAGTATAACAAATTGTGTTTTAATAGTAAAATCGAAGCTTGGGATTTTGGACCAGTAATACCTATTGTTTATGAAAAGTATATTCTTTATGGTGGCTTAGATATACCGCAAATAAATAAAAAGGATAATTTTAAGTATATTTGTACTAAAGAACATTTAAAGCTAATTAATGATTTAATTGATTATTTTAAGGACTATACTGCAAGTATTCTGACAGATATAACGATACATCAAGAACCTTTTATTAAAAGTTATGTTTTTAAAGAGTATAATGAAATAAAATCTAAAGATATAAAAAAATATTTTAAGTAATAACATATTGATATATATAAGGAGTTGAATAAATTATGAAAATTATTATTGAAAATAAAAATTATAATATAAAAGATAATACTATGGTTAAATTAAATTTAAGAGGTATAAATGTAGGAACATATAAACAGGGTGATTTTGATAAATGGGAATTAAATTATATAGAAAAAAACAATGATATTATTCCAGATATTGAGAATTATATTTGTGGGATATTACATAGAAAATATAATGTTCCTGTAATAACAAAACTTGATGTTATTGAAGTAGAAAGATTATTAAAAGCAGATACAGGCCTTTCTATTATTGATTGGTTTAATAACGAATTAAAGGGACTTACATTATGATAATAGATTGTGAAAACAAATTAACAGATAAGCAGATTAAAGAGTTAAAAACATCTTTAAATTTGATGATAAATAATATTGTAAAATATTTAAAGAAAAGGCAAAATAATGTAGATAAAACTGTTTTTAATATTGTTTTTAATAATGGTGATAAATTTTCAATCATTTGCTTAAATAAATATTTTAATAAAGTTTCTTATATAAATAAATATGGAGAAGAACAAGATATTATCCCATTACAATCTGCTTTAAATATCAATAAATATGTAAAAGATATTGAAAATAATATAAAGATACATCGAAATAATTTGTCATTTATAGCATATTATACAGAACAACCCATAGATAAAATAATACCTCTTTATGCAAAAGATAATACTTCGTTAAGAAAAGAATTATATTACAAAAATTATTGTCAATATGTTGATATTGTAAAATCAAGAAATAATTTTCTTCTTGATGAAAATGATATAGATATAGATTAAGAGATTGTTTAAAAACAGTCTCTTTTTTTTCACATTCTAACATTATTATTAAATAAAGAAATAAATAGAATTATAATATTAATATTTCCTATAAATTTATTATTTCTGAATAATAGTGAGATTGCTAGGTTTATCTTAAAAAAGAGGATTGATTTTTGCTATTAAATTAAAACAAAATAAATGGATAAAATATAAATATTATATCTATAACAAAAATATCAAAATTGAAGAAATAAAATTAAAAAATATAAAAATATATTAGCTATAGCATTTATTGAGGTTTATGATAAATATAGATGTAAAAGTTATGGATTGCAGACTATATCTTATTTATTAGAACATTATAAGATAAATACCATTTTAGGAGAAACACTTAATACATCTACTGGATTTTAGGATGAATGTATAAAGAATTTTGATGGAAAGAGACATAATATTACTTATTCAGATAACTGTTCTTCATTATTTGTAATTTCAGATATAAATATATCTAATGATAAAATATATGAATTATTGGAAGATATAAATAATGATATATTACAAAAAGAAAGGATTGTTTTTTTATGATTATAAGAATTAATTACAAAAATAATGATTTTGAAGAAGAAATTAAAGAGTATTTAGAACATTTTATAACAAATATTTTATATGATTTAAGCTATAAAAATGTTTTAAATGATTTAGATGAAGATGATTTAGATATTTTAGAAAAGAAAAAAGATTTAGCAACAAAATGGTTTGAGGCATATGAAAGAGCAAATAACATTCTTAATCCTAACATAGATATAAAGAAAACAAAAGAAGATTTAAGCTGGCTAATTGATAGAATTAAGACTTCATTAAAACAATATTTACTAAATATTCCTGATTTAAAGAATAGTAAAGAGTTTATAGAAAATACGTTTATAAATGATATTGAAATTAGTTTTCTTTTAAGCTTTTATGATGAGTGGGAAAATGGAGAAGTTGCTTATTGGTTTTTGCATAGTGGAGCAGTAATAATTCAGTAAAGAAGGATTATAGAAAGAAGGATTTAATATTATGAAGATAAAAGATTTTTTAGAAAATTATGATGGTATTTGTAATATAACTATTAAAGATAGATTTGATTATAGCGAACATAATTATAGACATAAAGAGGAAGTAATAAGAAATTATGGTTATTTTTCTATTAAGAATTGGGTTATAGACAACAATAACATCATAATTTATATCCAAAGCCAGTTTTAGAGGATAAAATATTATGAAAAACGAAGAAGCATTAATAAAATTAAAAGAAGCTAGGGCAGAAGCACTTGCTAATAGTTCAAATGTTAAAATAGGAATGAGAGAACTTAATACAGCAATAAAAGCCTTAGAAACAATTATTTCAATAGAAAACCAAAGAAATAAAAAATCTTGGGTTTCTGCAAAATCAAAAACTATTTAAAGAGGGTTTTTTTAATATGTCTTACAAGAATACTAATATATTAATAAATAAAGAAAAATGGTTTGAATTTATAAAAATTGCTGAAGATTATGGATTTAAAAAAGATACTGATGGAGATTATATTTATAAAAAGATATTATCTGAGGAAAATTCTTTATATTTTCAAATCACAATAGATTCAATAACCAGAATAATATTTATTGAATTTAATATACCTTGTGCTTATTGGTTAGAAGTAGGATTAAACACATTTGAACCTTTATTTACTTTGTATGAACAAGGATATATTGAGATAAATAATAAATAATTTATAATAAAAATGTGGGGTGTATTTTGAATATAATAACTATATTTTTAACTATTATTTACGGAATTATTATTTTTACACTAAGTTTTATTATTATAAAATCAATTCTTATTCAAATAATTGATAATACATTAGGTTTTGATAAGTTATTTATTAATAAAACAAAATCAAATATTACAAAAATATTAATAAATATAATAACTTTTTGTATAGCTGTAGGTATTTATATACTATGTATAAAATTAAATTTATAAAATAATTTGTATACATAAAAATACAAGAAATTAAGGGAATTATTAAAAATAATAGTTTCTTTTTTTGTTACATTTTTTCACTTCACTCCATTATTATTGTATATAGAAAATATAAAAGGAGAATTTATATGAAAATTATTGAAAGCGATATTAGAACAAAGCATTTATATAATAATGGGGTTCATACTTCTTACATAGAAGAAACAGAAAAATATCATTATGATAGCTATGAAGAACGAAATAGCCACGCAAAAGAAATGATTGAAAATGGTTTTAAAGATAATGGTCAAGTTATGGAAAATGTTGGGACTATTAGGAAACCAGAATTTGTATATTTTGGAAGTTATTATAGATATAGACGAAATTAATTATAAAGAAGAATTTTAATAGGTGATTGGAGAAAATTATGAATATTGAAATAAACAGTGAAAGAAGTTATTTAGGAAGAGATATTAGAAGATGGTGTATGTCGAATACAGAAGATGAAAAGGTATTAGAAGTGAGAGAAAAATATTATTCAGATGAAGTAAAATATAAACCAAATGATAAAGTATATTATTTTGTTGAATATATGAGTATGTCTGAGTCATATAAAGAATGTGGCAGTTTAAATATGTGTGGGTGTCATTTAATAAGAGATATTAAAAAATCACCAAGAAAAGAAGCTTGAATAATGTTTTATCCTAAATTAAAGATTATATAAAAAATTTATTATTTTAAAAGGAGACAATTTATGGGATATATAAATTCAGTTGATGAAATTGATGAAGCAATGATTTCAGAAGGAATAGATGAAATACTTAACTCAGATGATGAAGTTGCCATTGCTGAATATAAATTAAAATTAGAATTTGCAAAAGAACAAAAAAAGATGAATAGCCTAGCAGCTATGGGATATGGATATTACTTAGATAATTGTAGTGATAAAGTTAATATAGATACCACTTATTATTGTAAACATTGTTTGCAACCTGAATGTTGTAAACGATTGGCAAAATTAAACAATAATTTTAAGATTGGAGACGATATATGGGAAATTATTATGAAGGAGAATTAAGTTTTGTATTAAGAAAAGACTTACCTAAAAACTTATTAAAACTTTTAAATGAATTAGAAAATAAACCAAGGACAGAAATTATTGTTCCAGAAGAATATAAGAGTGTTCCTTTATTTAATACTAAAGATTGGTTTTATAATAGATATTCTTTTAATTGTTTTTATGATAAATATTCTTTTAATAAGGATTTAGAGAGTTTTACTAATTTTAATATAGCTGGATATTTATTAGAAATTACTATTTGTACAACTGAATATGATAATTTAGGGGAAAAATTATATGACTTCTTTAAAGATTATATTGATACAAATTTAAGCCCAGCATTTATAGGCAGCATTGCTGATGAAAATTGTTATTATAGTAGAACTTTTTTACGAAGTGGATATGATTTTTCCTGTATAAAAGAAAGTGAACATAAAATTAGATTATATAATGATATTGGTGGGTTAAAAGAAGAACAAAGATTTGTCGAAGAAATTTATAAGTATAATAATGAAAAAATAAAAGAAGAACATATATGTTTTATGTCTTCTATGAAATATAAAAAAATATATGAAAAAGATTTAGTTTGTGCTTTTAGAAGGGAAGTTTATTATTAGGTGAATTATATGGTATTACCAATTGTAGGCAATGTTTGCTATTGAAAGCGTAACGATTGACGGCATTGACAATTACAAAATAGGAATAGGATTTATGAATGATTTAGCAAAAAAGCAAATCAACTAAACTGAAATTTAGTGAGGTAAAAGGAATCATACAGGATATTGAGAAGTCTTTTGCCCAAAACGGATATTTTTTTAGGAGGAAAAACACATGCAAGTAGAATTAGAAAAAAATATTTACATACAGACGTATGGCGGTAACGAAGCTGACATTATGTATGTGAATGAACGATTAGCAACAGTTAATATTGCAAATGAAATGAGTGAAATTGAGTTGAAAAAATTTGGTTTACAAATGTTAGATTTGATAAAAGGTACGCAACAGACAGCCAAATATTTAAGAGAAAAGAAAAAGGCTTATGAAGATAATCCAAATAGAGACGGAAAAGTTTATTTATGTTATGAAGAAGTTGAGCTTTAGTTTGAAAGGAAAACGTATGACAAAGAAAATCATTTTATCTATTTTATTGTTGTCAATAAGTTGTGAGTTATTTGGTTGCAGGAAAACTAAACCTGTTTCAGAAAATGAAGATAAGGTTCCTGTGTTTGAGTAACTGAAAAACGGTTTTATTTAAGAAAATGGAGGAAATGATATGGGACAAATTTTTAATAAATTAAGAAAAACACATTCTGATTGGCCAGATGATAAAATCTACAAAAAAGGCTTTAAAATTATTAAGGCAAGAACATTTATAGTCAATATGCTTGCAAGTTATAGAAGAAGATAAAAGAACGGATATTTTATGGTAGATTGGAGGCAATATTATGGAAGATAGATAGTTTAAATGAAATTAAAAAAGATAACATTTAATGATTATGGTGAATATTCTCCTGAATTATGTAATGATGGTGAAGCATATGGATTTTGGACAATATATATGAAGATTTCTAATGATGAAATGGGAAATCTCTTATAAAACAACTGCTGAATGAGTTAAGAGAACATTTAAGGATAAATTCAAAAGATATATGGAACAAATAATTATGTCTGTTTAATACATTTGTATATTTGGTGTTGTCAAGATAAAAAAGATTAATAATGAAAGGCTAAAGGTAAATTATATGAGTTGGGATTTTAAGTTATGTGACCCTGTTACAAAAGAAGTATTGCATACACAAGAAAAGCACGAAATAAGTGGTGGTACATATTGTGTAGGTGGTACAACAGAAATGAGTTTAAATATTACTTATAATTATTCTAACATAATTAATAAAAAAATGGCAGAACTTAAAATTGGTAATTTTACTAATAAAAATGATTATAGCTATGCAGATTATTTTAATGGAAAAACAGGAGCAGAAACAATTGAACCATTAAATCAAATTATAGCTTCTTTAAAAAATGATGTACATATCAATTATTGGAAAGCAACAGAAGGTAATGCAAAAAGAGCGTTATATGGTTTATTAGCTTTTGCCAGATTACGACCTGATGGAATTTGGAAAGTTAGTTAATATTTATAATAAATTAAAAAGGATGCAATATAAATGGAGATAATTAAGAATTGGTTTATAAATGATATGAAAGAAAACAATCAGAACTATGAAATTGATGATGGATATGATAGATTGTTAGAAGTAAAAACAGATATAGCTATTTTTTTAATTGTTGAACCTCATAGTGGAACAGAAGATAAATGGCTTCTTAGGATTGCTCCTATTAGTTCATTTGATAGATGGGCTAATTCAACTATTATAGAGGAATTTTTTATATCAGATATTGAGTTATATAATTATCTATGTAATAACCAATTAAATATTTATAAAGCATTATTAAAAGGATTGTCAAATGATTATGACTTACTTCTTCTTTATGATGAAGTATATAATAAATCATAGAACGGTGTTAATTATGGAGCATTGTGAATGTTGTGCTAATTGTAAGCATTGTCTTGCTATACCAAGAAATAATAAATATAATGATGTTGATTATTTGTGTTTAATAACTGGATATTTTATATCTTCTCTATACATAGATAGAAAAAGAATAAGAAGATTTACTTTTGGTGGAAAAGAATTATTGTGTAAATATGAAAATAAAAGAGGATAATAATTTATGATTTTATTATTAGGTAAAAATAGTGCGGTAGAAGAATATGCAAAAGAAATATTAAAAATAGATATGGATAATGATATTGTTTATTATCCAGATACAACAACGCATTACACTGAACTACAAGAATATGTTGAAATTGCAAAAGAAGAACAACCACCTGTAATAACAACACAAAATATAGAAATGATAGATATTTTTTTGAATTCTGATTTAGATTTAAAAGTTATTACAGTATGTTATTCTGATGAAAAATTAAAAGCAAGAATTCTAAGTAAAGAAAATGCTTTATATGTGAAAATGTTTTGAAGTTAGAATTAAGATAGTTTATAAAAGAGGAATTTAACACAAAATAATTATTTATAATTTTTAGAAATATAAAAAATGTTTTAAGAAGTTGTTTTTGTTGTGAGAAATAGCTTCTTTTTTTTCACTTTTAGGCATTATTATTATATAAGCAAAAGACAATAATTTTTTTTATTGAAGGAGAATAACTATGAAGATATATGTTTTAGAAGAATATAATACAGAACGAACAGCTTGTATTTCAGAAGATATCAATATGATAAGAAAGCAAATGTGCAATAAATATTTTTTTAAATATAATGACTATCCTATTTTAAAAATATGGGAGAATGGAGTTGAAGTCAAAAAGATTGAGGGTCCTGATGTATTTAACAGCATTAAAAGAACTGAAACACCTAAACGCATTAGGGATAAAGGTTTTCCGTGTTGTCCTACATGTAGAAAAAGTGTTTCGGAAGAAGATGATTTCTGCCCTAATTGTTTTCAAGCATTAGAATGGTAAATTAATTATTATATTAATTATAAAATTATGGTTATTATTTTAAACAGATTTTAAAGGATTTGAAAAATTGATAAAGAAAAGAGAGGTTTTTTAGATGACAAATATAATATTAGGATGTGTGGGAATAGGATTTTTAATATTTTCATATGGACTTTTACTGAATATGCCTAAAGATTTTATGAAAGCATTTGAAGAAAATTGTAAAGAATATATTGATAAGAAAAATAAAGAATAAATTATATAAAACTTAATTGGGAGAATACAAAAATGCAAAATAAATTCCCAGGGATTTATAGAATAGTTGGAACTGTATATAGTAATATGAATTGTGATGAAGCATTAAGAAAAATATATGCATATATAACAGAAAGTAAAAGAATAAAGAAATTGAATAGTTATTTTTCAATAGTTGCTAACCATTGTTATATATTAGATAATAATTCAACAAAAACATTTAATTCTATTGAAAATAAATATTTAAATGTTTTATGGGATGAAGCTGTAATCTACATTTTAAATAAATTACCTAAAGCATATCATATTTTTTCAGTAGATGTTGCGATTAGTATTATTGTAGATACGTGCAGGCAAGTAGATAATTTAAAGGATTATTAATATGAATTATAAAATAGGCAATACAGTAAAAATAATTATTCATATATCAAAAAAATGGAATAGAGTAGCTAATTGTGAAGTTACAAATAAATATATAAAGAATAACACCACTTATTATTCAGTAAAAGAAATAAATGGTATATATAGATGTAGTAATATAAAGGAGAATAGGTTTATAAGTTAGATTAAGAGGTAATTGTATGGAAGATATGCTACTTAAAGCTATTAATTATGAAATGGAATAATTAGGAAATACTGATGTTATCGTTAAAAATATACATTTCTTTACAGAAGAAAATAGACAATATGATTTGCAGATGTTTCCTATATTTTGTTTTTAAATGGCTGGGATAAAAGGGTTTGTCATAAAGATATGATTTTTGTATTAGTAGATAAAGACAATAATAGATGGCTAAGTCCTATTTTTGGATAGCATTTAAAATAGATTAATAAGGAGTGAAAGATATGTTGTATTGTGATGAATATGATAAAGATTGTAATGATGTTACATCTGAAGAATGTGAAGATGGTTGTTGTGATAGCTGTATGTTTTGTGTTGTATATTCAGGTAAAGAATAAATAAAATAATAGCTTTAGAAGTGGAGAAAATTAATGACAATAGAACAAATTGCAGAAAACGCTTCTTTAATGAAAAAAGAACAAATTATTTATGAAATTAAAAAGCTTATTAAAGAAACAGAAGAACAGATGTCGGTAATACTTTCTGAAACTGATTATGAGAATTTTTATAATACTGCAAAAGATTATTGGATAGCTTATGATATGCCAGTAAAAGGAAATGTAGGAGAAATTCATAAATGTATGTGGAAAGCATTTGAAAAAGCAGGATTTTTTAATGTTCATAGTAAAAAGGAATTTTTAAGTTTTTCAAAATTTTTATATGAAAAATATAGAGTTTTTGATTGTTTATATGATGAAATGATGAGATAAAATATAACAAAAAAAATGTAAAATATTTTATTTTTTTTATTGGGAAAAATAGCTTCTTTTTTTTACATTTTAATGCATTATTATATTATAAAGATAAATATAATATTTATGTATTATAAGTAAGAAAGATTGAGGAAAACGATGATATTAAAAAAATGAAAGGATAAGTAGTATGAAATTACCACAAGAATTATTTGCAGATGAATTATGGGGAGAATGGTTTTATAATTATGGGGTTATTCAAAAAGCTAAAATACCAGAAATGCTCAAAAAATATAATCTAAAGTTACGAAAAGATAAAACAATAAATGATATAGATTTAATATTAGGTCGTGCTTTTAAAGATTGTCCTCATATTCGAGAAATAGAAGCAGAACGAATTGCAGAAGAAGTAGATAAGGTATGTACTATAGCCAATTGGGAAGATGCAGTTATAAGGTATAAATTATGTCCAATAGATGATTTAGATATTAAGGCTAATGATTTAGAAGAGCCTGAAATATAAATAGGAGGAATAGTATGAAAAACAGATTAATAAAAAATAATGAAATTAATGAAGAAGAATATATTAGATTTTTTAAGTTTATTAATAATCTGGATAACATAAAAGATAAGCAGCTTACAAAATTCTTAAAGTGGTGTTTTGATAATGGCTTCTTTGAAAATATATCTGATGATGATATTGATGATTTTTATGAGTATGAATATATGAGGCTTTTAAAGAATAATGGTATTACAATAGGTATAGACTTTTATGGTAAGAGCGAAACAGCTCTGATTGGTATAGACCCTTCTAATTGTTTTGATAAAATAAGAACTTCTTCAATACTTATTAATCTTCCTTTATCAAAAAGAGAAGAAAAACAAATGTATAAGTATTTAGACAAGCTTTTAGATAAGAAGAGTGATTTGTCTATAGACTGGAGAAGGTATGCTAAAGAATACTGGTATGGCAAATATAGAAATTTTAATTGTAATTAATATTTTATAAAAAATGTTAGGCTTATATATTATTTATAAGCCTTTTTTGTATATTTTTATACACTATTATTATAAGGATATATAACAATAATGAGGTGAAAGTTATGATTACAAGAGAAATGATTGAAAATGGATTTAAGACAGGTAAAATTTCTATTGAAGAAGAATATGGTGAATGTATGGGAATCTGTTGTAAGATTGGAGATATGGCTTTTTATTTTGCTGGTGTAGAAGATGGCAATTTAACAAAAGAAGAATATTGGAAATCATATACATTAGATATGACAGTTGATATGATTTTTGATATCCTTAAAGATTCTAAATCAGCAGAAGAAACTGGACTATATGATTGGGAAATTGGATATTATGAATCTATTTTAAACGATAAAGAAAAATTTAATCATCAAGTGCAAGATAATGAAAATTATTTTGAGGAAATTAATGATTATTTAAACAACACTATGGAAATTTAAAACAAGAAAACATAGAAAGGAAATAAAAATGATAAATATAATTGATATTAACCCAGATGATAAATTGAAAAGAACAAATCTATTTTCTAATGCTGATAAAGGAAATAAAAGTATTACTTTTGATGACTTAAATAAGCTTTTAAATTGCTTTCCTGGAGCGTTTATTGTCCGTAATATGGAATTAATAGTTAATGCTAAAACAAATGCTTATATAAGCCTTTTAAACTGCAAAACAGTACTTGATATTAAATGTAAAATATTAGAACAATTATCAAGAGAAGCAAGTTCGTCATTACATTTTAAAACAGAAAAGAAAAATAATGAATATCATCAAAAATTAACAGATTGTATTAATGATTATTTAGGAACAGATTTTAGTATTAATGAGATGAATGATATTTATTGTTATTTAGGAAATGGAATTAATCACGAAAAAACTAAAGAATTTGTTTTAAATGACTATAGCCCATCAATTTTAATAGATAAAGAAATAAATTATGAAAGGTGAAAAAAGATAGTATGGGTAAATTAACTTTTATATATGGAACAGTCGGTAGCAGTAAAACAGCAACATTACTTATGGATGCTTATATGTATGAGCATAATCTTAATAAAAAAGTATTAATGATAAAACCTAGTGTTGATACAAGAGATGATGTTATAAGGTCCAGAGTTGGTTTAGAAAGACCTTGTTTTAAAATAGGTGAAAATGACAATATTAAATATAGTGATAGAGATATTATTATTGAAACCAAAAGTGGTTTCACACATATTCCAAATGTAGATGTGATAATGGTAGATGAAGCACAATTTTTAACAGAAGAACAAGTTGAAAGTTTATATGATATATCTGTAGATTACAGGGGTGGTATTGAAGTAGAAACTTGTGGACTTAAAGATGATTTTAGGAGAAAGATGTTTACAGGAAGTGCTGCTCTTTTATCATTAGCAGATGAAATTAGAAAAATAGATACTTTATGTGCTTGTGGTGAAAAAGCTATTGTAAATGCTAAATATATAGATGAAGAATTTTCTTTAGATGGCCCACAAGTAGGTATTGAAAAGAGTTTAACTACGGACAACAAGAAAATAGATTACAAACCTATGTGTAAGTGTTGTTACGAAGAAGAAAAAATAAAGTATTATAAGAAACAAACTGATAAGTATAATAACAACGGTTATGAAAAAATAAAACAAAATAGAAATCAATCTCCAGAAGAAATAAATAATAAAGATTTTATAGATAATTTTATTGAATTTGGTGAAAAATGTGATGATTTCTTTGGTGGAGCAGAAAGATAAAATTTATGAAAAAAAGTAATATAACAGTAGATAAACAAGTAGCTCCTTTAGCAATAATATTGATTGTGTTGTTTCTTATTGTAGATATTTATGGAACAATGTCTGTATTGATAAAAACATCTAATTATGTTGAAACTACAGGTATTGTTATTAATACATATAAAAAGACACATTATAATGAAAAACACAATTCATCTGTTTATTATATAACAGCACAATACAAAGACAAAAATGGAAATGAATATACTAATAATATTCGTTGCTTTATAAAACACCCCCATAAAGGAGATAATGTAAAAATATATTATAATCCAACTAACCCTAAAGAAATAAAACCACAAGTATTACCTTATTATCTATCAATAGGAATTCTTATATTTTTGTTGTTTTTTGTCATATATGTATTAAAAAATGGAAAGGAAATAAATGAAAATATCTAAATATAAATTTGAAAAAATATTAAAAGAATGTAATTTTATTGTTGGAAAAATTCATAAAGATTGGTATTTAGTTAGAATGTATGGTTCTAAAAAACATCATCCAATTGGATATTATATACTTTTTCCTGTTAAGCTTACAATTGAATGAATGTATTCTTTAAAATATAATAAGTTTTTAAAAGGTTAGTACATATATACTAATCTTTTTTTATTTTAAAGAGAAAATAATTATTTATTAGAAAGAATAGTTATTTTTTTGTAAAATTAAAGAAAGAGTATTTATATATAATTTATTACACAAAATAAAATAATAACAACTTTAACACCTATTCAATAAGATTTTATATAATTTTTATATTATTTGTTTTTTGTACTAAAATAAACAAAAACAACATTCTTTTATAAATTTTACTATCAAAAAATAGCCTTCGTGTAATAAATTATATTTTATATTAAGCTTTTCTTATATATTATTTTTATAAAAGTAATAGTATAATCAAAAATGCCAATAAAAAATAAAAAAAGGAAATATTTATTATGAACTCAAACATAAAAAAAATATTTCATAAAAATTATGGATATTTTATTTTACTATTTATAAATTTATTACATTTAATTATCTTAAAGAGTATTAATCAATTTTTAAATATGTATTTATTACTTTTTGTTATAAATATTGGAGGATTAGTTGTTATTATTTTAATAAAAGAAATAAATGAATTTAATAATTCAAAAAATAATGGCTATATACATTTCAAATATGAAAAAATATTTTGTCTTATTTTTTCTAATATTTTTATTAATTATTTATATGACGGTGTAAAAAATTTTATTGATTATTTGTCTAAACATTCTAATATAAATATATTAAAAATAATAAAAGGCTCTATTTTTTATTTTATAAAGACACCTTTTTTATACTCTTTTATTATTGTTACTGCTTTATTTATTTTTTGTTTTAAAGACTTATTTGATATTTATTTGTTTATAGAAAATATTATAGAAGCTCCAGAAAATAACAAAACATATATTTTAACTGTAAAAGATTTAATAGATGTTTTTGACAACAATACAAATAATATCTATATAAGAGATAATAATGATATATTAAATTTTAATTCTGTTAGATATAAATACAATAATTGTAAAATAAGAAAATGGGAAATTATCAATAATGATTTATATATAACTATTAAAAAATACTAGCTAGCATAAATATAAAAGAAAACAATTTTCATATTCTATTTTAAATACTGATAATATACTTTATGAATTATGTGTCAGGGTGTCAAAAATGACTAAACTAGAAATAAGATTTTCAGTATTTTTATTTATAAAAAAGAATATTATTATTTTTCATTAATATTTTATTATATGTAGGGTTTATTCTTCTTATTTTGTTCATATAAGGCTTTATTAATATGCAAACAACAACTTATACCTTTTTACAAAAACAAGGCTTAAAATCAAAAATACAGCCTTTAGAATATATTTTAAATTTATTTATTATTATTTGTATTTACTTTTACTTTTTAACAGTATTATAATAAATTAAAATAATAAATAGTTTAATATTAAAAAGAAGTAAGATGGATACAAATAGAAAATGTTTTCAAATAAATATATTTATAAAACATATGATTTGAATAAAATTCTTGATAAGTTTGATGTTCTTCATACTTTATCTATTTAAAAATATACAAGATAAAATTGACCTTAAGATGAAATATGCTGATATATATGAAGAAATTAAAATAGCCTATTATTGTCATAGATATTCAGAAGAAACTTTTTTTAGCTTTTAAAACATTTTTACAAACATTAGATTAAGCAATATATAAAATAGATAAAGAATTAAGTCTATTATTTCTATAAAACATAGAGATAATAGGCTTATTTTTTTATTAAAAACAATAGAAAAACACATATATAACGAGATATTGGTTTATAAAATAACAATATTATTTATATATAAATAAAAATATTATTTAAAATTATTAATAATGCTTATAAAGGAGACTATATGATAAATAATATTGATTATATGCAAGATATATCTGAAATAATAAAAGATTTAGAAGATGAAAAAAATAAGATATTAACACAACAACAACTTTTAACATCTATTGATTTTAATACTTACAAACCAACAGAAAAACAGTGGCATAGATTAATGGAAATTGATAGTGTCAGATGTAATAGTAAAATAACAGGAAAATTAATATCAAATATTTTTTCTGATGCTACAGATATACAAGTAGGATGTAATTATGTTTTCTTTAAATTAAACAATATAAAATGTCGTATAAGTACTTCAGCTACAAATGAAATTGATATTATTGGAAATTATAAGAAAGACTTTAAAGAATTTAATGATTTAACAGTAGAAGAATGTCAGGATATAATAGATACAGTATTTCAATTAAGAACTAATCTTTATAGTAATCATTTTATAAATTATTTAGAAATTAATAAAAATAAGGTTATTAAAAAATATAAACAGGATGAGTATATGGAAAAAGTAGAAGAATGTCTTAGAAAAAAAACTTTAGAATATAATAAAATATGTGAAGATATTGATAATAATACTTATACTGAAGAGGAAAGGGAATAAATTATGGAAAATATAGAGAAAAAATTAGAGTATATTAATAATCCTGACTTTTATGTTGATACATATAACGCTGATAAAGATAAAATTATACAAATTCCTTTAGTAGATTATCTTGATAATACTGCCATACAAAATGGATTTGACAGTTATAAAGATATGTTAGAACGTGGGTTTAGTATAGATTATTCAATATCTTTTAAAGATTTTTATCATAAAGACTATCCTAACCTTTATGAAATGTGTTATACAGATGAATTAATAGCATTATATAATGCCTGTAATAAAGACAAAGAAGTTTTTAATGAATGGGAAAACGAAGCAAAGGTTTATAAAGAAGGAAAGGTAATATCCAGTAATTTTTATAGAGCTTTATGTGAAGGCTCATTATTAGAGTATGCAAAAGAATATGCTAATTTTTATAATCAAGATAAAATAGAAACAGATAATGAAATAGATTTAGATTAAGGAGAAAAATATGGGTTCATTTAGTTGGTTAAGAGCAGATGTAACAAGTAATAAAGCAAATGTTTCTTTAGAGGACAGATTTGCTTGTTTAATTCCAAAAGAATTTGGTGGGGATATATTGTAGATAATTACCAAGATTACTGATATTTAGGAACAAAAGAAGATGGCACACCTAAGTATGATTTATATGAACTATTAGCTATCTGGAATAAGGATTTATTATCTGAAGATGTTATTATGGGGCAAGACTTATTAAAAGAAATAGACGAAAATACCGATTACAATAGAGGCTTAGGAATTTGTATAGGATGTTATAATATAGATATAGATATTTTAAAATACCCTTTAAAATTAGTAAGTGTAGGATATGCAAAGACACATACTTATGAAGATTGTCCTTATAAAAGTTTTGATGATACTGAACAAGGATTTTATTCTTATGAATGGAAAGATTTATATAGACATTTTGAAGGTAAACCTAAGATACCTAAAGGCTATAAAGAATTAATTAGGGGAAGAGTAGATTATCTTAATAATCAAATAAAATTAAATCCTGACAAACAAAATTTAGCTATAATAAACGAAATAGATGTTTTAGAAAAGTTTTTAAATGATTGTATTATTATTAGTAAGAATTTAGACGAATTAAAAAAAATTAAAAATTCTCTTAATATGTTAAATAGACCTTATATTAAAATAGAAGAAAATGAACGAAACAATATAAAAGATGTTTTGTTAAAACACGCAAAAATAATATGTGAACAGAATAATATTGATTTTAATAATTTTTTATTAGATGAGAATCTTTTAAAAAATTATGAAACTTATGTTCCAGTGGATTTAGAACAATATGGTATAGATTATTAAAGATGATAACGAATATTTTATTGATAATAATTATGAATAGGAGAATTCAAATTATGCAAGAAGGTAAGAGAACAATAAAAGATTTAACAGAAAAACAGAAAGACAAGTTAATATCTGATATTATAGATGATACAATCGAATATGGTACAGATAGTTATGAAGATTTAGGAAGATTTGTAATTACTAAATTAAAAACATTAGAACTGGTTGATTATGGAAAATCAAGAGAAAAACAATTAATGAAACAATTTGAATGTTTAGGTGCAACATTAGATAAAGTTCAATTTAAAAGATTATGTGAAGCTTGTGATTATGATGAAGATGTATTAGAAGATTTTGATAAAGACATTCAAAAATATTACAGAGGAACTATTGGAAACACTAATTTTATTAGAGCTTTTATAGAAGATAGAATTGATACATTTATAGATAAATATGATGCTTTTTATCATAATGAAGATAACGAAATAGAAATATAAGGATAAAAACTCATAAACGTAGGAATTTACTGGCTTTACCAATAAATAGCAAACGTATGTTTGGGGTGTCAAAAATGACTAAACTAGGAAAGAGAATTTTAGGGTCTTTATTTAATAAAAAATCCACTTATATTTTTATAAAAATAAATACTTAAAAAATAGTTTGTTTTATAAAAATGAAGAGTTAAAAATATTTTTATTAACAATGTTATTTATTATGATAAAAAATAGAGAGGGTTAGTTTTATGAAGGATAAATTTAAAGAGTTGTTAAATAGCAATGATTATGATTTTTTAAGAGAAGATAATAAACTAGCAGATAATATTTGTTTATTAGGGTTAGGTGGAAGTAGAGCTTATGGAACTAATCTACCTGATAGTGATATAGATATAAGAGGTATTGCGGTAAGAAGAAAAGAAGATATACTTTTAGGAAATGATTATGAAAGTATTGTTGATGTAAATACTGATACAACTATTTACAGTTTAGATAAAATATTTGAATTACTTTCTAATTGTAACCCTAATACTATTGAGCTTTTAGGTTTAGAAAAGAACGATTATCTTTACATTAATGAAATAGGTAAAATGATACTCAATAATAAAGATATTTTTCTTTCTAACAAATGTGTTGATAGTTTTAATGGATATGCTACAAGTCAGTTGTATAGATTACAACAAAAAACTAATACTGCTTTAACAGAAGAAGAATTAAATAAGCATATATCTAAAGTCTTAAATAATATGCTAATAAAAATGTATGATAAATATAACTTTGATAAAAATGATGTATCTTTTTATGTAGAAAACAAGATTATAAAATGTGATATACATAAAAGTGGTATTGATATGAATAATTTAGCAGGAATATTGTCAGAGTGTAATAATACTTTGAGGGATTATAGGAAAACAAGTAAAAGAAATGAACACGCATTTGCTCATAATAAAATAGCTAAACATAGTATGCATTTACTTAGGCTTTATATGATGGGAATTGATTTAGTATCAGAAGGAAAAATACAAACTAAAAGAGTTAAAGAGCATAGTCTACTTATGGATATAAGAAATGGTTTATATCTGGATGAAAAAGGACTACCTAATAAAGAGTTTTTTGATATTGTTAAAAGTTACCAGGAAAAGTTTGAGAAAGCAGTAAACATTTCAGTTCTTCCTAATGAACCAGATATAAACAAAATAAATAAATTAAGAAGTAATATTAATGAGATGATTATACTTGATAATATCAAAAATAAAGACTTTATAGAAAATTTAAACTATGATAATATAGATATAGAAATGGATTAAGGAAAGTAAATAGAAGAGGTAGCAGTTATGGAAGATAAATATTACTTATATCATAAAACAAAACAGATATGTTTCTTTACTTTAGATAAACAGGATATTACTTCTTGTATCATTAATAAGGCTAATATTAATTACTTACCAATTCCTTTAAAACGAATACTTCATAATAAAGATGAATTTGTTTCTATTGAAAATGATAAAAGTATAATCTTAAATGATGAAGGATTGATATTACTAGATTGCTGGTTATCTGATAGGGAAATTCCTGTAAATAGAGATAACTATAATAAATATATTAAAAAGAACAATAATGCTTTATTGTGGATGTTGGAAAATTATGCTTATTCATTAATAGATTGTTATTGGATTAATAATGAAAACAATACTATAAATTATGATGAAATATTATTATTAAAGGATAATATAGATAACTATATTTCTGTTATTACAAACGATAACCATTATTATAAAGGTATAAATTCAACATTAGGAGGGCAATTAGAAAAATTTTGGTATAAATCTAATGGAAGAGTAAAACTGTGTAAAAAAGTAGAGAAACCTTTTGATGTCATAAATGCAAGAGAAGTAATAGCCTCATTAATTTATACAAAACAAGGCTTCAGGAATTTTTGTAATTATGAATTTGTAAAAGATAAAGTAGATGAAGTCATAGGCTGCAAATGTTTTGCCTTTACAAATGAAAATAATGAACTAATAACAGCTTATGACTTATTAGAAGAATATAACTTAACACAACAAGATAATGTTTATGAATTAATACCTAAATTAGCTGCTAAATTAGGAGCTGATAAAACAGAAGTAGAAAAACAAATGGATTTAGAAAGTATTGTTGATTTTCTAATCCTTAATAGAGACAGGCATCAGGGAAACATTGGATTTTTAAGAAATAGTAATACATTAAAAATACAATCAACAGCCCCTATCTATGATTCTGGTAGTTGTAAGCATTTAGAAGGGGTTTATCCAGAAGATTTATTAAACACAACAATAAATGGATTGTATAATACAGAACAAGAGCTTTTAAGTCATATAAGAGATTTTTCAGTATTAGATGTTTCTAAATTACCTTCTATAGAGGAAATAAAATCTATTTATGATGAATGTATTTATCTTTCTGAAAAACGAAAACAAAAGCTTTTAGGATATTATGAAGAACGTATTAAATTCATTAAAAATAAACAACTAGAGCAATCATATAGTGATTATGATATTACCTTATAAAAATAAAAAAAGATAGGAGTAATTATGAAAGTTACAGCATTAGAAATATCAAGCAGTTATAATGGAGTTAAAAAATTAAAATGGGATGAAATATATGAGTCTGAAGATGAACTTATTAATGATTTAAGAAGAATTAACTTAGATGTGAATATTGTTTTACTTCCTAGAGGCTATGAGTATATGAGTAGTTTTAAGAAGCAATTAGAAAACGAAAAAGAGTTGTCTTCTAAGCAAATGACACAATTAAAAAGAATAGCTTGTTGTGTAGCCTATGGTATATATGTAAATAAGTTAATAAAAGAATAAGGAGATGGATATATGATAGTATTAAATACAGAAGATTTTAGTGATGAATTTAAAGATGCTGCTCCAAAAGAATGTGCTATATATTTATCAAGCTGTTTACCAGAAGATATGCATAAACAATTAAAAAAAGATTGGAATGAATTAGGTGGAAGAAATGTTATGCCTTATTGGGAATATGTCCTTAATTCACTAAGCATAAAATATGACGGACCAGATAAAGCAAAAGAAATAATTCAAAATGAAGAAAATTATGAAAGATAATATTCATTTATTTGCGTATTTAGAAATTTTATTATAGTAATATTGCTAAATTACATAGGAGCAGATGAAAAGTCTGTAACTAAATATCTATATTAGATACGTCAATATTTAATATAGACCTTTAAGAAGTAGTTATTTTTATAATAGCTGCTTCTTTTTTATACCCTGATATTTTAAAAGGTTGTCTATAAAAAGATAGCCTTTTTTTACACTTTAGTACATTATTATATTATAAAAGATAAATAGTAAAGAGGAATAAAAGTATGATTAGGTCAGAAATAAATCGTAGACAATTTTCAGAAAACAAACAATCTTTGTTCTCATATAGATATGCTTGTTGGGCTAATAATCATAATGGTTGGTCTAAGATGAAAAAGAAGAATAGAAGAAGATTTAAAAAGAAATTTAAGGATGAAGATAGGAAAATGATTAATACATTTTATCAGGAAGGTCATTAAGAATATAAAAGTTGACATTAATGCTATAAGTCCTGCTTATATAGAAATTACAAAATTAAAATAAAAGGATATTTATGATACTGAAGAAGAATTAATCGAAGACTTAAAAAAGATTGATTTTGATATACCTTCATATTTATTACCTATAGGTTATGAATATTTAAAAAGTTTTCAAAATCGTTTGGAAAATAATAAACCCTTAACAGATAAACAGTTAATTCAGCTTAAAAGACTTGCTGTTTGTGTAAGTTATGGAGTATATGTGCTAAAAAATAATAAAAAAGATTATTGTCAAAATACCAAAATAGAAGATAATGATATAGACAATAAAAGATAAAAATAATTATTAAAAAGAGGTTATAGAAATATAATCTCTTTTTTTAATAGCTTTATCAGGAAGTTATGAAAAGTCAAATTATAAATTAGCAAAAAAATAAAACAAAAGATATTAATAAGTAATATTTCTCATAAAATTCAGGTTAAAAAAAATAAAATACCATTTTTATATATAAAGATTTTTAAAGAATAGGAAAATTTTTATATATGTCTAAAATTGAATTATATAATGAAAATTGTTTTGATTACCTACAAACAATTCCAGATAAATCAGTTTCATTAGTATTAATAGACCCACCTTATGAAATATCAAAAAATACTAATTTTAAAACAGGAAAAATTAAAGACAATAATACAGATAGATTCCGTATATCTATGTTCTTTGGTGAATGGGATACTGTATTTGATAATCTTGATATAGTAATAAATGAATGCTATCGGATTTTAAAAAATGGAGGAACAATAATATGTTTTTATGATATATGGAAAATTTCATTTTTAAAAAAATATTTAGAAAATGCTAAATTTAAGCAAATACGTTTTATAGAATGGATAAAAACTAATCCTGTTCCTCTTAACAGTAAAATAAATTATTTATCTAATGCAAGAGAAATAGCTGTTGTTGGAATAAAAAAAGGTAAGGGTGTTTTTAAATCAGAATATGATAAAGGTATCTATGAATATCCTATATATCATAATAAGAAAAGATTCCATCCTACACAAAAACCAGTAACTTTATTGGAAGAATTAATCAAGAAACATACTAATGAAGGTGACTTAGTTCTTGACTGTTTTGCAGGGTCAGGTACTACTACAATAGCTGCTTATAACACAAATAGAGATTTTACAGGATGTGAATTAAATAAAAATTATTATGAAAAAACATTATGTAGATTAAATTCATTAGGAATTAATCTAATTAACAAAAGATAACTCATCAAAACTATTATAAAAGAAAATTTCTTTATATAGTATTATCAAACCTTTAGAACTTATAGTAGCTTTTACTATGAACCTTGTACACCTTATGTAAAAAGATATGGTTATAGTAAAAAGAAAAAAGATATTAAGAAATATACAAATAGAAAAATAAGAAATAAAAGAATAGATGTTGATAAGGAAATTGGAAGTAGCCCTGCTAATTATCGTAGAATGTATGGAGAGGGCTATGAATATTTATTTTAGTAGAAAGGATTATAATAGATAATGAATATTATGATGATAGCTTTTATAGGGAATATTGAAGGAGCTTTATTAATAATTTTTAGTTTAATATTTCAGTTTGTCTGCTTTTTAATAAAAAATAAAAATTATTATAAATTAATAAAAGCGATATTTAATGTAGGAGCTATTATGTCTTGTATTTCAACAATTACAGCTTCGATTGTATTTTTGTTATATATATATTGATATTTTACTGTGAATTATCTAATAAAATGCAAAAAAACAGGAGATATTTATGAATTAAGTAAGGAGTAAAAGTATGGTTTATCTAACAGGAGATACACACGGACAATTTAAGAACTTTGAAAATATAAGAAAATTTTGTAAAGAGCATAATACAACAATTGAAGATGTTCTTATTATATTAGGAGATGCAGGCATTAATTTTGAAGATAGCTTTTTAGACCCACAGAAGAAAAAGTTTTTATCAAAAATACCTGTGACTTTTCTTTGTATTCACGGAAATCACGAATGTAGACCAGAACATATTCTTACCTATAATTTGGAAGAATGGGATGATGGCTTAGTCTATAAGGAAGAAGATTATCCTAATATATTATTTGCTAAAGATGGAGAAATTTATAATATTGAAGGTTTAAAATATATTGCTATAGGTGGAGCGTATAGTGTTGATAAAGAATATAGACTTTTAATGGGATGGAGCTGGTGGAAAGATGAACAGCCAAGTGAAGAAACAAAGAAGTATACCCAAAATCAATTAGAAAAGAATAATTGGAATATAGATGTTGTTTTAAGTCACACAGTACCATTAAAATACGAACCTGTTGAAATGTTTCTTCCAGGCATTAATCAAAGTAAGGTTGATAAGAGTACAGAAGAATGGCTGGATGAAATAGAAAGTAGGTTATCTTATAAAAAATGGTATGCAGGTCATTATCATTGTGAAAAGAGTATAGATAGATTGCAAATAATGTTTAATAATATAGAAGAACTAAGGATAATAGAAAGACTGTAAAAAATGATAGTGAAAGAAATTTTAAGTGAGGATTATGTAGACGATAGTGAACTTGTAATAAACAAAGACAATGAAGTAGAAGAAAAATATACAGAACTTATTAAAGGGCAAAATGATTTTTTAAATGTTTTAGTAGAAAAGGAAAAACAAAATAAGGGGAAATAGGTATAAGAATATGAGTAAGCAAGTAAAAGATGAAACAGATAAAAAAATAGATTATGATATATTCTGTGCAGTAGGAAGGATATATATGTTAGCAAATAATACAGGCTATAAAATGAAAGAGTTTTCTAATATGTTTTTAGCGTCTGATTTTTGTAAAAGAGCTTTTGATACAACATATAGTGTCTTTCAATTAGAAGATGAATATATGTCTATGGATTATTTATTAAAAGAAGTAAATCCACCTATGGAAGATAAAGATATAATGTTAACAGAGGATGTAGCTTTCTTTATAGGGTTTATTTATAGATATATTTATATACAAACACTTATTCCAAGTAGTGTTTTAGTATCAAAGATACCTTATGATTATTTGTTAAATAATGTGTATAGAATTATAGCATTAGATGAAGAAGACGCTTTTGAAATAATTTGTGAAGACTGTAAAATAGATATTGAAAGATAAAAACAATATAAAAATATAAGTTATTTATGCTTTTATTATAAGATTTTTTTATAAGTCTTATTTTAAAAGCATTTTTTTATTTTAAAAAAATAAAATAAAAATGAAAAAAATATATATTTTAAATCTTAAAAAAAATAATCATACATTATTATATGTATAATATTGTAAAGGAGAATTTTTAGGATGAATAATCGTATATTATTAACAAAGGTTGTTTCTTTTATATTAGTCATCACCATAATTTTCATAACAATTTGTTTGGCTTTAATATAACCTAAAAAAGACAGAAAGGAAAAATATAAATATGGAACAAAATATTGATTCAGAAATGTTAGTATATTCTAATATTTTATCGTTTTATCTAATAGTTATTCTAGCAGTTTTTGTATTTTCAGTAATCGTGTATTGGAAAATATTTACAAAAGCTGGTGAAACTGGATGGAAAAGTATGATACCAGTTTATAATAATTATATTTTATATAAGATAACTTATGGAAATGGATGGTTGTTTTTATTAACACTTATACCTTGTCTAGGATTTTTTATAGAATTAAAGCAGAAATTTGACTTGGCAAAAGTATATGGTAAAGATATAGGTTTTGGAATTGGAATATTCTTTTTAGGAATAATTTTCTTACCTATATTAGCTTTTGGTAGTAGTGAATATCAGGAAGAAACAAGTTTGTTGGATTTTAATTACAAGTAAAATAAGCAACAATCCCACTTCAATTATATAAAAAGAATACGAACTTAATTTTTTCATAAAAAATATCTTATTTTTACTAAGCATTTAGAGAAAATGAATTATAATATCTAAAGGAGAATAGAAAGATAATAATGAACAATAAGAAAAGAGATAAAAAAGATATAATTATAATTGTTTTAATAATGATTTTATTATTATTCCTTATAGGAACGGTTATCTTTTTTATAAAATATAAAAAGTCTGATAAAAATTACACAAATATTCCTTTGGAAAAAGAAATTGAAATGCCTATTACAAGTGAAGAAAAAACAGAAAGTATGTCTGAATCAGTAGAAATACCAGGGTATACAAATTTTGAAGTATCTAATAAAAAACCCACAGTAAAATTATCAAATCCAGAAAGTAATACTGTATATATGGTTTATACTATTTTAGAGAATGACAATTTAGTGTATAAGACAAAGGCTATAAAGCCTGGAAATATGGTAGAACTAAATCTTAAAGAATTATTAGATAAAGGAAATCATAACTTAACAATTCAGATTAATACTTATGATTTAGATACAGAAGAGGCTTGTAATGGAGCTACTCAAAATAGTATTTGTGTAGTTAAATAAAAAATAAATGATTTAAAAGTTATTATAAAAAGGAGAAACAAGTAGAATGAAAAAGAAAATACTGACAAGTGTTTTGGCAGTTTCTATGCTAATAAGTAGTTATACTACTGCTTTTGCAGCAGATGATGTAATATCTGCTACTCAAATAGGGAGTCAAGCTGCCACAGTAACATATAAGGATGCCTCAACCTTTAATGTTACAATTCCTAAATCAATACATATTGGTAGTGATAAGATAGGAACATATGAGGTAAAAGTAACTGGTGAACTAAATGATGGGGATGTACTTAATGTAGTCCCTAGTAAAACAGTTGAAATGACTGATGCAGAGGGTAAAGCTAGTGTTACAGCAAAGGTAGGTCAGAAGAAAACAGATTTTGAAAAAGAAGATTTAGCTGATGGTGCAGAAGTTACTACAACTGGTACAGTTAGAAGTGATGAGTTATCAGCAGGTGAGTGGGCTGGTAATCTTTCTTTTGATATAGGTATTGAGACTTTGGGTACTATTGGGGAAGATATAGAGCTTACTTCTAGTAATCTTTCAACTTATGGGATACCTAGTACTGGTGATGTTGTAATACCTAAGTGGGTGCAGGATACAGATGGTGTATATCATAAAGTAACAAGTATAAAATCAGCTACTTTTCAAAAAAACAAAGATATAACATCTATAGTTATTCCAGACTCAATAAAAAAGATTGAAAGTTTTACTTTTAATTGGGCTACTAATTTATCTAATATTGATTTACCTTGTAGCATTGAAAGTATAGGAGAACGTGCTTTTTATAACTGTAATTTAGCAAATATTGATTTACCAGATAATATTACTACTATAGAGTCTGATGCTTTTGCTGATAATAAATTAACAAGTATTCAATTACCAGAGTCTTTAGAAAAATTAGGTGAATCTGCTTTTGGCTATAATAGAATAAATTCAGATATATATATTCCTAAAAATTTAACAACACTTATGGATGATGATGGTTCTTTATCTTTATCTTATATAGTTAATCCTTTTAGAGAAAATAGCCCAACAAGGATTATTGTTGACCCAGAGAATACTGTTTTTGATAGTAGAAATAATTGTAACGCTTTAATAAAAACAGATGAAAATATTTTAATTGCAGCAAGTGAAGCTACTATAATTCCATTAGATGTTGTAGAATTACACAATTATAGTTTTAGTGGTCTTAATATCAAAACTATTAATATACCATCAAATATAACAAAGATAAAAGCTGGAGCATTTAGCCACTCTAATATTGAAACAATAACTATTCCTAGTTCTGTAACAAAAATAGATAGTTTTACTTTTGACCATTGTAAAAGCTTACAAACAGTAATTTTACCAGATACTTTAAAAGAGATAGGAATGGAAGCTTTTGCTTCTTCTTCTATCAAAACAATTTCATTACCAAGTAAATTAACAACAATTAGAACAAAAGCATTTTATCTTTCAAATTTAACAGGAACTTTAACTATCCCAGACAGTGTTACATCAATAGGTGAAAATGCTTTTCAGTACACTTCTTCTAATTTACATTTAAAATATAATGGTTCAGCGACAGGAGCACCTTGGGGCTGTGATAATGCTGTAAATAAATAATATTAAAGAAAGGTTAAAATATGAGAAATAAAATAATCTTATCCAGCTTGGCAGCAGTACTTTTATTAGTATCAAGTAGTACACCTGCTTTAGCTGATACAATTACAACAACAGGAACAAAAACTGCTTCTGTTGATTATAGTAAAGATAGTTCATTTACTGTTACTATTCCTAAAAATATAGAAATAGATAAAAAAAGTAAAACAGGTACATATGAAATCTCTGTAAGCGGTGACATTAAAGCTAATGAAACTTTAAGTGTCACTCCAGATGCAGAAGTTTCAATGACAGAAACAACAAGTCATAGTAGCGTAAATGCAACAGTTACACAGACAAAAAGTTCATTCAATTATTCAGATGTAGCAAGTAACAGCACTACAGATGGAACTATTAATGGTAGTAGTCTTACTTCAGGTATATGGAATGGTACTCTTAATTTCGCCATAAACTTACAGTAATAACAAAAAAATAAAAATAATATATTTTAATAAGACTTATATACAAAAATATAGGTCTTATTTTTTTACTCTTTTTTAGAAACTTATTTTAAAAAATAGGTTCTTTATTTTATTCTTTTTTTTAACTTTGCTCCATTATTATAAATGTAAATAAAAATAAAAATTATAGGAGTTGTCTATGAAAGTAAATAGTGAAAAAATCAATGGAAATGTATTTTTTGATAATTTTGCTGTCATAAAAGAAAATGATAACTTTTATGGAGTATATCTAAGATTTGATAAATATGATTACTCCTATGATAAAACAGAACTAATAACTTCTGGAAAAACATTAGATAATGCTTGTAAGAAAGCACAATTATTACAAACAGGTTTTAACACATCAATGAATTATTTTTCAAGAGTATAATTAAAGAAAAGAGACATAATTATGAATAAAAATACAGATTTAGAAATAAACACAGATATAAAAGAAAATGATACAGAAAAAACAAAGAAAGAAAAAGATAATATTACTGTTTTATGTACTAAATTAAAACTTTACCCATTGGGAGATAAAGATGAAGTAAACAGAGTATATAAATATATTAGAGATGGCCAATATGCTCAATATCGTACTATGAATTTACTTATGGGTGAATATGCTAGTGCTTATTATAAAACACATATTCCTGTATCAAATGAATTAATAAACGCTCCTACAGATGAAACTAAAGAAGAGAAAAAAATAAGAGAAGCAAAGTTAAAAGAAATATATAAAAAGCAAGATGAAGAATTTTATAAGTTAAAGAAAGAAATAAAAAGAATAGATAATCCTATATTTTCAGATATTAGTTATCCTATAGGCTGTGATACAACTACATTAGCAAGACGAAAAGTAGATAATGATTTTAAATCTGCTTTATCAAATGGTTTAGCAAGAGGAGAAAGAAGTGTCACAAGTTATAAAAAAAATAATCCTCTTTTTACAAGAAGTAGAAATTTAAAATTCTATCATAACTACGATACAAATGAAGAATTTTATGAAAAACTTTTTAACGGAGAAGCACAACTTTATTTACATTGGGTTAATAAAATAGACTTTAAGGTTGATTTAGGCAATATACATAAAACACTAAGCCTTAGAAATAAGATTAAAGACATTTTTGAGGGAAAGATAACTATATCTGGTAGTTCAATAATGATAAAAGATAAGGAAATAATCCTTAATTTATCATTAAATTTTGAAAAAGAAACTAAGAAGCTTGATGAAAATATAGTTGTAGGTGTTGATTTAGGAATAGCAATACCAGCTTGTGTTTCTTTAAATATAAAAGGCAAAGAATATATTAGAAAAAATATTGGTAATGGCAAACGTCTACAAGAATTTAGAAAACAGATGAAAGAAGAAAGGAAAAGATATGGGCAGGATATTTCTTTTAACAGTGGAGGACACGGAAGAAAGAAAAAATTAAGGCCTTATGAAAGATATAAATCAAGAGAAAAGAATTTTGCAAAAAATTATCAGCATAAAGTAAGTTCTGAAATAGTTAAATTTGCATTAAAGAATAATGCAAAATATATAAATATAGAATATTTATCAAATAATTCCTTTAAAGAAAAACTTCTTTCTTTATGGGGTTACTATCAATTACAGCAATTTATTACATATAAAGCTGAAAAAGCTGGTATTACAGTACGATTAATTAATCCTTATTTTACATCTCAAGTTTGTAGTAGTTGTGGCTATTGGGATAAAAATAATAGAATTAATCAGTCTAGTTTTGTATGTAAATATTGTGGAAATGAAATAAATGCTGATAGAAATGCTTCTATTAATATTTCAAGAAGCACCTTATTTATAACAAAAGGAAAGAATATAGATAGTCAGGACTTATTCTTAGAAGCTCTTAAATACTATGATATAGATGAAGATAAGTATTGTAAGCAAAACGGAATCAAAAAAGAAGACTTAAGAAATACAAAGTCTAAAAAGAAATCAAATAAAAATGTTGCATAAATAATAGCACCCTAATTATTAGGGTGTTATTTTTACATAAAAAATTATATTTTACATTATTATTAAAAAAACAAGGAGATTTTTATTACATAATGAAAAAGAAAAACATATTAATTTTTGTATTATTATCATTAATTGTATTAGAAACAATTATTTTTTTGTATATTAAAAATAATATTAATGAAGAGAAAGAAGTAAATAATCAAATTTCAAATATTTCTGTAAATAAAGAAGAATTACAAGGTTTATGGGTATCTGAGCAGACTACTATAGATGGTGACACTATTGTAGCAGAAATATATGATAATAACTTTTTATTAATATATAGTGGAGTAATGTTTATAAACTCTAATTACACTCTTATTGATAATAATACTATTATTATAGACTATAAAGACAATAATATCATTATCAATATAACAGCATTAAAGAATGATAATAATAATATTATTTTAGAATGTAATATGCATACAAATGAAGCTGAAGCAATATCTTTAAATTTTATAAAACAAGAACAAATTAATGCTGATATTAATGGAACATATACAGGATTTATGATAAATAATATGTCCTCATTAGAAGATATAGGAGCATCTATTGAACTTTATTTAGATAAAGAAACAAAAACAGGAACAATAAAAAATTTATTTGGAACATATACTATTAAATATCTAATATCGGCAAACACAATAACTTTTACAACATTACAGAATTCTTTTAATGATAATGAAATATTATTAGATTGTGATGTATTCACATATGAAATAAAAGACAATTATTTATTCTTATCTGGACATAATAAAGATGGTCTATTTGAAACTTTTCAATTTATAAAGATAGACTAATAAAATTAAGAAATATCTTTTTAGTTAAAAATAATAATTAGCTAAAAGGGTATTTTTTATTACAACCAAACACTTGTTCCGGTGTCGAAAGCGACTAAACTAGATAAAAGAATTTTTTTGTTAGTTTTTGTATTATATTTGTAAAAATATAAAAAAAAGTGTGCATTTTTTTCACTTTAGAGCATTATTATTTTATAAACAAAAAATTATAAATTAATAGAGAAAAATAAATAATGTATAATATAAAATATAAGATTAATTCAAAAGAAGTATATAAAAATAATATATCATCTTTTATTACAATGAATAGAAGACATTGGTTGCCTTTTTCAATATGTAATAATAATGAAACAAGACAATTATTTATTTTAGGATTTATATTATCTTTAAATGTTATTGAATTATTTGAAATGAATTTACTTAGAGTAATTTTTCTTTCAGTAATAACAGCAGGAATTCCAGAAATATTTGAAAACTTTAAAACAAAAAAGATAATTCCTTATTTAGAAATAGTATATGCTAGTTTATTAACTATGGGAACAAGTGCAATAAATATTATACAGTATAGTTATATTGAAGTAATTTTATGTGTTTTATTGTATGTATTTGAGTTAATTAATATAAAACAAAGTAATGATATGATTACTAATTTCAAAGAAAATTTTTCAAACTATTTTTCACATAATATAGCTGATTTATCTATAGAAACTTGTGAAGATAATATAAATAGATTTTCTTATAAAATAAATGATAATGAAATTTCTTTTACAAATAATGATATAGCTGTTTTATATGTTAAAGAAACAACAGATGATTGTTTTTTTCTTTTAAAAACAAAACCATTATCTGATATTTATGAAACAACAACAGATATGAATAAAATATATAATTATGTTTATATTAAATTTTCAGAGTTAGCAAATATTTTAAAATTAAATATAAATGAACCAACAAATAAAAACATTGATAATGTTTTTAACATAATTAATAAGTTAGATATAAATTTAAAAAACACACATATTTTTGTTTGTAAATAAAAAGAAAATATAATTTTAGTTAAAAATGTAATGGAGATTGTAAAATGGAGCAATTAGAATTTATTAATAACTTTAATAAACAGACTAATAATTTTAATAAAGAAGAATTAATAAGTATAATAAATCAAAGTATAAACTCAAATTCAGATGATAAAAATTTTAAAGGATACAATAACCTAATAATTGTTATGGAAGAATTATCAGAACTATCCCAGGCAATAGCTAAAGAACTAAGAGGTAGAGGAAATAGTGTTAATACATTAGAAGAAACAGCAGATGTTTGTATATCGTTATATTACATAAAAGAAATATTTAATATATCTGATGATGATTTATATAAAGCTATAAAAGTAAAGATGGACAGAGTGAAAGAAAATTTAGATAGAAATGGAATATATAAGTAAAAAAGGAGAAGATTATATGTTATTTACAAAAGATGATGATGAAGATAATAAGATAGTTATAAATTTTGATAATATTTTTTATTTTTTGATATTATTTTTTATAAAGGAAGGCTAAAGGTATGTTAGTAGTAATAAATAGAACTATAAAGAGTAGTAGTTTTAACTATATAATAAAGACAATAATAAACTTTGATAATGTTGAAAGTTTATTTATTGAGAGGACTGATATTTCTGATAAAAGCTATAAATATGAATTTGCAGTAATAGCTAAAACAGATACTTTAGATTATGAATTATATAGAGGAAATCATTTAAGTGATGCTGAATATATTTATAACAAATTATTAGAATATTGGAGTAATAATAAAAGGCTAGTTCATTTAGATAAATTATTAGATAGATTATAATAATCAATATATGAGTTACTAAATAGAAACTTTGAATATATTATAAAATACCAATATTACGAAACAATTCCATTTTTACAAGAGTATTTTAGACCTCTTAATGAAGAAGAAATGTCTCATTTAGATGATGAAATTATAGATAATATAAAAAACAAAGACCGAATTATATATACATTAAAATAAACAAAAAGAATATTATTTTTTTATCTTTAATACATTATTATATTATGAATAAAAGATTATTAAAGGAGAAAAGGATGAAAAATGTATTAAAAATAATAATAATTTGTAATATTAATAATAAAGAACTGATATAAGCAAAAATATATCAGTTTTTTATTGTTTTTATTTAACTTTATTACATTATTATAAAGAGAGTTTGTAAGGAAAGATAATATAGAAATGTTTAGTAAATTATGTGCTAATAATATATATATGTTTAAATATGCCTTAGGAGCTGATATAAAAACTTATGATAATAACAATAACTTTTCTTTTGGAGTAGGAAATGTTTATGATAAAGAAAATGGATGATTAAAAGGAGATTATAGGCTATGAATTATTTTATTGCAGATTTACATTTAGGACATAAGAATTGTTTAAGGTTTGATAATAGGCCTTTTAAAACAATAGAAGAACAAGATAATTATGTAATAGAAAATTGGAATAAGAAGATAACAGTAAATGATGATGTTTATATATTAGGTGATTTTAGTTGGTATGATGATAATAAAACCATTGATATATTTAGTAATCTTAATGGTAAATTACATCTTATTAAAGGTAATCACGATAGCAAACTGCTAAAGAATAAAAATGTACGAAATTTATTTGTGGAAATATGTGATTATAAAGAATTATATCTTAATAAGAGTACTTCTATTGTGTTAAGCCACTATCCAATACCTTGCTATAAAAATCATTATTGGGGCTGGTATCATCTATATGGGCATGTACATAATGGAATGGAATATCAGATTATGCAATCTGTAGCAAGAGATATAAAGTCACTTTTCCCAGATAAGGATTATCATTTTTATAATGTTGGAGCTATGATGTCTAATATTGATTATATACCAAGAACCCTAGATGAAATTATGAAGTAATATATAAAAAAAGAAAGGAGAGAAATGTTAGTAGAAAATTATAAAGATAGAATAATATCCAAGTTACAAACAGATACTTATGGATATAGCGAAATACAAGCAAGAAGTATTTATAAATCAATTTTTGCTGACTAGAAAAAGCTATTAAAATTGTAACAAAGAAATTGTATCTACAATCAATGAATATCCTCGATAGTTTAAAAAACATAGAGGTTGAAAAGTAAGAAAGAAAATAAATATAAGGAAAGGATAAGAATATGAACAAAATTACAATTAATGGTAAAACTATCACTTGTTCAGGAAGTAATGTAGTCATCAATAATGGAAAAGTAATTGTAGATAGTAATATTATTCAGGAATGTAGCAGTTATGATATTAAGGTGGTCATTGAAGGAGATGTAAATAAAATTGATTGCGTGGGGTCAGTAGAAGTTCACGGCAATTCAGGAAATATTGATTGTGGTGGCAGTTGTGAAGTTAGTGGAGATGTCGATGGTGATATTGATGCAGGTGGCTCAGTAACTTGTGGAAATGTATTGGGTGACATAGATGCAGGTGGAAGTGTGAGATGTAGAAGATAAGGAGAGTAATATAATATGAAAATTTTAGCTTTAACAATTTTATTTATTTTTATGTTTTTTAGAATTAAAGGTATGCAAAAAGTAAAGAGAATAATAATGGAAAACCATTAAGCGATGCAAGGTGGTGCAATATTGATTGTATTTTTCAGTGAGCTATTCTTAATCATCTTTTATAATTAATTGATAGTAGTTATGCATTTCCTTTAGCTAATAGTTTAAAACTATATAAAGATATTTATTGTTCTAATCAGTTGTCTAAAGGCATATTTAAAACCATAGACGATTGTTATGAGAAAGTATATAATCATAAAGAACCTTGTAATAATTTAGAAGCTACTATTATGTATGATATATGTGTAATATCATTATTTCAGGCAGAAAACATCTCTGAAGCTCAATTTTTAGAGTATATAAATGATAAGAATAAGGCAAGAATTTTAGAAGAAAACAATTATGAAATTTATTCAGATTTAGATGAATTTATCCCCAGCAATAGTCTTGAATACTTATGCAGTGATGTTATAAAGAAAAATTATATATTAAAAGAAATAAATAAACTTAACAGTATACAAATAAAAAATAATCCTAAATTAATAGATTTAGCTAGACATTATTATCCAGATGAGGTAAAAAAAAATATTAGAAACAAAAAAAACAAATTATAATAATACAGAAAGTGAGATAGAATTATGTTAATAGATGAATTAAGAAATAATATAAAGATTGCCTTAAAGGAAAAGTTAAAAACAAAGAATGATACTAAGTATTCAGTATATAAGAATATATTAGATAAGACACAAAAAGATGTAAAGGAAAAGAAATTAGAGGTAATTACTGATGATTATGTAATAACTGCTGCCAGAAAGGAATTAAAGCAGCTTGAAGATACATTATCATACATAACTAAGGAAAGTGACCCAGATAGATATGAGAAGCTTACTACAAGTATTGCAATTGTTAATGATTTCTTACCAAAAAGTATATCTGAAAATGAAATACTTGACTTTTTAAAAAATAATGATATAGATAAGAATATGGGAGTATGTATGAAAGCTCTTAAAAATAAGTTTGGTGTAAATTTAGATGGAAGAACAGCTTCAAGTATTGTTAAGAATTACATAACTGAAAAGTAAAAATATAAAAATAATATGATTTAAAATGTGGAAAAGATTTTACTTACAGACATTATCACTTTATAATAATATTATAATAAAAAATCAAGAAAGATGAGGTAAAAATATGTTTAGAATAAAATTACATTTATCAGAAGAAGCTCCTTGTAATGTTGTTAAGGATATGGAATTAATTTTTACATCCTTAAAGATGCCTTATAATAAGAAAAACGATGTATATACTATTACAGATGAAAATGAAGTATCAGTTCTTTATAAACTATCTCAAATGATAGATGAAAAGAATTATCTTAAGTATATTGTCCTTTGGGAGAATTATGATAGCGACCCAGCAGAATATGATAAGGAAGATTACAAATATACATTTAGTGATACTAATGAGCTTTTTGCAAAGGAAGATGTTTTGAAGCTAAAAAATACAAAAGCATAAAATAAAAACAATATAAATATGAAGGTTATAAAACCATTATGATTTAAAAAAATCATAGTGGTTTTTTTATATATTTTAAAAATAAGTAACATATGAATTTGCATTATTATAATATCATCGTAAATAAACATTTTTTATTGTAAATAATTTTTGTAAATTTTAAACCGTTTTTAAATACAAAAATAGCTTACAATGAGATATTTACTTAAAAAAAATAAGAATAAAAATAAGGAGAAGATAGTTATGGCTGCAAAATCCAAGAAACAATTAACATTCGATTTAAATACAAACAAAATGAAAGAAGATGGTCTTAATCCTTCTGTATTATATAATGATGTAAGAGTAAAATTAGCTAAATTAGATTTTAGCCATTCTGGAGGTAGTGTTTATATTTCTGATACAACTTTAACAAAAATGGAATTAGAGGAAAAGGTAAAAGCTTTAATTAATAAAATACCATTGTTATCTTATTATGTTAATAACTTTACTGTTACAAATATCGGAAGACAGTTTGAACTTTCTGATAGTATAAAACAGATGAATAAGGATATTTCAAAGGAAGTCTTATTAAATAAAAAGAACAAAAGAAAACCAAGGCAAGAAAAAGATAATTATGAAATAGAGTATTAAATAAAACTTATTGAAAAAGTAAAAAAATTAAAAAAATATATTTTTCTTTGTGTTTTTAGTGTCTTTTTTTTCACTTCTTTACAATATTATTATATAAAGAGATAAAAATAATAGAAATATATAAATAAGTGATACAATCAGCAAAAAATAATGCACTAAACTTTTAATTTAGCACGCTAATACAGCGTATCATATTTTTTTATTTTTATTATAATAAAGATATATACAGCAAATTTTGAATAAAAATAAGTTTGGTTTGATGATTATTAATCGTATCTTGTAAAAATATCTCTTAATAATATAAATTTTGAAATACGATACTTACAGCAATTTTAACAAATAAATCTAAAAATAATGGCACACATAATAAGATAGATAAATAAAAGTATCGTGGAAAAGAGGGAAAATGAATTTTTCAGAAGCTTTAAGAAATGAAAGTAAGTTTACAAGAACAGAAAATGGAGCATTAGCTTTAAACACAACAGGTGATGCCTGTCTTGACCTTTTTAGTACTATCGGTTCATTAAGAAATGCAGATGAAAACAGAATATATACTTTGTTTGAAGAAGCTTATAAGGAAAATCCTTTATACGCTACAAAGATAGTATTTTATGGAAGAGATATTCGAGGTGGATTAGGAGAAAGAGATACTTTTAGAACACTTATTAATTATATAGCTAAGAACCATTCAGAAGCTATTATTAATAATATTAATCTTATTGGTGAATATGGCAGATTTGATGATTTATATAATCTCTGTGACACTCCAGTCGAAGATTATATGTGGGGATATATTCGTAAAACTTTTTATGAAGATATTGAAAAGATGAATAATAATGAACCTATCTCTTTATTAGCAAAGTGGTTAAAATCTGTTAATACAAGTTCTAAAGAGTCTAACAGGTTGGGAAAGTTAACAGCTAAGAAGTTAGGACTGTCAATAAAAGATTATAGAAAAACTTTAAGTCAGTTAAGAAGTTACTTAAGAGTTACAGAAAAATATTTAACAAGCAATAACTGGGAAGATATTGATTATAGTAAAGTTCCTAGTAATGCTATGTTAAATTACAGAAATGCTTTTTCAAGGCACGATTTAGATAGATTTACAGAATATTTAGAGAGTGTAAAGAAAGGTAATACAAAAATAAACGCTTCTACTCTTTATCCTTATGATTTAGTAGAAAAGGTACTTTTTAATGGTGAACAATCAGATGTAATAGAAGCACAATGGGATGCCTTACCTGATTATATTGAAAAAGGAACAAATGCTTTAGTTATGGCAGATGTATCTAATTCAATGTATGGAAGACCATTAGCTACATCAATAGGGCTTGCATTATATTTTGCAGAAAGAAATAAAGGAGCATATCATAACTTATTTATGACCTTTAGTAATAATCCTAAGATTGTTTCTATAAAGGGAGATACTATAACTCAAAAGATAAGAAATATTAATAAAGCAGATTGGGATATGAATACTGATTTAGAAGCAGCTTTTAATAAAGTATTAGATATTGCTATAAAGAATAATATACCAAATGATGAAATGGTAAAATCTATTATTATTGTATCTGATATGGAAATAGACCGTTGTCCATCTAATGATTGGACATTTTATGATTTTATGAAGAAAAAATATAATGATAATGGTTATGATATACCTAATATTGTATTTTGGAATGTTAATAGCCGTAATGATATATTTCATTCAGATAAAGATAGAAAAGGTGTTCAGCTTTGTAGTGGTCAGTCGGTAACAGTTTTCAAGCAGTTAATGAATAGTATTGGAAAGACTCCTGTAGAAATGATGGAAAGCGTTATTAATTCAGAAAGATATTTACCTATTACTATTTATGATGATGGTTTTGATGAAACATTATTTTCTTAAAAATATAAAGAGGTTGGGAGTTTATTATTAAACTCCTGCCTAATAAAATCAAACTTTTATATAATATTATTTTATATAAAGGTTTCAGCCTATTTTGTTTTTAACTTAATTTTAAGTTAATGTAGTAGCCTGTCAGAGCTAATTAGAAATTAGTTAGTTTAAAAAATAATTGGAAACAATTATGGTGAAAAGCTGAAAGGAGAGGAAATAAATTAATTCAGAATACAGAATTAGGAATGCAGAATTATTAGTTTGTTTTTAATAAAATTATTAATTATAAAAATAGTAATAAATTAATAATTCATAATTCAGTATTGATTTTCACTCTTCAGAGCCTATGTTAGTAGTATTAATTAGGATATATATTTAATTTGAGATTTTAGGGCTATATAAAATAGCATAGGTACAAAATTAGTCCTTTGCAATCTGTGTAATAGGAACTGTTTTAGTAATATATAAAACAACATAGGTACAAAAATTTCGCTAACATAGATACAAAATCGGGGAAACCGTTGGTAAAAAATAATAAAAAATAACACAATATAATTTAAAAATTGATATAATAATAAAATATAGATATAAGTGGTAATAATTTTTTTATTATCACTTTTTTTTGTATGAAAAAATTTTTATACAATATTATAAAATATATATAATTTTAAATACAAAATAAGTATTTAAAATAAAAATAAAGGAATATTTTAAAATGTTACAAGTAATACAAAAGCAGAATAAAATATCAAAAAAAGAAATACTTTCTGCGATAAAAGAAAATAGGGTGATTATATACTTACAACCAATATATTCAACAAAGTTAAAAAGAATTACATCTGCGGAAGTTTTAGTACGAATATCTGATAAAAAAGGAAATATTATTTATCCTGCTGACTTTATTGGGTATGCTGAAAAAACAGGATTAATACATAAAATAGAAAGTATTGTTTTTACTAAGGCTTGTGAATTTATTTCAACCAATGGATTAAAAACATTAGGGTTAGATTATTTAGAAATTAATCTATCAGTGAAAAAAGGAGAAAGTGTAAAACTATTTAAAGAGTATTATGAAATAATAAATAAGTATAATGTGTCTCCAAAAGAGCTAAATCTTGAAATAACAGAAACATCTATAATTACAAAAAGGAATATACTTCTTAATAATATAATTAATTTAAAGAATTTTGGTATTAATTTTTCGCTGGACGATTATGGTACAGGAGAAAGTAATCTTAATTATATAATAGATATGCCTTTATCCATAATTAAAATAGATAAATCTATAATGGATAATTATTTTAATAATGATAAGGCTAGAATAATACTTCCAAATATAATTAAAATGGCACATAATATTAATTTAAAAGTTGTTATTGAAGGAATTGAAACAGAAGAACAATTTTATGAAATGATAAAAATAGGAGCAGATTACATACAAGGGTATTATATTGCGAAACCATTAAATGAAGAAGAATTTATAAAATTTATAAATTTATAAGTATTATTTATCATACAGATGATTATAATTTATATAGATTATTAAGTATATTTTTTATATTTCAAAAAATATTATTAGAATTATTGACTTTTTTATATTTTTAGTGTAGTTTTAAAAAAGAACAAAAATATATTTTCGGAGGTATATTTTATGGAAACAAATTTAAAAAGGAAAACTGTCCAGTCTATTTTATTTGATATGGATAAAGGAAAAATATCTTTAACCCATAGATTGCAAAGACCAGAAGGGCAGTGGGACAAGAAAAGAAAAACTGACCTTATTGACTCACTTCTAAGAAAAATCCCTTTAAATCCTACTTATGGCTGTAAAGACGATAAAATATTGGGAATAATTGATGGAGTTCAGAGATTTTCTACGATAAGAGATTTTATTGATAACAAATTTGCGTATGGAGAGATACCTGACGATTATCCTTTATTTATTAATGGAGAAAAGAAAGATATATCAGGACTTAAATTTAAGAAGCTTGATGATGATGTGAAGCAGGAATTATTAAATGCAGAACTTCAGTATTATGAAATTACTGATTATACAGATAAAGATATTAGAATTCTTTTTGAACGTCTTAATGCTGGAAAACCTCTTAATTCAAGACAAATGAGAATTATCTATGAGTCAGAAATTGTTAATAATGAGATTAATGAGCTTATAGCTCATCCATTTATGATTAAATTAATCTCTAAGACACAGAGAAAAAATTGTGCAGATAGAGATGCAATAATTGAAAGTATTATGTTAGCTACAGGACATACTTCTTTTATTAAGAAAGACATAGATAGATTTACAGCAACAGAATTAGATAACTATATTAATATGTTTGATGATATTAGAAAAGCATTAGATGTATTAGATGAAAGAATTGAAAATATTAAACTTCCGATAACATCTGCGGCTTTCTTAATATATGCTGCTACAAAAGTAGTTTCTGAGAACAAGAATGTAGATAAACTTATAGATGATATTGTTGAATTTAGTAATAATTACAATGACAACTTAGCTTATAAGCAGTTCTTAAAATCAGGTACATCTAGTATAGATAAAGTTCAGGGAAGACTTGATTATTGGAATAATCTTATAGATTAATTACAAAATATATATAATATTACTATTTTATTAAGAGAGAGCCTTTAAAAGTTCTCTCTTTTTTTCATTTTTTACATTATTATATTATAATAATATACTTATTAAATAAATATTGGAGGTATTATAGATGAAAACAAGAGAAATAGTATGTATTCATTATGTAAATGAGGGTACTTGTGATTTAGGAAAAAAATGTTCTTTTTATGGCCATTGCCAAACTTGTAAAACATATAAAAAGAAACCTGGTGCTAAGCCTAATAGAACTGATACACGAAAACAAAAGAATGAAAGATTTTATAGAAAATCAAGTAGTGATTATTAAAATGTAGACAAATTTAGAGTAAAAGGAAGAAAAAATATGTATAACACAATAGATTATCAAAATGCTTTATGGGGAAAAGAGATTTTTACTTTAACTGGTCTTGATGTTAGAGCAGAAATATTAAATGACATTTTTCCAGATATAAAAGAAAATACAAATGAACTTTTAAATATGCTAAATAACTATAAAAAAAATATAAATTATAAAAAAACTATATATAAAATGAACCAAAGAGATTTTAATAATTGGTTGTCAGATATATTTGTGATATTAAGACAAAGTGCTATTTTAGCAAAAATATATCTTAATCATCAGAAAGAAGACATTCCTATTATAAAATTAGGTGATAGAGAACTTAATCGAACCGCCTTAATTGGGGCATATAAAAATCAGACAGATGATAGTATGTTTACTACAATTGATAATATTATTTTTATTATTACAGATATATCATTAGGTTTTAATCCAGAGGAAAGCTTTTATGGAATATTATCAAAATATATTTCTTTAAATATTCCTAAATTTAAGACGATACCATTAAAAGATATATCTTTATTATTACAACAAACTGCTCCTAAATATATTATGGATGATGAATATAAAGATAATAAAGAAATATATTTTAGAATTGTAGATGATATAACATTTTTAAAAGAATAATATCAAGATTAATTAAAATAATATTTATAAAATATATTATTGTAAAAGCAAATGAAAATATATAACTCATTTGCTTTTTTATATAAAAAATATTATTTAGTCTATATTATTTATCTGTTTGTATGCTTCTAAAAATTTATCAAAATCATCTTTATCGACTTTCACAAAAGTAAATCCATTATCAAATATTAGTTTCCCATTTTCATCAAAATTATATTTAATTATTTGTTTATCTATAGCAAATTCATTAGTTTTATATTTATTAATAATTAATTCTTTATCTGTATATGTAAAGCTTATATTTACGTCTATAAAGCCATTTATATAATCATTAGTATAATAATCTATAATATTATTTTCTACGGCTATAAAGCCTTGTGTAGCTTTATTATTGCCTATCCAATATCCTTCAAAAGGAGTAATAATAGAAATATCTTTGTTTGTTTTATTGTTTTCTTTGAAATTAGTATTTATATACATATAAAATCCTAAACATAATGAAAATAAAACTATTAATTCTATAATAATTATTATTTTATTTCTTTTTGATTTAGTCATAAATATTTTACTCACTCCCTTCTATATTTTTATAAAAAATATTTTATTTATCTATTTCTCCATAAATAACAAAATTTTTATCTTGTTTTTCTCCTACTAAAGAGTATTGGTTTATTTCATTAAGAGGAGTATTTTTTGAAACAATATTACAATCTATATTTTTTAAATATGGGAATATTTCTTTCTTTTTAAGCTTTGCAAGAGATGTAGTATTTAAAATATCTTCTGAAATATCTATTAAATTTAACTTACCTAATAAAATATTATCTTCTGAAATTATATACGCATATGTTAATTTATGTTTTATAAAAACATTTGTTATTTCATACAAATTATTTGCTTTTATAATATATTTTGCTTTACTATTAGTTTTATATTTATCTTTTACTTTTAATTTTTTATCAAGAATGTTTTGTGTTTCTTTTTCCAAAACTGAAATCATATCTTTATTTATCTTTATTAATTTATCTCCATCTGTATGATGAGAAAAATAATTTCTTAAAGTTCTAGCTAATCTTAATTTGTCTTGTAAATCTGGGTCATTTATCATATCTTCATAATCTTTTGCAGACAAAACTTCAGTCTCTGTTCTTATTGTATTTTCATATTCTTTAAATGCTGTTAAAAAATTCATATATTTTTATCCTTTTTCTAAATCTTATTTTACAGTTATATATTTACAATAATAATGGATTTTATATTTTTTTATGCTATAATATTATTAAATTCTTAAATACAAAGAATTATTAGATAGCTGGCAATTAAAAAAATAAAATTGTCTGCAATAATTTGAAAGGAAATGTTTATGAATTGGAATTCTTTAAGTGATGAAGCCAAAAATGTAATAGAATGGGTTGAAAATCCTTTTACAGATAAAAAAGAAATAGTTACTATAAACGAAGGAAAATATTTTGTAAGAGACTATCAAAATAAACGTCCATTTGGCTATATAAGCCAATTTTCTAACAATAATAGTAATTGTAAGATATTAATAACAAAACCGCTATATGAGGAAATTAAAGCCTATGTAGGGCAAGATGAAAACTTAATAATGTTAGAAAATAGTTTAGGATTTTCATTTTGTTTAAAGAACTATATCAAGGATTTTTCACATTATATGAATGAACCTGAAAATGAGGATTATGAAAGAGAGTAATAATCTTAATATTATTTACAATATTTTTAAAAGAATACTTTTTAGTGTTCTTTTATTTTTTTCTTCGCTCAATATACTGATAATATACTTTGTGTATTATGTATCGGGGTGCCGAAAATGACTAAACTAGAAAAGAGAATTTTAGGGTCTTTATTTAATAAAAAAATCATTATATTTTTATACAAATATAGATAATTACTAATTATAATAACTTTTTATTTACATTTTTATTTTTAGAAAGGAGAAATAAATGAAAATTATAAAAAATAAAAAGTATTTATATAATGCTGGTAAAGTTTTAAGCTTATTTATTCCTAAAGCTATCGCTTATAAGCTAGATATATTATATTAAAATGATTTTGAAGAATTAGAAAGATAATAAAAACTCATATAGTTTTTAAAAAAATTATATTTTATAAGGAGTGAAATTATGGAAAATTTAAAAGAAACAAAAATAGATTTAACAAATGATGAAAGATTAAAAAAATTAGATACACAATTAGACAATATAAAAGAATTAGAAACAAGTTATGATTTACAAAGAAATAATGTTGAAAATTATGTTACAGATTTAGAGCAATTTTATTTAAAAGACAAAGAATATGTTTTACAGCCTTTCTTTGATGAATTTAATAAATTTATGAATAAAATATCTGAAGTTTTAAAGAAAGACTTTAAATATCCTATAGAAGTAAAAGATAGAACGGATGCTTTTTCTTATTATAAAATTGGTTTATTAGACAACAAAGCTTTCTTTGAATATTTTGAAAAAGATATGCCTGATTGTGTTATTCGTCCAAATAATTCATTTAAACTTTTTAGTCTTGATGTAGCTGCAAGTAATAATCTTTTTCATATTGTAGAAAATTGGGGTATTATTGAAAACGATATATTAACAGCATTAGAAAAAGAAGCAGAGGAAAAACAGCAAAGTTTAATAGAAGCAAATGATAAGTTAAATTGTAAGTCAGAAAATTTACAAGAGCTTATTGATAAATGCAATAATTTAGAAGACAATAAAGATTATTTTCATATTTATGAAAAGGATATAACTATGAATAAGCATAATCATATGAATATTGAGACAAAAATTATAGCAGCTATAGAAAGTGTTAAAAATTCACAAGAAGATGAAGTTAAATTTACTTTAATGAGTGATTACTTAAATGGTGAACCTGTTTGTGATTATGTTTTTAAAGATTTTGCAATAGATTATTCTAATAATCATTATCTTCCTGTTAATGTAAATACAATTGAAAAACATATATTAGATGAAAGCTATACAGATATTATTAATAAAATGGATAAGAACTTAGACATATTATTAAGTCCTGAAAATTTTATAGAAATTAATGAAAAACAAGAAGATTATGAACGATAAAATGCAATATTTTTTCACTTAACTCCATTATTATTTATGTAATTAAAGTTATAAAATGATAATGGAGTTCTGTTACAATTATAACATTTTATAATAACATAATAGGAGTAAATTATGGATTTAGATAAAACAATATATAATTATAGGCAGCGATTAGATATGTATAAAAAATGTGAGTCTTGGAGGGATGACGCTTATTCAGCTTGTGTTAACAATATGTCTTATGATGAAATCAAAGTAGGGCTTATAAATGAATTTTCAAAGACTTTAAAAAAATATGAGCAAATACTAAAAAATGTTGAATTAATAGAAAATATTTTTATATATATAGAGTCAAGTGGTTATCAGTTTCAAGTTGATTTTTATAAACATAAAGAATGTAGTTTGTCAGTAATTGATTTAGCAAATTCAAAGTACTGTTCAGTAAAAAATAATGGGGAAGTAGATGATGTCTTATTAGATAAAAAATATAATCCTAAAGCATCTATTAATGATATTGAAAATATAATATCAAATTATAGTAGGGTAAAATATGATATAAATGATAGCCTTAATGAAGAATTAACAAAACAATTAGCAACAATAGAGAATAATATTTCGCAATATTCAGTTGAACAGAATATATACAATTCTATGATAGAAAATTATGAGGAAATAAGAACATCAATTAAAGATAATGAATTTAAAAATAATAGTAATGAAGATTATGATAGATAGAAAGGATTATTATGGGTAGCTTTAGTTGGCTAAGAGCAGATGCAAATACAAATACAATAAATATATCTTTTGGAGATGAATTCACCTGTCTTATTCCAAAAGAATTTGGCGGTGGTAAAATAACTGGATTTTATCAGGATTACGGTCATATAGGTTTTGATAAATATGATTATGAAAATGTTAAATATGATATGTATGAGTTATTAGCCTTTTGGAATAAAGATATGCCATATCCTTATGAAGAAGGGAAAACAGTAGGTGATTTCTTAGAATATGATGGTGATTTTCCTAATTTAAAAGAAATAGATAAATATACAGATAATAATAGAGATATAGGGATTGATATAGGATGTTATAACAAAAACATTGAAAAATTAAAATACCCCTTAAAGTTGGTAAGTGTTAACTATGGAAAAACACATACTTATGAGGAATGTTTAAATAAAAGTTTTACTGACCCTAATCAGGGATGTCCTTGTACCTGGAATGAATTTATTGATGAATTCAGACCTCAATACTTACATATAGGTATTTATAAATTATTAAAAGAAAAAGCTCTTACTACTAATAATTATACGTTAAGAACAAAAATTTTAGATTATTTACATTTTTTATAAAAAAGAAGCTGCTTTTAATGATGATTGTTTATTTAATCTTAGAGAGAAAATAAGAAATTGTTTTAAGAATATAGAAATAGCACAATATTGTATCAAAAATAAGATAAGTATTTATGAAGATTATGAAAGTTTAATAAAACAAAATAAGATAGAAATTGCTTCATTAAAAGAACAGATAACAAAGCATACTAATGAATTATTAGCTGATTTAGAAAATAATAATGATTGCGAACAAAGTAATGCTGAAATAGATAAAGATATATAAACAAAAACAAGAAAGGAATAGAAAAATTATGAGAGTTAATTTTACGGCAAGTTGTGTTGCTACATATCGAACACATTTAGATATACCAGATAAAGTATATAACAATATGAATAAAGAAGAAATAATTAATTATCTTAATGAGCATATTGGAGATGTAAATGTTGAAAGTGATTTAGAGTGGGTTAATGATATTGAAGATGGTATAACAGATTTAGATATTATATCAGAAGAAAAAGAAGATGAACTTGAAAGATAAATAGTATTTGAAAAGGAGTATTATATACATAATATTTATAAAGATAAAAATGGAAATTTATATATGGAGAGTTCAAAAGACAGTATAATCCCTGCTATAATTGGAGTAATTATTGTTTGTGTTCTTGCTTGTATTCTTATTTAAAAATAAAAAGGGAGATTAATATGTATCTCCTAAAAAAGATAAAGACAATTAATACGAAAGGATTTACTATGAGTAATTTAACCAGAAAAGGACAATGTGAAATTATATGTAAACATTTAAAACACAATGGAGATGATTTAGATGAAACAGTAATGATAAGTTCTGTATGGGATGCTTTAAAAGAAATAGAAAGTAAAACAAACAAAATTTCTATTGATAGTAAAAAAGTAGATGTTAATAATAAGAATATTGAATTAATAAATGACTACCTTGATTTACTAAATGGGAGAAATGAATACAATATAGAATATATATTAGATAAAGATAATATTTTTAAAGTAAGAGATAAAAAAGACAATACTGCGTATTATTTTAAAATAGAGAAAGACAATCATATTTTTGAAGGAGAAAATCCTTATCGTTTTAATATAAACTGTTTAAATACTTTAAAAGAATATTATAAATTTTATAAGAAATTTGGTTTTGAAAATAATGGACCAGATAAAGAAAAATTAGCAAATAAGAAATTAATAGAAATAAGTTGTTTTGAAAAGAAATGGTTTTATCGTAGAACAGATAAAATTATTGAAGATTATTTAGATATTATTCCTGGGAACTATACTTATAACCTTAAGACTAGATTTGATGATATGTTTATATATAATATAACAGATAATATCAATAATACTAATTTTTCTTTATATTTAGATGCCGAAACAAATCATATTTATGCTGAAGGTCTAAAGGATTGTATTGAAAATATTAAATCAGCTTATGATAATGATATTGAAATATTAGATAAAGTGGCTAAATTTGAGGAAAAATATTATATAAATAAAGTTGAAGAATTAAAAGAAATTGATGATAATATTGAGTTAGATTAATTAAAATGATATAATCATATAAAATATAAATATTTAGAAAAGAGAAAAAATATGATTTTTTTATATAAGAACGATAATAAAGTAACAGCAAAAATAATAGTAGATTATACAAAAAACAAAGTAACTGTTAAAAATTATAGTGATTTTCCATTAGAGTTACCTTTTGGAATAAATACAAATCCTACTATTAAAGATTTTGAAGATTTATTAGAAGAACGATGTTTTCCTAGAACTAAAGATAAACTTAAATTACATTTAGAAGCATTAGGAATAGATTATTATGACCCATTAACAATTGTTTTAAAAACAAAAGGAAGATTAGAGGGTGATTTTTATTCTTTAGAATGTATAGATAAAGATTAGGAGAAAATTATGGAAATATATAATGGATTTGATGACTCAACTGGAAATATTTCTCTTTCAAAAGGAAATCAGTTAAAAATTCATTTAAATGATTTATGGTATAAAGCTGATTTTTTAGGATATGAAGGTGCTTCTGAAGTAGTATGTAGTGAATTATTAGCATATACAAATATAAAAGATTATATATGTTATGAGTTTGAGAAAATATCATTTAATGATAATACATACAATGGTTGTAAATCTAAACATTTTTTAAACAAATATGAAGAAATTATCACCATAGATAGATTACATAAAAAATATGTTAATAAACCAATTAGTTTAGCATTAGAAGGAAAAACAGTAAAAGATAAAATAATATATACTGTAAATTTTGTAAAAAATATAACAAATATAACAAATTTTGGTCAATTATTAACACAAATGTTAGAGTGGGACAGTTTTGTTTTAAATGAAGATAGGCATTTTAATAATATTGCAGTAATATATAATAAAAATACAAAACAATATAAAAAATGTCCTTTATTTGATAATGGAGCAGCTTTTCTTTCTGATATTAGAGAAGGATACCCTTTAGAAAAAAATATTTACGGATTAATTTCAAAAGTAAAATCAAAACCTTTTTGTGAAGACTTTGAAAAACAAGTGCAGGCTTGTGAAGATATTTATGGAGTTCAGTTAAAAATAGATAAAAACATACATTTATCAGATGATTTAATAAATGAAATTAAAATTAATTATGGTGAGAAAGTTTTAGATAGAATTGTAAAAACATTAGATAATCAGATTTATTTAAGTGATTATATTTGTTCATATTTTAAGGAGTCTATAAATCTTGATATAAACGAAACGGATATTGAGCTAGACTAATTATTAAAAATATTTGTTATAGCTTTAAGGAGAGTATTATATCGGTTTATAACTTACAGTAATAGTTAATTATTACACACAAAATTAAAAAATATTATATTTTGTAATACATAAACATCTTTTAGTATCAATTTGATATTAGAAGATGTTTTTTTATTTATAAGATGAGATATGTTTTGAAATAATACTATTATAAATATACATTATTATATTATATAAATATTTTTTATAGAGGAAATTATTATGGAAAGAACAATCAAAATAGGAAAAATTAATTTTTATGATAATGAAAAAAGAACAAATCACGATGTAGAAGTTACGCTTAGATTAAGTGATGATAATTGTTTTTCAGCAGTAGCTAATGTATGGAACTTTCATCATAGTGATATTTTAATGGGTGGTCAATGTTTTGATACAATATTAAATGATTTTCCAAAAGTGAAGAAAAATCCTATATTTATGGAAGTTTACGATTTATGGGAAAATTATCATTTGAATAACTTTCACGCAGGAACAAAAGCACAGGAAGATTTATTAAAAGAAGCTGTTAAAAATGGAGAGCTTAATACTTATGGAGCTAATAATTATAAAGAAACTTGTGCATATTTAGAGAGTAAAGATATGCTTTATGATAAAAATTATTTGGTTTCTAAAAAACAAAAGGATGGGAATACAATAAAAGTCCCTTATCAATATGGAACAGGCTGGTTAAAAGAAGAAATACCAGAAGAAGATTTATTAAGAATAAAATCATTAATAACAGACGGAATAGTTTATAAATCAATATTAGAAAATAATAAAAATGATGAACTTGAAAAAGGAGATTACGAATATGAAAGATAGTGTTTATAGTGATGAAGATATTATTAATAATGTTTTAGGCAGTAAAAAAATATTAAAAAATGAAATAATTTTTAAAGATTCTGAAAATAAAGAAAATACTTCTTTAATTATGAAAGGCTATTATACTGAATCAGAAATGTATGATTTTTGTAACAAGCTAGGTTTTTCGTATTTTAATAAATATTATACAGAGTTTTTCTATGATGAAAATGTTGTTTTTGTAAACGATAAGAAATATGCTATTTTAAGATTTGAAAAAGAGAAGGATAATGATTACATATTAGACACCATAATTACTTTTGAAAATGGAAAAGAACAGGTAAGCTTGAGGGCTGGTGGTTTGAATTTTGAACCAATGATGCCTAATTTTATGTCAATAAAAGAAAACAACTTAAATCTATTAGAAACTCCTATTTTTACATTAGAAGTATTATATAATCAAAGATTTTCAACATATTTTACGTCATATAAAAAAAATATTATAAATGAAAAACTTTTACAGGATATAAAAAAAGTAAGTAAAAATACATCTCTTGAAAAAGAGATATTCCAAACTATAAAAAACAATTATGAAAAAGATAAAGAAGATAGTAAAGATTTCGATAAAAAATATTCAGAAATAGATATATTTAATAAAAAATATCATAGGTATCAAATATCAGAATCAACAGATTATTCATATTCAACAGAGTCTCTTTCTGTTAAATCAATCAGACAAACTTATGTACAGCTACAAACAGATAAAGATGATATTTTTAGTTCAAATATCTATGTTCCTAAAGTTGATTTTGATAGTTTTTTTAAAGATAATAATTTGCTTTTTGAGGAATATAAAAATGTTATTATGGATTTATTCAAAAATATAACTAATGACAAATTGATAGAATCTATTTTAGAAGACAAACCTTATATTAAAGATGCTTCTACAGATTATACAGAGTTATATGCAACAAATGATAATCTTTTAGGAATAGATTATCACATAGTATCTAAAAATTTTAATATTAGTTTAAATGAAGGGGAATCTCCTTATTATACAGATATGTATATTAATTTTGAATTTAATGAATTGCACAATCCATATACAAAAAGGGATTTAAATCACAAAATAAAAGGAACGCCTTTCGATGTATTATTAGCGTATGCAGAAACAAAAAATAAAAAACAATATGTTGATAATATAGAATATTATAAAAATATACAGTTAAAACTTAACAACTTAAATCATATAATAACAAAATTTTCTGATATTACTTCTGAAAAATTTACAATGAAAGATTATGAACTTGAAAATACTTTTAAAAAGTGTATAGAGAATATATGTAAAGTTCAAGATGTAATAGCGGATAAAATAAATTTTATGTGCCAACAAACAGACGAATTAGATTATGAACTATAAAATGAAACCATAATGAAGACGAAACACTTAATGATTTTGATTTAGACTTATAAAGGAGATACTATTAATGGATTTATATGATTGCTTAAATGATGAATTTTATGATAATATAGATAAGACTAATAAAGAAAGTAGAGATTTGTCATTGGCTATGGATAAACAGAAGAATATTTTGCTAGCAAAAAAATATATGGTTGAAAGTATCTATCGTTCAGCTAATATAGAAGGTATCGGAATGACTTTTCCAGAAACCCAAACTATATGTGATGGAATGAGTGTTTCAGGGCATACAATAGATGAAATTAATGCAATAAATGATTTAAAAAATGCTTGGAAGTGGCTATTTCAAAATATTGATAATAATATAAATGTAGATTGCTTATGTGCTTTAAATAGAAATGCTGGGTGTTTAAGGGATAAATATGACGAACCAATAAGAGTACCTTTATTTAATGGAAAAAATTATTATCCACCATTACCTAAATCTAAAGAAGATATTAATAAAGATATTACGAATATTATAAAGAATAAAAATATAAATGCTGCATTTGAGTTATTTTGCTATATATGTAAAGGACAATTTTTTAATGATGGAAATAAACGAACAGCAACATTAATAACTAATATGTATATGATACAAAATGGTTTTGGTATTTTTTCAATACCTGTTGATAAAAAACTAGATTTCTATAATAATCTTACATTGTTTTATTCCGATAATAATAATAAAGAAAATTTAATAAATTTTTTAAAAACTAATTGTATTACGGGAAATAATAATCAAAAATAATATTTTTAGGAGACCAATTTTAAAAAGGTCTCCTATTTTTATACATTTAAAATATATTATATTTCATCTTCATCAATAGTTATATAAGAGTACATAGAAAGGTCAATATAACCTTTTAATAATAATTCTTTACATATATTTTCCGATGTATATTCACTTATATTTAAAATAAAAACATCACAATAATCTGTTCTTAATGGAACAAGGTGAATTCCTTCTATACCATTTCTAATTTCATAATAAACATCAACTGTTTCAAACACATCACAAAATTTTGTGTCTTTTATTAAAACTCTCATAACCTAATCTCCTTATTTTTTTGTTTTTTTTATAATAATGTAAGAAGATTTTTTTTGTGTAATAAATTTAAAATTACTAAACACTAATAGATATTCTTAAAAAAGCTAAAAACAGAAATCACATTATTTTTTTATATAAATAAAAAAAAGAAAGGTGTGATTATTATTACACAAGAAGAAATATTGAAGTTAGCAATACAAAATGGTATAGTAGATATTGATACTATATCAAAAGAAATAATAATGAAAAGAAAAAATGAATTATTATCATTGCATCCTTATGAAGTAACTCAATTACCTGATGGTCGATGGCAGACTTATTTACCAGATGAAAAAAAAGGAAGAATTTTAAAGAGAAGAAAAACATTAACAGCTATAAATAATGTTATTATTGATTATTGGGAAACTCACGAACAAAAAGATAAAAAAATAGATAATATTACATTTCAGGAAGCTTATAGTATATATATATCTTTTCAGTATGAGAAAGTAAATGTAAGTCCAAATACATATAAAAAATATTTAGCAGATTATAAACGCTTTTTTAAAGATACAGAATTAGACCAAAGTTTAATTAATAGTATAGACTCTGAAGACATTAGAGCTTTTATAATATCTACAACAAAACAAAAAAATCTTAGGATAAAAGCCTTAAAGGAATTAATAAGTTTATTAAAAGGAACATTTAAACATATGTTTTCAAAAAAATACATAAAAAACAATCCTATGATAGAAATAGAAACAAAAGAGTTTAGTAAATACTGTATAAAACCTGTTGTAAAAAATGAAGATAGAATATTAGTAAATGATGAGCCTATAAAATTATATGAAGAAATAAATAGACGTATTAAAAAAAATAAATTTTATATGGGTAATTATGCTATACTAATGTCTTTATATACAGGAATGAGAGTAGGAGAAATAGCAGCATTATCTTGGAATGATATATATACAGATTATATAATTATAAGAAATGAAGAAGTTTATAATCCATTAACAAAAGAAAATACGATACAAGATTTTACAAAAAACAGGTCTGAAAGAGTATTACCAATTACACCACAAATAATGGAGCTATTAGAAACTATAAAGACTGTTCAAAAATTTTATAATTATACGCCGTATTATTTATTTTCAAAAAGAGATGGTTCTAAAATGAGTGCAAGACAAATATCAAATATAATGAACCATAGGACAAAACAAGCTGGATTTATTAAAAGTAAAAGCATACATTCTGTTAGAAGGACAATAAATTCGACATTAATACAAAACGGAGTACCAATAACAACAAGAACATCATTAATGGGTCACACATCAGAAGTAAATGAAAATAATTATAGTTATGATTTAGCAACAATAAAAACACAAAAAGAGTTATTATCAAAAGGGACAATATATGAAAAAAGCATTCAAAAGCATTCAAGAAGTTAAAATAGGCAAAGCGAACAAACACAGTAAATAAGCTAAATTCAAGGAATTATCGTGTGGGTTCAAGTCCCATCTTCCGCATTAATAGATTAAGGAAGTCTTTGTATAAAGGCTTCCTTTTTGTGATTTTTGGTGTAAAATATGGCTAGAATCGTTCTGTATCAATTTCCAGACAGCGTTTTAGCCTTTTATACATTCCCTGCTTGGTCATTCCAAGCTTGGCGGCTGCCTGCTCTGCACCCAGTGTATTAATCATTTCCCTGACTTCTTTAACGGAAAGATTATAGTAATTGCTTGTGCGGCCTGCATTTCTTGTTTTCCATTTTTTGAGCTTTTCTTCATCGTAGGATAATACAAGCTGGTTTCTATCGAACTTATTTTTTATCTCTGCTTTGCCGCCAAAGAGACTTAACAGGTTGTTTAATGTCTTTACCTGTTCCTCATCTTCGGCAGTTTTATTTATATCAAATATCAATACATTTAAGTCGTACATAATAACCTCCATAAGTAAACTAATTAATTATTTGTCTAAAGTATAACATATAGACTATGTAATAGAAATGGCTTATATACAATTTGGCATTTACTTATAGATTGCTTGTTATGTGTTTATATATAGTTGTCTGTGTATTTATATTATTTGTTATGCTTATATATTGTTTGTTGTATTTTTATATATTAATGCTGTGTGAAAAGCGAAAAGTGGTTTGTTGTTTTTAAATAAAAACTTAATAATGCTTTTATTTTTTTTATAAATGGACTATAATTCTTTAGCAATAAACATTGAGGTTATGTTTATCTAATAAATAATCATTATTATGAACAGGAGGAATTTATTATGTTGCCATTATGGCTTTGTATCCCTTTCGCAGGATTACTTTTATGTATTGCAATTATGCCACTTGTGAAAGCTGAATGGTGGGAAAGTCATCAGATACACGCAGTTATATTCTGGTCACTTTTATTTATCATTCCATATGCGGTAACAAAAGGTGCATCAACAGCAGCGGAAACGGTGCTTGAATGTATAATTAACGATTATCTTAGTTTTATTATTTTATTATTTGGTTTATTTTGTGTTACAGGTAATATATCTGTTGATGGTGATTTGGTTGGTTCACCAAGAGTAAATACAATTACATTATTAATAGGAACATTTCTTTCCAGCCTAATAGGAACAACTGGTGCAAGTATGTTATTGGTTCGTCCGCTTATTAAGATGAACTCCTGGAGACATAGAAGAAGTCATATTATGATATTCTTTATATTCCTTATCTCTAATATGGGTGGCTGTCTTACACCAATTGGTGATCCACCACTTCTTATGGGATTTATGAGAGGGGTTCCGTTTACATGGAGTTTACATCTTCTTCCAGTATTATGCTTTAATCTTGTAATTCTGCTTCCAATATTCTATATGATTGACAGACATAATTACAGACTTGATATTGCTGAGGGTAGTGTGCCTGATATAAGTAAGGAGTCAACAGAATTAAAGCTTCAGGGTGCTCACAATATTATATTTATAGTAACAATCGTAATTGCTGTTGTACTCAGTGGTACACTTACTAATGTTCCAGCATTTATTGGAGCCAACGGAGAGCTTAAGGGCTTACATATTGGAGAAGTAACATTCTCATTTGTTACAATGATAGAGATTGCAATAATTCTTTTATCAGCGTTATTGTCATTTAAGACAACACAATCTGAGATTAGAACCAAGAACCATTTCAACTGGGGTGCAATTCAGGAAGTAGCTGTACTTTTTATAGGTATATTTATTACAATGCAGCCAGCTCTGATGATTCTTAAGGCTGTTGGTCCAACACTTGGAATTAATAAGGCATGGCAGATGTTCTGGACAACAGGTGCACTTTCAAGTTTCCTTGATAATACACCAACATACCTTGTATTCTTTACAACTGCTGGTACATTAGGATTTACAAATGGTATTACAACAAGTGCAGGTATTATAACTGTGAAGCTTCTTACTGCTATATCTTGTGGTGCGGTATTTATGGGAGCTGGTACATATATCGGTAATGCACCTAATTTTATGGTTAAATCCATTGCAGACGAGAATGGTGTCAGAATGCCTGGTTTCTTCGGATATATGCTTTGGTCTATAGGTATTTTAGTTCCTGTGTTTATACTTGACACATTAATATTCTTTTTATAGGAGGAAGGCAATATGAGCGATAATAATATTAATAATATTGATAATAGTATCAATAATGAGAATAAGTCATCAAATGATGATGCTAAGACAATTGCCTACAATCTTGCTAAGAAGATATATGAACTTGATAGCAATGTATATGAGAGTGTAGGTTCAGAACTTGGACGAGTATTTATAGGTGATGCGGACAAATGTCTTGATAAGCTTAGTGCACTTATATATACTAACCCACACGGATATCTGTTAAGAAGTGAAGTTGCTCTTGTAGGAAATATGGCAAGAACAATTAAGGATAAGGAAGTTAAGTCTAAGTTTATGCGTCAGTATAATGACATATTAAACGAGATAGCAGAACTTCCTCACGGATTTGGTTCAGTTGATATACTTGATACATCAATCAGTGAGTTAAATGTATCTAATTTCCACAGAAATAACAACGATAACAGAATGATAATATGTATAAGCCGTACAGAGGGAAGTGCTGGTACTGATATCGGATTTGCACTTGCTGATAAGTTAAGACTTAACTATTATGATGCTGAGATTTTCAAGGATCTTGTTATCCGTAAAGATGCAGAAAAAGATGCAAGATGGAAGAGCAAGAAGATTGACTTAAGCCACGAAATGATTAATCCAGAAAAGGCAAGACGTTTCAGCCGTAACCATGGACTTCCAGCTAATGATGCGGCATTCTTTAATGAATCAGAAATTCTTAGGGAACTTGCTGAGAAAGAGGACTTTATTGTTATCGGACGTTGTGCTGACGTTATTCTTAAGAATAACAATATACCTCACGTCAGTGTATTTATTACTGCACCTGTACAGCAGAGAGCAAGACGTATTATGGAACTTGAGAAAATTCCATATTCTAAGGCATTAAAGAGGTTGGTTAAATTGGATAAAAAGCGAGAACGTTACTATAAATTCTACACCAATAATATATGGGGGCAGGCATACAACTATGATTTATGTATTAACAGTGCAAGCTATGGTATAGATGAAGCTGTCAACCTCATATTAAGAGTTATTAACAGGGATAAATAAATATCCGTTAAATGTAACAACCTGAAATTAGTAATGTATTTTTTAATAATGCACAGACTTTTAATGGAAAGTCTGTGCATTTTCTGCTATAATGTGCGTAAGCAATGAGCCGTGCCAGTCTGAAGCCTGAGGAAGAACTGTGCTTGCACAAAGTTCTTCTTTGGGCTTTAGACTGATAGGGCGAATGCCCGACAGTTCTGGAAAGCAAAGCTTTCCAGAACCTGCACGGCGTACTAAAATACCCCAATGGTTTTAGCCTGAATTAAGAACTAAATTCGGATACCACCAGAAGAGCACATCTTGTGCGATTTCGTCCGTCCGACAAACTATTGGCTCAGTGAGGCATATTATGGATAATTGCAAGCAAATTCAGAAAATGATTAAAGATTACGACAAAGGCAATCTTTCATTAAAGCAGGAAGAACAATTCATACAGCATATCCTTAACTGTGAGGACTGCAAAGAAGAACTGGAGATATATTATATTGTGTCATACGGACTTGATGAAGACAATATATCAAAAAATACCCCTCCAGCTATCAAAGCCTGCATAGACAGCTATGATTTTAAGACATTAGTTGACTTGAAATTATCTCTAAGCATAGATAAATGCAATGCAATAAGAGAATGGAATCATAATATAACAATATTGAATATTATGATAGAAGTAATTATGCTTCTGACTTTTATTATTTGTATAATAATCAGATATTATTAAAAGCTGGAATGTTGTAATACGGCATTTTGTATCCTGCTATTTACAGGATTTCCAGCTGGAATGGAGATTTAGAATGAGTAAATTGCTGCTTATAGATGGGCACAGTATATTAAACAGGGCATTCTACGGAGTGCCTGATTTAACTAACAGCGAAGGAATACATACTAATGCAATGTATGGATTCCTTAATATTATGTTTAAATTTATAGATGAGGAAAAGCCTGATTATGTTACAGTTGCATTTGATCTTAGTGCACCAACTTTCAGACATAAAGTATATGATGGTTATAAAGGCACAAGAAAGCCGATGCTTCCTGAGTTAAGACAGCAGGTTCCGCTTATGAAGGAACTACTTACAGCTATGAATATAACTATAGTAGAAAAAGAAGGCTTTGAGGCAGATGATATTCTAGGAACAATAGCCAAGAACTCGCAGAAGCAGGGAATTGACGTGTCTATTGTATCTGGTGACAGGGATTTGTTGCAGCTTGCAGATACTAATATCAAAATCCGTATACCAAAGACTAAAAAGGGAGTTACAGAGGTTGAAGATTATTATCCAGAAGATGTAAAAGAACTTTATGGTGTAACACCTGCGGAATTCATAGAGATGAAGGCACTTATGGGTGACAGCTCTGATAATATACCTGGTGCACCGGGAATAGGCCCTAAGACAGCCTCAGCTTTAATAATAAAGTATCATAATATAGATAATATTATAGATAATATATCAGAATTAAAGCCGCCAAAGGCTAAGAAATCAATAGAAGAAAATATTGAGCAGATTAAATTAAGCCGTTATTTATCAGAGATTAAGATAGATGTTGATGTCGATTATGACATTAATAATGCGGATATTAATGATATGTTTAATCAGGAGTCATATAAGCTTTTTAAGCGTTACGATTTCAAGAATATGCTTAAAAGATGTGACAATGGTACACAGTCAGAGCCTGAATGTTGTAAACATTTTAATAAGGTGGAAGATTTTGCCAAAGCCGAGGAAGTGTTTGAAACAGCAGCTTCACATATTAAAGAAAATAAAAAAATCGGACTTGGAATAATTGCAGAAGACGAGCTTCTTGGAGTTTCGATATCATATTCTGATGAGGATATATATTATATTCCAGCTGGAGGCTTTATTACATCTGATTATTTAAAAGATAAGCTTATGAGATTAATAAAGTGTTCAGATAACAGGAATATTGTAATAGATAATCTTAAAGACTATCTTTACATTTTTGATAACTATACAGATGGGAATAACGATGACAGCCTTGAAGTATCAGAACAGGCATTTATGGATATAGCAATTGCGGCATATCTTATTCATCCTAATAATGAAAGATATGATTATGAAGCACTGGCAAGAGAATACCTTTCAATGCTTGTTATGTCACAGACAGAGCTTCTTGGAAAGAGAAGCATAAAGGAAAGCTTTGATATTGATGATGCGAACTTGTTTAAACTTGCCTGCTTTAAGGCATATGTAAATTATAGATGTGCACAGCCTGTTATAGATATCCTTATATCAGAGGATATGTATTCATTATACAATGATATAGAAATGCCTCTTGTATTCGTGCTTTACGATATGCAAAGATTCGGTATAAGGGTTGACAAGAATGAGCTTGATGATTACTCAAAGGTACTTACAGAGAAGATAAATGTCCTTGAGAAAGAGATATATGAGCTTGCAGGCGAAGAATTTAATATTAATTCGCCTAAACAGCTTGGTGTTATTCTGTTTGAGAAAATGGGTATGCCTAACGGAAAGAAGACAAAAAGCGGTTACTCTACAGCAGCAGATATATTAGATAAGCTTGCACCAGATTATCCAATTGTTAAGAAGATACTTGAATATAGACAGTTAGCAAAGCTTAATTCAACATATGCTGTCGGACTTACAGCATATATTAAAGAAGATGGCCGGATTCACGGAACATTTAACCAGACAATTACTGCTACGGGAAGAATAAGCAGTACAGACCCTAATCTTCAGAATATACCAATACGAATGGAGATGGGAAAGAAGATACGAAAGGTATTCATTCCAAAAGACGGCTATGTGTTTATTGATGCTGATTATTCACAGATTGAATTAAGAATACTTGCCCATATGTCAGGTGATGAGAAGCTAATAGCTGCATATAATTCATCAGAAGATATTCACAGAGCAACAGCGGCAGAAGTATTTAATACTCCTATAGATGAGGTTACACCATTACAGAGAAGCAATGCCAAGGCAGTTAATTTTGGAATAATATACGGAATGAGTTCGTTTGGTCTTAGTCAGGATTTAAGTATTACACCAAAAGAAGCTAAGGCTTATATTGACAAATATTTTGCGACATATCCATCAATTAAAGAATTTATTGACGGACTTGTAAGCTCTGCCAAAGAAAAAGGATATTCTCTTACAATGTTTAACAGAAGAAGAGAGATACCTGAACTTTCATCTGGTAACTTTATGCAGCGTTCATTTGGGGAACGAGTTGCTATGAATGCACCAATACAGGGAACAGCGGCTGATATTATTAAGCTTGCTATGATTAGGGTCAGCAGGGCTTTAAAGGAAAAAGGTCTTAAATCACACCTTATATTACAGGTTCACGATGAACTTTTAGTTGAAACAGCTATAGATGAAATTGATGAAGTACGACAGATATTAACAGAGGGTATGAAAGAGGCAGTAAGTCTTAAAGTGCCACTTGAAATAGATATAAAGCAGGGTAAAAACTGGCTTGAGGCACATTAATGCTATAGGCATAGAAAAGTATATTATAACTATAAATGAGGACTACTTATGAAGACAATTGGAATAACAGGTGGAGTTGGTGCTGGTAAATCAGCAGTTCTTGAATATTTAGCTGATAATTACAACTGTGATATTATTATGACGGATGATGTAGCCAAAGGATTGTATACAAAAGGTTCTAAGACATATGAAATGATGATAGCATTGATTGGCGAAGATATTGTCGATGAAACAGGAGAGATTGATAAAAAGAAGCTGGCAGATATAATATTTTCTAATGCCAATAAACGTATGGCAGTAAATAGTATAGTACACCCGGCAGTAAAGCAGGAGGTTATCACACGCATAACGAATAATAAAATAGCTGGAAGATTAGATTATACATTTGTTGAGTCAGCACTGCTGCTTACAGAACATTATGATGTATTCTGCGATGAGGTATGGTATATAGACACATCAGAGGATATAAGAAGACGGCGCTTAAAAGAAAGCCGTGGCTATAGTGATGAGAAGATTGATAATATATTAAAGAGCCAGCAGGCATTAGAGAATATTAAAGATAAATGCAGCTATTGTATTGATAATAATAAGGATTTAGAATATACTTTCAGACAGATACAAAACATTTTATTGAGCTAAAGTGGCTCTTGTGTTAAAATGTGGGCAGAAATGAGGATATGATATGGATAAAGAAAGGAATTCCAACAATAGTTATGTGTTTGGTCTTGATATAGGAACAAGGAGCGTTGTTGGCGTTGTAGGTTATCTTGAATATGGCAGATTTAAAATAGCAGCAATGGCACAGCAGCTCCATACAACGCGTGCTATGCTTGATGGGCAGATACACGATATATATAAAGTAGGTGATACAATACGTCAGGTTAAGCTTGCACTTGAAAGGCAGCTTAATATGGAACTTAAAGATGTATGTATAGCTGCTGCGGGCAGGGTTTTAAGAACAGTTAATGCGACTGCCGAGTATGAATTTGAAGAAGAGACAAGAGTTACAGCGGAGGATATATATTCGCTTAATCTTCTTGCGGTAGAGAATGCACATCATTCAATCAATGATGCCACACAGAAAGACAGATTTTACTGTGTAGGCAATACACCTATAAGATATCAGCTTAATGGTTATGATATAGGTAACCTTGAGGGGCATAAGGCTAGAAAAATATTTGTTGAGCTTATTGCTACATTTCTTCCGGAAGAAGTTGTAGATGGACTTTACGAGGCAGTAGAGTATGCTGGACTTAATGTTGCTTCACTTACATTAGAGCCAATAGCTTCAATGAATATTGCGATTCCAGAACAGTACAGACTTCTTAACATATGTCTTGTCGATGTCGGAGCGGGTACATCGGATATATGTATTACTAAAGATGGAAGCATTGTGGCTTATGGTATGATTCCATTAGCAGGTGATGAGATAACAGAAAAGATTGCAAAGAATTATCTTGTTGACTTCAACACAGCGGAGACTATTAAGATATCCGCAAGCAATCCGGACAATAAAGAGGTTGTGTTCAATGATATTATGGGACTTGAACAGAGGGTTGCTTCAAGCGAGATACAGGCAATAGCAGAAGAATCAATTGATAATATGGCAAAGTCGACATCAGATAAGATTATCGAGCTTAATGGCGGTAAGCCGGTAAATGCTGTATTCGTTGTAGGTGGTGGCGGTAAAATGCCAAGTTACACCAAGGTACTTGCTAAGAATCTTGGCATAGCACCTGAAAGAGTTGCAATAAGAGGAAAGGAAGTCCTTACAACAGTGGATTTTAATGTTGAAGGCTTTGAGAAAGATTCTTTATATGTAACACCAGTAGGTATATGTACGAATTATTATACACAGAAGAATAAGTTTATATTTGTTAATGTCAATAATGAGCGTATTAAGTTATATGATAATAATAAGCTCACAGTATTTGATGCGATTATGCAGATAGGTTATCCTAATGAGAAGCTTTTCCCAAGACGGGGCGCTCAGATTGAATTTATGGTTAATGGCAAAGTAAGGCTTGTAAGAGGTCTTGCTGGGGAAGGTGCAGTTATTACACTTAATAATAAGCCTGCCAGCCTTAATACAGCAATTGAGCAGAATGATGTCATATTTGTTGAGGAGTCAACGATTGGTGAGCCGGCTTCAATTACTTTAGGACAGATAGAAGAATTTGGTTCAGATATAACATTTGTTGTCAATGGAAAGAATATCGTCTGCCCAAGATTTGCATATGTTAATGGTGAATTAAAGTCAGAATTCTATGATATCAGAAATGAAGACTCAATAAGAATAGAGAACTTCTATACAGTAGAACAGTTATTTACATTCCTTGACCTGGACTATAAAGATTATGATGTATTAGTTAATAATATGCCAGCTAATAAACATACTAAGGTTTATGAGAATTTTATGGTTTCATTCAGCAATGTGCCTAAGCAGACAAGCTATGCTGATTTAGAAGATGATACAGAAAATGAAGATGCTGACAGAGGTTATTATTCAGATAACAATACTGAGCAGAATAATGAAGCTGGAAATGGACCGGCAGTCCAGAATGATAGTGATGATAATAATTCGTCTGATATGTCTGATGCGACTAAAGGTAATAATAATGCTGGTGATACACAAGAATCAGCCGATGGAGCTTCATTTAATACAGCACCTGATATTCAAAGGCCAATCAGGGATGTGTCAATAATCGTTAATGGGACACCTGTTGTATTAAAGGGAAAGAGTGATTATGTGCTTGTTGATTTATTCCAGTTTTATGACTTTGACCTTTCCAAACCCAAAGGAAATATTGTAATATTACATAATGGTGTCAGAAGTGAATATACAGCACCGCTAAATGATGGTGATGATATAAAGATATTCTGGGAATAACAAGCTTTAAGTAATGTGAAGAATTTATAATTCATAATAATAGAAATGAGGATTGACTTATGAGAATGATGCCGATTGCAAGCGGCAGTAGTGGCAACTGTATATATATTGGTTCAGATGATACACATATATTAATAGATGCTGGAATAAGCCGTAAGAAGATAGAAGAAGGGCTTAACAGCATAGATGTATCATTAAAGGATATAGATGCAGTATTTGTTACACACGAACATATTGACCATATAAAAGGACTTGGCGTAATGTCAAGAAAAGATGGAATACCAATATATTCAACAGACGGAACAATTAATGGAATTAAGGCAGCTACGAGCCTTGGAAATATAGACTCAGATTATTACCATATAATTGAAGCTGATACAGATATTCATCTTAAAGATATGACAATACATAGTTTCAGTGTATCGCACGATGCCAATGAACCAGTTGCCTACAGTGTATATTGCGATAATAACAAAGCTTCGGTCATAACAGATCTTGGATATTATGATGACTATATTATTGATAATCTTGAGAATTCGGATATGATGCTTGTTGAAGCCAACCACGATATTAATATGCTTCAGATAGGAAGTTATCCTTATTATCTTAAACAGCGCATACTTGGCAATAAAGGACATTTGTCGAATGATTCATCAGCAAGGCTTATCAATTCTCTTCTTAATGATAACATTAAAGGGATATACCTTGGACATTTAAGCAAAGAGAATAATTATGATAAGCTTGCATATGAAACAGTTAAGTTAGAGATAGACTTAAGTGATAATGAATACAAGTCTAAAGATTTTCATATAGAGGTAGCAAAGAGAAGTGAGCCATCAACACTTCTTGAAATATAGCACTACAGTGGTATAAATATGCGAGAGCATATTTACATAAATACATATGCACAAATGCAAAGAATGGAGGACTATTATGAAAAAATGTGTAATTACAGTCGTAGGAAAGGATACTGTTGGTATCATAGCAAAGGTGTGTACATATCTTGCTAAGACAGAAATTAATATTCTTGATATTTCACAGACTATCGTATCAGGTTATTTTAATATGATGATGATAGTTGATTTATCAAATTCCAATACAGGCTTTGATGAAGTTGTAACAGCACTTGAGAATCTTGGCAAGGAAATTGGTGTTGTAATTAAATGTCAGAGAGAAGAAATCTTTGATATGATGCACAGAATTTAATTAACTATTATTAAGTATACGCCATTGGCGATGCGGAAATGAGGAGAAAAATGATTAACATATATGAAGTTACTGAAACCAACAAAATGGTTGAGAAGGAAAATCTTGATGTAAGAACAATTACACTTGGTATCAATCTTCTTGACTGTGCAAGCGAGAATCTTGATGAAGTAAATGAAAAAATATATAAAAAAATCACAACTCTTGCTAAAGACCTTGTAAAGACAGGAGAGGATATTTCAAGGGAAATAGGTATTCCAATAGTTAATAAAAGAATTTCTATAACACCTATTTCATTAGTTGGTGCCTCATGCTGTAAAACACCTGACGATTATGTAACTATTGCAAAGACACTTGATAAGGCTGCCCATGAAGTCGGAGTTAATTTCATAGGTGGTTATTCTGCTGTTGTATCAAAGGGTATGACAAAGAGCGACGAACTGCTTATCCGTTCAATTCCTAAAGCACTTGCATCTACAGAACTTATATGCAGCTCAGTAAATGTTGGCTCTACAAAGACGGGTATTAATATGGATGCTGTAAGACTTATGGGCGAAATAGTTAAAGAGACTGCCGCATTAACGAAAGATGCAGACTCTCTTGGCTGTGCAAAGCTTGTTGTATTATGTAATGCTCCAGATGATAATCCATTTATGGCAGGAGCTTTCCACGGAGTTACAGAAGATGATGCTATTATCAATGTAGGTGTCAGTGGTCCGGGTGTTGTTAAGTATGCGCTTGAAAGTGTAAGAGGAGAAAGCTTTGAAGTACTCTGCGAAACTATCAAGAAGACAGCATTTAAGATAACAAGAGTAGGACAGCTTGTTGCTCAGGAAGCTTCTAGACGACTTGGCATACCATTTGGTATAATTGATCTTTCACTTGCCCCAACACCGGCAATTGGTGATTCTGTTGCAGAAATTCTTGAAGAAATCGGACTTGAGAGAGCCGGTGCTCCGGGAACAACAGCAGCACTTGCGCTTCTTAACGATCAGGTTAAGAAAGGCGGCGTAATGGCTTCATCATATGTAGGCGGACTTAGTGGTGCATTTATTCCGGTAAGTGAAGATCAGGGAATGATAGATGCAGTTAATGCGGGTTCACTTACTATTGAAAAGCTTGAAGCTATGACATGTGTATGTTCTGTAGGTCTTGATATGATTGCTATACCAGGAGATACAAAGGCATCTACAATATCTGGTATCATTGCAGATGAAGCAGCTATCGGTATGGTAAACCAGAAGACAACAGCCGTAAGAGTAATACCTGTTGTTGGAAAAGGTGTTGGCGAAACTGTAGAATTCGGCGGACTTTTAGGCTATGCTCCTATTATGCCGGTTAATACATTTGACTGCTCAGCATTTGTAAACAGACCAGGAAGAATACCAGCGCCTATACATAGTTTTAAGAATTAATTACACATTTTAGAATTAGTATATTGTTGTAGGTTATATGACAGATTAATTTATATGGCAAATTAGTTTATATAATGAATGATTTATATAGTTAAATAACTTACATAGGAAAAATAAAACCCCCGGAGCAAATGCTTCGAGGGTTTTTGTGTTGGATATATTTACGGATTTATCGATATGGAAATAACATTTATTATAATTTATGTTATGATATAATATAACTACTTCGTAGTCACTTGGAAGTTTCTTCGAAACTTCGGATGCGTGGAAAAGCAACGCAGAGCACATAATATTTATGGAATTTATTCATAGAATTAAAATACAAGGGGATTTATATATGAAAGCAGTAGGACTTGTAACAGAATACAACCCATTTCATAATGGACATTTATATCATCTTAATAAAGCAATGGAGCTTACAGGGGCGGATATAAGCGTTGCTGTTATGAGCGGGGATTTTGTACAGCGTGGAGAACCGGCTGTTCTTGATAAATATACGCGTGCTTCTATGGCACTTAACAGCGGAGTTAATCTTGTCGTTGAACTGCCTGTTAATTATGCTGTGTCTAGTGCTGAGAACTTTGCCGCTGGTGCTTTAAAGGTTCTTGATTATATAAAAGCTGACAGTATTGCTTTTGGGAGTGAGAGCGGGGATATAGAAAGGCTTTCTAAGCTTGCACACGTTTTGTGCGATAATGAAGATGCGCTATATAAGGAAATATCTAAATACACTGCCAATGGAATATCCTACGCCGCTGCAAGACAGAAGGTTGTGGAGAAGCTGACGGATAAAGATACTGCGGCAATGCTTACAAGTTCTAATAATATACTTGCGGTTGAATATCTGAAAGCTGTTATAAAAAATAATTATGCTATTAAGCCTTATACCGTACAAAGACAGGGGGATAGTTATAATGATACAGATATAAGAAGTGAGTATGCAAGTGCGACGGCATTGAGAGAAAATCTTAAAAATGGAATGAAAAAATGTATAGATAGTGATTGCGTAGCTGGTGACACTATAGATACTATAACGAAAGATGATAATGATATAAATAATGAAAAAAATAATAATATTAATATTATTAATATATCGGAATATATACCTGTAAAAGCGGGGTTAATATTATCCTCAAATGCGAATTATATATATCCTGATGACATAACAGAAGCGTTATTTACCAGACTTTTAGATATACTTTTTGCGAGTAGTTATGATAAAAATGTATTTATAGAAAATGTTATGCAGTATCCAGATGTAAACAAGGAGATTGCTGGCAGATTATATAAGTCCGCTATGGATATGATAACAAGAACAGTACAACAGAGGTCAGAAAGTGAAGATAATGGGGCGTTTTCATTTGGAAGCCTGTGCAAACATATAAAGACAAAAGAAGTGCCGCTTTCCAGAATAAAAAGAGCACTTGTAAGGATAACGCTAGGGCTTGATAAAAAACACATGAAAAAATATTCCAATGCACCATATATAAGAGTGCTTGGATTTGATAAAAAGGGGCAGGAGTATCTTTCATATATAAGAAAAACTGTGGAAGTCCCACTTATAACAAAGACCGCTGACTATAAGGAAATGCTGCTTGATGATATACACGCGGCTAATATTTATAATATGATTGTTGCTGGAAAATATGGAGTTAAAGAACTGGGGGATTTTGTGAGGGGACCTGTCAGGGTATGATAAAAAGTGTGAGTTAAATTAAGAGGAAACATATACAATTCAACTGTTGGAAAATAGTATGCTGTTGGCACAGGTTATATATTCAGGGAGTGTTAGGTATGTATTTAATATCAGCGTATTTTGATGAAAATACTAATAAAATATTGAAACATCTGCAACAAAGAATTGCCGATAAAACAGGCAATGATTTTATGATAAGGAATAATGTTATGCCTCATCTTACAATCAGCGCAATTGAGGCAAGGGATGTTGATGTGTTAATTCCAGCATTTGAAAAGGTATGCAGGGGAAAGTTACAGCCTTTAGAAGAAAAAAGCGTTGCAAATAATACGATAAATATAGTATCGGTCGGACAGCTTTTTCCACGCGTGATATATGCCGCACCTGTGCTTAACGAGTATATGATGAAACTTTCGATATCAATATATAATGAATTTGCAACAATTCCAGAAACTAATATAAGCAAATTTTATCAGCCATATTCGTGGATGCCGCATATTACACTTGGCAAATGTCTTGATAAGGAGCAGATGAGACAGGCATTTGCTGTATTACAGGATTTATTTATGCCTATAGATGGTTGGATTGCTAAAATAGGATTGTCTACGGTCAATCCATATAGAGAAGTGTTGAGTGTAGAACTGTAGCTGTTAAAAGTTATGAAAGTTAAATTGCCATATCTGATAAGAATTGACGATTTTAAATTTAATTACGTCATATAGTGTTTTAATTTAGTCAAATGATTGATAAATGACTAAATTAAAATACAGCAAATGCTGCTAAAGAAGCATTTTCAGAGTATCTTACTAATACGAATCTTGATAGCAGACAGATTTATTTCGTAAATCAGATAGTAGAATATATTGTTCACAATGGAATGTTGAGAGATTTTTCAATTCTTCAGGAATCACCATTTACTGATCAAGGAAGCGTTGTAGATATATTCACAGATTTAACTGTGTGGTTTGGAATTAAAAAGGTTATAGATACCATAAATGATAATGCAGCAGCTTAAATAACATTGGATTATAGACATAATTCAGTAAAATTGCTTAACATTTAGAACAATCCTCACCTTGTCTTACGCAAAAAAAAGGTATATAATGAGGGCAAAAGTAGCGGTAACATAATGGTAAACATAATGTGCCGAAATTCATATTTTAAGGAGGAGTCAGTAATCATGGCATTTATTGACACAATTTACGCTAGAGCAAAAGCAGATAAGAAGACTATCGTTTTACCAGAATCTATGGATAAGAGAACATTCGCAGCTGCTGAGAAGATTTTAAAGGAAGGTATCGCTAATCTTATAATCATCGGTACACCAGAAGAAATCGCTGAGAACAGCAAGGGATATGATATTACAGGTGCTACAATCGTAGATCCATTCAATGATCCTAATAAGCAGAAATATATCGACAAGTTCGTTGAATTAAGAGCTAAGAAGGGTGTTACACCTGAGATGGCTAAGGAACAGATGGAGAAGGATTATATGTACTATGCATGCCTTATGTGTAAGTGCGGTGATGCTGATGGTGCAGTTTCAGGTGCCTGCCATTCAACAGGTAACACAATCCGTCCAGCTCTTCAGTTATTAAAGACTAAGCCAGGTATCAGCAGTGTATCAGGTTTCTTCCTTATGGAGGTTCCTAACTGTGAATTAGGCGAGAATGGATTATTCGTATTCGCTGACTGTGCTGTTAACCCAGATCTTGATTCAGAGAAGCTTGCAGAAGTTGCAGCATTATCTGCAGATTCATTCAAGAGCTTTGTTGGTGCAGAACCTAAGGTTGCTATGCTTTCATTCTCTTCATACGGAAGTGCTAAGCACGAAAGAGTAACTATGGTAGCTGATGCAGTTAAGATTGCTAACGAAAAGTACCCAGACATTGCTGTTGATGGTGAACTTCAGTTAGATGCTGCTTTAGTTCCAGAAGTTGCAGCACTTAAGGCTCCTAACAGCAAGGTTGCTGGTAAGGCTAATACATTAGTATTCCCTTCACTTGAAGCTGGTAACATTGGTTACAAGTTAGTTCAGAGACTTGCTAAGGCTGGCGCTTATGGTCCAGTTCTTCAGGGTCTTTCAATGCCAGTTAACGATCTTTCAAGAGGATGCTTCGCAGAAGATATCGTTGGTGTTGTAGCTATGACAGCAGTTCAGGCTCAGGATGCTGCTAAATAATTGTGTACATACATTTTGATGATATGATTGCCACGCGGCAGTCAGGTACATCATTTATAATAATATGAGGGACGAATTATTTGCCCCTCATATTGTTTGTATAACTAACATAGACTGATTATTTAATATGATATTTTTATTTTGAATATAGTATTATTAGTGATTTAATAATGAGAAAGCATAAAATGTTGTTGCTTTTATTTTGTATTACGTATGCTATGTGATTTATATTATATTAAATGATTATATAACTTATATTTAATTTTATAGGAGATTAATAAGAATGAATATTTTAGTATTAAACTGCGGAAGCTCATCACTTAAGTATCAGTTAATCAATATGGAAGATGAAAGTGTTATCGCAAAGGGTCTTGTAGAAAGAATCGGTATTGATGGTTCTATTCTTACACATAAGCCAACAGGAAAGGATAAGTATGTTGTTGAAACACCTATGAAGGACCACAACATCGCTGTTAAGCTTGTACTTGATGCTCTTATGGATGCAGAACACGGTGTGATTAAGTCTACAGATGAAATCGCTGCTGTAGGTCACAGAGTACTTCACGCAGGTGAGAAGTATATCGAGTCTTGTCTTGTAACAGAAGATGTTAAGAAGGTAGTAAGAGAGTGCTTCGATTTAGGACCTCTTCATAACCCAGCTAACCTTATAGGTATTGAAGCTGTTGAAGCTGCTATGCCTGGTAAGCCAAATGTAGCTGTATGGGATACAGCATTTGGTGGAACAATGGAGCCAAAGGCTTATCTTTACGCTATTCCTCGTGAATATTATGAAAAGTATGGCGTAAGAAGATACGGTTTCCACGGAACAAGCCACAGCTTTGTATCAAAGGAAACAATCAAGTTTGCTGACCTTGACCCTAAGACAGCTAAGGTTATCGTATGCCACCTTGGTAACGGTGCTTCAATCTCAGCTTCTATTGGTGGCAAGTGTGTAGATACATCTATGGGTCTTACTCCACTTGAAGGTCTTATTATGGGTACTCGTTCAGGTGACCTTGATCCAGCTATTATCGAATACCTTTGCAACCATGAGAATCTTACAGTAAGCGAAATGCTTAATATTCTTAACAAGAAGTCAGGTGTTCTTGGTATGTCAGGTGGTATTTCTTCTGATTTCAGAGATCTTAACGCAGCAGCTAACGAAGGCAATGAAGTAGCTAAGGTTACACTTGAAGCTTATGCTTACAGAGTAGCTAAGTACATCGGTTCTTACACAGCAGCTATGAACGGTGTTGATGCTATCACATTTACAGCAGGTGTTGGTGAAAATGCAGCTTGGTTAAGACCAATGGTATGCAAGTATCTTGGCTTCCTTGGTGTTGAACTTGATGAAGCTGCTTCTGAGAAGGCTTGCGGTGTTGAAGGCATCATCTCTACACCAGAATCAAAGGTTAAGCTTTGTGTAATACCTACAAACGAAGAGCTTGCTATCGCAAGAGAAACATTAGCACTTGTAAAGTAATTAACGACATATGTTAATTGATTGAATATATCATAATTGGATATATCGTATGGTTGAATATTTTATAATTGAATATATTATGAATAAATATATCGTGCGGTTTGATATATCGTGATTAAATATATTAAATTAGTTATTGACAAACCAATATCAGGTGCGTATAATAGACCAAGTGTGGTAAGCGTTATGCTTATTTACTATATATAGTATGAATTGGAGACAATTATGCTAATTGATTTAAGAGAGCTTTTATCCGGTTCACAGGATGAGAAGAGTTATAAAGCAGATATTGAGATGAATACATTTAATACAGGTTCTTCTGATTATGATATAATTGATAAGCCTGCGGTTGATGTTATCATTAAGAAGCTAGGTAAGAATAAGCTTTCTATTAAGGCTGATTCTTATGTTACCCTTAGTATTCCTTGTGACAGATGCTTAGAGCCAGTTGATACACGCGTTGACTATACGGTTGATGAGATTGTTGACTTTAATGATAACGCATCCGAGGAAGAAGCAAAAGAAGAAAAAGACTATATTGATGGATACGACCTCGACGTGGACAAGTTAGTTTTCGGCGAAATACTGATATCCATGCCGGGAAAGACCTTATGTAAGGAGGACTGCAAAGGAATTTGTCTGATTTGCGGTGCGAATCTGAACAAAGGAGAGTGCGGTTGTGACAGGGATATCCTGGATCCAAGAATGTCTGTTTTCAAAGATATTTTAAAGAATTTTAAGGAGGTGTAACCGAATGTCAATTTGTCCTAAGAATAAATCTTCAAAGGCTAGAAGAGATAAGAGAAGAGCTAATTGGAAGATGAGCGCTCCTAATCTCGTAAAGTGCAGCAAGTGTGGTGCATTAATGATGCCTCATAGAGTATGTAAGTCTTGTGGCTCATACAACAAGAAAGAAATCGTTACTGTAGATTAATTTCTATAGAGTAACTTATTTAATGAGTCTGTCCTTTAGTGGGCAGGCTCATTTTTTATGCCTTTCGGTGTACGTTTCTAATAAATGAAAGTTTCTAATCTGCCTGGATGGTGGGACGGATACAGCTAAGACCAAAGGTGTTCCTGTTCATAGATATATTCTTTTTGGATCCTTATTAAGAATATAGGTGAAATACATTCTTAGCATATGCTTTCTTTTAAGCTTTGCTTGCATAAATAGCATTTTAGTAGTATATTTAAAAGGCATAATTTATATAAGGAATGGTATATTTATGATAAAAGTTGCACTTGATGCTATGGGTGGAGATAATGCCCCTGGCGAGATTGTTAAAGGTGCGGTAGATGCCGTAAATACAAGCAAAGAATGTTTTGTATATCTTGTTGGAAAAGAAGATGTTGTTAATAACGAACTTTCCAAATATACTTATAGCAAAGAACAGATAGAAGTTGTTAATGCTACAGAGGTTATAGAAACAGGTGAGCCACCTGTTATGGCTATAAGACATAAGAAAGATTCATCTTTGGTTAAGGCTCTTAATATGGTTAAGAATAAGGAAGCTGATGCTTTCGTATCAGCAGGAAGTTCTGGTGCTATATTAGTTGGTGGACAGGTTATTGTTGGACGTCTTCCAGGCGTTGAAAGACCACCAATAGGTGCGATTGTTCCTACTGATAAAGGCTGTGTGCTGATAGTTGACAGTGGGGCTAATGTTGATGCCAGACCAGCTTTTCTTGTGCAGTGGGCTAAGATGGGTTCTATATATATGGAGAACTGTCTTGGGATTAAGAAGCCAAGAGTAGCGATAGTTAATGTTGGTCTTGAAGAGGAGAAAGGCAACCAGCTTGTTAAGGAGACATTTCCACTTCTTAAAGCGTGTGATGATATTAACTTTATAGGAAGCATTGAAGCAAGAGAGATACCAAGAAGCGGTGCAGATGTTATCGTGTGTGATGCATTTGTTGGTAATGTTATATTAAAGCTTTACGAGGGTCTTGCTGGTACAATTATATCAAAGATTAAGGGTGCATTTTATTCTAATCTTAAGTCAAAGATTGGAGCAATGCTTGTTAAGGACTCAATTAAGAGTACACTTAAGACTATGGATGCATCAGAGTATGGTGGAGCACCACTTATAGGTCTTAATGGTCTTGTTGTTAAGACACACGGAAGTGCCAAAGCTAAAGAGGTAAAGAATTCAATTCTTCAATGCGTGACATTTTCAAAAAGCAATATTAATGAGCAGATTGTTGAGTCACTTTCGCATATGCCGGAATTAACAGAAGAATAGATATAATATTTATGGTAGTACAAGAACGGATGTTATATTTATAATAGTAATACAAGAATAGATATTATATTTATAATAAGAATATCAGATTTAGAATTGTGTATAACGCCTGATATATATTGATATTCATATAATTAAGATATCAGGTCAGAATGGAGGATTTATATGGAATTTCAGAAGTTACAGAGAATTATTGCAGATGTACTTAATATAAGCGAGGATAAGATTACTAAAGAATCAGCATTTGTTGATGACCTTAAGGCAGATTCTTTAGATGTATTCCAGATTATAACAGAGATTGAAGACCAGTTCGGTATTCAGATTCCAGACGATGCAATTGAGAATATTGTTACTGTAGGAGATGCAGCAACTCAGATTCAGAATGCACTTGCTAAATAATTAATATAAAGAATATTGGTGTTGATATAGCAGGGGTCTATAATATGTGTCAATAGAGCATTAATTTATAAGTGTGCATATTACACGGATAAATTAATGCTTTTTTATGTAACAGGAAATTTTGATAGAATTCCCTGTTACATATAAAGTAATCTGGCAGGATTTTATCTGACTGTATTTTCTTTTTTGAATAAATTGGACATAATTATAAGATTGACACCAGATTGGAGATTGAATGTATAATAAGAATTTATCTGAGTTAATGGATAAAATTAATTATCAGTTTAAAGATATTAATCTTTTAAAAAATGCACTTACTCACAGCTCTTATGCTAATGAGAAGACGATTAAGAAGTATAAGGATAATGAAAGACTTGAGTTCCTTGGTGATGCAGTTCTGGAACTTACATCAAGCGATTACATTTATAAGAATTACAGCAATATGAATGAGGGCCAGATGACAAGACTTCGTGCAAGTATTGTATGTGAACCTACACTTGCTATATGTGCAAGAGCTATTGGAATTGATAATTTCATAATGTTAGGTAAAGGTGAGGAATTAACAGGCGGAAGAAAGAGAGATTCTATAGTATCAGATGCCTGTGAAGCGGTAATAGGAGCAATATATCTGGATGGTGGTTTTGCTAATGCAAAAGAATTCGTTAAATCATTTATTCTTAATGATTTGGAAAGCAAGCAACTCTTTTATGATAGCAAAACTATTTTACAGGAAGTCGTACAGGCGGCACATAAGGAAGTTGTATACGAGATTATAGGAGAATCAGGACCAGAGCACGATAAAGACTTTATTGCAAGTGCGAAGGTCGATGGAATGTTCCACGTTACAGCCAAGGGTCATACCAAGAAGCACGCTGAACAGCACGCGGCATATGAGGCACTTGTGGAATTAAAGAAGCAGGGATATGAATTTCCTATAAGAAAATAGCAAAGGAATTGTATATATGTATTTAAAGAGTATAGAGGTTCAGGGCTTTAAGTCATTTGCCAATAAGATAGTATTTGACTTTCATAACGGAATTACAGGCATTGTAGGTCCTAATGGCTCTGGGAAAAGTAATGTCGCCGATGCTGTAAGATGGGTTCTTGGTGAACAAAGTGCGAAGCAGCTTCGTGGGGCGAAAATGGAAGATGTCATATTTGCAGGAACCCAGAACCGTAAACCTGTTGGTTTTGCGTATGTTGCAATAACACTTGATAATAGTGACCACGCACTTCCTGTTGAATATGATGAAGTTACGGTATCAAGAAGAGTATACCGTTCAGGGGAAAGTGAATACAAGATTAACGGACATACCTGCCGATTAAAAGATGTAACAGAGATGTTCTATGATACAGGTATCGGTAAAGAAGGTTATTCAATTATCGGACAGGGACAGATTGATAAAATCCTTAGTGGTAAACCTGAGGAACGCAGGGAGCTTTTTGATGAGGCGGCAGGTATTGTTAAGTTTAAACGCCGTAAAGCTGCGGCTATCAAGAAGCTTGACAATGAAAGAAATAATCTTGTCCGTGTTAATGATATTTTATCAGAACTTGAAAAGCAGGTTGGCCCATTACAGGTACAGTCTGAGAAAGCAAAGGAATATCTTAATTTAAAGTCAGATTTGAAAAAATATGATGTCAACGCATTTTTATTAGAAACTGACCGTATAAGAAAAGAAATTGCTGAGCTTGATAATAAAATAGAGATTGCTGATAATGATCTGGCTGGCTCAAGAAATGAATATGATGCTACTAAGGCAGAATATGAAGAGGCTGAGAACCAGCTTAATGAGCTTAATCTTACAATCGAGCAGACTAATCAGGTATCTTCTGCATTAGAGCTTGATAACCAGAAGTTCAAGGGTGAGATTAATCTGTTTGAGGAACAGGTTAAGACATTTAACGCCAACAAGCAGCTTCATTCTGAGAGAATTAATGACATTGAGAAGGATAAGACTGCCAAGACAGCTTCGATTAATGAATTAAAGAAGCAGGCAGAGGTGATTAATACAGAGATTAATGAATATAACACAAAGCTTAATGCCATTAATGAGGAAGCTGAGGCTGTAAAGGCTGAGATAGACGGAATATCAGGACAGATAGAGAACCGTCAGACACTTATATATGATAATCTGACAGAACAGTCATCTATCAAAGCAGAGAACCAGAAGTTCATTACAATGCTTGAACAGCTTGAAATCCGTAAATCGCAGTTAAACAGCAGGATAATAACTGGAAAAAGTGATGAAACAGCACAAAGACAGGTAATAGCTTCTATTACTTCACAGTCAAAAGAATGTGATGTTAATATAAGCAGTATTAATGCTTCAATTGCACAAGCCAATGCCAATGTAACATCTATTAAGGGGGTAATAACGGAGAAGACACAGGAACTTGATAAACTTACCCAGAATTATCATAGAAGCAAGTCAAGACTTGAATCTTTAGTTAATATAACTGAACGATATGACGGATATGGCAACAGTATCCGTAAGATAATGGAATTAAAGGACAGTAACCCTGGTATTCTTGGTGTTATCGCAGATATTATTAAAGTAGAGAAGCAGTATGAAACTGCTATTGAAACTGCACTTGGTGGAACAATCCAGAACATAGTTACTGATAAAGAGAATACTGCTAAGGAGCTTATTAATTACCTTAAAGTAAATAAGCTTGGCCGTGCAACATTTTTACCACTCAATGCTATTCATTCAAGAAATACATTAGAGAATGATAATTGTATTAATGAAAAGGGTGTTGTAGGAGTTGCGAGCAATCTTGTAAGAGTGTCTTTTGAATATGAAGGACTTGCCAAGTATCTGCTTGGCCGTATTCTTGTAGTTGATAATATAGAAAATGCTCTGGTAATTGCAAGAAAGTATAAATATTCATTAAGAATTGTAACACTTGAAGGTGAGCAGCTTAATCCAGGCGGTTCAATGACTGGTGGTGCTTTTAAGAATTCAAGCAACCTTCTTGGACGAAGAAGAGAGATTGAAGAGCTTAAGACAGAGGTTTCAAGCATAAGCAAGACAATAACAGAAACCAAAGCTTCTATATCGGAGCTTAGAAGTGAAGTCGGTAAGAACAGGGATAATCTTGACCAGTTAAATAAACAGCAAAGAGAGATACATATTAAGAAGAATACTTTAGATGTAACTCTTAAGCAGGCTGATAACAAGTTAAAAGAGATAATTGATGGATATTCAAATGCAGTAAATGAACAGGCAGGCATAGATGCTGAAATATCAAAAGTCAACAGCAATAAACAGCAGGTAAGCGGAAGTCTTAATGTGCTTGACAGCGAGAATGAGGCTTCAAGAAAAGAGATTGAGAACCTTAATAAGCTGCTTGAAGAAAAGAAAGCGAATGAGGCGGCAGTATCACTTAAGCTTGAGAATTTAAAGATATCACATTCATCAGTTGAACAGAAAGCTGCATTTATTAATGAAAATATTCAAAGACTTTCTGATGAGATTAATAGTCTTGATAATGAAAAAGAGAGTATTAACGATAAGATAAATCAGACAGCAGAATTAATAAAGACTAAACAGCAGGAAATAACTGATGTTATGGATAGCATTGAAAAGACAGTTAAAGAGCTTGAAGCTAATAACGAGAAGCTGGCTAAGCTTAAAGCTGACAAAGAAAAGGTTACTGCAAGCCATAAGGAGTTCTTTAAGAAAAGAGAAACCCTTAATGAGCAGATTATCCTTCTTGAAAAAGAAAGTATGCGTCTTCATAACCAGCACGATAAGCTTGATGAATCTAATGATTCGCTTGTTGATTATATGTGGAATGAGTATGAGCTTACATACAGCTATGCATTGGAATTAAAGAGTGATGAATTAACTAATCTTAATGACTTAAGAAAGCAGATTAATATACTTAAAGCTTCTATTAAGAAACTTGGCGATGTAAATGTTAATGCCATTGAAGAATATAAAGAAGTAAGCGAGCGTTATACTTTCTTAAAGACACAGCACGATGATATGATTGAGGCTGAACAGTCGCTTATGAAGGTTATAACAGAACTTGATAATGGAATGAGAACACAGTTTACTGCCAAATTTGAAGAGATAAAAGTAGAATTTGATAAGGTATTCAAGGAATTATTCGGCGGTGGACGTGGTACAATTGAACTTGTGGAAGATGAAGATATACTTGAAGCTGGCATTATAATTGTATCCCAGCCACCAGGAAAGAAGCTCCAGAATATGATGCAGTTATCAGGTGGAGAAAAGGCTCTTACAGCAATTGCGTTATTATTTGCCATACAGAACTTAAAGCCATCACCATTCTGTCTTCTTGATGAAATTGAAGCTGCACTTGATGATTCTAATGTTGGAAGATATGCTAATTATCTTCATAAGCTTACAAAGCATACACAGTTTATTGTAATTACCCACAGACGTGGAACTATGGCTGCGGCAGACAGATTATATGGTATTACTATGCAGGAGAAGGGTGTATCAACTCTTGTTTCTGTAGACCTTATTGCCAATGATCTGAATGAGCCTAAAGAAAGGAAGAGTTAATATGGGACTTTTTAGTAAACTTAAAGAAGGTCTTACAAAGACCAGAGATAATATCGTATCGGGCATTGATAATATATTTAATGGCTTTTCTTCAATTGATGATGATTTCTACGAAGAACTTGAAGAGACTCTTATTATGGGAGATATTGGTGTCAGGGCAACTGATGAGATTATTGAAGACCTTAAGGCTAAGGTTAAAGAGAATAAAATAAAAGACCCTAAAGATTGCAAGCAGTTATTGATTGATACAATCAAAGAGAAGATGAACCTTGGGCCCAATGCATATGAATTTGAGAATACTAAGTCAATTGTTATGCTTATTGGTGTTAATGGTGTTGGAAAGACTACCTCTGTAGGAAAGCTTGCAGGCCATTTAAAAGAGCAGAACAAAAAGGTTGTCCTTGCTGCGGCTGATACATTCAGGGCTGCTGCCATTGAACAGCTTACAGAATGGGCTAACAGGGTAGGTGCAGATATAATTGCACAGAATGAGGGCTCTGACCCAGCGGCTGTAATATATGATTCTATAGCAGCGGCAAAAGCAAGGCACGCAGATGTTCTTTTATGTGATACAGCCGGAAGGCTTCAGAATAAGAAAAATCTTATGGAAGAATTACGCAAGATTGACAGAGTTATTGAAAGAGAGTATGCTGATGCGTATAGGGAAAATCTTATAGTCCTTGATGCAACAACTGGTCAGAATGCAATTTCACAGTTACGCGAATTCAATGATGTAACTAATATAACAGGAATTATTCTTACTAAGATGGATGGAACAGCTAAGGGTGGTATTGCCGTAGCTATTCAGGCGGAGTTTGGAATACCTGTTAAGTACATTGGTGTAGGTGAGCAGGTTAAAGACTTACAGAAATTTGACTCAGATACATTTGTCAACGCATTATTTGATACATCAGATAATGAAGAAGATGATGATTAATGTAATATTTTAATTCAATTAATGATATTTTATATTGATAATTAGATTAATGGTGTATATTATTGTTAATAATTGATTTAATAATATAAAGTAACCTAAAGGAGAGTAGATTTACAATGGAAGAATTAACTTTAAAGAAATTTGAAGAAGCTGCTGAGAAAGTAAAGGAAGCTACATTACCAACTAACCTTATATTCAGCGAATATTTCAGCAACCAGACAGGCAATAAAGTATATCTTAAGCCTGAGAATATGCAGTATACAGGTGCTTACAAGGTAAGAGGTGCATATTACAAGATAAGCACAATGTCAGAAGAGGCAAGAAAGAAAGGTCTTATAACAGCATCTGCTGGTAACCACGCACAGGGTGTTGCATTTGCGGCAAAAAAGTATGGCGTAAAGGCTACTGTTGTTATGCCAACAACAACACCACTTATAAAGGTTAACAGAACTAAGGGTTATGGTGCTGAAGTTGTACTTTACGGAGATGTATATGATGAAGCCTGTGAATATGCTCTTAAGTTAGCAGAAGAAAAGGGACTTACATTTGTTCATCCATTTGATGACCTTGATGTTGCTACAGGACAGGGCTCAATTGCTATGGAGATTATTAAAGAACTCCCAACAGTTGATTATATCCTCGTTCCAGTTGGCGGTGGCGGACTTGCAACAGGTGTATCTACACTTGCCAAGCTTCTTAATCCTAATATTAAAGTAATCGGTGTTGAACCAGCCGGTGCTAATTGTCTGCAGGCTTCTTTAAAGAATGGAAAGGTTACAACACTTCCAACTGTCAGCACAATAGCTGATGGTACAGCAGTTAAGACACCAGGTACAAAGGTATTCCCATATCTTCAGAAGAATCTTGATGATATAATAACAGTTCCTGATGAAGACTTAATTGTATCTTTCCTTGATATGGTTGAAAATCATAAAATGATAGTAGAGAACTCAGGTCTTCTTACAGTTGCAGCACTTAAACAGCTTAAGGTTAAAGATAAGAAGGTTGTTTCAATTCTTTCAGGTGGTAATATGGACGTAATAACAATGTCATCTGTTGTTCAGCAGGGTCTTGTTCAGAGAAGCAGAATATTTACTGTATCTGTACTTCTTCCAGATAAGCCGGGTGAACTTGTAAGAGTTGCACAGATAATTGCCAACGCTAATGGTAATGTAATCAAGCTTGATCATAACCAGTTTGTAAGCATTAACAGAAAGGCTACAGTTGAATTGAGAATAACTATTGAAGCTTTCGGACATGAACACAAAGACCAGATTGTATCTGAGCTTGAAAAGAACGGTTTAAGACCACGTCTTGTTAAGGTTAATATCTAATTTATCAAAGTGACACTGATATGTTACGCTGATACATAAAAGTTTTATTTTAACAGGCTTACATAAAATGTATATAATATACAAGTATAGATGTGAAATCAGTTTTGTGGCTGGTTTCACATTTTTTACACACAATTTACATATTTAAACCACTATTTGCCATTATGATAATCGCATAAACAACAAAGGAGATGACTCATATGGTAAAGAATAAATTATTATATGCAACAATAGCAGCTATGTTAATGGGGGCTGTATTTACAGGCTGTTCTAATACTGATAATAACAATACAACAACAGAGAGCCAGAGCATTGTGTCACTCGAGAAACTTGCCTCAAGTGCGGATTCAGATTTATCAATCGAATTAGATGATGAAGATAAGGTATCATCATGGGATGATTCAACAGCTTCACATATTACACTTGGAAGCCAGATTAGTTCTAATAGTTCATCGGTTGAAATATCAGGTTCAACAGTTACAATCACTAAAGCAGGAACATATGTTATATCAGGAAATGTAACAGAAGGAAATATAATCGTTAATACGACAGATAAGGGAACTGTAAGATTAATTCTTAATAATGCTTCTATAAGCAATACAACAACAGCACCAATTAAGGTGTTAGATGCCAAGAAAGTTATACTTACACTTGCCGATAACACAACTAATACAATTACAGACAGCAGTCGTTTATCTACAGAAGAAGATTATTCAGCCGCTATATATTCTAAAGAGGATTTAATAATCAATGGAAATGGTACATTAAATGTCAATGCTGGATACCGCAATGGTATTAAGAGTACAGATGACTGCATTATCGTATCTGGTACATTAAACATAACAAGTACTGAGGATGGTATAATTGGTAAAGACCTATGCGGAATTGTAGCGGGTGATATTAATATTAATGCAGGTTCAGACGGGATTAAGTCAACTTATGATACAGACACTACTAAAGGAAATGTTATCATTGAAGGTGGTAATATAACTATTAAGGCTTCTAATGATGGCATACAGGCTGAAAATATACTTGTTATTAATGATGGTACTATTAATATAAAGACTAATAATGGTGCGGCTGATACAACACAGACACATATAGATAATGTGGATATGGGCCGCGGTGGTTTTGGCTTTAATAACAATAAGACAACAACTACCACAGTTGATACATCTGAGAGCAGAAAAGGTATTAAAGCTGGCAATATGCTTATAATCAATGACGGAGACATAACAATAGACTCTGATGATGACTCTGTACATTGCAATTCAGTAATATATATATATGGTGGTACTATAAATGCAGCTACAGGTGATGACGGAGTACATGCAGATGACTTGCTTACTGTCAATGGTGGAACAATAAATATAACACAGTGCTATGAAGGTCTTGAAGCTGATGACATAGTTATTAATGATGGAGATATAAGCGTTGTTTCAAGTGATGATGGCATTAATTCATCTGACGGAAGTATAACAATTAATGGCGGTAATCTTTTGATAAATGCAAGTGGTGACGGACTTGATGCCAATGGTTCCATTATAATAAATGGTGGATATATCGTTGTACTTGGTCCAACCTCGGACGGCGATACAGCGATTGACTATGATGACAGTTGTACAATTAATGGTGGAACAGTTATGGCATTTGGCTCAAGCGGAATGCTTGAAATTCCAAAAGGTGCAAGTAATGGAGCCTGTATAGTTACTGCATTTACATCTGTAAGTGGAGGCAGCAAGTATACATTAAGCGACTCGAATGGCAATGAAATATTATCATATACACCATCAAAGGCTTATGCCGCAGCAATTGTATATTCAGATAAGATAACAACAGGTAATACTTATAACATTACAGCAGGAAGCACTACATTATCAATTGAAGTTACATCTGATGTCACAAGTAATGTTTCAAGCGGATTTGGCGGAGCTGGTGGAATGAATAAGCCTGGTAATGGCGGCTCAGGTATGCCTAATATGAATAACGGCAGCTCTAATGGAAATGCACCACAGATGAATAACAGAATGTAATATCCGGATAAATAGTAAATAACCAGATAAATAGTAAATATGTTTTAACATGAATAACCAAGGTGTTTTGTGGTTTAAAAATTAAATCAAAAAATATTAAAAAGTGTCAAGTAAAAAAGCTTGACACTTTTTATTTGCTATGATATTATACTCAAGGCTTATAAATCATTTGAACCAGAAAGTTAAGGTGTGTTGTGGAACGTATTGTAGAACAGACATTATTATATGATTTTTATGGCGAACTGCTTAATGAACATCAGCGCAATGTATATGAAGATGCCGTATTTAACGATTTATCTTTAAGTGAGATTGCTGATGAATATAATATATCAAGACAGGGTGTTCACGACCTTATCAAGAGGGTATCCAATACATTAGAAGGATATGAGTCTAAGCTTCATCTTATTGAGAAATTTATGGATACTAAAGCCAAAGTAACCAAGATAGACGAGCTTGTTGATTCTTATATTGCTTCACCAGATATGAAGCTGATATTAGAGATCAAAGACCTGTCTAACGAAATTATCGAAGATTATTAAACATTTTAGGAGGATACATAATGGCATTTGACAGTCTTTCAGATAAACTTCAAAACATATTTAAGAATCTTCGCGGCAAAGGACGCCTTTCTGAAGCTGACGTAAAGGCAGCACTTAAAGAGGTTAAGATGGCACTGTTAGAAGCTGATGTTAATTTTAAGGTTGTTAAGAACTTTATTAAGTCAGTAGAAGAACGTGCGATTGGTCAGGATGTTATGTCAAGTCTTACACCGGGACAGATGGTTATTAAGATAGTTAATGAAGAGATGATTTCCCTTATGGGCTCTGAGACAACAGAGATTGCTATTAAGCCGGGGAATGAAATTACTGTCATTATGATGGCGGGTCTTCAGGGTGCTGGTAAGACAACTACTACAGCCAAGCTTGCAGGAAAGTTCAAAGCCAAGGGCAAGAAGCCTTTGCTCGTAGCTTGTGATGTATACAGACCAGCAGCTATAGAACAGCTTACTATCAATGGTAATAAGCAGGGCGTTGAAGTATTTTCTATGGGAACAGGACATAACCCTGTAGATATTGCTAAGGCTTCGATAGCACACGCCAAGGAGAATAATTACAACATAGTAATTCTTGATACAGCCGGACGACTTCATATTGATGAGAATATGATGGATGAGCTTATTAATATAAAGAGTGAGGTTAATGTTGACCAGACTATTCTTGTTGTTGATTCTATGACTGGACAGGATGCGGTAAATGTAGCATCTTCATTTAATGAAAAGGTTGGAATTGACGGAGTTATCCTTACTAAGTTAGATGGTGATACAAGAGGTGGTGCAGCACTTTCAATTAAGGCTGTCACAGGTAAGCCTATTCTTTATGTTGGTATGGGAGAGAAACTGTCAGACCTTGAACAGTTCTATCCTGATCGTATGGCATCAAGAATTCTTGGAATGGGTGATGTTCTTACACTCATTGAGAAGGCTGAGGCACAGATTGATGCAGATAAAGCCAAAGAGATGGAAGCTAAGATTAAAAAAGCTGAATTTGATTTTGACGATTTCCTTGAATATATGGGACAGATTCGTAATATGGGTGGTATAGGTTCTATTATGAGTATGCTTCCAGGTATGGGACTTGGCGGTAATATGAAGAATATCCAGATGCCAGATGAAGATGAGGCAGAAGCTAATCTTAAGCGTACAGAAGCAATCATACATTCTATGACTGCTAAGGAACGTAAGAATCCAGATATTCTTAATCCATCAAGAAAGAACAGAATAGCACGAGGAGCTGGTGTTGATATCAGCGAAGTAAACAGGCTTGTTAAACAGTTTGAGCAGATGAAGAAGATGATGAAACAGATGCCTGGTATGATGAAAGGTGCTAAAAAGGGACGTTTTAAGTTGCCTTTTTAACATAGATATAATTAATTACAGGAGGTGAAACAATAATGGCAGTAAAGATCAGATTAAAGAGATTAGGTGAGAAGAAGTCTCCTTTCTATAGAATTATCGTAGCAGATTCAAGATCTCCAAGAAATGGTAGATTTATTGAAGAAATCGGTACTTATGATCCTAATTACGATCCATGCAAGCTTAACATTGATGCTGAACTTGCTAAGAAGTGGTTATCAAACGGAGCTCAGCCTACAGAAGTAGTTGGAAAGCTTTTCAAGATGGCAGGTATCGAAAAATAAGACTAGTGGAGGTATTTAGCTATGAAACAGTTAGTGGAAGTTATCGCTAAAGCACTAGTTGATAATCCGGATGAGGTTGTAGTAACAGAAACACAGAAAGATAAAGCAATTATCGTAAATTTAAAGGTTGCTTCCTCAGATATTGGTAAGGTAATCGGTAAATCCGGAAGAATTGCAAAGTCTATTAGAGCTGTTGTATCTGCAGCCGCATCGAATACCGACAAAAAGGTTATTGTAGAGATAGACAATTAATGCACTGTTAATGAGCCATTATGCTTAATGTATAAGCATAATGGCTTATTTTGTATATATTTACCAATAGAAAATATGTTCGACATAGTGTATTATATATGTAATTGATGATTATATAATGCCAATAATTATAAAATAATTAATCGCAGGATAATAAGATTATTGCTGCAGCATTATTATATAGATTAATTAAGTAAGATAAAAGTGGGGAAGCATTATGAAGATAATACATTGTGCAGACTTGCACCTTGATTCTAATATGACAAGCAATCTAAGCAGGGAACAGGCTAAGCAGCGAAAGGCTGAGCTTCTTGCTACATTTGAGAGAATGATTGTGTATGCTAAAGATAACTCTGTGAAGGCTGTTATTATTGCAGGGGATTTGTATGACAAGAAGAATATATCGGCTAATGCAAGAAATGTTTTTCTGTCCGCAATTAATAACAATCCAGATATAACATTTTATTATCTAAGAGGTAATCACGATGCAGAAAGTCTTTTTATAGATTGTGATACAATACCGGATAATATTAAGATGTTTAATGATAGCTGGACTTCATATACGATTGAAGCACCAGAGGATAATTCAGTAATTACTATTAATGGTGTAGAATTAACAGCAGATAATTCCAATGTTATATATAACTCACTTGTACTTGACAGTAATAATTATAATATTGTTACCTTGCATGGACAGGAAGCTATGTCATCGTCAAAGGATAAGACTGAGGTAATTTCATTAAAGGAACTTAAGAATAAGGCGATTGATTATCTCGCACTGGGACATATCCATTCATACAAGATGGAACAGCTTGATTCAAGGGGAGTATATTGTTATCCAGGATGCCTTGAAGGACGAGGCTTTGATGAATGTGGTGAACACGGTTTTGTACTTCTTGATATTAAGGATAACAAGCTTGTAGGTAATGAATTTATCAGTGTTTCCTACAGGAATTTGTATGAAGAAGATGTTGATATATCTGAATGTATGAATTCAGTAGAGATGGCAGAAAAAGTAAGAGAGGTTCTTTATAAGAAAGATTATGCGTCTGCAAGCCTTATCAAAGTTGTGCTTACAGGACAGATTGATATTAACGCAGAGAAGAACCTTACATATATTACTGAGAATTTTAAGAATGACTATTATTATTTTAAATTATATGACCATACTTCAATAAAAGTAGATTACAGCTCATACCAGTATGACAAGTCATTAAAAGGGGAGTTTGTAAGACTGGTAGAAAGTGACGATACACTTGATGATATTACGAAAGCTTCAATAATAAAGATAGGCATTGATGCGTTATCAGGAGAGGAATTTATATGAAATTAATCAGTTTACATATTGATAATTTTGGACAATTTAATAATTTTGATTATGTATTTGAAGATGGCATTAATCAGATTATAGAAGAAAATGGCTGGGGTAAAAGTACGCTTGCGGCATTTATCAAGGTTATGTTTTTTGGTTTTGATAACACCAGTAAAAGAGATGATTATGTTAATGAAAAAAGGCGGTTTAAGCCTTGGCAGGGCGGCTTATATGGTGGAAGTCTTGCATTTGAGATTGATAATAAGCAGTATACAATATACCGTACCTTTGAAGCTAAAGATAAGGACGATACCTTTAAGCTTGTAGATACTATAACGAAATTAGATTCATTTGATTATACTTCTGATATTGGTAAAGAGATATTTGAAATTGACAGTGATTCTTTTGAAAAAACAGCTTACATTTTTCAGAATAATTGTGAAAGCGGCAGTACAGGCGATATAGCGGCACTTCTTGGCTGTGACGCCGTAGATGATGTAGATGTTAATAATTATGATAAAGTAATCGGACATATGAATGATAAGATTAATTCGCTTAGTCCCAAAAGAAAGACCGGGCAGCTTTACAAGATGAAAGAGGATATTGAACGGCTTAAGGCAAAGCTTATGGGAAAGAATGAGCTTGAACAGGCACTACAACAGACAATTTCATTAATCACTGAACAGAAGAAGGAATATAACAGGCTTGATAAAGAGCAGACGTCTGTTTCAGATATTCTTGATAAAGCTTCCAGACGGAAAGATCTTTTAGCCTTTAAAGAACAATATGATATATATAATTCGCAGCTTGCAGAACGCTATACAGCTTATAAGCAGTATGAGGAAGAATATAGCAAACTTCCGTCTGTTGAAAAGTTAAGTATACAGTTCAGCAACTTAGATGAGCTTAATAAAATATCCATCCAGTTAAAGCACATTGAGTTGAGTTCGTCAGAAAAAGAACGTCTTGATAGCCTTGAAGAGAAACTTTCTAATGTTACAGACAAAGAGATTGATTATTATATGAAAGCATATAATAAAATGTCTTCACTATATCAGGATATTAAAGATACAAGAGCACACCTTACTGCTAATTATGAAGCTGTATATGATAAGCCGAAGAAATCTTCGCCTGCTATTACTATTGCGGCAGCTATTATTGGAATTATATTAATTGCTGCAGGTATTATAATTCCTTCGCTGGCAGTTATTACTTTTTTACTTGGTATTGTATGTATAATGGGAGGTATTGCTTATGGTCTTGTTAACAAAGACCGATACAAGAATAATATGCGTACCTATAATATCCGTAATGAACAATATGATATTATAAAAGAAAAGCTGGATACTCTTACTAAACAGTATAACAAGCTTCAGCACGATATTGATGAATGGATATCAGCGATAGTGCCAGAACATAATATTGATGATACATATTATGAACTTATGCAGTTAAGCCAGCAGAAGAAAGAACTTTCAATGCTTAGGGACAGAGAACTTCAATATAATAAAAGGTTGAAAGAGTATAATGTAACAGCTATAATTGGAAGTATTAATACATTTATGTCTGATTATATGGAACATACCGCAATACCTGATATTCAGGGCTTTGATAATGCTATTAATGAATGTATATCAAAGCTTAACAGTATAAGACAACGGATTAATTATATTGAACAGTACAGAAAGTCTTATATGGATGCTGACAATGCATTTAAGCGTTTCAGGCAGAATAATGTTAATTATGAACAGCAGTTAAGTATGCTTCGTGAACTAGATGATATGCCTGATTATGATATTACTGAACTTAATGCACAGCTTAATAATATAAGGTCTGGTATGGAATTGTGCAGTAATACTATTAACGAATATAACAGCAGGCTTAATTCCAAGGAAAATGAGCTTGATGAGCTGAGTTCGTATGAGAGTCAGTTAAATGGACTTGAAGCAGACTATGAAACACTCCTTGCCAACTATAATAATCTGTTAAAAGCTAAAGATTATCTTGAAAAAGCAAGGATTTCATATGCAAAGAAGTATCAGGCACCTGTAAATGCTAAGTTTAAAGAGTATTTTGATATTGTGTCTGATAATACAGACAGCAATATGTATAGTTTTGATATACATAATAATCTTTTAAAGAATGAAGCTGGACAGTACAGGGAGATTAGGTTCTTAAGTTCAGGCTGTAAGGATTTGGCTGGAATATGTATGCGTTTTGCATTTATTGATTCAATGTATAAAGATAAAAAACCGTTTATAATATTGGACGATCCATTTGTAAATATGGATACATTTTCTATTAATAATGCACACAGGCTGATTGAAAAGCTTGCGAAGAAGTATCAGATATTATATTTTACCTGTCATAACAGCAGAACTATGAAATGAATAATTACGATTTAAGAGGTGTATATGCAAGATTTATTAAGAGTTGGTGTTATAACATCGACACACGGAATAAGAGGGGAAGTTAAGGTATTCCCTACAACAGATGACCCTGACAGATTTAAGAAATTAAAGGAATGTATAATAGCGGGCAAGCGTGGCAATGTCAATGTTACAGTGCAGTCAGTAAAGTTCTTTAAACAGTATGTAATTGTGAAATTTAAAGAATTTGACAACATTAATGATATTGAAATCTATACAAAATGTGATCTGCTCGTAACACGTGATAATGCAGTAAAATGTGAACCAGGCGAATATTTTATATGTGATTTAATAGGACTTCGTGTAATTACAGATGAGGGTGAAGAATTAGGCAATCTGACAGACGTAATTGAAACAGGAGCTAACAACGTATACGAGGTTACTTCTGATACAGGCAAAATATATTATCTGCCAGTAATAGACCAGTGTATATTAAGCCATGATATGACTAACAGGACAGTTACAGTTCATATATTAAAAGGACTGCTTGATATTAATTAACAGTATATTGATTAATAATATAATACATATTTTACTTTTGAGATATATATGCTACAATAAGCACAAGTGGGTTAATATGAATTGACATAATATATACATATAGTAACCCACAATAATTTATATATGAGGAGGAATCACTATATGATTCAGAAACGAAACATTGCAATGTACATCATTCTCTCGATTGTTACTTGTGGAATTTTTGGCATTTACTGGTTTATATGTCTTACTGACGACTCTAAGCTGGCAGCCAATGATAATGAGAGTGCTTCTGGTCCGGTAGCGTTCTTGTTAACAATTGTAACCTGTGGAATATACAGCTGGTACTGGGCTTACAAGCTTGGTGACAGAGTTGACTACGCTGCTAATTCAAGAGGAATAGGAGATGGCTCAAGCAATTCCAAAATTCTTTTTATTGTATTACAGCTTTTGGGACTGGGAATAGTTAACTACCTTATTGCACAGGATAAGCTCAATAAAATCTCAGATTATGATTCATTCAACGGCAATGGTTATAATGGATTTAATGGCGGTTACAGCAATAACAACTATAATTCTGATAATAATTCATTCAACAATTACAATGCAGCTTCTGATAGCTCATACAGCGGTAATACAGATAATTACTCATCAGATAGCAGTTATGCTGATAATGTATTTAACAATGCCAATAATGACAGTTCATCATATGGAAGCTCTGCCAGTGAAGAACCAGGTAACAGTTATACAGGTTCAGTGAATAACGCACCTTATGGTAGTCCGTTTGATAATGACAAGTCAGATAACTAAAATTTTATAAATTAATTAAATTTTGGTCTTGCATATTATTAGTATATATGTTATCCTTATCAAGTTGTGAAAAGAGAGATGGTCCTCTGTTGTGTATATCACATTAAGAACGTCGGAATAATAAGGAGGTCACACATGAATACAATTATTAAGAACATCGAAGATGCTCAGCTTAAGGCTGAGGTACCAGCATTTAATGTAGGTGATACAGTCAGAGTATCAGCTAAGATTAAGGAAGGAAACCGTGAAAGAATTCAGGTATTTGAAGGAACTGTTTTAAAGAAGCAGGGTACAGGAGTTCGTTCTACATTCACAGTTAGAAAGATTTCTAATGGTATCGGTGTTGAGAAGACTTGGCCATTACATTCACCTATCGTAGAGAAGGTTGAAGTTGTAAGACGCGGTAAAGCTAGACGTGCTAAGTTATTCTACTTACGTCAGAGAACAGGTAAGGCTGCTAAGGTTAAGGAATTAGTTAGATAATTATTATTATCTCATTATAAAGAATGTCACTTGTTATGTTAATAGTAACAGGTGACATTCTTTTTTTGACACATAAAGATGTATTTTGTATAATGAATAGAAATGTATATTTGTATACTAAATCATAGATTGGAGGAGAATATGATTTCATATCATAGAAGATATCAGGAAAATACTACTTTACTTAACCTTTTAAAATATATATTTGATATTTTAATGGTTATATTAACAGCTTATGTGCTTGTTTCATTCAGCTGCACAAGAACGACTATACTTGGAGGTTCTATGGAACCTTCGATTAATAACGATGATACTGTGCTTGTTAATAAATTTGCATATGCAATAAAAGGTCCTAAGCGTTTTGACTGCATAGCATTTGAACCAGATTCTATCGGCTCTTCCAAGTTATATGTTAAAAGAGTTATCGGACTCCCTGGAGAAACTGTCCAGATTAAAGAAGGACACATTTATATTAATGGAGAATTACTTGAGAATGATATTACTGATACATATATTGTAACAGCAGGTATGACAATTAATCCTGTAAAACTTGGAGATGATGAATATTTCTGCCTTGGAGATAATCGTAACAACAGTGAGGATAGCCGTTTTTCAAGTATAGGAATGGTTAAAAGAAAGCATATTATAGGAAAGACGTGGATGGTGCTTAGTCCATTTGAAGATATTAAATTTATTAAATAGCATTTATTAAGATTAAAGTATGGATACTAATCAAAGTATCAATATTGATATGATATTAACACTAATTATTCGTATTAATTGTAGAAATGAGGTATAAAATGAACTATCAATGGTATCCCGGTCATATGACCAAAGCCAAAAGAATGATGGAAGAAAATATTAAACTTATAGATCTGGTTATTGAGATTGTAGATGCAAGAATACCTATAAGCAGCCGAAACCCTGATATAGACAGCCTTGCGGTCAATAAAGCAAGAATTATTCTTCTTAACAAATCAGACCTTGCGGATGATAAGATAACTAACCAGTGGATTAATTATTTTAATGAAAATAATATATACTGCCTTAAGCTTAATTCAAGAAATAATTCAGGCATTAAGCAGGTCAACGGTCTTATAATGACAGCCTGTGCAGATAAGATAGAGCGTAATAAGCAGAGAGGAATATTAAACAGACCAATAAGGGCAATGGTTGTTGGAATACCTAATGTCGGAAAGTCAACATTTATTAATTCCTATGCTGGAAAAGCTAGTGCCAAGACAGGCAATAAGCCGGGCGTTACTAAGGGAAAACAATGGATAAAGCTTAATAAGAATGTTGAGCTTTTAGATACTCCGGGTATTTTATGGCCTAAGTTTGACAATCAGGAAGTCGGCAAAAGACTTGCTATGATAGGTTCTATGAATGATGAGATACTTAATGTCGAGGAGCTTGCTATCGATACAATAAAATATATATATAGTGAATATTCTGATAATGTTATTGAACGCTACGGTCTTGATAAAGAAAAGACTGCCGCAAGTTATGATGAAAATGCTATCAATCCAGATAATTCAGTAGCGTTATATATTATGGAACAGGCGGCTGTTAAGCGAGGCTGTATCAAGAAGGGCAATAATATTGATTACGAGAAAATATCTAATATTATTCTGGATGATTTCAGAAGTGGACGATTAGGACGAATATCATTAGAAACCCCTTAAAAGATGCTTAGAAGATACTTAGAAGATAATGGAGAGAACAATGTCAGATAAGATTAAGACAACCAAAGAAGAACGTGAAGCTAAAAAAGCATTAAAGCTTGCACAGGAAAAAGAACGTATTGAAAATATGTGCGTATATGAAAAGGAATATGAAGCATTTTCTTATATATGTGGTATAGATGAGGCTGGAAGAGGTCCGCTTGCAGGTCCTGTTGTTGCTGGTGCGGTCGTTCTTCCAAAGGATTGCAGGATATTATATGTGAATGATTCCAAGAAATTAAGTGAGAAAAAAAGAGAAATGTTATATGATGTGATACTTAATGAAGCCGTAAGTGTAGGCGTTGGAATTGTATCACCAGAAAGAATTGATGAGATAAATATATTAAATGCAACTTATGAAGCTATGAGAGAAGCTATTAATAACCTCACGGTTAAACCCGATATATTACTTAACGATGCAGTTACAATACCGGGTGTTGACATTGAACAAGTACCTATTATCAAGGGTGATGCAAAAAGTCTTTCAATTGCAAGTGCCAGTATAATTGCCAAGGTTACAAGGGACAGGCTTATGTACCATTATGATGAGTTATATCCTGAGTATGGATTTGCCAAGCATAAGGGTTATGGAACAAAACTTCACACAGATGTTCTTAAAGAAATCGGACCTTGTCCTATACATAGAAAAACATTTATTACAAAAATATGTCCTTAAAATAAAATGGAGGCTGGCTTATGGATATTAATATACAACAATTACTAAAAACAACTCTGGGACAGACGAGCCAGTCATATGATGTTAATAACAACAGGGTTGGGCAGAATACTGCCTCTAATATTAATCAGGCACAAAATATTAACAATAACAGTTCACTTATTAAAAATCTTATCGCTGGAAGCGTACTGACAGGCTTTATAAGTGAATTAAATGACTCTGATGCTGTTATAAGCCTTAATGATGGTTCGCTTCTTTCTGCAACTTTAGCCAATCAGGGGGCAGTTAAGCAGGGAGAAGTTGTTACATTTATAGTCAATCAGGTAAAGGATAATCAGATTTCATTAAAAGTACTGCCTGCTGATGAACAACAGAATATGTTCATTGATAAAGCACTTGAAGCGGCAGGTCTGTATCCTACTGAGGAGAATACAGCTATGGTCAAAGAACTGTTATCCCTTAATATGCCGGTTAATACAGATATGCTTAATACTGTCAATAAATATATGGCACAGTTTCCGGATAGTGACATTAAGACAATTGCCAATCTTGTACGTCTTGATATGCCTGTAACAGAGGAGAATATCAATCTTTATAAGGCATATGAAACATTTAATGCCAAGCTTGACGGACAGCTTAGTACTATGGAGAATGCACTGTCTGATAATATAATGCGTGCATTTAGCGATTTCTCCCGTGATGATATACAACAGCTTAATACTGTCATTAATAGTATGTATGGAAATGCAGATGATAACACAAATGTCACATCAAAACTGGTAACAGAAAGCTTTTCCAAGGATTTTATTAACGAATTATCAAGACAATTAACAGAAAGCTCTAACGGTGATATTGCAGAGAAATTAAATGACCCTTCAACGACTACTAAAAATATGCTCAACGCTATTCTTAATAATAATAAAATAACTGACCCTGCATTTCTTCCAACCAATAAAGCGACATTTGACAAGCTTTTACATCAGTTTATCAATGAAACTATGCGTATAACACCTAAAGATGTTGCAGACACTCCTGATACGCTCACCAATTATTACAAGCGTACCAAGAAAGTAATGGAAGATGTCGAAAATGTATTAAAGAGCAGTAAAGCAGATAATGATCTGGCTAAAAATATGTCTGACATAAAAAGCAATATTGATTTTATGAATGACCTTAATAAGAATATGACATTTTTCCAGATGCCGCTTAAATTCTCTGATAGCGAAGGCAATGGGGATTTGTATGTATTTACTAACAAAAAATCACTTGCTAACAATCCGGATGAAGTAAGCGCTATGCTTCATCTGGATATGCCTAATCTTGGATCTGTTGATGTATATGTAAAGCTTAATCATACTAATGTATCTACGAATTTTATTCTTGAAACAGAGGAATTGCTTGATTTTGTATATGCTCATATTAATGAATTAAATGAACGTCTTGAACAGCTTGGTTATTCAACACATTTTGAGATGACCTTGTCTAATAAAGAAAATGACTTTGATTTTAATACAGACTTTATAGAAAAAGATGTACATTCGGACAATGGCGGACAGTATGTATTTGATATAAAGGCTTAGATATATAAAAGTATAAATATATATAATCATATATATAGTCATAAATATCTATAAAGTCATAAAAGTCTATGAAAGAGGGGCGTGAAAATTTATTTTTGTGCAGAAATGAGGATTAGGATGGATAAGGATAACAACAAACCAAAGATTGCGGTTGCACTTCAATATGAAAAAGGTGAGCAGGCACCTAAAATCCTAGCCACAGGAAAAGGGTATCTTGCTGATAAGATTATTGAAAAAGCTAAGGAAACTGATGTTCCAACATATGAGGACAGCAAGCTTGCCAACACATTGTCTAATCTTGAAGTAGGAGATATGATACCACCTGAATTATATACAGTAGTTGCTGAAATACTTGTATTCGTGGACAAGACAGATAAATTACGAGGCAAAATTAATGGCTGATAAGTCTAAGAACAATAGTAAGTTTAAGAGTAGCAGCATACTTGATGATATAAGTGCATTGCATAATATAAACAAACCTAAAAACAGCAGGGCTACAGGCTCTGAATATGAAACATTAGCTGCTGCATTTCTTGAACAAAACGGACATACAATTATTACAAGAAACTATAGAACCAGATATGGTGAGATTGATATAATATCAAAATGTAATTCAACGCTTGTGTTTACAGAATGTAAATACAGAAGTTCTTCAAAATTCGGCGACCCGCTGGAGGCTGTTAATCTTCACAAACAGCAAAAGATATGTCATACAGCTATGAATTTCTGTGTAAAATACGGGTATGTCAATTATCCGTGCCGCTTCGATGTAATAGCAATATATAAAGACGGAACAATAAAACATATAAAAAATGCGTTTGAATACTCTTGAATTTTATGATTAATGAATTAATGGAGGTGTCTATGCCTTACAGCATATTCGATTTAAAAAGATTAAATACAAAAGAGTTGTATCATAAACTTATAGAAAAATATGGTAATGAAGATAATTTTACGGATACAATTATAACGAATGTTTCTGCTGATAATGTGCCATACCTTACATTTAAGCCTTTTGTGAACAATCCTTATATAAGGCAGGCATTCTCTACACGTCTTGGCGGTGTTAGCAGAGGTATGTATGAAAGTATGAATCTGACTTTCAATCCAGTAGGACAGTATAGTGCTGACAGCTATGAAAATGTACTTGCCAACTTTAAATTAATGGCTGATACTATTGATATACCTGTTGAAAATATGGTGTATACCAAGCAGACACATACTACAAACATCAAAATTGTCGATAATTCCAATAAAGGAATGGGTATTATAAAAGAACGTAATTACGATAATATAGATGGAATTATAACTAATACTAATAATCTCTGTCTTGTATCATCATTTGCAGATTGTATTCCTGTTACTCTTGTTGATGCTAAAAAAGGTGTTATAGCAGCACTTCATTCTGGCTGGAAAGGAACAGTTGGCAATATATCACAGAATGGCATTGAATGTATGAAGGAAAGCTTTGGCTGTAATGAAGCTGATATTATTGCATTTGTTGGTCCTGGAATATGTAAGAACTGCTATCAGGTAAGTGAAGATGTTGCCATAGAATTTATGAAGGTATATTCTGCCGAAGAGACAGAGCTGATATTAACACCAGATGATGACAATAAATATACAGGCAAATACCATCTGGATTTGATAGCTGCTAATTATATCAACCTTATTAATGCAGGACTTCTCCCACACAATATATATGTAGCTGATGTATGTACAAGCTGTAATAAAGAGCTGCTTTTTTCACACAGGGCGAGTGGTGGAAGACGTGGTATTATGTGTAATTTTATATATATGCGATTAATCTGATATAAAAATGGTTAATTAAAAAACTTTCCATTCATAAGGAATTATATAATATAAACGATTACAAATTATAAATATTGATTATAAAAAATGAGCTGCCAAGCAGATGATTTATTAAATGCTAATCATTTAATATTAACTAATCATTCAGCGTATCAGCTCATTTTTATAATTCAGGCTTATTTATTATGTGTTCTCTTATATTCTTCCCTTAATCGTGCTTCCTCATTAACTCTCTTAGCCCGTCCCTTAGGACCCACCTTGGTAATTACCAGTAATATTACAAGAAGTATAAGTATCGGAACACCAACCGTAATAATATTAGAGAGAGTTTCTGTAAATACGGCATTCTGCAAAGGTGAATTCTTTACTTTCTGGTATTTGGCTGAGTTAATTATGCTTACAAGGTTATTATTCATATCATCGCTTACTTTATCAGTCTTGGACTGTATTGCATAAGTGTATATATACCCTCTGACAACCGTATAATATTTTCTGGTGTATACAGTAACATCATTAGATAATGAATAAACATCTGTCACAAAATATGGAATATCATTGATTGTGACAATGCTGGAATTAAGCAGTTCCTCTTTAATATTATCATTGTTGATAGATGACTGGGAGGCAACATATTCTTTATATAATGAATCAAGTGAATCTTCGTCTAATTCATTAAAGCTGCTAAGACTGTTGGAAGCTGTATTGCCATATATAACAACTTCATAATTAACATCTTCTGGAACAGCTTCAAGATAGATCTTATTGGCTATCATATTATTAGTTAATACAGCAGCCTCATCAACCCCAAGCTTTTCGAGGTATGAATTATTGTTAGTTGTTGTTCTTGTAAAACATATAAGTTCTTTTGGAACATCTACGACTAAATCTATATCAGCAAATTTAAAATGATTGGTATCTGCGGCACTAACATATGCCGAAGATAATCCTGATACTGAAAACAGAGTGACTGCCGACATAACAACTGCTGCCAGCTTTTTTATTAAACCTTTATTAAACACGAAAAACCTCCCATAAATTAAGCATTTTCAATATTCCGTATAATAGCATAGTGCTTTACAAAAAGCAATTAAACTGTTATTATATTTTAGATTATGTATGTTAATTTTTCATAAAATAAGAAATTAAATCGGAGGCAGATATATGAGTAAACCAATAGTCGCTGTAGTAGGACGTCCCAATGTTGGTAAGTCAACATTATTCAACGATCTTGCAGGACAGCAGATTTCTATTGTAAAAGATACCCCTGGTGTAACCAGAGATAGAATATACGCTGAAGTTACATGGCTTGATAAATCATTTACTTTAATTGATACAGGTGGTATTGAACCAGATACAAGTGATGTAATTCTTGCACAGATGAGAGAGCAGGCTGAGATAGCTATTGAAACGGCAGATGTAATTATATTCCTTACTGATGTTAAGCAGGGACTTGTTGATTCAGATGCTAAAGTAGCAGATATGTTACGCCGTTCAAGAAAGCCTGTTATTCTGGCAGTTAATAAGGTTGATAACTTTGATAAGCTTATGCCTGATGTATACGAATTCTATAACCTTGGAATTGGTGACCCGCATCCAATATCAGCAGCATCAAAGCTCGGTCTTGGTGATATGCTTGATGAGGTTATCAAGCATTTTCCGCAAGAGTCTGAAACTGAGGAAGAAGATGAGCGTCCAAAGGTTGCCATTATTGGTAAACCCAATGTTGGTAAGTCATCAATTATTAATAAGCTCCTTGGAAAGAACAGGGTAATTGTATCTAATATTGCGGGAACAACAAGAGATGCGATAGATACAACTATAACATATAACAAGAAAGAATATGTATTCATTGATACTGCTGGTCTTAGACGTAAGAGCAAGATAAAAGAAGATCTTGAAAGATACAGTATTATAAGAACTGTTGCAGCTGTTGAAAGATGTGATATAGCCATTCTTGTAATTGATGCAACAGAAGGTGTTACTGAACAGGATGCTAAGATTGCGGGAATAGCCCACGAGCGTGGCAAAGGTATAATTATTGCTGTCAATAAGTGGGATGCCATAGAGAAGAACGACAAGACAATATATGAATTCACAAGCAAGATAAAAGATACTCTTTCATTTATGTCATATGCAGAGATTATATTTATATCAGCACAGACAGGACAGCGTCTTGGAAAGATATATGAGCTGATTGATACTATAATCGACAGCCAGACTATGAGAATCCCAACTGGTGTTCTTAATGAAATTCTTACAGAAGCTGTTGCTATGAAACAGCCGCCTTCAGATAAGGGTAAGAGATTAAGAATATACTATATGACACAGGTTTCTGTTAAACCACCGACATTCGTAATGTTTGTTAATGATAAGGAATTAACACATTTCTCTTATACAAGATATATTGAGAACCGTATAAGAGAAGCGTTTGGTTTCAGAGGTACTTCAATAAGGTTTATTAACAGGGAACGTAAGGAGAAAGAATAATGCTTAACAGATTGATATGTCTTATTCTAGGATATTTTATTGGTGCAATTATCCAGACAGGTTTCTGGATTGGCAAGTTTAATCATATTGATATAAGAGATTATGGCAGTGGCAATGCTGGAACAACTAATACTATGCGTACACTTGGAAAGAAAGCCGGATTTATAACATATTTTATGGATGCTTTTAAATCCTGCATTACTGCCTTAATCATACATTTTATATATGGCAGTAATGCAGATATATCAGAAATGCTTCTTATCCTTTATGGCGGATTTGGAGTTGTCCTTGGACATAACTTTCCATTCTACCTTGGATTTAAAGGTGGAAAAGGTATTGCTGCTACATCAGGATTAGTAATAAGTCTTATACTTTTTCCTAAATATTGCTTTATGTTTACAATATTTGGAATGGTAACATTTGGATTAGTAACCAAGTTCTCAAGATATGTATCATTAGGTTCTATTACCGGCATAATTGGTTTCTTTATAGAATTTGTAATATGGGGGCTTGTTGGATGGCTTCCACTTAACAATAATGAATTCATAGAGGCTTCTATAGTTGTGTTATTATTCGTTATTCTTGGTGTTGCACGTCACAGTGGTAATATTAAAAGACTTATTAATGGAACAGAACGTAAAATTGGAGAAAAAAAGTAATGCAGTAATGGAGGATTATTAATGGTAAAGATAGGTGTATTAGGAGCTGGAAGCTGGGGACTTGGTCTTGCTATGCTTCTTCATAATAATGGACATGATGTAACAGTCTGGTCAGTATTTCCAGACGAGATTAATGAGCTTAACGCCACACGAGAGAATAAAAAATGTCTTCCAGGTGTAATATTCCCAGAAAGCGTAAAATTCTGTGCTGACACAGAAAAAGTTGTAACTGAAAGTGATGTGCTTATACTTGCGGTTGCTTCTCCTTATACAAGGTCAACAGCTAAAATCGTCGCACCATATGTTAAAGAAGGACAGTATATCGTTAATGTCGGCAAGGGTATTGAGGAGGAGTCTTTAAAGACATTATGTGAGGTAACAAAGGAAGAAATTCCACAGGCTGTAGTTGCTGTGTTATCAGGTCCAAGCCACGCTGAGGAGGTTGGAAGGGGAATTCCTACAACCTGCGTAATTGGTACAGCTAACAAGAAAGATGCAGAATATTTGCAGAATATGTTTATGAGTAATGTATTCCGTGTATACATAAGTCCTGATGTTCTTGGAATATGTATAGGTGGTGCATTGAAAAATGTAATCGCGCTTGCTGCTGGTATTGCTGACGGCTTAGGATATGGAGATAATACTAAGGCTGCACTTATAACAAGGGGGATTGCTGAGATAACACGACTTGGTCTTGCTATGGGTGCGGATTTTGCTACATTTTCAGGCTTGTCTGGAATAGGCGACCTTATTGTTACCTGTGCGAGTATGCACAGCCGTAACAGACGTGCCGGAATTCTTATCGGCAAAGGCTATACAACTAAAGAAGCTATGGATGAAGTACAGATGGTTGTAGAGGGTGTATATGCAGCTAAGGCAGCTAAGAAGCTTGCTGAAAAGTACAACGTAGAAATGCCAATAGTTGAACAGGTAAATCAGGTGTTATTTGATGGCAAATCTCCAGCAGATGGCGTTAAAGACCTTATGTTAAGAGATAAGAAAATCGAAGCCGGCAATGTTGAATGGCACTAAATTATTAATATACGAGAGGTTAATCATATGCGAGTTATTGCAGGTTCGGCCAGAAGTCTTCCTTTAAAAACTATTGAAGGAACAGATACCAGACCAACTCAGGATAGAATTAAAGAGACATTATTTAATATGCTCCAGTCAGATATTCCAGGATGTAAATTTCTTGATTTATATTCTGGAAGCGGTGCAATTGGAATTGAAGCCTTAAGTCGTGGAGCGGCTAAGGCTGTGCTTGTTGAGAATTCAAAAAAGGCAGTTGAATGTATTAAGGATAATCTTACGTTTACCAAGCTTGCTGATAAAGCAGATGTTATGGAAATGGATGTATTATCTGCAATCAACAGGCTTAAGGGCAAAGATGTATTCTCAATCGTCTATATGGATCCACCATACTCTAATGATTATGAGCGTGATGTATTAGCAGCCCTTAGAAATTCAGATATTATAGATGAATATACAATTATAATTGTTGAGGAAAAGCTTGATGCTGACCTTGACTATGCTGACGAATGTGGTTTTGATATTTACCGGGTAAAAAAATATAAGACTAATAAACATTTATTCTTAAGACTGAAGGGAAGTGCAGACTAAATGAAAAAGGCTATATATCCTGGAAGCTTTGACCCTGTTACATTAGGACATCTTGATATAATAAAGCGTTCAGCAGCACTTGTTGACCACCTTATCGTGGGTGTGTTAAACAACAGTACCAAAACACCATTGTTTTCAGTTGATGAACGTGTTAATATGTTAAAAGAAGTTACGAAAGACATTCCTAATGTCGAGATTTTAAGTTTCAGTGGACTCCTTGTAGATTTTGCAAGAGAGCATAATGTACAGGCTATAATAAGGGGACTTAGAGCCGTAACTGATTTTGAATATGAACTTGCTATGTCTCAGACTAACAGAGTAGCCGCTCCCGATATTGATACAATATTCCTTAATACAAGTCTTAAATATGCTTATTTAAGTTCAAGTATCGTTAAAGAAATGGCTATGTATGGCGGCGATATAAGTAAATTCGTACCAGAGTCTATTGTAGATATAGTGAGAGAACGATACAGCAGTAGTTATAATATTAAGGCAAATGAAAAGGGAGATATAAAATGAGTAGAATCGAACAGCTTATAAGCGATATAGAAAGCTACATAGATAATTGTAAATTTCAGCCATTATCTAATACTAAGATTATTGTAAATAAAGAGCAACTTGAAGATATGCTGGCTGAATTAAGATTAAAGACACCTGAAGAAGTTAAGAAATACCAGAAAATTCTTAACAACAAAGATGCCATAATTGCCGATGCAAAAGAGCAGGCAGAATCTATTATTAATGCTGCACAGATACAGACAGAGGAACTTATTAATGAACACGAGATTATGCAGCGTGCATATGCACAGGCTAATGCCCTTATAGAGCAGGCAAGTGCACAGGCACAGGCTATTCTTGACAGTGCGACAGAAGATGCCAACAGCATACGTCAGGGTGCTATGGACTATACAGATGATATGCTTGAGAAGCTTCAGTATATAATCGAAAAGTCTATCCGTGACAACCGCGAGAAGTACGACTCTTTATTGTCTGGTCTTGAAAATGTTCTTTCGATTGTCAATAATAATCGTAATGAATTAAAAGCACCTGTTGTACATGAAGAAGAGGAAGCTGTAGATAACGCACCTGACCAGCGTGAAGACAGCACAGATGACTATGGTTATGAAGAAGAATTTGAGGATAAGGATATCCTTGAATAATTATAATATAAATACAAAAATATAATACCAATACAAAATATAATATATATAGTAACAATATAAGGCTTATGTAAGAAATATAATTTGCTGTATAGATTATATTAATGAATTTATATAATGCTAATCAGAATACATATATCAGTAATAATGATATGCCGGCTGTTGCGAGGCTTAACATTATTTTCTGGTATATGTATTTTTTTATGTTTATCCCGTTATTATTATTAGATGTTCCAGTAATTCCTATTGTCTGCATTAATGTAGATATTCCGCCAAATGCATTGGCTGTCAATATAAATGCAGCCTTAACTGAAGCACTGATATCACTTGAAGCGATAAGATATATGCCGTTAGTTATCTCTAACAGAGAACATATAATCATATTGATATAATTAAATCTTCCAAAAAGTACATCTATCATAGAGCATATGCAGGAAAATATAACAATATATCCACACATTTTTAATACATTATCAATTGATTTTATTATGACATTGTCTAATACATTGAAGAAATTCTTATGTGAATTTATAGTGTGTTGTCTGCCGTTATTACATATATTATCCGTATGTTGGATATTATATGAATTTAAGTTAACTTTGTATCTGGTATTAGATGTCCTATTATAAAATATTTTTGCTGTGCAATTATTAATTGGTTCTTTATTACTATTTTTATTATTATTGTTATTCACTGGATATTTAATAAGCTGTACAGCACACAGAATTATTACAGGAAGATATACAGCAATAAGGAATTTTATTATTGTTATGGAGTTATTTATGGTGCCATAATATATGTATCCGATAACGAATCCGGGGCTTGATATATTACAGTATCCTGTTATATTATCAATTATTCTGCTGTCTGATTGTTTCTTATAATTAATGCAGTTAATAGCACCTATTGGAAATCCACAGAGCACACTTATAAATATAATAAATACAAGTCCCAGACGGCTGTTCACTGGCATATAATAATTAATACAGCCGGTGATAATCATAGCCACCAGCAATCCCGGCATAACACTCAAAGCCCATAATTTGATACCTTTAAGCGTTGCATTAATAATAATGTGTGGTGAACAGACAGTTACAAGAAATATTATAAGCATTATAAGAAATATCACATTATGGCTGTATTTCTTATGGTTTATTTTAGACGAATAACTATTATCACATCTATTGATTAATGAAAGTGTATATGTGTTATTGTGATTATTATTTAATTGTGGAGAATAAGCAGAATTCTTGATTTTACCCATATATTTATTTCCTGATAAGAAAGTCTTATTTGTCCGTTTAATATAATTTATTCTATTCATTACAACAGCCTGTTAGACATATTATTTAGTGAATAATAAAGTGAAAATGGAAAATATGAATAAAACGGACATTATAAATAATAAAACGAATCTGCTTATTATCACAATATGCTGTGCCTTAATATGCAGTATTCATCTTAATATTATAAGACACTATACGCGCATTGCGGCATATACGACATTAACCGTATCAGATGATAACTTCCGTGCAATGCAGGTGGAATGTGATTTGCAGGATATTATTAATAAGGCAGAACAGATGAATGTAAACTCTGCTGAGTTATTTATTGTGCTGTGTTGTATGAATGAATGTCATATAACGGACAATGCTGTTAAGCGGCTTACCGTGTCTGATTTTGACAAGGTCAAAACAATCTTCTGTAAGGAAAATGCTGCTGAATTCAAGCTTTTAAAACAAACCGCAACAGGCATACTATATGATATGGAATATTTTCCTGTGCCACACTCTTCAAAGACAGAGCAGTGGGTTAACTATGTTAATTCGTGGAATTATGAAAGAACCTACAAAGGTAACAGAACACACGAGGGGACTGATATATGTGCTGATATTAATAAAGATGGATTATATCCTGTTGTGTCTGTATGTGACGGAACAGTAACTAACGTCGGCTGGTTAGAGCTTGGCGGTTACCGGATAGGCATAACGTCTGCTAATAAAATATATTACTATTATGCCCACCTTGATTCCTATGCCAAAGCTTATAAAGCAGGTGATATAATTCATAAGGGAGAGCTGCTTGGCTATATGGGAAGTACAGGATACAGCAAAGTAGAGGGTACATCTGGCAAATTTCAGACACATTTACATTTTGGGATGTACATAACTGATAATTCAGGCAATGAAGTGTCAATCAACCCATATTGGATACTAAAATCTAATCAAAATAAGACTTTAATTTATGGTTATTAGTATCGTTATGTGCTATAATTATCGTCGGCTAATAGTGAAAAGATTTAAAGAATTTATGAAAATATATAATAGAAACGAGGACTTATATGGAAATACAGATGTGGAAAGAAATCCTTAACCCATACGAGCTTGCGGTAGAGGAGCTTCAGGTTAAGTTTAATCATATGGTTAAAGAATACCGACAGGCAGGCATATATTCTCCAATTGAACAGGTTTTAGGAAGGGTTAAATCTATATCCAGTATCTTATTAAAAGCCCAGAAGCATAATATAGACCTTAATGAAATTGAAGGACATATTCTTGACATCGCTGGTATAAGGCTTATATGCCAGTTTACTGATGACATATATAATGTAGCTGACCTTATAAGGGCAAGAAGCGATATGGAAGTCATAACTGAGAAAGATTATGTCAAGAATATCAAGGAAAGCGGATATAGAAGCTATCATATTATAGTCCAGTATAAAGTTGAAACTGTAAAGGGGACTAAGATAATTCCAGTAGAAATCCAGATACGAACACTTGGAATGAACTTCTGGGCTATAATTGAACACTCTCTCCAGTACAAATATAACGGCAATATTCCAAGACATGTAAGGGAACGACTTACATCAGCCGCCGATGCCATATATACGCTTGATAACGAGATGATGAGTATTCACGATGAAATTATTGATGCACAGAATTATGTATCTACCAAAGCTAACATTGTATCCGACATACTTAATAATATACAAAGCCTTTATAAAGTTGCTAACAAGCAGGAAATCATCAGAATTCAGGATGAATTCTATGAGATATACCAGACTGATGATGTTGCCAGACTGCAAAGATTCAGCAGGCAGGTAGATATGATTGCAGAGAATTATAAAGCACAGAGTATATAAAATGTATAAAGAAAGAGGATTTTATGAATTTACCAGAGAAATATCTTAATTCAATGAAAGATATGCTTAAAGATGATTTTGATGATTATCTTGAAAGCTTTAATGATAAAAGATTATATGGACTTCGTGTTAACAACCTTAAGATTTCAACAGAAGATTTTCTTAAGATAAGTCCATTTAAGCTTACACCCATACCTTGGATTGAGAATGGCTTTTACTATGAAGAAACAGATAAACCGGCAAAGCACCCATATTATTACGCCGGACTTTACTATATTCAGGAGCCTAGTGCAATGACACCAGCTAATGTACTTCCTATTGATGAGGGCGATGTCGTATTTGATATGTGTGCCGCACCGGGAGGCAAATCAACAGAGCTTGCGGCAAAGCTTAATGGCACAGGACTTCTTATAACTAATGACATAAGCAATTCAAGAACCAAGGCACTGCTTAAGAATGTTGAAGTATCTGGTATTTATAACCTTTGTGTGCTTAATGAAGACCCAGCTAAGATATCAGGAAGATTCACAGAATTCTTTGATAAGGTTCTTATAGATGCACCTTGTTCTGGTGAGGGTATGTTCAGAAAAGATAATAAACTTATCAAGGCGTGGGAACAGAGCGGACCAGAAGTATATTCTGCAATACAGAAAAGCATTATAATACATGGTGCGAAAATGCTCCGCCCAGGTGGAATGATGCTTTATTCAACCTGTACATTTTCTTCTCTGGAAGATGAAGAGAGCATTAAATATCTTCTTGATAACTGTCCAGATATGAAACTTGTTGATATTAAACCATACGAAGGATTTACTAAGGGCTTTACTGATATTGATAATGATAATAAGTATAATCTTGACAAATGTGTGAGGATATTCCCACATAAAATGCATGGCGAAGGACATTTTGTTGCACTTCTTAAAAAGGATAATCCAGATGACATTAATAATGCACATTATACAAGAGGATCATTTAATACTAAAATTCCAGATGAGTTAAAGGATTTCCTTGCAAATGTATCAATGGATATCGACACTAAATATATTAATATAAGAGATAACCGCGTGTACTATATTTCCAGGTATATGGCTGATGAAAAGGGTCTTAGAATAATAAGAAATGGTCTTTTGCTTGGTGAACTTAAAAAGAACCGCTTTGAGCCAAGTCAGGCACTTGCTATGGCACTTACAATGAGACAGTATAATAACTGCATTAACCTTAGCGTAGACGATGAGCGTGTTGTAAGATATTTAAAGGGCGAGACAATTGACGTTGATGATTTTGCTGACAGCAAGGGCTGGGCATTGCTTTGCGTTGACGGATATCCTTTAGGCTGGGGTAAATCTAATGGCTCGCAGCTTAAGAATAAATATCTTGCCGGCTGGAGATGGATGTAGAAGGAAAGGACTTTAATGGTTATTAGATTAGACAAATATCTTTGTGATATGCAGGCTGGAACAAGACGTGCCGTAAAAGACATAATCAGAAAGAAAAAAGTTACAATCAATGGTGAAGTTATCACACGTCCGGAAACTAAAGTAGATACAGATAAGGATGTTGTAACCATTGATAATAACGTGTTAGGCTATTCAGAATACGAATATTATATGCTTAATAAGCCAGCAGGCGTTGTGTCTGCTGTATCTGATAAGGATTTTAAGACTGTCGTTGAACTTATAACTGATAACAAACGTAAGGATTTATTTCCGGTTGGAAGACTGGATAAGGATACAGAAGGACTTCTTATCATAACTAATGATGGTGATATGGCACACAGGCTGTTATCACCAAAGCACCATATTGATAAGACTTATTATGTTGTAGCAAAAGGCAGTATAGACAATAAATATATTGATGAATTTAAAAATGGGCTTGTTGTTGATAAAGATTTTACAGCAATGCCAGCAAAGCTTGAGATACTTCAATATAACAATCAGGATGATACAACATTTTTAAATATAACAATTCAAGAGGGAAAGTTTCATCAGATAAAAAGAATGTTTAAGGCAGCCGGTTCAGAGGTGCTTTATCTTAAAAGATTATCAATGGGAAAGTTACAGCTTGATGAAACACTTGAACCTGGAAAGTTCAGGCCATTAACCGGTAGTGAAATTGATTTATTAAAAAGCTGGAATTAACATTTGTGTCTGTGTGCACTTGACACAAATCAACCAGATACCTGTTAGATACATTGCAGTTATACTGCATTAAAGTGTGCACAGAAATGAGGATATATATGATACACGATTTTCTCCCCGTTTGCAGGGAAGATATGGAAAAAAGAGGGTGGGAGCAATGTGATTTCGTCTATGTTTCAGGTGATGCTTATGTAGACCACCCATCGTTTGGACCTGCTATAATATCAAGGGTATTGGAATCCTTTGGATATAAAGTTGGAATAATAGCACAGCCAGACTGGAAGAATAAAGACTCCATAACAATACTTGGTGAACCTCGTCTTGGATTTTTAGTGTCTGCGGGGAATATGGACTCTATGGTAAACCATTATACCGTCAATAAGAAAAGACGTCATTCAGATGCCTTTTCACCTGGCGGAGTTATGGGATTAAGACCTGATTATGCGACAATCGTATACTGTAACTTAATTAAGCAGGTATACAAATCAACTCCTATTATATTAGGTGGAATTGAAGCTTCATTAAGAAGAATGTCGCACTATGATTACTGGTCTGACAAAGTAAAACATTCCGTTCTTATAGACTCGGGTGCAGATATAATCTCTTACGGAATGGGCGAACATTCTATTGTTGAGATAGCTGATGCACTTAATGCAGGAATTGATGTAAAAGATATAACTTATATCAATGGAACTGTATACAAGACTAAGACATTGGATAATTTATCTGACTATATAAATCTTCCATCCTATGATGAGATTGTAAAAGATAAAAGAATATATGCTGAAAGTTTTTATACACAATATAAAAATACTGATCCATTTACTGCAAAGATACTTGTAGAAAAAGCCAAAGAAAAACTATATGTCGTACAGAATCCACCAGCAAAACCGCTTACTACTATGGAGATGGACGATGTATATGCACTTCCGTATATGAGAGATTATCACCCAATGTATAAAGCAGATGGCGGAATACCGGCTTTATCAGAGATTAAATTCTCAATAACAAGCAACAGAGGGTGTTTTGGAGGCTGTTCATTCTGTGCCTTAACATTTCATCAGGGAAGGATAATTCAGGTAAGAAGCCACGAATCCATTGTTGATGAAGCTGTTACTATGACTAAAGATAGAGATTTCAAGGGGTATATACACGATGTCGGAGGACCTACAGCTAATTTCAGGCATACTTCCTGCGAAAAGCAGCTTACTAAGGGCGTATGTATGAACAGACAGTGCCTTTTTCCGGCTCCCTGCAAGAATCTTACAGTTGACCATTCTGATTATATTAAGCTTTTAAGAAAGCTTCGTAAAGTGCCTGGCGTTAAGAAGGTGTTTATCCGTTCGGGAATACGTTTTGACTACTGTATGTGTGATGCTGATGATACATTTATTAGAGAGTTATGCGAACATCATATAAGCGGACAGTTAAGGGTTGCACCTGAGCATATATCAGATAATGTCCTTACGAAAATGGGCAAGCCTTCCAATGATGTATATGAAAAGTTCTTACAACGTTACAAGCGCATTAATAATAAGACAGGCAAGCAGCAGTTCGTTGTCCCATATCTTATGTCAAGCCACCCCGGTTCGACTATGAAAGAAGCGATTGAACTTGCAGAATATATAAGAGATCTTGGCTATATGCCTGAACAGGTGCAGGATTTCTATCCAACACCATCAACGCTGTCTACCTGTATGTATTATACAGGCTTAGATCCTGCTACTATGGAGAAAGTATATACTCCTGTAAGCCATCACGAAAAGGAAATGCAGAGAGCCCTTATACAATACCGTAATCCAGATAATTACGATCTTGTTAAGGAAGCCCTTATTAAAAATGGACGTACAGACCTTATAGGATTTGGACCAAAATGCCTTATTCCACCAAGAAAAATATCCCATAACACAGGAGGAAAGAACTTTTCATCACGCAAACATAAGACTGTTAAAAATACCACAGCTTATAACAATAAGGGAAAACATAATAGTGCTGGTGTGGGTAAAAGAAGTTCCAATAATAAATCAAAATCTACTAAAAAAGGACATAAGTTATGAGTAAAAAAGAAAAAGGTGAGTTTGGTTATCTTAAATACAAAAGAAGTTTTAACCTGCTTCTTACTATTATTGCATTTTTAATAATTGCCGCAGTATTTGTAACAGGTTTAATAATCTTTAAATCAAGAAATAATTATATGACACTTGTGGCAACTGTTCTTGTACTTCCCGGTGCTAAAATAGCAGTTTCTTATTTTATATTACTGCCACATAAGGTATGTGATAAGGAACTATATACAAGCGTTGAAGCTGCAAAAGGAGAGTTATCAGCTTTATATGATGTAATTGTCAGCAATAACAAAAAGCCCATTGGCGTATGTGCTATGGTCATATCTGACAACACAATAATTGCATTAAGCCATGATAAAGCTCCGGATAAGGCATTATTTGAGACAAGCCTTAAAGAATTCTTAAAGAATGATAAGTTAAATGTGACTGTCACTCTTTATACAGAAAAGGATACATTTATTAAAAGAGCAGCTAATATGGCGGCTAACTATGACAATAGCGATACGAATAAGAACAATCGTATAAAGTATGTAACTGAAAGCTGCCTTAATATGTGCTTATAATATGTGGAGTGTTGAATGAAAGAATTAATAATAGATAAATTAGGCGACAACCAGAGGCTTGATAAGTATCTTTCAAAGTATCTGTCTGCCGCAAGTAAAAGCTTTATATATAAAATGCTTAGAAAAAAGAATATTACACTTAATGACAAGAAGGCTGACGGAAGTGAAAAATTACAATCAGGCGACTCTGTCAAAATATTTTTTTCTGATGAAACACTTAATAAGTTCAGTGAAGGCAAAAGCTGCATATCTAATGCTGTCAGCAGACAGACCAATAATATGACAGACAAAGCTGCTGATAACACTGCTAATGAACCTGCTGTAAGAACAGATGGCAAACATACAGACAGCACGGCTGATAAATATTCCTACACAGCTTCTAAAAAAGGTCTTTCTGTTGATTATGAAAAAATATACAGACCGCTTGATATTGTGTATGAAGATGAGAATGTCCTTTTTATTAATAAGCCTGTTGGTATGCTGTCACAAAAGGCAGATAAAAATGACTGCTCTTTGGTAGAATATATTACAGCATACCTGCTTCATAATAATTCTCTTACATATGAAGACCTTGCTATGTTCACGCCGTCAATATGCAACCGCCTTGACAGAAATACAAGCGGCATAATTGCGGCAGGTAAGACGATGAAAGGCCTGCAGGAGCTTTCATCACATTTTAAGGAAAGAACACTTACCAAATATTATATATGTATCGTGGCTGGAAAGGTTGATAAAAGACAACTGATTAAAGGCTATCTTTACAAGGATAAAAAGCTTAACAAAGTTACAATATGCCAGACGCTGCCAAAGGGCAGGGATACAAGTGAATATCTTCCAATCGAAACGGAATATATCCCTGTTGCATATTCTGATAATGCCACGCTTCTAAAGGTTCATCTTATAACCGGACGAAGCCACCAGATACGTGCCCACCTTGCAAGTATCAATCATCCGCTGGCAGGTGATTATAAGTACGGAAAAGCTTCTTTTAACAGAAGGTTCACTGACAAATACAATTGTAAAAGCCAGTTATTACATTCTTATGAGCTTAATATACCTGATATGGATATCCATATACATACGGATATTCCAGATATATTTTTAAATATATTAAAAGGAGAAAATATATGGCAGCCTGGAATTCAAGAGGTCTTAGAGGCTCTTCATTAGAAGAATATATTAATATGACCAATGAGAAATATCTTCTGAACCATTTAGGACTTATACAGAAGATACCAACACCTATAACGCCTATTAAGATTAATCAGGAGACAAGACAGATTACACTTGCGTACTTTGAACAGAAGAGTACTGTTGATTATATAGGTGTTATACAGGGAATACCTGTATGTTTTGATGCTAAGGAATGTGCTGCAGATACATTTCCAATACATAATATACATGAACATCAGGTTGAATTTATGAAAGAATTTGAAAGGCAGGACGGAATTGCTTTTATAATATTATTTTTTTCAGCAAGAGATGAGTTCTATTATTTGCCATTTTCTGATATAATAAAATTTTGGGAAAGAGCTAAAGCTGGTGAAAGAAAAAGTTTTACTTATGATGAGATTGATAAAAGCTTTAGAATCAATTCTGGCAAAGGCATTATGATTCACTATCTGGAAACGATTCAAAAAGACTTAGACAGACGGGAGCAGTAATTATGAAACATAATTATCTTGACAATTATGAATTAGTCAACGGATATGCACTTATTGACACGGATTTTTCGATTATCACAGCTAACGAGAAAATGTACAAATTTCTTGGTGCTGTGCGAAAGGCAGCAATCTCTGATGCAATTCATCAGGTAGATATTGATGATTTTATTAATGTGTCTAATAACCTGCGTATTGGGCAAAGTAAAAGTATGGTTCTGCGTATGAAAAGAGTTGATAACTCATACAGATGGGTTCTTATGGATATAAAAAGACTTTATATGTCCAATAACCACAAGAAAGAATACCTTGAACTTAATATATCTGATGTCATTGGTCTTAAAAATCATACTAATCATCTTAATGAAGATATAGGAATATATAGGAGAGTGCTATCAATAAATGATAAATTAGTCTACACCTATGAATATGATAAAGATTTATTTACCATATATAATTATGTTAATGACGATGCCATAGCTGTAATATCTTCAACTATTGATGATGTATATGAAAGAATTCTAAAAAAAGGACTTATACCAGATGAGTCAATAAAAGAATATACTGCATATTTTAATAATATAAGAAATGCTAAGAGTGTGTACCAGCACCATTTTAGTATAAATGTCAATTACGGTGATGGATTAAAGCCTACCGGCTCATATATAAATGGCTCAACAATATACTCACAAAGAAAACCAATACGTTCAGTTGGAACACTTAAGCTTCCAGATGCCAATAATGTATTTTCAAAGACTACATATGATTATGAAGACTGTAATAAAATGCTTGGACGTGAGGGACTTGAGAAATATACGCTTAACAATATTTCTTATAATAAAAATTATAGATTTGCATTTATCAAGGTTCATATTGATAATATTACTGAATACAAGGATACCCATGGCAAAAAGGCTTATAATACAATTCTTGACATAATCAAAGAAACATTATTAAAGGTTGTAGAATACCGGGGTGTGGCAGGTAATCCTGATAATGAAACAGAATACGTTGTTATAGTTAAAAATCTTTATAATGAATCAGAGTTAAGAGCATTTATCGAATATATGAGGTCGCGTATTATATGGGAATGTAAAGCATTTGATGTCTCATTTATGCCGTTATTCTCTATAGGAATTGGACGATATCCTGATAACGGAACAGATTTTAAGGTTATAACTGATAAACTGATAAAAGCCACAGATATTGCTATATCAAAGGGCGGTAACAGATATATAATCTACAAGGAAGACATTCATGGAGAACTATAATATTGTATACAATCAGGCTTGACAGCCTAAAAGTCATTATGTATAATCTCTTTAACATATTATCACGTTACTTTAGTAAAGTGACACTGGTATAAATTTTACACGAATCGAGGATGATTATGAAAAAAGATCTGCTTCATACACCTGAAGGTGTACGCGATATATACAGCACTGAATGTGTTGAGAAGAAAATAATAGAAAACAAGCTCCACGATGTATGCCGTCTTTACGGATATAACGATATACAGACACCATCTATTGAATATTTTGATGTATTTAGCAAGGAACGAGGCAGTGTGCCTTCTAATGAAATGTTCAAGTTATTCGACAGATATGGCAATACTCTTGTGTTAAGGCCTGATATGACACCTTCTATAGCAAGAGCAGCAGCTAAATACTTTGAGGATCATATTCTTCCTATTAAACTCTGCTATGTCAGCAATACATTTATTAATGTCAGCAAGTATTATCAGGGCAGATTAAAAGAGAATACAGTTATCGGTGCTGAATTAATAGATGATGCTTCAATTGATGCGGATTACGAAATAATCTGTATGGTAATTGACTGTATGAAGAATGCTGGGCTTACTGAGTTTCAGGTAGAGCTCGGCAATGTAGCTTTCTTTAACGGATTATTAAAAGATGCAGGAATTAAAGGAGATACATACGAAGAACTTCTTAATCTTATTAATGAGAAGAATTATATCGGTGTAGAAGAAATCCTTACTAATCTTAATATTGATAAGAATACAGCTAAGGTATTATTAGAGCTTCCACAGCTTTTTGGACAGGCAGAGGTGCTTGATAAAGCCAGAAGCCTTACTAATATTCCAGAATGCATAGAGGCTGTTGACAGACTTACCAATCTTTATGAGCTTCTTAAGATTAATGGCTACGATAAGTATGTATCCTTTGACCTTGGTGAATTAAGTAACCATACATATTACACAGGAATTATATTTCACGCATTTACATTTGGAACGGGCGAACCAATTGCAAGTGGTGGACGATATGACAAGCTTCTTGGACAGTTCGGCTGTGACAAGGCTTCTATTGGTTTCTCTCTTATAATTGACAGACTTATGGCTGCAATTAACAGACAGAATATAGAGATTGAAGTTGAATACAGCGGTGTGCTTCTTGTATACAGTGAGGATAAGCTTCAGGATGCTGTCAAACGTGCTAATGAATTAAGAAAAGACGGCATTAATGTATGTATGATAAGAAAGAATAATAATAAGTCTGAAAGCCAGTATATTGAATATGCAAAGGCTTCACAGCTTTCAGATGTTGTTTATATTTAACATGCACAGATTTAATCTGCTCTATAAAGAACAAGAATGGAGATTAGTATGAGATACATAACTATTGCACTGGCTAAAGGCCGTTTAGCTAAAAAAGCACTTGAGATATTTGAACATATCGGTGTAACTTGTGATGAGATGAAAGACGAGAACACAAGAAAGTTAATATTCACTAATGAAGAGTTAGGTATAAGATTTTTCCTTGCAAAGCCTTCAGATGTTCCAACATATGTAGAATATGGTGCGGCTGATATTGGTATTGTAGGCAAGGATACACTGCTTGAGGAGGGACGTTCATTATATGAAGTATATGACCTTAAAATCGGGCAATGTAAAATGTGTGTATGTGGTCCAGCCTCAGCCAGGGAGAAATTACAGCACCACGAACTTATAAGAGTTGCTTCCAAGTATCCTAATATTGCCAAAGACTATTTCTATAACAAGAAGCACCAGACAGTAGAAATCATAAAGCTTAACGGTTCAGTTGAGCTGGCACCTATTGTAGGGCTTTCAGAAGTTATTGTTGATATTGTAGAGACTGGTGCAACACTTAGGGAAAATGGTCTTGAAGTTCTTGAAGAAGTATGCCCATTATCAGCACGTATTGTTGTTAACCAGGTAAGTATGAAAATGGAGAACGAAAGAATTACAAAGCTTATTAATGATATAAAGAATTACCTTGAGAATAAATAATCACTAATAATTGTTTATATTAAATAATAAAATATACATTCAACGAATGGGATGGAGGACTATATGAGAATAGTTAAATTAACAGATGAAACTAAGAATAATATCCTTGAGGATTTATTAAAAAGAAGTCCTAACAGCTACGGAAAGTTTGAAGCAGCAGTTAATGATATTCTTTTAAATGTAAGAACTAACAAAGACGAGGCTCTTTTTAAGTATACTAAAGACTTTGATAAGGCTGACATTAATGCTTCTAATATCGTTGTAACTAAAGAGGAGATTGAGGAAGCCTACACAAAGGTTGACCCAGCTTTAGTTGATGTAATAAGAAAATCTCTTAAGAATATTAAGGAATACCACGAAAAGCAGAAGCAGTACAGCTGGTTTGACTCTAAGCCGGACGGAACTATTCTTGGACAGAAAGTAACTCCATTAGCAAGAGCTGGTGTATATGTACCTGGCGGAAAAGCTGCTTATCCATCATCAGTTCTTATGAACGTAGTACCTGCTAAAGTAGCGGGTGTTGAACAGATTATTATGTGTACACCTCCAGACCACGAAGGAAAGGTATATCCTACAACACTTGTAGCAGCTAATGAGGCTGGCGTTGATGTTGTATACAAGGCAGGCGGTGCTCAGGCAATTGCAGCTATGGCTTATGGTACAGAGTCTGTTCCAAAAGTTGATAAAATATGTGGTCCGGGTAATATCTATGTTGCCCTTGCTAAAAAAGCTGTGTTTGGTTATGTAAGTATAGACTCTGTTGCAGGTCCTAGTGAAATTCTTGTAATTGCTGATGAGACAGCTAACCCAAGATATGTAGCCGCAGATCTTTTATCTCAGGCTGAACACGATGAGATGGCATCAGCAATCCTTATTACAACAAGCAGTGAGCTTGCCAATAAAGTATCTGCTGAGATTGACGGCTTCTTAAAGGAACTATCAAGAAGTGAGATTATATCTAAATCACTTGATAACTATGGTTATATTCTTCTTGTAGATGATATCAATGAAGCTGTTTCAGTTGCCAACGATATAGCATCAGAACATCTTGAGATTGTAACTAAAGATCCATTTAATGTAATGACTAAGATTAAGAATGCAGGTGCAATATTCCTTGGAGAATACAGCTCAGAGCCTCTTGGAGATTACTTTGCTGGTCCTAACCATGTACTTCCTACTAATGGTACAGCTAAATTCTTCTCAGCATTAAGTGTTGATGACTTTATTAAGAAATCAAGCATAATATCTTATTCAAGGGAAGCTCTTGAAGCTATACATAATGATATTGAGAACTTTGCGTCAGCAGAACATCTTACTGCACACGCTAATTCAATAAAAGTTCGTTTTGAATAAATCGGACATTATATGTGATGTTATGGGTAGGATATCTTTTTTGCCCTGACATCTTTAATATATAATTATATCAGAATCGAGGACGTATATATGTCAAATATGCAGGCAAGACAGGCAACAATTCATAGAAAGACAAGTGAGACAGATATAGAGCTTTTTCTGTGCCTAGACGGAGAGGGCAATGCACAGGTAGATACAGGAATAGGCTTTTTTGACCATATGCTAAAAAGCTTCGCAAAGCATGGTATGTTCGACCTTAACTTAAAAGTTACAGGCGACTTAATCGTTGACTGCCACCATACTATTGAAGATGTTGGTATCGTGCTTGGAGAAGCTGTTAAAAAAGCTCTTGGTGATAAGAAGTCCATAAGAAGATACGGTGATATTATACTTCCTATGGATGAAGCACTTATATTATGTGCGATTGATTTATCAGGAAGACCATATCTTGTATTTGAGTCACAATTCACTTCCGATATGGTTGGATATTTTGATACACAGATGGTTAAAGAATTCTTCTATGCCATATCATACAGTGCAGGAATGAACCTTCATATAAGAAAGATAACCGGTGAGAATGACCACCACATTATTGAGGGAATGTTCAAGGCATTTGCCAAGGCTTTAGATGAAGCTTGTATGAAAGATTCAAGAATTAAATCAGTATTATCTACAAAGGGAAGCCTGTAAATATAAATATTAAGTAAAGATTGGAGCATACAATGAGATTATACCCAGCTATTGATATTAAAGACGGACAGTGTGTAAGATTAAAAAAAGGTCTTTTTAATGATGTAACAGTATATTCAGATAAGCCTTATGAAATAGCCAGGGGCTTTGAACAGGACGGTGCTAAATTCATACATACTGTTGACTTGGATGGTGCATTAAAGGGGCGTGGCGTAAATGCTGACACAATCAGAAAGATAGTATCAAGTGTCAATATACCTGTCCAGATGGGCGGTGGAGTAAGAACACTTGAGAATATTAAAGAAGTTCTCGACCTTGGTGTATACCGTGTAATTATTGGTACTAAGGCAGTTGAAAATCCTGATTTCATAAAGCAGGCAATTGATAAATTCGGACCTGAACATATTGTTGTTGGTGTTGATGCCAAGGACGGGCTTGTAGCCGTTGAAGGCTGGGAAAAGGTAAGTGACAAGACTGCTCTTTCTTTAGCTTTGGCTATGAAAGATATGGGTGTCCAGACAATTGTCTATACTGATATATCTAAAGATGGTATGCTTCAGGGTCCTAATATTGAACAGACTAAGCTTTTATCTGATAAGACAGGAATTAATATAATCGCTTCTGGCGGAATGTCCTGTGTGCAGGATTTAAAGAATATCAATGATGCAGGTATCCACGGAGCAATAATTGGAAAAGCCTTATATGAGAACAGAATTAACCTTAAAGACGCTGTTGATATGTTTGAATCTGGAAGTTCTGTAATTGAAGCTTCTAAAAAGCTTAATACAAGCCTTTCATTTTCTGATTTCAAGCTTAACTCAGATGGTTTAATTCCAGTAGTTGTACAGGACTATGTCAATAATGAAGTGCTTATGGTTGCATATATGAACGAAGAAGCCTATAACCATACTGTTAATACAGGGGTTATGACTTATTACAGCAGAAGCCGTCAGGAATTATGGATTAAGGGCGAAACTTCTGGTCATTACCAGTATGTAAGTTCACTTGACATTGACTGTGATAATGATACAATACTTGCAAAGGTACGTCAGATAGGTGCAGCCTGCCACACTGGCAACAGAAGCTGTTTCTATCGTAATCTGTACCTTAGAGATTTATAATTCATAGATGAGAGCAGGATATGACTATTAAATATATCATTACACAGATTAACGATAATATAATATATTCAAAGTATAACAACAACGGTTGTCTTAGTCTTAATATAGTAGACAAAAGCAGCCTGGTTGGTAATATATACATTGGCAGAGTTGAAAATGTTGTTAAAAACATCAGCTCTGCTTTTGTTGAAATTGAAAATAAAATTAAATGCTATTACCAGCTTGAAAATAATAAGAATAATATATTTCTTAATACAAAGAATAATAAAGCTGTCAACATCGGTGATAAGCTTTTAGTACAGGTAAGCAATGATGCCCATAAGACAAAGCCGCCTACTGCAACTTCCAAGATAGATATATCGGGGCAGTATATTGTAGTGTCAAGTGATGTCAAAGGCGTATCAATATCTAACAAATGCAAGAAAGCTCCGGTATGTATAGAAGTTTCTTCTGTTCTAAAGGACTATATTAAAGAACATCTTACAGCTTTTAATGATAAACTTCAGGCTTCAGGTATATTTTCTTATGGAATAATTATAAGAAGCAGTGCCGCTAATGCAGATATTAATACAGTACTTAATGAGGCTTACTCTCTTATAGACCAGTACGAACATATAATACAGAATGCTGTATTTGGAACATTTTACACTAAGCTATATGAAAAAGAGCCGCCTATGGTAAGCGAACTCAGGCATCTTAGTGCTGATAATACAATCGAAGTCATCACAGATATTCCATATTATTATGATTTGCTTAATACACATTTTAAAGATAACAGCAATATGAGTTTACGATTATATGAAGATGAATTACTGCCTCTATATAAGCTTTATTCTGTCGAAAAGACATTATCAGAAGCATTATCCAGAAAAGTATGGCTTAAATGCGGAGGCTACATTATAATCGAACAGACAGAGGCTATGAGTGTTGTCGATGTCAATTCAGGCAAAAATGTTACAAAAGCAAAAAAAGAAGCTGATAAAGAGAACAACATTTTAAAGACTAATATTGAAGCTGGAATTGAAATTATAAGACAGCTCCGCTTAAGAAATATTTCTGGAATTATTATTATTGATTTTATTAATATGGCACAGCAGGAAAGCAGGGATAAATTATTATCAGTTCTTAAGGAATACGCCCGATTAGAAAGTATCCAGACTAATGTGGTTGATATTACACCTCTTGGACTTGTTGAAATGACACGAAAGAATAATGGCAAGACATTAAAAGAATTAATCAAAACCGGAGAGTGAGTTTATGTCAGAGAATAATTTAACGGGCTATGAAAAAAGATATAATGCTGTATACAATTACCTTGATACGCATAAGGCACTAAAGAACATTCTGCTCTTATTATATAAAGTGCTTCCGTATGTTACTGCACTATCGTATATGGTTCTTATTGTATTATGTGCCAGATCCAAATCAACAATCGCAACACCTGCAATTGCTCTAAGCGTAGATGCAACAGGTTATGTTGAAACATCTAATGTATTTATTACAGCTAAACTTATACTTGCACCATTAACTTCATTTATATTTGTATCATTTATAAGAAAATGTCTTGATTCACCAAGACCATATACAAAATATAATATAACACCTATTGTAAAAAAAGATAAAGAGGGAGAGTCTATGCCAAGCAGACATATATTCTCAATCACTATTATTGCAATGTGCTGGTTATATATATACCAGCCTGTCGGTATTATACTTTTAGTTATGACACTTGTGCTTGCAGTATTAAGAGTTGTTATGGGTGTGCATTTTATTAAAGATGTTATTGCCGGAATTATATGTGGAATTATATGCGGATTTATAGGATTGTGGATTTTATAATTTTTTTAGAATTATTTTTTTAAGACTATTGACATTTGTTTACTGATACTATATTATATTCTAGTGTGCCGCTCAGTTAGGACATAAGCAGGTATTTTACCTCTCCAAAACTGGCGAGTAATTATTTTAGGAGGTGCCATATGTACGCAATTATTGCAACAGGTGGTAAACAGTACACAGTTTCAGAAGGCGATGTAATCAAGGTTGAAAAGCTTGGTGTTAACGCTGGCGATACTGTTACATTTGACCAGGTTCTTTTCGTTAATAACGGTGAAGCTAAGGTTGGTGATCCTACAGTAGCAGGAGCAACAGTTACAGCAAGCGTTGTTGAAGAAGGTAAGGACAAGAAGGTCATCGTGTATAAGTATAAGAGAAAAACTGGATATCACAAGAAGAACGGTCACAGACAGCTCTTCACTAAGGTTAAGATTGAAAAGATTAATGCTTAATTATTAATCGGATGTGAGGTGTGTTATCCATGACTCATATAACAATCTACAAGTCGTCTGCTACGAACAGGACTGTAGGCTTTAAGTCAGCAGGACATGCTGGCTATGCAGAAGAAGGTAGTGATATTATCTGTTCTGCAATTTCTGTATTGACTATCAATACGATTAATTCGATTGAGCAATTCACGGATGCCGTATATGATATGTCGGTTGATGATGAGGAGGCTAGTATTGATTACATAGTCACTTCTAATATCAGTGATACAACACAGGTATTGTTAGATGCCTTAGAACTTGGTTTAAGAACTATGGCTGCTGATAATCCTGATTACTTATTGATTACCGTCAAGGAGGTGTAATGTTATGTTGAATTTGAACCTTCAGTTTTTCGCTCATAAAAAGGGTGTTGGTTCTACAAAGAATGGTAGAGATTCAGAATCTAAGAGATTAGGTGCAAAGAGAGCTGATGGACAGTTCGTTTTAGCTGGTAATATTCTTTACAGACAGCGTGGAACAAAGATTCATCCAGGTGTTAATGTTGGTCGTGGTGGCGATGATACATTATTCGCACTTGTTGATGGAACTGTTAAGTTTGAAAGAAAGGGCAGAGATAAGAAGCAGGTTTCTGTTTATCCTGTTGCCTCAGAGAACTAATTAGTTTTTATAAGCTCCAAATCTTCGGATTTGGGGCTTTTTGTGAATTAGAGGGGATAATTAATTAACTAATTAATATCTAATTATTGTTTTAACCTATAAACAGGCAATATTTCTTTTAATATATAATACAAATATTGCTATACGATATTTCAGATATGATATTTCAGATTGGCTTATTTATATATTTATGTAATATAACAAGCGGCTTTTAGCAGCGTTAGAATGGAGATTAATATGTTTTCAGATAAAGTAAGAATATTTATTAAATCTGGTAAGGGTGGGGACGGACACGTAAGTTTCAGACGTGAGCTTTATGTACCTGCTGGTGGACCAGATGGCGGTAATGGTGGACACGGTGGTGACATCATATTTCAGGTAGATAAAGGACTTAATACACTTGGTGATTTCAGACATAATAGCAAGTATATCGCACAGAGCGGTGAAGAAGGCGGAAAGAAAAGATGTACTGGAAAGAACGGAGAAGACCTTATAATCAAAGTTCCTGAAGGTACTGTAATATATGATGACGAATCAGGCAAGGTAATTGCTGATATGTCAGGCGATAATATGAAAGAAACTATCCTTAAAGGTGGACGCGGCGGAAAGGGTAATATGAACTATGCCACAGCTACAATGCAGGCTCCACAGTATGCACAGCCGGGACAGGAAGCTAAAGAGCTCTGGGTAAGACTTGAATTAAAATGTATTGCTGATGTAGGTCTTGTTGGTTTCCCTAACGTGGGTAAATCTACATTTTTATCAAGAGTAACTAATGCACGTCCAAAGATAGCTAACTATCATTTCACAACACTTAACCCTAATCTTGGTGTTGTTGATATAGATGGTGGTAAGGGCTTTGTAATAGCTGATATTCCAGGTCTTATAGAGGGTGCTTCTGAGGGCGTTGGTCTTGGACACCAGTTCTTAAGACACATTGAGAGAACTAAGGTTATTATCCATATTGTAGATGCAGCTTCTACTGAGGGACGAGATCCTATAGCTGATATTAAGGCTATCAATGCAGAATTAGAGGCTTACAATCCTGATCTTCTTAAAAGGCCTCAGGTAATAGCTGCCAATAAGATTGATGCCATATATGATGACGGCTCAGGAACTAACCCTGTAGAGCTTATAAAGGCCGCATTTGAGCCGGAAGGCATTAAGGTATACCCAATATCAGCCGTAACCGGACAGGGCGTTAAAGAACTTTTATACGCAGTAAGAGAGCTTCTTGATAACTTCCCTGATGATGTAGTTATATTTGAGAAGGAATTCGATGTTGACGAACTTCTTGATAACTCAGATGATAATTACAATGTATATATTGACGAGAATGGCGTATTCATCGTTGAAGGTGAACGTATTGATAAAATGCTTGGTTACACTAACCTTGAGTCAGAAAAAGGCTTTAACTTCTTCCAGAAGTTTATGAAGAGTTCTGGTGCTATCGACCGACTTGAAGAACTTGGAATTGAAGAGGGCGATACAGTACGGGTTGGCGATTATCTTGAATTTGATTATTATAGAGCTTAATAGATTTTATTATTATAGAGCTTACTTAATAGAAATAATGTATGACACTATAAATATTTCATTGCATAATCTTATCACTGACTATGCAATGAAACACATAAAAGAAAGGAATTAACTATGACAAGCAAACAGCGTGCATATTTAAAGGGACTTGCTATGACTATGGATCCAATATTCCAGTTTGGAAAGAATAGTCTTACACCAGAAAATACCAAGGCTATAGCCGAGGCATTGGAAGCAAGGGAGTTAATAAAGATTAATGTTCTTCAGAACTGTGCTGATGATCCTAAGGAAATCGCACAGATTGTAGCTGAGAGAACACACTCACAGGTTGTTCAGGTTATCGGAAAGAAGATTGTATTATATAAAGAGTCTAAGGATAACAAGAAAATTGAACTTCCTAAGGATAATAAGAAGAAGTAATATCAAATTAAATAAATCATATTACAGAATTAACATAATGAGTTTTTAAGGAGGCTATATGTCCGGCATAGTTGGAATAATGGGCGGTACATTTAATCCTGTCCACAATGGACACATTGCGATTGCCAAAGCGGCACACGAACAATTCAATATACCATATATTCTTGTTATGCCATCATATTCGCCGGCTTATAAGGACAACAGCAATATAGTTTCTGCCACACATCGCTGTAATATGGTCAGCCTTGCTATTAAAGATTATGACTATATGGAATTATCAACATTAGAGATAGAACGTGGTGGCAGAACTTATACAGCCGATACATTAAAACTGCTGAAAGACGATTATGATAAGATATACTTTATAATCGGTGCAGACTCATTATTTACACTTAATACATGGTATAAGCCTGATTATATATGTGCCAACTGCCATATACTTGCAGCTAACAGGGACGAACACCCACTCGATGAGCTTATAAAAAGACGTGACTGGCTTATAGATAAGTATAATGCACATATAGACTTAATATCTTGCGATGATTACCCATTCAGCTCAACATTTATCCGTGATGAAGCGGCGGCAGGTCACAATATTTCGCCGTTTGTTGGAAATGCTGTTGCTGGATATATAGCCGACAATGGATTGTATAATAAAAAATTTTTTACGGCTTAAAAATAAAAGATACTAATATCAAAAAAATTTTTGCTGCAAAATGGTAATATATAAATATATATATTTATATATCAATGCGTAGTAAACCATTTAATTATTTTACTTCTTTATTAGTGTACTAGAATGGAGATAAATGGTATGGATAATTCATATATTGAAAGTCTTAGAAAAGATGTTAAACGTGCTTTAAAGAGTGATAAAATGCGTTTCAGACACACTATTGGTGTTGCAGATACATCTGCCTGTCTTGCATCAAGATACGGTGTAGATATGCAGAAAGCGTATATAAGCGGACTGTTACACGACTGTGCAAAATGTGTTCCAGACGAACAAAAAATAACCGAATGTGAACAGAATAATATAGAAATAACTAAATCAGAATACGAAAGCCCTTATCTTTTACATTCAAAGCTTGGTGCATTTTATGCAGATGTAAAATATGGTATTAAAGATGAAGACATACTTGGTGCTATCAAATGGCACACAACCGGACATCCTGATATGACTATGCTTGAGAAAATCGTATTTGTAGCCGACTATATTGAACCATACCGCAACAAAGCGGCTAATCTTGATACAATCAGATATCTTGCATTTACTGATATTGACAAAGCTGTTTTACAGATATTAGATGATACAATTAATTATCTTAACAAAAAAGGCAATCCGATTGACAGCATTACTCTGGATACCTATAAATTTTATAAATGCAAATAAACCTTAATAATAATAGAAAAATGATAACAGAAAGGACTAAATATTATGATAAAAGATACTTCAAAACAGATGGCAAAAGTAGCTGTAGAAGCATTAAAGGAAAAAAAGGGATATGATGTAAAAGTAATAGATATAAGTGAAATATCTATCCTTGCAGATTATTTCATAATTGCCAACGGAAGCAATGCCAATCAGGTGCAGGCTATGGTTGACAATGTTGAAGAGCAGATGTACAAGGCTGGCTTTGATGACCCTAAGGTAGAGGGTTACAACAATGCTTCTTGGATTCTCCTTGACTATAATGATGTTGTACTTCACATATTTGATGAAGAAAGCCGTTCATTCTATAATCTTGAAAGATTATGGCGAGATGGCAAAGAAGTTGATGTAGATACGCTCTAAAAATAAAAAGCAATAATAAAAGCTGTAAATTTATGATTATCGGTATTATTTATCTATAACCATTCATAAATTTACAGCTTTTATAGTATATATAATATCATCAGGTGTATTACGCTTGATGATATTATATACATTATAATTATGATACTATATACAGTGTGTATTATGTACTATATTATGTGCAGATAATTAATCAACCTGCCATCTTATCAGACCTATAACCTTACCGACTATTGAACAATCATCGACTATAATAGGATCCATAAAATCATTCTCTGGCTGAAGTCTTATATGTCCGTCTTCTTTGTAAAATCTCTTTACTGTTGCAGAATCATCTATAAGTGCTACAACAATATCTGAATTCTCAGCAGTATTACACTTCTTAACAATAACGTGGTCGCCATTGTAAATTCCTGTATTAATCATACTTTCACCCTGAACAGTAAGCATAAAACACTCTTCATTAGGCATAAATTCCGCTGGAATAGGGAAGTAGCCAGTTATATTATCAACTGCCAGCAAAGGCTCTCCGGCAGCTACACGACCAAGAATAGGTACATTAACTACCTCTCTGCGGGCAAGATTAAAATTATCATCTATAATCTCTATTGTTCTTGACTTTGTTGGATCTCTTCTTATGTAACCATTCTTCTCAAGAGATTCAAGATGTGCGTGTACTGATGATGTTGACTTTAAATTAACAGCAGCACATATATCTCTAACTGATGGTGGATATCCTTTATTCAATATCTGTGACTTTATATATTCAAGTATCTCAGACTGTTTCTGTGTTATTCTGCCATATGCCATATATTTACCTCCAAATCATATAACTATATACAATATAATAACATACATCTGTCCATAACGCAAACGTATTTTCAGAACATTTTTTCTGAATTTATGTTCGATTGATATTGACAAACAACTGTTCGCAATTTATAATTACCAATATAAAGAACATATGTTTTAAATGCATCAGTTGGAGGTAATATTATGAACAATTCAATAGCAGTACATAGCCAGACAGATTTAATCAATATATATAATAATGAATGTAATAACTATAGTGAAAGTGTTAATAATAGACAATACAATATTGATAAACGTAATAGTGATAACATATTCAATATTAAACATAACAGCTTAGGGCATAATAATTCTGATAATAGATATTGCATATGTAATAATATTTTATTAAAGCTTATAATTCCAGTAATTATTCTGGCTGTAATAACACTTGGCTCTATTATGGTTAAAGCCTCTGAGACAGATACCAGACCATATTTAAAGAAGTATTATACAAGTGTAGAAGTAACTTCTGATGATACATTATGGTCATTAGAAGCTGATTATAATAATGGACTGGAAGACCGTAATACATACATTAATAATATTATGCAGCTTAATAATATGACATCTGATACTATAATTACTGGTAATCATCTGTTATTATATTATTATTCATCTGAACACAATTAGACTTTTAACATCTAATCTGATAGAATAATATATTATAATACTATACAGAATGGAGATATATAAATATGTTATTTAAAGATATAGATAATATTGATACTAATGTTGTTTCAATACTTTCTCAGTCCGGCATAACAGATATGACAGATGTACAGGCTAAGACTTATAAGCATATATCTAACAATAAAGATGTAATTGTATGCTCAGGAACTGGAACAGGTAAGACTTTAGCTTATCTTTGCCCTATAATTTCACATATAACAGGCAATAATAATAGTTTCAAGAATAACAATGCTGATATTAGCTCTAAGAATAACAACGCTGGAAGCACTGTGAATAATAAGAACACCTATAATGGACATAAGCCTACTCATTCAAAGAATATTCAGGCTATAATCCTTGTTCCTAATGGTGAACTTGCTTCCCAGGTAAACCATCAGGCTGAACAGTTATTCTCATATGAGGGTTGTCCATATACATCTATGTTTGTAACTGGAGAGGGTAATATTAACAGACAGATTGATAATCTTAAGTCTAAGCCTTCAATTCTTATTGGAACACCTGCAAGAATATGTCAGCTTATCAATATGAAGAAGATTAAGGTACACGAAGTAAAGTCACTCGTATTAGATGAAGCTGACAAGCTTCTTGGAAAGACTTATATTGAACACGTTCATTCGATAAGAAAGTCACTTATGAAGTATACTCAAGTTCTTCTTTTTTCTGCAAGCATAGATAAGAAGACACGCAAAGAAGCTAACAGCCTTACATTTAAACCTATAGACATTGATATTAATTCTATCAAAGCTTCTGAAAGTGTAATTCCTTCAACAATAAAGCATAACTATGTTATAACAGACAGACGTGAACGCATAGAAACTCTTAGAAAGCTTATTAAGGCGGTTAAACCTTCCAAGGCAATAATCTTTATTAACACCAAATATGACCTTGAAGAATCACTCCAAAAGCTCTTATATCATAATTATAATGTGGGTTACCTTTCAAGCAATGCAGATGCAACAACCAAGCGTAATACACTTGATAAATTCCGCTCAGGAAAGCTCCAGTTATTACTGGCCACAGATATAGCTGCAAGAGGACTTCAGATTGATGATATTGATGTTGTTATTAATGTAAATCTGCCTGAGGAATCAAAAGAATACATACACCGTGTTGGACGATGTGGACGTAACGGCAATCAGGGACTGGCTTTATCTATTATAACCGAGAATGAAACTAACAAGATAAAGAAATACCAGAAAGAATTCCATATTAATATGCTCCAGAAAAAGCTATATCAGGGAAGGCTTGTTGCTAAATAATCAATAAATAATTCAAAGCTATTGTTATATTATTGTTGTATAATGCCTACAGTAATTAACAATAACTTTTATTATATATAAAAATCCATAAAAAGAGCAGTATAAGTTAAACATATAACGCCGATAAATCTCAGTTTATCGGCGTTATATTGTATTTATTATATCTAATTACTTATTTTTAACTTCTTCAAACTTTTCAATAACTTCCTTTGATGGACCGCCTGTTGCATAACTTACAATAAGTATAACAAGTAATGCAACAATGAATGCTGGAAGCAATTCATATATTGAGAATATTCCTCCAAGCTTAGATATTCCATATTTCCATACGAATATCATAATTCCACCAGATATCATTCCAGCAGTAATTCCATATTTATTAGCTTTTTTCCAGAATAATGCACATAATACAACAGGTCCAAATGTAGCTCCAAATCCAGCCCATGCAAATGATACAATTTCAAATACAGAACTGTCCGGATTTGATGCAAGAATAATTGAAATTACAGATATAATTACAACTGTAATTCTAGCTACATTCATAGATGCCTTTTTAGATATTTTAATATGGAACACATCTGTAAGTATATTCTGTGAAATACTTGAAGCTGCTGCTAGTAACTGTGAATCTGCTGTAGACATTGTCGCTGCAAGAATTCCTGCTAATATAACACCAGCAATTATGGCTGTGGCAACTCCGTGTGTAGATAATAAATGTGCTATTTTTACAATTATCGTCTCAGAGTTACTTCCTGTAAGTGTTTCAATAGCACCTGCCTTAGTCATACTAAGACCAACAATACCAATAAATACAGCTACAGATAAAGAAATAACTACCCATATAGAAGCAACTCTTCTTGATAATTTAAGCTTTTCTTCGTCCTCTATAGCCATAAATCTCAATAATACATGTGGCATACCAAAGTATCCAAGTCCCCACGCTAACATAGATGCAATTTTAAGCAGGCTGTAAGGCTCTGCTGAATTAGTCGCTGCTGAATATGTATCAAATAATCCAAGATATCCTGGAAGTGCTTTGGAATTTTCCATAACCATATCAAAGCCACCTGCAACATTAACACCATATACAACAACTACAACTAGTGCTATTGTCATAACTATACTTTGAATTAAATCTGTCATACTAGCGGCAAGGAAGCCACCTAATGTACAATATGTAACAATGACAATTGCACTTATTATCATTGCTGTTAAATAATTAAATCCAAAAAGACTTGAAAACAGCTTACCACAGGCGGCAAATCCTGAAGCTGTATATGGAATAAAGAATACTACAATAACTATAGCAGCTATTAATGTTAATATTCTCTTATCATCTCCAAATCTCTTTGAAAAGAAATCAGGAATTGTAAATGAATCATATGCTTGTGTATATTTACGTATTCTTTTAGCTACAATCAGCCAGTTCACATATGTTCCTATTGCAAGACCTATAGCTGTCCATGCTGCATCCGCAACACCTGTAAGATAAGCAAGTCCTGGCAGTCCCATTAAAAGCCAGCTACTCATATCAGACGCTTCTGCACTCATAGCTGTAACAAATGGTCCTAACTTTCGTCCACCAAGATAAAAATCATCAACAGCGTTGTTCTTCTTTGAACATAGAACACCAATGTACACAACTGCGGCAAGATATATAATTATCGTTGCCATAATAATAATCTGTGACATAATTTTCTCCCTTTGTTAATTTTTGTTAATTTATGTAATTTTTATAATAACTTATAAAGTATATCACAAATTATGACCTTTAGTCAAAAATTGTCACAAAAAAAGTATCATATAATTCATCTTTATATTAAGACAAATTATATGATACTCATATTTATTCTTCGAGTTTATCAACATAGTTATATTTTTTAAATTCTGTTATATTAACTGAAGAAGGGATATCGAAATCATTCTCTATCTGCACCTGTGTATTAACACCGCAGTTATTATATATCCATTTGGCATCGGCAGGTGTCATATAGATTGAACCGCTTGAAGCACTTGTTCCCATTTTATTATATTCATCTATATTCATATTACCAACTGTCTTGGTAAAATATGCAGATGAACATATATATTCTGAATTATTAAGTCTTGTACTATAATGACCATATCCAGTAATATCAAGCTTACGCCACTCAGCCTTCTCTGATATAACTGTGTCACCAGTATTAATATTACTGTTAACAGATACATAAAAAGCCTTCACAACATTATCGAACCCATTATTAGAACCTATACTGTATATAATAGCAATGTTCCTGCTGACATTAATTCTAATCTTATACGACTGGTTCTTTGCTATATATGCAGACTCCTCTGTTGTTGAACCGGTATCTTCCTCTGTTGTATCTGCAGACTCATCACTATCTGATGATACATTATCATTATGCATACTGACTATCGTCTTAAATGCAAACAACAATATCAATAAAAGCAACAGTAAAATTAAAACATATACTATTAAATTACTGCCTTTGAACCATCTTTTAATATCTTTCTTCTTTATGCGCTTATAACCACGAATTTCCATATCAATTAACCATTATTCTGATTTTTCTCTTTAAGTTCTATGAACTTTAATATAAGCTCAATAGCTCCATCAATTCCTACAAGACCACTATCTATACATAAATCATAGCTCTTAGCTTCGCCCCACTTCTTACTTGAATAATAATTGTAGTAGCTTGCTCTCTTCTTATCTGTCTTCTGTATAAGATCAGCAGCCTTAGAATCATTTAGTTCATATAACTTCTTAATTCTCTTAATTCTTTCATCAAGACTTGCTTTAATCCATACACTTACTGCAAATGGATCATCTTCAAGTGCATAGTCTGCACAACGTCCAACAATCACACAAGACTCTTTAGCTGCAAGCTTCTTTATTGCATCAAACTGTGCCAAGAATACTTTGTGATTAATTGGCATATCAACATATGAATTAGAATAACCAAGTGAATATGTATCCATAACCAAAGAATAAAGGAAACTGTTAGTAGGCTTTTCATCCTGAGAGGCAAATAACTCCTCACACAATCCACTTTCCTTTGCAGCAACCTGAAGAAGTTCCTTATCATAACATTTAATTCCTAACTTCTCAGCAAGCTTCATTCCTATCTCGTGTCCGCCACTACCAAATTCACGACCTATTGTAATTACTGTTCTTTCATCCATAATACATTACCTCCCGGTTACCTAAATATTTCAAACAGCTCTTTGATTTAGTTGTATTATACATTAAATTGTATATAAAATCCAGCTATTTTATGCAAAATTCATTCATTTTACACAATATTTTTGATATTTATTAATAACCGCTGGACATCATCTTCTTAAGATAATCGGATATTTCTTTGCCATATCGGTTGGAAATAACGCTGAACTGGCTTGGGGTAACACAGACCAGGCGGATATTACTGTACCCTCTTGCTCCAAACATATATTTCTTTACAATGTTAGTCTTCTCTATCATAAGCTTTACATTATCATCAGGCTTATTTCTTGTAATAATTATAAATGAAATATACGAATACATATGATTTTTACAAGGAAGTTTGTTATCATTACGGACAAAATGCGGTTCTATCTGCTCAATCGTGAACTTAACAAGATCCTTTAACTGTTCTTCATCAAGTGAATCACTGTTAATAAAGAATAAATGCTCAAAACATTTCATATCCCATAATTTTGCAGAATCAGTTGTCGAGAACTTATCCCTGTTCTTGTAATTATATGCGTATATGACAAATTTTCTATTGTTAAACCAATAATTATGATATATATCAAATGTATCCGAAATACCATTTAATATAGTATCAATAAACTCTTTCCTTCTCATAATCCTACTACCTGCTATAAATCCTGATATCTGTCATATTGAAGTGCCCAGACAATACTTGATATTTACTATATAAATAATTATATACTGTTATCTGCTTCTGTATAATATGACTTAACTGTTCCTTAACCGGCTAATAACCTTTTGAAAATATTCTGGCAAATCTGCACTATATTCCACATACTCTTTTGTTGTCGGATGTATAAAACCAAGAACACCTGCGTGCAGGGTCTGTCCACACAGATTAAATGGAGATTTGCCGCTTCCATATACATCATCTCCAAGCAACGGATGTCCTATGCTTGCCATATGAACTCTTATCTGATGTGTCCGTCCGGTTTCTAACTGACATTCAATGTAGCTGAATTTGCCAAATTGTTCTAATACTCTATAATGCGTTACTGCCCTTTTACCATTCTTTTTATCAACTGCCATCTTCTTTCTATCTGATGGATTGCGGCCAATCGGAGCATCTACAACACCCTCAGTGTTATTAAATTGATTATGTACTATGGCATAATATTTTCTTGTAATAGAATGAACACTTAACTGCTGTGCAATAAAATTATGTGCATAATCATTCTTGCAGGCAACGATAACACCTGTTGTATTCATATCAATTCTGTGAACTATTCCCGGTCTTAATACACCATTAATTCCCGATAGATTATCACGGCAATGATACATCAGGGCATTAACAAGCGTTCCACTATAGTGCCCTGCAGCTGGATGTACAACCATACCTTTTGGCTTATTAATAACTATTATGTCGTCATCTTCATATACTATATCAAGCGAAATATCCTCAGGAACAATTTCAGGAACTACAAGCTCAGGAATATGTACATTTATAATATCATCAGCCGCAACCTTATAATTGGATTTGACTTTGTTATTATTGACAGTAATCATACCCTCATCAAGCAGCTTCTGTATTCTTGAACGTGATACATCTGCCAGTTCATCAGAAAGATACTTGTCAATTCGTGTATTCTTGTCATCAATATCTACAATAAATGTAGTATCTTCCAGCAAATTTTCTTTATCCGTATTTATTATTTCGTCAACCATATTATTCTGCATTCTATTCCTCAATTCTAATAATAATCCAAGATTCATATAATTAATATATTGCCCTGCTTATTTCTTTAAAGATAAGAACGCAAAATCATCTTCATTCTTATATACAAAAAGAATAAGTATTATAAATATAATAACTGACACTGTAACATAACAATCTGCTACATTAAATACCGGAAAATTAATTATTTTGAAATATATAAAATCACGAACATATCCAAATCTCACCCTGTCTATAAAGTTTCCTATAGCTCCAGCAGCAAGTAATATACAGGTTATGTATACAGGTATATATTTTATGATTAATGGCATCTTAAGAACTACATATGTAATTAAACATATCATAATTACTGTAAGCACCAGAAAGGCATTAATCTTTCCGCTAAACATTCCAAACGCACTTCCGTTATTTCTAAGATATGTAAGATGAAGAACATCTTTAATAATTACAAAATCCGGCTTATTGTACAGCCTTTGTTCAGCTATATACTTAGTTATCTGGTCTATCTGTGTAAGCACTGCTGTTATAACAATATATAAGACAAGGCTTAATATTCGTCTTTTCTTACTAATGCAGTTAAAATCCTGTTGTGCTGTGTTGATAATATCTGTATCTGACATATACTCTATTCTCCAATTATTATGTTCTCTTTATAAAACAGAATGTGCTTTGCACATTCACACGCCAAGCACGGTCGTTAGCGTTAAACCAGAGCTTCGTGCAAGTGTGTATCATCGTCACATAGTATTTTTATGTAATATGGTGTTTTATTGAAATTACCTATTACATAAAATAACATCTTTTAATGCTGCAAGCATCTCCTCATCTGTTACATCATAGTCAATATAAGCATTACCGATTTCTTTTAAAAGAATAAATTTAATCTTGCCTGCATCCATTTTTTTATCGCTCTTTGACACTTTGACAACATCTTCTGCTGTAATTCCTGTTACATTAAGAGGGAAATCATATAACTTGAACATATCTATTGCATCATTATATGCCTTCTCATCAATATCGCCTCTGTTGACTGATATTCTTAATGCGGCAATCATTCCAAGTGTAACACATTCGCCGTGATAGAGTTTGAAATCCATAAGCTTCTCTATTGCGTGTCCTAATGTATGTCCATAATTAAGAAGTGCCCTGTCGCCTTTTTCTTTAGGATCTTTTTCTACAACTTCTCTCTTTATATTGCAGCTTACATATATCATCTGCTCTAAGGCATCTGAATTTCTGCTCTTAATATTACTGATATTATCTCTTAACCATTCATAATATGCGGCATCTTTAATAAGGCCGTGCTTGATTATTTCACCAAAACCAGAATTGAATAATCTGTCTGAGAGGCTCTTAAGCACTGATATATTCATATATACAAGCTTAGGCTGGTAAAATGCTCCTACCATATTCTTGTATGCTCTGAAATCAACACCTGTCTTTCCACCAATACTTGAATCAACCTGTGCAAGAAGAGATGTGGGAACCTGTATAAAGCTTATTCCTCTAAGATATGTAGCTGCTGTAAATCCAGTTAAATCTCCAACAACACCACCACCAAGTGCTACAAGCATATCTTTTCTATCAAAATGGTTCTTAATAAGAAACTCATATACATCTTCAACTGTATCAAGATTCTTGTTAGCCTCGCCAGCTTCAAATACAAATGTAAATACCTTATTGCCAGTCTTTAATAACTGTTCTTCTATATGCTTCGCATATAAAGGTGCAACATTGCTGTCAGACACAATACAGAGTTTTCTTCCTGTAACTCCTAACTTATCAAATTCTTCTGCTAACTTATCAAAGCTCTGTTCAATAACAATATTATATAAAGGCTTTCCTTCGTATTTAACATTAATACACTTAGACATAATATTCTCCAATCCAATCTTAGTAATAACTAAACTGCCACTCCTTGCAAACCAAAGAGTGGCAGTAATATAAATTATCTAGAACTTTGTATCATTCTTAAATGATGTAAGATCAATGCCACCAGCTACTATCTCAGGAATATCTCCTGAAATATCCACATTAGGAGGTGTAACAAGGAATATGTAATTGGTAATCTTCTGTAAATTACCTCTTATCGAATAACATGAGCCTGCTGAGTAATCAATTATTCTCTGTGCAATCTCAACGTGAATTCCTTCAAGATTAAGTACAACAGCCTTACCACTTAAAAGCGTATCTGTTATCTCACTTGCATCTTCCATAGACTCTGGTCTGATAACAACTACTTCAAGACCTCTCGCTGTCTGCTTAATTGGAACAACCTTTCCTCTTGAGTTCTTAGGCTTGTCGCTCATTGTAAATGAAGTTGATGTATCTTCATCATCTGACTTCTTAGAACCTGAAAAAAGCTTCTTTCTTGCTGAAGGCTTATCATCATCTTCGTCATCATCAAACTCTTCATCGTAATCGTAATCATCATCAAATTCATCATCCTGAACCTTGAAAAGATTCAAAAATCCATCAACAAAACTCATAACATCTCTCCCTAATATATTATAATATTACATTAATTATAGTAACTAAAAATCTTATCCTTCTGTATCAACACACATATGTCTTTATCTTACGCATTACCATAATCTCTATGTCCGAATATAGCAGTACCAACTCTTATATGAGTAGCACCTTCTTCAACAGCTATAACATAATCATTAGTCATACCCATTGAAAGCACATCCATATTGATATTATCAATGTTTTTAGCATTAATGTCAACACATAATTGCTTTAATTGTCTGAAATAACACCTATTATCTTCGGGATTTTCTACATATGGAGCACTTGTCATCAATCCACGGACTCTAATTCCACTAAATCCACTAATTGCTCTAACAAACGCTTCAACTTCTTCTGGTTTAAAACCAAATTTATTAAGTTCGCCTGCAACATTTACTTCAATTAAAATGTCAGCTACAATCCCTTTTTTAACAGCCTCCTGATTAATAGCCTCTGCTAATCTTAATGAATCAACCGAATGAATCATAGAAGCCCTGCCAACAACATATTTAACTTTATTACGCTGTAAATGTCCTATCATATGCCATACTATATCTTTAGGAAGCGCATCAACTTTATCTACCATTTCCTGAACATAATTCTCTCCAAACTGGTGTTCACCACATTCATATATCTGCATTATATCTTCCTGTGGCTTAGTCTTGCTTACTGCAATAAGGCACACTTCACTCTTATCACGTCCGCTCCTCTCGCAAGCTGCTTTAATATTCTTCTTAACAGCTTCATAATTAGATTTTAGCATTTCATTATGATTATCCAACATAGCAATTCTCCATTCTGATTAATATATCATTTCATTTGGCTGGTATTTCAATGCGTCTAATATAATTCGGTCATACACTGATATTCCGTGTGTAAGATTTTGCTTGACAATATAATATTCATTATTCTCATCAATAATCTCAACCGGACAGAATATTGTATATCCGGTATTAACACAATATACACCTTTTAACTTCTTCGTTGCCCCGATAACATACCTTGATGCAGAGTCTGGCATTACAACCGCAATTCCTGATTCCCAGTCTGACTTGCTTACATACACATAATCATCAGTAAGCTTGTATATATCTGCTTCAACAAATGTAGTTATAAGATTACCATTATCATATTTCTCACATATAAATCCCTGATTACTGCTGTTACCACCTTTTGTAAGGTAAGACCTTGGAATTTCGTAGAATTCATTTTCTGTAACTGCTGACACAGGTATCTTCATACCACTCTTACCAGTTGTAACAAGCTCAATATCAAGAAATCTTTCCTGTGCATATCTTATCATATAGCTGTCTAGTGATAACTTTCCATAATAGCCATCGCTCTTCTCTATAATAGAAAAACCACATTTTACTGTCATATTATCTTTCTTAATCTTAATATTAAGGCTTTTCTTAGAAGCCAGCCCATACTCATCAATATCATCTTTAGATAACCTGATAAGCATATACCAGTCTTCACTTGTAACTATCTTATAAGCAGGATTACCTGATACAATAAGTGATTCACCTTTTAAATTATTCTTATTATAGTTATCTTTATTGAAATCATTAGTTGTTACATTGTTGTCATTAATCTGTTCGTATCCGTCAACCGCATATACAACAATACCATTGCTTTCAGCTGTTACTGTCTGGAAAAGGTTCTGGCTTCCTGTATTCTCTACAATAGAATCAAGGTTAGCAACAACATTTTCATTAATAGACTGTAATACAGTCACATTAAGGTCTGATTTCAGGTCATATACATATGTAAAATCACTTCCATCATAATCAGTCTTATAATTATTGAGTGTCGTCTTAATATCTGATAAATTCTTCTCTGAAAGTGAATTCTCACCTAATTTGTTATATGAAGAAAGTATCTCTGATACCCTGCCGGTTTCATCGACAGTATAAATGGTATCGCCCTTCTTAACTCTCGTCCCTTCCCGCTGGTAATAATTGACATTGCCAGAATAAGGCGAATTGTATACACTTTCCTCTCTTACTGCTAACGCTGTAAATACAGCATTATTCGTTAATGAACCTACGTTAACTTCATATGTCTGAACCTTTGCTTTGGTTGTATACAACACAAAAAAACATATTATATAAATAAGTACAAGGGCAAATATAAATGCCACAGCCCGTGGTCTTCTTTTATACCTGACTACTTTATTACCTGGCATAACTCCTCCCTTAATCATTAATAATACATCAAAAGCTACCGTTCTTGTTCAAACGGCAGCTTATATTTTAATAATTCTCACTGATTATTGATATATTTCTCTCCATTCCATATCGCCTCTTTCCAGCGACTTAATCAATAATTCTGCTGTGGCAAGATTAGTTGCTAATGGAATATTATACATATCACACAGCATACATATATTATTAGAATCTGGTTCATGAAGATTTGGTGATTCCACATCTCTTAGGAAAATGACAAGATCAAGCTGATTATGCTCAATCTGGGCACAAAGCTGCTGGTCACCACCAAGATGTCCTGCAAGGAACTTGTGTATAGAAAGATTAGTAACTTCTTCTACAAGTCTTCCTGTTGTACCCGTCGCAAATAACTGATTCTTGTTTAGAATTCCTTTGTATGCAATACAGAAATTCTGCATTAATTTCTTCTTTGAATTATGTGCTATTAAACCAATGTTCATAAGAACCCCCTATCTTATGCTGTTATTTTATCAAGATTGCATTTTAATGCTATGGCTTGTTACAGCCAATATCTTTAATACTTATCTATTATCCACGGAAATCATCTGCAAATATCTCATCATCTCTGTCGACATTTCTTTGCAGATTGATATTCAACACAATTCCCATTGCCGCAAATAAATTAACAAGTGATGTTACGCCACAACTAAAAAATGGAAGTGGCAAACCTGTATTAGGCAGAAGCTTTGTAACAACGCCTATATTAATAAACGTCTGGAATGCTATATACGCCGCTACACCGCAGCATATCAGCCGCCCTTCTAAGTCCTTAGCCCTTACTGCTGTAATTATACACTCTATTACGATAGTAAACAACAAAAAAATTGTAATTAAGCAGCCTACAAATCCAAGTTCTTCACCTATAACCGCAAATATAAAGTCATTCTGCGCTTCTGCTATATATCCGGCATTCTTAAGTGAAGATGGATCTTCATTATTAAGGCCTTTACCTGATAACTGTCCTGAACCTATTGCCTGAACCGCATAATTCTGCTGATATACACCAGCACTTACCGTTCCATCAGTAGAATCACTTCCGTATATGAAATCGACAATACGATTTCTCTGATATTGTTCCATAAATATAGGATCCGGTGTAGCAATAATGTATACAAGAAATGCTGCTATAAGTGGAACTACAACAAGCAGCACCATACCAATTATCTTATAACTTATCCCTGCACAGAATATAATAGTAACTACTATAAGAACAACCATAACAGTGGTAGATAAATCTGGTTCTTTAACTATAAGCAGTATAGGAACTAAAAGTACAAGTGCAATTATGACAAGAAACTTCCACGTATTAAGCCTGTCCTTATACATAGATATTACCTTAGCTAAGAATATGGCTATAATAAGCTTCATAAACTCTGAAGGCTGTATCTGAAAAGATGTACCTATGCCAAGCCATCTTTTCGCACCGTGGCTTGATTTACCTATAAGAAGTACAAGAACAAGCAGTATATTGCCTATTGCATACCAAAGCCAGTAATATTTAGTTATAAATTTGTAATCAACAAATGATATAAAAATCATCATTAAATATGCTGCAGCCATACCAGCACCCTGCTTTATGGTATAACTTGAATTAGCGCTATTTACAACCATTAACGCATATATACAGGTAATTGTTATCAAAGCAATAAGCCTGAAATTATACGATCTTAGTTTATATTTTTTAAACATAAATTCTCCACCACAATAATCCTTATTTGATTACACGTGATTATTTGTCACTATTTCTCATATCCTTAATTGGAATATTAGCATAGATTGCAGGTACAGAACCATTATCACCTTCTGATTCTGTAGATGTTATCTGGATATCAAGTCCTTCTGCATCTATTACCATGTATTTTGAAATAACTTTAATTATGTCATTTTTTATCATTTCCATAACTTCAGGAGAGCAATTAGCCCTGTCAGATACGAGCAAAAGCTTAAGTCTGTCTTTTGCTACATCACCAGAACCCTTCTTCTTAAATAAATCAAGTAAACTCATATCTTCTTCCATTCTGCCATATATGGCTCATATACTTAAGGCCTGAATTGGTCTTAGTTCTTTTTATCACCCTTAAAGAGTGATGATAACTTCTTAAAGAATCCACCCTTGCCATTAAGATCAAGGAAAGGTACATCTTCACCGAGAATTCTATGACATATATTCATATATGCCTGTCCAGCCATACTGCTGTCACCTACTAAAGGCTGACCCTTGTTAGTAGCAACTACAATATTCTCATCATCTGGAACAGCACCTATTACATTGAGCTGTAAAATATCGTTGACATCTGCGATTGACATCATCTCACCTCTGTTGACCATATCCATTCTTATTCTGTTGACAATTAAATCCTCGCGGTCTTTTAAGCCATTAGCATCTAATAAACCTACAATTCTGTCAGCATCACGGATAGCTGAGACTTCTGGAGTAGTTACAACTAAAGCTCTGTCAGCTGCAACTATGGCATTCTGGAAGCCCTGCTCAATACCGGCTGGGCAATCAAGTAATATGTAATCAAAGTTCTCTGGATCTGCTTTAATCTCATCTACAAGCTTAATCATCTGTTCAGGTGAAATAGCTGACTTATCCCTTGTCTGTGCTGTTGGAAGAAGATACAGATAAGGACATCTCTTATCTGTAATCATAGCCTGCTTTAAACGACAGTTACCCTCTACAACATCTACAAGATTGTATACAATTCTATTCTCAAGTCCAAGTACTACATCAAGGTTTCTAAGGCCTGTATCTGTATCAATCATAACAACCTTTTTTCCAAGCTTAGCAAGACCAGTACCTATATTAGCTGTAGTTGTAGTCTTACCTACGCCGCCTTTTCCTGACGTAACAACAATAACTTCACTCATTTTATTTCCTCCAAAATTAATATACTAAGTAAATAAATACACAATAAAATAATTATGCGTAATTTTGCTCATTAAATCAAGACTTTTTTTGAATTTATGAACATTTATTCTAAAATAAACCTGTTTACACATTCAAATTTATAAATGAATATCTTCAAGTACATCCTGTGCAAAATCTTCAACATATATATTGCCTTCAAATACATATGCTATCTTAGGCTGTACGCCTTTGACCTTACTCTTTAATCTCTTCTTTATAACAACAGGAGCATCTGAACTTCTGGCTATAACATCTGCAATCTTAATCTGCATAGGATCCATATCAAGAGCAACAACAAATGCATTCTCATTGCCATTGGCACCTGCATATATATTGCCTCTTAAGCTTCCTAATACGATAACATTGCCACACGCTATAACCTTGCCACCCGGATTAACATCTCCAAGTATTACTACACTACTCTCTGTTTCAAGAACTTGTCCTGATCTTAATGTTCCTTTATAGAACTGGCATAATGGCTGTGTAAGTGTATTATCTGTCGATACATCATCTATGCTGGCACTGGAAAATACACGGCTGTGCATAACCTCTTCATTTGTATTATCATATGGTACATCTGGCAATATGCCATCTCCGGCAACCTTGGCGATTGCTCTTGCGTACACTTCATCTTTATCCTTGTTGTGTTCCATCAGACACACAATGTTAATATCCGACTCCTCAGATATAATATCAAGAATTTCCTGCTCCTCGTTGTCAGTAAGATTTCTTCCTTCAAGTGATAATGCAAGATTGGCTTTTTCAAAGAATTTGGCTGACGCCGCAAATTTGGTTCTTATTCTGTCTTTGAGCTCGTCAAATCCAAGATTATCATCGAGTTTAACAGTAATTCCATTCTTACTTCCCTTGATTACTACTGAGTTATCCAACTATCTTCACCCCTTATTTAATATTATTTATAACTATTCCATTCCATAATATATCTTATACACATCTGCTGTCAAATCCATAGATGTTGTTGATGAGTATCCGTGCTGGATACATACTGATACACATATCTGCGGATCATCGTATGGAGAATATGTTACAAGTAATGAATGGTCTGGTTCGTTAGTATTTTCCTGTGCAGTACCTGACTTAGCTGCAATCTTTAAACCAAGCTTGGCTATTGTTGAATATGAATTACCTGCGAGCATCATACCCTCGTGTACTGTACTCCATATATTACTGCTTAGTTCAACCTGATGATCAACATCAGCGTGATTATCTTCAATAAGATTACCATCAGAATCTGTAATCTTATCTACTAGTGTAAGATTATAGCAGGTTCCTGATGTAGCTATAGTTGTTACATATCTTGCAAGGTTTAATGTACTGTATTTGTGGTTACCCTGACCGATAGCTGAAGCAACTGAGTTAGTATTAGAAGCCATTGGCTCACTTTCCTCAATTTCAACACCTGCTTTAGTCGATAAACCCAAAAGGTCTGAGTATTTCTGTAATATAGTTGTTCCGTAAGTACTGTTATAATTGCCATTCTTACTGCACGCAAGATTATAACCTACATTATAGAAGAATACATTACAGGAATCTCTTATCGCTGTTGCAGCCACTTCGCCACCATGTCCTGATAATCTCCAGCATTTTGGTGATGGTGTTACTTTATCAAATGAACCAGAACAATAAAATGTAGTTCCAGATGATATTATACCTGTATCCATACCTGCTATAGTTGTGCATGGCTTGTATGTTGAACCGGGTGCAGTAAATGACTGTGTTGCCCTGTTTAACATAGGACTTGCCTTATCATTAATAAGACTGTTGAAATACTTGGCATCAACGCTTCCTGACAGCTTGTTATTATCATAGCTTGGATAAGATACCATTGCTATGATATCACCATTCTTAGGATTTGTTACAACAGCAGATGCTGAACAAGGTTCTAATGCAAGCTGGGCAGGAGTTATTATTTTATTAGATATCGCATATGTCATAAAATCATATGCTCCAAGGCTTCCTGCTGCTAATGCTGAATATCTTGAATTCTCAGAATTCATATCAAGCACTCCCTGTTCATACAAAAGCATACATACCTGTCTTCCTGATATAGAACCAGAATTAATCATATATTTATACATTTTCTTATAAAATGAAGTATCTTCCCTTAAATATCCATCAATATAATCAAGAAGTGCATCATATGATTCTTGTAAACTTGTGTACTGTTCAGTAGAGAAAACATTAAGATTAATCCAATTCTTAGCTATTCCGTGTGTCAGAAGTTCTTTAAGACTTGTTCCATCTGCCTGTGTCCAGTCCTTATATACATCATCTGTTGTATCGACATTAGATGTATTAAATACCCCTCTGTCTTTAAGGCTTGTATACACATACCATATATAAAGCTGCTGTTCTTCGTTTAGCTTTCCATAAGGTGTATCACCGTCAGCTAACTCACTTCGTATCCAGTCCATTGTACTGTCCTGTTTTGAAAGAAAAGCTGAATAAACCTGTGCCTCCGTGTCTGTACTCTGTTCAGCGATATGCTTTATTGACACAATATTGTTATCAATAAGTGCAAAATATACTTCTTTAGCAAGAATGTATACAGTATCTACACTTCCGTTAGAAGTATATGAATACTTGGTATCACCACTTGTCATATAAGTAAGAAGTATCTGTACAAGTCTGTCCTCAATTGCATTATATAGATTTTTCTGAAGATTAATATCGATTGTAAGGTACACATCATTGCCAGTCTCCGGGTCTGTCTCACCAAGTACCTCTGTAATTCGTCCTACTGTATCTACATAAACCTGTCGTTCACCCTTAGTACCTGAAAGCACTGATTCCATACTCTTCTCAATGCCACTCTTACCCACAGTATCGTTACTGTCGTACTTATCTCCAAGTGTTTCTAACTCGCTTGTAGATACTGTACCTGTGTATCCTAATATCTGTGAGCAATATACACTGTCCACATATCTTCTTATATATTGTTCTTCTACTGTAACACCTGTCAGATCATCTGAACTCTCAAGTATTGCCGCAACAGTTTCATCTGATACCTCATTGGCAATTGTAAAAGAAATGTATCTGTTATATGAATTAGCAGACATATATCTTCTTAAATTAACAATCATAAGTGCATGGTCAACAGAAAAACCTGCTGCTTCTACCATATACCCCTGTGATTTAAGGAAACTAACTGTTGATGAAAGAACCGTTGCCTGATTTTTTGAACTATCAGACGCAACAACAACCTCATACTTTTCACATAACTGTCTGAAAAGCTCCTGTGCTGTTACATTTCTTTCTTCATCACTAAGCTCACTTATTGAACGTTTGCCATATATATCCCTTAAAAATCTTAAAAGTTCATTATCCTTTATATTGAATACATACTGTCCGTCTTCATATACAATAGGAAAATCATTAGAATATGTATCTCCCTTTGCCTCAATAATATCAAGTGTCTTATCTATTGAAGCATTAAGCTTTTCATTCTTCTCTGCGTTATTGTTATATTTACCGCTGTCACTTATTCTTACGGCATATGCAAGGTCATTATAAGCAAGAAGCACACCATTCTTGTCGAATATTCTTCCTCTTGTCGCCGCAACGCTCATATCTTTCTGTATAGAACTTGATAAATCTTTTACATAAGACTCTCCATTGATTATCTGCAATCCAAACAGCCTGTTAATAAGCACGCCTACCAATATGGCAAATACCAATATAAGTGGAAAAATTCTTGATTTGAAAAGACTTAATATATACTCAAATACTTCCTTCATCTAATATACCTTTTTTCCTTTTCTTCCATTGAATATCTAATATTGAATCGAACTTCATCAAAGGATAATACAATACCAATGCTACAACTAATGTATACACAACCTCCGGCATAATAAATCTTCTTAAAAAGAAGTCTACATTCAGCCTGTTGTGTAATAAGAAATTGCCTATATATGATAAAAATTCAAAAACAAAATCAGATGCCATTATCATTGCCAATGGAATAAGGACTTCAACCTTCTCATATTCTTTATAAAATATTCCCGAAAAATATCCTATGTATACAAAAACCAATGCTGAAAATCCAAACAGTGAAGAAAAGAAAAGATCATACATAACACCTGATAAGAAGCCTACTAACATTCCTTCATTCCTGCCTTTAAAAAAGCCAAACAGCACCGGCAGTATTATAAGCAGATTAGGTGTAATGCCACCTATTCCGATAGCATTGCCAAATGTAACCTGTATCAGATAAAATAATAATATTAAAATTATTTCTGCAACTTTCCTTTTCATAACACTCCTGCTTTAAATCACTGATTTTTCATTTCCGTTATAATAAGTACCTCTTGAAGATTATTAAAATCAACTGCTGGGACAAGATAACCTGACTGTGTCAGATTATTAGAGTCCGCTGTTACATCCTTTGCATATCCTATAAGAATTCCCTGAAGATATTTGTCGCTGATATTGGAAGTAACTATCTTATCACCATTTCTTACTGTTATATCAGCCTTAATATGGTTAAGATGTACAAGACCACTGTCAGAAAGCTCAATATCTCCCTCAACTATACAGGTATCATTAGTATCTATTAACATTCCACTTACTGAATTATTATCTTCAATAATTGTCTTGACTATGGAATAATTCTTTCCTACCTCAGCAACTATTCCAACAAGACCACCACTTGCAATAACATTCATATCTTTCTTAATTCCGTCATCAAGGCCTTTATCTACTTTAAATGCCTTAGACCAGTTATCTGTTGTAACACCGATAACTCTTGCACCTACTTTAGTATAGCCCGGATACTTCTCGTCAAGCTTATATAGCTCTCTAAGACGTGTAAGTTCATAGGAATCCTGTCTTAACTGGTTGTTCTCTTCTGTCAGATTATCTATCTGGTTCTTTAACTCATTATTCTCGTCTAATACAACTGAGATTTCCTGTAAAGTAGTAACTTTATCATAGGTCCAAAGTCCAAGATTATTCATTCCCTTCTGCAACGGAACAACAACCATAGAAACAGCATTTCTTAAAGGTGCTACAAGACTATCTGTAAAGAAGCTTGTTGAAACAAATATTATACATACAACCGTCACTGCAATAAGAATGTATCTTGATGTCATATATGAAGATAATTTTTTTCTCATATTACCTGTCCTTAATCATAATTTTTATCTTGTGGAGTATATGCAACCTTAGAAAACTGTGGGTTATTTACTACTCCTATAAGACCTCTTACAACACTTTCAGAAGGCTGGTCTACGATATTAACATTAAGATTAGTCTCCTGCTTTATAAACTGTTCAAGATTGTTAATCTGTGATGTACCACCTGATACATATACACCATTCTTAATAATATCAGCTGCAAGTTCTGGTGGAGTTCTCTCAAGTATAACTTTGATTGCATCCATAATTGAGTGAAGTGCATCAACAATCGCATTATAGACAACATCTGATGATACATCTACGCTTACAGGAAGTCCTGAAAGTACATTACGTCCAAAGCCGAGTGCAAATGTTTCTTCAACCTTTACCGCACTTCCAAGTTCCTTCTTTAAGCTTTCTGCTGTCTTGCTTCCTATTACAAGATTGTATACCTTTTTAACATTATTGATAATGCAGTCATCAAGCTTATTACCACCAATCTTGATTGACTTGCTTATTACAATACCACCTAATGACAATACAGAGATTTCTGTTGTCTCTGCACCGATATTAACCATCATAATACCTCTTGACTTAGTTACATCAAGACCTGCACCGATTGCATCTGCAACTGGCTTATCAACGATATATATATTCTTGGCTTTAACTTTTGAATCAGCAACAAGTTCATAAAATGCTCTCTTTTCTACTTCAGTAACATCAGTAGGAACTGCAATATAGAAATCATTATTGCCTGTATTCTTCTTATCTCCATTAACCTTATTAAAGAAATTAAGAAGTAAAGTCTGCATATTCTCAATATCTGCAATCACACCAAACTTAACCGGGAACGAAACATCAATATTCTCTGGTGCTTTCTCATACATTTCATATGCTTCATCACCAAATGCTAAAAGGTCTTTCTTATTAGCAATGGCTATAATGTTCTTCTCATTTAATATTGTATCTTTTTCTTTACAGCACATTTTAAAATTACTTGTACCAATATCAATTCCATATACGTTAGACATATTTTCTTCCTTTCCTGTAGCAACAATTCTATTGTCTCAAATAACCACATTCATTAAGACTTGTGAAATTATTATCTCCAATAATTATATGATCTATCAGATGTATTCCAAGAATAAGACCCGCCTTTCTTATCTGCTCTGTAACACTTATATCCTGCGGACTTGGTGCTGGATCACCGCTTGGGTGGTTGTGAATAAGAACTATGCTTACCGCTTTGTTCTTACAAGCTTCACTAAACACCTCTTTAACTGAAACAAGTGAGCTGTTCACCGTTCCGATTGATATAACACTGTCCTTAATAAGATTAAGCCTGCTGTCAAGCATTACAAGAACAAGACGTTCTTTGGTTAAATGTCTCATATCCTGCATATAATACTCAGCAATAGCATATGGCGATGAAAAATCCAGTCTTTTCCCTGCTGACTGCTTGGCAAGTCTTCTTGACAACTCACAGATACACTTTAACTGTGCCGCCTTCGCAAGCCCTATTCCCTTGATATCCATAAGTTCATCAATAGACATATCAAATAGTCCTAACAATCCTTTGTTATGGGACTTGTCAAGAATATCCTTTGCAAGCTCTCCCGCAGGCTTTCCTGATACACCAGTCTTTATTATCGCTGCAATAAGTTCTGTATCAGTAAGCGATTGTTCACCCAGTGATATACATTTCTCGTATGGTCTTAAGTCTTTAATACAATCTTTGTCACATATTAAATTGTCATTCATAAAATCTTAGATAAGATTTACCCTAAATAAATTTATATATAACAATTGCGAGTATAACGCCAATAATACTGGCAATTGTTATCTTAATCTGAATTGAAAATGTAAGAACAATAAATCCCAGATTAAGAATAACAGGACTCTCCATAAGTCCCGCCCCAAATGACTGGCCATATGAAAGCCAGCTAAGTGCTGGTATGCCCGATGTTATCTCAGCTATAAGCCCACCCAGCACAATACCTATAAGAATGAACAGTATAAGAAACCAGCCATTCTTGTACTTGGAAATACTACTCATATTCCTCCATTCTTGCGTATTAATATTAATAATACGCTAACATTTTATCAACTTTTTTATAAGAATACAATATTAACTATTCAATATATTATAATATTATTAAAAAACTGACTAATGTAGTATAACACAATTACTAAATCTTAAGAAGCCCTTTTTCATACATTTTCTGCATACTCATCATAATTCCAAGCTTAGCGTGGTACCATGTAAGACCACCCTGGAAATATACAGCATATGGTTCTTTTACAGGACCATCCGCACTAAGTTCTATTGATGACCCCTGTACAAATGCACCTGCTGCCATAATAACATCTGAATCATAACCTGGCATTGCCCAAGGCTCAGGTGTTACAAAGCTGTCAACTGGTGCTGCTGCCTGAATACCCTTACAGAAAGCTATAAGACCTTCCTCTGATTTTAACTCAACTGCCTGAATAATGTCATATCTTTCCTCTGTGGCATCAGGGACGCACTTAAATCCAGCCTTTTCATATACATTTGCTGCAAATACAGCGCCCTTAAGTGCACCGGCAACTACAGTTGGTGCAAGGAATAATCCCTGATAGAAATCTTTGTTGACACCAATTGTTGCACCAACCTCTTTTCCAAGACCCGGTGAAGATAATCTGTAAGCTGCCTGTTCAATGCAGTCTTTTCTTCCTGCTATATATCCTCCACAAGGTGCAAGTCCGCCACCTGGATTTTTAATAAGTGAACCGACAACCATATCCGCACCGACTTCTGATGGTTCAATCTTCTCAACAAATTCACCATAACAGTTATCTACCATACATATAACGTCTGGTTTGATATCTTTAATAAAATGTATAAGCTCGCCAATTCTTTCAACAGATAATGTCGGACGCGTTGCGTAACCCTTAGAACGCTGTATAGTAACAAGCTTAGTCTTTTCATTAATAGCTTTTCTTATTCCATCATAATCAAAGCTTCCGTCATCTAACAGATCAACCTGTCTGTATGATATATTGTATTCTGCAAGACTTCCCTTTGATGGTCTTATTCCTATAATCTCATCCATAGTATCATATGGCTTGCCAACTGGCGATAAAAGCTCATCACCTGGTCTTAAATTAGATGAGATAGCTACATTTAAAGCATGTGTTCCACATATAATCTGTGGTCTTACAAGTGCGTCCTCTGTCTTGAATATATCTGCATATACTCTCTCAAGAGTATCTCTTCCCTCATCATTATATCCATATCCGCTAGTACCTGAAAGGTGCATCTCAGCGACCCTGTTCTTCTGCATAGCCGCTATAACCTTTAACTGGTTATACTCAGCCACTTCATCAATAGCTTCAAATCGTTCCTTTAAATTTTCAAGTACATTATTGCCATAATTGTATACAGCTTCATCAATTCCAAGCTGTCCGCAATACATTTCCTTCATTATCTTTCTCCCTGATTGTTAATTTTGCATTACTTAATAATACCACTATCTTTAAGCTTATCAAGCATATAATCCATAATTTTAACGCAATCATAATCATATTCGTTAATATTAATCCAGTCAATAACTTTTTCTCTCCTGAACCACGTAAGCTGTCTTTTTGCAAAATGTCTTGTATCACCTTTAATCTGTTCCTTTAATAAGGCGATACCATTTTCATCAATAGTGCTTCCATAAGGCTTACCTGAGGTATCCCAGTAATCAAGAATTTCTTTATAGCCTATGCCCTGCATAGAAGTATTATCCCTGCCTATGCCCATTTTGGTAAGCAACTGCATTTCATCAATAAGACCATCATCGAACATAATATCAACTCTTTTATTAATCCTCTCATAAAGATTATCCCTTATGTCATTGAGAACAAAATATTTATAATTATATGGTGAATCTTTTTTTCTCTGCTCCTCGTTGTGTTCAGATATTCTGTTGCCAGTCTGCTTGTAATATTCCAGTGCCCTTACAACTCTCTTTACATTTCTGTAATGTATGCTCTCTGCTGATTTAGGATCCACGTTTTTTAACATCTCATAAAGATACACAGCACCTTTCTCTTTTTCAAGCTGGTATAACTCCTGTCTATACGATGTATCCGCATCATTGTCTTCAAATTCTATATCATACAATAAAGCCTGTATATAAAATCCTGTACCACCTACAATCATAGGTATATAGCCGTCATTTCTTATCTGTTCTATAGCCTTTAGTGCTTTTTCTTTAAATATTGTGACATTAAACTCCTCTGTAGGTTCTATTTCGTCTATAAGATAATGCTTTACGCCCTGCATTTCAGAAGCTGTAATCTTAGCAGTTCCTATGTCCATATGCCTGTATACCTGCATAGAGTCTGCACTTATTATCTGTGCCCCAATCTTTTTTGCAAGTTTAATAGAAAGCGAAGTCTTTCCGACAGCAGTTGGCCCTGTAAGTATAATTAAAGGTTGTTTACACATACACTATTCCCCTTTTACACTATTCGTTTAAATTTCTTTTCTATATCATATTTACTCATAACTATAAGCGTTGGCCTGCCGTGTGGGCAGTTATATGGATTGTCAGCTTTCATAAGTTCTTCCATAAGTTCCTTTGCTTCTTCATATGATATTTCGTTATTGCCCTTAATAGCCGCCTTGCACGACATAGATGCCACCTTTTCTGTAAGTATATCCATATCTGTCATTCTGCCATCCTGCATAAGACCATCTATAAGGTCAGTTAGCATCTGCCGGTAATCAAGCTTCGGAAAACCTGCCGGTATTCCTGTTACTTTATATTCATTGCCGCCAAATTCTTCTATCTCATATCCAAGCTTATTAAATATTGACATATTCCTTTTAAGTACTTCTTCCTCATTCATATTAAGAGTAAGAATAATAGGCGGCATAAGCATCTGTGTATCAATTTTTTGAGTTCTCAATTTATTCATCGTCTTCTCATAAAGAACTTTTTCGTGTGCTGCGTGCTGATCCATCATATAGAATCTGTCCTCAAATTCTATAAGCCAGTATGTATCAAATAATTGTCCTATTATCCTGTAATTATTCTTATTCTTCTCATCTAGAAGCTTATCCTCAAATAAAGATATCTGCCTGCTCTCCTCTGCTTTTCTTGAATTATACTGCACAATATCTTCTTTAATAAGTTTATCAGACCTCACAGTTTCAAATGGCTCTGGAAGCCTTGTTTTATTCATAATCGAAGATTCATTAGCGATAACCTTATTCTCATTTATAGCACCTGAACCTGACGGTACATTTTGCTGTACTCCCGTTGCACTATACCAAGCCATCTGCTTTTGTTCTTCTGCCTTCTTTTGCTCCAGCTCATCATTATGAATTTTATTCATAAACTGTCCATCTGGTTCAACTTTTGCCACAAGTTCTTTTCCCTTAAGCGTTGATAATATTGAATCATATACGAAATTGTATACATACTCGTTATTCTGAAATCTCAATTCCATCTTGGTAGGGTGGACATTCACATCAATTATATCCGGACTTATCGTAAAATGTATTACAGTGAACGGATAATTATGAGGCATTATAAAACCTTTATAAGCTTCCTCAATTGCCTTATTAATTATATTGCTCTTTATATAACGTCCGTTAATGTAATAATTCTCGTAAGTCCTGTTACCTCTGTTAATAAAAGGTTTCCCTATATAACCCTCAATCTTAATATCCTGTGTCTTTGCATTAATATCATACAGATTAGCAGTTATATCACGGCCATACACATTATATATAATATCCTTTAATTTCATATTTCCTGATGTATGAAGCTTATTCTGGTTATTATTAATAAATCTGAATGAAACCTCAGGATGTGATAAAGCCATATACTGCATTAACGCATTAATGTATCCTGCCTCTGTCATCGCTGACTTTAAGAACTTTCTTCTGACTGGTGTATTAAAGAACAAATTTCTTATAATAAATGTTGTTCCATCAGGTGCACCGATATCTTCAACAGATATAACCTCGCTGCCCTCTGACTGATACCTCGTTCCTGTTATATCATCCTTAGTCTTGGTTATTAATTCAATCTGCGATACTGCCGCTATACTCGCAAGTGCCTCACCCCTGAAACCAAGTGAGGATACAGTTAAAAGGTCTTCAATTGACTTAATCTTACTTGTGGCGTGTCTTTTAAATGCAATATCTATCTCATCTTTCTTAATACCTGAACCATTATCCGTAACCCTGATAAATGAAATTCCGCCTTCCTTTGCTTCGACAGTTACAGCAGTCGCCCCGGCATCTATTGCATTTTCAACAAGCTCTTTTACAACAGAAGATGGTCTTTCTATAACTTCTCCTGCCGCTATTTTATTAATTGTATTCTGATCAAGTAACTGAATTCCCATATTAACCCTCACTTCACATTAATTCTCATTAACAAAGTATCTGTTCTTAACCTTGCCCTGAAGCTTATAAAGAATATTAAGCGCATCGATTGGTGTCATATTGCTTATATCAAGCTCTTTTATATCCTTTATTATATCATCGTCCTTTACAGTATCAAAAAGTGTCATCTGCTTTACTTCCAGTTCATTGACCTTCTTATAACGGTCATTCATCTTCTCCACTTTCTTTGAATACTGTGCAATATCCTTTGCCTTTTGTGATATATCTGCATCACTGAGTTCTACAACAAGTTCCTTAGCCCTGTTTAATACATTTTCTGGAACACCTGCTAATTTAGCCACCTGTATTCCATAACTCTTATCTGCACCACCTTTTATAATCTTTCTTAAAAATACGATGTCATCCCCGCACTCTTTAACTGCTATACAGTAATTATTAACGCCGTCAAGTGTTCCTTCAAGTTCTGTCAATTCATGGTAATGAGTTGCAAACAATGTCTTTGCTCCTAATATCTTAGTGTTTGCAATGTGTTCGACAACCGCCCACGCTATACTAAGACCGTCAAATGTACTTGTGCCTCGTCCTATCTCATCAAGAATTATAAGGCTATTAGATGTCGCATTACGGAGAATATTAGCAACCTCTGTCATCTCAACCATAAATGTAGACTGTCCGGAAGCCAGGTCATCAGATGCACCTACTCTTGTAAATATCCTGTCTACAATACATATATTAGCAGAGTCTGCAGGGACAAAGCTTCCTGTCTGTGCCATAAGGACAATAAGAGCTGTCTGCCTCATATATGTTGACTTACCAGCCATATTAGGTCCTGTTATTATCGCAACCCTGTTGGAATTATTATCAAGATATGTATCATTGGCTATGAACATATCATTGCTTATCATCTTCTCAACTACTGGATGCCTTCCATTCTTTATATCAATTACACCCTTATCGTTAATCTTAGGCCTTACATAATTATTCTGTGTCGCAACAACTGATAATGAAGCATATGCATCTATCATAGCAACCGCTTTTGCTGTACCCTGTATGCGGACTACCTGCGAGGCAATACGCTCCCTTACCTCGCTAAAAAGGTCATATTCCAAAGAATAAAGCTTATCCTCTGCACCAAGAATTACATCTTCAAGATGTTTAAGCTCATCTGTTGTATAACGCTCTGCATTAGTCAATGTCTGCTTTCTTACCCATTCAGGAGGTACTTTGTCCTTAAATGAATTTGTCACCTCAAGATAATAGCCAAACACTTTGTTATATTTAACCTTTAATGTCTTAATTCCTGTTCTTTCTTTCTCTCTTATCTCAAGCTCAGACAGCCATTCCTTTCCTTTTATCTTGGCATCTCTTAACTCGTCAGCCTCTTTTGAATAGCCCTCTTTTATAATACCTCCATCTCTTACTGATATTGGTGGTTCTTCAACTATAGCTGAATTAATAAGCTCGTACAAATCAGCAAGGTCATCAAGCTTATCATAGCAGGCTGCAAATTCCTCTGAATGGAAATTACCTATAATCCTCTTAATATGTGGAAGCATTTCAAGTGTATTCCTGAAAGCTATTAAATCCCTTGGATTGGCTGTCTTACAGCTTATCTTAGTCATAATTCTTTCTATGTCATACACTGGATTAAGGTATTCCCTTAATTCTTCCCTGTCGATAAGGCTGTCGCCCAATTCTTGTATACAGTCCTGTCTTTTAATTATATCATCTTTGTTAATAAGCGGCTGTTCAATATAAGAACGTAACATTCTTGCACCCATAGCTGTCTTAGTCTTATCAAGCACCCACAGAAGCGAACCCTTCTTCTGCTTTTCTCTCATTGTCTCAACAAGCTCAAGATTTCTTCTTGATGAGCTGTCAATAAGCATATATTTGCCTGACGAATAAGGAAGAAGTGTTGTGATATGAGGCATATTGCTTTTCTGTGTCTCATATAGATAAGTCAGGAGTGCACCCGAAGCTATTATTCCAACTGTATAATCTTTTAAACCAAGTCCATCTAACATCTCCATATGAAAATGTTCCAGAAGCCTTTTCTTACAGGTCTCCTCGTTAAAATACCAGTTATCAAGCGTTGACATAGCTATTCCAAGTTTTGTATTGACAGTATCAAGATTAATTCCACTCATTGCGAAGTATTCATTAACAATTATCTCCGATGGCACGAACTTATTAATCTCATCTATAAGCTCACTTCCACCGGCTAACTCTGTCACAAAGAAATCACCCGTTGAATAATCCGCTATTGAAACTCCAAGATTATCACCAAGATATACTATACTCATCATATAGTTGTTCCTTGTTTCATCAAGTCCAAGTGTATTAATATTAGTTCCCGGTGTTACCACCTTTATTACTTCTCTTTTTACTATGCCCTTTGCCTGCTTAGGGTCTTCCATCTGCTCACATATTGCAACTTTATAGCCTGCTGATACCAATCTGTTAATATAAGTCTCCGCAGCATGAAAAGGAACGCCGCACATAGGTGCACGTTCCTTTTGTCCGCAATCTTTTCCTGTGAGAGTAAGCTCTAATTCCTTAGATGCAACTACAGCATCATCAAAGAACATTTCATAAAAATCACCAAGTCTGTAAAACAGTATACAATCCTTATATTCATTCTTTGTAGCAATGTAATGCTGCATCATTGGTGAATACTCAGCCATCTTTATCCTCCAGTCATCCTGCTTATAATATTAATCGTTCTTTGTTCCCATATAATAGAAGCCTTTACATTCATCAAGATGTACATTGACTATACTTCCTATAAGTTCTTTGTCACCCTTGAAATGGACTAAAATATTATTAGTCATTCGTCCTGTTACAAATGTATTATCGTGGTCATCTATATCCTCAACCAATACATCCATATCCATACCTTCATATCTCTTGATATGTTCGTGGCTCACCTCAGATACAGTTGCTAACAATCTATTAAATCTGTCTTTTACTATATCTTCACTAACCTGTCCGTCCATCTTGGCAGCAGGTGTTCCAGTTCTCTTAGAATATATAAATGTGTAAGCACTGTCATACTTTGCTTTTCTTACAACATCAAGTGTATCCTCAAAGTCTTCCTCTGTTTCACCTGGGAAGCCTACAATTATATCTGTTGTAATAGATATATCCGGGATTGTATTTCTTATCTTGTCTACCAGTTCAAGATAATGCTCCTTAGTGTACTGTCTGTTCATAAGCTTAAGAAGACGGCTGCTTCCTGACTGTAATGGAAGATGTATATGGTTACATATCTTGCTGTTATCTCTTATTGCCTCTATAAGCTCATCTGATAAATCCTTTGGATGAGGTGTCATAAATCTTATTCTCTCAAGTCCGTCAATCTTGGCAATCTCTCTTAAAAGCTCGGCAAATGTAACATTATCGTCAAGTGTCTTGCCATAAGAATTAACATTCTGTCCAAGAAGCATTACTTCCTTTACACCGTCACTTACAAGTCTTTCAATCTCTCTTATTATCTCTTTTGGCTCTCTTGATTTCTCCCTGCCTCGCACATATGGAACAATACAATATGTACAGAAGTTATTACAGCCAAACATAATATTGACACCAGACTTAAATGGATACTTTCTTGAAGTTGGAAGCTCCTCAACAACCTCCTTAGTAGAATCCCATATATCAATAACCTGTTCATCACCTGTAAAGCACATATACATAAGCTCTGCAAGCTTGAAAATATTAAATGTACCAAACACAATATCTACGAATTTGTAAGATGTCTTTATCTTTTCTACAACTTCCGGCTCCTGCATCATACAACCGCACATTGCAATAATCATCTCGCCATTTGCTCTCTTAACCTTTTTTAACTGTCCAAGACGTCCGTATACCCTTAAGTTGGCGTTCTCCCGCACCGTGCAGGTATTGTATATTACAAAATCAGCATTTTCTTCATCATCTGACTCCTGATAGCCGATATCCTTTAATATTCCAAGAAGCTTTTCTGAGTCCCTTGCATTCATCTGACAGCCAAATGTTGAAACTACAGCAGTAAGTGGTCTGTTAAGTGCTTCTGACTTTTCCTTAACAATCTTTCTGCAGGCCTTTAAATAGTAATACTGTCTCATCGGCTCGTATTCTGGAACCGGAGCAGATAAATCTATGCTGTTAATCATATTCTCAATTGTTGTATCCATTATTTATATATTACCTCTTTATTCTTTCCTGTTGTTTAATCATTCTGCAAAATTCAACGTCTTTGACAGGTTTGCCGTAATAATACCCCTGTATATAATCAGCCTCAAGCTTTGTTACAGCCATCAATTCATCTTTTGTCTCAACACCCTCAACGCATATTTTAACACCCATCTCGTGTGCCATTTTTATAATAAAGCTTACAAGTATTCTGTTGTTATCTGTAAGATGTATATCAGTAATAAATGCCCTGTCTATCTTTAAGATACCAAACATCTTATCCTTCATATATTCAAAATTAGAATATCCGGTTCCAAAATCATCTATTGCAAGTAAAAAGCCATTATCCACGAATTCTTTAAGAACCCTTTTTATCGCAATATTAGAATCCATCTGTATGCTTTCAGTAATCTCAAATACAAAATGTTCATTTCCAGCATCATATTTGTTTATATTCTCAATTACATCTTTTATAACATTGCTCTTTGCAATCTGTACAAACGAAAGATTAATATGCATAACAAACTGGGGTATTATCTTTACCCATTCGTTGCATTGGGCAGCAGCTGTATCTATAATCCATCTTCCCAATGGTATAATAAGCGAGCTTTCTTCAAGCAGTGGAATAAACTCTACAGGCGACATAAAACCATATTGGTCACTTTTCCATCTTAAAAGTGCCTCTGCACCCTCAATCCTACCTGTATCAGCATCAACAATCGGCTGGTAAAACAATTCAAATCCTTTGAAATTATCATTAACACTAGACCTTAACTCGCCCTGAATTTCAAGCCTTTTTATATAATTAGCATAATCAGCCTTATCAAAAAATTCAAATCTGTTCTTTCCGTTAAGCTTTGCTTTATGCAGGGCAAAACGGGTATTCTTAATAATATCTTTATAGGTATCTGTATTAGTATCAAACGCATACGCACCTGCTGATATATTAAAGAATACATCATATCCTCTGTCATCAATAACACTGTCTATATCTTCTCTTATAGTCTTGTATAACATCTTGGCATTTTTCTTAATATCACCGCTCATATCAAGGGATACTATTATGAACTCGTCTCCTCTTGTCCTATATACAGAAAATGTCTGTTCTTTGGATTGTCTGACAAGAATGCCTGCCAATATTGCAAGCACCTCATCGCCTGTCTTAGTGCCATATTTCTCATTAATCTCTTTGAAATTATCAATCCCTATCTGCATAATACAGCCTGTATGACCATCGCTCTTTACAATATCGTCATACCTGTCTTCAAGAATTAAATCTGTATATATGCCGGTTACATTATCATATCTGTTCTTTTTTCCAATCTCTGATACACGGCCTATCATATAATTAATGCCATTTCTTCGTACCAGCTGTCCGCGGCAGCTTATAAATACATATCCGTTCTTTCTTGATTTCCAGCGGTATTCCATATTATGACAGCTTATATGTCCATTCTGAAGTTCACTAATATTGTTAAATACAGCTTCATAATCATCTGGATATATTACATCCTTTAACTTTCTTCCCGCATTACTGAATTCCGCAACATCAAGTTCAAAATCCTTTGTTATAGAACTACTGTATATCGCATAATCATCACTTAAGTCATATATGTATAGATAATCATCTGTGCATTTAGATATTATAGATAAAAAATATTTCCAGTCTGCTATATCTTCTCCCATTTGTCCCATAATATTCAAACCCTATTCTCTAACCTGTCCATTGCCATATATTATATATTTACTTGTTGTTAACGCCTCAAGTCCCATAGGTCCTCTTGCGTGTATCTTCTGTGTACTTATACCTATCTCTGCTCCAAATCCAAATTCAAAGCCGTCAGTAAATCTTGTAGAAGCATTTACATATACACAAGCCGCATCTATCTCATTAAGAAACTTCTGTGCATTATTATAATCTTTAGTTATTATTGACTCTGAATGACCCGTATTGTACCTGTTGATATGTGCAATTGCCTCATCTATATTATCTACTACTTTAACAGATATAATATAATCAAGATATTCACGTCCCCAATCCGTATCATCTGCCTTTATTATTCTGTTATCTATAGCTAAAGCTTTCTCATCACCACGTATCTCTACATTCTTGGTCTTTAACTTATCTACTATTACCGGAATAGCTTCACCTGCAATATTCTTATGAATAACAAGCGATTCGCACGCATTGCATACGCCAATTCTTTGTGTCTTGGCATTGTATATTATATTCACCGCCATATCTATATCTGCATATTCATCTACATATATATGGCAGTTTCCTGTTCCTGTCTCTATTACAGGGACTGTGCTGTTATTGACAACATTTTTAATAAGACCTGCTCCACCTCGTGGTATAATTACATCTACATACTCATTAAGGTGCATAAGCTCATCAACATACTTTCTATCTGTTTCAGAAATGTAACTTATGACATCAGGGTCTATTCCAAGTCCTTTTAATACATCTGTTATAACATTCACAATTGCTATATTAGAATTAACAGAATCGCTCCCGCCTCTTAATATGCAGGCATTAGCTGACTTAAAGCAAAGTCCGAAAGCATCTGCTGTAACATTAGGTCTTGATTCATATATAATCGCAACAACTCCTAATGGAACAGTCTTTTTACCAATCATAAGTCCATTAGGACGTGTCTTCATTGACTTGACCTCGCCTATTGGATCGTCAAGTCCTGCAAGAACTCTTAAGCCGTCAGCCATTCCTTCTATTCTGCTCTCTGTAAGCATAAGTCTGTCTAAAAGAGCTGTGCTCATATTATTCTTCTTGCCATTAGCAAGGTCAATAGCATTAGCTTCTCTTATGTAATCACTTCTTTTTACAAGGGCATCAGCAACCTTTAATAAAGCATTATTTCTTTCCTTAATGCCAAGCTTTGCAAGATATGTGGACGCTTTCTTTGCATCACTGCCCATCTGTGTTAATGTCTTCATATCAATCCTCACTTCCGTGCATAACTGCACTAATACTTAATAACTAATTATCATTTATAAGTATTTTTACAACTCCTCAATATCCATATCTCTTTATTAATTACAGCTCCTGAGCTGTTATAATTCTTTTATCAGTTATAATCATATCTGGTCTTATGTCGAATTCCTCTGCCGGTATATCATCAAGCACCTGATAATCAAAGCATATGGCTGTCTTATAATATCTGTTGCCATTCTTAACAAGATATCTGTCATAAAATCCACCGCCGTAACCTATTCTGTTAAGCGTAACATCAAAAGCAAGCCCCGGCATAACAAGAAGTCCGTCCTGTGGAATTTCATAGTCGTCAGATACAGGTTCTTTAATTCCCATATATCCATCCTGCAAGTCATCATAAGAATTAATTCTTACAAATTCCATATATTTATCTGACCTGTCTTCTTTATTAATTATAACCTTAGGAACATACACTTTTTTGCCACGTTCAAGGCTTTTATTAATAATACCCGATGTTTCGACTTCCTGATTATAGCTTACATATATAAGTATATTATCATTGTCCTGATATTCCTTTGACAACTCAAGTCTGTCTGTAATTATTCTGCTTCCTGCAGTTATTTCTTCAACAGACATAGCCTTTTTCTTATTAGTTATTAATGTTCTGATTTCTTTCTTATTCTGCTTTACTGTCATTATTCTTCATCTTCTCATCATGTCTTTGCTTTACATCTATAATAGAACCATCTGGATTTTGTATCTTTATTGTCTCTAATGTGCCTCTTAAATTATTACGGAATGCCGCAACATATTCTTTTCTTAATCTAATCTGTTCTTCGGCTTCTTCCTTTGTAAGACCTTCACCCTTAGACTTATGATAGAGTTCATTTATTCTTTTAATTGTATTCTCTGTTACCATATTTTCTCCATTCTTATTATATCAACTTCCTACAATGTAAATACAAGCAGGTCATCTCCATTTACCATACAGGTATTAAATTGTGCTTTCTTCTTAAGAAGTGCGTGGTGTATATCCGGAAACTTGTAGGCTTCAATATACTCTGAACCTTTTTTGATAAATGGTATTCTGTGCTTTATATGGGTGACAAGAATTACATCATTACATACATATTGTATCTGCATATTAGAAGGAATCTGATATTCCTCTTTCTGCGTATTAAGATTAATAAGATATGTCACATCCTTGTCCTTCTTTATTGTGTAGGGATTGCCCTCAATAACATATGTATAACTAAGGTCTGATGCTTCCTTAATATCATTATTAATTCTTATCTGCTTTACTTTATTCTCAAAATCATAAAGCACAACTTCTTCTGACATCGCACTTATATTAAACTTTGAATATATAACCCGGTTCTCAGAACGCTTCATATATGCAAATGTCTTGTCCGTATCCGCTGTATCTAATATATCCATAGTAATCTCTGCTGGATTTAACATCATCTCAGATACAAACTGCTTGGTATTAACAATACCTATATATTCCTGATTATGCTTTTCTTCATTAATATCTGTGCCATCGAAGTCTTTTCTACTGCCGAGCTTTAACACACTGTTATTGCCCTCTAACGGAATAATATTATAAAGTCCAAGTCTTTTAAGCAGTGACCCTTCTGTTGATATTTCCCTGTCAGAATTAAAATCCCGAAGCACTACATTAGTCACTTCATTATCTTGTCCGATTTCTTCAATTATTGCAAAATCATATTCCAATACATATATATGTATATGACTTTGTCTGATTTTCTCAAGTTCATCAATCTCATATCTATACACAAGTGTACTCTCGTTATCATCAAATGAATATCTGTACAGCAATATATCTGCCTTGCTGTCTGTAATCTGTTCCGCAGATACATAGAACACATAATCGTGCGTATTATGGGCATAAATAATACTGGCTATATTATATTTCTTGATTTCTGGTGAGATTTCATACCTCTCATTCGTAATAGAATTAAGGATATACAATTTCTTACCAATAAAATCAAGAAACTTATAGTTATCATCCACCATCTGTAACACAAGCCCGTTATTGATTGGTTTGAACACGGCATCTTCTGTATTCCTTATAAGCTTTATGTCCATCAGCACCTCCCCTTAGCCTATGAATTTGACAAGGTCAAAATTCTCGTCTTTACAGCTTACAAAAAGTGTACCGACATCTGCACCTGACATTATCTTAGCAATATTATCAATATCATTGCCATTTGCTATAACCATATCTGCACCTGAGCTTACAGCTATTCCTGCTGCCTTAAGCTTAGTTGCCATACCACCTGTTCCAACACCGCTTCCTGATGTACTCTTGCCCATATTAAGAAGCTTGTCATCTATGACATCTACCTGATTAATAAATCTTGCATCCGGGTTAGAATTAGGGTCGTCTGTATACAATCCGTCTATATCTGATAACAATATAAGGAGGTCTGCATCAATAATTGAAGTAACAATTGCTGAAAGCCTGTCATTATCTCCAAAAGTCTGAACCTGTTTAATCTCGTATGTAGATACTGTATCATTCTCATTAACAATAGGAACTGCACCAAGATTTAACAGCTCATTAAATGTATTCTGTGCATTTCTTCTGCTCTTATCATTCATAACTGTAGCCTTAGTCATTAATACCTGTGCCGCTGTAGTACTGTACTCAGCAAATATCTTCTGATATACCATCATAAGCTTTGCCTGTCCAATAGCCGCACACGCCTGCTTTACAGGGAGTTCATCAGGCTTCTCATTAAGCCCTATTGCCATTCTTCCAACAGCGATAGCTCCTGATGAAACAAGAACAACATCCTTGCCAGAATTCTTAATATCCACTATTGTACGCACCAGCTTTTCTATCTTTCCAAGATTAAGCCTGCCTGTTTCATTGTGCATAAGCGAAGAAGAACCTATCTTAATTACTATTCTCTTCTTATCCTTAACTGCTTCTCTTATATTCATTATTATTCCTCACTCCCGCCAGCCTGACTTAGCATAAGCTTATCTGACATTCCTATATGGTTAAATACCTAATAAGGTATTGTACTATACCTCTTTAAAAAAGTCTATATTTGCCGCAATTTTCTCTGCAATCTTAATTCCGTCAACCGCCGCAGAAGTTATTCCACCAGCATATCCTGCGCCTTCTCCACAAGGATAAAGACCAGCACAGCCAACCGACATCAGCTCATCATTACGTGTTATTCTTACAGGACTTGAAGTCCTGCTCTCAACGCCTGCAAATACAGCATCGTCCATATCAAAGCCTTTTATGTATCTAGAACAGCCTGTAACTCCCTCACACAAAGCCTCTGATATATATTCAGGAAGTACATTTCTTATATTGGAAAGCTTGTACTGTCCCTTAATGCAAGGTGTTACCCTGCCTAACCCTGTTGATGTAACATTTTCCTTAAAATCAGCAAATAGCTGCACAGGTATCTTTCCAACACCTTCTTTATATGCAGCCCTTTCAAGCTTTCTTTGGAATTCCACGCCGTCAAGCACTCCATTTCCGAAATCATCTGGTGTAACTGTTACTATCATTGCACTGTTCGCGTTAGCTGAGTCACGCCCAGAATAGCTCATACCATTAACTGCAAGCATATTCTCCTCTGAGCTTGCATTAACAACATATCCGCCAGGACACATACAGAACGAATACACACCACGTTCTTTTCCTGTGCTTACTGATTTGTATGTAACCTTATAATCTGCTGTTGGAAGCTTGTACTCACACTTTCCATACGCATTTTCATTGATGAATTCCTGTGGGTGCATTATTCTTAACCCTACTGCAAATGACTTCGGCTCCATCATTATATCTTTGCTATCAAGCATTTTAAATGTATCTCTTGCACTGTGTCCGATTGACAGGCATACTTGTCTGCACTGTCTTTCAAAATATATATCATTCTTGATATCGTACACTTTTATTGAGCTTACTTTCTTATCACTTATATTAATGTCATCTATTCTATGATTAAAATTAATCTGCGCACCAAGACTCTCACAATACTTTCGTATATTGTATACAACATTCATCAGCACATCTGTACCGATATGCGGCTTGTTAGAATATAATATCTCTGATGAAGCGCCAAATCTTACGAACATTTCAAGAACATTTCTTATTCGTCCTGTAGGATCTTTTATTACTGTATTAAGCTTTCCGTCTGAAAATGTTCCTGCTCCGCCTTCACCGAACTGCACATTTGACTGTGTATCAAGCTTTCCTGTATTCCAGAACTCATCAACCTTTCTGTGTCTTTCTTCAATACTGTCCCCACGCTCATATACAACAGGCATAAGTCCAGCCTCGCTAAGCTTAAGTGCCGCAAACATTCCCGCTGGTCCAAAGCCGATTATAACAGGCCTGTCTTCTTCCTTAATTCCTGCGCCCTCATAATTATTAATTCTGCCATATGGAAACTCATATATAACCTTCTCATTATATGTAATATTATTATTGGCTGTTTTCTTTGCAAACGCTTTCAAATCCGTATCTTTATTATTGATAACAAGCTTCTTCACATCAACACTGTATACATACATAATGTCAGGCTTATGTCTTGCATCTATAGACCTCTTTATAATGTCTGACTTTATATCACAGTTATTCTTTAACCTGAGTGCTTTCTTAACTGCCTTTAAAAGCTCAGCCTCTGTGTGGTCTGGTTTTAATTTTATATTATTAATTCTTATTACTTTTTCCTGTTTCAATTATTTATCCTTTCCTTTACTCCTGCCGCCGCTAAGTATGCCGAACTCCACGCCCATTGCAGGTTATAGCCACCGCATTTTCCGTCAACATCAACAACCTCACCAGCAAAGAACACACCCTTTACCTTTTTACATTCCATATTACTTATGTCAATGTCATCAAGAGCAACTCCGCCCTGACACACCTGACCATAATCAAATCCTTTATCACCTGTTATAACAAATCCAAAATGTGTCATAGTTTCAATAATATGTCGCATTTTTTCAATATCAATATCTGCTATGTGCTTACTTTCGCTTATTTTGCATCTTGCCGCTATCATAGCAACAAGCTTTTTATTAATAAGCCCTTCAAAGAACTGCTCTAACGTCTTATAACCTTCTGCTATAATTCGCCTGTTGAAAATATCTTCTATATCACTATCTGTTATATCAGGTATCATATTAATAACAGCCTTGACTTCCCTGTTCTCATCTATAGCTTTTACTGCAAATCTGCTTACCTGAAATACCGGTATTCCTGATATTCCATAATCTGTATACTGGATTTCTCCTGTATCATTTGCTACGCACTGTCCGTCAACCCAAAGCTCTATGCTTCCATAGCTTCTTACACCTGCACCAAGCTTACATACAGCTTTGTCACCGCATACAAGCTGTACAAGTGCGGGAAGTGGCTTTACAATATCAATTCCAAGCTGTCTTACAAGCTCATAACCCGAACCATCTGAGCCTGTCTTTGGCGAAGCCTTTGAACCTGTTGCAATAATTACTGTATCTGCTATAAAGTCTATACCGTCACATTCAAGAACGAACACATCCTTTCCATCAGCTTCTTTCTTATAAATCTTATTAATGACAGTATCCATATTAACCTTAATGCCAGCGTTCTTTATTGCCAATCTTAATGCATTCTGTAATGAAGCGGCTGTCTTAGAATGTGGATATACATAACCATCCTTTTGTGTATAATATACGCCTATACTTTTAAAGAATTTAAGCGTATGCTGTACATCAAACTTATCAATAACTTCCATAACAAGTCTGTTATCTTTATTCTGATACATTTCACTGCTCATATTAAGATTAGTAAAATTACACTTGCCATTGCCTGTCTGTAATATCTTGCTTCCAATCTTTCCTGTGTGTTCTATTATGCAGTTATCTATTCCATAACCTGCAAGCTGTACTGCCGCCATCATTCCAGCCGCACCGCCGCCGATTATGACACATTCGTGCTTTTTCACATATTTGCTTTTCATATATCACTATCCTTATTACTGTTATTCTATGCTGTATGCCTGTATAAAATCATACAGCTGCTGTTCTCCATTTAAACCAAGCCCGTCTGTACATTCTTTCTTTATGCTTTCTGGCAGCAGTTCAATATCAATCTGGGCATAATCGTAGAATTCATATTCAATGTCCGAATTCTTCAATACACCCCTGTATATTACAGCCTGTCCGTCCTGTAACTGCAACAGATAATTATCCGTATATGTCTTATTCTGCTGTGATACCCCTGCTGTCTGCTGGGACGTCACCTGTTCTGTGCCAGCTCTTTTATTCTGCATATCTTCATACTTAACTCTGTCCTTCTGTATGTCATCTATATGCTCATCGCCTGTATTGCTGCGTGACAGAAATACTATTGTTAATATTACAATTACAGCCGCCACAACACATATTGATATAACATTTCTTCTATTAAATATACCATTTTCCATTCTTTTGCACCTTCCTTGCAATATGAATTTATATGGTAATTATTTGCAAAATGTTATATTTTATACATTTCATTTTACTATTTATTACAATTTAAAACTATCAGGCAGTAAATAATCAATAGTATATTTAATTATCTCTCCAGCATTTTCAAGAATTATCTGCTCATTACCCTTAAAGAATTCACTCATAACCTGCCTGCATATTCCACACGGATACGTCTTTAAACCTGAAGATGACACTATGGCAATCTTAGCGAATTCTTTTCTACCCTCACTTACAGCCTTGAATATTGCTGTCCTTTCTGCACAGTTAGTCGCACCAAAGCTTGAATTCTCTATATTACAGCCTGTATAAATATGTCCGTCCTTTGTAAGTACGCAAGCCCCGACCTTAAACCTTGAATAAGGTGAATACGAATAAACCATTGCCTCTTTTGCTTTATCTAAAAGCTCTCTATCTGTGTATTCCATTATACCTATACCTCTCACCCGCGATTTCTATATTCTTATAACTGCAATATATAACCTCAATGTTGTCATTTTATAGTTAACTACAATATTATCATTCTTATAATTGTAATATATCCAATATAATTATCTTGTAATTCCTATATTATCAAGGACTTCTCTCTGCTTAGCTTCCATAACCTTGCTTTCTTCTTCTGTCATATGGTCATATCCAAAAAGGTGCATCATACTATGTGCAACTAAGAATGCAAGTTCTCTCACTTCACTGTGTCCATATTTTTCAGCCTGTTCAGCCACCTTCTCTACTGATACAACTATATCACCAAGCATAAGTTCACCTGTATCCGGATTAAAATAGTCCTCTGTGTTATTCTCAAATTCGTCTTCAAGTGACTCAAAATCAGATGGTGCTTCATAATTAATCATAGGAAATGAGAGAACATCTGTAGGTGCATCAACTTCCCTGAACTCTTTGTTAATCTGATGTATCGCCTCATTATCCGTCAATGTGACATTAACCTCTATCTCATATGGACATTTCTCATATGCAGCTGCCTCATTAACAACCTCATTAATTATCTTCTCATAATCTAAATCTAACTTTTTATCTGTTTCATATTCTATATTAATTGTCATTCTTTCTTGTTCCTTTCTCTTTCTTACCCTGTCTGCTGTCGTAATTCTTTTTTGACCTGCCATCAGATTCTTTCCTATTCCGCCTGTCAAATTCTTTCTTGTTCTGTCTGTTCTCATATTCCTCATAAGCTTTTACAATCTTCTGTACAAGAGGGTGTCTTACTACATCGTGGTTAGTAAGCTTTACAAAACCTATCTCATCAACCTTTGAAAGCACCTTCATAGCAACGTCCAGACCAGATGTTACATCTCTTGGAAGATCCTTTTGTGTCTGGTCTCCAGTAACTACTACCTTAGAACCGAAACCTATTCTTGTAAGGAACATTTTCATCTGTGCAGGCGTTGTATTCTGTGCTTCATCTAATATTATAAACGCATTATCAAGAGTTCTTCCTCGCATATATGCAAGCGGTGCTACCTCTATAAGTCCCTTTTCCATATTAGCATTAAAGCTTTCTGCACCCATAATCTGAAAAAGTGCATCATATAAAGGGCGAAGATATGGGTCTACCTTGCTCTGTAAATCACCCGGAAGAAATCCAAGCTTTTCTCCTGCCTCTATCGCTGGTCTTGTAAGAATTATCTTATTAACCTCATTAGACTTAAATGCCTGAATAGCCATTGCCATTGCAAGATATGTCTTTCCTGTACCAGCAGGGCCTATTCCAAATACAATCATTTTATCCCTTATCTGGTCTACATAATTCTTCTGGCCTAATGTCTTTGGCTTAATTGGCTTTCCTGCTATAGTCCTGCATACTGTATCGGAGTCTATCTCTAACATAGTATCCTGCTTATCATCAAATGATAACGATATTGCATAATCAACACTCTGTCTACTTATCTGGTTACCTCTTCTTGCAAGCTCTATAAGATTATCAAGCACGCCTCTTGCTCTTATAACATTAGCTTCTGCTCCTATTATCTTTACAACTCCGTCCCTTGCTATTAATTCTATATTAAGATTACTCTCTATTGCCTTGGCATATTCATCAAACTGTCCAAACACCATACTGCTGTATTCTGCTGGCATATCAATAACAACTTCTACTTCACTCATTAATATTAATCCTCTTTCTATTAATATGTATATCAATTAGTAACCGGAAGAAGTACTTCCAATTCTCCAGTACAGCTTCCTCTGTCATCAGTTGTATCTATATTAACACGACAATCCATTATTTGCACTCCTTTTTGTTCCATATGTGAAATATACATCTGTAATCTTTCATTAAGAATATCTTCTAACTGGACATCATTATACCTGTCATTCATAACTTTATATTCTTTTCTGTTCTCTACCCCAATAACAATTCCAGTATCTATCCCTCCTGCAACAATCAATGGATATTTCTGCGTTATTATATCATACTGCTCTATCCGCCTGTGCGGCTTGGTCAGCTTAATTAAGCCGCTGTTATTTTCTATAATTAACGAAGAATATCTCCTCTTGGTATACTGTCTGTATCCGTATTCTCTTTCCAGTATATCATCATAAGCAATTACTGTATGAACTAAAATGTCTGCATCAGGACATACATCTACCTGATACAGCTCCGTTCCTGAGTCATCAGTAACAGCCACCCTGCCAGATACTAACACCTGCCCCTCCTGAACCTCATCACCGCAGGCTACTAGTGGTGTACCACTTCTTGTAATTATCTTCTTAACAACACCCTGACAACTGCTTACTATATCTTCACCGTCACTATACACAGACTTCACTGCTTCTTTATTCATAGAATAATTTTCTTTTATGTATACATTAACCATTGAGCCTTTTATCTCAACACTCGCCCATGTAACATCAAGATCATTTCTTATGCACTCTTCAATATACGCACAGTCAATATTTTTAAGCATATTTCCATTATAAACTTTCATATCCTTTATATAACTTTTCAAATACTCATCTGTGTATACATAATTACCATTAAAATTCACTTTCCATACGAACATTCCCAGAAGCTTTATTATAACAAATGCAATAAGCACCCCGTAGGCAAACGAATAATGCTGTCTGTATCTAAATATGTAATATCTTGGATAAGCCTTTTTGATAACTTTAATATGCACCCTTGCCGCCTTAACAAGATTTTTTATCATAAAGAAATCATTTCTTGCTATCCTGGCACGCACAGCATTATTGCCAGCTTTAATATACTGTACATCAAAAAATATTATATCTTTTTTTCTGCACATATTAAAAAATGTATTTATACCATCCCCGCTTATTTCCAGTTCAATATAAAAAATATGCTTCAATCCATCTTTAATACCCAGTTTCATATTATACACAGCACCCCATTAACCATATTACTCAAATGTAATCTCTTTAATCCTCCCTTTTATGGATATTTCATCCATATCCAGATATCCTATATCAAGGTCACTTCCCTTAACGTGTACAATTCCACGCCTTGTAATGACTTTGACACTATCACATTCATACTCCATTATTGATTTAAAATTCTCTATATACATTTCCTTATTGCCAATAACTGTAAGAATCGGCATAGTAACAGACTGCGGCATAACAACCGAACGCACATCTTTCGCACACCTAAACTTTCCCATATCTTACCCCAGCATAACAACTTACGCTTATATATAAAATATGCAAAAAAATCCCGATGTATTCTAAAATACACCGGGATTAAATATTTCGCTATCAAATTAATTGAACTTACGTTTTCTAGCAGCTTCTGACTTCTTCTTGCGTCTTACGCTTGGCTTTTCGTAATGTTCTCTTTTACGAATTTCCTGCTGAATACCAGCCTTTGCGCAGTTTCTCTTGAATCTGCGTAATGCGCTATCTAAAGACTCGTTTTCTTTAACGATGACATTTGACATACCTTTTCCTGACCACCCTTCTGTTGCGTAATTGTGCTGGGCAATACATATAGGGTTTTACCTAATCGCACAACAGATATTATATCACAGAAATCACCTAAGTCAACAGAAATTTTGCGATTTTAGCACAATTTGTTAAATTAATATTATAACCAATATCATAGTGGTTATTATTACTATTATAATTAAAGCTGTTCTGCAAGCACTTCTGGTGCCTTCTTTAATAGCTCATCAATACCAGAAGCATTCTTACCACCAGCCTGAGCCATATTAGGACGTCCGCCACCGCCGCCACCAACAAGTGAAGCAACAGACTTAATAAGATTACCAGCATGAGCACCCTTAGCAACAACATCATCTGTAGCCATTGCTATCATATTAACCTTATCAGCCGCAAGTGCACTTACAACAAGTACAACACCTGAACCAATCTCTCCCTTTAACTTATCGCCAAGGTTTCTAAGTTCATTCATATCAACATTATCTACCTTAGTTGCAAGAAGCTTAACACCCTTAACATCAACAACATTATCTGTCACATCACCTAAAGCATTATTAGCAAGCTCTGCCTTAAGCTTATCATTCTCAGATATAAGTGCCTTAATCTCATCATTCATTGTATGAATTCTTCTTACAAGCTGTGTGCTCTCTGCCTTAGCTGCTATTGAAGCTTCTTTTACAAGAGTTTCAAGGTTATTAAAGAACTTAAGAACTCCCTTATCCGTAAGAGCTTCTATTCTTCTTACTCCTGCAGCAACACCTGACTCAGATACAATCTTAAAAAGTCTGATGTTAGCTGTATTGGCAACATGTGTACCACCACAGAACTCCTTAGAGAAGTCACCCATACATACAACTCTTACCTTCTCACCATACTTTTCACCAAAAAGTGCCATAGCACCTGTGTTCTTAGCTTCTTCGATTGTCATAATCTTTGTCTCTACTGGAATTGCCTCAGCAATCTTTTCATTGACAATATCTTCGACCTTCTTAATCTCCTCTTCTGTCATACTCTGGAAATGTGTAAAGTCAAATCTTAATCTTTCAGGATCTACATAAGAACCCTTCTGTTCAACATGGTTACCAAGTACAGTTCTTAATGCTTTCTGTAAAAGGTGTGTTGCACTATGATTCTTGCATGTATCTGCTCTGTATTCTGAATCTACAGTAAGAGTAACTGTATCGCCAGCTTTGAGCATACCCTTTGTCATAGTTCCAACGTGGCCAATCTTGCCGCCTTTAAGCTTGATTGTTGTATCAACCTTAAATTCGCCCTCAGAAGTTGTGATATAACCTTTATCACCTTCCTGACCACCCATTGTTGCATAGAATACTGTCTGATCAACGATAACTGTTCCCTTATCTCCTTCTGAAAGAGCTTCTACAACATCTTCTTCTGTTGTAAGAACTGTTACCTTGGAATCATTAGACAGCTTGTCATATCCAACGAATTCACTTGTGATAGCTGGATCAATCTTATCATATACAGTTGCATCAGCACCCATATAGTTAGTTGTCTTACGAGCCTTACGTGCTTTCTCACGCTGCTCATTCATACATTTAATGAAGCCGTCTTCATCAATAGTTATGTTCTTTTCTTCTAAGATTTCCTTAGTAAGATCAATAGGGAAACCATAAGTATCATAAAGCTTGAAAGCATCTTCCCCAGAAAGAACGCTCTGGTTCTTCTCCTGAAGTTCCTTTTCCATATCTGAAAGAATACTTAATCCTTGGTCAATAGTCTTATTGAACTTATCCTCTTCCTCAGATATAACTTTAGTAATGAATTCCTTCTTTTCTTCAAGTTCTGGATATCCGTCCTTAGAACCTTCTATAACTGTTTCGCAGAGCTTTGATAAGAACTTTCCTTCTATCCCTAAAAGTCTTCCATGTCTTGCCGCTCTTCTTAAAAGTCTTCTAAGTACATAGCCTCTGCCTTCATTAGATGGCATAATACCATCACTTACCATAAATGTTACTGAACGTATATGATCTGTGATAACACGGATAGATACATCCTGCTTCTCATCTTCCTTATACTTAACACCAGCCATCTCGCATACCTTATTACGGAGTGCCTGTAATGTATCAACATCAAATATAGAGTCAACGTCCTGAACAACAACTGCAAGTCTTTCGAGACCCATACCTGTATCAATATTCTTCTGGATAAGGTCTGTATAGTTACCCTTACCATCATTATTGAACTGTGAGAATACGTTATTCCATACTTCCATATATCTGTCACAGTCACAGCCTACCGTACAGCCTGGCTTTCCGCAGCCATACTTTTCGCCACGATCATAATAAATCTCAGAACATGGACCGCAAGGTCCAGCACCGTGTTCCCAGAAATTATCTTCCTTACCAAATCTGAATATTCTCTCAGGTGCAATACCTATCTGTTTATTCCAGATTTCAAAAGCTTCATCATCCTCCTCATATATTGATGGATATAATCTATTGGCATCAAGTCCTACAACTTCTGTAAGGAACTCCCAAGACCAATGAATAGCTTCTGTCTTAAAATAATCGCCAAAAGAGAAGTTGCCAAGCATTTCAAAGAATGTACCGTGTCTTGCTGTCTTACCAACATTTTCAATATCACCTGTACGGATACACTTCTGACAAGTAGTCACTCTTCTTCTTGGTGGGATTTCCTGACCTGTAAAATATGGCTTTAATGGAGCCATACCTGAATTAATGATAAGCAGACTGTTATCATTATGTGGAACAAGTGAGAAACTCTTCATCTTTAAATGTCCCTTGCTCTCAAAAAAGTCAAGATATAATCTTCTTAATTCGTTAACGCCTCTGTACTGCACTTTATTCTTCCTCCTGTTTAGCTGCCTTTTTAGCATCTAATCCTTTTCTAATCTTACCACCGGCAAATACTGCAAGAACTAAAAGTCCAAGCATAACTACAAACTTTACCGCTTCAAATATTAATTCCGAAACTAATGTTAATCCTACCATAAGCCTTCCTTTCTGCTACTGCCGGCTTTGCAGCAGCTATAAACAACATAGTATTTTACCATAGCTCATATCAATTTTCAACATTCCACTTTCCATTATTAAGAAAATAGCCCGCACTTCTCTCAGCCGCATTAATAATAGTGCTGTCATAACCTATAGTCTTTAACAGCTTTATTGCATTTCTTGTGGTTGCAGGTCCTGTATACAGCTTGAAATCAAATACAACCTCATCATCTGTAACCTCCTCCTGAAAATGATAATTATCATATTTTCCTCTAAGAAGTGATGTAAGCTCTACATCGTGTGTTGCCGCAAACACAAGTGCTTTATCAGTCCTTATGCTCTTTAGTATCTCTGATGATGCCGCAATACGCTCAACCGTGTTAGTTCCACGAAGCACCTCATCAACAAACATAAGAACAGGATGTCCCTCTTTAGAAGCCGCATCCAACATCCTCTTAAGTGACTTGATTTCCACTATATAATAGCTGTTGGAGCTGCTAAGGTCATCTCTTAATGCCATTGACGAATATATTCTGTATACAGGTGCTCTGTAGTATTCCGACACACTCGTATATATTGTCTGTGACAAAAGTGCATTAATCGCGATTGTCTTAAGAAATGTCGATTTTCCAGAAGCGTTAGATCCTGTCAGAAGTACATTATGCTTAGTATTTATAGAGTTGGCTACAGGCTTTGTTATAAGCGGATGATATACATTTCTTACTTCAAGCTGCATATCATTATCCTTCCTGAACTCAGGAACGCACCAGCTGCCAAGCATACATCTGAATGAAGCAACTGATATGGATGCCTCTATAAAACCAAGTGTATCTATAAGCTCATATATATAATCTTCTTTATCATTAAAAAGCTTTATAAGATTATTAAACTTTATAAGGTCAACGTGTGTCAACATTCTTAGGTAATCAAGCAAAATCTCGGCTATAGAACCATCAACATTACCCGTTTCAAGAAGCCATGACCTCTTTGTTATATCTGAAAGCTCCTCTGATATATTCTTTAACTTATCGTTATACTCACCAAGAAAATCAATATTAAGTGCTGTTATCTTTTTCGCACCCATAAGCAGTTTCACAATATGATTAACACATATGAAGTACCTATCAACAGCAGCCTTATATTTATAATACGTTATTATCGAAAATGCGATAGCTGCGATACAAAGCCATATTCCAAGCACCGGGCTTATGGTGCAGGTAAATATAACTGCTGCAAGAATAAAAAGCATTGAAGCATAATGAAGAACGTTGCTTTTTTTCTCAAGTCCTACCACAACATCGCAGTAATCACTTATTGATATATGCTTTGCACGTCCTATCCATACAAATATTTTCTGTATGTCAAGTCTTTTAGCAGCATTTTTATCAAAGTCAGAGGCAAGCTTATCAAGCTTTTTAAGCGACTGGATATCCGCATTGGGACATCTTAACATCTTATATAGATATTCCTGTCCTGCAGATGAATTCGTATTATTCATCATACAAAATACCGCATCCATACCAAGATCATTCCATGTTATATCATCTATAGAGTTCTCATCTTCATTTCTTTTAAAGTAATGTGATATGCACTCATAATCTTCACCGGAATACTTTCTTTGTGACGGTTTTCCCCAGCCATTTTTCAGCTTTTTAATAATTAAATTCTGCTTTCTTCTATTATTCGTAACTGTGACATATACAGCAATAATAATAACAAGTGCAAAAAATACAAGTATCTGTATACTTGTCATATCTGTATAACCCGACTTGTCCATTATACGCCTCCCCCGATATTATACAATCTTGCAGTTTCAAGTGAAAGCTTTATCATATCATCAAAGCCCTCCTGTCTTTCCTCAACCGATAATGACTGTCCATTCATAAGATTATCACTTATAGTAAACATAGCAAGAGCATTCTTTGAAAGGCGGGCGGCATTCATATAAAGTGCCGCTGATTCCATTTCAACAGCAAGCACACCCATATTACTCCACGCCTTATTATATTCTGGATTATCATTATAAAAAACATCTGTTGATACGACATTCCCAACCTCAGCAGCAATACCATAAAGCTTCGACTGCTCATATGCACAGTTTAAAAGCCCGAAATCTGCCACAGGTGCATATGTTCCAGGAAGATTATACTGCTTAGCATAGTTAGAGTCAGTACTTGTACCGATAGCTAACACAATATCCCTTAAGTCAACCTTGTCAGATATACTTCCTGCCGACCCTATTCTTATAATATTATCGACATCATAGTACTTAAATAACTCGTAGCTGTATATGCCCATAGAAGGCATACCCATGCCACTAGCCATAACGGATATATCAACATCCCTGTATACACCTGTATAACCATATATATTTCTTACATTGTTAAACCTGACTACATTATCAAGATAAGTATCAGCTATATACTTCGCCCTTAAAGGATCACCCGGCATTATAACTGTCTTAGCTATATCACCTGTATTCGCTGTGTTATGTGGTGTTGGCATAACATCACCCCTTCCATATCCAAACAAAGGCTGCATCCTGTCAGAAAATCCCACTAAGGCACTCTGAAGCAAACATACAGCCCTCATTATTATTTTACTTTCCAGCGTACTTTATAACTGCGTCAACATCATATCCGCTAAGCTTTTCCCTGCCCTTAAGCCCCTCAAGCTCAATAAGGAATATAATCTTTACAACTTCACCACCAAGCTGTTCAATAAGCTTGATAATAGCTTCTGTTGTTCCACCTGTTGCGATTAAGTCATCTACAATAACAACCTTCTGTCCCGGTACTATGGCATCCTTATGCATCTCGATAGTTGCTGTGCCATATTCAAGCTCATAATCCTGTGAAATAGTTTCACAAGGAAGCTTACCTTTCTTTCTTACAGGAACAAAGCCTTTGCCATTAGCATATGCAACTGGAACTCCGAATATAAATCCTCTTGATTCTGGTCCAACTACAACATCATAATCAACGCCTTTAAGCTTTTCATTAATTCCATCTATAGCAAGCTTTAATCCCTCTGGACTCTGGATTACTGTTGTTATATCCCTGAATATAATTCCTTTCTCTGGAAAATCTGGAATACTTCTTACATAATCTTCAACCTTTTTCATATTGTCCTCCTATTTGCCTTTTATTGTGCAAAGTACATTAATTACAACTAATTTTATCAGAATTCTCTCTTACAATCAAGCACTCAGCTACACAATCAGGCAGACAAGTCCCGAATTCTCATTCATAACCTTTTCTATAGTCTCCCCAATCTTATCCATATTATCTTTAGTTATATTATGTGTCTTTTCGTATATCCCATCATTAACAATCTGTTCTATCGTCTTTCCAAATATATTAGTATCCCATATGCCGTCCGGATTATCCTTTGTATTATCTTTAATATAATTAATCAGATCCTCTGCCTGGTTTTTAGTTCCGACTATAGGTGCAATCTCAACATTAATCTGTGTCTTTAACATATTCACTGACGGAACTTTAGCCTTAATCTTAACGCCATATTTGTTACCATTTTTTATAACAACTGGTTCTTCTAATTCTATTGCACTTCTTACAGGCGTTACAACACCGAAGCCAGACATATTAACATCAGTTACCGCATCAGATACACTTTCATATTCCTTCTTTCTTAACGCCAGATCTCTTATTGTACTTATAAGCTCATATTCATTTAATATCTTAGTTCCGGTAAGCTCGCTTAAAATGCCATAATAAATATTAGCATCTACAGACATCTTCACACTCACCCTTCCCTCCGAAAGTGACACATCTGTAACATCAAGCTTCTTTATGTATTCATTATCTGCACTATATTTATAATTATCAGCATCTTTTATTGTATTAATGCCTTCTAACACCTCTCCAGCCACCTGCATAAGCTCTTTTTTTAGCCAATGCTCATCAGGAAGCACCTGTGTCCATTCAGGTGCAAAAAAGTCAATCTGTGTCACTGCAAACTGCTTAAGCACCTCTTTAAGAATATTATTAACATCTTCATTCTTTAACTGGTCACAATTAACAGGAATAACAGGAACTTCATAATCAGCCGACATGCTAACGGCAAGCTCCCTGGTCTTTGTGGCATAAGGTTTATCACTGTTTAATATTACAACGAACGGCTTATTTATTTTTTTCAACTCGTTAATAGTCTTTTTCTCTGCCACTATATAATTCGTTCTGTCAATTTCTGTAAAAGAACCATCTGTAGTCACAACAATACCTATTGTTGAATGGTCATTTATCACTTTCTTAGTACCTATCTCTGCCGCCTTGGAAAATGCTATTTCCTTAGTATCCCACGGTGTCTTAACCATTCTCTCTTTTCCATTATCAAGATGCCCATTAGCCCCTTCAACCATAAAACCGACACAGTCAACAAGCCTTACCTTCATATTAATTCCCTCAAATGGACTTATAAGTGCTGCTTCACTCGGAATAAATTTAGGCTCAACTGTCATAACTGTAGTTCCACCTGACGACTGTGGGAGTTCGTCCTGTGCCCTCTTTCTTTTATTATCATCTTTCATAGAAGGAAGGACACACAATTCCATAAATCTTTTGATAAAAGTTGACTTACCGGTTCTTACAGGTCCTACAACACCAAAATATATTTCTCCATTGGTTCTTTTCTTAATATCCATATATACATCATACGCTGCACCTGATACAAGCTCTTTTCCATCCATATATCTAACCTCCATATATACGCATATAAATGTATATTCCATTCAATAAAAAAATATGCCAGACGAACGCCTCCATTCCTGCCTGTGTGGCAGAAAATGTACAGCTTTCATCTGACATACATATTAATCACATAACCCTGTAATTATATTCATCGCATAACCTGTAACGAATTAAAAATACATATTCTGTGACGAATTAGAATTTAATTATATTAAACTGTGCCAATGTGTAGAACACAAGAATAATAAGCAATAATACCGGTGCTATATACTTAATCATAACGCGGTATATTTTCTCACGCTTAAAAGCTTCTCCATTCTTGGTAGCTTCTCCAATAATATAGTCAGCACCCGTTGACCAGCCTATCATAAGGCAGGTAAAGAAGGCTACTATAGGAAGCAGAAGACTGTTGCTTATAAAATCGAAGAATGTAAGAAAATCCATTCCAAGTATTGTAATGTGTGACCATACCCCATTACCAAGTGAACAAGGTATTCCAAGGGCAACCGAGAATATAATAACACCAAGGCACGCTTTAATTCTGCTTATATGAAATCTGTCTATAAGCATTGAAACTATTGCTTCCATAACGGATACCGAACTTGTAAGTGCCGCAAAAAACACAAGCACAAAAAACAATCCGCCTATAAATCTTCCAGCAGTCATCTGTGTGAATACCTTAGGAAGCGTTACAAACATAAGTCCTGCACCACTCTGTGATGTTCCAGCTTCACCGCTGAATATATACACTGCCGGAACAACCATCATTCCTGCAAGAATGGCAATTCCTGTATCAAATATCTCTATCTGGTTGACAGATTTTACAATGCTCACCTCATCTTTAGTATATGAACCATAAGTTATCATAATTCCCATTGCAAGACTCATTGAATAGAACATCTGTCCCATAGCTGCACACACCGTCTTAAATGAGAATTTAGAGAAATCCGGCAGAAGGTAATATTTAATTCCTGCTGATGAACCTGGAATTGTAATTACATATATACATATTATAACGGCAAGCACAATTAGTGCTGGCATAAGATAACTGCTCACCTTCTCAATTCCTTTTTCTACACCTGATATTACAATAAGTGATGTAAGCCCAAGGAATATAATAAAAAATATAAGTGGTGCATATTCCCTTCCAATAAAGTTACCAAAAAATGAGTCTTCGGCAGCAGCTATATTCTGTCCTGCCGCAAATACTGTGACATATTTTGTAACCCATCCTCCTATTACACAGTAATATGGCAGAATGATAACCGGTATTATAAATGCAATCGGCCCAATAAATCCAAACTTAGAATCAACCTCTTTATACGCCCTTGTCGGACTTAACTTTGTCTTTCTTCCTATAGCAATCTCTGTTGTCATAAGAGTAAAGCCAAATGTAAGTGCAAGTATAATGTATACAAGAATAAATATTCCTCCGCCATATTGTGCCGCAAGATACGGAAATCTCCACAGATTACCCAGTCCAACAGCACTTCCCGCAGCCGCAAGTACAAATCCTATTTCTCCCGTGAAACTGCCCCTTTTCTTCTTTTCCATTAGTTATTCCAAACCTTTCCTTATAAATCATTTAATGTTTAATATTCAATATTTAATTATACATATTATTAATATATTTTCAATCTTCAAATTCCGCAAGCACATAATATCCTCTGCTTGTCTCTCCGACTTCTTTAACAACTCCATGTCTTGACTTAAGCCTGTCAGGAGTTGAGTAATTGCCTGACATAGCAACTGCTGGCTCAATAGTATAATAATAACTGCTTGGAAGCTTTCCCTCAGTTATCTCAACCTCATCACCCTGCTTAACAAGATTAGGCCTGCTCATTGTAAATTCCATCTGTCTCATAACCAGTCTCCTTTATAAATTGATTTTCTCCAGACATTTTCTCGTATAGTCATCAACCTTTTCCTTAAGATATGTGTTAGCACCATCCTCTATGTCAAAGCCGCTATCCATCATCTCTTTAGCCGCATCTGATGCTTCTTTTAAAGTCTTGGCATCTGTGAATACGTCTGCTATTCCGAAATCAAAATCACCACTCTGTCGTACCCCAAAGAAATCTCCCGGACCACGCTGTTTCAAATCTTCCTCTGCTATCTTAAAACCATCATTGGAATATTGCAGTATATCCAGCCTGTCCTTTATCTTCTTGGATTTATTGCCAGTAACAAATATACAATACGACTGGTACTTTCCTCTTCCGACACGTCCTCTTAACTGATGAAGCTGTGCAAGTCCGAATCTTTCAGCATTTTCAACCATCATAACCGTGCTGTTAGGAACATTTACCCCAACCTCAATAACTGTCGTAGATACAAGCACATCTATCATTCCGCTGGCAAATCTTTCCATAATCTCATTCTTATCGACTGGACGCATTTTACCGTGAAGATACTCAATTCGCATGCCTTTAAGTTCAGCTCTTAACTTATCCGTGTAATCTATTACATTTTCCGCTTCAATATTCTCGCTATCCTCCACCATAGGACATATTACATAGCACTGTCTGCCCTCGCTGACCTGCTTTTTAATAAATGCGTATGCCTTTGGCCTGTATGAATCATCCACAACACAATTCTTTATTGCAAGTCGGTCTGATGGCATTTCATCTATAATAGATATATCCAAATCGCCATATAATATAATCGCAAGAGTTCTTGGAATTGGTGTTGCACTCATTACAATTATATGCGGATTGTTCCCCTTATCTGACAACTGTTTTCTCTGGTTGACACCAAATCTGTGCTGTTCATCTGTTATTACAAGTGCCAGATTATTATATTCAACCTTCTCCTGAATAAGTGCGTGAGTACCAACTACTATATCAATAGTACCATTTTTTATATCATCATACACTTTTCTCCTGGCAGATTGTGTCATAGAACCTGTAAGAAGTCCAACATTAATATCTATACCGGCATTGGCGAACATATTTCTTATAGACTCATACTGCTGCCTGGCAAGTACCTCTGTAGGAACCATCATTGCCCCCTGATACCCTGCAAATGCTGTATTCATAAGTGCAAGCACAGCGACAATCGTCTTACCAGAACCAACATCTCCCTGTATAAGACGACTTGTAAGATGCTTTCCACTCATATTATTCTTAACCTCTTCCCATGTTCTTAGCTGTGCATGAGTAAGCTTAAACGGAAGCTGGTTAATGAACTCTCTTGTCTTTACATTATCAGGGATAACATAGCTATTAGGTATTCTTTCGTTAGAAGCTTTCATATTAAGAGTTGCAAGCACGAACAGAAAAAATTCCTCAAATGCAAGCCTATGCCTTGCAATAATATAATCATCCATACTCTGCGGAAAATGTATATTAACCATCGCATAATTATGCTCTGCAAGATTATACTTTTCCCTTATATATTCAGGTATATATTCCTTTTCCAACCCGATTTTATATTTATCAAGTGCCTGTGTTACTGCTTTTACAACAGTCTTGTTAGATAATCCTTTCGTCAGAGGATATATAGGCATAAGCTGACCTTTAACCTCATTGTACCGAGCCATTGTATACATCTGCGGCTGTTCTAATATATAACTGTCTTTCTTATGGTTCACTTTTCCCCTGAATACATAGTGTGTTCCTATTCTTAATGATGCTTTCAAAAATAGCATATTATACCATACACATTTTATCGCACCGCCTTCTGAATCCTTAATGATAACAGACAGCATTTTAAGCCTTCCATTACCATATATATCAGGGCTTCCAACTACCGTTCCCTCTATAGCAGCAATCTCTGTATCATCATCAATTGAACTAATAAAAACAGGCTCTTCATATACATCGTAATCTCTCGGATACAGCTTTACGAGATCTTCTACTGTGTATACAGAAAGCCTGTTTAGATTGTTAGCAGTTACAGCCCCTACTCCTTTTAATTGAGTAATATCCATACATCTACTCCATATCTGACAGCTTATATGCGTGTCATCATCAATTAAATAAAGGGCTAATATCTTTAATTATTATTCAACAGATACTATATAATAGTATACTGGCTGGCCACCATACTGAAGTTCCACATCAACACCGTCAAACTTCTCTTCTATCTGTGATACAAGTTCGTTGGCATCATCTTCCTTAATATCCTGTCCATAGTATACGCTTATAAGTTCTGAGTCATCATTCACAAATGTATCAAGCATATCTATAAGTGTTGTATTCATATCTGTTCCAACAGCCGCAAGTCCCTTGTCACCAAGTCCAAGGTAATTATTCTTCTTAATCTCTTTGCCGTCAATTGAAGTATCTCTTACAGCATATGTTAATTCACCTGACTGTACAGTTGAAAGTGAATCAAGCATAGCCATCTCGTTCTCTTCTGCACTTCTTGTCATCTCAAAGTTAATCATAGCTGTAATTCCCTGAGGAATTGTCTTTGTTGGAATAACAACAATCTTCTTATCCTCAATAATTGAAGCAGCCTGATTAGAAGCAAGAATAATATTGCCATTGTTAGGAAGAACAAATATAGTATCTGCATTAATCTTCTCTGCGGCATTAAGAATATCCTCTGTTGATGGATTCATTGTCTGTCCACCCTGTATTACTTCATCAACACCAAGACCCTTGAATATCTCTGCTATACCTTCACCAGCAGCTATTGTAACAAAACCGAAATCTTTCTTAGGTTCCTGTTCCTTCTTCTCCTGCTCGTGCTTCTTCATAGCATCTGCGGCAATAGCTGACTGCATCTCTGACTGTGCCACAACCTTCTGGTTATGTTCTTCTCTCATATTGTCAACCTTCATCTTAGTCAGCTGACCGTATTCAAGCCCCTTTTCAAATGCCTGACCAGGATGGTTAGTATGAACATGAACCTTAACGATATCATCAAGATTAACGCACACAATTGAATCACCGATTGATGAAAGAAATGCCTTAAAGTCCGCCTCTGTCTTTTCATCAAATGACTTTTCAAGCATAATTATAAATTCTGTACAGTAACCAAACTTAATATCTACATCTTCAATGGCAGCACCTTTTCCAGGCATACTAGAACCAGATTTAAACTCAGCATTAGGTTCTGTAATTGTGAAATCTGTAACCTTTCCAGTAAGGGCATCTAACATTCCCCTAAGAACAACTACAAGTCCCTGTCCACCTGAATCTACTACTCCAGCTTCTTTTAATACTGGTAACATCTCTGGTGTCTTAGCAAGCACTTCCTCTGCATAATCAATAATCACTGATAATGCTTCTTCTAAATCTGTCACATTCCCTGCAACCTCTGCCGCTTTATCAGATACACCCTTTGCAACTGTAAGGATTGTTCCTTCCTTTGGCTTCATAACAGCCTTATAAGCTGTCTCTGTCGCTCTCTGTGTTGCAACTGCAAGTGTCTCAACAGTTATCTCACTAACGTGTGACATTTCCTTAGTAAAACCTCTAAGAAGCTGAGAAAGAATAACTCCTGAATTACCTCTTGCTCCTCTTAATGAACCTGTAGAAATAGCTTTAGAAAGACTCTCCATTGTTGGATTGGCAATTGCACTTACCTCTTTCGCCGCTGACATAATTGTAAGAGTCATATTAGTTCCTGTATCACCATCTGGTACTGGAAATACGTTAAGGTCATTAATCCATTCTTTCTTTGATTCAAGATTCTTAGCTCCTGCAAGAAACATCTTCTGCACAAGTGCTGCATCTATTGTAGTAGTAGCCACTTTATTTCCTCCATTCTGCCATAAACAAGGCCCGTCAATCTACTTTATAAAAACAATTAATCTATAACACGAACGCCTTCAACATATATGTTAATCTTTTTAATTTCAAGGCCTGTGAATTCAGATACTTTGTACTTTACATTCTCAATAAGGTTGTCAGCAACTGTTGAAATGCTTACACCATAAGAAACTATAACGTGAAAATCAACTTCTATTCTATTGTCACTGTCTATCTCAACCTTAATACCTCTTGTAAGACTATCACCTTTTAACAGCTTAACAAGACCATCTTTCATACTTACTGCCGCCATTCCGACAATTCCGAAACACTCAACTGCTGTTGAACCAGCATACTGAGCAACAACATCACTTGAGATGGATACTTTTCCTAATTTGTTGTTTAATGTTCCATTCATATCTAGCCTCCATACTGCGACTTGTATTTTAAGGAATCTATGCAAAGCCTCTTATGAAGCATATTTGCAAGAAGTTTTGCGCAGTCAAACTTTCCCCACATATAAAGTATATTTTCATTATACTATCAAAGCTAAAATAAATAAAGTGAATTACGCAATTTTATTAAATTGTGCAATTCACTTTAATGTACTGATATAAATTTTCGAAAATTAATAGCATTAGGCACGCTCAACTTTACCTGAACGTAAGCAAGAAGTACATACATACATCTTCTTTGTTGCTCCATTAACCTTAACTCTAACAGACTTAACGTTAGAATTCCAAATCTTATTAGATCTTCTATGAGAATGACTCACTGCATTACCAAAGTGAGCACCTTTTTCGCAAACTGCACATTTAGCCATATCAATTACACCTCCTTACCGGTATTGGGTAAATTTACCCACAACAGAAATTATTGTATCAGAACATATTACATTTTGCAACACCTTTTTACTAAAAATATTACATTTTAATGACAAAACATATTATAACCTATAATAATAAGAGCAATTATTATAACTATATGCCAGAACATACTACCTGTAAAGATTAACCCTATAATCATTCCAACCGCAATCCAGAACATAATAAAGCCCAACATTCTGCACATAACAATCCTCTTCTTATGTACACTGCCCTTATCTTTATGATGTTATCAATACATATGGCGCAGATATACATATTATCCATTTTGTAAATGTATATGCTGTATACTCATTTTTTATAATCTATTCTTCATCTGTAACATCACTGATAGCTTCATCAATATCATCATCCATCTTTACATCACCAAACTTGCCAGTTATTCTGTCAACCACATCTGGAACCATATCCAAAATCTTAGTTACAGTATCCTGATTTTTGATATTAACAAGCTTAGTTGCACCATTCTGGATAACAAGAACAGCACTTGGAGACATCTTGCCTCCCATACCACCGCCGGCGTTATTCTTCTTATCACCAGCAAATGCACCGGCCCCAACACCAAACGATACATCAACTAATGGAAGTATAATTGTATCATTAACGTGTACCGCTTCCCCAACAACTGTCTTAGCTGATAAAAAGGAATCCATACCCTTAAAAAGCGATGCAACAGTTTCATTAAAATCATTCTTATTCTCTGCCATATTAATCCTCCATTACTAACCCTTATTAAACACAAGCTTTCTAAACCTGTTGTTTTTATATACTCTTAAAGCTATCAAAAGCAGGCGGTATATTCTTACCCTGCCTTTCATATATATATCCCCTTCCAGCACTTTCTGTTCAAATTCAGGGGTTATATTAAACTGAACACCTGTAATTCCATATATAACCGCAATCACTCCTAATATCCTGCCTGTCATATATGGTTCTTCACAACCATAGCGCACATTAACATCATACTTAACCGGTGTTATTTCTCTTATAAGTTCTTTAAGTTCCTTCTTAATAAGCCTTACAAGTTCTTTATTCTCTTCATCATTAATAATTACTTTTAAATCATTAATCTTCTGCCAAGCACTTCGCTTCTTATCCACAATGGCTTTTAAAAGCTTTTTAAACTTGCTTTTTATGCTTATAAGCTTATCTTTCACACTATTAAGTGCTGCTTTCAGCCTGCCAATGAGGTCTTTTTTCTTATGAGGCTGGCTGACTGACTGCCTATTATGTTTATCATCCTCATTATGCTGGTTATTACTTCTGCTTTCTATATGTTGCTTTATGTCAGCTTTTTTATGAATTTCTTCCAGCCTTTCTTTAGAAGAACTCCTTGAGGCTTTTTCATCTGTCTTTTCTAAAGCTTCATCTGCCACCATCTTTTTATCAGCAACGGCTTTTTCAGCTTCTAATGCTTCAACCTGTACAGCAGTATCCTGACTATTGCCAGCACCACTTGTTTCATTCTGTCTACCAGCAGCGTATTGTCCGGCAGTTTCCTGACTGCTGTCCGCCACATACATATCATCAATGCACTTATCGCCTTCTTTATTCTTTTGCTTCTTCTCCTTATCCGAATTATTATCGAATATTTTAAAGAACATAGCATATGCCTTAACCGATAAGTCATTAGCATATGATGCTTTTAGCCTAAGAACATTAAGAAGCCAGCTTATCTTAATATTTGCCGTAAGCCTGCTATGATAATCAGCACTAATATTATATCTTACCGGCACGAATAAAACCATAAGCACCAACAGAATTAATATTCCAAGCAATGATAGAAGCACTATTCCTGCTATTTTAAGAATTAATAATATAATATGAACCATTAATGCCCCCATTATTATTTATTGCCAAATCCAAGATATTCTCTTATATCAAATCCACCTGTAGCATTATACACTTCATCAATTATATCTCTCACAAGATTAAGTGCCTCATCACGTCCTTTAGCAAGTCCAACTACATATATTTCTTCGTTTACATTTTTATTCTTAAAATGTGGTTGTAAAAGCATATTAGCCGAATATATATCCAGAATATTGCAAGTGTTAGAAGCAAGTGTTATCAAAAATGTATCTGCACAAAATCTGTTCTTTCTTATATGTCCAAATACTTTATATTTATCTTTCTTTGCATTCTCACCAATATACAGCTTTCTATACCACTTCACAATATTCCTCGTTTCCAAGCAGTACAAGACCGCTTAATATACATTTATTGTCCGGCAATAATCATTCTTACTACTTCAACAACAGCCTTCTTCTCAGCTTCATCACTGCACTGTATTAATGAACTGTTGATATAATCCTGAATTTCTTCCGTATTATTAAAGAACACTGGAAGCATTGATAATACAGCCGCCATAACTGCTCTTTTAACACTTTGCTGACAGTCTGTAAATAACCTATCAAGCTCTGTAATAAGCTTTTCTGCCGCCATATCAGCATATGAATCATCAGGAATTTCATCAAAATATTCTTTAGGCGATATATCAACAAAGTCACTTCCTGACTGAAGCTTGCCGATTGCTTCAAGCGAGCTGTACATATCTGACAGTGCAAGTTCATCTAATGTATCATTAAGGTTGGCAGCAGCATACTGTGTTGCAAAATCAGCCGCCATTACAGTTTCTAATATACGCTCCTGTTTGCCCTCAAAAGCTGTAAAGAGTTCTGCTATCTCATCAAGCTCCTGCTCATCTTCAAACAGGCTCTTAGACTTAAGAATAATATCTTTAGCAACATTTACCTCTGTATTATCCCCTATTGTATTATTATCAGATAATATAATTGTATACAAATCATTAATTATCTGGGCAAGAAGCACATATATATCAGCTGCATTGTTCATCTTCTCTGTAGCTATATCAAGTGCACCCCTTAAACGTGTGTACTCACTGCTGTCAAGATTTTTATAATCTGCATTCTTTAACGTTACATAGAAATCATTCATATCCTTAAAGAACATTGAGTCTTTATCAGCATCTTTTAACATCGCACTTGTACTTAACGAATAATAGAAATCATCAATTGTCTGTTTCTGTGCTCCGTGATACAGCGTAAATGCATCTTTAATATGATCATAAAATCTTACTTTTGACATTCTTATCGGAAGCTGGCCAACCATTTCAGATATTCTTCCATTGATAGATACATTATCTTTATCAGATAAAATGTAGTGCATTATATCATTAGTCATATATGTATTATAGTATTCCTCATCAAGTTCATCATCCTTGAAGCGGTATTCTACTCTGTTTAACACATATTCATATATCTTAAACTTGTCAACATAATCAGTTATGCTTTCCATAATAGCTATAAGACGGTTTCTTAGCGAACTAATCTTGTCTGTAAGCACATCTTCACTGGCAACAGCTGAATCTATGGAAGAAATCTCTATTATCTCATTGACACCCTGGAACATTTCAAGAAACAGCTCATCATCTATCTCATTATCCTTAATCATATTAAGAATTGTATAATAATTCATAGACATCTTAATATAAGCAAGACCATTATATAATGATGACAATCCCTTTCCATATTTAACAAGATTATCTGATAAATTCTTACCCTTTGTTATCTCACTGGCAATATATCCTAAATTCTTCATATACCTATTTCCAATCGTTAATTTTAATCAATGATTAATTTAAATTAAGCTTATCAAGCTTATCGCAGAAATCAAATGTTGCGAAATAATCTTTTGGTGTCTCTGCTCTTCTTATCATCTGTACACTTCCATCTTCCTTAAGCAGAAGCTCTGCTGATCTTAACTTACCATTATACTGGTACCCCATAGAATAACCATGTGCTCCAGTATCGTGAATAATGAGATAATCTCCCATATCAATCTTTGGCAGCATTCTGTCAATTGCAAATTTATCACTATTCTCACAAAGTGAACCTGTTACATCATACTTGTGGTCACAAGGCTCATTTTCCTTACCTGCTACTGTAATATGATGATAAGCACCATAGATAGCTGGCCTCATAAGATTTACTGCACATGCATCAACACCAATATACTCCTTATAAATGTGCTTCTCGTGGATAGCCTTTGTTACAACACAGCCATAAGGTGCAAGCATAAATCTTCCAAGCTCTGTATATATTGCAACATCCCCCATACCAGCTGCTGTAAGAATTTCATCATATACCTTATGAACGCCAGCACCGATAACAGCAATATCATTAGGTGTCTGGTCTGGCTTGTATGCAACACCAACTCCACCAGAAAGGTTAATAAACTTAATATCAGCTCCTGTCTTATCACGAAGTTCTACAGCAAGCTCAAATAAAATCTTGGCAAGTGTTGGATAGTATTCATTAGAAACTGTGTTACTTGCAAGGAATGAATGTATACCAAAATGCTTAACACCCTTGCTCTTTAATATCTTAAAGGCTTCAATAATCTGATCGTGTGTCATACCATACTTGGCATCACCCGGATTGTCCATAATTGATGTTCCAAGCTGGAAATATCCGCCAGGGTTATATCTACAACTCATAGTTTCCGGGAACTTTCCATCAAGTATTTTATCTAAGAATTCAATGTGTGTAATATCATCAAGATTAATTGTTGCACCAATCTCATTGGCATAAGCATATTCTTCTGCTGGTGTATCATTAGATGAGAACATAATCTCACCCGGCTTATAATCAAGTGCATACGCCATCATAAGCTCTGTCTCAGATGCACAATCAACTCCACAGCCGTACTCCTTTAATATATTTAATATGTATGGATTAGGGGTAGCTTTTACCGCGAAATACTCTCTATAACCTTTATTCCATGCAAATGCTTCTTTTAATCTCTTTGCATTATCTCTTATTCCCTTCTCATCATAAAGATGATAAGGTGTAGGATATGTCTTATCAATCTCCTTAAGTTGCTCTAATGTTACAAATGTCTTCTTTTCGCTCATCTTACTCTCCGTTCCACATTCCTGTTACGTATTAAAGTCTGTACTTTTAACAGATTTCATTGAATGTAATTTATATATTTTTCCACGTTGAATTGTATATTAGTTATGACAATTCGTCAAGTACGGTTATTCTAACTTATCATTGTCCTGATTTAATACAAAATGGCAGGAAGCTGTAATCTGCTGGCTGTGCACCTCTCCCTCACACGCCATATATACCGCTCCTGCCATATTATTAATATTAAAACCACAAATTAATATGTAAGATTAGCACATCCCTTAAATGATGTAGGGTCAATCTTTACATCTTTGCCATACTGTGCACTCTTAAGATTAAAGCAGTTAAGAAATGCTTCACTTTCAATTCTTTCAAGTGTCGATGGAAATTCTACTTTCTCCAGCCTCTGGCAGTTCTCAAAAGCATTGTTGCTTATAACCTTAACACCTTCCGGAAGCACAACCTCCACAATGTCATCTCTATTAGCAAATAATTCTTCTGGAAGACAAGTAAAGTCACTCATATCTATCTCTTTATATGTTCTGTTGTATAATGTAACCTTAATTCTTTTATTGTTCATAATCTTTCCCTCACATTCTACATTGCTATCAATTGCAAAGCGGCAATGTTCGCTGTCTATTTAAACCAGCAGTGTTAATGCTGGTTATAATCTTTAATTCATATTAAGCATTTTAAGGACTGACTGACTTGTGCTAAGCAGACCATTCTTATAGTATCCTAAAGCACTGTTATCATCACTGTAATTATTGTATGCTGTATTATATGTATTACTATCATCACTTGTATTAATAGTCGATGATACCGCTAACAGCTTTGATAATATTGCTTTATATGTATTAATTACATATTTGTAATCATCATAGCTGAACAGCACATTGGAACTGCTTGTTCCTGATGATGCACGGCTCTTTAATACTGCATCAGATATATTGTACTTATTAGCTGTTATCTGGTTTCTAAGTGCTGAAAGCTCCTGGTTATTCTCTCCCTGCTGGCTGTTATTCTGGGAATCAACCATTATTCCTGTATCGCCAACACATATACTCTGTGAAAGATCTGTAGCACCAGCTCCATCAATTGTTGTTGAATCGGAAGAAAGTGCTCCACCTAATATATCATTAATTCTGTCTATATATCCTAATGTCTCTTTATATGGAGGAACTCCACCATATTTGCTTACAGAACCACTTCCAGCATTATATGCAGCAAGGGCAAGTGTAACATTACCATTGTAATCATCTAAAAGATACGCAAGCATCTTCGCTCCACCTGTAATATTCTGTCTTGCATCAAATGGATCTTCAACGCCTAACGATTCTGCCGTTGTCGGCATAAGCTGCATAATCCCCTGTGCCCCACAATATGATACTGCTTCTGTATCAAAATCCGACTCTGCCTTTGCAACCGCCTTTAACAGGTTAACATTGACACCATATTCATTGGATACTTCATTAAATATATCATCTAATGACTCGCTTCCTGAACTTATGTTGTTAATTACATTATCAAAATCAGTTGCACCAGCCGGTTTAATATTATCTCCCTGACTTACAAGATATACATTACCATCTAACATATTAACTGAATCTACTACCATTACTCACCAGTTTCCTTCTTTTCTTAATTGTCTATACATTGTATAAGCATCTGAAAGTATCTGTTTCTCATTCGGATATTCCAGAAGATGATACGCCTCGTGATACTTATAGTAACCTGCATCGTAAAAAAATTCTTCTTTCTGAGGCACACAGTCATAGCTGTCGGATTCACACAGATACCAGTGAACGATCTTATCGATGTTCTTGTGTCCAGCCTTAAATGAATAATTCGTACTGCCAATGTAAGCTCTTATTCTTACATCAGCACCTGCCTCCTCATTCACTTCACGCACAGCTGTCTGTTCATAAGTTTCTCCCTTTTCGACTGTCCCCTTTGGAAGTACCCAGCCATCTCGTGAATTCATAAAATTCTTATATAATACAAGAACTTTGCCTCTGAATATTACTACTCCTCCACAGCTTACTGCTTCTGACATATCGTTTCCTCCAATCCATTATACAATGCTGATATTTTTTTATCAAGGCTAAATGTTTGACATAGCGTGCTGTTTTCTGACATTTTTCGCAATCTCTTATATATATGACGTCATCAACAAATAAGCTCCTGCCAAACATATTAACATATTATTGAAAATACGCATCAAATACAGCCTTCGCTATATACTGTGCACTTGATACACCTGAATAGCCACCCTCAAGCACAACACTTACTACAATCTCTGGTGTCTCTGCCGGAGCAAATCCAACAAACCACGAATGTACATTATCACTATTATCGTATTGTGCCGAGCCAGTCTTACCAGCAGCATTATATGATGACCATCTCATTGAACCACCTGTACCTGAATCAACAACCTCTTCCATACATTCTGTAAGATACTGTGCTTCGTCACTTGTCATAAGCTTGTCAATAACTGTTGGTTTATTCTGTTTTACTACTCTGCCATAAGCATCTTCTATTCTGTCAACCAGATATGGTGTCATCATTGTACCATCATTAGCCACTGTTGCAGCTATCATAAGATTATGGAGTGGACTTATCATAGTTTTTCCTTGTCCAATTGCAGTTTCCTGTGCTTCACTTGTGCCTGACTCCTCACTCAGTGCAAATGAGCTTTTATTATATTCAAATGCGACCGGTATATTCTTATTAAATAAAAATGAGGTGCATAGATTCTTAAATGAGGTGAGCTTAAGTCCTGCACCTATATGCGAAAAGGCTGAATTACAGGAATTAGCAAAAGCATCTACAAGATCTTGCTTTCCATGTGCTTTTCCATCTGCACATGGAATTGTTGTTCCACCTTCCTCATAATCACTTCCGTTACATACATACATAAATGAATTATCTGTACCATTTTCCCTTATATACTCAAGTGTTGTAAGTATCTTAAAGGTTGAACCCGGTGCATACAATCCTTGTGTAGCCCTGTTTAAAAGAACCGACTCAGAACTATCATAATTAATCCATTTATCGTAATCTTTATCTACCAGATTAGGGTCAAAATCAGGCTTGGAAACCATTGCCAGTATCTTTCCTGTAGAACTTTCCATAACTATCACAGCACCTTTGTTACTGCCAAGTGCCTTATATGCTGCCTTCTGCAAGGTTGTATCCAATGTTGTATACACATTATGTCCCTTTGCCTTATCGCCTGTTAAATCATTGGATATCTGATCAAATATATTATCTGTCTCAGATAACAGATAATAATTCTCTGTTGACTCAATTCCCATCTTCGTCTTGGAATTATATCCTATGACGTGGCCAAAAAGCTTTTTCTGTGGATACACTCTTGTCTCTGTACCGTCATCTGCCGTATCAGTCGTTGCAAGCACTGTTCCATCAGAAGCATATATATCGCCTCTCACAACCTTATCAGCCTGATTATCTATTCTTTTATTATATGGATTGTTAATAACATCTTTGGCATCTTTGATATTAAATACACAAAGATATACTATCATAATTGCAAATAAGCCTATAAACACAAAAGATATTATATTAGTTTCCCTGTTTCTAAGGCCTTTTTTACTTCCTTCTACAATATCCGTTTCTTTTTCTTCACGCCTGATGTTTCTTCGGCGTTGTTTTTGCTGTTGATTGTTTTTTTGCATTTTTACCTTTTCTGTCATCTTCATACTCGCTTTCATCAAGTCTCATATTATACATTCCATTAATCAGTGCAAACATCACTAACGAACTTATTATAGAGCTTCCTCCATAACTTACGAACGGCAGTGTTACACCAGTCATCGGAATAAGCTTTATTGCTCCTCCAACTGTAAGGAACACCTGAAAGCCATATGTAACTCCAAGTCCAACTGCGACAAGCCTGTAAAACAATGTCTTACATCTTGATGCAATGTTCATCATAAGTATAAGATTATTAAGGCATACCAGTAATAACGATATAGCAAATATTAATCCAAACTCCTCTGAAATAGCTGAGAACATAAAATCCTTTTCTGCAACAGGAATTTTATCCGGCATACCCTGGCAAAAACCATATCCAAACCACGAACCCATTCCTATTGAAAACAGCGACTGGCATACCTGATAACCACTATCATCAATATGGCTCCACGGATCTTTCCATATTATAACTCTTTTTCTTACATGAGAGAAAAGCTTATATGCGATAACACCTGCAACTCCTCCACCCATAATACCTGCACCTGCATATAACACATTCTTGGTTGCAATATAAAGCATAGCAATATAGACCACGAAAAATATAAGTGCTGCTCCAAGATCTGTTGACAGCACAAGTATTATAACATGAAGTGCGGCAAATGCTGTAACTACAGCAGTCTGTCTGAATGTTGTTGCTTTATTAAACATCGAAGCTACAAACATTACATATAATATCTTTACAAATTCTGCCGGCTGTACTGACACAGGTCCCACGGTAAGCACAAGATTAGCTCCATATATCTTATTGCCAAGAAGAACTGCCAGCAGAAGCACAAGTCCTGTGCCACAGTATATCCAGCCCATTTTTCTGAAGCTTTTCACCGTCTTTAACAGCCACGGAATGGCAAGTGTAAGCAATGTGCCCGCAACAGCTATCGCGAACTGCTTTACGCATTTGGTATAACTTAATCTTGCTATCATAACAAAGCCAACCGCCATCAGCATACACATATTATTAACAAGCAGTCTTGATGCTTTAGGATAAAATACCATATAAAGCATAATAACTGCACCAAGATATACCAGCTGTGCAAAATACAGATATATATAATTCATATCATCATACACAACATACATTATAAGATAACCAGTAAAATGTACAATTACCATTATAATATTCTGTATCCGGTATATCTTTTTTCTTTTATCTTCATTTCTTATTACTGCACCCCTGTATGCCGCGAGTGCATAGAAAGCCATAAGAAATGCAAGTACATATTTTGATAATTCCAAACAAACTGTCTGCATAATTAATTGACTCCTCTATAGAAATGTCCCTTATATGGCGATACCCCCTCAAAGCTTAAAGCTTTCTTTATTGTAAAAGTATCTTCATCTATGAACTCAAATCTTAACGACCTAACGCCAAGGTCATTTCTTTTAAGTTCCTCTGTTAAATCAAATGTGCCTGCCCACGTCACTGTGTAACAATAACTGCATACGCTCTCAACTATGTAGCTTACATCACTACCCTGCTTTAAAAGAGTTGTACTACACTTCTTATCACATATTCCATAAGTCTTTCTAACACACGATTTAGATACCATAGCAGGTATTTTTCCATACACAATAATCTCACTTCCAGCAGTCAGAGTATCCTGTAACTCAGAATTATTAAGCTCAAGCGGAAGTGTGTGGGATAGCAGCCTTACCCCCGCCTTATCAGCAATATCTTTCAATTCATAACCTGCATACTTATTAAATACATACAATCCTGTATCAGTAATTATATCTTTAACTTTAGACTTTCTGCTTCCTATAAGTCCGATTTCTTCAATATTTCTTACAAGATAGCCGTCTATTATTATTCCAGTATTATGTTCTATATCATCAAGCATAGCCGAAAGCTGTCTTGCCCTGCTCTGTTCAAGAATATAAGGAAGTGCTATAAACAGCTTAATTCCCATTTTGTTAATTTTTTCACAAGCTTTAATAAATCTCTGCCGGTCGCTGTAATACATTCCAAAACCAAGATATATTCTTCCAACTGCAATATCCAGCTTATTATCAGGACTGCTGACTATATCAATCACCGAGCTGACAATATCAAAGGAATGACAATATACTGTACATAACATCTTGCCAGCATTATCTGACACATCATTATATTGGCTTTCAATACCTGTGCAATTATTGTGATACTCATTATGTGCATCACAATCCGAACTTAATATGCTATTATCCTGCTCGTTATATGTCATACAGCAGGGATTTATTATACTATCGTCCGGCTCTTTATATGTCCTGCAATATGAACTTAATATATTATTATCAAGCTGTGCTATAACTTCTCTTCTTAGCTTCTTTAATTCTCCAACCGATAAGAACACATCATTATCCATATGAAGTTCTATGCCAGACACTTTATATCCGGTGTTACCTGTCATTATAAGCTTGCTCTTAACATCTTCGTAATCGGCTGGCTGTTTTAAAGCTTTAGTCACCTCACTGCCTGATATGCTTGCACTGAATTGACCAGTCACAGCGGTAAGACTTAATGGTGAGCCTTTCACAGCCTCCATATACATATCAATATCTCTTTCAAAGCTTGTCTGCACATACTTTTCTTTTACAAGTCTTTCAAGAGAAGAATTCTTCATTCTGTTAATAATTCTGTCCTTGTACAGATTATATTTTCTTGGAAGATTGACCACTAAAGTATTACCCGCCTTAACAAACGAGCCACTCTCAAAGCTGTGTTCCTTGTCAATCTCGAATACATCCTGTGGATTGATATCCTTTAATGCTTTAAATGTAACTCTTCCCTTATCATTGCTAACAACCTTTAATGCTTCGCTCCCCCTATGATTAGGACGTTCATACGACATCATCTCCTTACCCTTCTTGCTGTTATAAAACCCTGTCGTAAAAGAACCCCTGTTATATATATCGCATAGATTATCTATATCTTTCTTAGTTACTTTATAGCCTTTTCTTCCATATTTAATGTATTCATCAACATAATGCCTATATACAGAAGTAACATATGCGGCATAGGTCACATTTTTCATTCTTCCTTCTATCTTTAACGAATACACACCAGCTTCTATTATATCTGGAAGTATAGGCAGGGCACACATATCTTTAGGACTTAATGCAAAGGAATTATCTTTGTCGTTAATCTGACTGTCATTATCATATACTTTATAAGAAAGCCTGCAGGGCTGTGCACATCTTCCCCTGTTGCCGCTTCTTCCACCTCTGAAACTGCTCATAAGACATTGTCCCGAGTAACAATAACACATAGCACCATGAACAAAGCTTTCAATCTCCATATCCGGACAATCTTTATGAAGCTGTGCAATCTCAGTTAATGTCATCTCTCTTGAAGTGACAACACGCTCTGCACCCATATCCCACAGAAGCTTAGAACCAAGACTGCCTGTCTGTGTCATCTGTGTGCTCGCGTGTATGTCCATATCTGGAAAATGCTTCTTTATAAGCCACATAACTCCTAAATCCTGAACAATAACCGCATCAAGTCCGTGTTCATAAAATGGTCTTATATATGAAATCAATTGTCCTTCTATCTCTTTGTGCTTAAGAAGTGTATTAACTGTAAGATATATTCTGCACCCAGCTCTATGTGCATAGTCAAGTGCTTCAAGCATCTCTTCATTATTAAGATTGCCTGCGTATGCCCTTGCACCGAACATATCTCCTCCAAGATACACCGCATCTGCCCCTGCATTAATAACAGCCTTACATATTTCAAGAGAACCTGCTGGTGCAAGAACTTCTATTCTGTTGTAGTTGTTACCATGTGTTAATTCCATAATATATCATTTATCCTCATTCTATAATACTTATTAATCAAATCGGGACTGTAGCACATTGTCCCCAGCCCCGCTAAATATAATTATTTCTTTGAATCATTAAGTTCTGTTTCAAGCTTTACAATGGTATTTTGAAGCTTCTCTATGCTACCCTTCAATTCCTCAATCTGCTTATCAGCAGACTCAGACTTTATCTGTGCTGCAATAAGTTCGTGCTTAAGGTCATAGATTTCCTTATCTTTATTCTCAATCTCTAAAGATAAACCATCACCAAGCTTCTTTGCCTTAAAATAATCATCGGCAACATTAAGATACATAAGATTAGCTCTTATCTCTGCTGACTGCTTTCTAAAATTCTCGTCTTTACCGAACTCAGCAAGTTTATTATTAATATATGATGCTATCTTCTGAAGATATTCTTCACTTTCATATCCTCCCAAAGTAAATACTTTTCCACCTATGATTACCTCTGTTGTATTCTTTGATGACATCTGCATCCTCCTGACCTGCTTAACAATAATATATAGTAAGTATACAATATCTACTCTCTTAGTTCAATACCAAGATTATCATATGCTTTCTTTGTTGCAACTCTTCCTCTAGGTGTCCTGTTAATATAATCATTCTGTATAAGATATGGCTCATATACATCTTCAAGCGTTCCCGAATCTTCACCAATAGAAGCCGCAAGTGTCTCTATTCCAACAGGTCCTCCGTCAAATTTCTCTACAATTGTAGAAAGAATAAGCCTGTCATTCCTATCAAGTCCGTCCCTGTCAACATCTAAAAGGTCAAGTGCATAATCAGCAACATCTTTAGTTATATTACCGTCATATTTTACCTGTGCAAAATCCCTTACCCTCTTTAATAATCTGTTGGCAAGTCGTGGTGTTCCCCTTGATCTTCTTGCAAGCTCATATGCACCATCATCATCAATATCAACACCAAGAACCTCTGCTGACCTTACTATAATCTTCTTTAATTCATCACAATTATAGAATTCAAGATGATTAACAACTCCAAATCTATCTCTTAAAGGTGCAGATAAAAGTCCTGCTCTTGTCGTTGCACCAACAAGTGTAAAATGCGGAAGGTCAAGTCTTATCGACCTTGCAGTAGCACCTTTTCCAATCATTATATCAATCTCATAATCTTCCATTGCTGGATACAGTACTTCCTCAACCTGTCTGTTAAGTCTGTGTATCTCATCAACGAACAATATATCTCCCTCACTAAGATTATTGAGTATTGCTGCCATTTCTCCAGGTTTCTCTATAGCCGGACCAGAAGTTACCTTTATATTAACTCCCATTTCATTAGCTATAATTCCAGCAAGTGTTGTCTTACCAAGTCCAGGAGGTCCATAAAATAAGACATGGTCTAGCGAATCTCCTCTCTCCTTTGCTGCCTTTATATATACTTTAAGGTTTCTTTTAACCTTTTCCTGTCCTACATAATCATCAAGCTTTAATGGTCTTAACGAATTCTCTATCTTTGCATCTTCCGTAAGGATTTCTGTGGATATTATTCTTTTTTCCACGTTGTATTTCACCTCCTCATAATTAAATACCCTTTTTATAACTAAGCACTATTTTATAATCAAATGCTCTCTTATATTCAAATATTCTTTTATTTTACCTATAAAGTTGCAAGGCTTTTAAGAGCCTCCTTAAGTATTGCCTCTGAATTCTTCTTATCAATATCATCAACCTTCTTGACAGCCTTAATCGCATCCTTACTGCTATAGCCAAGTGATACAAGTGCCTCAACAGCATCATTCATAACAATAATAGAATTATCCTGCTCTGCTGCCGCATTTGCCTTATTTCTGTTATTAAGTGCCATCTCAAAGGCTTCCTCAACCTTTAACTTATCCTTAAGTTCAATAATAAGCCTCTGTGCTGTCTTAGCACCAACACCCGGACAGCTCTTTATAAGATTAACATCATCTGACAGTACTGCAAATCTTAAATCATCTGTGCTGATTGCTGATAATATTCCAAGTGCCCCCTTAGGACCTATTCCGTTGACATTTATTAATAATTTAAATACGTTAAGTTCATCTCTTGTAAGAAATCCATACAGGCTCATATCGTCTTCTCTTACGTGCAGATATGTATACACCTTTACAAATTCACCTGATTTAGGTATATTTTCAGCTGTAAGGGACGATGTCTTAATGTCATAGCCAATCCCATTATTCTCTATAACTATCCCTTCTGGTGTCATCTCAACAAATTCACCTATTATATATGAATACATTATTACTCTCCGCTCTTATATTTAAAATACTATTTATGATTTTATTTTGTTGTTTTTATCCTATTTTTCAAAATGCTGTTTTATAATATCATTATTTTACAAATAAATATTACTTCCGCATTCCAAGACAATGGTTAATAAACTGCTGTGCGGTTCTTCCTGATATGCCTCCGTGGCTTAATTCCCACTTATTAGCCTCAGCCATAAGTTCTTCTTCTGACATATCAAGTCCATTTTTCTTGGCAAGTCCTATTACAATATTATAATATTCCTTATTAGATGGTTTAGAATAGCTTATCTGACACCCAAATCTATTAACAAGCGACATCTTTTCTTCAATCGTATCTGATCTGTGAAGTCCGTTAGAAGATTCCATATCATTTCTGTCGTTCCATGTTTCTTTGATAAGATGTCTTCTGTTAGATGTCGCATATATAAGAATATTGTCAGGCTTAGTTTCAACGCCACCTTCAATGACTGCCTTTAAGAACTTGTACTCAATCTCAAATTCTTCAAATGATAAATCATCCATATATATAATGAACTTGTAGTTTCTGTTCTTAATGGCCGCTATTACATTTGATAAATCCTTAAACTGATGCTTATATATCTCTATCATTCTTAAGCCCTGGTCATAATATTCATTAACGATAGCCTTGATACTTGTAGACTTACCAGTTCCACTGTCACCAAATAAAAGAGCATTATTGGCTTTTCTGCCCTGAACAAAGTTCTCTGTATTCTCAACAAGCTTCTTTTTTTGTATCTCATATCCAATAAGATCATCTAATACAACCTTATCCATATTATTAATAGGGTTAAATGTAAGCTTTCCATTCTCTGTTGCAGATATTCTGAACGCCTTGTTAAGTCCGAACATACCTACGCCATATGCTTTATAGAATTCTGTAACTATATCAAAGAATTCATCTGCATTAGCAGCTTTGGCAAGCTTTTCGCTTAATGCCTGAACCTTTTCACTTACATTTTTATTATACATCAGCTCCTTCTTAACGATTGCCTTATAATCAGAGATTATAGAGAAACAGTCAATGCCGAGTTCTTTCTCTATAAATGAAAAATCATAATGGAAAAGATTGTAGAATACTTTAAAGTCATTCTTTGCAAATACATTAACACTTCCGTCATTAGCTCCTACCTTTTCACAGGTAATGCTGAATGGATTCTCATTAGTAATAAGAAAATATGTAAGATAATTCTGCCATAAATTCTTATCGAAACCATAATCTGTTGCAACTTCTAAAATTCTTTTTACCTGAGTATATATATCTGTAACCAGCTCTTCTTTTGATGATAATTTGTTATCAAAACGATTGAATATATCTGCCATTGATGATAAAATAGAACTGTTATCGAGATTTCCATACATAATTAATTGAGATATTTCTTTATACATTTTAGTATTCCTTTCGCCAATGTGTATATGTAACTTTTATATAATAACACATATAATATCACATTGAGAGCGAATTTTGTCACTTTTTTTAGAAATATTAGTTCGATTAACTATTGACAGCTAACGAACTAATGATATAATCTGTAAAGAACTTTGCAAAAGTTTGTAAAAGTTTTAACAGACTTTTATTTTTTAATGATTAGTGAGGATTTCAAATGAAAATCGTATCAGATATCAACGCATTTGTGTATATTGTATTGACCATCTTCTATTGTTATCAGGGAATATACGTTATTATCGCATTGCTTGGTAAAAAGAAAAAAAAGAATTACAACACCGAAGCTAAGACACTTCACAAATACGCATTTATTATTGCCGCACGTAATGAAAATGCCGTTATCGGCAATTTAATTGACAGTATTAAGAACCAGAATTATCCTTCAGAGCTTATTGATGTTATCGTAGTAGCTGATAACTGTACTGATAATACTGCGGAGATTTCAAGACAACACGGTGCCATTGTTTATGAGCGTTTCAACAATATACTTATTGGTAAAGGCTATGCTATGGACTATGTCTTTAATAAGATATGTGAAGAACGCGGTGATTACACTTGTTATGACGGTTATTTCGTATTCGATGCAGATAATATTATCGATGTCAATTACGTCAGAGAGATGAACAAAGTATTCGACAGTGGGTACAAAGTTGTCACAAGCTATCGTAACTCTAAGAATTATGACACTAACTGGATTACAGCCGGTTATTCTTTATGGTTTATAAGAGAAGCTAAATATCTTAACAACCCACGAATGATGATTAAGACAAGCTGTGCTGTATCCGGAACTGGCTATCTTGTAGACAGCTCTATTATCAAGAAGAACCACGGCTGGAAATGCAATCTTTTAACAGAGGATATTGAATTTACTGTAACTAATATTCTTGATGGCGAAAAGGTTGGTTATTGCGAAGATGCTATGTTCTATGATGAACAGCCAACAACATTTAAACAGTCTTGGAATCAGCGTATGCGTTGGACAAAAGGCTTCTATCAGGTATTATTTAAGTATGGCAGAGACTTATTCAGGACAATGTTCAAGGAAAAGAGAATGTTCGTATCCTGCTATGATATGATAATGACACTTGCACCTGCTACTTTATTTACACTTGGAACAATACTTCTTAATGTAATAATATTATTATGTGGTGGTCTTAATCCTACATTATTCAAGCAGATTGCTGGTCCAACTGTTCAGGCTATTTTACTTGGTTTCTTTAATTTCTATATGATGCTTTTAGTAATAGGACTTATAACTTTAATAACTGAGTGGAAGAAGATTCTTGCACCTGCAAGAAAGAAGATTATGTATCTTTTCTCTTTTCCTCTCTTTATAGCTACATATATTCCAATCTCAATTGTAGCGTTATTTAAGAAGGTTGAATGGAAGCCAATTCCTCATACTGTTGTTAAGACTATTGATGATTTATCAATGACACAGTATAAGCAGTAATTCTATTAAGAATTTAAACTAAATAATGATATAAAAAAAGGGGCTGTCGCACTAAGAAATTAGTGCGGTGCCCCTTCTTTTATGTTAAGGCGGTATATAATCTAAAAAAATAAATCCCAGGCTTCGAAAAACCTGGGATTTATAGTAAAATATTAGTATGCAATTACATAATAAATTACAAAAAGATTATACTTTAAATCAGAGTGGATATCAACTAAAACTTCCACTCGAAAACTGCAAAAGAGATATCAATTTCATATTTCTTCTAGAAGGGCATTCTGCACCTGACCATGCAACACTTGCACGATTCAGAAGCATTCATTTTGCCCCTTGTTCTAAGCGTATTCTCGCAGAAGTTTCAAGATTGAGGCAAATGCCAATAAATATACTTTCGTGTGGAAAAAAGCCGTTACAAAAAATCAGGCAAAATTTGCTTTATTCTACAAACACAATCATTACTTTTCATTCCTGTCAATCTTTAAATCTTTGTAATATTGCATTGGAGTAACACCATATTCTTTCTTAAATGCTCTAAAAAAATGATTATACCCTCCAAATCCACCAAGCTCATATACCTCATGAATACTTTTCCCCTGCTCTATATAATGGCGGCATAAATCAAGTTTGCTCTTTACAATGTATGAATGAGGTGTCTCACCTGTCAATTTTTTAAACTCTCTTACTATATGATAACGGCTTATATAAAATTCATTTTCCAAGCGCTCCAACGAGATATCTTCTGTCAAATGTTCTCTGATATAAATAAAAATATCATCCATTACAACGTGTTTTTTCTTCTTCTTCTTGATCTGTACATCATCCTGAACAGATGAGCGAAGTGCAAGTACAAGAATCATAGTTAATAGGCTTTTCTCGTATAATGAGTGGGCAAATTTAGGCGGCTCATTATTCATCGAATAGAGCTTTTTTGATATATTCTTTATAAGCATAGCCGATTCAGTCTCAGAATGAACAATCTTAACTTGATACGGAACAAAATCAAACGCTTCATCAAGTCTTGTTTCTTCATCTGACAATTTCCTTAAAAGTTCTCCACCTATATAAAGAACATAAACTTCAAGAGGATACTTATTTTTACGATATTCAAGCTTTACTTTATTACCTGGCTTAATAAATATCAAATCCTCCATAGTACATACAATATTATCGTCCTCCTGGTGCATATACCCTATCCCACCAGCTATAAATACAATTGTATAGCTCTCCTTTTGCCCAAAGCTTCGCTGGGCACTATCCAATATTTTCAAATATTCCATTTTGTAGCCTTGCTTTTTCATATGTCTATTTTGTACACTTTCCTATTATATTTTTTGTTCATTTCGTCAAAATATACAATACATCAATTTTTCGTAGTTTGCAAGCAATATTTGTATATGGATATCAGCATAACCACAATATAATAAGATTGTAGCTACTAAAACAATATAAATGTTTGGAGGTAAATTATCATGAAAGAAACAAGACCTTTTTCCATGAAGGACAAAATTGGTTACACTCTTGGCGATTTGGGATGTTGCTGTACTGAGCAGTTCCGTGCCATGTATCTTGCTATTTTTTATACACTGGTATTAAAAGTTAATCCAGTACACGTAGGAATCCTTATGCTTGTTACAAAGTTTTGGGATGCTATAAATGACCCTTTAATTGGTGCACTTGTTGATAGCCACAAAAACAAAGGAAAAGGAAAATTTATTCCTTGGATTAAATTCTTTGCTTTTCCAACTGCAGTACTCTGTATATTAGGATTTGTTAACGTAAACAATTTCGCTTATGGTGCACGTATTGCTTATATGTTCATTACATATATTGTTTACGAAATTATGTACACATGTGTCAGCGTTCCATTTGGTAGTCTTTCAAGTGTAATGACTGATGATGTTAACCAACGTACTGACCTTTCTCGTTTCAGAAGTCTTGGCGGTACAATTTTTATGACAGTTATCGTTATTGTTGGACCAGTATTCTTATATAAAGATAACCAGCCAGTACCTAGCCATTTCCTTATTATGTCAGCAATCTGTGCAGTTATTGGATTAATCTGTCTTATGTTTACATCTCATTGGTGTAAAGAGCGTATTATTACAGAGCCAGTTGTTGAGAAAAAAGAAAAGCTTAACTACTTCCAGGTAATTAAAGATATTACTAAAAACAAAGCATTACTCGGAGTTATGTTATCAAGCTTTATCGGTATTGTTGGAGCAGGTATGGTTAACGGATTAAATACTTATTTATTCCGCGATTATTTTGGAAATGTTGCCATCATGGCAGTTTCAGGTATGTTAAGTGTACTCTGGTCACTTATTGCATTCGTAGGCACAAAATTTGTTGTTAAGAAATTTGGAAAGAAAGAATGGATTATGTACAGTGCAACTTTCTCAGTTGTTGTTTATGCTATTTTATTCTTCTTCCCACTTGAAAATCCTATTCTCTTTATTATTATCAACGGAATCTGCTATCTTGGAGTAAGTGGTTTCCAAGTATTAGTTTGGGCACTTGTAAATGATGCAATTGATTATCAAGAACTTCAGACAGGAAAACGTAATGAAGGAATTGTATATTCGGCATATACATTCTTCCGTAAACTTGCTAATGCTGTATCAGGAAGTATGAGTAGTTTTGCACTTGCAATTGCTGGATTCCAGGTTAATGAAGCTGTCCAGAATGAAGCATTCTCAGGACATCTTTGGAAAACATATACAGGTTTATATGTTGTAGGATATTTATTAGCTGTTCTGGTATTAAAATTTATCTACCCTCTTACAAAAGAGAAAACAGCTGAAATGTTACAGGATTTAGCTGACAAGCGAAATGCTACTACTGCAGAATAAAATTAGAAATGGAGGTATTTTAAATTGACAAAACAAGTAGAAATCACAAACCGTGATGGACACATCTTACGCGGAATAGTTAACATTCCAGAAGATGGCACAAGATTTCCTGCTATTGTAAATGTACATGGCTTTACAGGGAATAAAAGCGGTTACAAAAGTATTTATACGCACACAGCCAGATTATTAGCTGAACATGGATTTGCCAGTGTCCGTTTTGATTTATACGGAAATGGTGAAAGTGATGGTGAATTCGAGGACATGACCTTTACAGGTATCCTACACGATATCGAGGATATTATAAACTGGACTAAAACACAAGATTTTGCCAATCCAGATAAGATTATCTTATCTGGTCAGAGTATGGGAGGATACGCAGCTGCTACTGCCGCTCCTATTGTTAATCCTTATGCTCTCATACTTATGTGTCCAGGTGCTGGAATGTGGTTTGGATGTAAGGATCGTGCTGAAGCCATGGAAGCTAAGGGGATCACCAAGGCCGATATTGAAGGACTCACTTTCCCAACATCTTTTAATCATGATTTATTTAATTATGAGCCATTCTCGTCAGCAGAAGGATACAACGGACCAGTCCTCCTTATAAGAGGAACTGCAGATGATTTGGTAGATGATGCAACATGCCATAGATATGAGTCACTTTACAATGGAAAATGCAATTATAAAACAATTGAAGGCGCTAACCACAATTTTGCCAGTGCTTTTGCAAGAGCAGAATTAGACAAATTAATGTTAGAGTTTTTAACACCACTTAAATAGTATATTCAATTTGAAAGGAAGTATGAACAATGAAATTATTAGAGTCTATAAAAGTTGGAAATATTGAGTTTAAAAACCGTATTATGTTCCCACCACTTACAACAGGATATGAGGAAAAAGATGGTTCAATTGGAGAACAAAGTTTTCGTTTTTATGAGCGTCTCGCAAAAGGCGGTGTCGGATATATAGTAATTGGAGATGTTGCACCACTTCCAACATTCTCTCCTACACCAAAGCTTTATTCACCTGAGCAGGTTCAAAGCTTCAAAAAACTTGCTGACGTATGTCATGAAAATGGTGCAAAGCTTGGAATTCAGTTATTCCATCCTGACTACAACGTTAAAGCTTTAAACGATATGTTTCATCAGGGCAAAATGCAGGAAGCAAGAGCTAAACTTCACCATGATATGCAGCACTTTGTAAATGAAGTAACTGCAGAAGAACTTGATGAAATAATAAAGCATATGGAAAACTGTGCTATCTTAGCACACGAAGCTGGTGTTGATTGTATTGAAGTACATGGAGACCGTCTTGTTGGTTCTCTTTGCTCTCCTATTTTAAATCATAGAACTGATGAATATGGCGGTGACCTGGCTAATCGTACACGTTTTGCATTAACACTTGTAAAAAGATTAAAAACAATCGTACCTGATATGGTTATCGACTACAAGCTTCCTATAGTTACTCCTCTTGGAGAAAATAGTTTTAGAGGAAAAGGTGGTCTTCCACTTGATGAAGCTTGCATTTTTGCTAAAGAATTAGAAGCTTGCGGTGTTGACACATTACATGTTGCACAGGCTAACCATACTGGAAATATGGGTGATACAATCCCTGCCATGGGAACACAGCCATACGGATTTATGGTTTCTTATTCTAAAAAAATCAAAGAGCTTGTATCTATTCCTGTATCTGTAGTAGGCCGTATCGTTACACCAGAAGCTGCTGAAGCAGTTATTACAAATGGTTCTGCTGATATTATTGGATTAGGTCGTTCTCTTCTCGCAGACCCTGACTTTGCAAACAAATGCGCAGATGGACATTGCTGTAATGTCAGAACATGTATGATGTGCAATAAGGGATGTACAGATAATATTCAGAATCGTGCTTTCTTAAGTTGTGTACTTAATGCTGAAAATGGTTACGAAGGATCTCGTCAGATTACTCCTGCAGCATCAACAAAGAATATAGCAATTATTGGTGCTGGTATTGCTGGACTTGAAGCTGCACGTGTTTCCGCATTAAGAGGACATCATGTAACTATATTTGAGAAATCACTTCAGATTGGTGGTCAGTTACTTATTGCTAGTGTACCTCCAAGAAAAGAAGAAATGATGAGAAGCATTAATTATTATACAAATGTACTTCCTGAATTGGATGTAACATTCAGGCTTGGTCAGGAATTCACATCCCAAGATTATAATTCATTCGATGAAGTAATTGTGGCAACAGGAGCAAACAATGCAATAATCCCTGTTCCTGGCAAAGATCTTCCAACTGTAGCAAGTGCATGGGATGTACTTGCCAAGAAAGAAATCGTATTCGGTAATGTTTCTGTAATCGGTGGTGGTCTTGTAGGTGTTGAAACCGCTGAATATCTGGCTTCACGCGGATGTAAGGTTACAATTATTGAAATGATGGATCAGATTGCAAAAGAAGAAAGTAACACTATTTTACCTACTCTAATGAGGGAATTAGAGCATTATAATGTTCAAATAGTAACATCTGCAAAATTATCAGAAATTAAAGATGATTCTGTAGTTGTTGAAAAAACAGTAGACGACAATACATCAACAGAAGAAATTGCTTCAGACTTTGTTGTAATGGCTGTTGGTGCAAGAAAGAACCTTCCAGAGCTTTCTGAGTGTCCTCTTCCACTTCACTATATTGGTGATTGTGCTGGAGAACGTCCAAGTAATATTGAGCATGCTATTAAATCAGCATATGATGTAGCATGTGAAATATAAATTATTAATTACCCTATTACCACAAAGGGGCTGTCGCACTAAGAAATTAGTGCGATGCCCCTTCTTTTTAAAAAGTGCCTGAATTTAGAAATATCAAAATAAAAATCTTTAAAACCCGTATAGGTTTATTAAAGTACGCCAATTTTTGGAACATCCCATTCATTTTAATAAATAGTAACTTAAAAATCGTATTTTTATAGGAAAAAGAGGCTGGTACCTTAACGATTTTCAATCGTTAAAGCGACAGCCCCTTTTTTTACATATTTAACTACTATTCCTGACACAATTCCTATAATAATACCTGTTATTACACCAGCTATTATAAGCACTGGCAGATAATATATTATAGCACTGCTTCCCATTATAAATATTGCCGCGATTATCTGTCCGACATTATGCATAATTGCTCCACTTACACTCACACCGATATACGAAAAACTGTCTATTTTTTTTAGAACAATCATCGTTACCATACTAAGCACTGCCCCCGCAATACTAAACAAAAAGCTGTTAAGATTACCAAAAAGCATTGCAGTCAGTGATGTACCTTAACGATTTTCAATCGTTAAAGCGACAGCCCCTTTTTTTACATATTTAACTACTATTCCTGACACAATTCCTATAATAATACCTGTTATTACACCAGCTATTATAAGCACTGGCAGATAATATATTATAGCACTGCTTCCCATTATAAATATTGCCGCGATTATCTGTCCGACATTATGCATAATTGCTCCACTTACACTCACACCGATATACGAAAAACTGTCTATTTTTTTTAGAACAATCATCGTTACCATACTAAGCACTGCCCCCGCAATACTAAACAAAAAGCTGTTAAGATTACCAAAAAGCATTGCAGTCAGTGATATTCTTAAAATATTAATTATAACCGCTTCCTTAATTCCCAATGTATAAAGAATTGTGATAACTGCTATATTGGCAACTCCAAGCTTAATTCCAGGAACTGGTATTGGAACTGGTATAATACTCTCAATATAGCTGAATATCATAGCCAGTGCCGTAAGCACCCCGCACATAGCAATGTTATATGTGCTGTTGTTCTTTTTATGTTCTTTTGTCATATTCTTTAATGTATTTACTCCTTCAACTATTATATAATAATTTTCTTTTCATCCTATTCTGCATTTACAAACACACTATTGCACTTTTTTCCAACTGCCTTACTTATATTACTATCTTACTATTGAATCGACCCCGCTATCATCAGCCGCCGCTCCTATAATCTCTACAACCACACGGTGTGGAAGACAGACTATTGTTTCACCTGTCTTGCTTATCCTTCCTGTCTTAACACATAACTTGTCAGGGCAATCAGCATCTGTCATTGTCACACCACCATTTTCTATTGTGACAATATTGCTTCCACCCTGATATCCTTCTATAGTCAGTGTTTCATTCTGATTGACAGGTATTGTATTTACCACCTGTCCGTCAACCTTTATCTGCACAAATGCACCATCTTTCTTAACAAAATGATTAATCACAACAAATGCAATAACTGCTATGATTACAAATGCTGCAATTAATATTATATCTTTTTTATATTTATGATTATTATTATCCAAATATCTGTCCTTACTTTCCATATTACTTATATATTTATTGTTCCACTCCATATTCCAATGAGCCTGTCCAGTGAATATGCCGCATTAGCAGGGCTTGTGGACGGAAGAACAACAGCTTCAATACCCAACACCTTCTGCTGGTACTTTTTGTAATAATTACCTGAAGCTGCACCATTACAGTATACACGTTCAATCCGGGAATTGCTTATAATCTGTCCTAAATCCGTTGGTACGACATTTTTAATACTGCTGTCACTTGAACCAATTATATCGCAGCTATATATAGTATCCCATAAAGCTATATGATTATTATGAAGCATCATCTTCTTCTCCTCTATTGTAACTGGGACTTCAATATTCTTATCATTCATTCCACTGTTATTAATGACTGCCGTTATAACCTTCCAGAACCTGTTCTGCGGATGTCCATAGAAAAACATCTGCTCTCTCGATTTAACTGATGGCAGACTTCCAAGAATAAGTATCTTAGAGTTATTGTCATAAAGCGGAGGAAATGGATGAATAATATGCTCATACTGTGACTTCATTAGTTGTTATCTCCTGATATATTTATAATATTTTCTATTTATACTGTCAGCTATTATCCTCTACCAGCAGTTTCTTAAATTTAACCATAAATACACTTGTGGTAACCACTGCTGCTATAATGTCACTTACAGGTTCAGCAAGAAATACCGCTAACACTTTATTGCTCATAAATACTGGAAGTATGAATATAAGCGGTATAAGCAATATAAGCTTTCTAAGGCAGGCCATAATAAGGCTGACCTTTGCCTGTCCCAGTGCCATAAAACTCTGCTGACAGCATATCTGAAAGCCCAGTGAAAACATTCCTGCCATATATACCCTTAACGTCCACACTGTATACTGCTTAAGTTCTGCATTGTTTGTAAACATTCCGGCAAATACCTGAGGCACAAGCATCATAACTGCCCAGCTTGCAATTGTAAATATAACACATACCTTAAACTGTGTAAAAAATGCCCTCTTAACCCTGTCATAGTTCTTGGCACCGTAATTATAACTCATAATAGGCTGTCCACCCTGACATATTCCCTGCAATGGCATAAGAACAAGCTGGTTAGTGCTTGTTATAATTGTCATAGCACCAACCGCCAGATCACCGCCATAACGTGACAGACTTGATGTAAAGCTTACAGATAATATGCTCTCTGTTGAAAGCATTACAAAGCTTGATATTCCAAGTGCAAGGCAGGGCATTATTATAGTGCTTTTAAGCTTCAGATTACATTTTCTAAGTCTTAAAATGGTCTTATCTCCTGTAAGAAAATGTAGTATCCATACTGCACCAACTGCCTGACTAAGCACTGTTGCAAGTGCTGCTCCCTGAACACCCATATTAAATACAAATATAAATATTGGGTCTAATATAATATTAATAACTGCCCCGATAACTGTCGTCATCATACTAATCTTCGCAAAACCCTGCGTTGTAATAAACAAATTCATTCCTAACACAATAAGCACAAATATGCTTCCAAGCACATATATCCTTGAATATGAAAGAGCATATGGCATTGTAACACTGCTTGCACCGAACCATTTAAGAAGCACTGGCAATGTCCCATAAAATCCTGCTGTAAGCACGACTGCACATATCACTAAAAATGTAAAACAGTTCCCGACAATTTTCTCTGCTGTAGCATTATCTTTCTTACCCATATAAATAGCCGCCCTTGGTGCTCCGCCCGAGCCTGCAAGCATTGCAAATGCATTAAGAAGCATAAGAACTGGCGTAAATAAACCAACACCCGTAAGTGCATCTGCACCTATCTGTGGTATATGTCCTATATATATCCTGTCAACTATATTATAGAGCAAATTCACTACCTGAGCTACAACCGCTGGAATTGCAAGCTTTGCCATAAGCTTAGGTATACTGCCCTCACCTAAATTATTAATCATATTATTCTTCCTCAATCCATCTTGTTTCTTATCTCTTATTACTCCGTAATATCCATCTATATCTTGAACAATTGCAAAACATTCAAAATACACTTCTGAAATATTAACATATTCATCAAATGACTTAACCACCTGAACGCTGTCATTATCGATGTCTGAATAAAATATAATTGCGTGCCCATTTTTTACAGTGCTGTATAATGCTGTAACTGTTGGCAGTTTTTCGATATAATCAGCCCCATCAAATTTTCTCAGTTAACTTTTTACGTTCATCTGCAAGCCATGTTACAAACTGTTCCATACCTTCACCTGTCTTTGCACTTATTGGCATAATTATAGCATTTGGATTAAGTTCTTTAACATGATTAGTAAACTTCTGCATATCAAAATCAAATGCTTTCAGAGTATCTATCTTATTAACAAGTACAACATTACATACTGAGAACATAAGCGGATACTTAAGCGGCTTATCATCACCCTCAGGAACTGACAGTATCATAACATTACGGTGTGCCCCTGTATCGAACTCAGCAGGGCACACAAGATTACCTATATTTTCAAGAAATAGTATATCAAGGTCATCTACACCATACTCGCTTATTGCATCTGCCGTCATCTTGGCATCTATATGACACAAACCTCCGTTATGTATCTGCATTGTCTTTACACCAGTTGACTCTGCTACTCTTCTTGCATCTATATCAGACTCAATATCAACGTCCATCTCACCTATGCGGTAATCATCTTTAAGCATATTGATAAGTCTTGACAGCATAGTAGTCTTACCACTTCCCGGTGATGACATAATATTAACGAAAAACACCTTCTTATCATTTAACATACGGCGTGTCATATCCGCCTGATTATCATTCTTAGAATACACACTTTCATTTAATTTAATAACTCTGACTTCTGCCATCTTAATCTCCATTTCCAAACTACTATTTAATATAGTTATAGTCTAATAGTTTTTCACTATCTTTGTCAATATCAGTCTCTTTCATTAACTACATTTCATATAATTGTTTTTGATGTATAGAAAGAGGCGCCGCACTAATTTCTTAATGCGACACCCCTTTTTATTGTTACTATAAAATTGAGAAAGTTTTAATGTGAATCACTTATTATATTTACCTGATTGTTTATTTGTATATTACTTCTTATATCCAAATTCTGGAATATTGCTCCATCTGTTACGGAAGTAATGAGCTACCATCTTAGGCTTTCTATCTCTTGTGAATAAGCCTTTCTTGTTACCCTGTACTCTGAGTAAGCTCTGGCTTGTAGCAAAATCTGCAAAGTTCCATGCCTGCTCACCAACTACGAATTCGAATTCATCAAATACCTTATTGTTCATCTCATAATACTCAACCTGATATTCCTCTGTATACATAACAGATGTTGTATCGTGAAGTCCGCTGACAGTATCTGCACCATATTCTGTAAACATTACTGGTTTTCCAAGCTTGCCCCAGTCTGAAAGTTCCTTGCGAAGTCCTTTTTCAGAGATTTCAAGGTCTGGTCCACCAAAATACCAGCCATAATAACGGTTAAGGCATATAACATCGCTTAATTTAGAAGAACAATCAGTATCAGCAGTTGTTCCCTGAACACTTACTAATGTGCAAGGACGTTTCTGTGGATCGATTTCTTTTGCAAGGTCAAACAATGGTTTAAAGTAATCATATGCGCCCTCTGCTGCTGAGTCAGGCTCGTTGGCGATGCTCCACATAACAACACATGCATGGTTCTTATCTCTTGAAATAAGGTCTCTTATAACATCCTTATGATGCTCCTGTGTCTGAACTCCGTGTTCTTTATCAAATGTACCGATTCTTTCTCCACCAAAGTTAGCACCGCCGCCAAACTGAAGATTAACACCTACTGCTGTTGTTTCATCAATAACAACGATACCTTCCTCGTCACATAATCTCATCATCTCTTCACTATATGGATAATGGCTCGTTCTGAAGCTGTTAGCATGCTGCCACTTCATAATAGATATATCCTTTGTGTTCATAGGAAGATTAATTCCTCGTCCATTAGGGAATGTATCCTCGTGCTTTCCATAGCCCTTAAAGTAGAATGGTTTTTCATTAATAAGGAACTTAACTCCATCTACTCTTACGCTTCTTACACCATATGGAAGAGTATATACATCTTCTCCTGCTGTAACCTTTATCTGGTAAAGATAAGAATTTAATGGCTGCCAAAGCTTTACATTCTCAAGTTCAATCTTTCCCTGTGTTCCTGCTGCCTCTGCAACCTTATTACCCTCAGCATCAAACACCTCAACCTTACAAGCTGTGCTATCCTTATCCACACCCTCAATATCAACGGCATAGTTAAGTACTGCTGATGGTGTTTCCTTTCCAAAGTCAATATCTGATGTTACTGTAATATCATTGATATAAGTTTTAGGTGTTGTGTATATCTTAACTGGTCTTGTGATACCGCAGTAGTTAAAGAAGTCAAAGTTAGGATTATTCTGAGGCTTTTCAGATGCTCCTGCACCCATTCCGCCCATCAGACCGCTCATCATATTAGCCTTACCACCAACTGGAAGAGTTGTATAATCAATAACATTATTAACTGCTATTGTAAGAAGATTATCACCATCCTCTAATACATCATTTAACTCAACCTCAAATGGAAGGAAGCCACCCTTATGCTCACATATTAAATTACCATTAAGATAAATCTTTGCATAATGTGTTACTGCTGCACATCTTAATACAATTCTCTGACTCTTTACATATGATGGAACTGAAATTTTTCTCTGATAGAATACCCATCCATAATGATCCCTGAAATCAGCTCCTTCCTTTAAATCGTTGTATGAAGCTGGAACTGGCATAGTATCTGCATCCTTTAATGGTGCTTCATACCATTTCTCATCAAAGCCTTTGCCATTGTCTAACTTAAAATCCCATACTCCGCTTAAGTCACTTAATAATCTTGATTCTGTTAAAATTGGATATAACATAATTGATTCCTCCTGTGATTTTAATAATTTTGTATAATAATTTTATTTTTCATTTCTCTTAATTCTAAGCTTCTCTGCATTCTCTTCAACTCTCTTCTTATTAAGAGGATATAAGAACCATAAAGCAAGTAAAAGTAATATCATTCCTCCTGCTGGAACAAGGCAGGTAATGTTATATATTCCGTCTACTACCTTTGGATCAAAGGCTGTTGCTGTAGTATATCCTATTATTGAAAGAAGCACTCCTGATAAACCTGATGAACAAGCCTGTCCAAGCTTTCTTGCAAATGAATATACTGAATAAATTGTTCCGTCCTGACGGACTCCTGTCTGAACCTCTGACTCGTCAATTACATCTGTAATCATAGCCCATATAACCATATTAAACATTGAAGTTCCTATTGTAGCTACGATTATTAATCCTACCCATACCCATACATTGTGTGTATGAATTATGAATAATAGTATGAAGGAAGCTGCACTTATAAAGCATCCTATAATTGATAATTCTTTTTTACCTATCTTTGAAGCAACCTTTACTATAAAGGTTGAAAGTGCAAGTATAACAACTGTTCCTGCAAGACTTGCAATAGACATGGCCTTTATGTTACCAAAGTAATTAGGATATACATAAGCATTCATATTGCTTAATGATAACTGTGCAAGTAAGAATACTAATGCACATACAATAATTCCTATTAATGACTTATTATGAACAATCTGCTTAATGAGTTCCTTAAATGAGAACTTCTGTGTATTCTGTTCTACCTTAACTCTTTCTGTTGTCATATGATAACAGAGCATATAACATATAACTGCACCTATTGAGCAGATTAATGCTCCAATCATCATCTTTTCACCAGATAATACTGAATTACCGGCTGCATCTGTATAATATACTACAAGTGGTAATATAACACCAATAGCTGTCTGTGCAAGTGTTGCACCAATTGTTCTCCAGTTAGAAAGTGATGTTCTGTCTGTTGGGTTATCTGATATTGCAGATGCCATTGAACCATAAGGAATATTAACTCCTGTGTAACATACGCTTCCCCAGAGAAGATATGTGAAGAACATCCAGAATATCTTAAAGCCCATTGGCATTCCCTTAAAATATGTTGCATACATCAGAAATGAAGCAACTGCAACTGGACCACACATACGTCTTATCCAAGGAGCGAACTTACCTTTCTTACCAGGTCTGCTTCTATCAACTATCTGTCCCATAGTTACATCTGTTATCGCATCAACGAATCTTGCTGCCATCATCATAAGTCCTACAAGTGCTGCTGAAACACCCATAACGTCTGTGTAGAATTTAAGTAAAAACATTGATGATAACAAAAATGTAAAATCATTACCAAAATCACCAAACATATAGCCCAGCTTATCTTTTATACCGAAAGGCTTTACCTTTCCATTAGTATCATTCATTACACATCCTCCATTTCTGTACATACACATTCTTATATGCAATATGTACACCTTATATTTTTGCGTTGAATTCTTTTAAAGACCGTCTTTAAATATTTGTTTGTACCCCTTTGTGTGCTTGTTTTCTATGGTCTTATAATAACTTTTTTATACATTTTCTGTTATTACTATATTTAGTATTTATAGTACAATTTTTACCCTTGCAATTTTTATACTAAAAATTATACCCTTTTATATTTAAATTATACTAACATGTCAGTTGTGTCTATATTGACATGTTAGTTTTGCGTTTGTGACATGTTAGTTTTTATTTTATGATTGTTACAGACATTAAATTTATGTTTCACGCACATATCATAATTTAAAAAATTATTTTACAAATAATAATTATTAGATAATATTTTATATATCTTATGCTATAATATGATAATACAATGCAAATACATAGTTTTGGGGGATATATATGGAATATAAAATATATTTAGATTATACAATTGAGCTTTTATCGCAAATAAAAATTCCATCCTACATTATTGACACTCCTTACATATGGGATAATCAAATTGATGGTGGACTTAGAAATAACATTTTCACCCAGAATGCTAATATGAATAATCAAGAAAACTTCAGCCAGTTCATCAGCTCCTATAACAGGGATAATACTGCATTATTTATACATGACAGCTTTTCATGTGAATATATACATATTAAGCTTCCGGACAGCACAAGAGTATTCATAGCAGGCCCATTTTCATATGAACGATTCACTAACCAGAGAATACTTGACTTATGTTCTTACAATTCAGTTCCTGTGCAGTATAATGAGTTTATGCAGCTGTACTACTCTGCTCTTCCAGTATTTGCTGATGAACGCTGTATTACAGCTATTATAAGCTGTCTTTGCAGCAAGCTTTGGGGTAATAATTATACTATTGAAAAAAAACATATACTTAATAAAAATTCAACCCAATATATGTATAAAGAAGAGGCACCTGAGCCTACAAAAAAATCTATCGAAGTTCTGGAATCCCGCTATAAAAATGAAGCATTTCTTATGGAATGTATAGCACATGGGGATTACAGGTCAATTGAAAGTATGGAACATCTTAACTCTGCTAATATAAAGCCACGCTTATCTGACTCTATTCGTGACAGAAAGAACTTTATGATCATACTAAATACAATCTGCCGTAAAGCTGCACAGACTGCATATATACATCCAGTACATCTGGATGAAATATCGCGCAAATTTGCAATTAAAATTGAAGACTGCACATCAATCGCACAGCTTGAAGTATTAGAAAATGAAATAACAAGAAAATACTGTCTTCTTGTCCAGTCACACTCATTACGGACATATAGCAAGCCTATACAGAATATAATCAACTATATATCCTTCAATCTCACAGCTGATTTAAGCCTTAACGCTTTATCAGAAGAGTTTATGTTAAACAGTAGTTATTTATCAACGCTCTTTAAAAAAGAAACTGGAGTGACTCTTACGAACTTCGTCAACAATAAAAGAATAGAGCATGCAATATATCTGCTCAACACAACACAGTCTGCTATTCAGGATATTGCCGCACAATGTGGCATTAACGATGTGAACTACTTTACCAAGCTTTTTAAAAAGCTTAAAAATATGACTCCTACGCAATACCGCGAAATGATACAACACAAATAAGCTATAAATCAAAAAAGGCTGACGTAATGATTGTATATTACGTCAGTCATTTTTATCTTTTTAATATAATGATACAAAAATATGCGGATATAAGGGGAATTTCTTTCATCTACTTCAATTTTTTTCAAAATATTCCGGATATATTCCCTTAAGCTTATCAAGTTCATTAAATATTCTGCTTATATGTGCTTTTATAACGCGAAGATACATTCTCTTATCTTTATTCCTTATCGCATCAATAAGCATATTATGCTCATCATTAGTCTTTACGCTTATGTTTTTATTTAACTCTGCAAGATATCTAATTCTGTTGTAATGGCTCATCTGTGTCTTTATTATATTCTTCGCAAGCTGTTCGCCGGAACATTCATATATTAATTGATGAAATTCATTATCTATCTCTATTCTTGGAATACTTTCTGTTTCTTCGTCATAATTAATAAGTCGATTATTAAGCTCTGCCATCTTATCAAGCATATCAGCACTTGCATTTTTAAAAATTGCATCAACCATCCCAATCTCAAGACTCTTTCTGACAAACCATTCCTGCTCTGAACGCTTACAATTAATACAGGCTACATACGTTCCAGACTGAGGTATAACCTTTAAAAGTCCTTCTTTCTCAAGATTAACTATTGCCTCTCTTGCAGGTGTCCTTGATACATTATATCTTAATGCAATCTTCTGGGCACTTATAGAATCTCCTGGCAAAACTTCAAAATTCATTATATCGTATTTTAATTTTTCATATGTTTCTTCATTTAATGATTTTTCCATAAAATTACAGCCTTTCTATATATAACAGCAATCTGCCATTAATATAAAAATATAAAACAATTAATAAAATAAATAGCAAAAGCCGTCCAGAACCAATATCCTGCATAATCTCTACAGCTCTGAACGGCACAATATGTTTATATTATATATAAGATAAGCATGTCAAACGTATATTATAACATCTGCATCACATTAAAGGTATTTCTTAAGCGTTTCTCTTATAGCACCTTTTCCTGATATTTCTTCGACAAACATTTCTTCAATCTTATCACCAATTCCTGCTTCATATAAATTTATACCAAATATATTAGCATTTGACAATAAGTTCTTAAGCTGACCCGTGTAAGATGATGACTCACCCCATACGATACCATCAAGCTGACATTTCAATTCATCAGCCATAGGGTCTGGGGATAATTCAAAAGCTTCACCATTATCATCAATGCCAAGAAGATACCTGCACCAGCCTGCAATCGCAAGCGGAATGGCAGTTAGTGCTCTGGCACTTCCATCCTTGGCAACATATGACTTTATAGTTTCACCATATCTTATGCCAACCTTCTGAGATGTATCTGTTGCAATTCTTTGTGGTGTATCAGGCATAAATGGATTAGGTATACGCACATTTATAACTTCATCTGCAAACTTCTCTGGGTCTATAATACCAGGATTAGTAACAACAGGCATACCCTCAACAAGCCCTATTCTTTTTACAAGCTCTGAAAGTTCCTTATCCTTCATCTCATCAGCTATAAGGTCATAGCCTAATACGCAGCCATATACTGCAAGTGCTGTATGCAATGGATTAAGACAGGTTGTAACCTTCATTCTCTCCACCTTGTTAACTGTATCCCTGTCCGTCATATATACTCCTGCCTTTTCAAGCTGTGGTCTTCCATTCGGAAATCTATCCTCTATAACAAGATACTGTGGTCCTTCTGCATTAACAAATGGAGCTATATAAGTTCTCTTTGATGTAATAACAGGGTCCATATCTTCAACCCCGGCTTCTTTTAACGACTCAGCCACAGTATCTGCTGGTCTTGGAGTAATCTTATCTATCATAGACCATGGGAAAGATATTGTATTTTCATCATTGACATATTGTACAAAATCTTCGCTAACAAAACCTTTTTTCTGCCATTCGCCTACCATATCTGTTATTGAATTTCTTAACTTTTCACCATTATGTGAGCAGTTATCCATAGACACAACTGCTAAAGGTGCCTTACATGTATTAAATCTTTCATATAAAAGTGCTGACACAACTGCCATAGCTGATGATGCCTTATCAGGACCATTATCTATATCACTTCTGATAAATGGAAAATACTCTCCCTTTGCATCTCGAAGTGCATATCCTTTTTCTGTTATTGTAAATGAAACCATCTGAAGCTGTGGACTTGCAAATATTTTCTTCAATCTTGACCACTCAGCATCTACTGATGACTGTGCCTTAACAGCCTCTGTAAGTGAACCTAATACTTTCTTATCAGTGCTTCCATCTTCCTTTAATGTAACTGCCATAACAAGATTGTCGAATGGCTTGTATATCTTATCAACTACATCATAATCAAATGTTTCAACACATGTAATTCCTTTATCTGACAATCCCTGCTCTAATAATGAATCTGCTATTCCACCTATAAATATTCTGAAAATGTTGCCTATTCCGAAATGAACCCATACAGGTGCTTCCTTTGTAGCTGTTGCAACTTTTTCAACATCATATGATGGAAGCTTTATTCCAGCCTTCTCCCATGCTTCTTTATCTTTAATACCTTGTATTGAAAGTTTCATGCTAATCCTCCATTCCTATATACATATTCATATATAAAACCATATTCCCATACAAAATTTACTGAGCTGACTTATCTATAGCCTCCCACAGACCATTAAGATATGTGGCACCTAATGCTCTGTCATAAAGACCATATCCTGGCATAGCAACCTCATCCCATATCATTCTTCCGTGGTCTGGTCTTATGACTCCGTCAAAGCCTGTATCATATAAAGTCTTCATAATCTTATACATATCTATAGATCCATCAGATGATAAATGTGCTGCCTCTTCAAAATCTCTTGGAGAGTTGTACTTAAGATTTCTTACATGTGCAAATGGAATTCTGCCTCTGCAGGCCTTAATAATCTCACATAAATCATTGTTCTGGTTAGAACCAAATGAACCTGTACACAACGTAATTCCATTATAAGGCTTATCAACAGCATCAAGAAGTCTTGTAACTGAGTCCTTACCTGTCATAATTCTTGGCAATCCGAATATTGGCCATGCTGGGTCATCTGGATGAATACCCATCTTTATATCATATTTTTCACATACAGGTCCGATTGCTTCAAGGAAATATACAAGATTATTAAACAGCTTTTCTGCATCCACATCACTATACATTTCAAAAAGTTCTTTTAATCTGTCAAGTCTTTCCGGCTCCCATCCCGGCATAACAAAACCATTAGACATCTTCTCAACTGACTCTTTCATATGTTCAGGATCAATCATATCTACAGTATCCTGATTATAAGCAAGAACTGTTGAACCATCTTTCCTTACTCTTGCAAGCTCAGAACGTGTCCAGTCAAACACTGGCATAAAGTTGTAACATACCATATGGATGTCAGCTTCGCCAAGAGCCTGTAATGTCTTAATATAATTATCAATATGTTCATCTCTCTTAGCTGTACCTATCTTAATATCATCTGATACATTAACAGACTCAATACCGGCTATTCCAAGACCAGCATCACATACTACCTTCTTAAGTTCAGCTATCTCCTCAGGCAGCCATAACTCTCCCGCCTGCTTTCCAAATAGTGTTGTAATAACATTCTTAACTCCAGGTATCTGTCTTATCTGTTTAAGTGTTACACTGTCATAACCTGGTCCATACCATCTTAATGTCATATCCATAATGCTAAATCCTCCTTAAATTAAAATATAATAAATAATATCAAAAAATCACTTTATTATAGATGTACTTCGTATTATTAATTAATTCGTACACCAATTATCTATAAATATTATGCTGCATAATTACTTTGATGTCATCATACTAACATGTTAGTGCTGACATGTCAATCAATTTTTTTAATTTATTTTATATTCTTATATTCTCACTCATATACTATACCTTATAATATAAAAAAGACGTGTGAAAAATTTCTATTTTCCACACGCCATTAAAACTATATTATTATAAACACCTGAATATACTGCCTCTGAATATATTCTGCCAATCATAATATTCTGTTTGATATTATTTGTCAGCTTTTCTTTCTGTTATTTTTTATTATTATCCGTTAGTTCTCCTTTTCTTACTGCTGATAGCCATACATACTGTCATTCCTCCAACAGATAACATAAGAAGCCATACAAATATACTGTTATTGTCAGCTGTATCCGGGGTTTCTTTCACTTCTGTAGCGGTATCATTAACACCATCACTGCCTGAATCTGCTCCGGTATCATTCGAACCTGCATCACCTGAGCCTGCTCCATTTGAATTATTATTATCAGCTATCTTGGCAATTACTGTATCTGCTTTCTGTATCTCGACATAGCCATTGTCTTCCACATAATATCTGTCACAATCTTCACAATGCCAGTATTCAATATTACCTTCTTCTGCCTTAGTTGCCGCCTTTCCTTCTACCAACTTTAAACTTTTATGCACACCAAGATTATATGTTCCATATTCCTCATTACAGATTACACACTGTGCTTTCTGTATACAGGTTGCCTCTCCACCTGTATGCTGACAATGATAAGCACATATCTTGCATACTCCTGCCTCCCAGATATGTTCCTCTCTTGCTGATACCTCTAAGCCACAACAATCATAGGCTTTCTTGTGTGTATCTTCGGTCTGCACCCACTCTGGATTTCCTGTATGCTTTGAAGGCTCTTTATCTGTGTATTCCATACCACAGTTTTCACATATTGCACCACTTGTACAATTAGCTTCCCCTCCTGTATGTACACATTTATAATCACAGATTTCGCATACACCGTCTTTCCACTTATGATTTTCTTTAACTAATGTTACTTTACCACAGCAGGTATATTTCTTCTCGTGTGTTGTTGATGTCTTAATATATTCCTCCGTTCCAGTATGATTATTGGCATCTACTTTTCCATAAGGAAGCTTACAAATAGCACAGACTGCTTTTTCTGTACAGGTTGCCTCTCCACCTGTATGTTCACAGCCATATCCACATACACTGCAATGTCCATTTTCCCACTTATGACTTTCAACAGCTTCATATTCAGCACCACAACATTCATATTTCTTCTGGTGTGTACCCTCCGTCTGCACCCATTCAACACTTCCACTGTGGTTAGATGGATTTAACGCACCATATTCTGAATTACAATATGTACATACAGCTTTTTTAGTACATGTTGCTTCTCCGCCTTCACAATCCTTAGTTTCTTCTGCTGTACAGCCCTGTATTGTACACTTTCTTGTATGTGTGCCATCACCATTAGACTTCCACTCACCATAAGTATGTTCTGCTTTAGCCGCTGTAACAATCTGTCCACATTCACATATTACAGGTGTTGTACAATCTCCATCGTCTGTACCACTATGCTCTGTCTTAGTACTTGTTACTTCACAGCCATCATTCTCACATACTTTCCAATGGTAAGTATCATCTTTTGACCAGCTATCACTGTACTTATGACTTGTCTGTGCAGGAAATACCTTGCCACAGATAGTACAAACAGAATCTTTAGTACAATCGTTATTGTTAGGTATATGATTTTCCAGTACCTTTATATAGAGCTGCACATTACAGCCATTATTATCTATTAATTTAATAGTCTGTTCTTTATCAGCATATGAGACAGTATAATAACCATTACTATCTGGTGTCAGCTTCTTATCATCAACTCTTACCTCTGTATAAGCCGGATCAGTTACTTTGAATCGTACTTCTTCACAATAATGACCATCATTAACAATGCCATCTACCAAACGATCTGGCTTATATTTAGCACTATAATAATATCGCAGCCTGATTGTACCTGTTTCAAATATACCCTTCTTGCCATATTCCGCATTAATAAGATCATAATAAGATGAAATATTAAGATTCTGTGGCACAACAAACCCTGTTCCTACTGTACCATATAGCGTAATCGACTCTCTTAATGGTGTCTCAAAACTGCTATTACCATAACCATCTGTCCTCAGATAATCAATAATTACTCTTCCTTTTTCTTCTGGCACTGATACCTGCAATGAACTCTCCTTGTCTACAAGAATCATTGTCGTATACGCCGGCACTTTTACAGTCGAACCACTGACTTCACCAAGTGATACTAAACCGGCACTTTCCCCATTAGCAATAATCACCCAGTCTGCGGCCTCTCTTGAAGCTGGAATTGCAATCTCTTTATCATCAGCTGTATCATTATTCAATACTGCCATAGTGCTCCATTCACCTTCTGTTGTATTAGTCAGTACATAAGCTTCTTTATTATTACTAATATTCTGACTATCGGCAAGTGGTGAAAAGGCTTTTCTAATATCCATAAGACCTCTATAATAAGATACTACATCTGTATAATCTATACATTTCTGCCATTCAAGCACTGACTTGTCCTGCTGTGTTGTTCCTTCAACACTACTGCACATTTCTTCTCCTGCATCCATATATAATATTCCTGGTGTTGCATATTTCATTGCAGCCTGCTGTTTATACATTTTTATTGCTTTTTCATTTCTTGCTCCATATGTGCTTCCATTAATAGAACTAATTATATTATCATATATAGATGTCTTATTCTGTCTATCTGTCTTGGTATAATTATCGCCCCATATAACAAGTCTGGGATCTGTCTTTGCAACATTTTCTTTTACTTCATCTAACCATTTATCCAGTCTTGAATGATATGCTTTTGTGTCAAAGCAGTCAACTAAATCTATTGAAAATCCATCTATATGATATACCTCTGCCCAGTATTTCATGGAATTTTCAACATATTTACGATACATTGCACGCTCCGTGGCACACTCATTGTCATAATCAGTTGTAGTGTAATAAGTTCCATTCGTATTATGTCTGTAATAATAACCAGGAACTACTTTTTCAAATACAGACTCTGTTGGTGTAACCGTATGCGTATATGGCATTTCCATTACAACTGAAATTCCCGCGTTATGAAGTGCCTGAATCATTGCTTTACATTCTTTTATTATTGCTTCACTATTTGATGCATCAGAAGCATAATCCGGCTCCGGTGCATTAAAATTCGCAACTACATATTCATCGTCAGAAGCATAATCTGAAAATGGTGCAAGTTGTACGGTTGTAACACCTAATTCTTTAAGATAATCAATACCTGATGACAATTCACCTGCATTATTTACAGTTGCACCTTTTTCTGTAAATGCACTGTATTTGCCATTTGATGTCGTACCTGATGATGTATCTGTTGAAAAATCTTTAATACTTACTTTGTATACATTATTAGCTTTGGCTGTATCTACATATATATGCTTATCATTCTCCCATCCATCAGGAGATACCATATCCGGATCTGTAATATAAGAACGCTTGCCATCTGCACTTACAGCCACTGAGTATGGGTCTGCAACCTGATATTTTGTATCGTGTGCACCAGTTATGTTTGTCGTAGAAATTGTATAATTGTAATAGAATCCTCTCCAGTCTCCTATAAGTGTTAATGTCCATACACCTGTCCACACATCTCTATTTCCATTAGCGAACATTTTTTCCAATGTAAATGATCCAACTTTAGATGACTCATCGTCATCATTCACACCTTTTCTGTAAATATTAACTTTTATATACGTTGCACTTGGTGCCCATATTTTAAAAGTTGTATAATCTTCAGTAGCCTCTATCCCAAGGTCTGAACCTTCATAAGTATAATTCTCATCAATATCGTCAGCACACTTATCATACCAATTATAAGTTCTCTTAGATGCCCTGCTGTTCTGGTTTGCAGCCGAACCTGCCACAGGTGCATTGGAGATAATCATACCTGCAGCTAATACCACTGCTATTATTTTTTTCAAATATTTCATAAACTCTCCTTTCTCTTATCGTACTTTCCCTGCAATAAAAACGTATGCAGTCTTTAAAAATATTACGAAAGCTTTATATGTTGGCATTATTATACAATAAAAAAACACAAAAAAAATGCCATCTGCGCGAAATGACATTTTTCTTGCGCGAATGACATATTTTTCTCAATATTCATTATATATGCAGTAAATTTTATTAAAATATGTTGTGGAACAGTATAAATTTTACTTATATATTATATTTATATACTATGCTTCATATGTATATATATCACATTTTCTATTAATACGACCGTTTCTAAACACTAATATGTGTTCTTTATATGTAATTGAGTCCTTGGAATACATAAATGGTTCTTCCCTGTATAACAGACACTCATATCCTGCTTCTTTGTATCTATCCAGTGCCTTAAGAGCCTTATTATGAACTATCTTATACTGTGCTTCCTCGTCACTGTTAAACGTCCTTTTGACATAATTGTCAGCTTCGTTCCGCACATCCATAATAAGCTTATCTATAAATCTGCTATGTGCCTTTCTATGAAACATAGCCGCAATAATATTACACTTAATTATGTCCGGTTTATTCAAATAGCATTTAAGCATACCTGCCATACGTTTATCGCCAACACTCACTGCCATATCTACAAGATAATTCACTGCGTCAGAATAAACTGCATCGGGATATGGCACATAATAAGCTTCTGGCACTGATTTATACTTCTTAATAGGTGGAAAATCTGCAAGCTGCATAAATATAAGCTCCTTACTGGTACAAGATGAGCTTCCAAGATATCTGTATTTATCCCTGACATCTGCAAGCTGATACTCCAGTTGTCTTAAATACTCATATCTCTTAACCCAGAAATGTCCCATACTGCCATAATTAAAATATGTAGTCTTAATACCTAGCTTATTAAATCTTATTGTAAATATATTCTCGCCGCCCTGATTAACTATAAGCATATATCCGTCGCTAAGTGTTTCTATTCCAGCTACCTGTTCGCAGTCAATATTCTTATATTCTCCTGTCATTATAGAGTTCTCAAAAACAAAATAACTTTCGACTGAATCATTCATAAGATAAGCTGCGTATATATCATCTTCACCTTCCATATAAACAGGCTCGAACACACTAAGTTCAAATACCTGTGCAAGCTTTACAAACTCCTCTGGCATATCCTTAGTCAGCCCGTCAAGATATTCCATATAATATTCTATGTTATCAATCATTATTAATCTTACACCTGTTATTTACATATTTGTCATATTAATTATGTCTGATTTATTCAAAAAAATCAACTATCTTTCCATAACCACTATTTTATTAGACATACCGTGCACTGCGGGAATTATTCCAAGCACATTATAAACAGGCATAATCACTTTCATACCCTCGACCAGACTTACATCTCGCTTCCAGTTAAATGCTGGCACAATCTGCTGTAGATCTTTTCCATTTTTAACCCCCCAGCTAAACTTGGCATTACTTCCTTCTATCGATTTTTCCTTCATATGCTTTACAAAAAATGGTGACATAGTTTCGATCATTACTGTTGACTTATTAAAGGCTTTTTCTATAATCGAAAATATCTGTCTTATGTCATTCTCGTGTAAATACATTGACAAACCTTCTATGATTACAAGCACATTTTCTTTATTATATTCAATATCATCTGTATATGAAATGTCCATTGCAGACTTGGCAATCTGGTATACAGGACCATTTTCTGTCAGAAAACGCTTTCTTATCTCAATTGTTTCTGGCAAATCAATATTGTACCAGTGCTTATATTTTCCCTGCATACGATAACATCTTGTGTCCATTCCACAGCCAATATTGACAACAACCGTATCAGAATGAGTATCCAGATATTCCCCTACCATCTTATCAAGTACAATAGTTCTTGCAATCACACCACTAGCCATAGTCTTATCATTATCTGCTTTGGAAAAATCGTAATCAAGCTTTTCCACTATCTCTACAGCTATGTCATCTTTGATTTTGGCATTATTCTTTTGGGTTTCCTTCGCCCTTGCATATAATGTCTGAATCATTGTTTCAGGAACACCGGTTATCTTTACTTTCTCTTTCATACCATATACTCCTTAAGCTTTTCTTATAACGCAGTGCATTCTCATACCTTTGCGTATCTCGAACTTTTCCACCTTAAGACCTGCCTTTTTGCAGCACTCCATAACTGTTTTTCTTCTGGCAGCCCTTACATCGCCATACCCCAGCATATTAGCAATAGGAAGCTCTATATTATCCATAAACCACAAAAGCAGCCTGTTATCACTTGTCACATTTCTAAGTATTAATCTTCCTCCCGGACGAAGACATCTTTTCACGCTGTCAAAAAATGCCTGCGGATTATGATAATGGTGGAAACTGTTGGAACATATTATTACGTCAAAAGCATTTTCATCAAAAGGAAAATTCTCACAATCACCAACAACAAATTCTGCATTAGGAATATTCTTCTTCCTTGCCTGTTCTATCATCGCTGGTGTTAAATCAAGTCCTGTGTAATGGCGGTCTGGATATCTTTCTGCCACTTTTGTAAATTCATCAATTGACAGCTTCTTATATTCTTCGTTAGTCATATTCAGCCCTCCTCATTTAAACAAATGTCATTATTAATTTATGTTTGATTAATCCTGCGTTCTGTAATTATAACTGTAATGTTCATATACTTCACTCCTTTTCAAGCTGCATTTGTTAGTTGTATCTAACTTTATTTTATAATACTCTATTTGAGGGATATTTTCAATATAACAATGCTCTGAAAAATGTTGCTCCGTCAATAACCATTCTGATAAATAACTAAAAAAACATATGCTTTCTTTTGATTTAGTTATTCCTTTTTTTGATATCAGATAAACTTCTTTAGTGCATAAGTCCCTGACTTGTTCTTGTAAAAAGTAATATATCTAATTCATTTTCAATTTTCTTAATAACTTTGCTTAATGCCTGAGATGATACAAATAGCTGTTCAGCAGATTTTTTATATTGTGCGAGACATATACTGATAAGAAATTTCCGCAAGATTTTATGCGTTGGCTACCCAGTTGCAAATGCTAATATAAGAATGTAGGAAATATGGCATATAAAAATGTCAGAAAACCTACATTCTTATTTTATATTTTTAGGTGTATTGTTACACTTCCTTATGGAGGTGAACACTGCATGAAAAACAATCTTTTATAACTTATTCCTAATTATATTACCACCCCACAACAATGGTCTATCTCGTGCTGTATCACTTGTGCCGTAAACCCGCTATACTTCCCGTGTTGTGGCTTAAAATTACTGTCAAGATAGTCAACCTCTATCTCCTCATATCTTATGCAGGGTCCGACACCATCTAATGATAAACAGCCCTCCTCCGTCTTATATTCACCTAACTTTTTAGTTATAACAGGATTAATCATTGCAAACTGAAATGGATCTGCTGCCACTGCTATTATTGACTTATTCACACCTATCATATTGGCAGCCATTCCAACACATATTTCCCTATTTGCTCTTAACGTATCTATCAAATCTGTCACAACCTGCCTGTCTGCTTCTGTCGCAGGCTGTGCCTTTCTTGCAAATATCTGCTTTCCTTTTACAATTTTCTTAACCATAATTATATCCTTCTTCCACCGACATTTTAATCCTAATATTCTTTGTCAATATTGCCTTCTATTCCATACATTTCTTTAAATTTTTCGATATCTGCTGACGTTTTTACAAGCATAATATCTTCTATTTTGCCAGTATGAATATCCTTAAATCCAGCCACCTGTTCACCCGTACATATGCTGGTTTTAATTACCGGTTTCATATGCTCTTTATCATATGAATACACTTTTTCCTTCTTTTTAAACAAACCCATATGATTTATCACTCACATTCTCTATATATTTTTTGCTTACTATTTTAATAAAATTTCGCTATATCCGAAACACTCTTTCTCTTAGGCATCTGCGCATCCTTTGTTCCATATCCAACTGCAATAACTGAAACTGCCTGCTCATTTTCTGGCAGATTAAAGAACTCTCTTATTGCCTCACCATCACGAATTCCCATAATCAGTGTATCAAGTCCTAATTCTTTAGCTTTAAGAACGAAATTCTCGTTTTGCAGTCCAAGGTCATAATAGCCCCAGCCGTTGGCACATTCATTAACTGGCTCACCTGATAATCTGTCAAATCCAACGCAGTTCTTTACAAATGTTGTTACAACAAGAGCTGCTCTTTTGTAACTTTCTTTTCAGCATCGTAACTTCTCATACTTCTTCTGCTATTCAATACTTCCTGTAATTCCATAATAATCCTCATTTCTACGCATATTTTTGTACATAACGAGTTTGTGTCAAGTGCACACACACATAAATCTCACGTGTGAAAAATCTATTTTCACACCAATTCTCTTTTATACGCCATTTTTAATAAAATTTTGTATCAAGTGTATACTGCTGATAAAACAGCAAAAACAATAAACTATGATTTATTTCAAATATTTTTTGATAATTTTACTTCAATATCTTCTTAATCTGCTTTTCAGTCGCAGACGAATACAATATGTTCATATGTGCAACTATTTTCTGCCACGAAGCTTCCGGCTTTTCCTTATAATCAGAAGTAACATAATCATATCCATAAATATGTTCTATTGATGAATAAACAGCCACATCCCAGCCATATTGTTCACCACGTTTATTAATACGCTTTCTAAAATCGCAGTTACATATATACATCTGCATCATAAGATTAGCAACAGCACCATCAAATCCTTTTTCACCATCTTTGCCGTATCCAGCCTGTTTCTTTAATTCATTAGAAAATATTTCGTTATCTGCATTTTCTTCCATAAAATGCTTCATAATCTTTTTATATTTAAGCGGTGCTTTTCCATCCTCATATAACGCATCAAAATCGTATCCGTCACGCCTGTAATTTGCAAATGCAGGAACCCATTTTCTTGATACAAAACCTGCCTTCTTTCCGAAAAACTTTCCATAGATTATATCGTGCTGTCTTGCTATAACCGCACGCCACAGCCACGGGTCATATAATTCATCATCACACCACCAGTACTCAGGTGCTGTCCATTCTTCCAGTGAAAATCCTTCTATTTCATTCTTAAATAAAGGCAGAAAACCTACATCATTAATGTGTTCGATTGCTTTCTCAACTGTATGTATACACGCTGGATTGTCCCACTCAAGTCCGTGCATAATCCATTCTCCAGATTCATTTCCCATATATTTTACCGCCCAGTATTTTCATATTTATGATGTCAGTGTAAAAATTCATTTTATTACACATTTTAAAACAACTTATCATTCTAACTAGCTGATATAATCTTTTGCAAAAATTCTTCAATAATATCCAACACATTATCACTAAAGAATTCACTTCCACCGTGGTCAGCTCCCTCAAGCAAATATAACTTCACATCTTTATTATATTTCTTTAAAGCCTCATATACAACAACACTGACCTTTGGATTTATTGTACGGTCTTTTGTTCCGTGAAACATTAATATTGGTGGCAATGAAACATTTTCACTTATATTACACTCAACCGACATAGCTCTGCATAACTCAGGATTCTTGTCTGTGGTGTGATAATCTGCAAATGCAGTGTCGTACCATTTATATGCGCATATTCCACATTTGAATATATATAAGTTCCCTTCTCATCTCCGCTTGTAGGAATTCTTGTAACTCCGTCTACTGGCTTATCAAAAGAATGGTATTCTTTATATGACCACTCTTTTACTTCCATAAGTTATATTACCTCTTTTTTCTTTTAAATTCACTCTAAAATCTGTCTGCTGCTATATCCCTCTTTCTTAAAATCAGAAAATAATACATCCATTTTCACTGGTGTTACACAGATGAGATTAAGCGGCGACTCCATTTTCTTTAACGCCTCTATCGGTATTTTCTTAATTTTTGCGTGTTCATTATATTTATCAGAAAATGGTTCTATCAGTTCGGCTTTTCCCATAACCTGTATGCTCTTAAGCCTGCCAAATCCATCATATTTATCGAAAATAGCCAAACATACATTTTCATTCTTCTCAAGACCTATAAATTTCTCTCCACCTTCTGAAAACATCCAGAACTTATCATTATGATAACTGTACTCAATCGGCGTACATCTTACATAATCGCCAGTTCCTGTTGCAAGCGCACAGGTATTGTTAGCAGCTATATATTCTTCAACCGCTTTTTTAAGCTCTTCTTTGGGCATTGCTGTAATTCCCTTATTCTTCCAGTAATCAGCCGCCTTTTCAAATTGTTCGTGTGTCATAAAAATGCCTCCCAACATAAATAAAAGAGCGTGACTATTAATCACACTCCCTCATTATAGCATTATTCACCAAAATCAATATCTACTGCTCCATTTGCATATTTCATATACTCAAAAAGCTTAGGTGCTGAAAGAAGTGTAAGTGGATCTCTTTCGTGCTCATCATATTCAAACATCTCAGCCGCCTGCTTTATTTCTTCATTAGAAAGCGAATTCATATACTCTCTTAATTCCATAACTGTCATATTAAAAAGTTCTTCCTGACTCTTCATTGTTTAACTCTCCTTATCTGATATATTATATTATGGCTTATTATTGCACATTCTTGTAAATACTATCAATCTCCATAACCAGTATAGATTACCTTTCCAGTATTCCATAACTCTGCTGTTTTCTTCGCAGCCTCCAGCTTATCATCATCATTTTTATATCTGAATGTGGCTGACTGACATCCACAATCCATACAAGTCACATAAAAACCGTGATCCACTTCTTCCAACAAAGAAGGTCCTAAACACCTTGGACAATCCTGTAGGTCTATCATTTCATAAATTTCCATTTTGTAATACCTCTCTTAGCTGTTTAATTTTAGCTTATTAAATATTATTATATATGATATTGGGTGATTTTTAAAGGTTATCTTTATTATAAACTTAATCATTCTGCTTAAAAATCAGACATTATAAAACACTGCCTAATACATATATGCATTATATGTTTCTGCAAATTAATGTTATAATTGATAAATAATATATACTATATTCTTTTTATATTGATACAAATTTAAAAGGCAAAAATATTAACATTATATGAAAGAAGGTAAAAAAATGGAATATCGCAAATTACCAAAAGGAACAGAACAGGTAAGTATTATCGGTTTTGGTGGCTCCGGATTACACGAATCACCTGAAAATGAAGCTGTAAAGACTGTACTGATGGCAATGGATAACGGAATCAATTATTTCGACCTCGCCGTATCATAAGCCTGTTCATTTGATTATTATAAAACTGCCTTTGAGGGGTGCAGGGATAAAGTATACCTTCAAATGCATTTTGGAGCAGACTATTCATCTGGAAAATATGGCTGGACAACCAATCGTGATAAAATCGACCGTGAAATAGATACGCTTATGAAAAAACTTCATACAGATTATATAGATTTCGGCTTTATTCACTGTATTGATGAACCCTCTGACCTTAGACAGTACATTAATGGTGGTGTATTAGAGCGTATTAAAGAACTTCATAAACAGGGCGTTGTAAGACATATCGGACTCTCAACACACACTCCTGCAATCGCACATAAAATGCTTGATACTGGAATACTTGACGTTATTATGTTCAGCATAAATCCAGCGTATGATTACCAGCACGGCAAATTTGCTTTTGGCGGCGCACAAGAAAGACAGGAACTTTACCGCCGTTGCAAAAAGGAAAAAGTTGGTATCACCGTTATGAAAGCATTTGCAGGTGGACAGCTTCTTGATGCAAAGCTTTCTCCATTTGGACAGGCATTATCGAAAAACCAGTGCATACAGTATGCACTGGACAAACCGGGTGTTATCACAGTTCTTCCTGGCTTCAGAAGCCCAGACGACCTCAAAGAAGTATTGGGATACCTTAATGCCACAAAACAAGAACGTGACTATTCCGTTATAGGTAACTTTGCACCTACTGATGCCGCAGGACGTTGTGTTTATTGCAGCCATTGTCATCCATGTCCTAAAGGACTTGATATTGCAATGATTAACAAATATTACGACCTTGCTAAATCTGGTGATGCACTTGCCAAAGACCATTATCGTAAGCTTGAACTTCACACGGGCGACTGCATACGCTGCGGACACTGCAACAATCGCTGTCCATTTAAGGTTAGACAGATGGAGAGAATGGAAGATATTAAAGATTATTTTGGAAATTAATATTTTATAGTAATTATATAACAGATTGTCCATATTGCTACATTACTACACAATCCTATAACACCTCAACCTTTCATAAAAAACCATATTCGGTGTTAAGCGAGTCAAAAGGTCAAAGAGTCTTATCGTGCAAGCACGAATGACTCTTTGACCTTTTGACCCTTACATCATATAAATGATTTAACGATATTTAAAATTTTACTATTTCTGGCTCGTGTGTAAAAGATGAAAATGTCGCAGTTGCATTCTTAAAATAGAACACTTCAGTGTTGCCATCATCTGCGGAATACATTTTCTGTAATGAAGGGTATGCATCAAGCATAGACTGTCTTGCTTCTTTTCTATCATCTTCTACAAGCTCTCCAGCTACACGCAGCCACTCTCCATCCTTAAATGCACAGATTTCAACTTTTGGATTTGCGTGAATTTGCTTTGATACATCCTTTATCTTTCCAGTCTGAATATACAACTTTCCTTCAAAAATATGTGCTGTCCCGAAAGGTCTTACCCTTGGCTGATCTCCTTCTACTGTTGCTAAATAATATGTTTCTACTTCTTTTAAAAATTTAAGTACTCTTTCCATAATATTCCTCCGTAGTTTTGTTTTTCTTATATGATATCACTTACTATATATTTTGTTAAGAACTCTGCTGTAACTGCCTTAATGAGCCACATACACATATATTTCTATTACTACTCTATCTCATATTCATACATTCTGAATTGTCTGGTTTCCACAGTATCGTAAAATATGTCTTCTGTACTTATTTATTTAAAACCAGCTTTAATATACAGCTTGTCAGCTAAAAATCTATAATGTCATTCTATTCCCACAATACTCACATACCGCTACCTGCTTTTTCACGCCTTCAATCTGCGCTCCACATTTAGGGCAGGTAATATATATCTTTTTAGCAGCTTTAGTAAACATTACATCTTTTAATGAGTATTTCGTTTCTTTTATAGTTTCTACAATATTTTTAATTCCTGGTAAAGTTTTTGTGCCCTTATTGTTAATTGTAGTTTCCCCTTTAACCATTAATTGTGTAATCTTGTCAATCCATATAGGCATCTGCTTCTTTTCCGAGTCCCGAAATCTAAAAGACATTTGCTGGTTTACGGTAAATATCTGCATTTCTTTATTGCCATCTTTTGCTTTCAAAATCAATACCTGTGGCTTATTATTATACATTTTTATTTGTTCTAAAGGATATTTTTTTATTTCCTTAACTCTACCAAATACTCCTATACAAACATAAATAATATTTTTATTGGTTAACACTAATTCATCCTTAAATACAGGCAGGCTGTTCGTCGTACAGGCAACATTATTATTCTGCAATATAACTGCTTCATCTATATCCAAATTATAATCTGTCAATTTTCTCTCCTTGTATAATTATCCATCTATTTACAATTTTTAATCTAAAACTCTAATATAAAATTTTAAATTTGAAAACTTTATTTATAAATAATATAACACAAAAACCGCTAGTAGAAAACTCATAATGTCTTCCACTAGCGGTTTTATACAATCAATCCATAAAGAACTAATATAATAATTGTATTAATTCCTATCAGACTATACTCATATATTAATTCTGCTTATGAATAATCTTCTTAGGACACTTCTCAGCACACTTGCCACAGCCAACACACTTAGACTGATCGATGTGTGCGATATTGTTCTCTACAGTGATAGCACCATACTCGCACTGCTTTGTACATAACATACAGCCGATACATCCAACTGAACATACCTGCATAACATCTTTACCCTTATTCTGTGAAGAACAGTTGACTGCATAAGATGCCTTGTATGGAATAAGTTCGATAAGGTGTCTTGGACATGTAGCAACACACTTGCCACAGGCTTTACATTTTTCCTTATCTACTACAGCTACACCATTAACTACATGGATAGCATCGAATGGACAAGCCTTAACGCATGAGCCATAACCCATACATCCGTATGTACATCCCTTAGGACCACCATTAGGTGCTATGTTCATCATAGTACAATCCTGTACACCAGAATATACATAGTTATTCTTAGCCTTGTCACAGTCTCCGCCACACTTAACGAACGCTGTCATACGCTCCTGGCTTCCTGCCTCAGCACCCATGATAGCTGCTATCTTTGCTGCTACCGGAGCACCACCAACTGGACATGCACCACAGTCAGCTTCACCTGCTGCAATAGCCTTTGCAAGTGCATCACAACCTGCGTATCCACAACCACCACAGTTGTTACCTGGAAGCTCTGCTCTTACATCTATTTCCTTCTGGTCAACCTCAACTGCAAACTTCTTTCCCATAAATCCAAGGAAGAGTCCAAGAAGAAGACCTGTTACACCTACGGCACAAGCCGCAATAATAATACCTGTCATTATTCAATATCCTCCTTAGATTATTCCTGAAAATCCGAAAAATGCAATTGACATAAGTCCTGCTGTTAAAAGAACGATAGGCATTCCCTTAAAACTTTCTGGAACATCATTGTCCTCTGTACGCTCACGTACACCAGCCATTATTACGATAGCTATTGTAAAACCAACAGCTGTACCAAGACCACTTACAAATGATTCGATTAAGTTGTATGAATTCTGTACATTTGTTAAAGCAATACCAAGTACGGCACAGTTAGTTGTGATAAGTGGAAGGTATACACCAAGTGCCTCATATAAAGGTGGCATACACTTCTTAAGTACCATTTCAACAAACTGAACTAATGTTGCTATTACAAGAATGAATACTACAGTATTCAGGTATGTAAGGTTAAGTGGTGTTAATATAAAATCATATATAAGGCTGCATATGATTGATGATATAGAGATAACACCAATAACAGCGCCACCCATTCCGGCAGCTGTGTTTATTTTCTTTGATACACCAAGGAAAGGACACAGACCTAAGAACTGGCTTAATACAACGTTGTTAACAAGCGCTGTGCTTATAGCGATAACTAATAAATTCATCTTTTACTCTCCTCCCTTAGTTCTCTTTTTCTTCATCTGAAACATAGTCTGGAACCTCAGCAGGCTTCATTCCATGCTTTCTCTTTACTCTGTTCATAACAGCTACACACATAGCAAGTACGAAGAATGCACCAGGTGCAAGGATAAATATACTAGCTGGTGTATAACCAAAGTTAGAAAGATCTACAAGTGCTGAACTACCTGTTGAAAGGATTGTTCCGCCACCAAGTAACTCTCTGATTGCACCAAGGATTGTGATAGCACATGTGAAACCAAGTCCCATTCCGATACCATCAAACATTGATGGAAGTGCTGGGTTCTTAGAAGCATATGACTCTGCACGTCCTAAGATAATACAGTTAACAACGATAAGTGGTATATAGATACCAAGTGCATCATATATAGATGGCACAAAGCCCTGTAATAAGAACTGTATTATTGTAACAAATGATGCAACGATCACGATATAAGCTGGCATTCTTACGCTGTCTGGAATAACCTTTCTAAGTAATGAAATGAAAAGGTTAGAAAGCATAAGAACTGCTGTTGTAGAAAGTCCCATTCCGATACCATTGATTGCTGATGTAGTAACCGCAAGTGTAGGACACATACCAAGTGTTAAAACCAGAGTAGGATTCTCTTTGATAATACCATTATAAAGTCTTTCAACACATTTATTCAACTGAAACACCTCCTACTGTCTTAACATTAGCCTTAGCAAGGTCTGCATATACAGCTAATGCTGCATTAACACCCTTTGTTATAGCCTTAGATGTAACTGTAGAACCACCGATTGCATCAATAGAGCTGTCTGATGATGAACCTGTTCCATCTGTTACTACCTTATATTCTGAAGTCTTAGTTCCGTTAAACTGTGCTAAGAATGAAGGATCCTGCTTAGCTCTCATACCAAGACCTGCTGTTTCACTTATTGTAAGAATAGATGTTCCAAGATATGTTCCATCTGTTGAAAGTCCAACAGAGAACTTGATATCTCCGCCGTAACCATCATGTGCAACAACTGTTACTACGAAACCTATAATCTTACCATTCTTAATACCAGCAACTACCTCTGATACATCATCCTTAGAGAAATCTGTTGCAGAAGCTGAAAGTACTGCCTTAGCTGTTTCTGCTACCTTATCAGAAGCATAACTTCCATCAAGTGCTTCAAACTTATCAGCATCAGCAATAACCTCCTGGTAAGCCTTCTGCTTAGCCTTCTCGTTCTGCTGTGCGATAGGGTCTTTAGTTACATTATATACAAGACCAAGAAGGATACCTGCAACAAGTGTAATTGCGAATAATATACATGCGTCTTTTATTATATTCTTCATCTTATGCAGCCTCCTTTGCCTTTTTTTCCGGCTTTTTCTTGCCAAATGACTTAGGTACTGTAACTCTTTCGATAAGAGGTACTAAGAGGTTACAGAAGATGATTGCGTATGAAACGCCTTCTGCTGAACCACCGAACATTCTGAATATGAATGTAAGTAAACCTAAGCAGACACCGAATACTAACTTACCATTAGGTGTGATAGGTGATGTAACATAATCAGTTGCCATAAAGAAAGCACCAAGAATAAGACCACCACCACAGATTTCCTGTAACATATACATAGCATCAAACTGATGTCCTGGTGCGAAAAGGAATATAAGCACTGCAAATGTTCCAATGTAAGAAAGTGGAATTCTTAAAGAAATAATCTTTCTTACAACAAGATATATAGCACCGATAAGAAGACATATAACTGATGTCTCACCGATAACACCGCTTGTCTTACCAATAAACATAGTAAGAAGTGTAGGGGCTGTCTGTCCTACAACCTCTGAACCTGGCTTTAATATAGCAAGAGGTGTAGCTCCAGAATATGCATCACATACGAAGTTAGTCATTGGACCTGTATATGCAATAAGAAGGAAACATCTTGCTGCAAGTGCAGGGTTCATAAAGTTCTGACCAATTCCGCCAAATAACTGCTTAACAATAATAATTGCAAATACACAGCCAACAATCTCAAAACCAATGTTTAGAGTTGATGGAATGTTAAGTGCAATAAGAAGACCTGTAACAGCAGCACTAAGGTCCATAACTGTTATCTTCTTATGCATAAAATACTCATATACTGCTTCAGAAGCCATACACACTACAATACCAACTATGATACGAATAAGTGCCTGAACTCCGAAGTTATAAATACCAAATATACTAGCAGGGGCTAACGCTATAAGTACGTCTCTCATAATAGTCTGAGTAGTATCCTTGCTACGTACATGTGGATTAGTTGATACGTTAAAAATCTCGCTCACTTTTAATCCTCCCTTATTTCTTTCTTCTGTTAGCCAGAACGATACTTCTCATAGCCTTAATCTGCTGTGTTAATGGTCTCTTAGCTGGACAGACATATGAACAGCTTCCGCACATTACACACTCCATACCATCAAACTTAACGAAACCAGCTTCATCGTTCTTAGCTGCAAATGAAGCAAGCTTAGCTGGAAGTAAATGGCTTGGACATCCTTCACCACATCTTCCACAACGGATACATGCTGTCTCTTCAAGCTTAGATACAACATCATTCTGGAATACAAGAAGTGATGAGCTTCCCTTTATAACTGGTACATCGAGACTATACATAGCAAATCCCATCATAGGACCACCCGATATGTACTTCTCTGGTTCGCCAACTACACCACCGACTGCTTCAAGAAGCTGTCTGTAGTTCATGCCAAGCCATACATAGAAGTTGCCTGGTTCTTTAACACCATCACCTGTAACAGTAACGATTCTCTTAGTAAGTGGCTTTCCTTCAATAACAGCCATATATATGCTGTATATTGTATCTACGTTATGTACGATACATCCTGCATCTGCTGGAAGCATAGTTGAGTTGATGCTTCTGCCTGTTGTAGCATAGATAAGACTACGCTCACCACCCTGAGGATACTTGGTCTTTAAAACCTTAACCTCGATATCTGGCTCAGAGGCAACTGCTGCCTGCATAACTTTGATAGCTTCAGGCTTATTATCCTCAATACCAATAATACCCTTAGCGTGATCAAAAATGCTTAATGCAACCTTTAAGCCAAGTACAATCTTGTCTGACTCTTCAAGAAGTCTTCTGTAATCGGATGTAAGGTATGGTTCACATTCAGCACCATTTACTATAATATAATCAATTCCTTCTGGATTCTTAGGGCTTAACTTTACGTTAGTAGGGAAGCCTGCACCACCCATACCTACTACACCTGCATCCTTAATTCTTTGTAATACTTCTTCTTTAGAAAGTTCTTCTAACTTCTTAGGAGTATACTCAACTTCCTTAAATTCTCCATCATTCTCAATGATGATTGAATTGCACTTTCCACCTGTGGCTAGCGTTCTTGGCTCTATAGCCTTAACTGTACCAGAAACAGATGAATGGATATTAGCTGATACGAATCCACCAGCCTCAGCAATCAACTGTCCAGCAAGGACGTAATCACCTTTGGCAACTACTGGAACTGCCGGCGCACCGATGTGCTGTGAAAGTGGGAAAACCATCTCTCCTACAGCAGGGAACAACTCTTTTATAGGCTTATCCTTTGATAATTCCTTGCCGTCATATGGATGTATTCCACCTTTAAATGTACACTTTCCCATGACATATTTCTCCTTATAAAATAATATATGTTATCATCCAAAGCAATGCAAAAACAGATAGACAACCATAAAACCCAAGCTTAATGATTGTGTATCTGATTTATAATAATTATGAACGATAATTAATATATTAATATAATATATCATTTATCATTAAAAATCTACTTTTTTTTGTGTATATATTCGTATATAATAAACAAAAACTGACATTTTTTTAACGTACACTTTTTGTAATCAAAGGATTTATAATTAATGAAGACTATAACTAAAACATTTAATCTAAACGATATACACAACAACGACAGCAATACTAATAATACTGCTGATAATTTTATCAATAATTCTCTCTGCAGCGAGCATACAATATTTTTTGATATTGAAACAACCGGCTTTTCGCACAAGACAAGCTTCTGTTATTTAATCGGCACTGCTTATATAAAGAATTCCATACTTACCATAATACAGTGGCTTGCCCAGTCCAAGGCTGACGAAGTGCAGGTAATAGCAAGCTTTCTTAATGCTGCCGCTTCATTTGATACACTAGTGCATTTTAATGGAGATAATTTTGACATTCCATTTATTAAAGACAGAGCCGCACACCTTAACATTCCGTACACACTTGATAAGCTCTTAAGCTATGATTTATACAAATGTGTACGTCCATTAAAGACATTACTAAAGCTTGAAAGCTGTAACCAGAAGTCTGTTGAGCAATTCCTTAACATAAGCCGTGATGATGAATTCTCTGGCGGCGAGCTTATCAAGGTATACAACGACTATGTTAAGACTGGCGAAGCTTCTTACGAAGAACTGCTTCTGCTTCATAATTATGATGATGTATACGGACTAATCCAGCTTTCATCTATAACTGCCTACAATGCTGTATTAGAAGAAAATGTAACCTATACCGGATATTCTGTTGAATATTCCGATGATACTAATAAAAATGGAGATTTAATAATTAACTATACCCTGCCCTGTGCAGTTCCCATACCCGTTATTCATCTTGATAATAATGGATATGCCATAAGAATCAATGGCAATACTATGAAAATCAAACTGCCATTAATAACTGATAATCTCAGATTATATTATAGTGATTATAAGAATTACTACTATCTTCCATACGAAGATACTGCCATTCACAAAAGTGTAGCTGCTTATGTTGATGCTGAATGTAAAGTGAAAGCAACCAGAGAAACAGCATACACTAAAAAATTCGCTTCGTTTATCAAACTGCCTTGTTACAATACAGACAGTCTCCAGACTTCTGAATATATATTCAGATATGAGTATAATGATGCTAATATATACCTTTTATACGATAAAAAAGAACTGCCTGAAGAAATAATTCTTCAGGCAGTACATATACTGATTACTTTTTTCTGTAGAAAAATAACTCACTAGATTCATAACCAAGGTCTTTATAATTGATAATCTGCTCTGTATTACCAACAAATAAACAGCCGCCATTAACTAATGAATCATTGAACTTCTTATATATCTCTAACTTGGCATCTTCTGTAAAATAGATAAGTACATTTCGGCAAACTATAAGATGACAGCTCTGAGGATATGAGTCTTTTAAAAGATTAGACTTCTTGAACTCAACGCACTTCTTAATCTCATCTGAAATCTTATAGTACTTATCTCCCATTTTTTCAAAATATTTATTCTTATACTCATCAGGAAGCCCCTTTAAGCTGTTGGCTGAATACACGCCATCTTTGGCCTTTTCAAGAACCTGGTCATCTATATCGGTAGCATATATCTTTATATCTTTAAGTGGGACTTTCTTTGCAAGCACCATTGCAAGTGAATATGGCTCATCACCTGTTGAACAAGCAGCACTCCATATCTTAAGTCTTGGTCCAAACTTCTTAATCAGGTCTGGAAGGATAATCTCATCAAGCTTCTTCCATAACGCTGGATTTCTATAGAATTCTGACACATTAATTGTAAGATAATTAACGAATTCATCAAGCATCTGGGCATCATTCTTTATCGCATTGCAATAACTGTCATAACCTGTATGCTTATTCCTTGCTATAAGTGTATCTATTCTTCTCTTCATCTGCTTTTCTTTATAAGCATTAAGGTCAATTCCTGTAAGTCCTAACACAAATTTCTTAAAATCTTCATAATCTTTAACCATATTGATATCCTCTGTTCTTTCCTGTAACATATTCCGCAGTTGTTGCAATCCCTTAGCTTTATATGGATTTTATCACACAATATTAATTGTGTCAAAATTTTATCATTATATAAAAAATATAAAAACATTACATAAAATATCTAATTACCATATCCAATTAAGCTTACCATTATATTCAATTTTACAATATTCTGGATTTTACAACTCATTCTGCCAATATTGAATTTGCCAATATATTAAACATCGTATTAGACATATATAATTAATTACATTATAATAAACATTAATTTACTATATCAATTTAATCTAAGCACAATACGCACATATCACCAATTTATAAAATAGAAGGAATTAACACAATGAACGAAGAACAGCTTTTAAAAAGAAAAATAATAGATACTGCCAATCAGGCTTTCAACCACAATATATATACTTACACTAATTTTTTAAGTATAAATGAACTGTCGTCTGTCAACAAAATGAGCAATGAATTATCATTTATACCATATGATGAATGGGGTGGCAATCCTGTATGTGAACGCAAAATAATACGTTTCGGCTCTGAGGAACTCTATGGCTATGATGCCGGTTACCCTATCTCAACTATCCGAATAAGCCCATTATCCGTCAAATTTGCTGAACAGCTTAACCACCGTGATTACCTTGGTGCAATTATGAACCTTGGAATTGAACGCGAACTAGTCGGTGACATTATAATTAAAGTGCCTGATGCTTATGTATACTGCCTTTCGCACATAGCTGATTATATATGTGATAATCTGGACTCTATTAAACACACACACATAAGATGTACAATATGCACTGATGAGATTGAAGCAATCAAACCAGAACTTGAAGAGATACGAATAATTGCTGCTTCTAAGCGGATTGATGCAGTTGTTGCTTCCCTCACCAGATTATCACGCAGTAATTCCAATGAGCTATTTACGTCAAAGAAAATATTCCTCAATGGAATATGTACCGAGAATAAAAGCCAGAACTTAAAGAAAGATGATGTACTTGTAATCCGTGGACATGGAAAGTATATCTTTATAGGTGATGAAGCCGAAACCCGCAAAGGACGAAGCTATCTGACACTTATGCAATATAAGTAATTATTCTTCTAATATAATTCGCACCCCAGATTTTGACAGAAAGCTTAAGGAAATTTAACAAGAGCTGTACACCAACATTGTATATATACTTTCTACCGGTTCTACCCGGCATAGAAAGTATATATCACACTAAGGTGTACAGCTCTTATATTATCAAATATTAAGTTACAGCCAATCATCAGAACATCTGACAATTAATTATTAAATTATTCTTCTGTAGCCTCTTCCTGTGGTTCTGCATCATCTAATAATGCTTTCATACTAAGGCTGATCTTCTTGTCAGCTTCGTTAAGGTCTACAACCTTAGCTTCAATTTCCTGACCAATCTTTAATACATCTTCTGGCTTGTTGATGTGTTCCTTAGAAATCTGTGATACGTGAAGTAAAGCATCAATGCCGTCTTCAAGCTGAACAAAAGCACCAAAGTCAGTCATTCTTGCTACCTTACCAGTAACAACATTACCTACAGCATACTTTGTTGAAGCATCATTCCAAGGGTTCTGGTCTGGATATTTAACTGAAAGTGCAATCTTGTCACCATTGATTTCCTTGATGAAGCACTTAACTGAATCGCCAACCTTATATACCTTCTTAGGGTTCTCTGTTCTTCCCCAAGACATCTCTGAAATATGAAGAAGTCCGTCTACACCACCAAGGTCAATGAATGCACCAAAATCTGTTACATTCTTAACTGTACCTTCGATTGTATCTCCTTCTTTAATCTTAGAAAGAAGTTCTTCCTGAGCTGCCTTCTTCTTAGCTACGATAAGCTGCTTGCAGTCACCAATCACCTTTCTGTTCTTTGGATCATATTCTGTTAATACAAATGTAATCTCCTTACCATTGTATTCTGAGAAATCCTTAACATAAGAATCTGATACAAGGCTTGCTGGAATGAAGATTCTTGTCTCATCAACAACAACTTCAAGACCACCCTTAATAACTCTTGATACATTAGCTGTTATAGCTTCTTTGTTATTAAATGCTTCTTCAAGTCTCTTGCTTCCACTCTCTGCAACAAGCTTTCTATATGTAAGAAGAACCTGTCCTTCTCCATCATTAAGCTTAAGCACCTTTGCCTTCATCTCATCTCCAACAGAAACAACTGTTGTTAAATCGATACCTGGTGTTGATGAATATTCACTTCTTGTGATAATTCCATCGTGCTTATAGCCTATGTTAAGAACGATATGGTCTTCTTTAACTGCTATTACAGTGCCATCAACAACTTCTCCTGTATGAATTTCCTTCCACTCTTCGTTAGCTAACATCTCTGCAAAATTCTCTGACATTAGTATAAACCTCCTCAATGATATTGTTCGGGGTCGATGCCCCAGCTGTAATACCTATGCTGTCTATGAATCTTAAATCGTTAAGATTAAGATCTCTTAGAGTTTGAATGTAAAATGTATCCTCACATTCGCCTTTACAAATCTCATACAGTTTTCTCGTATTGGAACTACTCTTGTCACCAATGACAATCATCGCACTAACTTTCCGTGCAATATCTCTTGCCTCTGTCTGACGTTCTTCCGTGGCATTACAAATAGTATTTTTAATGGTAATATTGTAACTCTTTTTGTTGATAATTTCAACTAATTCTTGAAATTTATTGTAATTAAATGTCGTTTGGGATACAACAACCACTTCTTTTGCCCTGTCAAGCTCAAGATTTTGTGCTTTTTCGATAGAATCCACTATATATACAGGACTTACTGACCACCCTTTAATGCCCTCAACTTCCGGGTGTTTCTCATTGCCTATTATTACAATCTGCTTTCCTGCCTTGCTCTCCTGCTCAACTATTCTGTGTATTTTAAGAACAAATGGACAGGTTGCATCTACAACTTCATAATTCTTTGTCTTTATGCTCTCATACACATTTTTAGATACACCATGCGACCTTATTATGACAGTAGCATTATCAATACCGTCAAGCTGTGCTACATCTGATATTGCCTTGACCCCTTTGCTTTCAAGGTCCTTTACAACTTCATCGTTATGTATGATAGGTCCGTATGTGTATACATTTTCCATTCCTGTTCTTTCATACACTGTATCCACTGCACGGTGAACTCCAAAGCAGAAACCAGCAGACCTGGCAAGTATAACTTCTGCCTCTTTCATATATCCTCCAAATCACTACTTTGCTTTATTAATAACTGTCTTGATGGCTTCCACCACCTCATCAATTCCCATATCAGAACTGTCTACAAGAACTGCATCATCTGCCTGCTTTAATGGTGAAATATCCCTGTGCATATCCTGATAATCTCTCTGTTCAATATCATCTTTTATCTTCTGTAAATCACATTCTTCACCCTTTGCCTTAAGTTCGTCATATCTTCTTCTGGCTCTGGCATCAGAACTTGCAGTAAGATATATCTTTACATTGGCATCTGGAAGAACTGTTGTGCCAATATCACGTCCATCCATAACAACATTTTCTGCTGCCGCAAGCTCTCTTTGCAAATCAACAAGCTTGCTTCTTACAGCCTTATACTTAGATGTCTTTGAAGCCATATTGCCTGTTGCCTCAGTTCTTAAAAGACTGGTTACATTCTCGCCGTTAAGGATAACCTGCTGTTCGCCGTCTTTATATTCTATTGTTATCTTTACATTATCGACTGCCGCATTAATCGCAGCTTCATCTGCGGGGTCAATATTATTCTGGTTAAAATATACCGCCATTGCCCTGTACATAGCACCGGTATCTACATATATATAACCCATCTGCTTAGATATAAGCTTTGCTATTGTACTCTTGCCAGCTCCTGCCGGTCCATCAATTGCTACTGAATAAGACATAATAATCCTCTTTTCTGCCTGTGTTATAAAACACGCTGGCATTATTTAATTATTCAAATGCATTGCTGCAGCATACGCACTCGACCACGCTACCTGCAAGTTAAAACCGCCTGTAACCGCATCTACATCAAGCACCTCTCCTGCAAAATACACATTTTTAACTAACTTTGACTCCATAGTTGTCGGATTGATTTCTTTAACATCAACACCGCCCTGTGTAATTATAGCTTCATTAAAGCCTCTTGTACCGGTTATTGTCATTTCAAAATGCTTTAACAGATGTACAAGCCTTAATCTTTCTTCCCTTGTTATCTCATTAACCTTTTTATCTTTATTGATATCACTGAGCCTTACTATAACAGGGATAAGTTTCTTAGGAAGCAGCTTATCAAGTGAATTACGGAAGGTTTTATTCTTTTCCTCTGAGAAATCCCTAAGAACTCTCTCATCAAGCTGTTCCTCTGATAAAGCTGGCTTTAAATCTATCACAAGCTTAAGCGGTCTTTTTCTTAATATTGCTGTTGTATAACTGCTCGCACTAAGAATAACTGGCCCGCTCACACCAAAATGCGTAAATAGCATTTCACCAAAGTCACTATACAGCTCTTTACGGCTGTCACCCATACTGTCATATATGCTTATTGCTATATTCTTAAGGCTCAGTCCCATAAGCTCTGAAGCCCATTCTTCTCTTACTGTGAGAGGAACTAATGCCGGTATAATAGGTGTAACATTATGTGAAAGTGCCTTTGCAAATCTATAGCCATCGCCTGTTGAACCAGTGCTTGAATAAGAATTACCACCTGTTGCTATAATGCAGGAATCAGCTTTTATAACCTGCTTTCTGCCAGTAGATAACTCCTTAACTTCAACACTTACAAACTGCGATATATATTCTGGCTCTTTTTTCTTAGATTTAGGTTCTTTTTTCTTGGATTTATACTTTTTTTCAAGTTTTACACTATCATTTGCTATATTCTCTGATACTGCATTGCAAGATACTATTTTCCCTGACACTGCATTTTCTGATACTACATTCTCTGATAATTCCCTGGCTGTAACATCAACAACCTCTGTGCTAAGCATAATATCCACTTTGCATTTTCTTAATTCTCTTGCCAATGTGCCGATTACATCTGATGAATGGTCTGACTCTGGAAAACAGCGGTTACCTCGTTCTATTTTAAACTTAAGTCCAAGTTCATCAAAGAATCCCATTACATCATAATTAGAAAAGCCTTTAAATGAACTGTACATAAATTTAGGGTTGGTTACAACACTATTTTTAATGTCGTCCTCATCACCAGCATTAGTAAAATTACAGCGGCCTTTTCCTGTTATAAAAAGCTTCTTTCCAAGCTTATCATTCTTTTCTATAAGAGTTACTGTGTGTCCATTTCTGGCGGCTATAATAGAAGCCATCATACCTGCCGCCCCGCCTCCAATAACTACAACTTTACTCATAGGAAACCTCTCTATCCTCTTTATTCCTGAACCAAAAGTTCTTTGAAATATGGTAACTCAAGTGCCCAGTCACAGAATGTATGCCATTCTGCAAGCTTATGGTTTCTTCTTGAATAATACATTCCTGCAAGATTTTCATAATTAAATGTGCAGGTACGCATCTGATTATAGCTTTCTGGAAGCAACTGAATCATACTATACCAAAGGTCTTTATCCTTAGTTTCTATGAACTTCTGGCGTATTGTTTCAAGAAAATCTATATTCTTCTGCATCATATCTAACGCCTCAGAAGTACAATGGTCAACGCTGAAATCTTCCATTTCAAATGACTTGCTGTGGATTTTATGCATTGTACTTGTTGAATTGGCAACTGTTCCAACCTTATATGTATCGTATTCCTTCCACCAGTAGATTGGTGCTGTTATATCTACTGTTACAAATATCTGTCTTATAAACTTTCTATGGTCTGAACCAGCCTTGCAGAGCCTTTTCGCTAAATCTAAATCATTAGGTCCAAATGTGAATACTCCATTTTCTGTCTTACTATCCATTCTAGCCCAGCTATTAAGCGGATTTCTCGCTCCTCTCATAGCATTTTCAAAATTCATAACTTCAAATCTTTCAAGCTTAATCATCTATTCAAATACCTTTCTGTGTTTATTAGTAACGTATATTGTGACATTATTATAAATAACGCATACATATTTATATTACACTATTATTAATGCAAAGTATATAGTTGACTTAAAATAATAAAATTGACCTTTAGAAGCCATAATATACCTCCAAAGGTCAATCTTATTTTAGTTCATAATATTTATGTAATTAATTCTTACAATAATTACATTATCAATTCCTGCAATATAATATTAATAACACCATATTAATTAAAGAAGGCTCTTGCGTAATTCTGCTCCATCCTTAGCACTAAGATATGCAGGTGCAATATCAAATACTGTCTTACAACCGCTCTGACCTTCCTTATAAAGACGATAAGCTGCTCTTGCATATGCTACGATAACGCAAGATGTGAATTCTGGGTTAGAATCAAGCTTTAAGCTGTATTCTATAACGTGATTGTTCTCTTTGTTCCAGCCTGTCTTTCCTGTACGGATAACAAATCCTCCGTGAGGAATTCCACTGTGGTTTTTCTTTAATTCTTCTTCACTGATAAAATGTACTGTTGTATCGTAATCAGCGAAATAGTTAGGCATATTCTTGATTGTTTCTTCTACCTTTGCAGCATCAGCACCTTCCTCTAATACTACAAAACATTCTCTTGTATGCTTCTGTCTTGTTGTAAGCTCTGGATTCTCGCCATTTCTTACAGCTTCTAAGGCTGCCTCAACTGGAATTGTATACTGCTTGCCATCCTTGACGCCCTCAACTCTTCTGATAGCGTCTGAATGTCCCTGACTTACGCCCTTACCCCAGAATGTATAATCTTTGCCTTCTGGTAAAATAGCATTGGCATACATACGGTTTAAAGAGAACATACCTGGATCCCAGCCTACTGATATAATTCCAACGTGTCCGCTCTTCTTAGCCGCAGAATCAACATTTTCAAAATGTTCTGGAATTCTTGCGTGTGTATCAAAGCTGTCAACTACGTTAAACATCTCTGCAAACTTTGGTGTCTGTACTGGTAAATCTGTAGCACTTCCACCGCAAAGAATCATTACGTCTATCTTATCCTTCCACTGCTCTACCTCATCTACTGAGCATACTAAAGCACCCTCTGTCAATATAGATACGCTTTCTGGTGCACGTCTTGTAAATACTGCTACAAGCTCCATATCTGGATTTTGCCTGATAGCACACTCAACGCCTCTTCCAAGATTTCCGTATCCAATAATACCTATTCTCATATTCTGCCTCCATTTTATACATATTTACTGTATTTCACATATAATTAATGTGAACAAACACTTCTTTAATATTACTTTTTGAAAATACATATGTCAACTCTCATTCGGGCAGTTTTTTATCAATAAATATTATTACTGTTCTTTCTTTAGCTTACCAGCCATTAAAATTGTAAATCCAATGCCCATTAATGATAATACTAATAAATATCCTGCCCAGTATATATGTGTCATATCTCCTGTCTGTGGTGTTTCAACTGTATTACCTGCGGCTTCTGTTACATTTTCTACTGATGTGCCTTGTAAACTTATATCTGATGAACTGCTTGTAATCTGCTGTTTTGTAATAAGATATGTTGAGCAGTGATCCTGTTCTACTATCATATAACCATCATTATCAACTACAGCTGACATCATACTAATTATTGTTCCATCATCTAAGAGCTGGCTGTAATAAAGTGTCTGGCCTTCATATGCTTTTCCAACATTTAACTTAATACTTGCCGTTGCTGGAAGCACGCCGGAATAATTGTATACAATCTTAGATACGAATATATCCTCTGTTACATCTGCCGGCATATCTCCTGCTTCTTTTATATCAGAAGTAATTGCTGTTGAGAAGTCATATATTGCAACCTGTGATACTTCTGACATTGTTCCTTTTGCAAATGTAAATGTAACATCATTGTTAGATTTGATAACAACATCATTCACCTTGTTATCTTCAATAATCTTTCTGATTTCATCAGCCTTAATAGTTGTGCTGCCGTCTGATACATCTACTACTGTATTAGTGGTGCTTGACTCTGGTGTCGATGGCTTCTCATCTGTTGTGTTGTCAGATGGATTATTGGTTGTGTCTCCTTTTGAATTATCTGTCGTATTATCACTAGATGATTTAGCTGTAAATGTAAGCTTATCTGCTACACATTCAACATTATAAAGACCTTCTATCTCTGTACCGTCATACTTGTATCCGTCTGGAAGATTATCACTTCCCACTACAGGATTGTATGTTGCTACAGGATTGTCATAATCAATAAGCCATAATTCATCATTGCTTCGTTCATCTACACCAAGCTTTTCAAGAAGCTTACATATTCTATAATATGATGTTTTATTTTCATAAACATATGCAGATACATACTTTTCATTTGTTGCTGTATTGATTATAACCTGACTTGTTCCGCCGCTTCCACTGTCTGACTCATAATATGAAATTGGATTGTCTAATGTGGTCTTGGTATATCCAGCAGGGATATTATCATATTCACCTACTTTGTCAGCATAATATACATCGCCCATAGCTTTCTTTGTAGTAAGCTTATATAATGTATAAGTCACTTTAGCAGGTTCAATATATGTCAGCTCTTTAATATAATATAATGAAGTATTATCTGCCTCGTTCTTATATACTATATTAGTTGTATAAGGGTCGTACTCATAATACCTGGCACATAATCTTGATATTTCCAGCGGATGTGATACATTATATGTCACATTTTCCTTTAATGTTCCATTATCCTTAATTGGCTTGTTAGTGAGATTATCGCTTGTATACACTACTGCCTTTGAACCAGAATATATTGTAACATTACAGGTGTCTGCAACTGAAAGCACCGAATTAGTTCCCTCAGCAAAGAAAGCTATTCCATAATCATCTGATTTGTCTGCATTAATTACCAAAGAACCATTACCACTTATATTGATTGAACCACCCCATGCATCACCATATGAACCTATACTTCCGATTTCATTATCACCAACAAGGTTAATCTTGAAATCATCACCCATCATATTAGTAACTATTACTGTTGTAGAGCTTTTATAATTATTTAATGTAAGTGTATTAGACTCTCTGTCATAAGACATTCCATCTATAGAATTAGTGCCTTCTGATGAGAATAGCAGATTACTTTCCTCTCCATTTCTTACATTAATATAAGCATAAGCCCAATCACCAGTATCACATGGTCCATTGGCAGCTTTTACTTGTGGTACTGCAAATGAAACTGCTGCCGATACAGCAAGCACAACAGCTGTAACTAATGCTGCCATTTTCTTACTATGACATTTTTTGTTTTTCACCATAAACTTTGTTCCTCCTGTTTCTTATATTTTTATGCTGCTATATTACTTTATTTATCCTTATAATTACAGTTGTCATATATCCCAATCTGCCAGAAAATGACAAAAATGGGCGTGGGACTAACGTCCCACGCCCATTTTTTCACTTAAAACCACCAGTTGTTGCGAGTTCTACGAAAAAAACAAATCATACCGCTAGCTATTAAACTGGATATGCCTTATTCTCTGTATCAGCCTTAGCAGGGTCAACCTTCTTCTGCTGTGCTTCTCTATACTTGAAGAACTCAGTAGCAACTGCTGGGAATAATGCGTATGAAAGCACATCTTCATCCTGCTGCTTGTACTGCTGTACGACTGGGTCATTCTTGAACTTCTCAAGCTGTGGCTCAATAAGATCTGCCGGACGGCAGGTAATAGGTGTAGCATCACCTATAGCCTTCTTCTGTACTTCTGGGTTGAATGGCTTAATTGTCTGTCCGAATTCACCCATAAGAACCTTCTTAGATTCCTTAGTAATCATCTTATAACGCTCGCCCTGTAATACATTAAGAACAGCCTGTGTACCAACAATCTGTGATGATGGTGTAACAAGAGGTGGTTCACCAAAGTCCTTACGAACCTTAGGAATTTCCTCAAGAACTGCCTGATACTTATCTTCTGCACCAGCTTCCTTAAGCTGTGATACAAGGTTAGAAAGCATACCACCAGGTACCTGATATAATAATGTCTTAATATTAACACCAAGAACCTTAGTATTCATAAGACCTGACTTTAATGCTTCTTCTCTCATTGGCTGGAAGTAAGCAGCTATCTCTGCAAGAAGGTTCTGGTCAAGACCTGTATCGTACTCTGTACCCTTAAATGCCTCTACCATAACTTCTGTAGCCGGCTGTGATGTTCCCATTGAGAATGGTGACATAGCTGTATCGATAATATCAGCACCTGCTTCAACAGCCTTCATATATGTCATTGAAGCAACACCTGATGTATAATGTGTATGCATCTGGATAGGAAGTGAAGAACCATCCTTTAATGCCTGTACAAGCTCTGTAGCCTTTGCAGGAACAAGTAAACCTGCCATATCCTTGATACAGATAGAATCTGCACCCATATCCTCAATTCTCTTAGCTGTTTCTTTCCAGTAATCAAGAGTATATGCATCACCAAGTGTATAGCAAAGTGCTATCTGTGCGTGAGCATTAGGATTTTCTTTCTTAACAAGCTTAACTGCCTCAACTGATGACTTAAGATTTCTTAAATCATTGAAACAGTCAAATATTCTGATTATATCAATACCATTAGCGATAGACTTCTGTACGAAATATTCTACAACGTCATCTGCATAATGATTGTATCCGAGGATATTCTGTCCTCTGAATAACATCTGTAACTTTGTATTCTTAAAACCATCTCTTAACTTACGAAGTCTTTCCCAAGGGTCTTCCTTAAGGAAACGAAGTGATGCATCAAATGTAGCACCGCCCCAGCACTCAACTGAATGATATCCAACCTTATCCATCTTGTCTATGATTGGAAGCATCTGCTCTGTAGTCATTCTTGTAGCAATAAGTGACTGATGAGCATCTCTTAATACAGTCTCAGTTATCTTTAATGGTTTCTTAACCTGATCTGCCATCTTAAACTCCTCCTATATATTCCTATATATAAAGTAAATAAACTCTAATTAAGCTGCGTAAGTAACTTCTATTCAGACTTAGAAGGTCTTATGATATATATAGACCATTCCTCTGTCCACAACGAAGTTGCGTAAGCAACTTCTAATGAATTTAGAAGGTCTTAGTCTGCGTATTGTGCAGACTTAGAGCTTCTTAATTCAATTTACATAACACCAAACATCGCCATAAATGTACCAGCTGCAACCGCTGTACCAATAACACCGGCTACGTTAGGTCCCATAGCGTGCATCAAAAGGAAGTTAGAAGGATCTGCTTCTGAACCAACCTTCTGTGAAACTCTGGCTGCCATAGGAACCGCAGATACACCTGCTGAACCAATAAGTGGATTAACCTTACCGTGTGTAGCCTTACACATAATCTTACCAAATATTACACCTGCCGCTGTACCAAAGCCGAATGCAATAAGACCTAATGCAACAATCTTTAATGTATCAAGATTGAGGAAGGCTTCTGCACTTGTTGTAGCACCAACTGATGTACCAAGAATAATAACAACTATATACATAAGTGCATTGGATGCTGTTTCTGTAAGTTGCTTAACAACTCCTGACTCTCTAAAAAGGTTACCAAGCATAAGCATACCAACAAGTGGTGCTGTTGTAGGAAGAATTAATACTACAACGATTGTAACGATAATAGGGAAAAGAATTTTCTCAAGCTTAGATACAGGTCTTAACTGTTCCATCTTAATCTTTCTTTCTTTTTCAGTTGTTAATAACTTCATAATAGGTGGCTGAATAATTGGTACAAGTGACATATATGAATATGCTGCAACCGCTATTGGTCCAAGGTAATTCGTCTGTCCTAATTTACCAGCAAGGAATATTGATGTAGGACCATCAGCACCACCAATAATAGATATAGCTGCTGCTGCCTTATCTGGGAATCCCATAAATATAGCCATAATGTAAGCAGCGAATATACCAAACTGTGCTGCTGCACCTAAAAGGAAACTCTTAGGATTAGCGATAAGTGGACCAAAGTCTGTCATCGCACCAACACCAAGGAAGATAAGTGATGGCAGAATACTCCATTCATCTAATAAATAAAAATAATGTAACAAACCACCTACGCCATTGCTTGAATCTTCAATAGATAACATAATATCCGGGAAAAGATTAACAAGTAACATACCAAATGAAATAGGTACTAAAAGCAGAGGTTCATATTCTTTTTTGATTGCCAAATACATGAAAAACAGCGCAACCAGAATCATCAGATAATTACCCCAAGTGAGGTTAAAGAATGCTGTCTGGTGAACGAGGTTTCCCAATGTTGATAAAATATATTCCATTTTTTACCTCCGTATATTATCTCTACACAACTAATTGATATATCAATTAGTTCATAGAAACTAATACTTTACCTGACTCTACTGAATCACCAGCTGCACACTCAACTGTAGCAACTGTACCATCCTGTGGTGCACAGATTTCATTTTCCATCTTCATAGCTTCAAGAACGAGTAATACATCACCCTTCTTAACTGCTGCGCCCGCATTAACGTTAACCTTAAGAATCTTACCAGGCATTGGTGCATTAACCTTTACTGCACCCTGTGCGCCTGCTGGTACTGCAGCCTTTGGCGCTGCCTTAGGAGCTGCTGCTTTTGGTGCTGCTGCCTTAGCTGCACCTGCTGTGCTTCCTGTTCCTTCTTCTACAGTAACATCATATACATTACCATTAACTGTTATTGTATAATTCTTCATAATTTATTTCCTCCTGCTATTAACCTTTCTAATTGAACGAACTACAAGTCCGTCTGTAGATGTATTCTCTGATGCAGCAATAGCTGCTGTTATAACTGCTATAAGTTCAAGATCATCAACTTCTTCATCCTGCTCTTCGCTTGAAACTATCTGAGCAATAGCATTATCAACGCCCTGGGCACCATTAGATGCTTCATTCTTAGCCTTATTTCTATTCTCAAACTTATTGATGTACTTAAATAATGAAATAATGAATGAAATAAATATAAGTACAACGAATACTGTTCCCATACCGATAAGAGTATTCATTACCGCTTTATACATCTTCTGTCCTGTAGTATATGATGGATTGATAGCACCATTTTCAAGTGTATAGTCATCATTAATTACGAATTCAAATGTACATTTATCATTTTTCTCATATGAAGTATCAACTGTAATAGTACATAACTCACCTGTCTTGCTATTGAGTTCTACATTAATTTCATTGATACTCTTTAAAGCACCTAACTCATCTCTTGTGCTATTCCAGCTATTATAAAAAGCTATTGTCTTAACACTAATTCCACTCTGGTCAACAATGTATAACTTATTATTTACCATTGTAAGTGATTGAGCTGCCTCTGCATCCGCTGTTATCTTAGCAGAATCATTCTTATCAAGATATGTAATCATATCTTTAACCCAGTCTACAAGATAAGCCTCACTGGCATCAAGCTGCTGCTGTTTTAATTCTGTCTTGGCACTTGCTGTTGATATAGTGCCATTAGATGAACTGCAGGCTGTCATACAGAATACACAGATAAGTAATGAGAATAACACTAAGAACTTTTTAAACTTAATTTTCTTCATATTATCACCTCTTCAATTATACTGTGCCATGCTTCTTATCTGCACGAACCTCTCTTTTATCAAACAACATTTCAAATGCTGCAATAATGTACTTTCTTGTATCTTCTGGGTTAATAATTGTATCAACATAACCTCTTGCAGCTGCCTGCTCAACGCTTGACTGTAATGCCGCATATTCAGAAGCCTTTTCATTAATCTTAGCTGTAACATCATCTGCTGCTGCGATTTCATCAGCATACATAATCTTAGCAGCTAAAGAAGCATCCATCATACCGATGCTTGCCTGTGACCAGGCATATACCATATCTGCACCTACTGACTTAGAATTCATAGCTACATATGCGCTTCCATAAGCTTCACCTGTAATTACATTAACCTTTGGCACATCTGCGTTAGAAAATGCATATACTAACTTAGCAGCTGCCTTGGCAATTGTCTTCTCAGCTCTTACATTAGCTTCAAAGCCCTTAACATTAGTAAGCGAAAGCACTGGTATTTCAAATGCGTTACAGAATGTTACGAATTCGGCTGCCTTATAAGCTCCATCTGTAGTTAATACAGCTGCAAACTCTTCTGCCTTTTCGCCATTCTCATCATATATTGCTGTTCTGTTAGCAACAGCACCAACTGTAACTCCATCAAGCTGAATGAAGCCAGTTACCATTTCCTTAGCATATTCAGCCTTAACTTCTACAAATAATCCATCATCTGAAATATCTGTAAGAGCAAGTGCAGCATCAGCTATCTCTGCTGACATATCAGCGCATACTCTGTTAAGGTCGTCCTGATTATCTGTGTATACAGCACCTTCCTCATTATTAGATGGAAGCATTGATACAAGCTGTCTTACTCCATTAGCGATTGTTTCTTCATCACCAATGAAATCTGCAACACCTGCTTTAGCCATAAATTCTGCACTTGATGTATCAAGCTTAGATTCATAGTTGCCATCTAATGCGTTAGGACTGTTAACAAATAACTTAGCCTTCTTTTCTTCCACAAATACGAAATCTGAAAGTTCTGCAAGAACAGCAAGACCTCCACCACATTCACCGTATACGGCTGTAATCTGTGGAACAATTCCAGAAGCTAATGACATATTCTTATAAATCTGTCCAAAGCCGTCAAGGGCGTCTGTTGCTTCCTGAAGTCTTAAACCTGCGCAGTCAATCAGACCAATCACAGGAGCTCCCATTTTCATTGCCTTCTCATAAAGATTAGCAATCTTCTTGGCATGCATCTCACCAATTGTTCCGCCTAACACAGCAGCATCCTGGCTATACACATACACAAGATTTCCATTGATAACTCCATATCCTGTGATTACACCATCAGATGGAGCCTTTTTTTCCTGCATGTTAAAATCTGTTGCTCTTGCTGTAACAGCCGCTCCGATTTCAACAAAACTGCTATCATCAAGAATTGCTTCGATTCTTGATAAAGCCTGTGTAGTATTACTCATCACCGAGACCTCCTCTTTGTTATATATTGCTTAATGCAAACAACTATTGTTTATTTTATAACAATGTAAGTTAAATTACAAGAGATTTGTTGTTGCTTTCCACGTTATTTTGTTAATTTCATACGCATTTTTCATTAATTTTGCACATAGGACATATATGTTATTAATCTTTTGTTTCAAGAACTATAATAAGTCCTTTATGAACCTTAATTATTCCCTGTTCATCTTCTACCTCGTTGCTCTGGCATATACTTAATCCCTGCTTTAATTCATAATTATCAAGCGTATATTTAAATCCCTCAAGGCTTAAACTGACATTTTCTGACATAGGAATAATTGACACATATCTTCCATACTGGCTGTCTTTACGAATTATATGTATTCCATCAGCCTCACTTAAAAGATATATATAATTGTGTTCATCAACTATATGGCAGTCCTTTCCACAATCAGCCACCACCTTCATATTTCCTATATTGGTAATTGTGTGATCCATTCTTGTTCCTGTCGCACCAAGTATATATATGTCTGTTGCACCCTTTTTAAGTGCTGTCATAATCGCAAGATGTGTGTCGGTATAATCTTTTTCTTTAGGATATGTCTCAAATTCAGTATTACTCTTATATGTGTCAAGCACATCTTTATCTACTGAATCGTAATCTCCAAGCAGATAATCCACCTTCAATCCAAGCTTATCAGCATACTCAAGCCCGCTGTCAGCCGCTATGCAATAATCAAATGTCTGATTATCAAGCCATTCCTTAGCCCACGCAACATTAATACTTCCACCTGTAACAATAAGAGCCTTGCTCATCTTCTATAACCTCCTTTTTAATTATCAATCTTTTAAATTTTCTGTCCATGTTCTTTAATTTTTCACATTTATACTTTATAATTAACCCAATAGTAATTAAGCGTATATATTTTAATAAGCAGACAGCATTTTCATTCTGCTTACATCTGGTAATAGTACCACATTTTACTGCTTATATATAGTTTAATTTACGCGAAGCATTTTAATGCTACATATTACATATTATTTATATACACAGAAAGGAGATTATTGTGAGCAGCTTAAATTCACAGTCAGACAATACAGTTGATGAACACATCATTGACGAAGCTAAGCAATCTGGCATTTCTGAAAAAGAAGCCAAAAATATTATCGAGGAAGAAGAAGGCATTGAGCTTTTACAGCACTCTGGCAATCTGTATGAGTCAACAGATGACAAATATAAAGATAACTTGTCGTCTGCAATAACTTTTTTTGTATGCGGTGCTGCTGGAATTATAATTCTTATTCTTAATGACATCGGAATATTAAAGTTTGTAACAAAAGGTAGTTCTAATTTCATACTTGTAAATGTTGTTCTTGGTCTTTTATTTGTTGGATTTATCGCAATAGGTTTCTGGTCTTTAAAGTATTCCAAGAAAATCAAGTCAAACGCCTCTATCGAAAATGAAGCAACGGACACTATTATCAACTGGCTTAATGACAATGTAACCAAAGAAGACATTGAAGGTTCTTACAACAATGATATTGCAGAAGAAATGAAATATTTCAACAGAAGTGATTACATCAAAAATGCTATTATGAAACAGTTCCCTGACACGTCTGAAGGGTTATGTGACACTATCTCTGATAAATACATTGACAGCATTTTCAATATGTAAATCAACTTTACAAAAACAAAAAGAATATACAGGCTTCTATAAAAAGCATACAATCAGCTTTATAAAAACACTGGCTTCCATAGAACCATACAGTCTGCTATAAAATCACGCAGCCTGTCAATGCTAAATATTACCCAGCTATAATCAGGCTATAACATAAGATAAGCAAAAGCTGTTGGTTTATTATCTAAACACTGATAATAAATCAACAGCTTTTTACTATTATTGTAAATATAATTACTTACTTTGAAAGGTACTCATCAATACCCTTAGCAGCAGCTTTACCAGCTCCCATAGCAAGAATAACTGTTGCAGCACCTGTAACAGCATCACCACCAGCGTATACGCCTTCCTTAGATGTCTGTCCATTAGCTTCTTCTGCTACAATACATTTTCTCTTATTAATCTCAAGACCCTTAGTTGTAGATGAGATAAGTGGGTTAGGTGATGTACCAAGTGACATAATAACTGCATCAAGGTCCATTACGAATTCTGAATCAGGGACTTCAACAGGCTTTCTTCTTCCAGAAGCATCTGGCTCGCCAAGTTCCATCTTAACACACTTAATACCTGTAACATTACCCTTATCATCTGTAAGGACTTCTGTTGGGTTAGTAAGAAGGTCAAATATAATCCCCTCTTCTTTAGCGTGATGTACTTCTTCTGCTCTTGCAGGAAGTTCTTCCTCACTTCTTCTGTATACAATATGTACCTCAGCACCAAGTCTTAATGCTGTTCTTGCGGCATCCATAGCAACGTTACCACCACCAACGACAGCAACCTTCTTAAATCTTGCTATTGGTGTATCATAATCCTCTCTGAAAGCTTTCATAAGATTGCTTCTTGTAAGGTATTCATTAGCTGAGAATACTTCATTAGCATTTTCTCCTGGGATACCCATAAATCTTGGAAGACCAGCACCTGAGCCGATAAATACAGCATCAAAACCTTCTTCATTAATAAGCTGGTCAATTGTCATTGACTTACCGATTACTACGTTAGTTTCAATCTTAACGCCAAGCTTCTTAACATTTTCAATCTCTGATGCAACAACTGTCTTCTTTGGAAGACGGAATTCTGGAATGCCATATACTAATACTCCACCAGCTTCGTGAAGTGCTTCAAATATTGTAACATCATATCCCATCTTAGCAAGGTCACCGGCACAAGTAAGTCCTGAAGGACCTGAACCGATAACAGCCACTTTCTTACCCTTCTTCTCTGTTGGCATCTCTGGTGATACATTGTTCTCTCTAGCCCAGTCAGCTACGAATCTTTCAAGCTTACCAATTGATATAGCTTCGCCCTTAATTCCTCTTATACACTGACCTTCACACTGTGTTTCCTGTGGACATACACGACCACATACAGCAGGTAATGCAGATGACTTTCCAATAACCTTGTAAGCTTCTTCAAAATTACCTTCTTTTACATTATGTATGAATTCCGGAATATTGATTGATACTGGACATCCCTGTACACATTTAGCATTCTTACAATTAAGGCAACGTGTTGCTTCTTCCTGTGCCTCTTCTGCATTATATCCAAGGCATACCTCATCAAAGTTCTTATTCCTTACATCTGGAGCCTGTTCCCTTACTGGAACTTTCTTCATAACATCCATTATATATACCTCTTTTCCGTTGATTAATTACATTGTCCACATCCACCGTGATGTGTATCTCCTTCAAGGGCTGCAAGCATAGCTCTGCCCTCTTCTGTCTTATATGTCTGCTGACGTTTCATAGCCTGGTCAAAGTCTACTAAATGTCCATCGAACTCCGGTCCGTCTACACAAGCGAACTTAATCTCATCACCAACCTGAAGTCTGCATGCACCACACATACCTGTACCATCAACCATAATAGGGTTCATACTTACAACTGTAGGTATACCTAATTCCTTAGTTAAAAGACAGACGAATTTCATCATAATCAATGGTCCAATCGCTATACATTTGTCATACTTCTTACCCTGTGCATAAAGATCTTTAAGTACATCTGTACCCATACCTTTTCTTACATAGCTGCCATCATCAGTTGTTATATAAAGATTACCTGCCACTGCCTTCATCTCTTCTTCTAATAAGATAAGGTCTTTGTTCTTAGCTCCAACGATAACATCAACATCTACACCATGCTCATGAAGCCATTTTACCTGAGGATATACTGGTGCTGTACCTACACCACCTGCTATAAATACGATATTCTGCTTCTTTAAATCCTCAATATTCTCGTGAATTAATTCTGAAGGGCATCCTAATGGACCAACGAAATCACTAAAAGCATCGCCTGCTTTAAGGTGAGACATTTTTTCTGTTGATGCTCCTACTATCTGGAATACAATTGTTATTGTTCCAGCTTCTCTGTCATAATCACAGATTGTAAGAGGAATTCTCTCTCCTTTTTCATCCATTTTAACAATTATGAACTGGCCAGGTTCACAGTGCTTAGCAACTCTTGGTGCTTCAACATCCATAAGAAAAATCTTTTCTGCTAATTTTTCAGCCTTAAGAATCTTGTACATTTTATTACCCCTTTCAGTTATATATTATCTGAAGTGTTAATCACACATCAAAACTTAATTATATGCGGCTGCACTATATGCTCCGCCATTCTGTGTCACTGTATAGCAGTCACCTGTCTTAGTCGCGACACCATAATAACCAGCTGTAGAAGTCTTACCCGTCTTAGATGTCACATCATATCTTACAACGAACATCTCAACTCCATCTACAGTTGTCCTTGACTGATATACAAATGTAACTGTAGAACCATCAGCAGCTGTAGTTCCATCTGACTTAAGCACTCCCTTTGATATAAGCTTTCCTTTTAATATCTCAAGTGCCTCATTATATACATATGTCTTAGCCTTGTTGACAACATAGTTACGCTTAACAACACTGCTTGACTGGTTATGCGAATCAATTATAACAACAGATATTACATTATTACCTGTTGGAATTGTAAATGGTTCAGAGTATTCCTCCGAATTCTTAGTTGGTGTAGAACCATCTAATGTATAATACGCTGTACTGCCAACTGGAATATTATCTATTGTCACAGTCTGTCCTTCCTCATATGTTCCTGAGGCAGGACCTACTGTTGGTGCAGATGGCTTCTTAAAGTCAACTGTATACTCCAGCTCCACAACATCACTGCACACTCCTATGTCACTAATAGCAATAGCCTTTATTGTAGTAGTACCACTCTGTATTTCTATTGCTGTACCTGTGTAACGTTTACTTTTCTTATCTGGCTCAGTCTTATCTGTTGTGTAATATATTGTTGAACTGCTGTTCTCTGTAAATTGTAACTTAATCACATCATCATAGCTTCCAGCTTCAACTGATGGCTTAGGGGTTTCAACAACATAATCTGTAAGATATTTGTAACCCTGTTTATCCTTATAATCTTTAATAAGCTTATTAAGACTTGTTCCATCTTTCTTAGTATTATATATTGAAGCTAATGCTTTTATAGCTTTCTCATTATTCTCATCAAATGATAAAATATCCTTTAACACTTCAATTGACATATCTGTATTATCTGTTGCAGCATAACACTGATACAATGTATATTTTAAATCTACATTTTTCTTGCCTTCAGATAACTTGGAAGCTTTAGCAAGATACTTAATAGCATTATCATAATCCTTGTTCTGATAAGAACCCATTCCTTTATCATAATTATATTGGAACGAATTCTTATTCTTATTATTAAGAACAACTCCGACAACTATACCTATAATAACTACTAAAGCAGCTACTACACAGGAAACAGCTATAATCATCTTTTTCCTCTTAGCATCCATAGGCTTCTTATCCTTTTCCTGCACGCTGTCATCTTTCTCATTATTACCATTATTCATATGTGCATCAGAGCTCTTATCCTGCTGTTCTGCCATATTATATTCTGTTACCGGTTCTGACTCCCTGACTTTATTATATTCTTTTACTCTGCTGGTATCATCTATATTATTCTGTTCTTTATTGGATTGAAGTTTTTTGTCTGCATTCAAATCACTGATATTAATTGTAGCATCACTTACTTTAGTGAGCATATCATCTGTGACCTTAGGTATAACTCTTGTCTTACCCATTGTTTCATCAGCCAACTCATCATCTTCATCCGATAACTCGTTCTGAGTATCTATGAACGCCTTAGCAACGTTAGTTTCTTCTTCAACAAGCTTTTTCATTGATTTAATTAACTCATTATCTAACTCATCTTTGTCATTGCTATTCATACTTATTCCCCTGCCTTTATATTTTAACTAATAAATTCTAACATATTGATACTCAATAATCAATAAATTAACAAATTAAACTTTTTGAACTTTATAGCCATTACCCATTTGATATATATTATTTTATTATTTTCTTAATTCTTTTTATCGTTCTTTCACAAATAAGACATACTTTGCACACAATTACAGGTTATATTAATAATCAGATAGCAAAGTTAATTCTTTCTATCTCCCCCTCATATTAAATAATAAAGAACAGGCACCATAAGAATAATCTTATAGTGCCTGTTTCTTTTTATATTGTCTATTTTGTTCTATAAGCCGTTTATTATTATAGTCAGTTCCATTATGTTCTGATAACAGTCAAAATATTATATAAAGAATGGTTATGCCAGACTTGAATGTCTGGCATAACCATCTTTAAGTTCTATAATATCTTTAAAGCTTATATCAAGAATTGAAATTTTCCAGCAGCATTACCTGATGTTAGTAACTGTTACCGTACAGCTAAGTGTCTTATTATGAACTGTAGCTGTTACTGTAGCTGTTCCTGCCCGTCTACCTATAACTTCACCTGATGATGAAACCGTACATACTCTTGGATTAGAACTTCTCCAGGTAACAGCATCTTCTGTACCTATTACATCTAGATTAAATCTATCGTACTGCTCCAATCTCACTCGTGATGTACTCATAGCAAGCGAATGTACCGTACATGAAGCTTCTACACTGCTGTTATTGCTTATAACAAACACATCTGCAGTACCAGGACCAACGGTTGTGATTACACCATTCTGGTCTACCTGTACAATTCCTGTATCTGTTGAATACCACTCATAAGAATCTGTATTATTAACAGGTCTTACAATTACTGATAACTGTCTAGCTCGTCCAGAAAGCATATATATTTCTTTAGAGTTAATTCTTAATGATGATATGTTAACAACTGGTGTTACATATACCCAGCATACACCCTTAACTTCGTTACCGTCTTGTGATGTAGCTGTTATCTTACATTTACCAGTACTAAGGGCAAATATTTCTCCCGACTCATCTACTGTTGCAATAGCTTCATTAGATGATGTCCATGATACATCTTTGACAGTTGCACTGTCTGGTGTTATGACTGCTGTAACCTTAGCTGAATCACCAACAAGAAGCCTTACTGTATCTGGTTCAACTGTAATTCCTATTACAGGATCAACAACCTTTACAATACAAGAAGCACTAACACCACTTCCGTCTGCCGCTGTTGCTGTAATAACTGCATTACCAACTGAGTTGGCACTTAAGTTACCATTGCCATCTACATAACATATATCATAATTAGAAGATGACCATACTATATTCTTATTAGTAGCTGTATCCGTTCCAACAGAAGCAACAAGCGTTCCTGTTGAACCAACATTCATAAATTTATCAGTTTCACTAAGAGTTATTGATGATACGTACTCTTTTACTACAATCGTACACGCCGCCGTTAACTTATTAACTTCGGTTGTCACTTCAATTATACAACTTCCACCCTTTAATGCTGTAACAACACCATTTTCATCTACTGTTGCTACTGATGGATCACTTGATAAATATGTAACATTCTTATTCTCAGCATCATAAGGTTCAACTACCGGTATGATTGCATATTTAGCTCCAACCCATAATTCCTGATAATCTGAGTTAAGCGAAATTCCTGTTACCGGCTGTGTAACCGTTACAACACAATATGCTGTAAGTCCTGTATCAACATTGGTTGCAATAATAGATGTTGTACCAGCACCTACTGCTGTAACCTTACCATCGCTCTCAACTGTACACACGCTCTCATCACGGCTTTCCCAGCTGATAATCTTATTATCTGCATTCTCTGGAAGACAAGTAGCATTAAGCCAGAATACCTGACCCTGTCTTACAGTTATATCTGTTGTATTAAGTATAACCTGTGTTACAGGCTGTTTAACATATATATTACACATTGCTGTGTAGTTACCGTCCAATGACTTACAAAGGATTGTACAACTTCCTGTTCCAACTGCTTCTACAAGACCATTAGAATCTACGATACACACATTAGTATTAGAAGATTCCCATACTACTGTTCTATTAGTAGCTGTTACCGGAAGAACCTCTGCTGTAATTCTTAATGTACTGCCTATTGACATTATCTCATCAGTATAATCAAGCTTAATCTGCTCTACTGGTATGCTTATGATAAAGTTACAAGTAGCTATATATGCTCCATCTGTTGTCTTACATACGATCGTACAATATCCTGGCTTAACATACTTAACAAGACCATTCTCATCTACTGTTGCAACTGATGGATCTGATGATGTCCATGTTACAGCACGGTCAACACCTTCGCCTGCTGGAAGAACAGTTGCAACGAGCTGATACTGACCAACTGCCATCGATGATTCAACTGTTGTTGCATTAAGTACAAGACCTGTTACAGGTTCTCTTACATATACATCACAAGTTGCTACTTTAAGTCCGTCTTCTGTTATGACCGTAATTGTTGTTGTACCACCAGATACACCAGTAATTGTAGCTGTATAGCTGTCACCTTCTACTGTTGCAACATCTGTATTAGATGATGACCATAATACTTTATTATTAGTTGGTGCTGATGGGTTAAATATAAGCTGTACAGTATCAGATGAACCTCTGTCTACTGTAAGTGATGAAGGATTAATAGTAATCTCACCCACTGGTGTTGTAACATATACAACACAGGTTGCTTTCTTAATAACGCCATTAACATTCTGTGTCACCTTAATATGTGCTATACCTGATGCAATACCTGTTACCTTGAATGTTCTTCCGTCTTCTGACTGAACTACATTAATTAAAGTCTCAGTTGGAACAACTCCTGCTGCATCTGGCTGATTCTCTACTGTAAATGTAATATCATCCTTGCTAGGATTATTAGTTACAAGTGCCACAAGGTTCTGTGTATCACCTATATTAACACTCATTGATGTAAGGCTTAAGCCAAATCCATCGATAACTGTAATCTCATAAGAAATCTGATTATTAAGCTTGTACTTTGTTGAAAGTTCATCGTCAACTCTTGTTGCATATATAGTAGCTTTACCAGCTCCCATTGCTGTAACAAGACCTGTTGTTGCATCAACCTGAAGTACGCTGTTATCAGATGTTGACCAGGTAACCTCTGTTGATTTAGCAGAAGTCTTAAGCTGTATTGAGTCACCCACATTCATATTGCTTACATCATTGCCAAGCTTCTTAAATGGTACAACAACATTAACTACATCTTTGGTCGCCCAGCCTATGTTACCCTGTACATCATTACTTGCAACACCTGCTGTTGCCTGGGCTACACCTGCGTTAACACCTTTTACGCTGCCAGCCTTATATGTAATTACGTCTGTATCTGATGATACATATGTAACACCTGCTGTTGCTGGATACTTAATATTAGAAGGAATTGCTTCTTCTTTAAAGTCTTCAAAATCTTTATCTGATAATGTAATAAATCTTGTACCATCAGAAAGCTTCTGAATAGAATGTCCTTCTGAGTTAGCAACTCCATCAGTGTATTCGACCTTTGATGTTATCTGGTATGTTGCTGTAAGAGAATTGATACCATCACCATCTGCTGTTCTTACTTTAAGATTAGTTCTACCACCACCGACAATCTTAAGTGTTACTTTAGCACCTGAAGATGATACTTTCTCTACAATACCATCTTTAGAAAGACTTCCTGTCTTATCATTGTCTGTTTCAACAAATATTTTATTAGTATCATTGGCATTAGATGTTATCTCAATAATATCTCCTACCTGATAACAAAGCATTTCTTCTTTTGTAAGCTCTACACCATTTCTGTATGCCTTAAAGCTGTTAATCTTTAAAGGAACGATGATATCTACAGAGTCATTTCCAAGCTCTTCTTCATAAGTAATGCTACCGTCTGGTCCGTAAGCCTTAGTATAATATGTAGCCGTAATTGTTGCCTTACCTGCTCTATTACCATATATTGTAGGATTGGCAGTGCCTTCTGCTGTGTCTGCATATTTAGTTCCCGCACTATCACTTACGACAAATTTAATAATATCAGAGTTGGATACTGTCCATTTAAGATTTCTTACTGCCGGCTTATAATTATCCGGTGAATCCTGACTGACATTATTCTCATCTCTTCCCGACATAGTTGCCACGATGCTGTTCGACTCTGTGCCCTGATTAACAATTGTTGCTGTCGTTGTCACTGATACAGTGACACTGGAATCAGCTTTAGCAAATACCATATATCCGCCAAATACGAATATAACAAGCATTGCTGAAAGCAATATTTTCCATTGGATTTTGAGTTTTCTTAACTTCTTGATATTGCTCATATATATGCCTCATTTCATAAATATTATTCATTGGTATACTATTTTAGAAATATTTTACAATATCTCCACAATATTTTCAATAAGCAAAAAGTTCTATTTTCAATAATTATGTATATTTTTTTAACATTTCACTTTTTATAAATTGCATTACATCTTACATAATACATTATATTTCAATTTATATATAATGTAACTTACCAATATTCTTTTTAATCAGTGGAAAATTGACAGCTTTATACAAAACTTTACTTAAATATATAGATTAAATCTAAATTATATGTTAATATGATTATGTAAAAATTTATTTGGAGGTATCTAAAAAATGAAATTAAATTTAAGACCAGCTGAAGAATGCACATTTGATGCTGTATCTTTAGGTGAAGTAATGCTTCGTCTTGATCCAGGTGAAGGAAGAATTCGTACAGCAAGAAGCTTTAGAGCATGGGAAGGTGGCGGAGAATATAACGTTATCCGTGGTCTTCACAAGTGCTTCGGTATGAGAACTGCTGTTATCACATCTTTCGCTGATAACGAAGTAGGTCTTCTTATGAAGGACTTCATCGAACAGGGTGGTGTTGATACATCCCTTATCTGCTGGAAGAAGACAGATGGTATCGGTCGTCTTTGCAGAAATGGTCTCAACTTCACAGAAAGAGGATTCGGTATCCGTGGTGCCAAGGGTTGCTCAGATAGAGCTAACACAGCTATTTCTCAGGCTACTCCAGAAGATTTCGACTTTGATTACATCTTCAAGAACAAGAGCGATGGTGGCTTAGGTGTTCGTTGGTTACATACAGGTGGTATCTATGCTGCTCTTTCTGAACAGGCTTGTGAAACTGTTATTGCAGCTTGTAAGGCAGCTAAGAAGTACGGTACAATCGTATCTTACGATCTTAACTACAGACCATCTATGTGGGAAGCTATTGGCGGTTTAGCTAAGGCTCAGGAAGTTAATAAGGAAGTTGCTAAGTATGTTGACGTTATGATTGGTAACGAAGAAGACTTCACAGCTTGCCTTGGTTTCGAAATCGAAGGTAACGATGAGAACCTTAAGACTCTTAACCTTGATGGTTACAAGAAGATGATTAACGAAGCTGCTGCTACATACCCTAACTTCAAGGCTGTTGCTACAACTCTTCGTCAGGTTAAGACAGCTACAGTTAATGACTGGTCAGCAATCTGCTGGGCTGATGGTGAAATCTACAAAGCTGCTCAGTATGATGGACTTGAAATCATGGATAGAGTTGGTGGCGGAGATTCATTCGCTTCAGGTCTTGTATATGGTCTTATGACATTTGAAGACGCTGAAAAGGCTGTTAACTATGGTGCTGCTCATGGTGCATTAGCTATGACAACTCCTGGTGATACAACAATGGCTTCTCTTAAGGAAGTTGAAGGTATCGTTGGTGGAGCTGGTGCCAGAGTTCAGAGATAATTAAACATTGTTTTAGTTAATCCATTTAAACTTATGCTTTTAAGCATAAAAAGGAGGTATACAGAATTCCGTATACCTCCTTTTTCAGTTATATAACACAATAATTGAAATAAATCAGCTAATTAACACTATTTATCATATCAACCAACATTTTTCAACGCGAACAATGTAAATTTCTATGGAATTTTATCAAAAAGAAATATATAATAACGTAAGTATTAATTGTTAGAAGTGGAGATTACTATGAAGATTGCCGTATGTGATGATGACCAATACGAATTAGGTATAATAAGAGAACTTTTAGATAATTATGAAGCCTCATCTAATATCAGCTTCACAGTGAAATATTATAACAGCAGTGTCGAGCTTGCTTCTACTGCCGGATTTGAGAAGTTTGACATATATTTTCTTGACATTATTATGCCAGTAATGAACGGACTTGCACTTGCTAAGGAAATCCGTACCTTTGATAAAGCCGCACCTATAATATTCTTAACTTCATCTTCCGAATTTGCAGTAGACAGCTATGAAGTCAAGGCATTTAATTATCTGTTAAAGCCCGTGAACAAAGAACGCCTGTATACTACGCTTGATGATTTAATAGACTTCTTTAACATCGAACAGACAAACAACATAATTATTAAGAACAATTCAGGTATACACAAAATCCGTACAGCTGATATTGTCTATGCGGAAGCATTAAACCGCAAGGTAACTATTCATCTTAAAAATGGAGAACACATAACATCAACCGACGTATTCTCCTCAATATGTGATACACTTAGTATTCACAAAGAATTTACGCTTCCACACCGTTCATATATTGTAAATATGAACTACATAAGTACTATTATTAGTAATGAAATTCATCTGAGCAATAACAAAACAGTTCCATTGGCACAACGCCGTGTCGTTGAAATCAAGAAGCAGTATTTAACTTTCCAGATGGAAGAATAACAGGGGGCTATATGGATATTTCTACTTTATTAAATCTTATTAATTATATCTTTGTTCTTATCTTTGGCATTATTGTATCATTTTATTTTGCTGATATACGCTTGGAAGATAACCATAAGCTGTTTATATATACAACTCTCACATTTGCGTTATTTCAGGCAGTATGTTATCTGCTTCTTGGCCAGAATGTGCTTTATAAAAGCTATCCATTTCTTATACACATACCTTTAATTCTTGTCATATGTTTTGTCTGCCATAAGAACATATACATTTCATCAATTGCAGTTCTGTCGGCTTATCTTATGTGTACCCCAAGAAAATGGTTCGGCACTGCTGCCGCTTACATTTTCAAAGATATTCCTATGATATCCGATATTGTAACTATTATTATTACAATCCCACTTATATTTATTGTAATTAAATACATTTCTCCTTACATAATAAGGCTTAAGAACGAATCAAAGACCATTATATCAATGTTCTTTCTCCTGCCTCTTACTTATTATATTTTAGAGTACGCATTCACTGTATACACAGATCTGTTATACCGCGGAGAAGCTGTTGTTATAGAATTTATGGACAGCTTTATTGTCATACTCTATTTTATATTATCAACAGTTATACTGGCTCTGTTAAATAAGAAAAATACCGCCGAGCGTGAAAATATCATTCTCTTGGCTGCAGCTGCACAGGCAGAAAAAGAGATTGCCCAGTTATCGGACTATCAGAAACAGGCAGCTATATACCGCCACGACCTTCGACACCATATGAACTTTATACAAAGCTGTCTTAATGATAACAGCTACGCACAGGCACAGGATTATATCAGGGAGATATGTACCAGTCTTAACAACAGCCAAATAACAAGATACTGCGCTAATGAAGCTGTCAACCTTATATTATCTTCCTATATTGCCAAAGCTGACAAATATAATATCACCACACAAGTGTCAGTTACTGCCGCCAACCTTGCTGACTACAAGCCAACTGACCTTTGCAGTCTATTTGCAAATGCACTTGAAAATGCCATAAATGCCTGCAAGCTTGTACAGACAGCCAAGACATCTATTAATAATTCATATAGCAGCATATCCGACACTTCTTCTGACTACGGCGAGGTTAATTCAAACCGTATTATCACAGTAAAGGTGTTTGATAAAAACAATAAATTATGTATTAATATCACCAATACTTATGCTGTTGAACCTATATTTGTAAATAATACTCCTGTATCGGATAAAGCCGGCCACGGTATCGGTATTAGAAGCATAATATCTGTGATTGAGAAATATAACGGTGTATATGATTTCTTTACTGAGGATGGAGTGTTTTATTTTCAGGCGTGTATATAAATATACACCACCATAAAAAGGACTGTCATTTATGGTGACAGTCCTTTTTCATTATATTAATTGGTTTTCAATAATTTATTTAATTTCTTATCAAAAGTTTTAATATCGTATCCCTTCATATACTAATAATTATATCTATATATATTATACCCACAAAATGCCTTTACAGCAACTACCAAATTAGTGAAATTATATTGCTTTCAATATCTAAACATTAAATATTTACAAATCTAAATATATATAATATACTATGTATGTACAGAAAGGTGGTATTCTATGATTTCATACAAAAAATTATTTCTACTAATGGAAGAACAGGAAATCACAAAAGAAAAGCTAAAAAATAAAATCGGAATTTCCTCAGCAACTATGGCAAAGCTCTCCAAAAATGAAGATGTTTCAATGTCAACAATTCAAAGTCTTTGCGATTTTTTTGACTGCCAGCCCGGTGCTATTCTGTCATATGAAAAAGAAATTGATAAAAATACTACTCTTTTCAGACTTCGTGAAGAAATGGAAATGAAACTAAAAGGGGGTCTATATCATCAGACCCAGATACGCATAGCTTATAATTCAAATCATATGGAAGGAAGCCGGTTGACAGAAGAACAGACACGAAGTATCTATGAAACCAAGACTATAGGTATTACTGATGGCGTTGAAAAAGTAGATGACATCATAGAAACTGTTAATCATTTCAGATGTTTTGATTATATTTTAAAAATTGCGGATAAAGAACTTTCCGAAGATATTATAAAACATATTCATCTCTTATTAAAAAGCGGAACAACGGATAGTCAAAAAGAATGGTTTGCAGTTGGCGATTATAAGAAACGCCCTAATGTCATTGGTGATATGATTGAAACAACACACCCTTACAAAGTCCCCGCCGCTATCAAGAGTCTATTAAAAGACTATAGGGAAAACAGCAATATAACCTTTGAGGATATAATTGATTTTCATTATAAATTTGAAAAAATACACCCATTTCAGGACGGAAATGGACGTGTTGGCAGACTTATAATGTTTAAAGAATGTCTGAAAAATAACATCTGCCCTTTTATTATCGATGATACTATGAAAGATTATTATAGACGAGGCTTAAATGAATACAATGATAAAAAAGGTTATTTACTAGAAACCTGCTGCGCCTCGCAGGATGAATATAAGAAGTTATTGGACTATTTTGAATATATTTAAAAGAGCGATGTCATTAAATAGCATATAACATATACCCCTAGATTTTGAAACACTTTAAAATCTAGGGGTATATTATAAAATGCACTTGTTATTAATACATTTTTATTTGTGTACACTAATCATTCCACAAAGGCATTTTACGATAGTTATAACCATCAAATAAGAAATGATATTCGCTTCCATCAGGATATACAACAATCCATTGCTGTGTCTTTGCAGTAATTTTTCCACTTGTTTTAGGATATCTTATCTGTATGCTTCGTAAGATATCATTAGATACATCATTATCATTTCCTGCTAATTGTGATTGTTCGTCTAACTCCGAAGTTTCTTTCGCAGCTTCTGTGTCATCTTCTTGTTGCTACACCAGATAATATGAAGGATATAATGATAGAACAGGATGTACTTGACAGGATACAACAATTGCTTACATTTAAACATTCGTCTTTATACAAACTAGCTAAGCAATCTGATATTCCATATTCAAGCCTTAATAACATTTTTAACAGACAAACCTGTCCTACTATGGTAACTTTAGAAAAAATATGCCACGGTTTTAATATAAGCTTATCCGAATTCTTTTCTTTTGAAAGCAATCCTTTAAGAAATGAATTACTTTCCGATGATGAAGAAGAATTACTTAACACCTATAAAGAATTATCTGTTCAAAATAAAAAATTACTCAAAGCATATCTTGACGGTCTATGCAAACGCTGAAATTCAAAAAGACTTCCGTTAGAAATCTCCCCAATGGTTACATCAACCTTTCAACTACATTCCCAACGAAAGTCTTTTTATATTATATTTTTGTATTTTCTATTTATATAATTTATACTCTGCCATATCGGTCTATATCTTACTCCACGCCCTTAAATATCACATTTCTCACCGGATTAAGTGCGAATAAAAGCAACATTCCAATAACACCACACACTATGAATTCACTTGCTCCGATTGTCACAAAGAACATAGCAAATACGCCCTCTGAACCATAAGCATATCTTAATACAAATGGTACTATAAGTGTATTCGCAATAATCGGTGGTAATGGTGCAAGCCACTTATTCTTCCTTAACGCATAAGTTCCTATTGCACCAATAAGTGTCGCAATACTTCCAAATATTATATCCCATATAGCCGCACCGCCTAAGATGTTAGATAACAGACAACCTACGAACAATCCCGGTATCGCCGCTGGTGTAAAATATGGCAGAATTGTAAGTGCCTCTGCTATTCTGAACTGTATAGGTCCGAAGCTGCAATAGTTAAACATAATAACAAGCACAACATAAAGTGCCGCAATCACGGCCGCCTGTGTAATAAACGCAACCTTAAACTGTGCACTTTTAGTATTTCTATTACCGCTGTTATTTTTATTATTATTTTCAATAATATCTTTATTCTTATCCTCTTTACCTTGATTTAATGTATCCATTTTATTCTCCTTTAGTTTTGTTTTATGTGTGGAAGGTTTCGAACACACATTACTATAATCTCTGCATATATGAAACATATCACTGACACATTCCGTATAAGCAGCATTCACAGACACATTATAAGACGGACAGAAATGTAAATATCTGCCCGCCTTAATCTTATATGTCACTATATTTATATGCTGTTATTCAGAGCCACGCAAAATCTGAAAGATACACAACTGCCTCTGAAAAACAATTAACACAATCCTTAAAATTTGTTAATTAGAGAGTTACACCCTGCTTAAAGATAGCTAAATCGTGGAAGCCAGCGATTTCAGCCTTTACCTTCTTACCAGAAGCAACATCTAATACAAGCTGGAAGAGTTCCTTAGCTGCATCTTCAAGTGGAAGGTCATCTGTTACAATTCTTCCTGCGTTGAAGTCTATCCAGTTGCTCTTATTGCCAGCAAGTCTTGAGTTAGTAGCAATCTTTACTGTAGGTACTGGTGATGCAAATGGTGTTCCACGTCCTGTTGTGAAAAGAACCATCTGTGCTCCTGCTGCTGCACAAGCTGTTGAAGCAACAAGGTCATTACCAGGTGCGCTAAGAAGGTTAAGTCCCTTATCAGATACTCTTTCACCATAAGCTAATACACCCTTTACAAGTGATGAACCAGACTTCTGTGTACATCCAAGTGACTTATCTTCAAGTGTTGTGATACCACCATCCTTGTTTCCTGGTGATGGATTCTCATAGATTTCCTGACCATTCTTGATGAAGTACTCTTTAAAGTCATTGATAAGGTGAACTGTCTTCTCGAAAAGTTCCTTGTTAGCACATCTATTCATAAGGATAGTCTCTGCACCGAACATTTCTGGAACTTCTGTAAGGATAGTTGTACCACCCTTAGATACGAGCATATCTGAGAAAAGACCTACTGTTGGGTTAGCTGTGATACCTGATAAACCATCAGAACCACCGCACTTCATACCAACGATAAGATGCTTAGCACTAACCTTTTCTCTCTTAAATGTAGCAGCGTAAGACATAAGTTCCTTCATAATACCTTCAGCAGCTTCCTGCTCATTTTCTACATCCTGAACCTGTAAGAACTTAACTCTGTCTGGGTTAACTTCACCGATATAATCCTTAAGGACTTCAATACGGCTGTTCTCGCAGCCAAGACCAAGTACAAGTACTGCACCAGCATTAGGATGGTTGATAAGGTCAGCAAGTACGTGTCTTGTATTCTCCTGATCCTCTGTTACCTGTGAACATCCGTATGGATGTGGGAAAGCAACAACTTCATCAACACCTTCTGGCTTGTTAGCTCTTGCTGTAGCTTCGATTGCTCTTGCTATTGAATTAACACAGCCAACTGTTGGGATAATCCATACTTCATTTCTTACACCAACTGTACCATTTTCACGCATATATCCTTCAAAGAACGCTTCCTCTGTTGGCTCAACGTCCTTATGTCCTTCTGGATTGTATGTGTATTCAAGAAGTTCACCGAGAGCTGTCTTTAAGTTGTGTGTATGAACCCAGCCACCAACTTCAATATCAGACTGTGCGAAACCGATTCTGAAACCATACTTTATAACTGCATCACCCTTCTTGATAGGCTTGATAACAAACTTATGTCCCTGAGGGATATCTTCTATTGTAGTAACTTCTGTACCAGCAACATTAAGTGTTGTGCCCTTAGCGATTGGCTTAAGAGCTACTGCAACATTATCATCTTTATTAATCTTAATAAAATCCTGCATAACTACCTCCTGTAATTAATATAATCTCTATGTATCATTAACCACGTACATCATAGAATTATGAAATTCAATGATTACATTCATATCATAACATTTTTATTATAACAATAAAAGGGTATAAATACACAATACCTCTTACATAACTTAAGGGCGGATGAAAAAGAACACCCGCCCTTATTAATGCTTTAAAATACGATATAAATCAATGCCGAAACTTATATTCAGCTAAGGCTTATAAATACTTTGCTGCAAACTGCCAACGCAATTATGCTAACTTTTCATCATCAAGAGCTAAATCGTTAACTACAGCTCTCATGCCTCTTTCTCTGATATCTGTAATATATCCTGTGATAACTTCTTCAAGGTCAAGAACCTTAGTAAGGTCTTCGCCACCGAAGAACTTAGTATTGCTTAAGTAAGCGTGTGTGAATTCAGCTGGTGTCTTACCAGAGTTATCTCTGAAGAAATCAAGTACAGCCTTATCATCTGTGATGTTGTACTCTTCACCGTTTCTGTCACCCTTTAATACAATACCGCCGTTGAACTCAGCTTCTGTCTGTGATGTATAGAAGCTCATAAGTGCTGCGATAGAGAATGTAAGGTACTTAGGAAGCTTGTTAAACTTCTTAACATATCCTAAGAATGAAGGAAGACATCTAGCTTCCCACTTAGATACAGAGTTAAGTGAAATGCTTAATAATCTGTGATCTACGAATGGGTTAAGGAATCTGTCGATAACAGCCTTAGCGAATTCTTCACAATCTTCCTTAGAAAGTGAAAGTGTAGGAATAACTTCATTGTAAAGTGTTTCTTCCATATACTTTCTGATAACTGGATCCTTCATAGAGTTCTCTACGTTATCGTTACCAGCAAGGAATGATGCTAATACGAATGATGTATGTGAACCATTAAGGATTCTTACCTTTCTTTCCTTATATGGATGATGATCCTTTGTAAATACTACATTAAGTCCAGCTTCCTTGAATGGAAGTTCCTTCTCAAGCTGTTCAAGTGGAAGGTTAGAATCACTTTCTACAACCCAGAGACCGAATACCTCAGCTCTGTCGATAAGCTGATCTTCATAGCCCCACTCTTCGCAAAGCTTAGCAGCATCTTCTCTTGGATAACCTGGAACAATTCTATCAACAAGTGTTGGGCAGAATGAGCAGTAATTGTTAACCCAGTCCTTGAATCCATCTTCAAGACCCCAGAGTTCTATAAACTTCATAATGCACTTCTTTAATTCGATACCATTATCAGCGATAAGTTCGCAAGGAAGTAAGATAAGTCCCTTATCTGCTGCTCCGTTGAACTTCTGGTATCTCTTGTAAAGAAGCTGTGTAAGCTTACCAGGATATGTCTTAGGAGGACGAGCATTAGGATCGTTATCTGTCTCGTCAAATACGATACCTGCTTCTGTTGTATTAGAAACGATAAATCTAAGTGTTTCACTTGTACCATATTCAATGTACTTGTCATAGTCTTCGATAGCTGCTACAGCATCAACAACAGATGTAATCTGACGTGTGATTTCCTTAGGCTGTCCATCTACGAAACCTCTTAACTGAAGTGTGTACTGGCATTCCTGATCGTGGAATCTTTCAAGTGTACCAAACTCGATTGGCTTAACGATAACAACACCACCATTAAAATCTGTCTTTTCGTTAGTAACATCGAAGATATAATCTACGAATGCTCTAAGGAAGTTACCTTCACCAAACTGCATAACCTTTACAGGTCTGTCAACTGCATGTGTAATACTCTTGTTTAATCTCTGCATATTATTCCTCCATTCCGCCCACTTTAAGGGCATCTCAGCTCCACGCAGGGCGTAGACACTGACTATGAAATATCCCAGTGTTAATTAAAAAAATATTAAGATATTCCATATTTAACATTATTATAGCGCAGTATCACTCAGCTTTGCCGGACTACGCATTCTTAACCAGTAAATGGTATCCAAAGCGTATGTAAGCGCTTTCATTATCTTTCACAGATTATGATATACTTAAAAACATTTTTAGTCAATACTTATTTTTGTATACATTATTGTCTGTTAAATTTAATTATCAGTTATTGTTCTTCACTCATTACTAAACAATTGCACAACTCTTTAATGGTAATAATTAAGTACAATAAAAATACACTTTACATACTTGCTTTTATAATAATACCATTGTATAATCAGTTTATCAATATGTAAGTGCTTACATTAAGTGTTTTTTATGATATTTTACTACTTTTATAATTACACAATTCTGTTAATTATAATTATTCATCATAATTAATGGCCTAATGATCAACTGCACCTATATATTACATTAATGCAAGCGTTGTCCAGAGCTTACAAGAATGAGGTTAATTTATGAATATATATGATGTTTCCAATAAAGCAGGAGTATCTATTGCCACTGTTTCCCGTGTTCTTAATGGTAATGCCAAAGTATCATCAGCTACAAGAAACAAAGTATTAGATGCTATGAAAGAGCTTGATTATACACCAAATGTATTTGCAAGAGGCTTAGGACTTAATACAATGAAGACCATAGGTATAATGTGTATTGACTCCTCTGATATTTACCTTGCTAATGCTGTATATTATCTTGAACAGGAATTAAGAAAGCATGGTTATGACTCCATACTCTGCTGTACAGGTAAGGATTATACTAATAAGAAGAAATATCTTGAACTCCTGTTAAGCAAAAGAGTTGACGGCATAATACTTGCCGGTTCACAGTTTGTTGAGAATACCAATATCCACAATAATGATTACATAATTAATGCAGCTAAGGATATACCTATTGTCTTAGTGAATGGATACCTTGATGCACCTAATATATATTCTGTTATGTGCAATGATGAAATTGCCATATATAATGCAACTAACCTCTTGATTAATAATGGACATCGTAATATAGTCTACTTATACACAAGCAAGTCATACAGTGGTATGAACAAATATGCAGGATATATAAAAGCTTTGAAAGAAGCAGACATTTCACTTCCTGAAGATTACAGACATCTATGTGGCAAGAACATTTCGCACGCCAAGGAATACCTTAATTATCTTTATAATAAAGGTATCGAATTTGATGCTGTAGTAACCTCTGATGACTCACTTGCAGCTGGGGCAGTTAAATATGCACACGCCCACTCTATCAGTGTTCCTGATGAGCTTGAGATTATAGGGTTTAACAACTCGGTTCTTTCCATATGCACTGAACCAGAGCTTACATCTATTGACAGCCACGTTGAACAGCTTTCAACTAAAGCAGTAGATGTTCTTATGAAGGTATTGTGCGGTGAATCTGCTGATAAACACAGCATTATCACTGCTGATATTATAAAACGCAATACAACACATTTTTAATTCACAGGAGGATTAAGAACTATGAAACAATTCATGGACAAAGACTTTTTACTTTCAACACCTACAGCACAGCATCTCTTCCACGACTATGCTGACAAGATGCCTATCGTTGATTATCACTGCCATATCAACCCTAAGGAAATCGCAGAAGACAGAAAGTTCGAGAATATTACACAGGTATGGCTCGGCGGTGACCACTATAAGTGGCGTCAGATGAGAACTAATGGTGTTGATGAGAAGTATATCACAGGTGATGCTTCTGATCGTGAAAAGTTCCAGAAATGGGCTGAAACACTTGAAATGGCTATCGGTAATCCACTTTACCATTGGAGCCACCTTGAACTTCAGAGATATTTCGGTTACAACGGTATCTTAAATGGTGATACAGCCGAAGAAGTATGGAATCTTTGCAACGCTAAGTTACAGGAAGATTCTATGTCAGTTAGAAATCTTATAAAGCAGTCAAATGTTAAATTAATCTGTACAACAGATGATCCAGTTGATTCACTTGAATGGCACAAGAAGCTTGCAGAAGATGATACATTTGATGTACAGGTACTCCCAGCCTGGAGACCTGACAAGGCTATGAACATCGAAAAGCCTGAATATCTTGACTACCTTAACACATTATCAGATGTAAGTGGAATCAAGGTTAACTCTTTTGCTTCTCTTATGGATGCTTTAAGAAACAGAATGCAGTTCTTTGATTCAATGGGATGCTCAGTATCTGACCATGCTCTTGAATATGTTATGTATAAGCCATACACAGATGAAGAAATCGAAGCTTTATTTGCTAAGAGATTATCTGGTAAAGCTATCACAACAGAAGAGATGAACAAGTTCAAGACAGCATTTATGGTATCTGTTGGTAAGGAATACAACAAGCTTAACTGGGTAATGCAGTTACATTATGGTACTATCCGTGATAACAATGTATTTAGATACAATCAGTTAGGACCAGATACAGGATTTGACTGTATCAATACTTATGACTGCTCAGCAGAGATGGCTCAGTTCCTCAACGCTCTTAACAGCACAGATGAACTTCCAAAAACTATCATCTACTCACTTAACCCTTCAGTTAACGCTGCTATCGGAACTGTTATCGGATGCTTCCAGGATTCTAAGGCAGTTGGTAAGATCCAGCAGGGTTCAGCCTGGTGGTTCAACGATCATAAGGTTGGTATGACTAACCAGATGACAAGTCTTGCCAACTTAAGCTTACTTGGCAACTTCATCGGTATGCTTACAGATTCAAGAAGCTTCTTATCTTATACAAGACATGAATACTTCAGAAGAATTATGTGTGAACTTATCGGTGGATGGGTTGAAAATGGTGAATACCCTAACGATGAAAAGGCTCTTAAGAAGATTGTTGAAGGCATATCTTACAACAATGCAGTTCGTTACTTTGGTTTCAACTTATAAAATTAAGCACGGACAAATAGTATTATAGACATTCATTTGTTAATAATATTAAACTAAAATCCGCTGTATATTGAAATGTAAAATCAATATACAGCGGATTTTTATATCTTTAATCCTTGAGACTCTTTGACAAAAGCTGACAAAGAGTCTTAGGGATTATTCTTTTTGTTTCATTATTTCTTATCTTTTCTTCTCATTGCAACTGGCTTTCTTGATACATTCTTCATCTCGCTCTCATCAAGTGTATGCATCTTGCCATTGTAATCCATCTTATGCTTTGGCTTCTCTCCAACATATACCATAGATGAATTATCCCTGCTAAGCTTAGCTGAACACTCCGGACAAAATCTTCCGTATCTTATCTCTGCACCGCACATCTGGCACTTAATATATGAACCAGAACCATCTGGTATCTCAATACGGCCCTGATATAAGAACTTCTGTATAGTCTTAACGCTTACACCTGTTGCATCAGCTATTGTGACTGCATTCTGTGGTCCGTGCTTTTCAAGATAATCTCTTATCTTGCCAAATTCAGTAAATTCTTTATTACCACATTTAGGACATTCATATACCTCTCCATATGCATATATCATTCTCGTGCCACACTTAGGACATTCCTTAAGCATTGTATAATGCTCATCAAGTTCTGCCCTCATATTAATCTTCATCTTTTCGTCGTCATTGATATTCTGTCTGTTGTCAACAACTCTTTTATTATTATTCTCCAATTTTACCCCTTCTTTCTTTTACCCTGTTTCTTACTGTCCTGATTTGCCTGTGCTGCCTTTAGTGCTGATTCATATTGTGTAGGTTCTCTTAAAGACCTCTTTAGTGCTTCCTTATTAGATTCCCCTGAACTACGTGAACTACGGCTTGCAGCAAGGAACTGTCTTTGCTTCTCATTGATATAACGTGCCACATCAATATTGCAGGATGTAAGTGTACAGCCATAGATAATCTTCTTCTCACCTACTGTAACCTTTCTTACAATATTTCCAATAAGGCTTATACCTGTCTTCATATCATTAAACACCAGTCTTACAGGAAGATTCTCTGCATCTATATCTTCAATTTCAACAAATGAGAAACCATTCTCACTTATATCCTTAAGAATAACATTAACAGCTTTCTTATTAGAACCTATCTGGACAACCGCTCCCAGACCAAGAAACAATCTAAATGACTCTCTTCGGTTCATCTCAAATCCTTCCCCTGATGCAACTATCTTGTATACATTCTTTCCATTATTCTGGACAGTCGTTATTCCGACACCTTTCCATACTATAGGATTCTTTTCTTCTCTTAAATATATTAAATTAACCATCAAATGCCCTTCACTATTAAATGATAGTATCTTACCATCTATCCTTATCGGATTGGCATATATATAATTCACTCCTGATTCTACACACTGTGAGTGAAATTCCAACTTTCTTTCCTTAAGACTGACCTCAATAGTTAAATTACCTTCAGCCGGAACTTCCTTAATTATCATTAATCATCTCCAGAAATATATAAATATCCATATATTCAATTAAACGTAATCAAAAATATTTAATTAAATAATAACATTTTTCACGCTTATTGAAAAGTTGTTTTTTGACATTTTAGACAACATTTTAGACATTTTCCACACATTCTATTGGAATTTCCTATTACATAAAATAAAGACTGCTAATATATACTAACATACCAGCAGCCTTTTTATCATAAACACATATAACCATAAAATGATATATAATCATCTAATGGCTACGCTATATTGTTATTATTCCTCGTCCTCAATTGGCTCGTCCCAATTGTGGTATACATTCTGAACATCATCTTCTTCATCAAGAAGTGCTAATATTCTTCTCATCTTCTTAATATCATCTTCTGATGTGAGCTCTACCATTGTCTGTGGAATCATTGTAACTTCTGCTGAAGCAAATGTAATTCCTTCGTTAGAAAGTGCATCACTTACTGTGCCAAAATCATCTGGAGCTGTAGTAATCTCATAGCTGTCTTCTTCTTCATTGAAGTCATCTGCACCTGCATCAAGGGCAATCATCATAAGATCATCTGCATCCTTATCACAATCTTCCTTAGCAACGATAATCTGTCCCTTGTTATCGAACATAAATGATACACAGCCAGGTGTTCCTACATTACCGCCACCCTTAGTGAATGCATTTCTGATGTTAGAAGCAGCTCTGTTTCTATTGTCTGTTAATGCCTCAACTATAATAGCTGTTCCGTTAGGACCATATCCTTCATATGTAACTGATTCAAAGTTAGACATATCTGTACTTGCAGCCTTCTTAATAGCTCTTTCAATTGTATCATTAGGCATATTAGCAGCCTTACACTTAGTAACAACCTGTCTTAACTTACTATTATTATTAACATCAGGTCCACCTTCTTTAACGGCAACCATAATCTCCTTACCAAGTCTTGTAAAAATCTTACCCTTAGCAGCATCATTTGCAGCTTTCTTATGGGCTATGTTAGCAAATTTTGAATGTCCTGACATTTTATTTCTCCTTTAATCTACTTATCTTCTTATTTCTAATCTAAAAATACGCCGACAAATATTCTATCACTATCTGGCTGAATTTTCAAGCAATTTAGCAAATTCTTCAATAGGCATAGGTTTATAATAATAGTAGCCCTGTGCATACATACAGCCATTCTCCTTTAAGAAATCAGCCTGCTCTTTTGTCTCAACACCTTCTGCAATCATATCTATTCCAAGTTCATTAATCATTCTTATGACATTGCCAAGAAGTACTTTTCCTTTATCTGTTGCTATATCATCAACAAAGGTCTTGTCTATCTTAACTTCATCTACACGCTCGCTCTTTAACATTCCAAGAGAAGAATATCCCGAACCGAAATCGTCCATTGAGAACTTAAAGCCATATCCCTGCAATGACTGAACCTTCTTAAACAGGCTTCCCTCTTCCTTAGTAAACGCACTTTCTGTTATCTCTAGTGGAATATACTTAGGATCTATACCATATTTACCGGCCATATCCTTTAAATTCTCTGTGAACTTTTCCTGATATACATGCATTCTTGATACATTAACTGATATAGGAACCGGCTCAATACCTTCATCTTCCATCATCTTAATACAGGCACATACTTTGTTCCATATAAAATTATCCACATCAATTACATATCCATTCTTCTCAAGAACAGGTATGAACTGGTCAGGATATATCATCTCCTTATCGTTCTGCCATCTTACAAGTGCCTCTCCGCCAATAATATGCCCATTGTGCATATCAACCTTGGGCTGTACATATGCTTTTATGTAGTCATTCTTAAGTGCCGGAAGCACATCATTTTCTATCTTCTTCTCCAAAAGCATAGACTCACGCATAGCATTATCATAAAACTCATATGTCTTAAATACCTTGCCCTTAATCTTCTTAATCGCAAGATCTGCGTAATCACACATAAGGCTTACATCCATATTATTATGATTAATACATATTCCAAATGCGGGAAGAACTTTGCACTGTATATTATACTGGTCTATTCTACTCCTAATCGAGTTAACAATATCAATAAGCTCCTGCTTGTCATCAAATGATGTGCATAACACAAATATGTCAGCCCTGAAATGACCTGAAACACAGAATTCCCCCTCATAATCACAAAACAATCCTGATATGTACTTAAGCAGCTTATCCGCTTCTTCACGTCCACAGAACTCATTAACTGTCTTAAAATGGTATATATCCATTCTTATAACAGCGAACTTCTTATCACTGTTATTCTTCATAAGTTCATTAGCTTCATAAAAGAATGCCTTAATTCCATATAGACCTGTAAGTGGCGACTCATTCTTCTTAGCGTTAAGAGCAGCCATCTTCTTCAACGAATAAAGATATAATTCATCACTCATAATTTTAGAATTTGTAGTATTATCTTTAGTATTATCTCCCGCATTTCCCATATTAATCTCCGTTCCTACATCTTTCTATAAATGTATATCAAGATTACTTATTGCAAATTATATCATATTACATTAGAAAAAGCAAAAAATATTGTGATATTGCATAAAATTTATACCAATATCACAATATTTTGTATGCATTCTTATATTTTCTGCAAAAGCAGCAGAATTATATGTTAAAATACCACTTAATCTTAAAGATTAGCTTTAATCTTCTCAATCATATCAGCATATTCTTCATCTGTAAGGTATTTCTTATCTGGATTCATAAGGAATACTCCACCCCATTCATATTCGTCCTTATACTTAGGACAAAGGTGGAAGTGAAGATGATGTCCTGTATCTCCATATGCACCATAGTTAACCTTATCTGGGTTAAACGCTTTCATAATTGCTCTTGCAACTCTTGCAACATCCTCAAAGTAAGCTGCTCTTTCTTCTGCTGTAAGCTCGTTCATATCACCTACATGCTTCTTATGCGCAACGATACATCTTCCCGGATGACTCTGCTCCTTGAAAAGATATACCTTAGATGTCTCTAATTCGCATATCTTAATACCGAACTTTGCAACAAGTTCACCTTCCATACAGTATGCACAATTCTGATCTACCATATCTGTATCCTCCTTATAATTAAAATCACTATAAATAACTAATAAGCAGTCAAGCCAGCAGGTCAAACTGCTTATCAGTTAATATCTTTATATATCAATTATTAAATGTCTGAACTATCAATTATTCAGCATCTTTGATGGAGAAGCTTATTCTTCCCATCTTATCCTTACCCATGCACTTACACTTGACAACGTCACCAAGAGTAAGAACATCTTCTACCATATTAATTCTTTCCTTAGAAATCTTAGAAATGTGAACCATTCCTTCCTTTCCAGGTGCGAACTCAACAAATGCACCGAATTCCTTAATACTTACAACTTTACCTTCGTATATCTTTCCTTCTTCAAATTCATCAACAATAGTTCTGATATACTTCATAGCCTTATCCATACCAGCCTGGTCAACACCACATACTGATACAAAGCCGTCATCTGTGATATCAATCTTAACACCACATTCTTCGATGATGGCATTGATAACCTTACCACGCTGTCCAACAACTTCACCAATCTTAGCCGGATCAATTGTAGTCTGGATAATCTTAGGTGCGAATTCACCTACAGTCTTTCTTGGTTCAGCGATAGCTGGCTTCATACAAGTATCCATAATGAAAAGTCTTGCTTCTCTTGTTCTTCTTATAGCTTCTTCTACGATAGGACGTGTAAGACCATGAATCTTAATATCCATCTGGATAGCTGTTATACCTTCTGTTGTACCAGTTACCTTAAAGTCCATATCTCCGAAGAAATCTTCAAGACCCTGAATATCTGTAAGGACAACATAATCATCATCTGTATCACCTGTTACAAGGCCACAAGAGATACCTGCAACCATACTCTTAATTGGAACACCAGCAGCCATAAGTGACATACAAGATGCACAAGTTGAAGCCATTGATGTAGAACCATTAGACTCGAATGTCTCTGATACAGCACGTATTGCATATGGGAATTCCTTTTCTGAAGGAAGTACTGGAATAAGTGCTCTCTCGGCTAAAGCTCCGTGTCCAATCTCTCTACGTCCTGGTCCTCTTGAAGGCTTTGTCTCACCTACGGAGTATGAAGGGAAATTGTAGTGATGTATATATCTCTTAGTTGTAACATTATCATCAAGTCCATCCACCTTCTGTGCTTCTGATAAAGGAGCAAGTGTTACAACGTCACATATCTGTGTCTGTCCTCTTGTAAACATAGCAGAACCATGAACTCTAGGAATGATATCAACCTCTGCTGCAAGCGGTCTTATCTGGTTGATTGCACGTCCATCAGGTCTCTTATGGTCTTTTAAGATCATCTTGCGGACAGTCTTCTTCTGATACTGGTAAAGAGCTTCACCAAGTAATGCAAGATATTCTTCATTATCAGCAAATGCTTCTTTCATCTTTTCCATTATCTCATCAATGTTCTTATCTCTAGTCTGCTTGTCATCTGTGAATACAGCAACTTCCATTTCTTCTGGAGATACTACCTGTTTCATAGCTTCAAACATCTCTGCTGGAATAGCACAGCTCTCATATGAGTGCTTTTCTTTTCCAACTTCTGATACAATCTTCTCAATAAATGCAATGATTGTCTGGTTGATATCGTGAGCCATATATATAGCTTCAATCATCTTGTCCTCTGGAATGATATTAGCACCGGCTTCAATCATAATAACCTTCTGCTTAGTAGAAGCTACTGTAAGCTGAAGATCACCTTCCTGCCACTGAGCCTGTGATGGGTTAATAATGAATTCTCCGTCAATCATACCAACCTGTGTCATAGCACAAGGACCATCAAATGGAATATCTGATATACAAGTTGCAATAGAAGCTCCAATCATAGCAACAAGCTCTGGACGGCACTCTGGATCTACTGCCATAACCATATTATTAAGCGTAACATCATTACGGTAATCCTTAGGGAATAAAGGTCTCATAGGTCTGTCTATTACTCTTGATGTAAGAATTGCATTCTCAGAAGCCTTTCCCTCTCTCTTATTAAATCCGCCAGGTATCTTACCTACAGCATACATCTTTTCTTCAAATTCAACACTTAATGGGAAGAAATCAATTCCTTCTCTTGGCTCCTTAGATGCAGTAGCTGTTGAAAGTACCACTGTATCACCATAGTGCATAAGAGCTGCTCCGTTAGCCTGTGCACATACTCTGCCGACATCAACTCTTAATGTTCTGCCAGCTAATTCCATTGTGTACTGTTTAAACATAAATTTCCTCGTTTCCGCCTGTTATGGCTTGCTTAATTGTATTAACAGAAAGTCCGAAACAACTCAAAAACCCACTTAATTAAGTACGCTTTTGAGTGGTCTCGGTGAAATCTTTCTGTTATTAGCTTAATAATAAGTAATTACTGCCTGATTTGCAAGCATATTACCAAAAGAAAAAGGCGAAGTTATACAACTCCGCCATAAATAATTAATTACTTTCTGATTCCTAAACGTTCGATTAAGTTTCTGTAACTTTCGATGTCGTTCTTCTTTAAGTAAGAAAGTAAAGCTCTTCTCTTACCAACCATCTTTAAAAGACCTCTTCTTGAGTGATGATCCTTCTGGTTAATCTTTAAATGTTCTGTTAATTCAGCAATTCTTTCTGTTAAGATTGCAATCTGAACTTCTGGAGAACCTGTATCTCCTGCTTTTCTTCCGTAATTAGCAATAATTTCTGCTTTCTTTTCCTTAGATATCATTGTTGATTCCTCCTAAATATTAATCACCTGCCACCAAGCCTGGGGTCGGAGTGTCCCGTATCTGAGTGACGGCTCATACGTTGATAATATATCATAACACCAATATGAAATCAAGTGGATTTACAAAATAATTTCAAGATTTCAAGACATTTTCAAAATTTAATTTTAATTTAATTTTATCAAAATCACTTCAAAAATATCTTTTCAAAAACAATCTCAAAATATTTCCATTTATCTTTTATTGTATAAGAAACATCTCTTTAGCAAAGCTTGCATCACTTTCCATCTGCTTCTTTAATGCCTCAACATTTTCAAACTTCATTTCCTGCCTTAAGAAATGATAAAGTGCCACCTCAACCCTGTTTCCGTATACATCTTTATCAAAGTCAAATACATTAGTCTCAACGCTCACTTCATATCCATCACTTATTGTCGGCTTAGTACCAAGATTAGTAACACCATAATACCAGACACCATCTATTAATATTCTGGATGCATATACTCCGTTCGGTGGAAGAAGCTTAATCTCTGTAGGATATACATTAATGGTAGGTATCTCTAACTTCCTGCCAAGCTGGTTACCCTTGGCAACAATTCCTGTTATCGAATAAGGTCTGTTAAGGAGCACATTGACTGTCTCCATATGACCTAACTTTAATTCTTCCCTTACATATGTACTGCTTATATCTTTATCCTGAAACTTCTCTTTCTCTACAACAATGGTTTCATAGCCATATTTAGCTGCATTACTTATAAGAAATTCCACATTGCCGCTTCTATCCCTGCCAAAGCAATAATCAGTTCCAACGACAATTACCTTTGCTTTCAATTTATTAATCAATATATCACTTACGAATTCTTCTGGTTCCATATTCATAAGTGTTGTAGTAAATGGATACTCAACCTCGACATCTATTCCATAATTCTCGCATAACATTCTTCTCTCCGAATTAGTAGATAAAAAATGCTGGTTCTTCTGAGGACAGATACTAAGCGGAATTCTGTCAAATGTAAACATAACCGACAAAAGTCCCTGTTCCTCTGCTTTCTCTTTAACTATGGATATAAGCTTCTGATGTCCAAGATGAACACCATCAAACTTGCCAAGCGTTACAGCGCTGGACCTTTCCAGCTTGAAATCCTCCGTTCCGTGTATGTATTCCATACTGGTCTACACCGCCTTTCAGGTACATCATTTATCCTTCATAAAACATCTTCTCAAGGACAAACTGTCCCGCAATATACTGATATATGCCAACAAATGTATTGCCAGAATCATATATCCTGAATTTCTCCATATCAAGAAACTCACAATCTTCATTAACAACCGCTTCTAAAGGAAGCTTATTGCCATTATACAAAAGCTTGTTGTAAGCTTCATCTACTGTAAGTCTGGTATATGACGGAAACATAGAATCAATGCTGATAATATGTTCTTCCATCTCTCCCTTAATCATATAAGCTGCTATCTGATTAAGTGTAAGAGTATCATCAATAAGAAAATCCCCCACTCTTGTTCTTATAAGCTCCATCATACAAGCTCCACAGCCAAGTTTCTCTCCTATATCCTGACACAACGTCCTTATATAGGTTCCTTTGGAGCAGTCTACAGTAATTGTAACCGTCTTAATATCATCTTCAAGGTTAATATCATTAACCCTCAAAGAATTAATCTTTATACGGCGCGGTTTTCTCTCAACCTCTACCCCTGCTCTTGCAAGCTCATAAAGCTTCTTTCCATTAACCTTAAGTGCCGAATACATTGGGGGAATCTGATCATATTCTCCCTCAAAGCTGCTGCAAACTTCCAATATCTGTCTTTTAGTGACATTAACCTCTCTTGTCTTAAGAACAGTTCCCGATGTATCCTGAGTATCAGTAACTGTACCAAGAAGCATTACAGCCTCATAGGTCTTAGTCCAGTCTGTAATCATGGAACACAGACCCGTTCCTTTACCAAGACACACCGGAAGCACGCCAACTGCATCAGGGTCAAGTGTACCGGTATGACCTATTTTTTTCATATGAAGAATTCCACGAAGTTTTGCAACCACATCGTGTGATGTGAAACCTTTTTCTTTGTATACATTAATAATTCCGTTCATACCAACTTAACCTTTCTTAGTGATTACTCCTGTGCATACTGCTGTTCAATCATTTCGCCTATTCTGTTGACGATTTCATATACAGTGCCTTTAGCATTAAAGCCGGCAGCCCTTATATGTCCGCCGCCGCCAAAGCAGGCAGCTATCCTGCTTACATCAATCTCTTTCTTAGAACGAAGACTTACCTTATATTCATTATCGCCTGTTTCATATAAGAATATTGCAACTTCAACTCCATCAGTAAGCCTTAACTGTTCAATAATTCCTCCGAGCTCCCTGCCAGTAACTCCATAGAAATCCATTTCATCTCTTGTCACGCTTGAGAATATACATTTTCCGTCATAAAAAAGCACGCTTTCAAGAAGCGCCCTTCCAAGAATCTGGTTCTGTACATAAGACTTCTTATAAAAGCTATTATCTATTATATCAGAATAATCTATTCCCATCTGCATCATCTTTCCTGCTATCTCCATAGTGTGGAGTGATGTGCAGCTATATTTGAATACACCTGTATCGTGTATAATACCTGTGTATATACATTCAGCAGTATTCCTGCTTACTTTACCGGCATCAAATGTGTCATAAAGCACTTCACACGCTGAACTCGCTGTTGGAATAACATTATTAACATCTGCAAAACTGTCATTACTTATATGATGATCTATACATATAGTCTTATCCGCATTCTTAAAGCCGTCTGCGAATGGCTCTATTCTGTCTATTGAACTGCAATCAAGAACAATAAATGCATCAAACTTCTTATCCGGCTCAATAACATTTTTTATAGCATCAAAACCATTAAGATATGATAATTTGTCTGATGGCTGTTCAAGATAAACATTTACATCTATATCTGGTGCATTATCCTTTAAATAATTATACAGACCAAGCACTGAACCTGTGCAGTCACCATCTGGTCTTATATGCCCTGTTATACCAACTACTTTTGCAGCACCTAACTCTTCAATAATATTCATATATTACACCTTCTTACTTATTATGACTATCACTATCTTTCTGTGTAACTTCGTCTATAAGCTTAGACATATTAATTCCGTACTCAATTGACTGGTCAAGAATGAACTTGATTTCTGGTGTATTTCTTAAATTCACTGTTCTAGCAAGTTCTCTTCTTATATAGCCTTCCGCACTCTTAAGTCCTGTAATAGTGTCCTTTTGTGACTGCTCATCGCCAAGTACACTTATATATGCCTTACAAGTCTTTAAATCTGGTGCGACCTCAACAGATACAACCGATGTCATCGGATTGATTCTTGGGTCTTTGATTTCACTACGGATTATATTGCTTAGCTCTTTTAATACTTCCCCATTAATGCGGGTATTCTTAACACTATTTTTACGCATATACTCCTACTTTCTAATATATAATTATATCACTGTCAAAACCATATAGTCCAGAAAATTCAATTTTCTGGACTATCGGATAACTCTATCTAGGTACTTCTACCATTATATGAGCTTCTACAAGATCGCCTTCCTGAATCTGGCCAAAGTTCTCAAATACCATACCACATTCAGAACCGCCCTTAACTTCCTTAACATCATCCTTGAAATGCTTAAGTGTAGCGATAGGACCTTCGTATATCTGCTCTTTATCTCTTGTAATTCTTACAATTGAATCCTTAGTAATTCTACCCTCTGTAACGATAGCACCGGCAATATTACCAACACCAGAAGCCTTGAATATCTGTCTTATCTCAGCATGACCGATAATCTTTTCCTCATATATAGGCTCAAGCATACCCTTAAGAGCTGCCTCAACATCTTCAATTGCATTGTAGATTACACTGTAAAGTCTTAAATCAACCTTTTCTCTCTCAGCAACTATTCTCGCCTGATTATCAGGCTTAACATTAAAGCCGATGATAATAGCATTAGAAGCAGAAGCTAACACAACGTCTGACTCATTAATATTACCAACGCCGCCATGGATAACCTTAACGATAACTTCTTCATTAGAAAGCTTAACAAGACTCTGCTTAACAGCCTCGACTGAACCCTGTACATCAGCCTTGATAATAAGGTCGAGTTCCTTCATATTACCAGCCTGAATCTGCTCGAACAATGCATCAAGTGATACTTTATGCTTAGTATCATCAAGAAGCTTCTTCTTGCCTTCTGCAATAAATGTATCAGCAATATTTCTTGCTTCCTTCTCACTCTCTGTAGCCATAATAATTTCACCAGCATTAGGAACATCATTAAGACCGAGAATCTCTACAGGCATAGATGGAGTAGCTTCCTTAACTCTTCTTCCAGTATCATCAATCATAGCTCTTATCTTACCATAACAAGAACCTGCAGCAACTGCATCACCAACTCTTAATGTACCCTTCTGTACAAGGATAGTCGCAACTGGACCACGTCCTTTATCAAGCTCCGCTTCAATTACGATACCTCTTGCCTTACGGTTAGGGTTAGCCTTTAACTCATTAACCTCTGCTGTAAGAAGAATCATCTCAAGAAGTTCGTCAATACCTTCCTTAGTGTGAGCTGATACTGGAACAAATGTAGTTGAACCACCCCAGTCTTCTGCGATAAGTTCATATTCTGTAAGTTCCTGCTTAACCTTCTCGATATTAGCATTAGGCTTATCAATCTTATTAACAGCAACGATAATTTCAACGCCCGCTGCCTTAGCGTGGTTAATAGCTTCGATTGTCTGTGGCATAACGCCATCATCAGCTGCTACTACAAGAATAGCAATATCTGTAGCCTGTGCACCACGCATACGCATAGCTGTAAACGCTTCGTGTCCAGGAGTATCAAGGAATGTAATCTTCTGTCCATCGACATCCACCATATAAGCACCGATCTTCTGTGTAATACCGCCTGATTCCTTAGCTGTTACATGTGTTTCCCTGATTGCATCAAGTAAAGATGTCTTACCATGGTCAACGTGTCCCATAACACAGACAACTGGTGGTCTTGCAACCATATCGTCCTCTGACTCCTCATCTTCCTTAAGAAGTTCTGCAATAACATCAACCTTAACTTCGTGGTCACATATGCAGTTGAACTCAAGTGCTATTTCTTCTGCTGTATCATAATCAACTTCCTGGTTAATTGTTACAACCTTGCCCTGTAAGAAAAGCTTCTTAACAATTGCAGATGGCTGAACCTTCATCTTATCAGCAAGTTCCTTGATAGTAAGGCTGTCTGGTAAAATGAGCTGCTTAATTGTCTCTTCTTCCTTCTTCTCCTGCTTTGGAGCCGGTTTCTTCTCTAACTTGCTGTTAGCAAATTTAAGATTTTCCTTTGCCTCATTATCTTTCTTTCTGTCATTCTTTCTTGAATCATTCTTTCTTGAGTCTGGTCTTCTTGAATCTGGCTTTGTCTCAAAAATGAAATCGTCCTTAGGTGCTGAAGAACCTCTGTCATTTCTTCTCTGACCAGAGAATCCCTGACCATCTCTTCCTGAGCGTCCGCCGTTCTGGCCGTTATTATCCCTGTTCTGGTAACCGCCATTACGGTCATTGTTTCGATCGTTTCTATAACCGCCGTTATTACGGTCATTTCTATAACCATCTCTGTTCTGGCCGTTATTGTCCCTGTTCTGGTAACCGCCATTACGGTCATTGTTTCTATCATTTCTATAACCGCCGTTGTTTCGATCATTTCTATAACCATCTCTGTTCTGGCCGCTATTATCCCTGTTCTGGTAACCGCTATTACGGTCATTGTTTCGATCGTTTCTATAACCGCCGTTGTTTCGGTCATTTCTATAACCATCTCTGTTCTGGCTGTTATTGTCCCTGTTCTGGTAACTGCCATTGCGGTCATTGTTTCTATCATTTCTATAACCGCCGTTGTTTCGGTCATTTCTATAACCATCTCTGTTCTGACCGTTATTGTCCCTGTTCTGGTAACTGCCATTGCGGTCATTGTTTCTATCATTTCTATAACCGCCGTTATTACGGTCATTTCTATAACCATCTCTGTTATTTCTATTCTGGTTATTATCTCTATTATTATTTCTATCTCTTGAATCAGTCTTCTGGCTGTTCTGTGGGAAGTACACCTGAGAAATGTGCTTCTTATCTACATCCTTAGATGTGTTTGCTGCTTTAGTATCCTGTGTATTCTGTTCTGACTTATTACCAGTCTTATCCTGTGCCTTAATATTCTTATTCTCCTCTGATTTCACTTGTTTTTCTTCTGCCTTTTTAGGTCCTGATTTATTAGCTGTATTTCCAGCTGCTTTTGTAAACTTACTCTTTACACTGTTTATTTCACTTTCACCAAGTCCGCTCATAGCTGTATATTTCTTGTCAGCATTGCTTAACATATCAGTTATCGCTTTTGATGAAATATTTAATTCTTTCGCCAACTCATGAACTCTCATATTTGCCATTTAACCTCTTTTCCAATACAGGAATAATATTTCTGTATTATTTACACCGATTATCTCTAATCTTGTTTAAAATGTTTCTCAATACTATTCTTAAACCCTTCATCAAGGATTGCGAGTGATGCTCTGAATTCTTTACCTATAGCATGCCCTAAGTCATCCTTATTGCTAAAGAAATACACTGGCACTTTATAATATTCACACATATTCTTAAAATTCTTTTTGGTATTATCAGATGAATCATCTGCTACTATTACCATATATGCCTTATGCTCTTTTACAGCCTTTTCAGTAGAGAACTCACCGCTTGCTACTTTTCCAGCCTTCTGTGCAAGACCTATCATTGATAATGCTCTTTTATTGTCCAAGATTATTCATCTCCTTTTCTAACTCATCATAAACAGATGCATCAACAGCCATCTTAAAAGCTCTTTCAAGTCCTCTTGACTTCCTTGCTTTCTTAAGACACTCTGCATCAGGACATATATACGCCCCTCTTCCGTTCTTCTTGCCTGTTGTATCTATTATTATCTGTTCATCCTGAGTCTTTAATATCCGTATAAGCTGCTTTTTGTCTTTCATCTCATTACAGCCTATACACTGTCTTTGTGGAATCTTCTTTACTGCTGCCAAACTATCACTCTCCAATAATATTATTCTTCTACAACTTCTGTGTCAGAGGCTGCATCTTCGTTATAGTCTTCATCTAATGGCATTACATCATCTGCCTGATTGTCATTATATCCTTCGCTGTCTTCACCATATACGATTTCTGCGTTGTCTTTATCCATATCAGCAAATGCTTCTGGATCGGCTTCGCTCTTAATATCAATTCCATAACCTGTAAGCTTAGCTGCAAGTCTTACATTCTGTCCTGACTTACCGATTGCAAGTGATAACTGCTGTTCTGAAACAATTATCTTAGCCTTCTTCTCTTCTTCATCTGCTACTGCTGATACAACCTTTGCCGGGCTTAAAGCATTAACGATTAACTGTGCTGGATTGTCATCCCACTCAACAATATCAATCTGTTCATTGCCAAGTTCATTAACGATATTCTTAACCCTCGCACCGTTAATACCTACGCACGCACCAACTGGATCTACATGAGGAACATTAGCTCTTACAGCCATCTTAGTTCTTGAACCTGCTTCTCTTGCGATAGCCATAATCTCAACTGTGCCATCTTTAATCTCTGTAACTTCTTCTTCAAAAAGCTTTTTTACAAGTTCCTGTGACTTTCTTGAAATCTTAACTGATAAACCGCTTCTTTCTCTGTTGCTTACGCTTGCAACATATACCTTAATTCTGTCTCCGCATTTGAACTGCTTATCCTTAAAGTTATCATCTGCCTTAAGAACCGCCTGTGTTCTTCCAATATCAATAGTCATATCACCATTGTCGTTAATTCTCTGTACAACACCTGTAACGATTTCCTTCTCCTTAGCGTGAAGCTCGTTGTAGAGTGCATTCTTTTCCTGTTCTCTTATAGTCTGGACAATTGTATTCTTGGCATTCTTAGCTGCCTTTCTTGAGAATTCTTCTGACTTTACTTCTATAGTAATAACATCACCAAGCTGACAGGCCGGCTTAATCTTTCTTGCATCTGCAAGTGCGATTTCTGTACCAGATACATACTTTCCTTTCTTAGTATCAAGGAACTCTGGAACTTCTACTTCTTCAACTACAGTTCTGTCTGAATAAATGTGGAAATCACCTGTTCTTCTGTCAAGTACTACCCTGCCATTATCTGCCTTGTCAAATTCAGCCTTATATTCGTCCATTAATGACTTTTCTATAGCATCAAACATAATCTCTTTGTCGATTCCATTTTCTTTCTCTAAGGCTTCAATCGCAAGTATCAATTCTTTATTCATCTTCTTATCCTCCATTATTAACGACTTTAGTTATATATCTATTCAACATATGCCCATCTAATCATTGCAAGATTGCTTCTCTCAATCTTTATAAGATTATCATCAATCTCTATTGTAATGTTGTCTTTATCGTATTCCTTAAGAACGCCTGTATATTCCTTTAAGCCTTCAACAGCTTTGTAAAGCTTAATATCTATAAGTTTCCCAATACTCTTTGCATAATCCTTCTCTTTCTTTAAAGGTCTTGTAAGTCCCGGTGAACTCACTTCAAAAATGTACTGGTCAGTAATATAGTTCTCCTTATCAAGTATCTCATTAAAAGCTCTGCTTACAGCCTGACAGTCATCAATTGTAACTCCACCTTCTTTATCTATGTAGACACGCAGATACCAGTCCTGACCCTCTTTAATGTAATCCACATCAAAAAGTTCTACATTATTAGCTTCAACAATTGGCATTATAAGCTTTTCTGTCTTAGCTTCATAATCTTCTCTCTTACCCATTACTACCTCTTTCTTTTAATAATATTCAGTTTTCATTCTGCATTAATCAAACAATAATTATATTGCAAAAACGAAAGAGTGGACATAAAGCCCACTCTTTCGAATCAATTATAACGCAGAATAGCTTATAGGGGAGTCGAACCCCTGTCTTCGCCGTGAGAGGGCGACGTCTTAACCACTTGACCAATAAGCCATATCTTAAGTCTTGCTTTGTGTTAGTTGCTATCGCAAAGCACTTCATTATAATACACGACCCAGTGTAATTCGTCAAGCACTTTTTTGAAAAATTTTTGAAAAAATTTTAAAAAATCCAAAAACAAATCCTTATAGGTGCTATAAGCCGCTAAAACGCTGGGTTCATGTCTTACAAATATTTTTATTTAAGCTTGCTGTATTGCTTCATTTGGTGCTCCGATAGGAAATACCATTCCTTTTGCGTGTGCTCTCATAGCTTCATCTTCATAAGGCAAATCACCTTCATTTACATTCCATACTTCCTTGGCAAGATTAAATACTGCCCACGCTTTTGGCCAGCCTGCGTAAAATGCAACGTGTGTTATAACAGCCACGATTTCCTTCTGAGTTACGCCGTGTGTCTTGGCATTCTGTAAATGGAACTTAAGTGAAGAATCTGTAATTCCCATAGACATAAGTGAAACTACTGTTATAATGCTTCTTGTCTTTACATCAATATCCTGATTATTCCAGTTCTCACCAAAAAGCACATCATCATTAAAATGTGCAAACTGTGGAGCATATTCTCCTAAAGCTGTTCTTCCTGCTGTCTGTACTATTTTATCCATAACAATCCTCTATTAATATATTTCTCTAATTAAATTTTACCAATTTCACTAATTAAAGTTTACCGCCATATACTGGGAAGCCACTGCTCTCACCATAATTTTCAATTTTCTTGAAATTCTTAAGAGTTTCCATATCCTCTGCACTGATTTCAAAATTTACTTCTGCATTACTCTTCATATGCTCAGGATCAGCTGTCTTTGGAAGTGCTATTGCTCCAAGCTGTAATGTATATCTGATGCAAAGCTGTGGAATGGTAACACCATATTTATCAGCTATCACTTTAATCTCTGGCTGGTTAAGAATTTCACCGTGTGCTATAGGTGAATATGCTTCTACTACTATTCCCCGCTTCTGGCAGTATTCTACAAGTTCTAATGGCGTGTTGCTTATATGAAGAAGAATCTGGTTAACCATCGGCTTAACCTCTGCTGTTTCTAAAAGACTTTCAATATCACCAATCTGGAAATTAGATATACCAATTGCCTTAAGCTTTCCTTCCTTATAAGCATCTTCCAATGCCCTCCATGCAGCTCTGTTACCTTCTACATATCTGTCATCACTCTGATTAACCTCTAACCAAGGCTGTGGTGAATGAATAATCATCATATCAAGGTAATCAAGTCCCATTTTTTCAAGTGTCTCATCAATACCAGCTTTAGCTTCCTTGTATGTCTTATGTTCAGCGGCAACCTTTGATACTACAAAAAGTTTCTCTCTTGAAACTCCGCAATTACGCACTCCTTCACCGACACCTCTTTCATTGCCATATGCCTGTGCTGTATCAATATGTCTGTATCCAAGCTTTACCGCTTCTTTTACAGCATCTGCAACCTTTGCATCGTCAATAAACCAAGTACCAAGTCCAAGCTGTGGAATTCTCACTCCGTTGTTAAGTGTTAAAGTATTATTATACATTCCCATTGCTCCTTTTCTAAAATGTATTATCGTTTATGTGTTTATCTTAATACTTTGACTCAACTCCAAGTCAAGGGGGTGGTGAGAAATTTCATTACAATATTTATCTACATAATCTTGTTACCAACTTTTGAATATTTCAGACATTCTTTGCAATATATTGACATATTAACTATCCAGATAAGACACACAACAAATGAAGGGAGAAAACCAATTCCAAACATAAGTGCACTGATTGCAAGAATAACTGCAAGTACACTGCACATACTATTCGTTATATTAAATGCTTTAAATGCACATTTCCCAACTATAATCTTCTCTGCTTCATCACAGGTTTCAAGCCATTTCTTCTGGAACTTCATATCATATACCGATGCCGTCTTTTCAGGATTCATTATCTTTACACAGTCAACACTTTTCTGTTGTATAATAACAACCTCTGCCATAATCCCTAAAAATGCTGCAATGCTAACAGTTAATCCTATCATATTGTTAACACTTTCAAACATTGCTGTACCACCTGAATATGATGCCGCAATAAGAAAATATGAAATTATAAGTGCTCCACTTGAAACCCATTGAATTATAGAAAGCTTCTCTTCGACACCATCTGATACTTCTTCGTCTTCACCATCCCACTGTGATAACTGCTTCTTAGCCTTCCTGTAGTATGGCACTAATACTATAGGAATTATAACTGCAATAGCAAGCATAATCCAAGGTGCAGTTAATTCAACATAATTACTAACTACCACTTTAAAATCCCCTGACATTGTATCAATTCCATTTGCTCCAACAAGATACCCAGCTACACCTCCGATTAAAGCTCCTACAATACAAAGCAATATGAACTTAGGCAATGCCTTTCTGTTTGCTTTCTTAATTTCTTCATTTCCCATCATTATCTTCCTCCTGTAAATAAAATACTTCTTCCACAGTAACGCCGCATACTTTTGCAATCGTTAATGCAAGAGTGACAGACGGCGAATAATCGCCCCTTTCTATAAGACTGATTGTCTGTCTTGACACTCCGCACAGTCTTCCCATCTCCTGCTGATTGACATCCAGCGCAGCTCTGCGTTCTTTCAGCCGATTTCGCAGTATCATACTACACCTCCATATGACAACTTTTATTATTAATCTGACAACTTTCATTGCTATAATGACAACTTCTTTTGTCATTTTGCATTATACTCTTGTCATTATACACTGTCAATACCAAATAACCAAAACGATACTCAATTTTAAATAATTCCTGAAGCCACTTATCACACCAGCTTGATATTGGAAGAAGCTCTCTTAGAGAGGCTATGAAGCTTCTTGCCTCCCGCAATATTGTAACTATCAAACAGGGGTCTGGAACATATGTAGCCTCATCACCTGGTATAGTAGACGATCCTTTTGGCTTTACATTCATATCAGATAAGAAGAAACTTGTGCATGATCTGCTTGAAATACGTTTTTTACTCGAACCTTCTATTGCTGCTATGTCAGCAACCTATGCTGATAAGAATGACATCAGCAAAATCAACAGATTATGTAATGAGGTTGAAGAGCTTATGGAACAAAAAAAGACCATACGCAAAAAGATATAGAATTCCACACCGCTATCGCTATGGGAAGCAAGAATCTTGTCATTCCAAGATTAATCCCAATAATAAACAGCTCTATCCCTCTTTTTGTTGAAACAACCGGCAACATCCTTAAAACTGAAACCATCGAAACTCATCGTGAAATAGCGGAGGCTATCGCAGAACATAATGCTGTCCGTGCCCAGGATGCTATGTATATGCATCTTATGTACAATAAAAGGTGTATTAATTCTTCAAAATAATACACCTTTATTAAACATTATACATTTTATTCAATTTAGCTTTAACCTATAATCTCATATATATACTTCATATCCATATTCTCACGGATCACATCTGCCAGCTTATCATATTCTCTCTGCTTGTATTCATCAAAGCTTATTCTGACACCACTCTTTGATGTAATACCATACCTTGCACAGAGCATATTGATTAAGCTGTCGCAGAATTCCTGTCCATCGAATATCCCGTGCATATAAGTTCCTGCTGTATTGCCCCGTACACAGCCATCCATATATTCGGTCTTATCAACAGTATTGAATATTCTTGCAAATGGATTCGCACCATCTTCACTTATTGTACTTTCACCCATATGTATTTCATAGCCTTTACATTTCTTCTGTCCGAGCATTTCCCACATTCCAGATTGTATACAAGTTATCCCCTGCACTCTTGTACGGTGTTTATTCTTTGAAAATGTGGTTGTTACCGGAAGCAGTCCCATTCCTGCTACAACTTCTCCAGTTTCTGCACCACACGAATCATCAATGACATTTCCTAACATTTGAAAGCCACCGCATATTCCAAATACCGGAATATCCTGTCTTGAACATTTTATAATCTGTGCTTCCATTCCATTTTTACGGAGCCATTTTAAATCATTAATTGTATTCTTGCTTCCCGGAAGAATTATGAGGTCGGGATTTCCAATCTGTTCTGCCTTGTCTGCATAACGCAGATTGACCTCTTCAATACGCTCAAGTGCATTAAAATCCGTAAAATTAGAAATGTGAGGCACACGTATTACTACTATGTCGAACTGCTCATCTGACATATGTGCATTGTAGACTGATGGCTCAATCCGTGAAGCAAGGCTGTCCTCATCATCAATGTCAAGCTTAACATAAGGAATTACACCTGCAACCGGAATTGGACATATATCATATAACTGTTTTATGCCCGGCTCTAATATTCTCTTATCTCCACGGAACTTATTCATAACAAGACCTTTTACACGCCTGCGTTCTTCTTCCTCTAACAGCATAATTGTTCCAACAAGCTGTGCAAATACACCACCTCTGTCAATATCACCTACAAGCAGAACAGGTGCATCTACAAGCTTTGCCATTCCCATATTAACAATATCATCTTTTTTAAGGTTAATCTCTGCCGGACTGCCAGCACCCTCAAGAACAATAATGTCATACGCACTGGCAAGCTTATTATACGCTTCTAATATATCTGGAATAAGCTGCTTTTTGTACTGGAAATATTCTTTAGCCGGCATATTCTTTAATGGTATTCCATTTACAATTACCTGAGAACCAACATCACTTGTCGGTTTTAAAAGTATAGGATTCATCTCTACACAAGGGGATATCCCAGCCGCCTCTGCCTGCATAACCTGTGCCCTTCCCATCTCCAGACCATCGGCTGTTATATATGAATTAAGTGCCATATTCTGTGACTTAAATGGTGCTACACTGTAGCCATCCTGTTTTAACACTCTTAATATTCCTGCTGTTATAATGCTCTTTCCTGCATTGGACATCGTTCCCTGAATCATCAGATTTCTTGCCATAATCACTGCACCTTCCCTGTTATCTATGTTAAATTCCTATCCTAATTAACTTTATTATAATATTTATATATAATAATTTGTCCGTTATTGATATCTATGGATATATTGCCACTTTGCAATTATCTATTCTTAATCTATATTATACATTTTGTCAATATATCGCTTATGAAATCAATAAGAATTTCATTATCTGTATGCTTCTTTACTGCTATGCGGTAGCAGTCTGGCAGCATATTGCGGTAGCTTTGACACGAACGGATAAGAATTCCATTTTTTAATAATTCATCCTGCAGCTGACAGCCAGCCTTATCTGACGGAAGCCTGAAAGTTATATAGTCTGCCACAGACGGATATACGATACATTCCATAGCCGATAATTTATCTGTAAGAAATTCCCGCTCCTTCTCGATAAGCCTATATGTGTGCCCCTCGTAATCTTTATCCTTAAATGCCGCAATCCCTGCACGCTGTGCCACTGTTGATATATTCCACTCTGGAAGCTGTAAAGATATGTTGTCGATTAATTCATCATTATAACTCATGAGATATCCAAGCCTTATTCCTGCCATTGCATAGAACTTGGTATACGCATTTATTATTACAAGATTATTATAATCCTTTAGAAAACGTTTACAGCTTATCTTCTCATAATTACGGTTAAATCTTAAAAAGCACTCATCAGCAACAACTATAATATTTCTTCTTCTGCATATGTCTAATATATTGATAAGAATATTTTCAGGTATAATATTCCCTGTTGGATTGTTCGGATTGCATATAAAACATAACTGGACATCAAGCTGTTCTAATCGTCCACTTACATATTCATAGCTAAAGCCATTATTACTGTCAAGCTCATAATATACAATCCCTGCTCCATACGCCTTAACTGCACGCTCATAGCCTGAAAATGAAGGTGCAGCAATGGCACATTTTTCTGGATGTACAGCCCTTACAACTGCCATTATAAGTTCTGAAGCACCATTACCACAGAGTATATTCCTAGCATTAATATTAACCTTATAAATGTTATCTGCATTAATACTCTCTTTGCTGGCAATTGCATTTCTTAATGCCGTATACTTAATGTCTGGATATGTCTGATAACCACCAATATCCTGCGTAATCGCATTACACACTTCCTGCGGCATTCCTAAAGGGTTAATATTAACCGAATAATCAAGTGTTATTTCTTTGTTGTATATATTTTTATCATATATATTTCCACCGTGTATCTGCTGTTCCATAGCTGTAACCTCTCATCTGCCTGACAATCTCTTTATCAGTATGCAATCCCCGTATCAATATGCCAATCTGATTAAAATATAATTATCTGACTGCCAACATTATTATCAATCTTATTAATAACACAATAATTACCATAAGAAATGCAGTAATATATAATAAAATATTACTTCTTCCTATATCACCAGCTTCCAGCGGACGTATTGCCTCTCCTATCTGTGGCTTATGCACAAGCTTTCCAAAATAATAATTATCGCCTGATAATGCTACTTTTAAAGCTCCTGCACAGGCTGACTCTGTCTGGGCGGCATTAGGACTGCTGTGCTTTTTTCTGTCACTTTTAAATATCTTCCACGCATTCCCTATACTATAGTGTGAATTTGTTTTATCCTTTGTATTACATTTTTCTGCAAGCTGTGCAATTCCTGCTGACACAATCATAAGACAGCCTCCTATTCTTGCCGGAATAAAGTTCACAACATCATCTAACTTCGCCGCAAATCTTCCAAAGTACAAATATTTATCATTCTTATAACCTATCATTGAATCCATTGTATTAACAGCCTTATATACAAAACCGCCAGCCGCCCCGAATAACATCATATAAAATAATGGTGCAATAACTCCGTCTGATGTGTTCTCTGCGACAGTTTCAACAGCTGCTCTTACAACGCTGTGTTCATCAAGCTGTTTCGTATCCCTGCCGACTATCATTGCAACGGCATTACGTGCCTTCTGTAACCCTTCTTTATCCAAAGCATAATATACCTTCATACTTTCTACTTTGAGCGATTTTACTGCCAGTATCTGATAACACATTATTGTTTCAATTACACAGCCAAGTATCATATTAATATGATAACCAACAACCAGAATAGATACAATAACAATACCCGTTATTAACGGCGTTAATATTGCAAGCACCATACCCTTTCTGTACTTCTTAGCAGATGTATCTTTTTCTTTTAATAAAATACTTTCTAACAACGAAATAAGATTACCTATAAGGCGTACCGGATGATACAGCCAGTGAGGGTCGCCAATAAGCAGATCCAGTATATAACCACAGCCAATTGCTATTGTCTGGCATATAAATAAATTCATAAACTCCTCATTCCTTCACACACTATTACTCAGAATAAACTCATACTTTAACATATAATAGACACACATATTTATTTATAACAAACACATATTTTACTCAAGATAAATACATATCTTTACTCATAGAATACGCATATTTTTACTCACAACGTAAAAGTTCTGTATAATTATTAATGCTTCCATCTAAAGCCACATCACATATATACCCATCACCATTGCCACAATGATAATCATAATAGCCACCACCATATATCTCTGACATTACTGACATTATTGTGCCGCCGTGAATTACACATGCAATGTCCGAATAATTCAATAAACGGCATTGTTTAATCATATCATACCAGCCCTTAACACTTCTTTTCTTAAAATCCGCAACATCTTCTCCTTGTGGAAATGGTATCGTTGCATTACTGTCAATCCATCTCTGGTACTGCTCATTGCCAGAAAGTTCTTTATAATTCTTTCCTTCAAATATGCCAAAATCACATTCCCTGAAATCTGGCACTATATGCTGTTTATATTCAGGATATATAAGCTCTGCCGTCTGCCTGCACCTTTTCATAGGACTTACATATACTGCCTGTACCTCTTGGTAATAACCTGCCTTAATATTATTATGTATGCTCTCAATCCCAGAAGCACATAAGTCCTCATCAGTTATGCCTATATACCTTTTTTTGATATTACCTGCTGTTGCACCATGTCTGATTAATACAATCTTCATATTATTCACCTTTCAGGCATTGTCCTATGCCACACGCTATACGCTCTACCCTGTCAGCCTTTTTTACAGCCCTGCAAAGCATACGCCCAACTGTTTCACGGTATATTCTGTCCTCTTTTTCCAAAGGAACTATGCCACTGCCAATCTCATCGCATATTATTATAATTGATGGATTGCCAGCATAAATGGTATCTATAAGCGTATCTGTACATTTCCCATCTTTAAGCAGTCTTTTTATAAGCAGATGAAAATGATTTAATATACAGGCATTTTTTATATCTTCAATACTGCAATATGCTCCATCAGCTATATTATTATTGCATATTTTATTTTTAATGCACTTATCATCTTCTGAATATATATTACTCATTGTATCTTCTGCATTACCACACAATTCTTTAACTATATTTTTCCTGCCACATACATAATCAAGCTTTCCCTGATAAGCTCCGCCAAAATATAATTCCATATTATTCCTCGTTTCTGTGCACATTTTTATTCACTAAAGCAATGCTATAACAGCAACAGCTATTGTCATACACAGTTCACTTACACATAGCAGATACCCTGCAAGGTCGCCCGTCACTCCACCGAACTGCTTATATGCCATATATCTGTAATACAATAAAACCACGAATGCCACAACGATAACTACAACAGCACCTGTAACACTGCAAAGGCACATAAGTATAACACATATAATTAACTGTACCGCAAGCATTACATTTACACATTTTACTGCTGTTGCACTTGTAAATGTATGCAACATTCCATTGTTCCTTGCTCCTCGGAAATTAACTGCTGCCAGACCACTTATAATTCTTGACAGATAAAACGTAAGTGCCAGAAGCAAAAGTCTCATATTATCTGGCTTCTGCACAATAATATATGCCGCCGCATAATATACCGCAGAATACATAAGCAATCTTATAACTGCAAATGCTCCAATATGCGAATCCTTTAATATATCCAGCTTCTTCTCCCTGTCGCCATATGAATTAAGTGCATCACTTGTATCCATATAGCCGTCAATGTGTATTCCCCCTGTTATCAGTACAGGAATTACTACAAGAACAAGTGTCCTGCTGATATCCGGCACATTTAGCAGACCGCTGATATACACCCAGCCATATATGACTGCACCTATAACAAGACCTGCTAACGGAAAGAAGCCCATTACATATCTCATATCTTTTTCTTCTAATTCCAAATGCGGCATTGGTATTTTAGAATACATTGAAAATGCAATTACCAATGATTTAATTACCGACATAACTGATATCCCCCTTTAATACTACAGGAATAGTGTATACAACCTCAACAACTGTGTCTGCTGCCTTTGCAAGCTTTACATTAAGCTCTCCAAGCCGTCTTATATAATCAGTTGTGCTATCATCATATTCACACCCGTCTGAAAACACTTCATTAGTCACAATTACAAGGTGACTGCACTCTGAATACAACTGCATACATTCAGCAAATATATTATCTGGATGTCCGTTTTCTTCAAAGCATTCATTAGCAAGAAGATTAGACATACACTCAACCAATACTACCGGTTTTGTATCTCTTTTACATCCTTTAAGTGCACCACCTATATTCTGATACTGCTCTATCGTTTCAAAGCCTTTGCCATCACGCTGCAGCTTGTGCTTCTTAACCCTGCTTCTGCCGTCTTCTCCATATGGATACATAGTAGCCACATAATATTTTTTATTGTCCTTTGCAAGCTGACAGCTTATCTGCTCGGCATATTCTGACTTGCCACTGCCGCTTACTCCTGTAACCATAATCAACATTTTTCGTAATCCTCATAGGCAGTTATGCGTATATCATCAAATGTAGTATTTTCCCTGTACACCTGCAAAGCCATATCAAGAAGAGAAAACATCATAACCGCACCTGTTCCCTCTCCAAGTGCAAGCTCTCCGTGTATAACAGCCTTCCTTCCAAGTTCGTTAAGCAGAGCTTTCATCGCAGGCTCTTTTCCCTGATGTGAAGCTATTATGTAATCACCAATCTGACTATTCAACCTTACTGCAATAAGTGCCGCAACTGCCGAGATAACACCATCTATAACAACAGGTATTCCATAAAGTGCACAACCAATATATACTCCGACAAGCCCTGCAATATCGAGTCCGCCTATATTCTGTAAAAGACCTAATGGATTGTCCTGGCAGCTTCCATACATTTCTTTAGCTCTGGTAATAACTTCTATCTTTTTCTTAAGACCTTTATCATCAAGCCCTGCACCTCTGCCTGTTGCCATATGTGGCTCAAGATTTAAAAGTATGCAGGCAAGTGCCGTGCTTGTGGTTGTATTGCCTATTCCCATCTCTCCTGTTGCAAGAATATTATACTTCTGTTCCTTACACTCCTTAACCTGTGTAATTCCTGCATATATAGCCTGTATAAGCTGTTCCTCTGACATTGCCGGCTCTTTAAGGAAATTATTAGTGCCAGACATAACCCTCTTATTGACAAGCCCCTTATAAGTTCCTACATCTGTTCCGTCCTCAAGCGTATCCATGGCAATTCCAACATTCACAGGAATAACATCTGCATTGGCATATGCCGCCATTCTGCATACACTTGATATTCCGTCTGCCATATTACAGCTCACTATCGCGGTTACCTCCTGTCCTGTCTGGGTAACACTTTCTTCAACTATGCCATTGTCTGCACACATTACAATAACAGCACGTCTGTCAATATTGACATCTGCTGTATGCTCGATTCCTGCTATCTGGCTTATTATTTCCTCCATAAGTCCAAGTCCGTGCAGTGGCTTTGCTATCCCATTCCAATGACTACGTGCTTTTTGTACACTATCTTTACTGCTTGCCTTTATCTTTGACAGTTCTGGAATAAGACTTTTAATATCAGAACCTAATTCTGGAATAAAACTTTTAATATCATGACCTTCAAGCCTGTCATTATATTTTTTATAATTCTTTCTATAGCGGACACAGGCATTTATGAAATTATCTGCCACCTGTTCATTGCCATAGAAATATATATGTGGAAATCCAGCATACAACGTATCACTTCCATAACCTGCTGTTGCTATACTGTTATCTGAAGCTTTCTTTATCTCATAATCTTCACCAGGGCAGTCACTATTCCAATAGTGGAATTCGTGTGCACGAAAGCTTTCATTTGCAGAGGCAATCAGTGTATCTTTCTTTGCCGTAAGCGTCATATAGCCAAAACGCTGTAGTCTTCCTGCATTATATCCCATTCCTTTTATAATTCCCGCCATAGGATATTTATCTTTTTCTGGTGTTTCTAAGTATTCGTGCAGATAAAGAAATCCTCCACATTCTGCTATGCAGGGAAGTCCTTCTTTTATCTTCTTTGCAATATCATTCCTCATTGATACATTTTCTGACAACGCTTTGGCGTGAAGCTCTGGATAACCGCCATATAGTAACAACCCGTCTATATTATCCGGAAGCTTATTATCTGCAAGTGGACTAAAATACACTATCTCACAACCGCACTGCCTTAGATAATCTATATTATCATCATAAAGAAAACAGAAAGCTTCATCTTTTGCAACTGCAATCCTTACATCTTTTTTATCTATGTTCTTATGTATGGCTTCCAGCTTTGAAGCATTTTCTGCAATTCTAAGTATTCCTTCTATATCAACGCTTTCCCTCATCTGCTCTGCAATACTGTTGATTTTTTCCTGAAAATGTTCCACCTCTGCCGAGGTCACAAGACCAAGATGACGGCTTTCAAGCACAGCATTTTTCTTATATGGCATATAGCCTAGTGGTTCTATCCCCATATCTTTAACTATGCGTGCGGCATTACCATATAACCTGTCTGAAAGATTATTAAAGATTACACCTTTGATATTATTGTTCTTTTCATATCCAAGATAACCCTTTACAACTGCGCCGATTGAATTACTCATTCCACGGCAGTTCACTATAAGAATAACCGGCGTATCTGTAATGTCTGCTATCTCATAAGAACTTCCCTTTGTGCTAAAGCCCTGTCCGTCATAGTAGCCCATAACTCCCTCTACAATAGTTATATCACTCTTATCCTCTTTACCTGCAAGCAGATATTTTATTGTTGCATTATCACAAAACCAGCTGTCAAGATTACCTGTGCTCATATTTAACACACGCGAATGAAACATAGAATCTATATAATCAGGCCCGCATTTTAACGCTGATATATTAAGTCCCATATCTTTAAAACACTGGCATAGACCGCAGACAATTGTTGTCTTGCCACTTCCACTGCCTGTCCCTGCTATCATTATACGGCTCACTTTGCACCTCTTCCTTCTATAATAAATACTGGATTATTCGCAGACATCATATGATATCTGCCCCTTTTCTTTACCTCTGTCACTGCAATCTGGACTATATCAAGGACATTCACACCATTCTTTTCCATTAATGAAATAGTATTGTTAAGTGTTTCTAATGTCACTGCCGTAACCACAATATGGACATATGGATTTTTCTTAAGAATACTGCTGAAAATGTATTCTAACTCTCCACCGCTTCCACCAATAAATACTTTATCGGGTACTGGCAGACTATCAATAACAGCCGCCGCATTGCCGTGTATAATCTCTATATTATTAAGTCCGAATTTTTCTGCATTTTTAGCTATAAGACTACAGCCCTCTTCTGTCCTCTCAACTGCATACACTGTTCCGTAAAGTGCGTGAAGTGCAAGCTCCACTGTGACAGAGCCTGTTCCTGCACCTATATCATATACGCAGGAATTCTTAGATACCGCCATTCGGCTTACAACGCTTGCACGGATTTCCCTTTTCGTCATCGGCACATCAGAACGGATAAAACTGCTGTCAGCAATTCCTGTTATTGAAAATGCACGCGAATGTTCATTATAAACTGCCAATACCGTAAGTCCTTCTGAAATATATTCAGTAAATTCAGACACATTTCCATTAGTTATCTTCTCATTATCATATGAAAGATTTTCACCAATCCATATATGTGCCTGTCCAAGTCCTGCCCTATAAAGCTCCTGGCATATCTGTGATACATTTCCCTGTGTCAGAAAATATGTCAATTCATTTTGTAAAACTACAGGTATATAGCTTTGTTTCTTACCGTGCAGGCTTACAAAAGCTGCGTTCTCCCAAGACTTTCCTATCTTTGCCGCAAGATATATTACAGAAGATACACCTGCCATAATGCTGTATTCATACTTTCCAGCAAGTGCCTCTGCAAGCTTCTTTGCACCGCTGTAAAAGCCTGTATCACCTGACATAAGCACAACGTAGTTATTGGCATTTTCATTATCAATAATATCTATTATGTCTTTTGCTGTTACTGCATAAAATGTCTTCTTATCTGTGTATTCTTCTATCAGCCTTTTAGAACCAATCAGCACCTCTGAATTATCAATTGCTTCCTTTACTTCCTCTGTAAGACAGCTTTTACTGCCCGGCCCCACACCAGCTATAATTACCCTTTTCATTATTCACTCCACCTTAATTCATTAACATTATAGACAGCCATTTTCCTAAAACTTTATAACTCTAAAACCACATAGCTTTTAGGCTTTATAACCCTTTTGTCTTAAGATATTTAATAAGCTCTGGCAGGCTTACTCCATTTTCTTCTACTGGACGTTTTATTACTATACAGTCAATGCCTGTATTCTCTGTGGCAAACACCTTTTCTTCATATCCGCCATTACTGCCAGACTCCTTTGTCACAAGAACACCTATATTAAACTGTCTTATTACTGCCTCATTTAATTCCTGTGAAAATGGTCCCTGCATACCTATTAAATGTGACGGCATAATCCCTGCTTCTATTGCACTCTGTAACATTTCAGGATTAGGAAGAAGCCTTAAATATACTCTCTCTTTATAATCTGTAATATAGACATACTCTGGTATATTCTTACTGCCTGTCGTCATAAGAATATTTTTACTATTATGCTGTTCACTGTTAAGTAGTTCTACTACATCTTTTATTGACTTAACATATGTAATGTTATCTGACTTAAACTCTGGCTTTTTGTCATTATCTTCCCTTAATACCCTCACATAAGAAATGTTCTTGCTGTCACACACATTTTTAATATTATGTGTAACCTGTGTAGCATATGGGTGTGTGGCATCAATAACTATATATGGCTTTTTAGCTTCTAACTCCTTTAGCATATCAGCCTCATCCATTCTACCAGTATGTATATGCACATTATCAGCCTGCGGCAGTAATTCCCTGCCATATTCAGTCGTTACATATACATAAGTGTCACAGTTCTTTCCTGTAAGATATTCACATAACTTTCTGCCCTCTGTTGTCCCCGCAAAAAGCATTATCGTCTTTCTCATACAACCTTATATCCTCTTGGTGTAACCATTTTCCCATTAATTACCTTAGTATGGCTGTTGCCTATGTATATTGTTGTAAACATATCCGCTTTAAAATCCGCAAGCTCCTTTAATGTAAGAATTCCTGTAGTTTCGTTCTCTCTTCCTATGTTTCTTACATAACCGCACACTGTATCCGGTGACTGTACCTTTAATACAATATCGCAGGCTTCCTTTAAATATCCGCTTCTTCTGCGGCTTGATGGGTTATATATGCACATTACCATATCGCTGTCAGCCATCGCCTTTATTCTTTTCTTAATAAGCTCCCAAGGTGTCATACAGTCACTTAAGCTGATAACCGCAAAATCGTGTGACAATGGTGCACCAAGGCAGGCTGAACCACTGCTTGCGGCTGTTACACCTGATATAACCTTAATATCCAGATTATCCTCTGCAAGCTCATATACAAGGCTTGCCATACCATATATACCGCTATCTCCACTGCATACAAGCACTACCTCTTTTCCTTCTTTAGCTGTATCTATTGCATACTGACAGCGTTCCTTTTCCTGCATCATATTAGTTGAATAGTACTCTTTATCTGGAAAATACTGCTTTAATATATCAACATATGTAGTATATCCAACTATCAGGTCAGCACCAGCTATTGCGACTGATGCCTCCAGTGTCATATTATCTTTTGCTCCGCTTCCAAAACCTACTATCTTAAGCATAATCTACTCCTTATTTTTCTGTGCCACTCTGTAAATAGCTACTGTAACTCCGTTATCTGCTGTCTTTCCTACAAGCTTTTCTCCACCAGAAGACGCGGCACCCGCACTGCGTTCACATACATTTCCTACACCTATCTGTTCTTCAACAAAAGCTGAAGATACAAAGTCACCTTCAACATCTCTTAAATATTCAGGCGTATATGTCTTATATGGCACTTTACATTTTCTTGCAAATTCAATTATTCCTGCTTCATCTGCTTTTCTGTCAACCGAAGCCACAACAGCAATTGCTTCCAGCAAAAGCCCTGCTTTATCAAATGTTTTCTTGACAGCCCGCTCTATTTCATGTGCTGACTTGCCTTTTTTACAGCCAATTCCTACAGCAAGCTCCTGTGGTACAAGCTTTAATGTGCGCTTAAATACTATTTTATCGTCTTTGCCTGTAATTATCTGTACACCGCTTTCATACTCATTATTACTATTATCAGTATATTTAATCTGTCCGTTCCAGCGTTCTTCTGTTACTTTTAACAGGTTCTTATATTTATCATTGCCTGTTATTCCAACAGGCTCATTATTTAATATCCTGCCTGATATGTCTTTTATCATAACCGGATTAACTATTCTCATATTATGTTCCGTGGCAAATATATCAACTGCAAACATTCCTCTTGCATCGGTCGCTGTAGTAATTACCGGCATTGCACCTATCCTGACAGCAAGCTTACTGCACCACTCATTAGCTCTGCCAATATGACCTGATAGAAGTGATATAAGATACTTTCCGCCCTCATCTGCAACAAGCACCGCCGGGTCTGTAACCTTGCTTTTAAGGTATGGTGCTATAGTTCTTACAGCTATTGCAACAGCACACACAAATAATATTCTGTCACTTACTGCAAACTCGCTCTTTATAACACTTCCAACTGCCACAAATGGTACTGCCTCATTCTTATAAGTATCTGCACATCTTTGGTGACAGTATATTATTACTTCACCGTCCATTGCCTCACTGGCTTTCTTTGCTACCTTCATCCCCTCGTGTGTGAAGGTTATTATAATTGTTCTCATTTTCTATACTCCGTAGTGAACTCTGGGTCATACAGTTTAGAAAAATTATATTTATCTCCAAGAAATTCCCCGACCAATACAAGTGCAGTTCTTGTAATGCCTGCTTTCCTTGCTTCACTGTCAAGATTCTTTAATGTTGTTCGTATGCATTTCTCATCTTCCCAGCTTACCTTATAACATAACGCACAAGGCGTGTCTGGTGTAAATGCTCCTTTATATAATTCTTCTTTAAGTTCCTCTAAATGTGATGAGCTTAAGAATACCGCCATTGATGTACCGTGCTGTGCAAGCTTTGCTATGCTCTCATTATCTGGAACCGGGGTTCTGCCCGGCATTCTTGTAATAATTACTGTCTGTGCTACATCTGGAACTGTATACTCACATTTAACTGCCGCCGCGGCCGCAAGGAAACTGCTCACTCCAGGACATATCTCACAGGTAATTCCGTATTTGGCAAGTTCTTCAATCTGCTCTCTTATTGCACCATATAATGACGGATCTCCTGTATGAAGGCGCACTATATTCTTTCCCTCGCCCTCTGCTTTTACAATCACATCAATAACTTCCCTGAGGTTCATATATGCACTGTTATATATCTCACAATCCTTCTTTGCATACTCTAATAATTCCTCATTTACAAGTGAACCTGCGTATATAATTACATCCGCTTCATTAAGCATACGCATACCTCTGACTGTAATTAAATCCTTCGCTCCCGGTCCTGCTCCGACTATTTTTACCATATTTATTCTCCTGTGTCTGCTCTATATTAATTCATAATTTATGTCTATCATACATAATTCACAATTTAACTGCTTTTTATGATTTTTAACTGCTTTTTATAAGTTCCAACAGCTTATCTGCCGCCGGTGTTTTCCCTAATATTCCATATTCATTTGAAAATACAATTGCTCCAATTACTATCTTGCCACTGCTTCTTCTTTGCAATACATCTTCTATACGAAGCGTAAGCTGATACATAGTCTTCTCTAGTATGTCTGATTTCTTCAAAATTTCAAGTGCCGCCTCTGTCGTAATACAATCAAGTATCTTTAATGCTGTATCATTATCTGCACCTGCCCTTATTGCACAGGCTGACAGAACTTCCATTCGTCCGTCTGCCACTTTGGAATGTGTATTCATTATTCCTGCACCTAATTTTACAAGCTTTCCTATATGCCCCACAAGAAGCATTGCCTTAGCACCTGCATCACACACCATATCTATTGTATCGCCAATATAATTACTGCATTTTATGCTTCTTTTCAGCTCAATATTAAGTGTATTAAGCAGAAAATCCTGTCCATAATTACCCGGTGCAACAAGAAGCACTTTCTCTCCCTGTGCTATGTGCATATTAATCTCTGTCTTAATTGTATCAATAAGTGCCTGTTCACTCATAGGCTCTACAATTCCTGTTGTTCCAAGAATTGATATGCCCCCTGTAATTCCAAGGTTCGGATTAAACGTCTTCTTGGCAATATCAACTCCTTTGGGTGCTGATATTATAACTTTAAGGCTTCCCTCATAAGAATAACTTTCTGCTGCCTCTGCTACCGCCTCTTTAATCATCTTAAGAGGTACTGGATTGATTGCCGCTTCTCCAACAGCACATTTCAAGCCCTTCTTAGTAACACGTCCTACTCCTATTCCACCATCTACAATTACCCCGTCAGTATTTATAGTTCTCATTATATCTTCTTTAACATAAGAAACCTGTGCATATATCTTTATTCCATTGGTCACATCAGGGTCATCCCCACTGTCTTTCTTAATTGCACATATTACCTTATCCTCTTTAATATCTATGTCAATAACCGGAAGTGTAAGTGATACTCCCATAGGAGTTATCACTTTAATCTCTTTTACTTCCCGGCCTGACAGAAGCATATATGCCGCAGCTTTGGCGGCGGCACAGGCACAGGTTCCTGTTGTATATCCGCAGCGCATTTTCTTTTGATTTTTGTATACATATCTTTCTAACATCTGCGCCACTCTTTATCATCATCTGCCGCCATATAGAACAGTGCATTCATAATGGCGGCGGCAACATTGCTTCCGCCCTTTCTGCCTCTTGCAACTATATATGACATTCCGCTTTCTATAATCTCTTCCTTTGCACTGGCTACATTTACGAAACCAACCGGAACTCCAATAACAAATCTTGGCACAAATATGCCCTCATCATAAAGCTCTCTTATTCTCATAAGTGCTGTTGGTGCATTACCTACAACCATAATACAGTCTGGATTATCCTTTGCCGCCTTCTCCACACTGACTGTCGCCCTTGTAACCTCACGCTTTGCAGCTTCACTTGCAACATCACTGTCTGCCATATAGCAATTAAGCGAACAGGAAAACTTCTCTGCCATTTTATGGCTTATTCCTGACTTTGCCATATTGGTATCAGTAACAATATCCACGCCCTCTCTAATAGCTTTAAGTGCTTCCTCTATAACTCCTTTGGAAAATGTCATACTTGTTTCGTATGAGAAGTCCGCCGTTGTATGAATAACACGTTTGACAACCGGCTTATATTCAGCTGGAATATCAGTTGTCAGTTCTTTCTCGATTATTGCAAATGACTCTTTTTCAATATCCATTGGTTTCATAATATCTATTCTCCTTAGAATAATGATTTCATTGTATCTATGTCTGGCTTTGTAAGAATTCTCTTATTCTTCTTTTCTGCGTAATCTAATAATTCTTTCATTGCACTGTTAATACTGCCGATTGGACAGCCTGTATCTATAACATAATCTGCCTCATCAATTCTTTTACAGGCTTTATCTAATGTCTCTTTTCCTATAGGCTCAAACATTTTCTCTGTGACAATATCTGCCGCCAGTGCTTTGGCTATCGGATAATCACAGTCATTTTCATAAAGAATCCCTGCTGTAAATGCAATACCAATACGCTGTAATTCCCTGTATATTAATATTCCAGTTCCAGCACCGCCAGCTACGAATACCTTCGGTGTGCCCTCCGGCTTCTTTAATTCTGTACTTCCATACATACAATTATACGTTCCGTGTGTAATTCCGTAAAGCCTGCTTATGCGTTCATCTGTAAATATCTTTTCCGGTCTTCCAAATTCTATCTTTCTATCTGCACCAACACACATAACATAGTCTGCTATCTTAGCCGCAAGTTCTATTTCGTGTAAAGATACAATAACAGCGACATTATCCTTAACAGCCATCTCCTGCAGTATATCCAGAAGCTCAATTTTATGTCTTATGTCAAGAAATGAAGTCGGCTCATCAAGCACTATGACCTCAGGCTTCTGGCATATTGCCCTTGCAAGCATAATTCTCTGGCGCTGTCCATCACTAATCTGTGAAAAATCATTATCTGCTATATCAATTGCTGATACCTTCTTTAATGACTCATTTACTATCTGTTCATCTTCTTTGGTAAGTCTTCCAAAATAATTAGTGTACGGATATCTTCCCATTGCGACAACATCACGGCACGTCATCATCTCGGTCTTAATCTTTTCTGTAAGCACAACAGACATAGTCTTAGCGTATTCTTTACTTGTGTAATCGCTTATTTTCCTGCCTTTTATATATATATTGCCACCTATAGGACTCATTTCCTTTATAAGATTCTTTATTATTGTAGATTTTCCTGCACCATTAGGTCCGATTAATACAAGAATTTCACCTTTATTAACCTTAAGTGCTATATCTGACAGAAGCACTTTTTTATGATAACCTACACTTAAATCCTCTGTCTGTACATATATCTGTTTCATATATTTCTCAACTTTCCATTTCCTTACAACAATTATCTCTTCTGCTTTACCATAAGCCATATAACAACCGGTGCACCAAATACTGCTGTGACTGTTCCTATCGCAAGCTCTGATGGTGAGAATATTGTTCTTGCAATAAGGTCACAGAACATACAAAACACCGAACCGCATAAGAATATTGCAGGAATTGTAACAATCGGCTTTGTTGTCTTAAGTGATAATCTTGTAATATGTGGAACTGCAATTCCAACGAACGATATAGGACCCGCCAGTGCTGTAACACAAGCTGAAAGGAGGCTCGAAAGCAGTACAATACATACCCTGAAGAACTTTATATTAATTCCCATACTCTGCGCATATCCCTCACCTAAAAGATAAGCGCTGATTGGCTTAGAAAAAAGAAATGTAATAACTGCTGTTGGAAATACAACTACAGCCGCAAGCTTTACTGTTGGCCACGAACTTCCTGAAAAGCTTCCCATAGCCCAGTGTGTGAGATTGGCAATGTCTGAATCATTCGCAAATGTAATACAAAGGTCTGTTATTGCAGAACATATATAGCTAATCATAATTCCCACAACCAGGAGCATAGACATGCTCTTAACTTTATTAGCAAATATAAGTACATAAAGCATTGCAAGCAGTGAACCGACAAATGCCGCCGCAACCTGTGCCCAGAGCGGCATACCTGATACATACTTTAAAAGAAATATCATTGTGATTGCAACAAACATTTTCGCACCAGATGAAATCCCAAGCACGAATGGTCCTGCTATTGGATTTCTGAAAAATGTCTGTAACAGAAATCCTGACAATGACAAAGCACCGCCCAAAATAGCCGCCATACATAATCGTGGAAGTCGTATTTTCCAGATAATATTGTATTCAGGTGTTCCCATATCACCCTTTAAAAATATAATTCTGAAAATTCTCGCAGGAGATATATGGATATTACCTGTATTAATATTTAATATAACCGCCACAACAAGTAATACTGCAAGCAGTATATATACAAGCTGGTAGCGGAGTATCTGTTTTATCTGCATATTTTCTCCATTCTGATAATTACTGCAATTTGCGTTATTATTGTAATTTTTAATATTATTGCATTTCTAATATTATTGTAATTCTAATATCATTGCATTTTTAATATTATTGCAAAATGACTGCCCCATTAAGTATAATACCATATGCTCTGCACGGTTTTCAGTGCATTGTGGCTACAAAGTAGTCATATTATATCATATGCCCTGCGTTGATTTTCCACGCATCCGAAGTTTCGAAGAAACTTCTAAGTGACTACGAAGTAGTCATATTATAGCTTATGCCATGCGTTGCTTTTCCACGCATATGAAGTTTCGAAGAAACTTCTAAGTGACTACGAAGTAGTCATATTATATCTTAATGTGACAGTCTCTTTTATAAATAGATTTTTAAGTGAGTATACCTCACTTATCATTTTATTGTAACTTCTTTAAATATGTAAGCTCTGTTGTATTGGAATCAGCATTTAACATAAGGTTGATATCGTTAATCATACTTCCGATTGTATCTGCGATCTGGAAGAAATCTGGTGTTGTACACCATACATTTCCATCCTTAACAGCCTTTAAATCAGAAAGAACACTGTTATAACCTGTGAAATCACTAAGTGTTGATGGCTTACCACCAAGATTCCATACATAGATTACATAATCTGCATCTTTGGCTTTCTCATAAAAGCTTTCGATACCCATCTCCTGTGTTCCTGTCTTATCTGTATTAAGGTCAGAGAATACATAATTACCGCCTGCTATATTTACCATCTGTGCAAGATAATCTCCTGCATTTCTTACATAAAGCTTACCCTTAGATGTAATGTAGAATACTGCAACTGACTTACCTGTATTTTCAGCCTTTGAAAGGGTATCTACATATGCTGCCTGTGCATTATACATCTGTGTTGCAGACTCTTCTTTATCACAAAGTGCCGCATAAAGCTTAGCCCATTCTACTCTTCCTAATGGATGATCTTCATATGTAGACTGGTCCAATATATAGTTAATTCCTAATTCCTTTAACTTCTCTGCTACATCTGGAACACTTGTAAGCATTGTTGAGAATATTGCAAGTGTTGGTGCACCTGCTATTATTGTTTCATAATCAGGGGCTTTGTAATCTCCAACATAAGTAAGCTTGCCATCATCAAATGCCTGCTTAACTGCATCTATATACCACGATTTCTTTTCGTAAGTAACCTGGCTTATGCTGTCAAGACAATCACTTGCGCTCATAAGTGATGTTACTGGTGTAGATGATACAAGCATATTAGTTACAGGTGCATTTAATACTACAGTGTCAGAATCGATTCCTGATGGTGTAGACATTCCCTCTGGAACAAGTAAAAGCTTTGACTGCTTAGATACAATTGCCATATCTTCATCTCTGTTAGTTATTGTAATAAGCTTATAACCGCCCTTGTAATAATCTACAGAGAAAAGCTTTGCATACTGTAATTCCATTGAATGGTCATACACAAGTTCTCCATCATAGTTACCATTAGCTGACTGGTTCTGTGTACCACATCCACTCATTGCAAGTGTAGACACAAGCATTACGATTGTGAGCAGAAGTGACAGAAATCTTTTTTTCTTCATTTTCGTTCTCCTTTTCTTTTCTTATGAAGTACTTTGATGATTACGTTATTATCAGCAGAAAAGGAACAGACACATATGTGTCTTGCACAATCCGGAATAAAACTTCCTAATTGCCTAAGAAAGAATCCTGCTTCGCAGGATTCTCCGCCTGCGGCGGGACGCTTTAGCGGCATCTACATTACCGCCGCAGTGCGAACCTGCCCGGAGGGCTTTTTATGCAATAGGAAATTCCAAAGGATTTCCTATTGCATAAAAAACAATAGTCTGTTGTTCTCGCAACGACTATTATAACTCTGCCTGTAAGCCGGTCTTCTGACTCACAGATCATAAGCAATATCCGCCTTCCCAGAACAGCTTATATAAAGCTTATTCCAGTGGCATATATGGATATCGCCTCCCTGTATACAGCAGCGGAACTGTTCAGGATTCACACCTGATTCCCTGAAATACTTATCGTACTTCGCTTACAGTGATTATTTCGTTATCATCTGGATTTATATCCAGCGTTCATTATTTCATATTATTACTAGAAATGCAATTATTAATTTCAATTGTTTTTCTTTTTTCTTTTTACTATAACGGTTGTGAGATATACATCAGCATTTTCAAGTTCTTCAAGGCTGTGATATACTTTTTCACTATCCATTCCACAGTTAGATACTGCATTTATCTCATACATTTCTCCTGCTTCCTGTCGTGTGCGCAGTGCCTTAACTAACTGCTTAAGACCGGATATCGCCTCCCTGTATACAGCAGCGGAACTGTTCAGGATTCACACCTGATTCCCTGAAATACTTATCGTACTTCGCTTACAGTGATTATTTCGTTATCATCTGGATTTATATCCAGCGTTCATTATTTCATATTATTACTAGAAATGCAATTATTAATTTCAATTGTTTTTCTTTTTTCTTTTTACTATAACGGTTGTGAGATATACATCAGCATTTTCAAGTTCTTCAAGGCTGTGATATACTTTTTCACTATCCATTCCACAGTTAGATACTGCATTTATCTCATACATTTCTCCTGCTTCCTGTCGTGTGCGCAGTGCCTTAACTAACTGCTTAAGACCTCTTCCTGACTTCATATATATAAGTGTTCCGTTATATGAAAATGTATTCTCTATATTATCTGATGATGGAATAATATGTATCTCTTCGCCCTTCTCGCCTAAAGATATGCCAAGCCTTGCCGCAACAGCACAAAATGACGGAACTCCGCTTACTATCTCAGCCCTCCATCCATTAGCTCTCGCACGCTTATGCATATACATATATGTAGAATATATGCTTGGGTCACCTATTGTAATCATTCCGACCTTCTGACCCTGATACAGATATTCCTCAATCGCTTCATATATTTTATTATGTGAGATTTCAAGCTTTCCTTCATCCTTAATCATAGGAAACGGCATACACAAAACTGGCTTCGTGGAAATTTCACTACAAGCCTGCTCTGCTATGCGGTACGCATAACATTCTTCCTTGGATACTGCTGGAATAACTATTAAATCGCACGACTTAATCACTTCCAGTTCCTGTAATGTCATCTGCTTAGGATTGCCTGTACCCACTCCAATGCCATATAATATTCCACTCTTTTTATCAGGCAAATTATCTGTATCTGATACATTTTCTAATGCTTTCACTGCCTTTTGCAAATGTGATAAATACACCTGACGTACTGCTGGATATTCACCTATACCCTTTATAACACATTGTGGTGTGTATCCATTAGCTTTTAATATAGTGGCAAAGGACTCATCATCTCCTGCCATATCATTATTAGCGTGGTCACCTGCAACTAACATAAGCGGTGCAAGAAAAACGCCAGTATTGACAATTCCTTCTTCTCTCATATCGTTAATTACATCTTGAATTGTTCTCTTTCCCTCGACTGTCGCAATATAGACAGGCTTTCTGGCATATGCACTTAATGCCTGTTCCATTACCCTGTAACTGCTGTCAGCCATATGCTCTGTTCCGTGTCCCATAAATATCAATACTGAATTACCAGTAAGCTCTTTTAACGACTCCCACAAAGCCTTGGCAACATCTGTATAATCATCAGCATTTGCCAAAAGTGCATCAGCTACAACTATCTTATCAAATAAATGCCTGCACTCCTCTACTGCATTTTTCATCTGGTTATTCTCAATTCCGTCTATTACGTGTGTTGGAAATACAACAACCTGTGTTACGTCCTGCTCTTTTAAGCTTATAAGTGCCTCAAGCGGACTTTTCGCATTAATATATTCCTTCTCCTGCATATGCTTTCTTACAATTGTGCTTGATACTGCCTCTTCTACAATTGTATCCGGATAAAGCATACTTACCTGTTGCTTAATAGCTGTAATATTCTTAGTTCTTGTATCTGTATAAGTTGTTCCAAAACTTACAATTAAAATAGCTTTCTTCATCGTCTTTCTTACCCTTTATCTCATCTTTTTTGATAAAAATTGTATTATATAATCATAATTTTCAGGAATATGTGGAAATGTACAATTCGTACAATCCTTTATCCGTCTGCCACTATCTCTTGTTATATAATTAGGCGTACCAGGACAGTCGTCATAACAATTCATAGGACAATAACAAAAAAGGCAGTTAAAATCCTGCCCTTCTTCTATCTTATGGCAAGGGTAATACTTACACTGGTCATTCTTAAAATACCTGTAACTGTTCTCCATTACATCTGTCTCCTTATGTATTATGCTTAATACTATACTCTGCCACGCTATTTTAATGCAATACCATAATAATATTTTATTGCTGGTTACTCAAACTGTGCATTTCTTATGTTTTAATAATACTAGTTCTTATATATCAGCAAACCTTTCTAAAAATGGGATAAAATAGACACGACTTCTGTTAAGTCAGATGCAAAATATATATCTTTCTGACGTTCATCAGTTGACAATCCCATTGCAATCATATGAGACAGAAATTCTTTAATACTGTCATAATATCCATTAAGATTGTAGAATATGCACGGTGCTGAAAGCTGGTTAAGAGATAACTTTGACATAACTTCAGTTATCTCTTCAAGCGTACCTGTTCCACCCGGAAATGCTATAAAAGCATCACCAAGTTCTATCATCTTTGTCTTTCTCTCTGTCATATCTTTAGTTACAATCAGTTCTGTTATCTCGTCATACTGAACTTCTGCCTCTACAAAGAACTGTGGCTCAACGCCGGTTACTCTGCCACCTTCCATAAGCACACTTTCTGCAAGTTCGCCCATAAGCCCTGTCTTAGAACCACCATATATTAAAGTGTGTCCATTTGCTCCTATCCATTTTCCAAGTTCCCTTACAGCTATTGAAAATGTATCATCTATGCCTTTGTTAGCTCCTAAATACACTGTTATGTTCACTTTGTTATCCACCTATTCTTTATTAATTCAGGTTATTTGTTTGGCACTGATATGTAATTATCTTCATTAATATCGCTTCATTTTTTCAGAGAGTGCTTCAGCTTCTATTTTATCTTTCTCCAGCCCTTTTTCTAGCATCATACTTTTATCTCCATTCTGTAAAAATCACGCTTTTATAAAATGATACTTAATAAATTACTTAACGCAAATCTCTATATTCTGCTTTTTACAACAATTATTTCTTTAATTATATCAAGATACATTTATCTTGTCACGGCTTTTTGTAACAAATGGCACAAAATAATAAATAATTCCAAATACAGCTATACTTCCCAGTATAATGCCAATCATCTGATTTACACTTACCACATTTTCCTAAAATACTGGATTGCAATCAAGAGTGTCTCTTATTGCATCAACAATACTATTTTATTTAGTGCTCACTTTTCAAAAGCTGTTGAAGAATATATAGATTACTACAATAATAAAAGAATTCAGGCAAAGACAAAATGGATGCCACCTGTGCAATACAGGATAGCATCCATGCGTTCAGCCTAATTCATAAATATTGTTCTGGTTTCATTTCATACATAAATTAATTCTACTTTCAGTTTTATTTGTTTTATGAACATGTTCTATACTATCTGATCATAATAGGCAAAAGCATTTCTCATAAATTTCCTATATTTTCTCGTTTTTAATGTTAAATTCCACCAAAACATTCCCTAATTTTCTTGGAAATATCAAAATCAACAAAACCTTTCTGTGCCATGTCATCGAGCATCTCACACGTTTTTTCGTGCGATAAACCTTTCTTATATGGTCTGTCCTCGGTTAATGCCTGATAAATATCAATACATGCCATAATACGTTCCGGCTCATTTAATTCAGCTGCGGTTTTTCCAAAAGGATACCCTTTTCCATTTAACTTTTCATGATGGAAAGCTGCCCAGTCTCGTATTTCTTCAAAATCATTAACCTCTGATAATATAAGGTATGTATAGCCAGCATGATTCTTCATTTTTGAAAATTCATCATCCGTAAGCTTATCCGGTTTTTCTAAAATTTCATTGTCTACTGCCATTTTCCCAATATCATGCAGTGCACCAGCCAGATACATTTTTTGCACATTAATAGAATCAAATCCTATATATTGAGCAAAAAGAGCTGCTTTTTCAGCCACTCCTATAGAATGTCTGCTTGTAAAAGAAGATTTATAATCTACAATCTTCGCAAAAAAATCTGCGACATTTTTACATGTTTTCCAATCGAAAACCTGTTTTTGTCTTGGGATAATCTCCCATAGCTTCATTTCAAAAGAATTATTACTTAAACACGTAAAAGATTCGAAATGTGTGAATGCATGAAAAAAGGCATTCACACATTCTGAATCGAATAATCCATCCTTATTTTTCAAAAGAAACTGACATATAAAATTCCAACTGTTATTTCCAGATCCTGTGTTATTTCCTATAATATCAATAGTATCTGCAAGATGAATAATCCTTGCAAACAACGGAATTTCATTCCACTTTTTTTGAAAAGGACCTGTTCCATCGGCATGTTCATGATGATACAAAATCACATTTGACACATCTGTTTTAAATGGAATTTTAGTAATATTTTTTTCACCATAAATACAATGAAGATTTGTTTTTTTCTCGGATAAATCTTTTTTACAATTAATGACGGAATCCTTTTTCAGTTCTTCCGAAATATATTGTGTCAAAGCATTATCATGCAGTAAAGCACACATGGCTAAATCTTGTAACTCATCACCTTGAATTTTCCAATATTCTGCCATACGTATACTTATATAAGCCACTCTTTTTCCATGTTTGTTTTTGATATTTACAAACTCTGCTTCTATACAGTCCAAAGCATAAGAACAGGCTCCTACAAGTCCGATGATATCTATACTTAGTTCTTCTTTCATTGGTATAATCCTATCTTAATACATTTATGCTTCTTTAGCGGTCAATATAAACAGTCCATAACTCAACTTATACATTGCTTTCCTATCCATACTGTTCCTCCTTTACCTTCTCCCTGCATTTCGGGCAAATACCTTTAAATGAAATATCATAATCCACAAATTCAATTCCATGAGTGTTATGAATTCTTTCCAGCAAATCCGGTATTTGATCCATATCCACATCAAAAATTTCACCGCACTTTATACATCTTACATGGTAATGATTTTTCAATGTAAAATCAAATCGGTTTGGTCCATCCGGAACTTCAACCTTTCTTAATGCACCTTCCTCTACCAATATATCAAGATTTCTATATACAGTTCCCTTTCCAATTGTTGGATATTCTTCTTTTATAAATTCATACACTTCATTTGCCGTAACGTGTCTTTTCATCTCATACACAGCGTTTCGTACTAAATCTTTTTGAATGGTATTTCTCCTACTTGTCATCTGTCCTCCTTGTTAGGATTAATTCTTAATAAGGATTATATACCACTATTATCCTGTTGTCAATAAAATAGGAATAATTCTCATTATTATAAAAGTTGCCAAACTGAGCATCTTTTACCTGAATAACTATTTTATTTTACATTCAAATACATATTCTGAATCTGAAGATAAATCAGACCTAAACGAATATCCGAGTCTGTCAAATTTCTGAATCTCCACCGGATTTTCAATATTATTTTCCGCTATGAATCTGACCATTTCACCACGAGCCATCTTGGCATAGGTACCTTTTGTTACCAATTTATCTCCGGATAACTCACAAAATACAATCGTAATATATCTGTCCTGTGGTGTCAGATACTTTTCTATACATTTTGAGTATTCTTTTGATGCAAGATTAATGATAATCCTACTGTCATCGATTACTGAGCGGTATAACAAGTCTCTCCAGTACTCATACAGATTTTTTGCTTCTCCAATTCCAACCTTTGCCTGCATTTCAAGACGATAAGGAGTCACACCATCCATTGGTTTTAAAATGCCATAAAACGCAGACAGGATTCTTAAATGATTTTGCAAATACTCAAACTGCTGGATTTCAAACACAGATGGTGCCATATATTGAAATGCAATCCCTTCATATGCTAAAACAGCCGGAGTAAGCCCGTTATAAAGATCCATATTTTCCAATCTGTTAAAGTTCTGCTCTGCAATCTTGTCATTACATTTCCAGATAGCTTTCAGTTCTTCTTTTGATTTGCTTTTCATCCAGTTTAATACTTCTGCTGTCTTATCAATATAGACAGGCAGTTCAACCGGTGCTAAGTTATCGGTATCTACAATCATCTTTTTTGCAGGTGATAAAATAATCTTCATTATGCCAATTCCTTAAGCATATTTTCAGGATCATCTGCCGCCTTGACTTTATCATTTGCCTTTATAATGATTCCCTGCTCATCAATAAGATATGTAGTTCTTACTACACCCATAGATACTTTTCCATAATTTTTCTTTTCTTTCCAGACATCATATGCTTCAATAACTTTGCGCTCCGGATCTGCTAATAACGTAAATGCCAGTCCATATTTTTCTTCAAATCTCTTGTGAGACGCTACAGAGTCCTTGCTTACTCCGAGAATAACAGCTCCCTTCTCAGTAAACTGTGGATAACGCTCAGAAAAGCCACATGCCTGCTTCGTACATCCTGGTGTATTATCCTTTGGATAAAAATATAAGATCACTTTTTTTCCTGCATAATCGCTTAATTTATGCATTTCTCCATTCTGATCCGGCAATTCAAAGTCCGGTGCTTTTTTTCCTACTTCTAACATATTTTATTCCTCCACTTCTTTCAATTCCATCTGTTTTCTTGTCGTCTTATTGCCAGAAATCATTTTATGACCAGAATAGACTGCCATAATCAAGCATATCAGAGAGCCAAACGCAAAGTATTTGTGTGCTGCTTTTAACCCTTTATATCCTGTATAAAAAGTTCCAACCATTGTAACTATTGCTCCAATTGACCAATATTTATGTGCTTTCATAATACACCTCCATATTTTATTATCAACATCATAATACAACAATTTATTATTGTGAACTACCCATTGTCTTAAGCCAATAGGCTTCCTGCTTCATCGACCTCGTAACCTACTATCTCCACAGGCGTTAATTTGGGCAGTCCCTGCCCTATATATTTCTTTATGCTATTTGTCTTAATCCTTCTGTCAGTATATTTTTTGCGGCATTGATATCCCTGTCATGTTCTGCTCCGCATTTCGGACATATCCATGTCCTCACTGACAAATCTTTTGTATCTGGATTCTGATACCCGCAAACAGAACATAATTGACTACTAGCATAAAATGTATCTATTTTGATGTATTTCCTGCCATTCCATTTTGCCTTATACTCTAACTGTCTTGTCAGCTCATACCATGATACATCACTTATGGCTTTTGCCAGATGATGATTTTTTACCATATTTTTTATCTGTAAATTCTCTGAAACTATCACTTGGTTTTCGCTGATAATCTCATGTGAAACTTTATGTAGATAATCTTTTCTTATGTTCCTTATTTTCTCATGGCATAATGCTATCTTTTTCTTTGTTTTATAATAGTTCTTACTTCTCTTCCCTTTATGTGACAGTTGCCTTTGCAGCTTTACAAGCTGTTTCTCGTATTTTTTTATAATTTTTAGATTCTCATATACCTTCCCATCGGAAGTAATACATAAATCTTTAATTCCTAAATCGATTCCTATGTTATGATTTGTATGTGCCAGTTCCTTATGCTCAGTTTCTACAAGTATGGATACATAGTATTTTTCACTGGAAACCTGCGAAACGGTCGCTGACTTAATCTGCCCACTATATTCCCTATGTAACCTTGCTTTTACCGCTTTTAATTTTGGCAATTTTATCTTCCCTGTCTCAAAATCTACCGCAATATTTCCATTTGTGAAGTTTGGTTTGTTGTGTATGATTTATGGTTATCGTGTTTGCTCTTGAATTTCGGATATCCTGCATGTTCCTTAAAGAATTTTTGATATGCAGCGTCCATGTTATAGATTGCGTTGGTCAGAGCAAATTTATCTATTTCTTTTAACCATTCATAGTCTTTCTTTAATTCTCTGTTACAGTAATTATTACAATCCGTTTTACTAACTGACTTTTTCTCTTTCTCGTATATTTCTTTCCGATATGCCAATGTCTGATTGTAAACAAAACGGCAACAGCCAAATGTTTTTGCAATCTGAATTCTTTGTTCGCTATTAGGATATATCCTGTATTTATATGCTTTTAACACCTACTGTCGCCACCTTCCTACCCTTGATTTTCTATATATTTTCTCAACATCTCTTCTGAAACATTTCCTACACTGCATACAAAATATCCGTCCGTCCAAAAAGTATGTTCTTTATCTGTCTCCATATATCTGATAATGACTTTATGCTTTTGACATATCTCATAAGAAAACTGCTTTATATCATCTGATATTTGTTTTGACATCAGCAATTTCTTTCTATACTTGCATACGAAAATAATATGATACTGTAACAAATATTTGTGTCTGTTTTTTGATTTCCACGTTCCCATAACGCAAGTATAGCACACCCCTCCGCTTCCGGCTACCTTAACCCACCGTCTAAAGCCAGTGGGATTGCGGTAGCCCTATTTCAACTTCTTTAATCTTACAAACAACCTTATACCATTCGGACACATCTCTTCAAGTTCCTCAAGGCTGTATCTTCTCAAATAAACAACCTAACAGCTACAGTATCCCTGTAGCCGCAATACACTAAAAAAGAGGCTTAACGCCTCTTAAATATAAAATATTCACTTAATTATAACCGCCAGCCTTGGTAATACATTTCTCACAGCAAACTTAATATTATGACAACTCAAATGCCCCTGTATACAAGCTGTAATATGTTCCCTTGCCGGCAATAAGTTCATCGTGTGAGCCTCGCTCAATTATATTGCCGTGGTCAAGTACCATTATGGCATCTGAATTGCGGACAGTTGAAAGTCTGTGTGCTATTACAAATACTGTTCTGCCCTTCATTAAGTTATCCATACCTCTCTGGACAAGTGCTTCTGTTCTTGTATCAATTGAAGATGTCGCCTCATCAAGAATCATTACTGGTGGGTTGGCAACTGCTGCCCTTGCAATTGATATAAGCTGTCTTTGTCCCTGTGAAAGACTTGCACCGTTCTGTGTAAGTACTGTCTGATAGCCGTCTGGAAGTCTTGTTATAAAGTCATCTGCATTGGCAAGCTTAGCGGCTTTAATACATTCCTCATCGGTCGCCAAAAGGTTACCATATCTTATATTATCCATAATAGTTCCTGTGAACAGGTTAACGTCCTGTAATACAATGCCAAGTGAATGCCTTAAATCGTCTTTCTTAATTCTATCAATGCTTATTCCGTCATAGAATATATTTCCTGAATTAATATCATAAAATCTGTTAATCAGGTTAGTTATAGTCGTCTTTCCTGCACCTGTTGCACCAACAAATGCTATCTTCTGTCCTGATTTAGCCCATAGATTAATATTATTAAGTATAATCTTATTCTCATTATATCCAAATATTACATCATCAAATACGACCTTTCCCCTAAGAAGTATATAACCTGTTGTATTATCAGCTTTCCTACACTTCCAGGCCCATCTGCCGTCTTTGTCAGTTGTTTCTGTAACTTCACCTGCTATAAATACCATTCTGGCATCTTTATTGTCGGCTTCTTTGTTATTAAGTTCTTTATCATCACACTTTACGCGTACTAAAGTAACATCGCCTTCATCTTCTTCCGGCTTTTCATCAATAAGTCCGAATATTCTTTCTGCTCCTGCCAACGCCATAGCTATCATACTAATCTGCTGTGCTATCTGCGATACTGGCATACAGAATGTCTTAGAAAGGTTAAGAAATGCTACTATCATTCCGACAGTAATCCCACCAATTCCTCTTAATGCAAGAAATCCTCCGATAAGAGCAATGAGAACATACTGTAAGTTACCTAACTGTGAGATTGCCGGCATAAGTATGTTACCGTATTTATTGGCATTAGTTGCATCACTGCAAAGCATTTCGTTATTCTTATCAAAATCGTACTTTGCCTCATCCTCGTGACAGAATACTTTAATAACCTTCTGTCCATTAATCATCTCTTCTATGAAACCTGTAACCTTACCTATTGTTATCTGCTGTCTTATAAAATACCTTGCACTTGCCCCACCTATCTTTTTGGATACAATCTGCATAATACAGGTTACTGCTAATACAAGTATTGTAAGCGGTATACTGTTGACAATCATAGACACAATAACAACTACTATTGTCACAACTGCTGAGATGAACTGTGGAAGAGCCTGCGATATGAACTGTCTTAATGTATCAGTATCATTAGTATAATGACTCATTACATCACCATGTGTATGAGTATCGAAATATCTTATTGGAAGTGTCTGCATATGTGTAAACATATCATCACGGATTGCTTTTAAAGTTCCCTGTGATATTTTAATCATCATTTTGTTGTATGCAAATGTTGATAATACACCAACAAGATACAGACATCCAAGCATAATTATTGTCTTTAATAATGGTGCAAATGATGGATTAACTTCTGATAACATAGGTGTTATATAGTTATCTATAAGTATCTGTAAGAATAATGAACTTACTACTACTGTACAGGAACTAATAAGTATACATACAACAACCATAAAAAATGTCAGTTTATGTCTGCCTACAATATATGACATAAGTCTTTTTAATGTCTTTCCATCTATTGATGGCTTCCCTGATTTATTACCAGTCATACTGATATCAGCCTTTTTCTCATTACCTGCCATTACTGCTCATCTCCTTTCGTCTGTGATTCATATATTTCTTTATATATAGCATTTTCTTTTAATAACTGCTCGTGTGTTCCACAGCCATCAATCTTTCCGCCCTCCATTACAATAATGCAGTCTGCATCCTGAACTGATGATATTCTCTGTGCTATTATTATCTTAGTTGTATCTGGTATTTCATCTTTAAATGCTTTTCTTATTAAAGCATCTGTCTTAGTATCAACGGCACTTGTAGAATCGTCAAGAATAAGGATTTTAGGCTTTTTAAGAAGTGCTCTTGCTATACATAATCTCTGCTTCTGTCCGCCTGATACGTTAGTACCACCCTGTTCGATATATGTATTATATTTCTTAGGGAATGTCTGGACAAATGGATCTGCCTGTGCAAGTTCACAGGCGTGTATTATCTCTTCATCTGTTGCCTCTTTATTACCCCAGCGTAAATTTTCTTTAATAGTTCCGGAGAATAATACATTTTTCTGAAGCACCATTGCAACTTCATTTCTTAATGTATAGATATCTATATCCCTTACATCAACACCGCCAATCTTAACGCTTCCCTCTGTTACATCGTAAAGTCTTGGTATAAGCTGCACTAATGAGCTCTTACCGCTTCCTGTTCCACCTATAATTCCTAGTGTTGAACCGCTTGGAATAATGAGGTTAATATTTTTAAGACATTCTTTTTCTTTATCATCTATATAACTAAAGCTTACATTATCAAACTGGATTGAGCCGTCATTTACCTTATCCTCTGGATTGTCACAGTTGTGAAGTGTACTTTCCTCGTCAAGAATTTCAACAATACGCTCAGCCGAAGCTCTCGCCATATTAATCATAACCATAACCATTGATAACATCATAAGGCAGTTAAGAATTGTCATAGCATAAGCTATAAGACTTGTAAGCTCACCAGTTGTAAGTGCTGTAGCTCCTGATGTAATTATCATTCTTGCACCGAACCAGCATAAGAAAAGCATACACGAATATATGCAGAACTGCATAAGCGGCATATTGTATGCAACAATACCTTCAGCCTTTAAGAACATTTTATATATTGCTTCTGATACCCTAGTGAACTTCTTTTCTTCAAAATCTTCACGGACAAAGGACTTAACTACTCTCATACCTGTAAGATTTTCTTCTACTACTTCATTAAGATTATCGTATATCTTAAATACTCTCTCAAAATATATATGCGATCTGCTTACTATTATATAAAGTCCAATACCAAGCACTGGAATTGCAATAAGAAATATTAATGAAAGCTTAGTACTTGTCATAAATGCCGCAATAAGTGCGAATATAAGCATAAATGGTGCTCTTACCGCAATTCTGATAATCATCATATAAGCATTCTGCACATTAGTTACATCTGTTGTAAGACGTGTCACAATACTTGATGATGAGAACTTGTCAATATTTGCAAATGAATACTCCTGAATTTTGTAATACATATCCTTTCTTAAATTCTTTGCAAAGCCTGCCGAAGCTGTGGCACATAGACCTCCTGAAAGGATACCAAATACAAGACCTGCCATTACGCAGAGTATAAGCAAAGTCCCATATTTAACAAGTGCACTTTCATTACCTGAACTTATTCCTGAATCAATCATCTTTGCCATCATAAATGGGATAAGTATTTCAAATATTACCTCAAATACGATACACACTGGTGTCATAATTGATACCATTTTATATTCCCTTATTGAACGGGAAAGCTTTTTAATAATGTCCATATCATTCCTCTTTTCTGTACACAATTGCTACTATACATATGTTACTGGCTGAATATCTTCCCCAATTAACATTGCTATTCTTAATTATTATCATCTGGTGTACACAGACAAATTAATCCTATCAGCGTGAACGATTTTAACACTATTATTAAAAAAATGGAATTTGTAAAAATACAACACCATTAGATTTTTTCTAATGCACTCTTGAAATATTAATATATTATGAACTATAATCAATTATGCAGATTATTTAATATAATTAAGGAGGTTTTTATGACTACCCAGCAGTTAGAATGTTTTATAAGAGTTGCCGACAAGCTTAATTTTACAAAAGCTGCACAGGAAATGTTTCTTACAACCCCAACTGTCACACACCATATTAAAAGCCTTGAGGAAGAACTGGGTGCGGCACTTTTTATAAGAACACCGAAAATGGTACAGCTTACCGATGCCGGTGCTGAATTCTATGGAGATGCAAAGGATATCCTTAATAGAATTAATCTTTCAAGCAAGAAGATTGCCAATGTTGTATCCCAGTCATTGTCCTATATAAGAATTGGCTGTACAAGCAATGCAGAATTAAAGGCACTTAAACCAGCATTAAAAGAACTAAGAAAATGTATGCCCGATATATATCCTATGCTGTTTCTGCGTGACTACTCACGCCTTAAGACTATGTTTGAAAGCGGACATATAGATATAATGCTCGTTACTAAAGATATGATTGAAAATACCGATTGCACTTTCAAGCCTATAAAGAATATGAAAAGCTATGCCTTGATATCTGACGACTATAATAAGACTACTGAGGATAATAAAGACTTACATTCAATGTCAGCTATTTCCTTTGATGACTTAAAAGGACACTGCCTTTTACTGCTTAACCAGCGTTTAATTCCTTTCACACAGGGAAATCTTTTACAGGAAAAGCTCGTGCTTCATTCACAGGATAATTATCACTTTATATGTGAGAACAGCCAGACAAGTGAGCTTCTTGCACAATGTGGCTATGGCATTGCAATACTGCCTGAATTCTGCATTGATACCCCGCTTGATAACTGCCGCATCCTGCCCATTACAGACCAGCGTGAAATACAATACGGAATAGCCTATAACAAGACCCGCTCTACCAAAGACACCAAGAAAATCTGCAACATATTAATAAGTAATCTCAAACCGCAATAAAAAGAATTTACTATTACACAAAATATAATACCGCATATATTCTACAACTTTTATGTCCCATAACCGGATACGCATTAATCTGTAGAATATATGCGGCATTTATTAATTATATTCTTTAATTATTATACATTATGCTTATGCAAAACTGAATATTGCTGTAAATACTCCTGCTGAAGCAATACCCATTATTATACCTGCAAGCAATACTCCTCCAAGAACAGCAATTACACTCTTCTTAAAGCCCATATCAAGGAAGCTTGCTGCAAGTGTTCCTGTCCACGCACCTGTACCAGGTATTGGAATACCAACGAATAATAAAAGTGCTATAAAAAGACCATTCCCAGCCTTCTGCTTTAACTTTTCTCCACCTTTGTGACCCTTTTCAATACAAAATGTAAAGAACTTTCCGATATATTTCTTGTCTGCACCCCATTCAAGAACACGTCTTGCAAAAAGATATATAACCGGAACCGGAAGCATATTACCTATTACACATATTATATATGACTGTAATAATGGAAGCTGCATTCCCTGTGATATAGGAATTGCTCCTCTAAGTTCAACAATAGGTACCATTGATACAAGAAAACATATAAGATATTTTTTTAACATTTTTCACCTCATCTAATTAATTAAACATATATACTGCATCTTTATAATCGTATTCTAACCGCATATATTATATGATGATAACACACTTATATATGTATATGCAATACTATATAACATCAAATAATGATAACTGGTTGCTCTCTGCCATTCCATCAAGAAGTCCAAGCTCGCCAAGCTTCTCTATAACCGTCTGTCCAATCCTGGCTCTCTGGCGCAGGTCGTCCTTTGATAAGAACTCACCATCCCTTGCGGCTATCTCTATTGATTCTCCAGCAGACTCACCAACCTTGGATATTACCTTAAATGATGGCATAATCTTTCCATCTATTATCTGAAATGACCTTGCCTTTGCCTTGTATATGTCAATAGGTACGAACTCAAAGCCTCTTGCATACATTTCCTGAACAATACGCATATCCTTAAGCTCATCATCTTCAACATTGGATATCGTGCCGTCTGCTTTCTTAGCTTTGTAGTCATTAATATAATACTCTAATCGTTCCCTTCCCATTGCCATTTTTTCATAATCAAAGGCATTGGCTCTTATACTGTAATATGCACAGTAGTAAGCCAGCGGATAGAACACCTTGCAGTAAGCTACTCGCCATGCCATCATAACGTAAGCTGCGGCATGTGCCTTCGGGAACATATACTGGATTTTATTACAAGACCATATATACCAGTCTGGAACACCGTGTTCCCTCATAATCTGCTCCCATTCAGGTGTAAGTCCCTTACCTTTTCTTACCTTCTCCATTATTGTAAATGCAAGCTCACTTTCAAGTCCTTTCTGGATAAGGTATATCATAATGTCATCTCGTGTACATATCGCCGTAGATATGGTTGCCTTGCCCTCTTTAAGAAGTGTCTGTGCGTTACCAAGCCATACATCAGTTCCGTGTGAAAGCCCTGCAATTCTTACAAGGTCAGAAAAATACTGTGGCTTAGTATCAATAAGCATCTGCATAGCAAAATCTGTACCAAACTCTGGTATTCCAAGTGCACCAAGCTTACAACCGCCAATATCCTCAGGCGTAATTCCAAGTGCCGAAGTATCCTTGAATAAAGACATTACTTCTCTTGAATCCAGTGGTATTTCCAAAGGGTCAATACCTGTTAAATCCTGCAGCATTCTAATCATAGTAGGGTCAAGATGCCCAAGAATATCAAGCTTTAACAAGTTATGGTCAATACTATGGTAATCGAAATGCGTTGTTACAATTCCACTCTTTACATCGTTGGCAGGGTGCTGTACCGGTGTAAATGAATGTATCTCATCACCAATAGGAAGAACTACAATTCCTCCCGGATGCTGTCCTGTTGTTCTTCTTATATCTATACAGCCCTCAGCAATACGTTCTATTTCACAGCGGCGTTTAACCCTGCCTCTCTCCTCTAGATATTTAAGAACATATCCATACGCTGTCTTTTCTGCGACAGTACCGATTGTACCAGCCTTGAATGTCTGTCCCTTTCCAAATATAACCTCTGTATAAGCGTGTGCCTTACTCTGGTATTCATTAGAAAAGTTAAGATCGATATCAGGCTCTTTGTTACCCTTAAATCCTAAAAAGGTTTCAAATGGTATATCAAAACCTAATTTATTTAACTTATGACCACAATTAGGACACACCTTATCTGGCATATCACAGCCTGCACCACCAGCGAACTTCTTAACTTCCTCTGAATCAAAGTCAACATAAAAGCACTCTGGACAAAGATAATGCGGACTAAGCGGATTAACCTCTGTAATACCAGCCATAGTTGCCGCTAAGGAAGAACCAACAGAACCTCTTGAACCTACAAGGTATCCATCATCATTTGACTTCCATACAAGCTTCTGTGCAATAATATACATAACAGAGTAACCATTAGATATAATTGAATTAAGCTCACGCTCAAGTCTTTCTGTAACAATCTGTGGAAGTTCTGGTCCATATATTTCGTGTGCCCTGTTATGGCATATATTCCTTAACATCTGATCTGAATTCTCAATTACAGGAGGACGTTTATCAGGACGTACCGGACTAATCTTCTCACACATATCCATTATCTTATTCGTGTTAGTTACAACTATCTCATATGCCTTATCATTTCCAAGATAATCGAACTCAGAAAGCATTTCCTCTGTAGTATGCAGATACAGTGGTGGCTGATTATCCGCATCGTCAAAGCCTTTTCCTGCCATAATTATTCTACGGTATATTTCATCTTCTGGATTAAGAAAATGCACATCACACGTTGCAACTACAGGCTTGTCGAACTTTTCACCTAAAGATATGACTCTTCTGTTAAGATCTCTTAAGTCCTCCTCGTCTTTAACGTAATAATCTTCCTTCTCAATCATAAAATGGTTATTACCGATTGGCTGCACCTCAAGATAATCATAGAAATTAACTATTCTTGCAATCTCCGCATCTGAACGTCCATTTACCATAGCACGGAACAGCTCTCCTGCCTCACACGCACTTCCTATTATAAGACCTTCCCTGTACTTATTGACAAGGCTCTTTGGTATCTTTGGAAATCTGTTAAAATACTGCAGATGTGAAGCCGACACAAGCCTGTACAGATTAATTCTTCCCATCTCATTAGAGGCAAGTATTATACAGTGGTACTGGTGAAGCTTCTTAATTGACTCATCATCAAGCGTTCCTTCTTCATTAAGCTTATCAAGTGTATATATATCCCTCTCATAAAGCATCTGCACAAGCTTTAAGAATATATGTGCTGTTGCCTCTGCATCATCAACCGCCCTGTGGTGGTTATCAAGCACAACATTAAGATGCTTGGTTAATGTATCAAGCTTATAATTATGTAATGCCGGTATAAGGAACTGTGACAAAAGCACTGTATCTATATAAGTAGGTGCAAATTCTATCCCCATTTTCTCAGCATTATTAATTATAAAACTCATATCAAATTCCGCATTGTGGGCTACCATAACACAACCCTTACAGAATTCTATAAAATCAGGCAGTATCTGCTCGATAGTTCCTGAATTCATAACCATCTGGTCATTAATACCTGTTAAATTCTCAATTCTAAAAGATATAGGTATCTGTGGATTAACAAATGTTGAAAATCTGTCTACAATCTCATTATTCTTAATCTTTACCGCACCTATCTCTATTACCCTGTCTACCAAAGCCGAAAATCCCGTTGTTTCCAGATCAAATACAACGAATTCCCCTTTAAAGTCCTGTCCAGCCGGATTAATTACTATCTTCCTGGTATCATCGACAAGATATGCCTCAACACCATATATAACCTTAAAATCTAACTTCTCACCCTTTTTATTATACTTAAACTCCAGATCCTGCATAGTGTGATAAGCTTCCGTGAATGCCTGCACAACTCCGTGGTCAGTAATCGCAATTGCCTTGTGTCCCCAGCTTATCGCCTGCTTTATTATATCCTTGGCATAAGATACACCATCCATATCACTCATCTTGGTATGGCAGTGAAGCTCTACCCTCTTATGAAGTGATAAGTCATTTCTTACTGACCTGTTATCACTTCCCTTTCGTATTCCTGACACATTGGCTATAGTAATCTCCTGATCATACTTATCCATTGAAGCTATGCCTTTTATCTTAAGAAAATTACCCTTTTTAATGAATTCATAAAGATCTGGAAGCTGTTCATTTCTTGCAAACATTTTCACTACAATGCTGTCTGTAAAATCTGTAACAACGATAGATAATATAGTTCTTTCGTTTCTTATCTCTCTTGTTTCTATGCTTCTTATCATACCATTTATGACAACTTCACCTATTGGCGATTCTATCTGTTCTATGGCAGTAACTTCATCGTCAAAGTCCCTTCCATATAATATATCTGTATTAGCTGGCTTTCTATAACGTGTAAGATCTTTTCCAGAAGCTCCTCTTTCATTAAAAAATGCAGCGGCTTTAGCTTTCTGTTCGGCATACTTTTTGTTCTTCTCTGCCCCATTATCGCTCTTGGCTTCTTCGCCTGCTGCCATAAAGTTATCTTCAATCTGCTTAATTCTAAGATTAAGCTTATGTTCATTTTCTTTCTCATAACGCTTCTCAAGCTTGGCAACATACTTATATTCAACATCTATCTCAAAGCCAAAACGGTTAAGAAATATAAGCTGAAAATATTCCTTAAGGTCATCTGCATAGGTTCTTGCAAGAAATCCGTCCTCTAATGTAAGCACAAGCAGGTCATCCTTTTCAAACTCCCACGTTGAATTCTTTAAAAGATTATACTCAAGTGTCCAGTATTTCTCCAATTCAAATAATATGCTGTCATAATACACATCCATTATTGTCTGTGGCGTATACTGCTTTGACAGATTATATCTGTCTATAATTCTTACATCCATATTCTGTATACGGAATATCTGCTTTTTAAGGGCATCTTCTACCCTGTATATTATCTTCTTGCTTATAACCCTGTCATTCTTTATGTATACTCTCGCCAATGAGTTCGTTGATGTCTTGGATACTCTCGTAACCTCAACATTTTCCATATACATACCAATATCCTCTGGCAGTTTTAATGTCTTAAATACTTCAAAAAATCTACGCATCTTTAACCAACACCTTCTGCCAAAGGATAATAATAATCAGTCTTTCCAATTATCTAATTCGTCCTTCAGCACTGCTAACAGTTTATCTTCTTCAAACTTCTTAATTATTTCGCCATGCTTTATAAGAACACCACAGCCGTCACCACCTGCTATTCCTATATCAGCCTCCTTAGCTTCTCCAGGGCCATTTACAACACAGCCCATAACAGCTATCTTAATATCAAGGTCATAGTTTCTAACAAGCTCCTCAACCTTTGAGGCAAGACCGATAAGGTCAATTTTAGTTCTTCCACAGGTAGGACAAGATACAACCTCAATACCACCTTTTCTTAAACCAAGTGTCCTAAGAATAAGCTTAGCTGCCTCTATCTCCTTTACAGGGTCATCTGTAAGTGAAACTCTTATTGTATCACCTATGCCCTGTCCTAATATAAGCCCAAGACCTATTGATGACTTAATGCTTCCGCTGAATAACGTACCCGACTCGGTAATTCCAACGTGAAGCGGATAATTAGTCTTCCTTGCTATAAGTTCGTGTGCCTTAACACACATCATTACATCTGACGATTTAATGCTTATAACAAGATTATCATAACCAAGATCTTCTATAATCTTTACTTTATCAAGTGCACTCTCAACAAGTCCTTCGGCTGTAACACCGCCATATTTCTCTATAAGGTCTTTCTCAAGTGAACCACTGTTGACCCCTACTCTTATAGGGATATTCTTAGCCCTGGCAGCATCTACAACAGCCTTAATCTTATCTGTTCCACCGATATTGCCTGGATTAATTCTTATCTTGTCAGCACCATTATTAATTGCCTCTATTGCCATTCTGTAATCAAAATGTATATCTGCAACCAATGGAATATGAATATGCTTCTTAATCTCCTTGATTGCTTTAGCGGCATTAATATCTGGAACTGTACATCTTATAATATCACAGCCTGCTTTCTCTAAAGCCAGTATCTGGCTGACAGTTGCCTCAACATCATCAGTTCTTGTGTTAGTCATAGACTGAATCATTATAGGATTGCCGCCACCGATTAACTTATTGCCTATTTTTACAACCTTTGTATTATCTCTATACATATTAAGCCTCATTTCTTAATTAAAAAAGTCCTCTTATATCTTTAAACATAACATATATCATAAGAACAAATAAGAATATCATACCAACAAAATGCACCATACCCTCGTGTTCTTTCTTGACCGGCTTGCCTCTTAATACTTCAAGTATAAGAAATACAAGTCTTCCGCCATCAAGTGCCGGTATTGGAAGAAGGTTCATAACGCCAAGGTTGGCACTTATAAGTCCTGCAAGATTTAAAAGATTAAGGATTACATAAAATGTTCCATCTGCCTTGCTTTCTTCTACAATATTACTCATAGCACTTACTGTTCCGACAGGACCAGAAAGATCATTAATCCCCACCTGTCCTGTAAACATCATTCCAAGGCTCTTAACTACAGTATTAACACTATATCCAACTTCCTTAAATGCATAGCCGATTACTGATATAGGCGAAACCTTCTGTCTTGCCCCATAACTTGCAAAGCCTGTATAGTAATATTCATTCTCTACAGAATCCGGTGTCACATTTAACTGCATTGTACTACCATCTCTGTTTATTGTAATATCAACACTCTCGCCATTACACTGTCCTACAAGCTCAATAATCTTGGTACTTCCGTCAACTGCAACGCCATTAACCGCTGTTATTATATCACCCTTCTTAATCCCAGCCTTCTGTGCTGGTGTTCCGTCAGATACGCCTGCTATTGTCCCATTCTGCTCTAAAGTAACGCCCATCTGGTACTTCTGCTGTTTAACATATTCAGGAGTAAGAGTTGTTGTATATTTCTGTCCATCTCTTTCATATGTTATATTCATAGTATCATCAGCGTGGTACACCCTATAGAAAGAATAATCCCTGTAAAATGTTATCTTCTGGTTATTAACCTTTATAATCTTGTCACCTTCCTGAAGCCCTGCACTTACCGCTGGTGAATTATCATATACAACATCAACCATACAAGGGTCATAGCCTATACTTCCAATAATTACAACCGAGCAGACAAATGCCAGTATAAAGTTAAATATTGGTCCAGCTGCTATAACTGCAATCCTTGCCCACACTGATTTATTAGCAAATGATTTGGACATATCATAGCCAGCTTCCAGTGCTTCCTGCTTTTTCTTCTCAGACATATAGCTTCCAGCCGATGTATTATCAGATGAATACCTTGAAGCATTTCCAAAGCCATTATCTTCTGCTGTTTTACCATTGCAAAAGTCATTATCCAACTCGCTTCCAGATTTGCCAGTATTATTGCCTTCTGTTGCATCTTCCTGCTCATCATCATCTGCCTCTAAGAAATCCTCACCAAGCATTATACAGGCTCCACCAAAAGGAAGCAGCTTAAGACTATATTCTGTTTCACCTTTCTTAAAATGTATAAGCTTAGGTCCAAATCCAAGTGAGAATTCCACAACTGTAATTCCATTTGCCTTAGCTACAATAAAATGTCCAAACTCGTGTATAATTATGATTATGCTTAATACAAGTATCGCTAATATTATATTTATAACCACTCTGCTCCTCCATTCTTCAAACGGTTTTCTATCATTTCATAGACTGTCTGTTCTGTTTCTAATATTTCGTCTACAGACGGATTATCAATATAACGTACTTCATTCATTGCATACTCTATAATATCAGGTATATCAAGATACTTTATCTTTCTGTCAAGGAACTTTGCAACTGCAAGCTCATTTGCCGCATTAAATGCTGTTGGAATGTTACCGCCCTTATCAGAAGCTGTATAAGCAAGCTTAAGTCCTTTAAATGTATCCATATCAGGCTTTTCAAATGTAATATTGCCAAGTTCAAAGAAATCCACTCTCTTAGTGTTAAGCTCTCTTCTATGAGGATAATAGAGGGCATACTGTATAGGAAGGCGCATATCAGGACTTCCAAGCTGTGCCATTATTCCTCCGTCAATGAATTCAACCATAGAATGTATTATGCTCTGTGGCTGTACAACCACTGTGACCTTAGATGATGGAACATTGAATAACCACTGTGCTTCCATTACCTCAAGGCCTTTATTAACCATAGTTGATGAGTCTATCGTTATCTTTCTTCCCATAGCCCAGTTAGGGTGGTTAAGTGCATCCTCAACTGTCACATTTACAAGGTCAGCTCTTTTCTTTCCTCTGAATGGACCACCTGATGCTGTAAGAAGTATTCTTTCAACCTCCTTAGGATATTCGCCGTTAAGTGACTGAAATATCGCTGAATGTTCGCTGTCTACAGGATATATATTAACATTATTGTCCTTAGCAAGCTTCATTATAATATGTCCTGCTGTTACAAGTGTCTCCTTATTGGCAAGTGCAATATCCTTATGTGCTTCAATTGCTTTAATCGTTGGAACAATGCCCATCATTCCAACAACGGCCGTAAGAACAATATCAGCTTCTTTATGTGTTGCCGCTTCTATAAGTCCCTCATCACCATACACTATCTTTACATCAATATCTGAAAGCAGAAGCTTTAACTCGCCCGCAAGCTTTTCAGTTCCAATACATACCAACGATGGTCTGAATTCCCTTACCTGTTCTGCTAATTCTTTCACTCTTGTTCCTGCTGCAAGTGCAACAACCTTTATATCTTTATTTCTTCTAATAACATCTAAAGTCTGAGTTCCTATTGAACCAGTCGAACCTAGAACTGATATTCCTCTCATTATCTACACCCTTTCCTAATCTATACTATAGTAACTTTAAAGTCCTATACTGTTAAGCAGTATTATCGCCCAGTATACAACCGGTGCTGTGAATATTACGCTGTCAAATCTATCCATAATTCCACCATGTCCTGGAATTAATGTACCATAATCTTTAACATTATAATTTCTCTTAATTGCAGATGCCGCCAAGTCACCAACTATTGACAATAACGCCCCTGCAAGGCTTGCTACTGCAAATGCCACAGACGAATTATCAATAACACCTGCCATTTTAGAACTTACTAAAGCTCCGTATACCGCACCGAGTATTGTTGCACCAATCACTCCGCCTATTGCACCTTCAACCGACTTCTTAGGTGATAACACAGGTGCCATTTTGTGCTTTCCTATGCACACTCCTGTGAAATAAGCAAATGTATCATTTCCCCACGAAGCAATAAATATAAGCCACACAATAAATATTCCATTATCTGACATTCTTGTTTCATATATATAAGCTATCATCACGGTTACATATATGATTCCAAAGAATGCCCACATAACATTTTCCGCCTTATACTTTGGAAACGTGAATACATACACGCTCATCATAACAAGAAATGTTACTACAAGAATTAGCGTAGTATATCTATGCTCTGCTATGTTAAGGCTTATAAAATATGCTATTGTTGCCGCATATGCACATATTCCCAATGGTGTCTTTTGAAGATTGGTGACCCTTAACAATTCAAAATTACCGATAAGTGCTACCATAAGACATACCGCATATAACAGCCAGCCACCAAAATACAATGATGGAACGGCAATTGCCACAAGGCATATTCCACTTATTATCCTCTTTAACAAATTCTATTCCTCCTTAACTCCGCCATATCTTCTGTCTCTTTTATTATATTTCTCACAAGCCTTAATAAGTTCTTCCCTATTAAAATCCGGCCAGAATACATCTGTAAAGTAGAATTCTGTATATGCAAGCTGCCATGGAAGATAATTAGAAAGTCTTTGCTCGCCACTAGTTCTTATCAAAAGATCCGGGTCAGGAATATCCTTTGTGTCAAGATTAGCATTTATCATAGCCTCATCTATAGCCTCTGGTGCAATCTTTCCCTCTTTAACATCCTGTGCAATCTTCTGGACGGCTCTTACAATCTCATCTCTGCCACCATAATTGATTGCTATTGTGAAATTGAGTCCTGTATTATTCTTAGTCTTTTCTTCAAGATTATTAATACTCTCAACTATATCATCACTTAATTCTTCCCTGCGTCCTATAACACGGCACCTTACATTGTTCTTCATAGACTTCTTGACACAATCTTTAAGATACTTTCTTAAAATGCTCATAAGAGTGCCTACTTCTTCTTCTGAACGCTTCCAGTTCTCTGTTGAAAAAGCATATACTGTAAAATATTGTATGCCAAGGTCATCTGCAACATACAACATATCTTCTACAACTTTACTTCCCTGCATATGTCCATATGTTCTTGGCATATGCTTCTTTTTAGCCCAGCGTCCATTACCATCAAGTATGACAGCAACATGAGCAGGTATCTTAAGCCCTAATTCCTCATTATATTTATCCATACATTACCCCACAGTCAATATTTTATAGTTTCATATATCGGTATCCTTATTACTTTATATTTAGATACATTTATCATTTCATATATTATTATATTTTTATATGCCAGATAGCATCATTATATTAATGTATATATAATATTATCCATATAACTTATTAGGAGGCTGTTGCTATAAACCAACAGCCTCCCCATATATTATTCATTATACTGTAAGTATCTCAGAAGTCTTTTCTTCTATTGCCTTATCTATTAAAGCTATATATTTATCTGTAAGCTTCTGAACATCATCTTCAAGATTCTTAGCTTCATCATCTGAAAGCTCTCCTGCCTTGTTCTCTTTCTTAACAGTATCATTAGCATCTCTTCTTACATTTCTTATGGCAACCTTAGCATTGTCACCCTTCTTCTTTACGTCCTTAGCAAGTTCTTTACGTCTTTCCTCTGTAAGTTCAGGGAATATAAGTCTTATTACCTTACCATCATTATTAGGTGTAAGTCCAAGGTCTGATACAAGAATAGCCTTTTCAATATCTTTAATAAGGCTTGCTTCCCAAGGCTGAATCTGAATCATTCTTGCTTCTGGAACAGAGATATTAGCCACCTGCTGAAGTGAAGTAGGTGTTCCATAATAATCAACCTTAATTTTATCTAATATATGTGGGTTAGCTCTTCCTGCTCTTATTGTTGTGTAGTCCTCTTTTAATGAGTCTACTGATTTCTTCATTTTATCTTCGTATTCTTTAATGTCACTCATTATATTTCTCTCTTTCTTAATATCTTTTATTATATAACTGAATATTACAATAAATCGGCAAATTAATCAACAGTTACAATTGTTCCATTAAATTTACCTGAAAGTGCATTAACAATGCTGTCTTTCTCATTAAGTCCAAATACCATAAGCGGCATCTTATTCTCCATACACATAACAGAAGCCGTCATATCAATTACGCCAAGATGCTTATCAACAACATCTGTAATGGATATTTTATCATACTTCTTAGCTTTTGGATTGATCTTAGGGTCGCTGTCATATACGCCATCAATTGCCTTAGCTAAAAGTATAGCATCTGCATCTAATTCAATGGCTCTAAGCACTATACCTGTATCTGTTGAGAAATATGGATGTCCTGTTCCACCTGCAAAGAATACAACCATCCCCTTTTCAAAATACTTATTAGCTCTATCCTTAGAGAAAAGCTTTGTCATACTTCCACACTCAAATGGTGTAAGTATATTAGTCTTAAGTCCCTGTGATCTGAATATTTCTGATACATATATGCAGTTCATAATGGTTGCAAGCATACCAATCTGGTCAGCCTTTGTTCTGTCGATATTATCATTAGAACGTCCTCTCCAGTAGTTACCACCACCAATTACAACACCTACATTAATGCCTTTGTCTATAATCTGCTTTACCTGTCCTGCTATATCCATAATTAATTCATCATCATAGCCTGACTTCTTATCACCTGATAAAGCTTCTCCACTTAACTTAAGAATTACTCTTTTAATGTCGTTCATATTATTTCTCCATTCTTTATATATATTGTATTTTATCAGAGTACTAACTATTATCTTTACCGATTATTAACTGTTATTTCTTTATTATCTATAATATCTGTTAATTCGCTGGCCTGCTGCCGGCTGTACTGTTATCAGCTGACATATTATCTGCTGCTTTGCCATCGACCGCTCTGTCGTTAGCTGACTTACTATCTGCTTCTTTGCCATCGACTGCTCTGTCGTTAACTGACTTGCTATCTGCTGACTTGCTGTCTAACCCTGCTGTCTCTTTATTGACACTACTCTTAATCTCGTCTTTGTTATGCTTTCCAACTGCCTTTATATCAAATATTGAAGATGTATCAACATCGGCATAGCACTGCGAACATCTTCCATCTATTGTAGCTCCATTATTAATCTGAACTGACTTAGACTTAATATCACCAACTATTACAGCGGATGAGTCTATGACAACCGGGCCATTAATGTCCACATTACCTTTAACAGCACCAGCTATAACGGCAGATGTTGCTGTTATATTACCTATAACAACTGTACCCTGCCCTATCTTAGCTGAACCCTTAGACTGTATATCTCCTGAAATCTTTGCATTATTAGCAAACACTTCATTAGCCATAATCGCTCCTTCTATTGTACCGCTTACTGTAAGCTTTCCACAGCAGGCAACATTACCTTCAACAGTTCCAAATACATCTATAGAACCTACTGAGTCCAAATCACCGCTGACAACAAGACCTGCTGTTATAACCGCTGTCTCCTCTGCCATCTGCTCTAACTCCGATCTTGGTTCATCTTGTGCAACACTGTCACTGAACGTCTCTATAGCTTCGCTCTCATTATTAAGCTCTGCCTCAAGCTTATCTGTAATAGACTCTCTGCTCTCTGAGCCTGTAAGCTCACTTTTCATTCCAGCTGCTAACTTAGCCAGATCATTATCTTCTAATGTATTGACCATCATATCTTCTTTAACTTCTTTTCCAAGTCTGCTGAATACATCTTTAGAATTATCATCAGATTTACTGCCAAATAAGCCCATCTTAATCCTCCATTAGTCTGATATATATAAAATATTGTCCATTATAACCAGCACTGATTATAACCATAATTCAAGCCTGTCTTATAATGCAAACCAGCCAAAAAAATGTATTGCATTATAACAATCATTATCCGATTAATTATAACACAATACATTATATTCTTCAATATTAATTAATCTCTAAGTGTGAACTGTGAAATTAATTCATTCATAGCTTCTGCCTGTGCAGAAAGCTCTTCACTTGTAGCAGAACACTCTTCTGATGCTGCTGAGTTAGACTGTACAACTTCTGAAATCTGGTCGATTCCCTTTTCAGCCTCTCTCATAGCTGCAATCTGAACATTAGAGTTCTCGCTAAGCTGCTTAGATACATCAGCAATATCATTGATTCCCTGAACAACTGAATCCATTGATTCAGCAACCTTCATAGCTACTGTATTACCTTCTTCTATTTCATTTAATGCGCCTTCAATAAGAGTTCTTGTATCAACGGCTGACTGGGCACTCTGGTCAGCAAGCATTCTAATCTGCTCAGCAACAACTGCAAAGCCCTTACCAGCCTCACCTGCTCTTGCTGCCTCAATAGCTGCATTAAGAGAAAGAAGATTAGTCTGGCTTGCAATACTTTCAATATCAGAAATGATATTCTCAATCTTCTTAGATGTATCACTAATACGCTGCATAGCTTCCATAAGTGAGTGCATCTCTACCTTGCTGGCATCTGCATTCTTTGCATGGTCTACAGCTTTGTCACTTGTCTTTTGTAAATTATCTGCTGTATCAGCAATCTGCTCTGTAAGAGTCGCAATAGTAGCCTGAAGCTCTTCAACTGCTCCAGCCTGCTCTGTAGCACCTTCTGCTAATTCCTGTGCTGATTGTGCTAAGTTCTCCGAACCTACTGTTACCTGCTGTGATGATTCATCAACACTCTTAAGTGTAGCATCCATCTTTCTATTCATATTACGAATTGCATCTTTAAGATTAACAAATTTACCAACATATTTATCTTCGATATCTGTCTTAATCTTAAAGTTACCGGCTGCCATCTCATCCATAAGTCTGCTTAAGTCGCTGATGATAAGATTAAGGTCAGCAGCCATCTCCTTAGCTACATTATTCATATAAGCTATCTCATCATCAATCTCACTTTCTGGGAATTCACTGTCAAGATCACCTGCCGCGAACCTCTTAAGTCTTTCAGCTAATGCCTCTACCGGCTTTTCAATATTATCTGAAATCCTTCTTCCAAGATGTGTTGACATATATACACTAAATACAATAATTAAAACTGTTAATATTATAAGAATATACTTAACAACATTAAGTGTGCCCTGAACTGAATTACCTTTAGCCACTTTAATATCCATAATATTCTTTAAAGAAGCATATATTTCATCATACATAGGTCCAAGTTCATCGATTTCTTTATTCTGGGCTGCACTTGATGCTATCTTATCTGTTGTAGAACCCTGCTGTAATATAGCATCTGCCTTCGTCCAATAACCATTAAGTGCTGACTCAGCCTGTTGATAAGCTTCCTTGCCTGCCTTAGTCATCATCTTAGACTCAATATCCTGCATAAATCCTTCAAATGCTTTCTTCTTGGTTTCATAATTTTTCTTCTCAGAGTTAATTTCACTCTCATCATCATAGCCAATCACTGCTCTTAAAGCACTCCTTGTCTCTGAGAAAGTTGTCATAGCTTTACCAATATCTCCCTGGGCAAATCCATAATTAGTAAGTGCATTATGATACTGGCTGCTTATTGCAAATAATGAAATACCACATATAACAAGACCAATACTGCATACAAGAGAAATTATAGCAAAGCTCTTGTTCAACCTTTTTCTAATCGAATCTTTTACATTCATATTTTTCTCCTTTTTATGTAACTTTTTTGTTTCATACAAGGCGTGCATAAAATACACATAATATTATACCCCGCATATATTAATTGTCATATGCTGATATTTTATATCCTGATATATAACATACTAATATATACTTCACAGCATTAGATGGTTCTTTTAATATGACATAATAAATCCAATTTTCCAACAATTATTATTCAAGATTAACACGTCTCATATATAACTTAAATTTATTATATCAATCACTCTTTTATATTTCAATAGAAATTATTAAATTTCATTAAATACTATTCAGAACAAAGAGTCACTTTGTGACTCTTTGCGCGCCCATGTGGGCACGCAAGTGCATCTTCATCTCCACATGGGTCGCATCCTTGCGGAGTGTTTTTACTTTATAGGAAATGCAATTTCCTATAAAGTAAAAAACCATATCCTGTATTAACAAGATATGGTTTAGTAAATATAATTATTAATTACTGAAGCTGAGCTGCAACTTCCGCTGCGAAATCTTCATTCTTCTTCTCAAGACCTTCACCAACTTCAAAACGAACAAAGTTCTTAATAGTAAATGGTGAACCAGCTGCCTTGCCTACTTCTGCAATATACTTAGATACTGACTGCTTTCCATCCTCAGCCTTAACATATACCTGATCCATAAGGCAGATTTCCTTAAGCTGCTTAGACACACGGCCTTCTACTAATCCATTAAAAATCTTATCAGCAGCAATATTAGCTCTGTCAGCTAATGCAAGCTCAGCTAACTGAGAAGCAGCTTCCTTTGAAAGGAAGTTGAATAAATACTGCATATTGCTCTTATGTTCTTCATATGTTGCAATATCTTCATCGCTCCATACTTTATCATTAACAGCCTTATCAATTAACTTATTTAAGATTGGCTTTGGAAGAGTAGCTGGGTCATTTAACGCACTCTCTTCGATGATTTCTCTTAACTTAGTAAGTTCTTCCGCTGACATATCATTTCTACTGATATACTGTGGGTTCATAGCTGCTATCTGCATAGCAATGTTAGTAAGTGCTTCTTTAACTGCATCTCCTGTAGCACCTTCTGCTGCAACAAGAACGCCAATTCTTCCACCACCGTGAACATATGAAGCAACACAGTCACCTGTAAGCTTTTCAAATCTTCTTAAAGAAAGCTTTTCACCGATTACGATAGTCTTTTCTTCAAGCTCAGACTTCATATCAAGAATTGCACATACATCTTCGCCATCTCCAGCCTTATCAACTGAAGCCTTAAGAGCCTTATCAGCTACGTTCTGAACAAACTCCTGGAATACAGCGTTCTTTGCAACGAAGTCTGTCTCTGAGTTAACTTCTACTACTACTGCTGTGTTGCCTTCTGATGCAACTCTTGTGATACCTTCTGCTGCGATTCTGCCGGCTTTCTTTTCTACCTTAGCTGCTCCGCTCTTTCTAAGAACATCAACAGCTGCTTCCATATCTCCATCTGTCTCTGTAAGAGCCTTCTTACATTCCATCATACCTGCACCAGTAGACTCTCTAAGTTCTTTAACCATTGCTGCTGTAATTGCTGCCATTTTACTTTCCTCCAAATTATAATATTTTAAAATAATCTTAAAAAATGCTTCAACCTGAAACTACAGGCTGAAGTATACATAAACTTAAGTCAAACCTTAAATATTAAGCTTCCTCAGCTACTTCTTCTGCATCAGCGGCTACAGCTTCTTCACCCTGATTAGCTTCGATAACAGCGTCAGCCATCTTTGAAACGATTAAGTTAACAGCTCTGATAGCGTCATCGTTACCAGGAATAACATAATCTAATTCATCTGGATCACAGTTAGTATCAGCGATGCCGATTAATGTGATACCAAGTGCGTGTGCTTCCTGAACGCAGATTCTTTCCTTCTTAGGATCTACGATAAAGATAGCATCTGGAATTCTCTTCATTTCCTTGATACCACCAAGGTTCTTCTGAAGCTTTTCTAATTCCTTCTTTAAGTTAATAACTTCCTTCTTAGGAAGAACATCAAATGTTCCATCTTCCTGCATTGTTTCGATTTCTTTAAGTCTTGCAATTCTTGACCGGATTGTCTTGAAGTTAGTGAGCATACCACCTAACCATCTTTCGTTAACGAAATACATACCACATCTTGTAGCTTCATTAGCGATTGCATCCTGTGCCTGCTTCTTTGTACCTACGAAAAGGATTGTACCACCATCAGCAACGATATCAGAAACTGCCTTATAAGCTTCATCAACCTTTCCTACTGACTTCTGTAAATCGATGATATGGATACCATTTCTTTCTGTGTAGATGTACTCAGCCATCTTAGGATTCCATCTTCTTGTCTGATGTCCGAAATGAACACCTGCTTCAAGTAACTGCTTCATTGAAATTACGCTCATTTTAATACCTCCATTGGTTAAATTATCTTTTGCAGGCTTCCTGGATTATGCAACACATCCCGTATAGCCACCGTCTGCGTACAACGGCACCCGCTATGCCATCCACCTGCATGCTTTTTCACACGAAATGTATTATATCAATACCATTAAATAATTGCAAGCATTTTTTATACAAAAACAAACAGCAAAGATAAATACAGGCTGACCAAATAATCTTAGTCAGCCTGTGTGTTATTATTATTATCTACATCGCTTCTTGTTATTATTCTTGCGATATTCTCATATGAATCACCCTTAATCAATTCAAAGTTGCCCTGCTGGACTATTCTTGAATATCCATAAGTTGCCATATACTGTGTAAAAGCATCTGCATCTTCTATAACACCCTTATTCTTAAGTATCTTTGATATATCAGCCGCAACCTTTATATTCTTAGGATTGATATTAACTATAACCTTATCTTCCTCCGATACATACCTTGTTGTAGCTGTAGTAGAACTATCCGTCGCTTTTACTACCGAATTCTTTGCTGTGTCAGCTGATGTTGTATCTTCGTTACCCTTATTCTCTGAATGTTCTGTGCTTTCAGCCTGTATTGTTTCATTATCTTTATCCGATTGTGTTGTATAGGCTATAACAGAACCAGTCGTCTCCTGTGGGACATTTGAACCATTAACATTATTATTAACCGCTGTAACTTTGTCAGCAATAAGCATAATAAGAACTGCGATAATAATTCCGCTTCCAAGACCGCTTAAATAATATCTTAACTTCATTGTATAATGCACCTGTTCCTTAATTCTAACATAATTTCACCTGATAACAATCAGTATTAATCACTTTATACACTAACCTCATTAACCAGTAATTACTTTTATTCGCCTGCTGCATTAACATATAACTTGATAACAAGACGAACCTCTCCAACTCCAAACTTTAAACGTTTAGCTATATCAATATCGTTATAGCCATTATTATATAAGGTCATAATCTTCTGATTCTTATCTAACTTATCATCAAGTGGAAATTCATCAACACTTATTCTCTGTGGTGCTTTCTGTGTTTCATCAAGCTTTATAAGTCTTTCCCTTACTGTTCCCATTCCTCTTGCCTGTGTGTTAGTTGCATTGACACTCTTAACTGTAGTCTTAATCTCTTTATCCTTCTCGTTAAGCATATCATACATAAACATTACTTCATTATGATTACGATTGATTTCTTTTAGAACATTTTCTGCATACTCATTCATTTCAAGAATCTTAGTATTGGATATTTTATCAAGACTTGCCTCAGTCTTTTCTTCTATATCCTGCATTTTCTTCTCAATTATGTCATCTATAGCCTTTGATACCTGTGACACTTGCTTTGCCGAATCATAATCTGATACATATGAAGCAGTATCAGCCTGTTCTTTATTATCAGTTATTCCAAGTATAATGCTTATTATAACGCATATTATACCTATAACTATTAAAACTATCGCTACAGTTCCCATTATCTCTCCATTAATCATACTTTGACGTCAAAGTCTATATCTTCCAAGTCTTTAATAAACACTTTACCGTCTTCTGATGTCTGATTTTTCCTTTCTTTATGTCCAGACTGATACTCGTTATCACTTTTATCCTTAGCATCAAACTTTTTCTGTCTGTTATTAGGGTCTTCTTTATGATTCACCTGTTCAGCTCTTGTGTGGATATCTTTCTGTAACTGAACCGCCGTCGTCTGCTGTTCTACCATAGGTCTGACATCTTCATTATGTCTGACTTGTGATACCGTATTCTGCTGTTGAATCATACCAAATTCCATCGGTCTTACTATCATATCAACACCTCTTTATCACAATTAACCACTTAATAATTAAAGTGGCAGACTCTTTATTTCAGCTCCTTCTTTTCTGAACTGGCAATAATCATATTTTTCTTTCAGGAACATACATATATCACCAAACATAAGCTTAGTACCAACATAAGCCCTGTTGCTTACCTTTATACAAGCATTCTTTTCTTCACCTATGCAGGATCTTATGTCTTCGTATTCTTTCTTTTCTTTAGCCAGCTGCTGATCCATAACCAAAAGGTTACGCATAGTCTTTGAGAGCATCTCCTGCTTCTCAGGACTAAGTGTTCCTTCTGCATCCTGTTTCTTTCTAAGTGCTGTCATAAGCTGTGCAAGCTGGATTTTCTCATCCCCCATCTTACTCAGGCCCTTCTTAAGCTCATCCATCCGCTTCTTCATTGTAGGGTCAACACCAACTCCTACAACTGTAGCTGTACCCATTTCATTACCTATGGTCTTTGCCTGTATCATAACTGTTGATTTAACATCGCCACCTATTATAAGACCATTCTTTCCATTGGCATTGATAACACCTTTAGCTACTACCTTGCTATGAAGAATAGAGTCTGCTTCAATATTACCGCCTGCCTCAACAAGCTGTACGCTTTCTATGAACTTGGATACAATTTTACCGCCTGCCTTTATAACAGCCTTGTTCATTCCCTGAACTCCTCTGTTTAAAGTGATATCTCCACCAGCTATTACTGTTGCACCTTCAACCACACCTGTAACTACTACATTGCCCGATGCCTTAACAGTAAAGCCTGCAAGTACATTTCCTTTAATACTGACATCACCATTGTAATCTATATCACCAGTTGAGTTATCTACATCAACAAGCTCAAGCACATTAGATACAAACACTTTATCAGACTCAAGTACTACATGTCCGCTTACCAGTGTAATTAATTCTTTGCCATCTTCCGATATTACAAGATTACGCCCAAATCTGAACACAACGTGCTTTACCTTATCTGGATTAACACTTCTGTTAAGTACATCTGTTCCAGCTTCACCAACATACTCTGGATGAAGAACTGCAACTGTATCTCCCTTGGTTACATGATTAACATTCTCTAATGTATGGAAATCTACTGTGCCATCCTCGTTCATCTTTGGTCTTGGCTTTAATTCTGTATTGAACTTATATTCAACATAACCTTCCCTGCCGCTTACCGGCTCAGTTCCTTTAGCCACTGTATAGGCTTTGCCGTAATGCCTGTCTTTTAAAAACGAGTCTATAACTTCTTCATCCACACCATAAGTAACACCAATATGCTGTAAATCCCTTATAATCTCATCTTTATCTAACATTCCACCATTCTCAAAAGGAGGATAGAAACAAGCTTCCACCCTCATACAATCACTGCTTATTCTGTAATCAGCAAATTCACTACATTCCAGCTGACTTTCTTCTGACACCTTAACAGTTGTCTCTGCCGCCGAACCTGCCTTAACAGCTTCCATAAGCTTTACACTATCACAGCTTATATTCTTATTATCAACATAAAACATTACATCATCAATGCTGGCTGCTCCATAACCAGACTTAGGTGGATATACTGTAATATATAATCCATCTTCCTTTGATGAAAATTGAAAATACCCTGACATACATTCTTTAATCATATATGACTCACTTTCTGCTTTTTGCCACTATATTTCTGCACTACAGCTTTTGTCTACGCTGGAAACATATAATCACCCATTATTTTCTTCATTTTACTGAGAGCCTTGGTATGAAGCTGCGATACCCTTGATTCTGAAACATCAAGCGTCATACTTATCTCTTTAAGAGTCATATCCTCATAATAGTATAACACAATAACACTTCTCTCCTTCTCTGTAAGAAGGTCTATTGCCTGTACAAGCTTCTTCTTAAGTTCTTCTTTCTCCACTACATCTTCTGGTTCTTCAAAATGTGAGTTACTCACGCTCTCCATCTTGACTTCACTTCCAGCTTCTGTCTATTCATCCAATGATATAAGTTTAGAAGACTTCATCTGACCTTGCCAATCGCTTAATTCATCCATTGAAATCCCTAATTCCAACGCAAGTTCATCATCTGTTGCTACTTTGCCGCTATCTGCCTCAATTTTAGCCATAGCAGCATCTATTTTCTTCTGTTTCTGCCTTAAGGACCTTGGAATCCAATCCATTTTACGAATCTGATCGAGAATCGCACCTCTTATCCTTAAACTGGCATATGTCTCAAACTTGACATTCTTACCACTATCGAACTTGTCTATCGCATCAATCAGACCAAATACACCATATCCTACAAGGTCGTCATATTCAACATTATAGCCAAGATACATATTCATTCTTCCTGCAACAAGCTTAACCAGCTGTGCATATTCAACTATGAGCTGTTCACGGATTTCGCTGTCGTGACTTGCAATATACTTTTCCCATAGCCTGTTTCTTCCCGCTTCATCCATACAAAGAATGCCCCCGTACTTAATAATAATGTATATTATCTGTTAGCTCTCTGATTACCATTCATAGCGTCAGATTCATCATTTTTGCCTTCCGTGGCCTCTTTTTCTTCGGCCTCAAGCCTCTCTTTTTCCTTCTCTAGTCTTTCAGCTTCTTCCTGTTCTTCTGCTTTGGTAATCTTTCTGTCTACTATAAAACATATAATTCTGCTCACAGCATAAAAACACACCATTACCCCTATAAGAATCCACAGGAATGAAACAAGACTATACCTGTTGATTATCATAACAACAGCAGTAATAAATCCAGCAAGCAATGTTACTATAGCAGAAACATTTCTAAATCTTTTCATAAGCTTATATAACCTTTCTTGGCTTACCAACTGATTTTATTACATATTCTCCCGTCTCTGAATAAAATTCAACTGTACGTCCATAATTCAATCCGCAATCTTCTGATAATAAACGTATATTTAATTCAGATAACTTCATCTTAACAGCCGCCACATTACGTTCACCCACTCTTAATGTGTCGTTGTTAGTATTCATCGCAAACATCTGAGCACCTCCAGCTATCTTGGCAACAAGCCTTACTTTGCTTGCTCCTAACTTTAGCATCTGGGCTACAAGCTCATCTATTCCACTGTCTGCATATTTTGCTTTATTAGAATTATTTCTAAACTGTGTACTGTCTGGCAGCATACAGTGCAGAAGTCCACTAATCTTAGTAACTGGATCATATATAGCAACTCCTACACAAGAGCCAAGTCCCAGAGTTGTTAAAACATCTGGTGACTTACCTACTTTTAAATCTGCCATACCCACTTTTATCATCTCATCTAAATTCATAATGTTACTCTCATCCCAAGAATATTATCAGCTAATAACTCCTAATGAACGAAGAATCTTATCGTATGATTCAAGCTCTGGAATAAGAAGAAAATATCCTTTAACAAAATCTAATTCGCCAAACTGTGTCTGAATTAATAATAACTTATCACCATACTTACCAAATTCTGATGCCGGAACACTTAAAAGTGCTCCAATCATATCTATAGTCATCTGCGGAACAGTCGCTATAATATTAAGCTTTGTAAGTGATGATATAGCAGTAAGATATGAACCTGATGCTATATTACCAATTTCATTCAATGCCGACATTTCCATATCAGTAAAATCTGCACTCTCATCAACAACATCATCATTCTGTAACATAAGGCTGTTAACAAGGTGATGTGCCGACTTAGTATCAAATATGAATAACATCATACCATCGATATCGCCCTCTAATCCCAAAAGAATTCCAACAACAGTCTGATCTTCACTTCCTATAATTGTTGATATATCCTTGAACTGTATTAAAGCAACATTAGGTACAGACATATCCATCTTTACGTTAAGCATTGTAGACAATGCTGTTGTAGCATTGCCTGCACCTATGTTACCGATTTCCTTTAATACATCTAACTGCATATCATTGAGCTGTTCTAAATCTACGTCTGACATATTAAACCTCAATTCCTAACATTTATATTTTATTTATTCTCTACAATAAGGCTGACTATGTCTAACAATGAAATAAGCTCTCCGCCATGCTTTCCGATTGCACTTATATAATTATTAGTAACTTCATCACCTGCTGAACGGTTAACACTTTCTGTGTCATCACTATTAAGTGTAACAACTTCTCTAACCTCGTCAACAATAATACCAATTGTAGCACCTTCAACCTTGACAATTATATATCTTGTCTTATCTGTGTATACATCATCCTCTAAGCCAAGCTTTAATCTTACACTCATTACCGGGATAATCTCACCTCTTAAATTGATTACTCCCTTATAATAATGCTGAGTCTTAGGTACTCTTGTAATATCCTGCTTTCTTACAATGTTATCAATATATTTGATATTGATACCATACTGCTCATTACCAATCTTAACTACTATATACTGTACAGTTGTTGAAACTTCTTCTTTCTTTTCTTCTATTGCATTAACATTCTCCATAACTAATGCCACCTCCTATACTAATGTGTTCGCATCGATAATTAAAGCTACTGAACCATCACCAAGAATAGTTGCTCCACTTATCATTCTATTAATATTAATATACTTGCCAAGTGACTTAATTACGATTTCCATCTGACCAATAAGACTATCAACAACAAGACCTGCGAGCTTGTCACCCTTTCTTACAATTACAACTGTAATTGTATCTGACTCTTCCTGTTCACCCGGAACATCAAGAATATCTCTTAATCTTATAAGAGGTATTACGCTTCCTCTTAAGTTGATTACCTCTTTAGCATGTATATACTTGATATCAGTTACTGGAACATCTTCAATTGTTTCAATAGCACCAAGTGATATAGCATATTTCTCATCTCCAAGCTTAACCATAAGAGCTTGAATAATAGCAAGTGTAAGTGGAAGTCTGATACTGAATGTACTTCCTTCGCCATACTTTGTCTTAACTTCTACATCTCCACCAAGTGCTTCAATCTTAGACTTAACAACATCAAGACCAACACCTCGACCTGATACATCTGTAATCTTCTCTGATGTTGAAAAGCTTGGTCTGAATAAGAGGTCAATTGCTTCTTTCTCTGTCATAGCATCAGCCTGTTCCTGAGTAACTGTACCCTTCTCGACAGCCTTTGCCTTAACTCTCTCTATATCTATACCATTACCATCATCAGATACTTCGATAACAACATTATTACCTTCCTGGAATGCATTAAGGTAAATAGAACCAACTTCCGGCTTACCTCTTTCTGCTCTTACCTCAGCACTTTCAAGTCCATGGTCAGCAGAATTTCTTAAAAGGTGCATAATAGGATCACCAATTTCATCAAGGACAGTTCTATCAAGCTCTGTCTCTTCACCAGTGATATAAAGCTCCATTTTCTTATTGAGCTTCTTATTAAGATCTCTGATCATACGAGGGAACTTACTGATTACACCTTCAATAGGCATCATTCGTACCTTCATAACTGATTCGTGAAGGTTAGTTGTTACTCTTTCAAGGTATTCAATCTGTTCTGTAAACTTCTGATTATTAGTTGTTGCTGCTTCGTCTGAAGAAATACTTGCTGATACAAGACCATTCTTAGCAATAATAAGCTCGCTGACAAGGTTCATAAGGACATCAAGCTTATCTATATCAACTCGTACTGTATGACTTACAGCCTTGTTATTAGCTGTTGCCGCCTTCTTAGCTGGCGATGCAGCCGCTGTCTTCTTAGCTTCTTCCTTCTTGGCTGGCTCTGTAACAGCTGGCTGTTTCTTAACTTCTTCCTTCTTCTCTTCTTCTGCTGGTGCATCATTAACTTCTTGAAATGGAACTGTTATTGCCTTTCCTTCTGCTGTCTTAATCTCTGATACACTCTTAATAATAGATATTACTTCATCAAGGCTTTCGTGAGATACAACAACTATTGTGAAATCTTTCTCAAACTTCTCATCTTCTATATCCTGTGTTGATGGCTCTGATTTGATAACATCGCAATGTCCTTCAAGATTCTTAAATACAAGAAATGCCCTTGCTGCCTTAAGTATACAATTCTCATCAACTGTTACTACTATCTCATATACTCCAAGACCCTTCTTTAATGCTTCATTAACTGCATTCATCTCAAAGTCTGCAAAAACAAGCTCAGATGTTGTTCCCTGTGCTGCTTCTTCTGCTGGCTGGCTGGCTGAAGCTTCTTTCTTCTCCTCTACTTCATTACCGCCAATGAATGAATTAAGTGCTTTTATTATAGGTTCATTATCATCGGTTCCTTCATCCTGTGTATTCTGGATATTGGAAACATAACTCTCAAGTGCATCAAGGCACTTGAACAATACATCACACATATCTGATGTAACTTTAATATTACCATTACGTACTTCTGAGAATACATTTTCCATATCGTGTGTAAGATTCTGCATTCTCTTATATCCCATAGTACCAGCCATACCCTTTAAAGAATGTGCTGCTCTGAATATTTCATTAATAGTATCACTATTCTCTGGTTCTTTCTCAAGAATTAATAACTGATCACTAAGAGACTGTAAATGTTCATTTGATTCATCAATAAAAATCTCTAAATACTGGCTAACATCCATTTTAAGACACCCCCACGTTTTTTGTAATTGCTTCAGCTACACGGTTTAATGGAACTACTTCATTGACCAGTCCCGTGCCAGCTATTGCCTTTGGCATTCCATATACTACACTGGTCTCTTCATCCTGAGCTATAACATATATGTTCTTATGATTCTTGTTAAGAGCCTTAATACCATTGGTACCATCTGCTCCCATACCCGTAAGGACTACACATATAATCTCATCATAATTACTTGATGTAAGTGATTCATACATCACATTAGCACACGGTCTTAAGCCTTCTATTGGTGGTTCTGTGCTTAACTTTATAACTGAGTCAGTTCCTTTCTTCTCAATTCGTATGTGCTTACCACCTGGTGCTATATATACCCAGCCTTTCTTTATTACATCACCATCTGCGGCTTCCTTAACATTAATATCACTCATCTCGTTAAGTCTTGCTGCAAGTGACGCTGTAAAACCTGCCGGCATATGCTGAACAAGAACTACCCCTGCATCAAGCTTTGCCGGAAGCATAGGTATAACCTGCTGCAATGATTTAGGGCCTCCTGTTGAACAAGCAAGTGCGACAATCTTCTTCTTTCCAGTCTTAACACTTGTAAACATACTTCCATCAACCTTCTTGGCTGGTGTATGTACAACTGTTCTTACTGGTGCTGGAGTAATACCTGTACTTCTTGTTCTTTCTGTACGGGCTATGACCGATGTTAAAGTTCTGCCGCTCTTTAAGTCTTTCTTTACCGGAGCTATTGTCTTTGACATTGATGTACGTCTTATAGATGCCTTGGAATTAGTTGCAACATTGAGCATCTCGAATATTCTATTCTTGAATTCAACGCTCTTAGTTTCAAGATAATTCTCAGGCTTAGTGACAAAATCAAATGCTCCATATTCAAGAGCCTGAATAGTCTCTTTAGCACCTTCCCTGGCAACAGTACTTACTACAATTACAGTCTGTTCAATATGATCCTTCTGTAATCTTTGCAGGAGTTCCAATCCATTTAGCTTTGGCATATTGATATCAAGAATGACTGCACTGTATTCGTAAGGATTAGAAACAATCATATCTAATCCCTCAAGTCCATCCTTGGCAATAGCCGCAACTTCGTATTCATTGCTTTCGTTGATTATATCAGATATTACCCTTCTCATAAGTGCAGAGTCATCTATAACCAATATTTTTTTAGCCATTACTACTCAACTCCTTTTTTAAGATATTTCTTTGCTGTCCAAATATATATTTAATAATCTCCTCTCTGTCGAGTCTGTCAATATCGACAAATTGAAGTCTATTAGCAAATAATGTTCCATCATTATCATTAGCTCTTGATTCTACAACCTTGCCAATAATGCTTTTATGGGATATTGAACCATCAATATCTAAGTCAAAATCTAACATCATATAATCATCCTTCTGATATTTCTTCTTTGACTGAAGTCTTATTCCACCACCGCTTATATCAACAATCTTGCAGTTATCTATATCTTCCTGTTCTTTGCATGCAGTCTTTTCTTCTGACTTTGTATTTGTGACAGCTTCTTCATCTGCTTTTACATTGAGCGTTATAACCTTTTTCACACTCACCGGAAGAACACAACTGAGTCTGAAATATTCTCTTCTCTGGAACTTAAGAAGTTCTGAATCTAGCTGTATCGTAACTGTATGGATATTGTTATCCCTGCCTCTGTCAATTGCAGTGCAGTCAGCTCTGAATATCTTAGTTCCTACATAGAAATATGCATCAAATCTTTTCCCTGCCTCAAGTGGCACAATACGTCCTTCATATATTGGCATAGCACACACAATGCTGTCATCATTAAAATCTAATATCTGGCTTGCATATACTATTCTTTCTTCGTTATTTCTTAGTGACTTCTTTGACACTAATTCCATTCTGCTTCCTATTACAAGTGGTTTGAACATTACTGACACCTCCATACACATAGATTATCACTTTACAAGGTAATTACATCTTGCGTGAAAATACATTTTTAAAATAACTTCTAATTCCCTTTTTATGCATTGGAGCATCCCATTCATTTCCTAACAATTCCTCAGCTATATACCTAAAATGCCTGGCTGCAAAAGAATTAGGGTATACTATTGTAACAGGCTTCTGCTTCATAACTGCCTTCCTTACAGTTGAATCCTGCGGAACACTTCCAAGATATTCCATATTAATCCCTAGGAACTGTGTTACAACTGCATTAAGCTTGTCATAAAGATTCTTTCCTTCACTCTCTGAATCAACTCTGTTAGCTACCATTCTTATTGTACACTCTTCGCTCTTGTAATTCTCATTCATACTGAGTGCTTTAAGAAGTGCATATGAATCGGTTACAGATGTCGGTTCAGGTGTAGTAACTATGATTGTCTCAGGACTTGATAACAGGAATTCCATAACACTAGGTGATATTCCAGCTCCTGTATCTATTATTATTATATCTGCCAGTGCCTCAAGGTCTGACAGCTTATTAACCAGTCTTTTAATCTGTTCCTGGTCAAGATTAACAAGATTAGCTATCCCAGAACCTCCAGAAATAAATCCAACTCCCTCTGGTCCTTCTGTTATAATATCTTTAATCTCCTTGCCCTTAAACATAAGGTCGCTTAAGTTATATTCTGGTATAACACCGAACATAACTTCAACATTAGCCAGACCAAAATCTGCATCAAGTATTATTACTTTCTTGCCCATTCTTGTAAATTCAAGTGCAAGATTGACCGAAAGATTAGACTTGCCAACACCTCCCTTTCCGCTTGTTACAGCGATAACTCTGGCATTGGTAATGCTGTTCTGATTTTGTTGTCTAATTATATTACGCAGATTTTCTGCCTGATCCATCATCATTCGCCGCCTCCTAAAAGCTGTTTGGCAATCCACTGCTCATTGATTACTTCAATGTCATTAGGAACATTCTGTCCTGATGTCGTATAAGCAAGTGGTCTGTCTGTCAACATTCTCAGATTAAGGATGTTGCCAAGTGAACAAGTTTCATCTAATTTAGTAAAAATAATTGACCAGTCTACATCATCATATTTGTCCGCTATACTCTTAAGATCTTTATATTTAGTTGTTACACTTAATGTAAGATAGCTTTCAAAATCAAACTCATCTTTTCTTTGGACAACCTGCTCTATAAATGACTTTAATTCATCCATCTGGTCGTCTGCTTTATGCGAACGTCCTGCTGTATCAATAAGTATTAAGTCATAATCCTTATAATCTGTAAGGCTCTTATCCATATCCTCAACAGAATACACAACACTTACAGGGCAATCTATAATAGAAGCATATGTATTAAGCTGCTCTACAGCCGCTATTCTATATGTATCTGCTGTAATAAATGCAACTTTTGCCTCATGCTCTAACTTAAAGCTTGAAGCTATCTTGGCAATTGTAGTAGTCTTTCCTACTCCTGTAGGTCCTATGAAGAATACGACCTTCGCCTTATCTGATAATGTAATAGCCCTAGGCTTTCCAAGCTTTAATATAATCTTCTGGTATACAGCAGAAAGAATACTGTCTATGTTAGACTCTTTCTTTAATGAGTTCTCAATCTCACCAATAATTTCATCTGCATATCTGCTGTCAACTTCATTATCAATAAGCTTCTTATAGATTAACTGTAATGATTTGTAGTTAGCATTTTCTCTCTGCTTAACCTGCTGTCTTTCAGTATTATCAGATGATGCAGTCTTAATATCTGTATCATCATTATACATGCTTCTTACGCTGCCTGCCACCCCTGAATAAGGATTAGACACAGTTCCCTGCACATCAGCCGGCTTATTCAAACTCTGGTTCTGTAAAAGATCATGCAGCGAATCAAGCTTCTGCTCTATCGCAGAAGCCGTCGAAGATGACGACAGATTAACTGAATCATCAGCCACAAGATTAATTGATGGAAGGCTTCCTGTTGAAACCATACTTCTGTTAATCATCTGTTCTTTATTCATTGTATTATCAAATGATGGTCTTGACTTGTTAATTCCATCAACAAAATCTTTTTCCTCAAGAGCTGCCGTAACTTCTACAGCATCTTTCTTAAAAAGCTTTGCAAAGCCTCTCTGCTTAATTGTCTTAACATTAAGCACAACTGCTGTGCTTCCTAATTCTTCCTGAGCTTTTATTATTGCCTCTCTTTCTGTAGGCGCTTGAAATTTCTTAACTATCATTATGCTGTCACCATCCCAACTGACTGTAATTCAACATTTGATTCCACTTCATTATATGAAATCACAATTATATCTTTATAGTAATCAGATGCTAACTTCTTAAAATACAATCTGACTATAGGCGAAGTTATAACAATCGGATTCTTTCCCATATCTTCAAGCTTCTTTAATTCTTCACCTAAAGAATCCATAATAGCTTTAGTACGGGCAGGGTCAAGTGACAGATAAGCTCCCTGTTCTGTATTCTTAACAGCCGCCATAATCTCCTGTTCAACCTTAGGGTCAAGAGTAATAACATTAGTAACCTCGTTAGGTGGAAAATACTTGCCAGAAATAGCACGCTTAAGGCTCTGTCTTACATATTCAGTTAATATATCTGTATCTCTTGTGACTGCCGCGTGATCAGCAAGTGTTTCAAATATAGTTACAAGATCCCTGATTGATATGCCTTCTGATAAAAGGTTCTGTAACACCTTCTGTATCTCACCAATACCGATAAGCTTAGGTACAAGCTCATCAATAAGTGCCTGGTTATTATCTTTAATATTGTTAATAAGATTCTGAACATCCTGTCTTGTAAGAAGTTCTGCAATATGCTGTCTTATTACTTCAGTAAGATGTGTAGCCATTATTGATGGTGGGTCAACAACAGTATATCCCATAGATTCTGCTCTTTCTCTCTGGCTTTCAGTAATCCATATGGCTGGAAGATGGAAAGATGGTTCAAATGTTGGAATACCTGTTATCTCTTCTTCTACATAACCCGGGTTCATCGCCATATAATGGTCAAAAAGTATCTCGCCCTCACTTACCTGTATGCCTTTAATCTTAATTACATACTGGTTAGGATTAAGCTGTATATTATCTCTTAATCTGATAATTGGTACTACCGCACCAAGTTCAAGAGCTATCTGTCGTCTGATCATTACAACTCGGTCAAGAAGATCACCCCCCTGATTAACATCGGCTAAAGGTATAATACCATAACCAAACTCTAATTCGATTGGGTCTACATTAAGCAAAGAAACAACATTTTCCGGCTTTCTGATTTCCTGAGCCTCATTTTCTTCTGCCTCTGCCATCTCCTCGATAGTTGCCTCTCCTGTCTTATCCTTTAACTTTCTTCCATAGATAATAAGTGCTACACCAAGTGGCACGAATATGTAAAATGGAAGTGGTGTTCCTACACCTAATAATATAAGTGCTGCACCTACCATAATAAGGACCCTGTCCATTGAGAACAACTGTCCAACCATCTCGTCACCAAGTTCACCCTCGCTTGATGCCTTAGTAACTAATATACCTGTTGACAAAGATATAAGAAGTGAAGGTATCTGTGAGCAAAGACCATCACCAATTGTAAGGATTGAATATGTAGAAAGTGCATCATTAATGGACATTCCATTATAGAGCATACCCATTGCAATACCACCAACAAGGTTGATTGCTGTGATAATAAGACCTGCTGTTGCATCTCCCTTAACGTACTTGGTAGCACCATCCATAGAACCAAAGAAGCTGTTCTCCTGCTGTAACTTCTTTCTTCTTTCTGCTGCTTCCTTATCAGTAATAGCACCTGTATTAAGATCTGAATCAATAGCCATCTGCTTACCAGCCATAGCATCAAGAGTAAATCTTGCTGTTACTTCTGATACTCTCTCAGAACCTTTATTGATAACTATAAACTGTACAATAATCAATACTATGAATATGATGGTACCAATTACAAGATTACCACCACCTACGAATTGTCCAAACACAGAAACCACGTGACCTGCATAACCATCTCTTAATATCATCTTAGTTGATGATACGTTAAGAGAAATTCTAAAAATTGTTGTAAATAAGAGCATTGTTGGGAATGATGCCATATCCAATACTTCTTTAGCAAACAATGAGTTAAATAATATAACTAAAGCCACCATTATATTAAATGCAAGCAAAATATCAAGTAACCATGAAGGAATTGAAATAATAAAGAATAATACTGCTGAAAGAATATATATTCCAATGAATAAGTCATTTCTCTTTAGCTTCACTTTATTTCTCCTTCCCATATCTTTTCATATCTTAATATCACAATATTGTAATATTAATAATAACACATATTTATATTATAATCTATTATTTGTTTTCATAACTGCGGCAAGAATTTCTGCAACTGCCTGATATAATTCTGGTGGTATCTCCATACCAACATCTATATTATGATATAGAATTCTCGCTAGTGGTTTATTCTCCACAATAGCAATATTATATTCCTTAGCTTTATCCTTTATCTGAAATGCAAGATAATCAGCACCCTTGGCAATTACTACTGGTGCCCTGCCCTCATTAGGTTCGTATTTAAGGGCGACTGCAAAATGTGTTGGGTTAGTAATAACTACATCCGCCTCTGGAAGCTGCTGCATCATTCTTCTTCTTGATACTTCCTGCATACGCTTTCTGATCTGTCCCTTAACCTGAGGATCACCCTCGGAATTCTTATATTCATCTTTAACTTCCTGCTTAGTCATCATATTATCATTCTTAAACTTGTGTCTCTGATACACAAGGTCAGCAAATCCGACTATCAGAAATATCGCACTTATCTTAATGCCAAGACCTATAATTATATCTCCTACTGTTGAAAGTGCTGTATTAAGACTAATATCATAGAATGTAAGAAGAACATTCATTTTATCTTTTATCGTTGAATATACAACAGCAATTATAATTGTAATCATCACTATTGATTTTAGCAGCTCTAATAACTGTCTTACAGAGAACATTCTCTTAAAGCCACTCAACGGACTAATCTTGCTTAATTTGGGCTGCATAGGCTTTGCTGTTATCATCCACTTCTGCTGTAACACATTACCAAGTATCGCTATTATCACAGCTACAAGAAGTATTGGAATTGCAAGCGTAATAACCTCTGTTGCAAGCTGTCTTAATGTTGCTACTGCCCAGCCGGTGGATAAGCCATCACCGCTGTCATTGCCTATTACTACAATTGCCCCATATATATTCTTAAATACATCTATAAATCCAGTGCCAAGTCTTCCAACATAAATCTTTAGGATAATAAACAATGACATCAAAGAAATGGCTGTTATTATCTCTTTACTTTTAGCTACCTGTCCTTCTTTTCTTACATCATTAAGCTTCTTACTTGTAGCCGGCTCTGTCTTTTCCCCTCCGGGACCATCTTTAGCAAAAAACTGAAGGTTCAGCCTTAATATAAGTTCATTCTCCATATCAGCTCATACCCCTTACCAATGCTGTAAATATGCTTTGAATTTCTTCCAGTATGAAATTAGAAACAGCTGGAAGCATACCTATTGTAAAAAGAATTACAAATATTCCAACAAATATCTTAAGCTGCATACCAACAACGAACATATTCATCTGTGGTGCTATCCTTGCAAGTATGGCAAGAATACAGTTAAGAAGAAGTGTTGTGGCAAACACCGGCAGTGCTATTCTGAAACCTATAACAAAATAATCTGTCATAAACTGTATAACAGTCGAATATATCGCACCGCTGAATTTGACTCCACCTATAGGTATAACATTATATGTCTCAACGATAGCTTCTATAAGAAATCTGTGCATACCTGATATTATAAGCAAAAGCATTAACATATAGTAATAGAAGTTGCCCATAATACCCACCTGCATTCTTGTTGTAGGATCATATAACTGTGCCATAGATATACCTATATCCATATCAATTATCTTACCTGAGAACTGTATAATCTGAACACAAAAAAAACTCGCCGCACCAAGTATTACTCCTACTATTACTTCTTGCAGTGCAATTATACAATAATCAATCATATTATCATATTCTACCGACATATCTGGATGAATAGAATAAACAATCACACTAAGTGCAATTGCAAAACCAACTTTAAACTTTCGTGGAACATTGGCAGTATTAAAAAAAGGTGCGGCATAAACAAATGAAGCTAATCGAATTAATATTAAAACAAATAGCTCAAATTGTCCAAGCGCAACCTCATAATTAATCATTATATCTTAATCCTTTAATTAAATATACTGTGAGAAATTCCACAAATTCCCCATAAATCCTGTAATCTGATTTAACATCCATGCCCCCAAAAGCATTAATGTTAAAAGAATTGCAATAAGCTTCGGCACAAATGTCAAAGTCTGCTCCTGAATAGATGTAAGTGTCTGAAAAAGACTTATAACCAAACCAACAATCATTGAAACAAGAAGTACAGGAACAGCTGTTTTTACTATAATCCATACTGTCTGCCTTGCAATATTAATAACTGTACCAGTATCCATATATCAGTCCCACCTTTATTATTTGAATGTCATCATTAAATTACCAATAATCAAGTTCCATCCATCTGCCATAACAAACAGAAGTATCTTAAACGGTGTAGATATTGTTGTTGGTGGGAGCATCATCATACCCATTGACATAAGCGTTGAAGATACTACCATATCAATAACAATAAATGGAAGATATATAAGGAAACCAATAATAAATGCAATTCTCAATTCACTTATTATAAATGATGGAATTAAAACCCTTAATGTTATATCATCTTCTGATTTAACTGAACCTTCTTCATATCCTGCAATTTTAAGGAATGTATCCAGATCCTTGGTAGAAGTCTGCTTTAACATAAATGTTCTAAGCGGCTTAATACCTTCATCAAATGCCTCCTCTGCCGTCATCTCATTATTAGATAGCGGCGTTATGGCATTATCATATATCTCTGTAAATGTTGGTGCCATAACAAACACCGTCAAAAACAATGATAATCCTATAATTATCTGATTAGGTGGAACGGTCTGTGTACCTATAGCTGCTCTTGTAAAATGCAACACAATAACAATTCTGGTAAATGAAGTAAGCATAATAAGTATTGATGGTGCTAACGATATTACTGTCAATACAATCAACATCTGTAAAACGCTTGCCATATCACTGCCATCACCTGCCGATATGCCTATGCTTATAAGATTGTCATCACCTTCCGCAGCAAGAACCTTAGCTGTAACGCCACACATCACACCAAATACTGCACTGACTGCTGCAAATCCTCTTATGCATGACTTTTTATGCTTTCTCAACCAATGTAACATACAATAAACCCGCCTAACCTTCTGGCTTGTCCTTTTTAAATTTCTCCAAAACAGCCTTAAAACTCTCCTTATTAATTGTACCTGTATCACTAGAAGAATTATATATAAGCTCATCTTCATTCAATTCACAAAGAAAACTCACATTATCTTTAGTAACAGCTATTGCAAAACACTTCCCGCCAACCTTAATAACCTGAATATACTTTGTATTAGATATACGCATAGTCTCTAATATCTGTATATTACTTCCGGAAAGCTTATTCTTCTGGTAATTACCAACAAAACGGGTTGCAAAATATGTAGCTGCCAATACAAATATAAATACAATAAGAAGAGTAAAAAGCTGTGCAAATGCTTCAAGCCTGCTGCTCATAAGTGCAACTGTCATTATCCAACAACTTTCTGAACAGCCTCTAATACTCTATCTGCCTGGAATGGCTTTACGATAAAATCCTTAGCTCCTGACTGAATTGATTCAATTACCATTGCCTGCTGACCCATAGCTGAACACATAATTACAGCTGCGTTAGGATCTGTTTCTTTAATCTTCTTAAGTGCTTCAATTCCGTCCATCTCAGGCATTGTAATATCCATAAGTACGAGGTCTGGCTTTAATTCTGCATATTTCTCAACAGCCTTAGCACCATTCTCAGCCTCTCCTGCGATATTGTAACCATTCTTTGTGAGTATATCCTTAATCATCATTCTCATAAATGCTGCATCATCACAAATTAAAATATTCTTAGCCATATGAATCTCCTATCTTAACTAAAATATAAATTATTCACTAAATAAAAATCCGTAAGTATTATACATCATCAAGTCCAATTTTGATATATCTTTTTATTAAAAAACAATAAATTATTACTTGATAATTTCTGTAATTCTTACACCGAAGTTCTCTTCGATTACAACAACTTCACCTTTGGCAACATATTTGCCATTAACTAATACATCAACTGCTTCTCCTGCAATCTTGTTAAGTTCAACGATTGTTCCCGGTGCGAAATCAAGAATGTCTTTAATTGACTTTGATACTCTTCCAAGTTCAACTGTTACTTCAAGAGGCACATCCATAATCAAATCGATGTTCTCCTGCTGAACAAGTGGATTAACATCAGCCTGAAACGGCTGAAATGATGCCGGTGAAACATTAACATCCTTCACAGGTGCCTGCTGCATTGGCATTCCGTATCCATAAGGCATACCTTGCATTGGCATTCCATATCCGTAAGGCATACCCTGCATTGGCATTCCCTGCTGCATCATACCCTGCTGTGACATATCTGGCATTGGCTGCTGTGGTACTGTAGCTGCCTGTGGTGCTGTAGCTGCCTGTGGCTGCGGTGCTGCCGTCTGTTCAGCGGGTGTTGGTTCTGTGCTTGCTGAACTGTTATCTGACTGTGCTTCCTGATCAATTGAGAACATTGTTAAAAGTTCCTTAGCAAAATCAATAGGATATAACTGCATAATCTCACTATCAATTAAATCCCCTATCTGCATCTTAAATGCAACAATTACAAAATTGTCATTTAAAAACTGTGGAAGTGTTTCATCCATCTCATTATATGTTTCAACAATATTAGCAATTGGAGGACTTATATCTATCTTCCTGTTAAACATTGATGAAAGAGAGGTAGCTGCTGAACCCATCATCTGGTTCATAGCCTCACCTATTGCACTAAGATGCAGATCTGTAAGTTCTTCTCCATCATCTACATTTCCTGTGCCTCCCATCATAAGGTCAGTAATTATCTTAACATCTCTCTCCTTAAGAATAAGTACATTATTGCCATCTATACCTTCCTTATATCTAATCTGAAGCATTACACAAGGTCTGTCATACTTTCTAGAAAGCTTATCCCAATCTGCTACCTCAACCCTAGGAGTCGTTATATTAACCTTCTGGTTAAGCAGTGAACTAAGTGTTGTCGCTGCTGTACCCATACTTATATTAGATATCTCGCCAACTGCATCTTTCTCAGTATCAGAAAGGGCCTCTGGTTTATCGGTGTTCGGAGTATTATCACTTGCAGACTCATTACTTTCCTGTGGTGTCTCCGATGTTTCATTGTCAGCACTATCATCAGCAGACATTCCATTCAATAATGCATTGATTTCATCCTGTGATAACATACCATCCATCTTTTACTCACTCTCCTCTCTAATTACGTCCGTTATTCTAACTGCGTATTTATCTTCAAAGTAACCAGGTAATGCTTTAAACTTCTTGATGTTGCCAACATAAACATCGAGTTCCTGATCAACTTTTTTATCAATTTTAATAATGTCCCCCACCTGAAGGTTAATGAAATCAGATACATTAATCTTGGATTCACCAAGCAATGTCTTAACAGGTACTTTAGTCCTGCTGATTGTCGATTCAATAACATCTCCATAAAGCTTAGGATCTTTTTCCTGCATATTAGCAAACCAGAACTTCGTATTAAGCTTGTCCATAACTGGCTCTAATAATGTAAATGGAAGACATACATTAACAAGACCTTCAACATCACCTATCTTGAGATTAATAGTTATAATTGCTATTGTTTCAGTTGGTGATATTATCTGTGCAAACTGAGAATTTGTCTCTATTCTTTCCAATCGCGGAGTTACTTTAATAACATTTTCCCAAGGCTCTCTTAAAAGATTAACGCATATTGAGAATATTCTTTCTATTATCGAAAGCTCAATCTCCGAGAATTCTCTTTCTTTATCAAGAGCTGCTCCTGCTCCACCTAACAATCTGTCTACAAATGCAAATCCCAGATTAGAAGCAATCTCCATAACCATATTACCTGATAGCGGAGCCATACTTACTACTCCAAGCAGAACTGGATTTGACAAGGCATTTGAGAATTCTGAATAGATTACTACTTCCGAATTGACTACGTCAACACTGACTGCTTTTCTTAAATAGGCTGGAAGATTGGTTGCCAGAAGTCTTCCAAAATGCTCGAATATAATCTCCAATGTTCTTAAATGTTCCTTTGAGAACTTAGATGGTCTTGCAAAGTCATAATTCTTTACCTGTTTCTCTTCGCCATTCTTCATCTCATCAACATCAAGTTCACCACTGCTTAACGCCTTTAGAAGATCATCTATCTCGCTTTGCGATAAGACCTCTCCCATGTCTTCCTCACCTCCTTGTATTCATAATTAATCTTTAACATTAAACACATTCCCCTATATTACTGGACTACTACTGATACAATAACAGATGTTATACACTCAGTCTGGAATGTATCTTGAAGTGTTGCTAAAAGATTAGATTCCACTGTTGTCTTGCTTGCTGCTATTGTACTATATGTATATTTCATAGCCTCTGTCTGGACTGCGTTTACAATTACTTTCATACCATTGTTAATAGTTGTGCTCTTAGATGCATAATCCTTAGCCTTAGTGTTAAGTCCAAGAGTTACATTAACAATTGCATAATGTGTCTTACCACCATCTGTGTAAGATATCATAATATCATTAGAACCATTATTGCTTACATCTACATAAGCTACATCTTCTATGCTTGTGCCAGCTGATGTTGACTTACTGCTGTTATCAACACCTGCAACATCCAGGTCAATAATCTCCGAAACCTTAGTCACAAGCTTATTAGTCTTGTTGTTAGTTGATACAAGTGAAAATGTAAGTATAACAGTAAGCACAAGATTCACAAGAACTAGTGCAAGTGTTATAACATTTAACATACTTTTCTTCATAAACTTTCCTCCTGATATGTATCTAATATATGCTGATTATGTCTATAGCAACATACTTTAATGAAAATCTACTGTATATCACTGTTAAGATTATTATATATCTTTATCTCAACCCTACGGTTCTGGGCACGTCCCTCTGCCGTTGTATTATCAGCTATCGGAACATTCTCTCCACGACCTGAAGATGTCATAGTCTTGGCATCAAAGCCTTTATTATTAACAAGATAATTATATACGCTATGTGCTCTATGCACAGAAAGCATCATATTATCTGGGAACTTGGCAGTATTAATCGGATTACTATCTGTATGTCCCTCTATTGTTATATAATTATCATTATACTGGTATATTGCTCCAGCCACTGAATCTAACAGACTCACCGCTTCAGGTGTCAGATCAGCTTCACCTGAATTAAACAATATACCACCATTCATATTAAGCATTACATATTTATTAGTAGCTGTTATCTCAACCTGATTATCAACATTAGCAGCTTTAAGAGCCGATTCTATTTCATCTGCCATACTTTCAGACTCTTTAAGTCCTTCTTTATCCATCTGTTCCTTAGCTGTCTTTACCTCTTCGGTAAATTCACCGTCTGTATTAAGACCCATATTATTATAATATGAACTAAGATCATTAAGCTGTGTTGCTCCACTTCCCACAAGAATACCCTCATCAGATAATGCTGAACCTCCTGATGGAAATATACTAAAGCTCGCTGACAGGGAAGCCGCAACCTTTTCAAACTTTTCTGCATCTACTGATGACATCGAGAACAGTAAAACGAAGAAACATAATAACAAATTCATCAAATCACTGAAAGTCGACATCCACGCTGGAGATCCGGCTGGCTGGTCCTGAGGTTTCCTCTTAGCCATTAAGCTTCACCTCCTCCTTCTTCGGTAGACAATGCATTTCTTGATGCTGGTGCAAGGAATGACTTAAGCTTTTCTTCAATTACTCGTGGGTTCTCACCTGCCTGAATAGAAAGCAGACCCTCAATAACTATTTCTTTGAGCTGATATTCTATAGAATTCTGCTCTTTTAATTTATTAGCAATTGGTGTACAGAACCAGTTAGCTATCAACGAACCATAAAGTGTTGTAAGAAGGGCTGTTGCCATCGATGGTCCAATTGCTGATGAATCCTGCAAATCCTTTAACATATTAACAAGACCTATAAGAGTACCAATCATACCCCAGGCAGGACCAAGTGCTGCCCATGTCTCAAAGAACCCAGCCACACTTCTGTGTCGTTCATCCATATTCATAAGTTCTGTTTCAAGTATTCCTCTTACAAGCTCTGGTTCTGTACCATCAACAATAAGCAGAATACCTTTCTTCATAAATTCATCATCAAGATTCTGTGCCACCTCTTCAAGTGCAAGAAGACCTTCCTTTCTTGCTACATTTGACAATTCTATAATCTTGGCTATTGTTGAACCATTGTCATACTTCGGATCTTTAAACGCAAGACCCACACCTTTAAAATTATTAAGGAAATCTTTAAGAGTATTCGACGCAATAAGACCTGCTAAAGAACCTCCAAGTGTAATAATAATTGAAGGAACATCGACGAAATTCTGCAAAGCTGATACACCATTGCCCCACAGAATACCGAATACAACCATTACCGCACCTAAGACAATACCTATAATTGAAGCTAAATCCATCAAAGACACCATCCATTCTTTCATATTGGGGGCACACTTATATTATATATATACAACACCCCCATAATTAAACTATATATATTAAAACACCAATGACAAATTATTGCAATATAATACTGCCATTTTTCTACATATTTTCTTAATTAATCTGACAAATAATAACGAAATATTTCTTTATATCTTTTGTCTACATAACTTATAGAATAAAATTCTGAAACATTCTATCCTTTCAATAAAATAATGGAACGCGGCAGAATACTCTTCTGTAGCGTTCCATAAATATGAATCGCTTTGTTATGATAACCTTAATTATCTCTTAAGATTAATAAGCTCCTCAAGCAAAGTATCTGATACTGTAATAATCCTTGAGTTAGCCTGATAGCCTCTCTGAGTTGTTATCATTGTAGTGAATTCCTGTGCAAGATCCACATTAGACATCTCTAATACTCCCGACTGGATCTTACCCTTTGTAGCTGATATATCTTTTCCTATTCCATCGAACTCACCTGAGTTAAGTGTTGCAGCGTATAAGTTCTCTCCAACCTTCTCAAGACCACCAGGGTTAGTGAATTCTGTTACAGCTATCTGTCCAATAGTCTTAACATCACCATTGCTATAGCTTGCATTAATTCTACCCATTGTATCAATACCGTAAGATGTCATTGTACCAACAGCCTTACCACCACCAATATAATTGCCAGTTGTTGCATCCTTGATACCATATGTCTGTTTGATTGATGACTTATCTGCTAGCATCTTAATTCCTGACATATCAACAGTTAATATATGAGTTCCTTCAGCACCAATATTATCAAGCTGTGGATCATTAGCTGTTGGACTCTCAACTGTAAATTCAATATTAGCATTAGCTTCATTAGAAAGACCTGTAACTGAATTAAACACAAGTGTGTTACTTGTTGTAAGTGTAAGGTCTGTCTTTTCGCCATCCTTTGTTATTGAAGATGCTGTTATTGAGTATGTAACATCATTACCTGTCTGTCCTTCCTTATGAAGAACTACTGTTGCCTGATATAAACTACCAAGGCTGTCATAGAAGTTAAGCGTTGTTGTTACATCATCAGACTCTGTTGAATTAATATTACCAGCAAGTGTAAGTCCTGTTGTTCTTTCTGGTAATGTATATTTAACAGCATCACTTTCAAGATAAAGAGGTGATACCTTATCCTTTAATATCTCACCAGTCTCGCTGTCAACCTGCCATCCAAGTACGCTTGCACCAGACTGTGTAACCAATGCACCTGACTCATCCTTTGTAAAGTTACCAGCTCTTGTAAAATATGTATTACCACCGCTGCTTACAATAAAGAATGCGTTACAGCCTGTAATAGCGAGATCAGTTGCATTATCTGTTCTCTCTGTTGCACCTTCTGTTGTCATTGCTGTTGATATAGAACCCACTGAAGAGCCAAGACCAATCTGCATAGCATTAGTACCACCTTTACCTGTATCGGCATTAGGTCCTGTAGCTGTCTGTGTTGTCTGGTAAAACACTTCACTAAATGTCATCGACTGTGATTTGTAAGCTACTGTATTAACATTTGCAATGTTATTACCTATAACATCCATTCTTGTCTGATGTGATTTTAAGCCTGACACACCAGAGAACAATGCTCTCATCATAATATTATTCCTCCATACTGCGTAACCGCGTTATTTAATATTCTTATTAAACATTGAGGCGTATCATCTCATCTGTCAGTCAGAGATGAATAACATCCTTACCGGTCCTGTTACATAACTACTGCGCCATCAATATTGGTATAAATGTTGTCATCACTTGAATTCTGGTCAATAGCTGTTATTACTGTCTTCTTATCAGTATTGACTATGAACGCAAGATTATCAACAATAACCAAAGACTCTTTGATTCCTTTGCTATATGCCTTCTTCGTTCCCTCTTCAAGCCTTATCATCTGTTCGTCAGTTAGTCTTATATCTCTCTGTTCAAGTCTTGCATCTGCATGTTTAGTGAATTTAAGCCCATATGCTACACCTGAAGTTCTGTCTGCGACAAGCTCATCAATTGACTGCTGACGACTTAATATTTCAGTAAATGAAGGGCCATCATATGTGGCATTAACATCCTGTTTCTTTCTCTTACTGATAACCTCTGCCATTCTTTCAATTGAAGTAACGCTGCCATTGAGTATATTATTCATAGACATCTCCCATCTTACATCAATTAAATTAAAGCATTATGTACATTCAATCCCTTTCCTGTACGAATTCTATTCTTCTGACCCAGCTGCTTCTGACTTATCAGTAGAATCTGTGCTGTCCTTTTTATCATCTGTTGAATCAGTACTGCCTGTTGTGCTGTCTGTACTTCCAGATGAACTATTAGAACCATTAGATGCATTCCATTTTTCATAGTAATCTTTGTCAATCACCTGATCAACATCATTAATATCATAAAGACCGCCGTTAATACCAAGATATATTATACCATCAATCTCCTGCCAGCCATTAACCACACCACCAGCATAGCCAGATGTATTCATATCTGTCTTTACAATAACAGCTTTACCAATAAGATTAGATGCTGTCTGGCTAAGCACTTTTTCATTCATCTCTGTTGTAGCTTCTACCTGTGAGAATGTTGCCATCTGAGCCATATAATCTGAATTACTTGTTGGTTCAAGCGGATCCTGATTCTGCATTTCTGCTACTAAAAGGCTCAAGAAGTTCTCCATATTAAGTGTGTTAGACTTCTTAGTATTCGTTGTCTTAGATGTAGAACTGATAATCTGGCTTTGCGATACTGCATTAGATGAATCTACTGCCATATGTGTTCTCCTTTCTTTATTCAATTAAAATAGTAATTTAATACATGTCTTTGTTCTATGCAAGATATTCAACACTGCTTCCCTCTGCCTTAGGTGCTGGAGCTGTACTCTCTAAATCTTCTTCTAATTCATCATCAAATGAAGAAAGATCAAGCTTTCTATGCACCTTGCTTTCGCCCTGCTTTCTTTCAGATTCACTCTGTCCGAAATTCTGGCCTGCTTCAAAGCTATGTGCCATAACTGTAATCTCCACAGCATCAACTTTAAGTCCCTGACTTTCAAACTGCTCCCTTAATGTAACCATCTGGTTCTCAAGTGCTGTCTTTACCTGCTCATTCTGAGCTGCAATCTGTGCAGAGACAATTCCGTTGCGGGCTGTAACTGTAATGTGCACGCTTCCAAGATGTTCTGGATTAAGCATAACTTTCATACTTGTAAGTTCTCTTGATGCCATAAGCTTTACACTGTCTATAACCTGATTGACGATGTCGGCTTCTTTAACCGTTGAAATATCTTCTGTTATAATGTCAGCAAATGTATCTGTAATATTAGATATCATATTATCCGCAACATCAGCATATGTAACTTTGTTGTTGGCTTCGTTAGACTCCGACATATTATTCTTTGCCTTGCCATCGCTTTCTGTTGTAATCTTCTTAGCAAGAACTTCACTTAAGCTTTCCTGATTATCTACTGTCTGGTTAATATTATCATCTGCATTCTTAGCATCTGATTCTTTAACATTATCCTGCTTAGCTGTATCTTCTGAATTAACTACAGGTGCTATATCGTTCTGTCCAAGAACAATTCCAACTTCTTCTGTCTTAACTCCAAGCATACCTGCTATATCAGCATTAGCTTCATCCACAACATTGATAATGTTATTAAAGCTCTGCATCATATCCTCATTAGTTATTAGTGTAAGTGCATCTGTTCCTGTAAGCTGTTCAATAAGCTCTGCTACTTTGGCAGTTGAAAGAAGATCCAGTGCTGTAAGCCCAAGTAACTCCATAGCCACTTTGATGTCTTCATCTGATACATCGAATTCTTCTTTAATAGCATCTTTAATATCTTCGCACACTTCTTTTACTGTATCTGTGACATCTTTATTATCTGCCTTGGAATTAACATCTGATATACTAGATGTATCAGCATTCTTAGCCGAACCTGTAACACTGCTCTTATCTTCTGATGTATTATTCTTTGCAGATATCTTATTAGTGTTAGTATTCTGAACATTAATAAGGTTATCTTTGATATTAGTCTTGCCAATATTACCATTAGTTGCCCCATTTGCAAGAGAATCTGCCATCACTGACTTGAAATCGCCCGATTTCTTAGCTGATGCCTTAGTCTGTGCAGTTCCAGACACCTTATTGGTGCTGCCTGTTCCAACTACTGCTGGACTAACCATATGTATTCCTCCTTTCTTGTAATGATTATATGTAATAAGACATTATGTCTGATTACCAAAATATTATGGATGAGTAATCTTTGTAATCTTAGCTGCATATACCGGATCCATCTCTGCAAGTACAGCTGCTCTCTGCTTAGATGTCATACACTGTAATATCTGTGATACAAGGTTCGTATCACCTGTCATCTCTTCAAGAATTGCAGCGGCACTGGCTGCATCCATCTTAGCATATGCCTCTGCCCAGTCCTTAATCTTCTGAGAATACTCAAGATCTTTTATAACCTGCTTATATAATTCTGCCGCATTATCTGCATCTATAGACTCATACCACGATTTGTAATTGGATATATCTGGTGCATTATCTGTATAGACAACTTCCCTGTCGAACTTATCCTTTAAATCCTGATAATACTGTGCGTTATCTTCAAATACTTTTAATCTGGCAATCTCTGCCTGTAAATCAGCAATTGTTGATGAATCAGCTGTTCCTGCATCCTTATACTGTGCAAGTTCTGCTTCGAGTTCATTAATTCTGTCTATTGCCTCAGCAAGATTCTTATACTTGCTTCCTGTCTCTTCAGCTATCTCTTCATCTGTTGCCTCTGGAAGAATTCTGTTGATAACTGGAACATTCTTAAGGAATGGTCTTAGCATACTTCCTATTCCACCGACATTCATCTTTATCAACAAGCCAAATATGACAAGCCATATAGCAATTACAACCACTACAATAAATGCGTTAAGAAGCTTATTGCCGCCTGAACTTTCTTCTTCATCATTCAGATCTAAGCTGTCATCAATATCTAATTCTTCCTTGGATTTCTTCTTTGCCATAGTAATCTGCTCTCCGTTTATTCGTCTTCTTCTCTATCATTATAATTAAAGCTTACAACTTCATCAATCTCTTTCATCTCCTGTGCATTAAGCTCCTGTAGGAACTGCTCAAAAGCCTTTTCTTTCAGCTTTTCCTGAACTTTTCTTTCCTTAACTGCATCTGCAAGACGCTTCATTGAAGCCTCAACATTTCTTTCCGCCAGCTTAACCATTACAGCCTGGTTCTTTGCCATATCTTCTGTAATCTTAATAGCTTCATTACATCTTCTGATCTTAGCTATATCAAGCTTTCCTATAGATAGCTGCGAAGCCTGTACCTTATACGAATTAAGTGTTGACATAATATTGTACATCTTCACTTCCTCATCATGAAGTGCTCCAAGCATCTGGGCATATTCTGTCTTAGCCTGCGTCTCCATTCTTTCTTTTATGTTAAGTACATTCTGCATACTATATATGAATTTTGCCATATTATATCAGCCCTCATACCTGTTATATTTTATCACAACTTATCGATAATTGGTATATATTTACATTAGATATATTAAGATTTCAACATTTATCGTCTTGCCTGTGCTCTCTGTGGTGCTTTTGGCTGTTCGCCAAGCTTCAGGCTTCCATTCTCAAAATCCTCATAATCACTGAACAAATCATATAAAGCATTCAATTCTTCATCCAGCGAAAACTTCTCATCTGTCTGCTGCATAAGAAATCTGTTAACAGCATCTATCTTGGATATCGCATAATCAATATTCCTGTTCGAGCCGCTCTTATAAGCCCCAATATTAATAAGGTCTTCCGCTTCATTATATGTAGCAAGCACTGTCTTTAACCTGCCTGCTGCTTTCTTATGTTCCTTGGATACTATCTGGCTCATACATCTTGATATACTTTGAAGCACATCAATAGCAGGATAATGATTCTTATGTCCTAACTTTCTTGAAAGCATTATATGACCATCAAGGATACTTCTTGCCGTATCTGTAATAGGTTCATTAAAATCATCACCATCAACAAGAACTGTATACAGACCTGTAATTGAGCCTTTATCTGACATACCTGCTCTCTCAAGCAGCTTAGGCATCTCACTATATACACTCGGTGGATAACCTCTTGTAACAGGTGGTTCACCAGATGCAAGTCCAATCTCTCTTTGTGCCATAGAGAAACGTGTCAATGAATCCATCATAAGAAGAACATCTTTTCCCTGATCCCTGAAATATTCTGCAATAGCTGTCGCTGTCTTAGCAGCCTTATTTCTTATAAGTGCCGGTTTATCTGATGTAGCAACTACAAGAACACTTCGTTTCATACCTTCAGGACCTAAATCCCTCTCAACAAATTCTCTTACTTCCCTGCCTCGCTCGCCTATAAGTGCAATAACATTAATATCTGCCTTTGTATTTCTTGCAAACATACCTAGCAATGTACTCTTACCTACACCACTACCTGCAAATATGCCAATTCTCTGTCCTTTACCTACTGTAAGCAGACCATCAACTGCCTTAACTCCAAGTGGAAGAATTTCACTGATAATCTCTCTTTCCATAGGATCTGGTGGTGCAGCTTCTACCGAATAAGCACTCTCAAGGTTAAGCTCTGCACCGTCTGTAGGATTGCCAAGTCCATCTAAAGTATGTCCTAAAATATCATCTCCAACCTTAACCTCTAATGGTTTTTCAGTATTCTCAACAATACTTCCAGGTCCAATTCCATCAACAACATCAAATGGCATAAGAAGAACTCTAGAGTCCTTAAATCCTACCACCTCTGCAAATAACACCTGACTTCTGTCAGCTGAGTAAATTTTACATAAATCATTAAGCTTGGCATCCGGCCCTATTGACTCTATTGTAAGACCTACAATCTTAGTAACCTTTCCAAGCTTCTTATAGAAAGATTTCTCTGTCAAAGAATAATATTTATCTATATTTAGTAGTGACAAATCTTCTTCCTCCCTGTATCTGTATAACAATATGCCAGAGTACCTGCCATATAATTATCATTTTATATAGCTTTATAACTTACATACAGCTTAACAACTTAATATCCTTAATAAGATTGTTAAGTTCTATATCAAGGCTACAGTCAAATACACCTGCATCTGTCTCTATTATACATTCATTCTTCTTCATTGTTGTATCTGCAACAATATCAAGATTAATCTCTTTAGATACCGCACAATATATCTTGCCCTGATTATTTGTTAAGAACTTATAATCTTCTGGTGAAACCTTAATAACAAAATCATTGCTTGTCTCTGCATTCTTAAGGACATTACCGATAAGGCCAAGTATTATATCCTGATTATCATCAGATACAACTCTTGTAACCTTTCTGAATACATCAGTTATTGTATTAACAAGCTCTGGCTCAATAGCTGCTTTAAGCTGTTCATATTCATTTGTTAACTGTTCAGCCTTTGCTTCATAATCTCTTGCAAGCTGAGCCGCCTTATCTTCATATTCCTGTCTTGCACCTTCTGCACCTTGTTGGTATCCTTGCTTCTTAGCTTCTTGTAAAAGCCTGTCCGCCTCCATATGTGCCTGTGCAAGAATTTCATTAGCCTCATCCTTGATACTCTGTGCTTCGTTGCTGGCATTCTCTATTATTGAAGCAGCTTGTGCTTCATAACTGGCATCAGTTGCCGCTTCTTCATTCATATCGTCTTCTGAACCTGTGAGCAGCTGTTCTACAACATCTGCCTTAAGTCCATTAACAAAACCGTCTGCATCAACATTATCTTTGTTATTCTGAATTTCTATAATATGCTTTAACTTACTTTTAACAAGGTCGTTATAATCTATAACTCTCTCATCACTACTTACTGTAGTGCCTCTTTTTAACAGATTAGACAATTATCTCGTCACCTCCGCCTCTTGCAATAACAATCTCTGCTGAATCTTCAAGCTTTCTTATAATATTAACAATCTTCTGCTGTGCCTCTTCAACATCCTTCATACGAACAGGTCCCATATATTCCATATCTTCCTTTATCATAACAGCAAGACGCTTTGAAAGATTATTAAGAATAACATTCTGAACTTCTTCTGCAGCTCCCTTAAGGGCAAGAGCAAGATCTCCATTATCAACATCTCTAAGAACTCTCTGGATTGCTCTGTCATCAAGCGAAAGAATATCTTCAAATACAAACATTTTCTTACGGATTTCATCAGCAAGCTCTGGCTCTTCGACTTCGAGAGTTTCCATAATATGTCTTTCTGTTCCTCTGTCAACAGAATTGAGGATTTCAACAATGGCATCCACACCACCAACAATTGTGTAATCCTGATTTACTAAAGAAGCAAGCTTCTTCTCAAGTACCTTTTCAACCTGCTTGATAACATCTGGTGATGTTCTATCCATCTGGGCTATTCTCCTTGCAACATCTGCCTGCTTTTCAGGTGGCAAAGATGATATAACTGCCGATGCCTGTGAAGGAGGAAGGTATGATAATATAAGAGCAATAGTCTGTGGATGCTCATCCTGTATAAAGTTGAGCAGCTGTGAAGAATCTGTTCTTCTGATAAATTCGAATGGACGTACCTGAAGGCTTGCTGTAAGTTTTCCTATAACAGCCTTTGCCTTTTCTTCTCCTAAAGACTTCTCAAGAAGCTCTTTAGCGTATCCGATACCACCTTCTGCAATATACTGCTGTGCAAGACACACTTCATAGAAATCATTGAGCACCTGCTCTTTTGTCTGTGGAGATACACTGCTAGTATTAGCAATTTCAAGTGTAAGCTGTTCTATTTCGTCTTCTTTAAGATGCTTGAAAATCTGTGCTGATTTCTCAGGTCCAAGTGCTATAAGAAGTATCGCAGCCTTTTCAACTCCATCCATATTTTTTTCGCCGTTAGCGTTCTGTCGTGCCATTTATCCTCACTCCCAAATCAAATCATTAATTCCAATCTTCATTAAGCCAGTTACGCAATAGCAATGCAACAGCTTCTGGATTCTCGTCCACGAACTTCTCGATTGCCTTTCTCGTCTCTGACTTCTCCTGTAAGTCAATATCGTCAACTGATGGCTGGTTCTCTCTCGTAGAAGCAAGCATTTCCTCAACAGAAAGCTCTGGTTCTTTTTCTTCCACTGTAAGAGGTCTTGCACTTCTAATAATCACAAGCACAAGGATTCCAAGTATTGCAGCTGCAAGTACAATCTGTACCCAGAACGATGCCTTGCTTAATATATTGCTTGAAGCCTTATCCTGGAATGAATTCTTCTGGTAAGCCACTACTGATATATTAGCCGGGTCAATACCTGTACCCTTTGATATAATATCCACCCACGAATTATCAACATTAAGTGTTACTGGTTCAGAATTCTCACTCTTAAATGTATCCCAGTCTTTTCCATCAAGATAACCAAGCTTCTTAGCCTGTGTCTCTTCATATGTAACATTCTTAATAAGTGTTACAGCTATAGATGAACCATTTTTCACTATAGCACCTGGGTCTGTATTAGTTGTTGTTACAAGCTCGTTAGGAAGATAATCATATTCCTTAACAGTATATGTAGATGTTGATGTTGTACCATCTGTAATATCATATGTTGTTCCACTGTTACTTGTTGTACCAGGTGTACCACTTGCACCATTAGTACCTACAGACTCCTGTTCATAAGAATGACTGTATAACCCTTCTTCTCTTCCTTCCTGTGCTGTATATTCTTTTGCAATTGTATTAACTGTATTCCAGTCAAGTTCATAATTAAGTGTTATAACAGCATCATCATATAATCCTGTTGAAACAATATTTCTAAGAAGCGAACTGCTTGTTGTAGCTTCAATCTGTGATTTGTACTTTAACTTGCTGTTCATTCCCACACCTGATGTTGAATTATTACCAGCAGCTCCATTAAATAATGTATTACCTTTGTTATCTATAATAGTAATGCTCTTAGTTGAATCATTGCCAACCGCCATAGCAAGAAGCGAAGCCATACTCTCAGCTGCATCTTCATTAATATCCTTTGTTGTAACGAGTTTAACTGCTACTGTAGCATCTGATGCTGCCTGATAAAATGAATTAGTCTTCTCAGGCATATTAATTGTAACGGAAGCATCCTTAACTCCGTCCATATCCTTAAGATCGCCCTCTAGCTTAGTCTCAAGATAATGGGCATACTGCTTGGTACTGTCCGAATCTGTTGTTGTAAAGCTTCTCTTCATAGCATCTTCAAATGTATAGCCATCTGACTGTATATTCTGGCTTGCAAGAAGCATTTTACAGGCTGTAAGCTCTTTGGAATTAACACTTACTACCATATTATTAATTTTATATTTGTGATTATTGTCCGTAAGCAGTGTAGTTACCGAATTCATCTCTGTATAATCTTCACACGTTACAAGTACCTCATACTTAGGTCTTGTAAGCACAATTGCCACTATGCTCACAACCGCTATAAAAGCAACGATTGAACCTATTATTAATACTCTTTGTTTTACTGACCAACTCTTCCAGATGTCTAATAACTTCTGAGGGATCTGTTTCAATTTATCTGCCATTATTAACTCCTAAGTAATTATATCTGCATATTCATTATTTCTTTATATGCCTCAAGTGCTTTATCTCTTATTGCAACTGTATATTGCAGGGCAATATTAGCTTTCTGCTGATACACTCCTAACTCGTGTGTATTAGTCATATTACCAAGTGCATAATCAACTTCCGCCTGCTGTGCCTGCTGAATATATGAATTGGTACTATCCAATAGTCCCGAAACAGCATTAAATACTGAATCAAATGATGAGTCATCTGTTGTGCCTGAAGCTGTATTAGTCTTATTAGTTAAAAGGTCAGACACCTTATTAACATAATCACTCCCAAGCGAATTAACTGCTGTTGTTAAATCCATATCACAATTCCTCCATCCAATCTATATTAATTAATCTTTTATCTGATGATATAATTCAATCCCTGAATTATGACTGTCCGATAGTAAGTCCCTTTGATGCCATATCTTTACTTGAGTTAAATGCTGAAATATTAGCTTCATATGACCTTGATGCATCTATAAGGTCTGTCATCTCCTGAACAACATTAACATTAGGATATATAACATATCCATTCTCATCTGCATCCGGATGAGATGGGTCATATACCATATTCATATCTGTAGAAGTATCATCATATATAGATGTAACTTTAACACCGCTGCCCACTACTCCACCATTAGCTGCTCTTAACGCATCTGCAAATGTTGTTCCTGATGATGAATAAACTGACCTTCCAGCCATACCTGATGTAACAGTCTTTTCTGTAAATACAACCGACTTCTTAACATATGCTGTTCCGTCACTTGTTCTTGTAGTATTAGCATTAGCTATATTCTGTGAAATAACATCTGTTCTTAACTGCTGTGCTGTCATTCCTGATGCACTTATATTAAATGCCGCAAACATTGACATATCAATAATCCTCCAATCCCGCTTTAAATAAATATTAACTTCTTTAGTAAACTAACCAGTCTTATTACTTAAGTACCGCTTTAAAACGTGTAAATTCATTATTCATACTGTCAATCAAGCCATTATAATTAAGCTGTTCTGATGCAAGTTCAACATTCTCTGTTGATAAATCCACATTATTACCATCTAATCTGTATGATAAAGTAGAATTATCAGTATAAGTTCTCATAGTAACATCATTATAATTAATATTGTTAACTCTGTTAGTAAGAGATGTTGAATCTCCTCCTGAACGGCTCAATGCAGACTTTAAATAAGTAGTAAATTCCACATCCTGTCTTTTGTAATTAGGTGTATCAACATTAGCTATATTATTAGTCAATACTCCCTCTCTCGCCCAGCTTGCATCAGCTGCGGTCTTTAATACATCTACATAACCAAACATTCCCGAGCTCATATATACCCCTTTCCAATTATGGACATTAAACATAATTACACTAACTACCATTATAATAATTTACGACAAAAAAACAAGTTTTTTTTAATCTTTTTGAATATTTTGCTGTATTTTTACAAAAACACTTAATATTTTATTACTAAAATAAAAAAGAAAGAGCTGACAACAGCTCTCTCCCTCTATAACCATACAAACAATCCATTAATAATTGCTTTATATATGCAATTACCCATCCGCATATATCATAAATAATTAATCATCAAGTTTAGAAAGCTCTTCAAACACATATTCATTAACGACTTTTATATATGTTCCTTTCATTCCTGATGACTTGCAGTCAATAACACCCGCACTCTCAAATTTTCTTAAAGCATTGACAATTACTGATCTTGTTATGCCGACATTATCAGCAATCTTACTTGCGACAAGCGTTCCTTCATTGCCATCAAGTTCTTTAAATATACTCTTAATAGCATCAAGTTCAGATGTTGACAGTGTATCAATAGCTGATCTTACTATCTTCTTCTTTCTGCTTTCTTCTGCAGTCTCTTCATTAACTGAACGCATCATCTCAAGTCCAACTACTGTCGTGCCATACTCGCTTAAAATAATATCGTCTATTTCATATGAGCTGTCACTCTTATACATAAATAATGTTCCAAGCCTCTCTCCAGCTATCTCCACAGGAGCAATTAACGCCTGAAACTTCTTTACATTCTCAATTGTAAATCCTAATGTTGAAAGATTAACATTCTCCTTGGTTGACAATACACTTAACAATCTTTCGTTAAGCATCTCATCAACAAAGCCGCCTACCTTATCATATACAAGCTCACTGATTACTTCAACACCCTCATAGTATCCAGTGCCAAGGACTTTACCTTTTCTGCTTATAACAAGAATATTAGACTCAAGTATACCGCTTAACACTGCACACATATCATTGAATTCAACTCTTGCAGAATGATTGTTATGCAGAAGCTTGTTAATTTTTCTTGTCTTATCCAAAAGTTGTACACTCATCTTTTATTCCTCCATATATTAAATTACACCGATAAACATCTGTATAATCAAATACTATCACACAACTTTTGAATTTTCAACTAATTTACCACATTTTATCTGACAATTCTCTGTAAAACATACCCAAATTGTTCATTATCACTTTTTAATTTGATATATGTTACATATCAATTATCATTTTTAGCAGTATCTAATATATAACCGCACTCTTCATTGGCACATACAAGCTTGTTGCCTTTTATTAGCATTATGCCACCGCACTTAGGACACTTCTTATCCGATGGTCTCTGCCAGCTCATAAAATCACATTCCGGATATCCCTCACAACCATAGAACATCCTTCCTTTCTTAGTCTTCTTAAGAATTATATCCTTACCACACTTTGGGCAGGCAACACCAATCTTTTCAAGATATGGCTTGGTATTGTGGCACTCTGGAAATCCAGGACACCCTAAGAACTTGCCATGTGGACCATATTTTATAACCATATTACGTCCACATTGGTCACATATTACATCTGTAACTTCATCTTCTATCTTTACATTTTCAAGATCCTTTTCTGCCTTATCAACAGACTCCTTTAAATCTGGATAGAAATTCTTTATAAGCTCTTTCCACTTAACATCTCCGTCAGCAACTCCATCAAGAAGCGACTCCATATTAGCTGTAAAGTTGACATCAACTATCTGCGGAAATGCTTTCATCATTGAGTCATTAACAGCCTTTCCAAGCTCTGTTACATAAAGATTTTTCTGTTCCTTAGCGATGTAATGTCTTGCAATTATAGTTGATATTGTAGGAGCATAAGTACTTGGTCTTCCTATTCCAAGCTCCTCAAGAGCCTTTACTAATGAAGCTTCCGTAAAATGTGCTGGTGGCTGTGTAAAATGCTGTACTTCCTTAAGTTCTTCCAAAGAAAGCTTTGAATTCTCATCAATACCTTTTACTAAAGCATTAGCCTCTTCCTTGTCATCATCACTCTTGTATACAGACATAAAACCATCAAATGAGAGCTTTGAAGCTGATATATTAAAGCGGTAATCACCAGCAGCTATCTTAACAGAAGTTGTCTCATATACAGCCTGTGCCATCTGGCTTGCAACAAATCTTTTCCATATAAGCTGATATAATCTGAACTGATCCCTTGACAACGACTCTTTAATAACAACTGGAGTAAGTGTAATATCAGTTGGTCTTATCGCTTCATGGGCATCCTGTATCTTTTTATCTTCTTTTTTCTTAAGGTCATCTTTCATAAGATACTCTGCACCATAATTAGCTTCAATATATTCCTTTGAAGCTGCCTGTGCTTCCTCTGCAACTCTTGTAGAATCAGTTCTTAAATATGTTATGACACCAATAGTCCCCTTGCCGGCAATATCAACGCCTTCATATAACTGCTGTGCAATACGCATAGTCTTGGCTGTAGCAAAGTTAAGTGTCTTTGAAGCCTCCTGCTGTAATGTACTTGTTGTAAATGGAAGTGGGGACTTCTTAATCTTCTCCCCTCTCTTTATGCTGTCAACGCTATACTCACAGCCTTCAAGCTTTTTCTTGATATCTTCCATCTGTTCTTTATTCTTGATATCAATCTTTCCATTGACATCACCATAGAACTTGGCAGTTACTGGCTTTTTCTCTCCCTCTACGTCTAAGACTGCATCCATTGTCCAGTATTCTTCTGGAATAAAAGCATCTATTTCATTCTCCCTGTCACATATTATTCTCAATGCCACAGACTGTACTCGTCCTGCACTAAGACCTCTCTTTATCTTAGCCCAGAGTACAGGGCTTATACTGTAACCAACAACTCTGTCAAGAGCCCTTCTTGCCTGCTGTGCATCAACAAGATTCATATCTATCTTTCTTGCATCTTTTATAGCTGCTTTAACTGCTGTCTTAGTAATTTCGTTAAATGTTATTCTGTATATATCCTTATCTTCCAACTTTAACGCCTTAGACAAATGCCACGATATAGCTTCTCCCTCTCTATCGGG